>Ga0207650_10000011_pt1 | contig 450115 bp, 361 predicted proteins | sample KBSS63metaG_FD_184325 | JGI IMG/M metagenome (GOLD analysis project Ga0207650, IMG submission 184325) | Switchgrass rhizosphere microbial communities from Kellogg Biological Station, Michigan, USA - KBS S6-3 metaG (SPAdes) (version 2) | ecosystem: Host-associated > Plants > Roots >...
GGGGGGTCAAGAATCATTAGGAATATCACATGCTGATCACTGACCAGGTCGCTATCGCTCCCTGTACTGACCCGATCCAACAATGATTTCTGACTTTTGAGGCAAAGCCTACTGACCCGGTCCAAGTGCTTTTATGGTCGTATGCCGGGGACGTTCAGGCGAATGAGGTATAGACCGGAGCGAGCGCAGAGGGACCAAATCTGTTTGGAGTGTGATGATGATTGTGGTCAGACGAATCCATAGCTGTCCTCCTGGACAGTTGTCGGAAGGCCGCCCTCGACCCTTACACGTTTTGTTTAATTTTGATTTGTGAGGCGGCGGCGAATTCGTTCCCGCGCCTCGTTCGAGAGACCACCGCCTGAGATGAAGTCAGGTGGCTCATCAGCTTTGGCACGAGCCGTTTCGCGAATGAGGTGCAGGTGTTCCAGATACCACTGGCACCACGCACAAATCCATAGATGGAGCTTTATGTTTATTCGCTCTCGCAAACTCAGCGATTGCTCCATTGATTGTGAGATCTTTTTGACAGTCTGCTGACACGTAGGCAATCGCCGCAAGAGCCAATAGCGAATCGAATGCTTCAGTTTGTCGTAGACTTTCAGCGCCATTTTACTATTCGGGTCTGAACCAATTCAGCTCGAGACAATTGCGCAAATGCAGTCGAGCACGGTGCAGTATGACCCAAAGATTATTCACTTTAATGCTCAGAATCTCGCAGATTTCTTCGCTTTTGAGACCGTCTACCTCACGCAGCGTGAAAGCGCTCGCAGTGCGTTGCGGCAACGGCGAGAGACAATCGTCAAATACTTTCCAGAAGTCGTCGCGCTCGATTAGCTCCGCCGGCGTTGCATGCCATTCATTGGGCGCGTAATTGCTGTTCCAATGACCCTGCCATGGCTCAGGTCTCTCAAAGAACTCGCGGTGCTCAGAGCCTTCGTCAGATTCCTCGCCGAGCGCCGCTTCCCGGCCAGCGCGTCGAAAATGATCGACGATCTTATGCTTGAGAATTCCGACGAGCCAGGTTCGCTCCGAAGCACGTCCTTGAAATTTCTTGTAAGCTTTCAGCGCTGCGAGAAAAGTCTCTTGCACGGCATCTTCGGCGGCAGTATTGTCGCGCAGTCGGAAAACCGCGTACTTGAAAAGGTAGTCGCCGTGGTCGTCCAGCCAACGACCAGGATCGGGAGATTCATCGGGGAACTTACCCTGTGGCACGTTCATACCAATATGAACTTCTTGGACCAGTAGAGTAGTGTATCCGCCAGTCTGTAGCAAATCGTTTGCAGTGAACCAATTCCGATGAATTGAGAAACCTTACAACGGCGCATCAATCTTCTTCGCGCAGAGTTTGGAGATATGTCTTGCCGTATGGATAGAAGAGTCCCTTACGCCCTTCGGCCCAGGCGGTTTTGAATTCCGGCTTTGTGATGTCCCAATCCGGCCTGCACTTCATAAGAACAGCCCGCAGATCCTGGCGAAGTTCTTCCATAGTGGGACGTGCGAAGAACCAGTAGCCAACATAGATCTTATAGACGATGAGACCAGGCTCGAGGACAATCGTGTGAGGGATCATAGGATTGTGTAACGGATCGGTGTATTCGGCGATGTCGAGATCTTTTTGAATAGTGCGCCCGTCATCCGAGAGGAACGGCCAGTGAGCGTCGACGCCTTTGCGATTTTCGTTTGTCGCGGTGATGTTGTCGGTGCTGATCGTCACGAGCCGGCAGTAGCCAACTTCGAGCTCACGATGAAGTTGAACAAGGCCCTCATGCTGCCGGCGGTCCTTTGGGCAAAAACCGCCGCGGCTGAGGACAAGAATCATTGGATCGGGTCCTTGCAGTTCCGAGAGCTTCCGGCGTGTTGCGGTGTGATCGGGAAGTTCGTAGTCGGGGAAGATAGCTCCTGGAAGAATGTCAGACCGCATATGGAATCACCTTTCTATTTTCAGCTCGCCGGGGCTTTGCACAAAAAGTCTCGATCGCTCTCTTCTCTGTGCAACCTCAGTGTCCTCTGTGTCTCTGTGGTTGATGAATACCGAGTAAAACCACACCACAGAGACACAGAGGACACTGAGGTTGCACAGAGAAATCCCAGAACAAGGACTTTTTGTGCAAAGCCGCTCGCCGGGTTTGGTGGTGCGAATCGTTGGAGTGGAGGTGCGTCGAGGCGTGGTCCTCGATATGCGTTGACCTCGCCGAATCTTTGATGACTCTGCCAATCAGATCGTGCCTCTGCAATCTCTTCAGGCGTGCGCGCAACGAAATTCCACCACATCAGGATCTTCTCCGGAAAGGGAAGCCCGCCAATCAGCAATACGCGACATCCATTTCTGCTCCTTAACTCGATACTTGAGCGACTCGTCCCTAGATACCAGAGATGCTACCTTGGTTTGAACCATGTTGTTTGACGGAACCCGGTTAATTAGTGTGGCATCATGTGACAGCTATGTCTATTAGTTGCTTTGCGCAAAAAGTCCGACATCCCACCGACGGTAGTGGGTTGATTGATTCGGATCCTTTCTACAGACGTTTCTGAACGGTATCGTTATCCCACCCGCGGCAGTGGGTGGATATACTTCAAATCCTTTCTGAGAAGGGACCTGAACAATCCACCACTGCCGTGGTTGGGATTTGTGCAAAGCGTCTATGAGTCTTGCGGTAAATCCCGACCAGCTTGAGTTATCAAGCGATAACACGATTGAGTGATTCTCTGCTCGTACTTATTAGGGTTTCGAAAGGAAGGCGAGTTGGCGCAAAATAGCCAACTCAAAGATGCATCGACAAAATATTATCTTCGGGGCACTACTGCTGACCGTCTTAGTTGCCGTTGTCGCGACCGGTTATGCGACGGGACAGGGACCGTTGGGAGTCGTGAATATGGCAATTTCACAACTGACATCCGGAGCCCACGTGATTCCCGCTCGGAGTGTGACGGAAGAAACCAAAGCGCCCACCGCCCCTGAAATTTCGAGCGGCCAATGGCTCAATTCTGAACCGCTTACGCTCAAAAGCCTTCGTGGACGTGTGGTATTGATCGAGTTCTGGACTTTCGCGTGCTACAACTGCCGCAACACCTTGCCTTCGCTCACAAAGTGGGACGCGCAATACCGTGACAAAGGATTAACAATCATCGGCGTGCACACTCCGGAGTTAGACTTCGAAAGAGATATCGAAAAATTGCGACGCGAAGTTGCAGGGTTAGGCATAAGGTACCCGGTTGTCACTGACCAGGACTACTCGACGTGGAAGGCATACGGCGTCGAAGCCTGGCCGACTTTGTTTGTACTGGACAAACAAGGACGCGTTCGTTGGACCCACGTGGGAGAAGGCTACTACGACCAAACCGAACAAGTGATTAAGAAATTATTAGCTGAGAAAGACCAGTGAGACTCGGAGAGTCAACATGTCAGATAACTTAAGATCAGAACAGGTTGATCAGTCACGGCGGAAGTTTCTGCAGACGAGCGGAACCACTGCGGCTGCTAGCGTGATTTCCGCGTACTTGCCGGCCCACGCGACTGCTGCCGAACCACCCGAAAGTGAAGCTACTCGACCACCTATCGAGGGTGCGGTTCCGATCACTCTGCGTATCAATGGCAAGGATCACAAATTAAACATCGATCCGCGAACAACGCTACTGGATTGCATACGCGAGACGGTCGTGCTCACCGGAACGAAGAAGGGTTGCGACCACGGTCAATGCGGCGCGTGCACAGTCCACGTCAATGGTAAGCGCGTGCTCTCGTGTCTCAACCTCGCGCTCATGCACGATGGAAACGAGATCACGACCATCGAGGGCCTCGGTACGCCGGACGCGATGCACCCAATGCAAAAGGCTTTCGTAGACTGCGATGGTTATCAATGTGGTTACTGCACGTCGGGACAAATCATGTCGGCAGTGGCACTCCTCAAGGAACCCTGCGGCCCTGATGACGCGGCTGTGAAGGAACTGATGAGCGGCAACATCTGTCGCTGCGGTGCGTACGCGAATATCGTCCAGGCGATCCAACAAGTTCGAAACGGCACTTCAGACCGAGCGTAGGAGAGATCTACATGCATACCTTCGAATTCATTCGGCCACCGGATTCCGCCGCTGCGATCGCCGCTGCCGCAAAATCGAAGACGGCGCAACAGGGCGCGGACGTGCGATTCATGGGTGGCGGCACAACGCTGATCGATCTGATGAAGCTGAACGTCGAGACTCCCGATCGTGTGCTCGATATCAATCGCCTGCCGCTCGACAAGATCGAAGTCATGCCCGACGGCGGTTTGAAGATCGGCGCGACTGCACGCAACTCGGATCTCGCGTATCACGCCAAAGTGCAGAGCGACTATTCAGTGTTGTCGCAGGCGATCCTGCAAGGTGCTTCGGCGCAGATTCGCAATATGGCGACTGTGGCTGGGAACCTGTTGCAACGCACACGCTGCGTCTACTTCCGCGACACGGCAATGGCGTGCAACAAACGCGAGCCCGGCACGGGCTGTCCGGCGATCACGGGCCACAATCGGACTCTCGCCATCTTCGGCACGAGCGAGCATTGCATCGCGACGAATCCGTCAGACATGTGTATTGCTTTGGCGGCACTGGAAGCGACAGTTCACATTCAGGGCCCGAAAGGTACACGCGCAGTCGCGTTTGGCGATTTTCATGTTCTGCCGGGAAATACACCGCAGCGTGAGACTGTGCTCGAGCCTGGCGATCTCATCACTCATGTCACGCTCCCGCCGCCGATCAGCGGAAACAAACAGCACTATTTAAAGTTGCGCGATCGCGCGTCTTACGAATTCGCTCTGGCATCGGCGGCCGTGGTGCTCACGATCGCGGGCGGCAAGATTACGCGCGCGCGCCTCGCACTCGGCGGAGTCGGAACAAAACCCTGGCGCTCGCCCGAAGCCGAAGCCGCATTAACCGGCAAGGCTGCAAACGATGCGACTTTCCGCCAGGCTGCCGAAGCGGCGTTGCAAGGCGCAAAGCCGCAGAGTGAAAACAAATTCAAGATCGAACTGGCGAAGCGTTGCATCGCGTACGCACTTCGCACGGCAGCCGCCTGATTTGAGGAGCAATCATGGCAACTACACAACCATCTCCGGTCGGACGCGACACACTGCGCATCGATGGACCACGCAAAGTCACCGGATTGGCCCAGTACACCTCCGATTTCAACTTCCCGGGAATGCTCTACGGCGTTCCAGTGGAGGCGACGATCGCGAATGGCAAATTGGTCTCGCTCGATACGGCGGCGGCTGAGAAGATGCCAGGCGTCCGTAAAATTTTTCATCGTGCGAATATCGGAAAGATCTTTCGATCCACTCCGGCTCCGGGCTTCGATCGCGTCTGTCTCGAGCGCCGGCCGCCTTTCGAAGACGATGAGATCCGATACTACGGTCAGTACATCGCTCTCGTCGTGGCTGACACTTTCGAAACCGCGAAAGCTGCGGCCGACGCAGTTCGTGCGACCTACACGAAAGAAAAACACAATGTTGAGTTCCATCTCGAAGCGGGCAACGATCCTGACGTCGTATTTACCGGCTATGGACCAGTGCCGCGACTGCAAAGCCAGCGCGGTGATCCGGACGCCGCGTTTGCCAGTGCGCCCGTCAAGCTAGACGAGACTTACGGCACGCCGGCCGAGACGCACAATCCGCTGGAGCTGCACGCTACCACCGCTATCTGGGATGGCGAGATCCTGACGCTGTACGATTCAACGCAGGGTGTAGTTAACATGCGCAGCGTGATGGCGCAGATGTTCGGACTCCCAAAAGAGAACGTACGCGTCATCGCCAAGTTTCTCGGTTCCGGATTCGGAGGCAAGCTCTATCCGTGGACGCACGTTTCGCTCGCGGCCGCTGCGGCGCGTCAGTTAGGTAAACCGGTGAAGCTGGTCGTAAGTCGTAAGATGATGTTCCAGACCGTGGGGCATCGCGCGCATACGCAACAGCGAATGCGGCTGGGCGCAACGCGCGAGGGCAAACTCCTCTCGATGCAGCACGACTACGTCTATGACCTGTCGATGAACGACCATTACCACGAGGACTGCGGTGAAGCTACGGCTTTTCATTACAGCACTCAAAATCTGCGCGTGCACTGGGGACGTGCGCGGCGAAACATCGGCGCGACGGCCGATATGCGTGGCCCAGGCGCTGTGCCCGGACTCTATGCCACCGAATCGGCAATGAACGAGATGGCCTTTCGATTGAAGATCGATCCGGTACAGTTTCGTCTTCTCAATGAGCCGAAACTCGATGAGTCAAACAATCTTCAATTTTCATCACGTCACTACGTAGAGTGCTTGAATCTTGGCATGGAGAAATTCGGCTGGTCCAAACGGACTCCGGCCGTTGGCTCGATGAAGCGCGATGGTTTGACGTTGGGCTGGGGCATGGCCGGTGCGGCATGGATAGCGGGCCGATTCGCAGCCGCTGCGAACCTGCAATTGCGTGATGACGGAACTGTGCGCATTGCTTGCGGAACGCAGGACATCGGCACGGGCACGTATACGATTCTCGCGCAGCTTGCGTCAGAGAAGACCGGCGTGCCACTCGACAAGATCGACGTTGAGCTAGGCGACAGCGCGCTTCCGGATGGTCCAATCTCGGGCGGCTCGCTCGCTACCAGCTCGGTGATCCCGGCCGTCTTTAAAGCTGCCGACCAGGCGATCACGTCGTTAATGATCTTAGCCGTTACGACTCAAGGCTCACCGTTCTTCGGGCGCAATCCTGACGATCTCGCGCTGGAAAGTGGTCGCATCTTCGTCAAAGCCGAAGGCGTCGCGAAAGGGGTTGCGTTTGGAGATGTGCTGCGCCGAGCGAATGCACGATTGGTCGCGGGCAGCGGCAGTGCTGAACAGACGGTCTTTGCGCCGAACTCGAAGTTCTCGATGCACTCGTTTGGTTGTCACTTTGCCGAGGTCACGTGGCAGGCGGAGATTGCTCGTTTGCGCGTGAGCCGTGTGGTGACTGTGATCGATGCTGGTCGCATCTTGAATCCACTGACTGGACGTAATCAGATCCAGGGCGCGGTAGTGATGGGCATCGGCATGGCGCTGTTTGAAGAGTGCAGCTACGATCCGCAGAACGGCGCACCGATCAACAGCAACCTGGCGGACTACATCATGACAGTGAACCTTGACGCGCCTCCGATCGACGTGCACTTTCTCGACTTTCCCGACAAAGAGATCAACGAGCTCGGCGCTCGCGGGATCGGCGAGATCGGCCTCGCGGGTATCGCCGCTGCAATCACCGACGCAGTGCACCACGCGACCGGCGTCCGCGTCCGCGAACTACCGGTGAAGATCGAAAACCTGCTTTAGCCACAAAAGGCACAAAAAGCTTAGAATATTTGAGCCTTTTGTGCCTTTTTGTGGCAAGAAGACCGGGCTATTGAGGTTCCCGCAAATCCTTGCGTATGGCCCAAAGGAAAACAAGAAAAACGAAACCGCCCAAACCTAACATGATTCGGAACTGCGAGGCTGCGATCCAATCCCTTGTTTTGCTCATCACTGTCCATATCGACTCGGCGCCAAGGATTGCTGAAATTGCCAAGCCACCAACGGCTAACATAATCACCAGTATTACTATGCCAATCGTCTTTGCCAGTGTCGCCCATCTATTTCGGCTCTGAATCAAATCGCTAAGGATCACTACGGCGAGGTGGATAGCAGCCGTGATGCCAAACGCGGTGATTGCAAATCTTTGAGCATCAGAGGCGAGTAAAAGGGTGCTCCCCACAATCATCAGAACCTCGAGGAAGTAAATCAGTTTAAGCAAATGGCGGAAAAAGAGTTGCGGAAAGCTTCGCGGAACCGCAACTTCCACGAGGGCCCAGAAGACCCGGCCCAACCTGGCGATCCAAAGCGAAGGTTTAGTACTGACGTTGCGACTCGAGGAGAGTCCCTCGAGCATCTTGCCGATGACGGTAGTGGCGCGCGCCGCAGTTTTTACTGTCGATTCCGGATCGAGCTTACTGCGAACAGGAAAGGTGTCAACGTAGTGTTGCCGAAAGGCGTTGTTGTCGATCAGCGTGTTAACTTTTTCTGCAACGTCGTACGTTTTTAAGTTCCCGATAAACTGCGTTATGAGATTCGGCTCTGCATTACCCGATTGGGTGCGCATTCCGGCCTCGCATATTAAATCTTTCGCTTCGTTCGCTCCCATCTTCGCGATAGCTTCATGCACAATCGCGGCGTGGGCCTCGCCGACGAGCTGGCGAGCAAGCTCACGGTCATTCGGCAGCAGGGCCGTGATGATGCGTTCCGCGCCATCTAACCGGCCCCACATAATGTCGTTCTGGCGCCAGAGTGGATCGAGAAAAGCGCCGAAGTGGCCGAGGGCAGCGCCGGCAAGTTTGTGGCAACCGGTCTCGCGTTCATTGATCAGCGCGGTCGCATCTTCCGGGCTGATGCGAATGATGTCTACTTTTGCCGCCTCACCGATTTCCGTTCCGTAAATGATGGGGAAGATGATGCGATCGTATTCGTCGTAATTCTGATAGTAGTAGCCGAGGTATTCGTGACTCTCCACGTCAGTGGACGGGGGCTTTGCTTCATCGTCGGAAGCTTTATCCTTGATACCCAGCGCCTCGCGGCAGGCATCATCGGCTTTCTTCTTGACCGGACCGATCTGATCCTTTAGGGCCTCTGCGATCGGTTTGAACAAGGCCAGGATCTCAGGATCCTTGAGCAACTGCTGGGCTCGGTCGTCGCATTGAGCTTTGATAGTTTTGCCGCGAGTTGCTGTTCCGCCGTTTGAGTACACACCCAGAAAGTATTCGAGCACCGGATCGACAGTCTTAGTTCGCGCGTCCTCAGGAAGTTGCTTCCGGGTCTCCTCGGCAAGTTTCTCCTTCAAATTCTGAATAGCCTTGTATGCCGGGCTCGGATCAAACTCGGCTTTGGGAGCTCCTTTTTCCGCCGGCTTCTCACGAGATCGCAATTGTCTCGCCGTGCCACGCAGGTCCTTATAGGCTTGATTGAGCACCTTCTTGATCGCAAGTAACTTATTCTGCAACTCCGGATCATTTCGATACTTCTCTTTTTCCGCCAGCTCGGAAATTTTCGTTCGTAAGAAATTTATCCGCCGCATCGGATAGTTGAGATTGAACTCAAACAAGAACTGGTTTAGTGACGGCTTGCCCGCACCGTGTTCTATATAACTTTTGGCCCGCCATTCACCCACCAGACTGCGGATGATCATGAAATGATCCGACTCTTCGTCGAACCCGGCTACACGTGTCATCAATTTGGCCAGGTCATCCGAGACTGAATGAATGTCCAACCGGTGATAAGCAACGTAACCAATTCCTTTATATTCGACTACTTTAGCCAGATCCATTTGGCTCCACTCGTCGTCAGTAAAGCTCTTTCTTTGCCACCCTGTGCCCTCCTGTTTATCGGTATCGACACTCTTGAGAATGCTATTTACACGCTCGACGAGTCGATTATGTTCACGTACACGTTGCAAGTCTTCGCGAATTGTTTCGTATCGAGGCAGTGATAGCAGGGCAGCGCTAACGTTTTCTATGGCGTCCGGCTTACCGTCCAGATCCGGCTGTTCCTCCGGATGCTCCGGCGACGGCTCAATGTAAATAAGCTTGCGCGTTATCAGCAGGTCGGCCTGGCGGCGCGCCACAGCTTCCGTAGCGTAGGTAAATGGTTTGTTGTCCAGATAACCACCGTCGGCGAAGGGCCGCTTCGGAAACTTGACTGTGTTGACTCCGGCCGGGTTCAAATAATCTTTGTAGAAGCGTTGCCACTCACTGCTATCGGATCCGCAATTCTCCTTTTTTGCGTAGGGGAGATAACCTTTCAAAATCGCGTCGGTGTCGCACAGGCACATTGGCTCAAAGGCCGCGGGGAATGCCGAAGTGCAACGAGCGGCATAGGCGAGGAAGGGATTGAATTTTGCTTCGAAGTCGTTTCGAGGTTCGACGCTCACGTCTCTATTGGAATAAACAAAGCGGAGCACGTTGCGATGGCGACGTTCGTAAACGACGCCGTCAGAAAGCCGGATTGGCAAGGTCACTCCAGATAGGTCTGTAGTTGTGACGAACAAATCCAACTCATCGACAAACGACGCGGAGCTCGTGCGGGTCGGCTCCATACTGTCAAAGGCTTTTAACAATTCGAAGTACATCCTTTGGCTACTGAGTAACGAGGCTGGAGGATCCTGCAAAATTACGGGTCCCTCGACTGATTTCTTATCGTTGATCAAGGTCCGCACATCGCCTTCTTTGATCCAGAGGTTCTCCAGACCACTCATATCCTGACCGTTCGCCAGCGCTTTGCCCAGAAAGATGCCGTTGATCCCGCCGGCCGATGTGCCCGACAAAATATCTACAACGAAGCGAGTGCGAATGGTCGCGTTATCTGAAAGGTCTTGATCGGCTTTCGCCAACAGTTCGTCTGAAGGTTCTTTACCGACACCGCCCGCAGCCAGGATGTAACTGAGCTTTCGATAGACACGCTCCGTCCCGCTTAAACTCAATTCACTTTCCGCAGCAGCATTGTTGGATAGCAGCGCCACATTCGGATCTGCTGATCGAGCCGTTGAACGGACCCAGCGCAGCATCTCCTGAGCGATGCCGTTGATATAAATCGCCAACGACACACCGCCGTACATCACGACTGCAAAGCGCACTTCTTGTTTGTAATCAACCGGGGGAAACGAAGCCATGAGATCCTCCGAGGCAAAGGTATTCTCTGCGTGATCTCTGCGTCCTCTGCGTCCCTGCGGTGAACTTGTCCGCAAACTATTAAACCGCAGAGACGCAGAGGACGCAGAGATCACGCAGAGAAGAAATTAGAGCACTACCCTATTTTAATATGTTGAAGTTTTCGTTTCCGTTTCATCTTCGGAGCTTGTTCCAGACGCTCGGTTCACCTTGACGGCGAATCATCTCGGCAACGAGGAGATAGGCTTCAGCGTAGAGTGTGCGCATCTCGTCTTGCGTGCGCGGGTGTTGGAGGCGCTGCTCCAGTTCGTCTTCTGAAAGACGGTGTCGCGGGGCGTAACGCGAAATCATTTGGGCCTCGCCCGCCAGGTAGAGCGCAAATCCTTCTTCCAGCCAGCGTGGTGCGCGCTTGCTGATCGAATCGATCATGATGTGCGCCAGTTCATGACGAAGCGTAGTGAAGAGAACGCCGCGCTGCTTCAGGATCCGCACGGGTTGCAATTCGATCCGATTGCCCAGGGTTGCGGCAGCGGCCCACCACGGTTGGCCCGTACGGGAGGTGAAGTCGCCTGTGCTTTCATTTAGTCGAATTTCGAGCCGCGGAATAGATGTGGCTGAAGCACGGCGCAGATAGTCGTTGCGCGCCGATTCCAAGGTATTCAAGATCTGGTCCACGGTGCGCCGGTCGACATCGGCGGGATAAGCAAGACGAAAGTTCTCGGAAGAGATTGATAGGAGTTTGAGATTACTGCTGCGAGCGACGTAACTATAATCTCCCGGCAAAACGTCCGCCTTCGATTCTCTTTTCACGACTGTCCCGGGAAAATATTTTTCAAGAATCTTCTGATAACTTGCGCCACGCGCAGCCATCACATGCGCGCCTTCCTGACAGAGACCGAGCCCATGACCGAAACCGCTGCCGCGAAAAACGAAGCTCGATCCGGAACGACTAACCTCGAATCGCGAACTCTTCAAAACATTCCATCCGAGAGCGCGCCCGACGATGATCTTGAAATCCCAGCCGCGCACGGTTTTGCGATGCTCACCTTCGATCGTGATGAATTCGGCACGGCCTGTTTCATCGTGCTTGCTGATTGAAACTTGATCGAGGCGGTTGCCGGCATCGGTTCGCGAATCACTTTGCAAGGCGCGCAGAAGATCGGCGCGGCTGATGGTATCGGTCCACTTCGCGTGCGGGCCGGCATCGCAGTATTCATCGCGCACGCCGCGAAGATAAAGAGCCGGAGTCACTCCCCAGAGGTCTCGTATGTTGGCAGTTGCGCCACCACACGACGCGCCGAAGTATGCATCGATCGGTTCGCCGTGATCGTCGATCAGCACCTGACCTTCAGTCGCGCGAACTGCATTAAGCAGAGTGCTGGTCATTGCAGTCGGACCAACAAACCTTTGACAGTGCGTCGTCGAACAAAAATCGTAACCATTTGTTGCGTGGCGCCCCTTGTTCTTTAGCGCGTAGGTGCGAATAGAAATGGCAAGCGCCTTCAATGCTTCGGGCTCAGGTTCAACTGTGCCTTCGGCGCGCATTACTCCGAGTACGTAATCTTCGAGTGAAAGTGTTTGCGTTACGTTCTCACGCACGAGATGGACTTTGATCGGTGACGCCGCGTCGGTGGAACGTACAACCACGCCGGGACTTTCCATCCTGTTGGCATCGCTTCTTGCAGATGTCTCGCGGCTGGCTTCATTCGCGTATGTCTCAAAGATGGGCCGCGCGACCGTTGCGGCTTCCGATCCGTGCGCGCGCGGCAGAAGAACCAGCACTGCCAGATTGATTTGTGATGCGTCTATTTCGCCGCTGCTCTGGAATGGCGCCGCCAACCCCACAAACCAGCCGTTGTTGCGAAAACCCTTTGCCGGCATCGCCGTACCAGTCTTACCAATGATTGTTAATGGAAGCGAATCGAGTTTAGCTGCGCGCGCGGTTCCGTATCTGATCGCGCCGCGCATGCCGTCGACTATGATAGCGCGATGTTTTGAGGCGATGTTGATGTTGGACTGTTCGATCGCTTGAAAGTGATCGCTTGTGGTCACCTGCGGTTTGAACAAGTGCCCGCCATTTACGAGCGCGGTGTAGGCTGTCAACAATTGAATCGGTGTGACCTGGATGTGATCGCTTTCGCCGACTGCGGCGCGCTCGCGGCAATCCGCCTGAGCACTATTCCCGATCTCACACGGACGCAAGACGCCGTTCTGACCAAAATCGAACTCGCGGAGAGTGGCCACTAACTGATCTCTGCCGAGTCGCTGACCCGCGGTCGCGAAATAATAATTGCAGGAATAGGCGATCGCCTGTGAGGGCGAAAACGGTGGCAGGTGATCTTTGTGAACGCAGGCTAGTGAAAAATTCAATCCCGTGAAGCGACCGGGACAGGCAGTGCGTGAGCCTTCATCAATCAATTCGGCGCGGAGGGCAGCCAGCGCTGTGAAAGGTTTGATTGCAGAGCCGGGCATCGATGCCTGCTCATAGGCCACTTGTTGATTGACGATCGCGCGGACGCGCCCCGTTTGCGCATCCATGACGATGATTGTTCCCTCGCGATCCGCGAGCGCAGCGGCGGCGGCGTTTTGCAGCGCGGCATCGATCTCCGCTTCGTTCGTATTAGAGCTGGCCCAGTTGATCGCAATCCGCGGTGAAGAAAGCGTGAGAAGCAAAATCACCGCGCTCGCAAACGAGAGCAGCATTGCATGCTCGCGAGTCATGCGGCCGACTCCGTTGGAAGCACGACGGCCGGGGCCGAAACCTCGGGAGGTAAACTTGGTACGGCTCTCGCGAAGGTGGTCAATGTCAAGACCCAGCCAATCAGGCTGAACACGAACGATAGCAGCAATCGCAGACCAAAAAACGCGAACTCGGTCTTGTTGCCGTTAAAGCGAAACGCGGGTACCAGGATGACATACGGCAACACAAAGAAAATGATCAGGCCGAGCCCGTAAATCAAAACTGAATCTGCGGAAAAGGCGCGCGCGAGCGCTGAGGCTAGTCGTTTGAATAAGGATTTGGCGAATAGAGCACGGAATTCACCGCCCGCTAGAGCAATCCACAGGTGAATTGCTGCGAGGGGAAAAGCTACTCCCCACAGGATAAAACGCAGCGTGGCAAAAATCAGACTGGGCCAATGAAGCGGTGGCTTTGTTGGCGTTGTTGGCTGAGCCGCTTTGGTCGGCGGCGGTATTTCCACGACTGGAGCCGGATATCGAGCCGAAACTTTGTTAAGCAGGTAATAGAGTAGCCACACAACCAACAGCACCAGAATAGTGACTGCGAGGAATTTCAGTGCATCGATCAGAATCACACGCCAACGTAACTTCTGGTCCATCGCGCGATTGATGATCGCAGCTTGTAGTGTGAAGAAGCCGATCGGAATCAGGATCATCAGCGCGTAAGTGACGAGCACTTGCCAGATCGTAGCTTCGCGTATCGAGATAAAGATGTAAGACGCCACGAGCAGAAACGCGTAAATGATCGCAAAGACCAGTAGTGCACCAAAATTCGCAAACACTGTCGCGATTGAGCTGAGCCAAAGTTTCAGAGTAGTCATATCGTCCTCAAAAGTAGGAATCGCGCTTGGACCGGGTCAGTACAGGGAGCGGTAGCGACCTGGTCACCGATCAGCATTCTTGACTCCCATGGGTTTGACCAGGTCGCTACCGCTCCCTGTACTGACCCGGTCCAAGCGCGACTGCTGACTGTTCATTTCTTGTCCAGGATCCGCAACCGGTCGTTTGCTGTATTCGACTGCACGGTTGGTTGGTACATCAGCTCCGCGCGGGCGGGGGCGACCTTGAATTCGCCCGGCACCTCGACACGCATCGCGTATTGCAGCGTCGCGTCACCGTCAAAGTAATCCATGAAGATCGCCGTGCGATTGTCGCGGAACTCACGATTGGCGTACCAATCGCTCCAATTGCCAAGCGAGTAATTGAGATAGATCCCGCTCACGCGTGCGACTTGCTCTGCACCGGCCGGAATCGGATCTTCGATCATTAAATACTGCGCGCGCGGTCCAGTCAGCCGCAGCCTGACGACAATCATGTCGCCCGAACGCAGCTCGCCGCTTAACGGCTCAATCTTCCAGCTTGCCTTTTCGTTCGCATCTTCGGACACGCGCAGTCGCAGATATTCACGCGTGATCTTCAATCCGCCTGTGGATTGCGCGGCCACGTTTTCATCGGCAGTAAAGTATTCAAGCGCGCTCGAAACATACAAAGCCCCCTTGCCGTGCTTCACGATTCGGATTTGATTTGATGGACCAATCTCCGTGCCCTTCTTCCAAACCGTCACCGTCTGTGCGTTCGTGGCCTCACTCGCGCCGACGTGTTGTTCCGCAACCTTGACGCCGTTCAAATAAACTTCGAAGTTGTAGTCGGGCGACAGCTCCTTGCTGACCTTCAGGTAATCAGTCAGCCCGTAGATCGCGAACGCTGTTTCTTTCGTCGATAGCCAGTAGTAGCCGTTCTGCCGGTTCTTTACTAACCAGCGCGCAGCTTTCGGCAACAGAGACGAGCCAGGATTGATCTGCGAGAGGGCCTTCAACGAAAGCGACGTCGCTTCGGCGTCAAGATAAACATCATGGCCGTAGTCGTTCTTCCGCGCCGTTTGCCAGTGTGCTTCAAATTCATTCTGTTGCGCTGAGTTTTCGATCAGCTTCGCGACTTCCTGCGCGCGCGCGTCTTTGCGCTCCTGCAAAGCCAGCGCTAGTAGCGCACGCCCATATGGCCCAAGGTTGTTGCGCTTGCCATAAAGCTCGTCGAGATAATGAGCATCGCTATCACCGCTTTCAGTGAACGCATAAATCATGTAAGCGCGCGTTTCATCATCGATCGGATTCCCGTTATCGTTCTTGCCTGCGTTGAGCAGCGCCGAAAGTTTTTGCCGCCCCTGATCGTGCCGCCAGTCATCAACCTGATAACCCGCACGGCTCGCCATCGTTAGACCATCAACGACGTAAGCCGTCATAAACGGATCGCTCTTATCGTCTTTCCACCAACCCCAACCGCCGTCGCCATGCTGGTACGCATACAGACGATCCAGACCTTTTCGAACTTTGTTATCGAGATCGTTCGACGCGCGAATCTTTGCTTCCGGAATATCCTTCAGTGTCTGAGCCACGACGATGTTCGGCACGAAACTCGACATCGTTTGCTCAGTGCAGCCGTACGGATAACTCGTGAGGTAATCAAGCGCGCCGAACAAGGCCCCCGCGATCGACGGCGACACTTCGAGCCGCAGAGCCCGGGCCTGTTCATTCGCGAGGCCGGGCACATCCAGATTAAGAACTTGATCCGCATCATTTTGCGTCAACGTAATCGCGTTGCCAGTCGTCCGTCTTAGACCATGCGGCACGATGTTCATCGTCATCTCGACTGCATCAGACTCAGTATCTGTTAGCGCTTTCGCGAGCAGCGTCAGTTTCCCGACCGTGTTCGCCTGTACACGCCAATCAACACGATGCTCGCCGTTCGGGCGAATCGTTACAGTTGACTCAGGCGAATCGAGCAACTGCGCGCCGTTCAGCTCGAGGGAAATTTTGGTGGACTTGTCGCTCTTAAGGAAATTGTGCACGAGACCCGAGATCGTGACCGTATCGCCTTCCGTCAAAAAGCGCGGCATCTCCAAACGCATGATCACGTCTTTGCGCGCAATCGTTTTCTGCACGACTGAGCCGACACGCGTGTCTGCCGTCACGCCACGCGCAGTTGCGCGCCATGTCGTAAGGTTGTCGGGCAGTTTGAAACTCACCGTAGCTTTGCCATCACCGCCCGTTACCACATCAGGTTGCCAAAATGCGGTGTCTTTGAATTCTTTGCGAATCGTGGCTTCGGCGTAGGAACTCTCGTTCTTGAAATCAGCAAGCTGGTAAGCAGGCTTATTCTTCGCTAGATCCGCGTTCTTTTCCCCACCGTAACCAGTGAACGTGTAATGAATCGCAAGACTCGTAGCCACTTCGTTGTAGCGCCGGCCATAGAACTCGCGCTTGATGTTGCCGGCCGATTCAGGTGCAATGCTGTAAATCGCTTCGTCAACAATTCCGAGACTGACTTCCGTGTTCGCAGCAGGTGAGCCGTCTTCGTTGCGAGCCACGACCGTGTACGACGCGACATCGCGCGGCTTAAACTCGCTCTTGTTTGGAACGATGTCGAGTTTCAGCATTTTGTCGCGCGCAGGCACGCCGATGATTTGGCTCTGGTTGTACATGTCGCTGTTCTTGACGAACGACACGTCGAGGTAAACGTTCGGCGCGTACTTCTTCTCGATCGGTACGTCGATCACGATGCTGCGACCTGCGGAGTCGATTTGCCGCATGCTGAGAACTTCAGACAATTCAGTTGTCACCAGCAAGTGCGCCTGGTCTACCGGCAGCATCGCGAGCACGTGCGCGGTTTCGCCAGGCTTGTACGCCTTCTTGTCAGGAACAAGCTTGATCGATTTGGCGTCGTAATTCTCGTATGAAAAATCCGACCACTCGCCCTTCTTGTCGGGCGCCCAGAACGAGCCGCCGCGATTCACGATCTCTTTGCCATCTTCTGTAACGATTGTTTTGACGTAGATGCTGCCGGGCGACGGCACTGTAAAGTCATATGTTGCGTTGCCCTCGCTATCGGTGTTGACTTCGCCCGTGCCTAACTCGCGTTCGTGAAGAATGTAATCAACGACCTCATACTTATAGCCTTCATTCTCTTCCCAATGGCTTTGCCTTTCCCACTTTTGTTCGATGAACTTCAGCGTGACTTTTTCCGAGACAGGTTTGCCCGCGTAATCCGCAGTCTTCACTCGAATCCTCGCGGCGTCGCCCTGGTAATAGAGATAGCGTTCCGGATAAGCGTCGGCGACAGATTTGCCACGCGTGCCTATGAACGAAGCGGCGCTCTGCATCTCGCGGCGTGAGGCGTCCGTGACCTGCGCTTCCAACCGGTAGGAATAGTCCCATTCTTCTTTCGCATCGGGCGCAGGCACTTCGAATTCAACATACGCCTCGCCCTTCGCATTAATCGTGTCGTCGCCTTCAGTCACCAGATCGGTGCCGTAGTAGCCAGTGTCCTCGTCGTCTCCGCCTTCATTGCCTGGACCAGCCTCGTCGTCGAACTCGTCCGCATCGTTGTCCCACCACCAGTGGTAATAACGCTGTCTGTAAATGTAGTAGTGCACCTCGGCGTTAGTGACGGGCGCGCCGAAAAAGTAGTTCGCGTTGATCGTAAAACGGACTTTCTCACCGACGGCGGCAAACTGTGCCGGCGTCTTAACAGTCACTTTGAACTCGGGTTTCTTGTATTCCTGAACCTCGAAATAACCACTGGCGCGGACTTCGCCAATCGACGCAGTGATGTTGTAGCTGCCGAGCGGTGCTTCGTCACCGACGTCTAACTGGCCGCTGAAAGTGCCACGGTCCGAAAGCGGCAGCTCCTTTTCAAAAACCTTGCCGTTGTTTGGATCTTCGATCGTTACGTTAACGTTTTTACTGTCGATCAGTTTGTAACCGTTCGTGGTCCATTGGCGCAGAATGCCTTTAAAGAAAACGGATTGCGCGGGGCGGTAGATTGGACGATCGGTGTAGATATAGCTGGTCACGTCCTCGCCGGTGAGCACATCGTCTTCGCCGCCGTATCCTCCGAAGTAAAATGAGTCGACGTCGGAGATGACGAAGTCATCGCGTTCGCGAGCCATGATCAGAAACGGGTTGGCCTTCGATTCTTCCCGGTCGACGTCTTCCGGCGGGGTTTCCGGTTTGTCGGGCACCTTCACATCCGTTTTGTAAATGCCGGATTTGTCAGTCTTACCGTTCGCCAGGGTGTTCTTCGCGTTTGTGACTTCGACTGAAACGCCTTCGTGTGGCGCGCCTGTCTTACGGTCCACGATGTAGACCATGACCTGACCGTGACGGTTCGTCTTTTCGATCATCGTGAGGTTAGTGACGATTGCGATCGAATAAGCGCGCAGACCTTCGTTGACGCCTTCGATCAGGTAGACGCCCGGATCCATCTTGCCAAGGGGAATCATGCGGCTGTCGTATTCGTGTTCCAGTGCGGGTAGTTTCTCGCGCCAGTCTTTCACCTTCTGATCGGGATTGAGCAAAGGCACGCGCGCATAGTCAGCCACGTTCAGCGGCGTGCGTTCAGCCGGCGGCTCCTTGCGAAACTTTTGATTGAAAGTTTCGCGATGATCTTGCTGCAGGTGAGCCCGGACGTAATCTTTGACTGTTCCGTAAAGCGAAGTCTTCAAGCGGTGCGTACGCTCGAGGAGAGACAGACTCGCACCGTAACCGTGCGCGATTTCCACCTTCTCTTTCTCGCCCATCTCGTGCGGATCGTCGAGCTCTTTGAAGAACTTGTTCGGGTCTTTGATCCGGTAGACGCGGAAATCGAGATAGTCGATGTTTTGGTAGCTGGCCCACAACCGCGACGTTTCGTTCGGCGAGTAAGAACGATTCGTCGTCAGTGAAAAGTACGGCTTGCTGGTTGGGACGATTTGGGGCTTCGCGGCTTCCGGCTTCGTTGGCGGCGGTGTAGCAGTGCGCGCACGGATGATGTTGAAGCCAAAGACCGAAGCGACAAGCGCGAGATAGATAAAGACGGTCGCAAGTAAACGAGGGATCTTGGTGTCAGACACGTTGGTAATCCTCCCAACCGGGGATTTCTCTGTGCAACCTCTGTGTTCACTGTGTCTCTGTGGTGAGTTATTGCCTTGATTTAGTTAACCACAGAGACACAGTGAACACAGAGGTTGCACAGAGAAGAGCGATCTCTTAGTTTTGTGCACAGCCTCGCGTCATTGCAAAATCTTCAAACGATAGAATCCGAGAAAATTCTTGTTACGCTCAACCGGCCGCCAGCGCGGATCGGGATGGCCGTCGAGCACTGAAAGCTCAACCTTCTTCACCGTTCCTTTATCAATTGGCGACGAGCCGGTGTGATAAACAACCCAGTCCTGCGCACCGTTGGGTGCAATACGCGCCTGGCCCAGAAAGATCATCACGTGATACGGAAACTTCTGGACCCACGGTTGGTAATAGAAGAGCAGATCGCCAGGCTGAGCTTCGCGCCGCTCGCGACTGACGAACACGACATTGAAATTTTTCAGCGTGCGAGCATCGGCGAACTCTGAAAACCGGCCATTGCGAATGTCGGTTTCGGCGAATGACCCGAATTCAGTGCGAAAGATCTTTTCGCCGAATGGGTTGTGGTCCAGGTCAAAGCTCTTAACGTCCGGCGCCACAGTTTGGTAGGCCGGTCCCATCTTCTGAAACCAGATACGATCGTGATGCCGCAACGCCTCGCGGATTGCGAATCGCGCCAGTCCGGCACAGTCGCGCTGTTCGTCATTCCATTGATCGCTGAGTTGATAGAACTGTGTTTCGGCGATTGCTGTGAACCAGCGGCGAAAGCTGTCGCGATCCTGAAACGTGCGCAACTCGGTAATATCCGGTATTCCGTCGTTATCAGAATCGATCAGTTCAGTTCGATTACTCGTGGGCGAGTTTGATTCCGGTCTCACGACCGGTTCGATTTTTTCCGTGTGATGAAGGCGTTGGAAACTCCAGGCAAGTGCGGTGGTGGATACGATAACGACGCCTGCCAATGCTAACCAGCGTTTTAAGGGGGCGCGCATTTGGGGGAACTCAAGCATTGGCGCTTAGATTACGTTTGGTATGGCTCGAGCGATACGCGGATGCTATCACGGATAGAGTCGGCCAACCACTATTTAACGTTGGTAGGTACAGCGGTGAGAGAACGTGGATTCCCTCACCGCGCCGCGAAAAAAACCTTTCATTAATGACCGGGCAGCGTTTATGATTCCGCTGGTGCCGTTCGACGACCCCTGTTGAACTCACGATCCACGGCGCCCTCGTCCCTGCGAAATTAGTAAAAGGCCGACCACGCCCGCGACTCAAAATAAAACTATGCCCCCACGCAAAACGCCGATAGCCCCACCGGCCTACCGACCCCAACCGACACCGAAAGTCTTGCAAACGAAGTTGGTCCCCGGACGGGCTCAGAAGTCTTTCACCACGCCCGCAACACCGGTTAAAACGTGTCCCGCGCCATTGGCTCCGCCCGTCTATAACCCGCAATCCACACCCAAAGTTCTTCAGAGAAAGCAGGTCATCCCCGCACTACGCACGGTGCCACCGACACGGCCGAGACCCGCCACTCCTCCAGCGCGGCCCACCGCTATCCAGCCGAAAGCGGCAATGCCCAATTTAGTAAGAATGGGTGTAGGACTTAAATCGTCAAACTCTCACATCGGGAACGCCGGCGCTCCACGCGGCTCTGCGCCGCTGCGTCCTGCGCTTGCCCGTACCAACCTCGCCAGCACGATACAGCGGGCCGCGGCGGCCTATTCAGCATGGATGAGGAACAAGAAGGCCTTCATCGAAGAATTGGAAGATGACCATTATCTCTTGCAAGGACTGACGGCCAACGTCGTGGGAACCGTGACGAACGCGCATCATACCGTGCGCAACGTCAAGGCACTCGACATGACTGACGCCAGCGTGGTCCACTCGGAGTTGAAGGATCGGCTGACCGAACTGATCTCGAGTGTCCATATTAGACCAGCGACGCCCACACACGACAACCTTGAGAGAAATCTGCCTACTGGGAGCACCTACTACGAACTCGGAATGGAAGGCGGTGGCGGCGCCCGCATCATCTACGACACGAGCAACAGTGACATATACTTCAGCTACCACTACGGTGGACGCCAGAACGGCTTGCACACCGACAGCCCTTTTATCAAGCTGTCCAACCTGACGGGCGGGCAACGGGCTGTCACCAAATACAAGATTTTATTCTTCCAGCTCGAGGCGAATGCGTATAAGAAGGCGCTCAAGATGAAAGGAAACGACTGGGCGATCGAGGCGAAGCTTGCAGGACTCGAGAATACTCTCGACGGCCATGCGAATACGGCCAGCAACTACTTTAAGAATATACAGGTTCCTGCCGAGCCTGCGATTGACGCCGTGGTCGCGGAGATGTGGCGCATCTATAATCGCGCGAAGGCCCAACCGAAGGCCGGCTTCACCTATCTGAATTCCTGCATCGGCGTGATGAAAAATATAAACGCGACGCACACGCTCTGAGACATAATGCTTGCTGTGCATAAATGTACACTCTGGATAGTGCTGGTGAGTTGCCTGCTTGCCTATGGGTGCACGACCTCTAAAGATGTTGCTAAGACACTGGGCGACCTGACAACCGTTCGTGCGGAACTGATAAAGAAGTTTGGTGAGGAAGATGTCAATTTACACATCTACACATTCCAGCATCAGACGAATATTTCGGTTACATACGTTAACTCACCTTTGAACCTGAAGACGACGGAAGAACGTGCAACGCGCGCACAGGAAACGGCAGAAGTAGTCAGGCAGCATTATCCCTCTATCAAAAACGTCAGCGAGATCTGGGTTGGGTTCATGCGCGTTACAACTCGTCTGGTAGTATTCCACTGGACTGAGACGATCGAGATCCGCGGCTTTGACAATGAAGCGCGAGCGTTGCGTGCTCCCGATACGGCTCCCTCTGATCCAGATCCAAATCGACCCGGAATTCGGTACTCGGCAAATCAAAATAAAACGGAGATCTCGAGCGGTGCAATCCAGCTCGAAGGAACGTCGGAAAAGGGCGTAACTGTTTTCCCACATTTCTCAGTCGCGGGCGACGCAAACAAGACAAAGCCAAAGCCTCCTCCCGAAGTAACTCTCGACTTTGCCGTGTTTTCTGAGAAGCCGAAGTTTCCGAATCTCACGAAGATCGTTTTTCTCTCAGATTACAAGATTGTCTATCGAACCGAAGGTCAGTTCTCGACGTCGAAAATCGCGGATGATACGTACAGTGAGTTTTTGTATCTCAAGGTGCCCACTGCGGCGTTTCTGAAGATTCTGTCGGGCCGCATCGTCACGATCAAGCTCAACGAACATGAGTACACGTTAACGGAGAGTGAGGTTCTGCCAATGCAACGGATGTCTGATTACCTCAAGTGAAAAAAAGTTGAAAGTATTCTCTGGCCGCAGAGATCACGCAGAGATGAAGCCTTTTTTGAACGAAGAATGATAGTTTTCTACGTCTGCTTGCGCCTTGTTAGATGAGACTGAATCTTGGAATGCAGAATATGAAGAACTGTCAAAGAATCGTATCAACCATCGGCGTAGTTGTTGTCCTGATTGTTTCGGCTGTTTATGTCGCCGCGCAGCAGAGAGCCACGAACGTGCGGATAGAGATGCGGGACATTTACGGAGCCCTGTTCGTTACGATCGGTGGGATGGAGAAAAAGATCACGGACCAGGCACAACAGGCGTGGATAATTAACCGTGGGCGACACGTGGTGTATTCGTCCAGCGAGGGCGCCGGTGGCTACGAGAACGAAGGCCAGAGCCTGCATCTTTATGACGTCGACACGGGCAAGCAAAAGCGCATAATGTCCCACTATTTCATGGTCCAGACGGTAAAAGAGGTCGTGACAAGCAAGAACAAACGCGCTCTCCTCGTCACGATGGAAGACGGCGGTTTAGGGGCCTCCTATGTTGCGGTGGTTGATCCGTGGCGAGGTCAGGTTTTTTTCCGCCGGTGGGCTCGCATACTCAGTGACAAAGGCGACACCGTGGTTCTCGGATTTTACAAGGAAGAGGACTGGGGCGAAACCGAGCCAAGCAAAATGCGACCCTACAAGAGGGAACGACACAATTTAAATTCACTACTACTGCGACCAGTGATCGTCAACAAGAAAGAAAACTGGATGGGCGATCCGGACGATTAAACCCCGCGGTCAGTTCTCTAAATAATCTAGGGTTTCTCTGTGCAACCTCTGTGTTCTCTGTGTCTCTGTGGTTTGCTGTTTCTTAGAACGAATTAACCACAGAGACACAGAGAACACAGAGGTTGCACAGAGAGGCAGAAGTGAATGAATTCTTACGCTGTTGGGTTTTCCGAAATCGATAAGACAAAACTCGCGCTGGTCGGAGGCAAAGGCGCCAACCTTGGCGAACTTTCCAGAATTGAAGGGATAAGCTGACAACTACAAGGTGCGTAACGGTCAGATCATTGATAAGAAGATCGCGACGAATAGCCCTGCACCCACGGTGCAGTGATCGCACGTGAGTATGGCTTGCCGGCGGTGGTCGGAATGGAGAATGCTACGAAGCTGATCAAAGATGGCCAGAGAATTCGAGTGAACGGGACGGAAGGATATGTAGAGGTGAACGCGACCGGTTTTCACTTGTAGGTAAGAGTGTACAGAGATCTGGCAACTCGCGTGAATGCCGTGCGAGCCTGTTCGTCTGTAAATTCCAGCTTGCCATGTGCGCCTGACACAACGATCCTCCGGATCTGGTATTTGTGTATATCCGTGGGATCGTCGTGTCCGCTGTAGTGATTTATCGTCGCAACGCGAAACGCCCGGCCAGGCATCAACTGCGCTGTGACCGAGCGACTCGCTTCATCAAGCTGAAATTGAGTGGGAGTCCATTCCTGACCGTCTTCACTCAATTCAGAAGCGGCAACCACACCGGGCGCTGTAGGCGGATAAAATGGCCCCGCGAAGTCCTTCACTTCGTAACGAATCATGATGGCCGTATCCGATTCGTTAACGATGACGAAATCCGTCGCGTACGAGCAAGCGCCGAGTAAAAGAAGCGATCCAAGCAGCGCCATTAAGATGACACGTCTCATACTTATCTGTGGCTTAGTTTTGTTCCTTTGGCGGCAGTAAGCTCAGGACGCGTTTCCAGGTCTTGCCGCTATCTTCAGTACGAAAGACTGTGTCGCGTCCGAGAACCCAGCCATGTTCTTTGTCTGTGAAGCGCACGTCGGTGAGAAAGGGCTCGTTTGGTCCAAGTTGAATGCGTTCCCAGCTATTGCCGCCATCAGTAGTGTGCAGCAACATTCCTTCGAGCCTGACCGAATCACCATTGACGATTCTCTGGCTGCCGGCCAGCCATCCCTCGTCACCTACGAAACAAATAGACGACGGGAGTATGTCATGGTTAACACTGATCTGCTTCCATGACTCACCACCATCAATCGTTTCAAACAGCAACGGACGTGACGATTCGCCTGCGACTAACACCTGCTTGCCGGCGATCCATCCATGCTTCGGGTCTACAAACCAAACGTCATCGTAGTCAACATTCTTCCCATCGAATAGCGCATGTATCTTCCAGTTTTCTCCTCCATCCTTCGTTCGATATACTTGCCCACCGCTGCCGCTAACTATGACCGTGTTGGCATCGATCGCAAACATGCCGGTTGGCTGACCTGCGACCCCTGGACTTGAAGTGCTGAGCATCTTCTGCCACGTAACGCCGCCATCACGCGTCCGCCAAAGGCTCAGACATTCGCGTATCCAGCCTTCCTTATCATTTAAAAACTCAATCTGGTTGGAGCAGGTAAACTCGCGCAATTCCGATATCCTGGTCCATGTTTCGCCTCCTGAGTCTGTACTAAACACCTGGCCCTGATGATTGAGGGCCCAGCCCCGCCGGCCGTCGAGCATAGTGATGCATTCGAACGCATCAGCAACCGCGGCCGGCAGGATGGTCTGCCATGTTTGTCCTCCGTCAGTTGTAAGTTTCAACTCCCTGGTTCGTTCGAGAACCGCTGATGCTATTTGTGGCCCAGTCACTGACAATCGGAACTGCGGCATCAACGCTGGGTTTACGTAGTCCACTATTGGTTCCCGGGAACAACTCGACAGCAATGCCAGGGCCATCAGCATAGCGGTTAGGATTCTGGTTGGTGGGCGCCATGACGCTACGAATGTCATGGCGCCGTGCAAAATTTCGTCTAGCATCCACTACTCCCCGTCACTTGAAGCAGTTCTTCACGATGTCTTTGTCCCAATCGCCATGCGCTTCTGCGTAATTACAACCGCTACAAAGTGCATGTCGGGATTCGTGCAAGAGCGTTAAAGCCCTGTCTTGGATTCGGGAAATTCCAAAGTACTGCGCATCGGCATCTACCGCCGAATCGTCGAAGAAGGAATACCCCACCACCATTCGTGGATTTTGGAATCGATTAATACGCGGGGTCATGGCCCAAGCCGGCCCTTGTTCGTCAAACGAAACACCATGGTGATAAGTGATGCGTCGATTGTCCCACATCTTCCTTAGTGCCTGGTATGCGTTTTCACCGACGAATTTACGACATGCCGGTTTCTCGAGCGCCCTCCTGGCAACCTCCAGTGCGTTCCACACGATGTCTCCCTGTTCCTTCGTCAATGGGTTACCAAGGACAGTAAATCCGAATGGCGGCGTGCGACCGGAACCAATGGGATTCGGTGGTAATACTGACAAAACACGACTGACTAATGTACTCGCCGCAAACGAAAGGGCATTCCGCAACATAACTTTGCCACTAAAACCAATCTGACTTACAGCCAGAGTTGCTTGAAGTGCGCTCGATATCCAACCAAGGGTTGTTGCCTTAGTCGCTATGGGTACCATGAGGTCGATACTGGCCCCACTCGCAGTAGTAAACCCACTTGGACCGAGATTAAGGAAAACTGTCTTCACCAGACTCCAGCCAAAGACTGCCGATCCGATCGTGATGACCGCGAGCGCCACCGTCACGGCAATTATGAACCACTTGCTCGTGAGCACCTTGGCAATGCCCTTGAAGATCTTCTTCAGGAAGCTGAAGAATCCGAGTCCACTGGGATCGCTGTGATTGACTGGATCGTTTGCGCAGTAGGCGTAAAGGTTCAAGGTCTGCGGGCTCGACAATGAAGTCGCCTTCATTCCCTGAGGATCGATCTGCGTGAACCTGCCATGATACGGGTCGTAGTGACGGTTGACTGCATAATCGAGTTTGGTCGTCGTACTGCGATCATAGGAGGTAAATCTCCTGTTCGTGGCCCCGGTACTCTCCAGATCGAGCACAGTGCCGAACGGCAGGTGCGACTGCTCGAATGAGCTCGTGTTTTGTTGATTTGTTACGAGTCGAGTACTTAGCTTGTCCGGATGGTGATAATCGACATTCTCACCACCGCTGCCATTCGGAGTTAGAGTTGAAAGCAAGCGCCCACCAAGATAGACATAGCTCTTCGCCCAGCCGGGGAGAGTGGCGGCGCCAATCTCTGTATACTCCGCGGAAACTGAGCCGTCACCGACATAATAAGTTCGCTGTCCCTGGCCTCCACCCAGTGCCGGTTCAGTGCTGATTAGTCGCTGAGCATCGTGGCCGTAGGTGTAGCTGGTCCGTACCGTGACCTTGTCATCGGCGAGGATTCTCGTTAAGCGATTGGCAGCATCATACTGGTACGCCTGCCAGCCGCTTCCGGGACTCTGCGCACGAACCTGATTGCCAACCGCATCGTACGTCCAGCCCGCGACGTTAACCCGATTATTAGTGTCGTTGAAGGTAAGTTGCCCGATACCGTCCATAGGGACAGTCGCACCACCCGGCGGCGCGTACGGACTAATCCCGTTGGATTTAATACTGAACTCCGGACACAAATCGAATGCCAGGCGTATATTGCTTCTGCCATTCACAGGCACCAGACTAGTCCAAAAGTCCCAACCACCCTGATCCGGTTCACGAAATAGATACGTCTTGTACAAGTCGTAAACAAAATCGTGATCGGAACGATTACGATTGGCGTACTCAGTCGAATTGAAGATTGTTCCGCCGAGGCTCTGCATCGCCGTAAGTAACTGCGACTGGCCCTGGGCGTACGCTGTTTGCAAAGTACTGAGCCAGTTATTCAGCTCAGTAGCGTTTGGCTGGCGATTCAGACCCCACTGGTAGAAGTTGCGGATATATTGCTCCGCATTGTAGGAGTAAGCGCCCGCACGATTGCCGTAGCGATCGTAGTCATAACGCTGGGCCCAGATGACGTTTTGTCCTCCGGTGGCCCGCTTCAGCCGGCCGACCGCATCGTATTCGTAACCGTGGTCCTTGCTATGGTCCAGGTTGTTAAGAAGCGAAACCAACTGGCCCGTTCTCTTGCCGTTCGTCCCAGCATAGTTGTAAGTGTAGTTGAGAAGCGTCGTCGAGGCGCCACGAACCACAGTCTGGGTATCGAGCAGTCCGGTTTGTGAATCAAAACCATAGTTCTCTGTGATCTGGTTAGCACCAGATAATCCAACCTTCATTTGCGTTGTCTGGCTCGCGGCGTTGTAGACAAAATTCGACGCATGGCTTTGCCCATCAACAGTCAGGCTGGTTGTCCTGCCTGCCACGTCGAAATCGCTATGCACCAACTTTCGCGGTGCTGAGCCGTTGCCATATTCGGCGGGATAACGAGTCTCGATAACTCGATCCATGCCGTCATAGATGAAGTCTGTAACAAACGGATAGGAAGGACGGCTGTTTAGAGTTAGCGTCTTCGAATTGACCAGACCCTGACTAGTAAAGGTGTAACTACACGTGCTGACACCCGCAGTCGTGATGGTGCTGATCGACGTGATGTCCTTCGTTTCCGAACCACTCGACTTCGTGCGGTACTGGTAGGTAACAGTAGGCGCATCGAGGACCCTTAAGTAGTAATCGGGATGATTGGTCGCCAGACCGTGATTTGGATCCAGGTTGGTGTCGTAGGAAATTGACTGCAAGCGGCCCAATGGATCGGGCGTCGTGCCGTCGCCGGGATCACTGTGACCTGCAGAGTTGAAGTACCAGAAGTTTGTTTTCACTCCACGTGCGTCGAGCACTTGAACGACGTTGGAGTTGATGTCATAGCGGAAGAAGTTGCTCCAGAGCGCTCCGGAACCGCCGACACCCACAAACGTGCCTGAATTGTTAATTGCAGCCGAAGTTTCAGCCATCTTTTGGGCCACGATTCGATTAAGCGAATCGTATTTTAAAGAACGGGTTTGGTTGCCCTGGGTTACACCTGTCAGATTTCCCTGCGTGTCGTAACTGTATGTGGTTGCCATACCGTTAGTAGCAACGGAACCGCTGCCATTCGGATCCGGCTCAACCACTTCCGCCAGTTTCTGCTGTGCGTTATTTCGACCCCAACGCTCACGCCCCCAGGCATCGACTATGCGAATGGTTTCACCTGGGGCAGATGAGGCGGCGCTGGGCCGCGTGCTCTCGTTGTAGAAAACCTGCATGGTGCTGGTATCCGCCGCTTGCCTTGTAATTGGGCGACTGAGCGCATCGTAGGTAGTCGTAATCCAACGAATGGTATCGCCGCTGCGATAAGGCAGGCTCTGCTGCGAAATGCGGCCCGAGGTATCGTAAATCGTATCGACCATGTCCCAGACACCACTTTGGCCCAGTGCCTTTTCCTGACGCACTTTCCCCTGCCCATTTAAGATCCTGACGTTTTGCTCAGTGACAGTGCTATGTGTCGGATGAGCTCCAAGGTAAGTCGTATGAGTGACGCTCAATCCGGCGTCGTCATAAACGTAATCAGTGTGTGCTCCACCGCCGGCGAAACTCACCGTCGACGGTCGCAATGAGGCCGCGTCGTAAGAACTCTGCGACACCCGGCCGTTTGCATCGGTAGTACTCAGACTAACACTGGTGTTGAAGTCATAAGTCTCGCTCGTCGTTATCTGGTGCAGAGGATCTGACGACGATCCGCTGGTCGTGGACAATGGATAACCATACTGAGTGCTGAGCGTGTAGTTATAAGACTTCGTCTGACAGCACGAAGCTGAGCTAGTCACGAGGTTTCCGGTGACGTCATACCGTCGCTGCTCTGTAATGGCGCCGGTGAGATTTGCCGCATCAGCATAAGTCGTTACCTGCGTAACGTTGCCGCGGTAGTCGGTGGAAGGATCGAAAACCGGAATACCCGGGCACCATTCCGTGCAGACCCACGAATCAGTGTAGTAATCCCATTGCCAGTTACAGCAGTCGCAACATATTTCGTCGGTGTTGTAAGGATCGTACGAGGCTGCGTGCTGAGTAGCGTTGGGTGTCGCCGTCAGAGTTTGTCCATCATACTGGTAAACGGTTCGAGACACTCTTGTAGTGCCATCTCCGGCGAACACGTCAACGGTTGTGGGCAGATTGAAGATGTGACGGTTGTGGTAATTCGCGCTGTTTTCGTAATCGTTGCGGGTCACGCGCATCTGTGCGCCGTTGTAATCGTAATTGCGCGTCTCCGTAACCTGGTTGAAATAACCGGTGTAACTGAACTCAGTGGCAATGGTCTGACTGCGTTCGTTAGTCGCTTCCATGCGAACAGGTCGCGGCGCGCTGTAGTAGCCCTGCTCCCAGGTTGTGCTGCTGCCCTGAAGAAATGTGCCTGACGAACTTCTGGTCTCATCCTGATAGACCAGACCATCTTTAAACTGACCGGGAGTATTGAAGGAATACTGAATGCTCTTGGTCAGGTTGGGCATTGTTACTTCAACCTTGCGTGAAGGAATTGAGGGTTGGGCAGGATTGGTAGCGTTCTCCTGTACCGAAAAGCTTGTTACCGCCTGGTCCGTATTCGTGCCGTCGCGAGTCCATGTCTCAGTCAGAGTTGTATAAGTGGGAGCGTCAGTGAGGCTGTAGTTGGGGGTGAGCGGATAGTTATAAACCTCTTTGCGGTTCATCTGCCCAGAAGAGGAAAAGTAACCCTGCTCCGTCAGCGTGCTGGCGGAGAAAACCATATTTCTCATTTCCATCACCTTCGCCAACATGCCGTAAGACGAATAGGAGTCGGAATCGTTAAACCAGTAGCCGGTGTTGGTGCCGGGATAGAAGATGGCATCGATTACCCACGGATAGGAGTTGGAGACTCGGGGGGTGAGTCCGGACCAGCCGTAGCTGAGAGCCAACTGTTTGTAATGCAAGCGCACGAGCGTGCGAGTGCCGCCGCCAAGACCGGGCGCGCTTATGGCGGTGAGTAGGTTGTTATAGTCGTAATGAAAGTTGATGACTCTGCCTTGCGAGTCGCAGATCGCAGAGATCTTTGGACCCTGGTTGCCAACGTAACTGATCGTGATCAGGTTGCCGTTCGGATCCGTGATCATGGTCGGATAGGCAATGCCGGTAGCGAGGCTATAGGCCCAATACTGAATTTTGGTTCCGTTCGCTAACGTGGCATCTGCATTAAGGACCACGCCGTTGGTATTCGTGGCGGCTGTGTAATCGATAAAGGAACCATCTGTTGTATGTCCGGTGAAGTAGGTTCCCCAACTGTAGTTATAGATTGTTCCGGTGTAGGAACGGCGAGTGCCATCTGCTTCGACAATCATCGCGCCGCCGTTCGTTCCCATTCCTACAACCCGGCCGAAGCCGATTGACCAGCCCGGAGCGGGCCAATCTTTATCGTTGTCGAAACCGATCTGCGATCCTGCTTTGCTCCACACGCGGGAGTTGTAAGTGAGACCCAGCGAGACGTCGAGACCGCGGCTCGGCAAAGCTAGAATCGGCGCGGTAAACTGAAAATTGCCACGTCCCACACCACCATCAGGTCCCGCTCCCAATCCTCCTGGATTCCCGCGCTGGTTACCCGGATCGTCTGCGGACCAGTAGTTTGTGTTGTCCCAACCATCGCCCGGTGGAAGCGGCATTGGTACAGAGGCCGGTGCGTTTTTCGCCGCTGACCGACTGGAGTGCGCGCGTTGCATACGGGTTCGCCGCTCGGAGTTCGCGCCTTGCGTGCGCTTCATTAGGTTTGCCTGATCGTTATTCGGCCCGGGAGATGCTTCCGTTGGCAAATCCCTACTCGAAACTTTGCGGCTACTGCGCGGTTTCTCTTTCAAATTGCGTGCGGAACCAGGAAGAACTGTTACGGTCACCTGTGCAGATCTTCCAGCGACGTTAGCTTCAATAGTGTATGTGCCCGGCGTGACCGCCTCGAACACACCTTCTTTGGTTATTTTGCATGGGGTTTTTCCGGTCTTCTGCACTCGCCACTTTGTTTGGAGCCCACTCACGGATCCACCGTTGGAATCAAAACCGACGGCGACAAACGTCACTTTATCGCTGACCGAAACAGTGACATCACCTGGGTAGACTTCTACTCTGGCCAGGCGCGCATCGCGCTCTTCCTGACCCTCTTGTGGTTTTGGAGGAGCGTTTTGACCGCTCATCATCATCCACAGATCGTTAACCGCATTCGAAGCGCGAAACCAGAATGCAAGATCAGCTTTCCATTGGGTTGAAAGTTGAACAATCGTGCGTGGCGCGGCGGGAGTTGTTGTCGCAAGCAGCGAAATGACGAGAACGATACTGACAACACGAGCGCCAAGCTCACGAGGGGAATTGCCTTTTACGATTTTGTGAAGGGAATTGAAAAAATAGACGAGTGTTCGAGAGAAAGGAAGGGTACGCAGCATCGGACAGACTCCTTTAGTGGGATTAGACCTCTGCCAGCGCTAGTTAAAACTGTAGCTGTAAGAGGTGTAAGTTGTACTGTTCAGCGGATGATCGCTGTCGCTAAGCGTTCTGAGTTACTACTGTTGGTGTATGGGGAGCGAGTAAATTCGATAAAGCCGTCGTTAGCGTCCGTGCGCAAGGGTTGGGCCGTGCGACTACGTGCAAGTTTATGGGCTGAGACTTTACTGCTAGATCACAGATTGGTCAATAGCAAAATTCTGCTGATCTTGGACCGATGGACCATTAGACGACGTGGCTTGCAAACGAGTTGCGCGACACAGCTCTGCAAGCAGAGCAATTTTGGTCCGGCCAGAGTACTTGAGAAAGTTCCTGATGGACCTGCCAATGTTCAGGCTGCGTCAAAACGCTGATGATTCGCTTCTTCATCCCTCGATGAAGTTATATTGGATAAATGTCTGCTGACTACTCTGACACTTTTTTATAAGTTTGTGCGCGTTATTTGGTAATAGCGAGCTTCGGTCCGCTATGGAGGAATTTGACGGGAGAAACTTATGGAGAAGATTCTATTTGGTTTTGTATTGGTGTTCGGGATCATCGTATCGCAGGGTATGACGGCAACCGCGCAGGAGTCGGTTGTTGGTTACTGGCAAACGGGCGGTGTGGGAACGATCAATGAGGTCAACACCGTCACCGGCCAGACAAAGAACAGGCGCGGCCAAATGTTCTCCTACACGTTTGCTGCAGACGGCACCTACACATTCGTAGGCTACATGGAATCGACTATGTTCGGCTGCACAACGGGCCTCTTTAACGAAATCAATGGCCGCTACATGGTTGACGGTACGACAATCTTCCTGAACCCCTCGCGCGATTTCTGGAAAAACACGTATTCGTGCTTCCCGAATTCGAACAGGTCGCAGACAAAAGTTCCGACGAAAAAATCGCTGGAATTCGGTTTCAAGAAGGACCAATACGGCAAGGATTTCATTTGTCTGAACGACGCAGGCGTTGAGACCTGCTACAGGCGCGAGAAGGAATAAGTACGAAGCATTCGTTTTCTAACTTGGGATAAACGATCGCGCCGCTTAAGGTGGCGCGATTTCCTTTCTAAAGAAGACTTCGAACGCTACGTGCTACACGCGCCAGCTATGATCCTGCAATCAAAGAAGTCACCACCGCTACCATCACAAGGATAGCGAAGAACCCTTTACTAACAATCCCTGCATCAAAGGCCCCAAAGACGCGACCACAATGCCCGGACCTCCTCGCGCGTTAAGCGCAACAGCGAGATTGAGCGCACTTGCGTGTGGCTTTCCGGCTGCGCGTGCGCCGGTGTAGATGCTGAGTCCCTTGATCAGACAGGCGAAGAGCAGGATGAAAACCAGGAACGAGAGACTTAGATGTTGGACCAAGTCTAAACGAAACCCAACCATCGCAAAGTATATCGGAATGAAAAAGGCAAGTGAGACACGTTTGATCCCCTCGCGCGTGTGAATATCGCTTTGGTCGCTTATTTTTCCAGCCACGATGCCCGCCGCAAAAGCCACGAAAACCGGCGTGATTCCCAGTAACATTGAAACACCAACGACCACCAACAGAAACAACGATTGGACGAGGACAGAATTCACTCGTTGGCTCTTCAGAAATCTCAATCGTAAGAGCCTGCGTAACAACGGAGGACTGACGATGAGTACGGCTGCAATAAAAAGAAATGTGATGAATAAGTAGAGGGCGGGGTTGAGAGAAGTGATGATACCGGAACCAAGAAAGTCGCCCAGGTTTGTCTCAGCTTTCGGACATTCAGTGTTCGGGTTACGATGCGTTACGTGAGGGCGGTTGAGGACACCAAACGAATGGCGTTGAAGCGATCAAGCTCAGCGCCAGAAAATGTCCAGGTATTGGCCAGTTGGCAAAACAGCCGCCAGTGCCGGCGGCTGTAAATCATTGAAAACAAATGGTGGAGCAGAGGGGGATCGAACCCCTGACCTCCGCATTGCGAATGGGCCAAATGGTCCACTGCATCTTTTTACATGCAGTGACACGCAGCGACTTAACTTACAATTCTTCAACAGGTTGCAGCCGTTACAGGACCAATTTTTCTTGCACCCTTTGACATCGATTTTCATCGATTTGCAGAGAGTCGAGTGACGAATCGGTGACATTTTTTAACCGCTTGGCCTCCGCATTTCCACTGATCTACAACTCCAATCCACTCACCGATCCTCGTTTTGCGAGGTTTATTGGCTTTCATATGGAATCGCGCCACTATAACCAACTTAATCTGGCGCGATTGTCGCGAATCGCGCCATATGCCCGCTTTTGTTTGGCGCGATTACAGCTAATCGCCCCCTCGTCCATTCGAAAACCGCAAGACCCGCTGACTTGTAAGAATAGGGACACTGTTTCTTACAATCCGTGTTCGGTGTTCACAATGCATTCCTGTTCACGATTCGTGAACGTATGTATAATGTGAACGCCACTCGGCGTGCTTTAATGAATAATCGAGAATCAACTTCTGATCGCAGCTATAAGGACATACTTGTTCAGGCAGTACACAGCTTGGCGAATTCTACCGGACTGCAAGCCGTGATAGACGAGATAGAACCAAGGCAGCGCGTAGGCGCCGACGCCATCGTAAACGTCAGGGATGAAAACAAACGCTGGCGATTTTATGTTGAAGTCAAACCAAGACTAACCAGTCACACGTTAGGGCCTGCTATAGCTGCTGTCTCACAGATTAAAAAGGAATATCACTCCGCTGCACTTGTGTCTGCGTACATAAATCCTTCTCAGGCGGATAAACTCCGTCAGCTTGGAATTGAGTTCTTTGACGCAGCCGGTAACGCGTCCTTTCAACAGAAGGGCCTTCGTGTTTTCATCACTGGTCGAAAACCTCAAACAACAAAATCTTTAGGCCGTCCTGCTCGAGCTTTTAATCCGACAGGCTCACGACTTGTCTTCGCTTTGTTATGTCAACCTGGGTTGGAAAATAAATCCTATCGCGCGATGGCTAAAGAGGCCGGCATTTCCCTTGGCGCTGTTAACTGGATCATGAATGATCTTAAGTCGTTGGGTCATCTTTTGGATCTTGGGGCTCGCGGTAGACGCTTGGTGAAGAGGAAAGAACTCCTCAAACGGTGGACTTCTGCATATCCAGAACAACTTCGTCCTAAATTAATCATTGGACGTTTCCGAACTAGGCATGCACACGACTGGTGGCAAAAGGCAGACTTGCCTTCGGACGCATTCTGGGGCGGTGAAGTTGCAGCGAAGTTGCTAACCAAGTACCTCAGACCTGAAACCGTTACAATTTACTCCGAGTCCAATCTTCCGAAGTTGCAAGCGCAACACGGGTTGCAGCGCGATCCGAATGGTGATGTCGAGTTACTGCGAAGATTCTGGAAGTTCGATCAATGGGATGAAAAGAATCTTCAGACAGCGCCGCCATTACTTGTTTACGCCGATCTCGTGAGTACAGCGGACGACCGCAATTTGGAAACTGCTCAACTGATCTATGCGCAATACATCGCTCGACTTGTCGAGTAAGCTTCCGGCGGAACAAGTCAACATCATTCGCGAAGTTGTGCGCGCTGCGGAAAGTCAGCGGCTACGCCTATTCATCGTCGGTGCGCAAGCGCGCGATCTTCTGTTGCAGTATGTCTATGACTTACCGATACATCGTGCTACGGATGACATCGATTTCGGAATCATCGTCGAAAGCTGGGATGAATTCACGAAGCTTAGAGACAATTTGATTGTCGACAAGAAATTTCAACCACACAGGATAATGAGGCAGCGATTAGTTCATGAAAGCGACCTTCTCATTGACCTTGTTCCGTTCGGCGACTTAGAGGAAGTTAGTGGCCAGATTTCCTGGCCTCCAGATTTCTCCATCGTTATGAGCACGGTTGGATTTCGAGAGGCCTATGATCATTCGATTGAAGTTCGCATCACTGACGGTCTTATCGTAAGAGTCGCATCCCTGCCCGGACTCGCATTGATGAAGATTGTTGCTTGGGATGACCGACGCTTTGAACGTGACGCGCAAGACCTTGGTCTGATCATGCGCCACTATCTGGATGCCGGCAATCAAGATCGTGTCTACAGTGAACAAGGAGACTGCTTCGATCTACTCAATGAAGAGTTCGACTACGAAAAAGCCAGCGCGCATATTCTTGGCCGCGACATCGGTCGGCTCGTGACGGACATTAATCTACCCATATTAGAGCGAGTTCTTCCGCAGGGACGAGATCAAGGGAACCTTGACGCTCTGGCTACGGTAATGATCAGGAATAACGCAAACTACTATGGCGATTATGACGTCGCCTTATCGATGTTGACGGAGTTGCGAACAGGTATCTCAGAGAGTCATAGATTCTAGTTGTGTTCTCTCAGGGTTGGGATATTGAGGAATCAAACTGCCGACCCTGGGGGTTATAATCACCGGTTTGGCAAAAAGCTAAGTTTTGCCACTTCAAAAGTTGCAGCCACCACGAGTTTATTAGGGTTTTGCGGTTCTTTCTCATACGGTATCATCGCCTCACCCTCATGTGCTGCGAATTCTGTCCACAAATTGGCCACACGTTTTTGGGGTGAACCCCTCCATTGAGACAATCTCAATTAGCCACACTTGTGGTTAGAAATATCGTCTTTTCAAACTGCCTCCGTTGATGCAAAATCCGCGGCGGCTGGTGAAGCAAAGGCGAACTCTGCTGGAGAGCAAACTCGCCAAGGAGTAACCAGTCGGAGACTCATCGAAACCGATGGTCTGAAGGCGGTCTGCAGTTTCGTTTGACTTTCGACACAGCAATGTCAGTAATAGATAAATGAATACTAAGATCCACACTGGAGCCGGAGGCCTCGATAACGATTGTTGCGAATTGGTCAACAGATAGGGCCTTACATCCTCATTAATAGACTTGGCTGCGGAGCATTCGGTGAGGTGTGGCTGGCGGAACGACGAACGCAGATTGCCACTACCAAGGTCGCGCTCAAGATACCTCTTGATACGCACGTTGATATTGACTTAGTTAAGCAAGAGGCTGGTCTCTGGGTCCAAGCCAGTGGTCATCCGAACGTGCTGCCAATTATTGAGGCCGATGTTTATGGCGGCCAAGTTGTGATCGTTAGCGAATATGCTCCCGAGGGATCCTTATCGGAATGGTTGATTAACCACGGTGGTTCGGCCCCATCAGTTGCTAGTGCTGTAGAAATCGCAGCCGGTATCCTGCCAGGCCTGCAACACCTTCACGAGAAGCGAATTGTTCATCGTGATCTAAAACCACCAAACATTCTTCTCCAGGGACACACGCCACGCCTCGCCGACTTTGGTATCTCGCGAGTCTTATCCAGCAGCAGGAGCGGTACTATTGCCGGGTCGCCTCACTATATGGCGCCAGAAGCTTTTGACGGAGAACGCAATGAACAAACCGACATCTGGTCTACCGGGGTTATCCTCTACCAACTGTTGTCTGGTCAGTTACCATTCCCTCAAAAAGATGCAACAGCGCTCATGGGTGCAATCCTGAGCCATGAGCCGCGCCTGTTACCCGATTCTGTTCCAGCTTGCCTGCAAACGCTGACGATGACTTCTCTTGATAAAAATCCCGCGAAACGATATCGCACTGCTGCTGAAATGAGGCTTGCATTAAGAGCGGCAGAGAGGTCGATCGTTAGTCCCGGAGCTTATGCCCCCACCATCGCAAACGGTGAGAACATCGTTATAGGGCCGTCGACAACGACAGCAACTCTAGAATGGCCACCGGAAACAAAGAACCGCAATGCTGAACCGACGAAACGACTTTGGACAACCCTTAAAGAAGTCATGGGACTCGTCAAACAGGAAAGCTCACTCAAGGCAGCAGAGCCAATTCATAAATGGTCTCGAGTGAAGACCTGGCTTGGAGATTACAAATCAGGACCAAATGCCAAAGTATTTGATGGTAAGAGCCTGGCTGCTTTTTACGGTCCGTACGGACAGTACGATGGACCACCGCGATTTAGAATTGATTGGCAAAAGGAAGGGGAAAAGAAAAAGGATGTCGAAGAATGCAGGTTATACTTATGGCATGCTCCCACAGGCGCCCAACTCTCGTCTCTGCTTTTTGACAGTGATAAGTTTCCACAGGGAAGGTTACCGTCTAAAGGAGCTTTCTCGCAGGACGCGAAACGCTTTGCTTTCGCTGTGGGAGGGTTAGACCAAGGCATGGTCCGCATTTGGGATACGCATACCGGAAGGACAGCACGGGAAATAAAGATCGTCGCAGATGGATTTTTGACATCTTTAGCATTCTCGCCAACTGGCAGGTATCTCGCGTGCAGTTGTAGTAACGATAAAATAAGTATCTGGGACTTTAAGATTAATTCAGTCTCAAACTCATTTTCATCTCATAGCGAGCACATAAGCCACCTGCACTTTTCAAACAATGAACAGCTATTAGCCGGCGCCAGTAGCGAGTACGGATTAAGATTATGGGACTGGAGAAACTCGCAACTTCGACTATCTGCATTGGCTGGTAAGAACTCGTCTTGCCCTGGAACATTCTCACCCAATAGTGACATGCTGGCTACAATCACCTCCGATCATAAAATAATGATTTGGGATACAAACACAAGTGAGTTATTGAACGTGTTCGATAACATGAAATTCAAGCGGTCATTTATATCCTTTTCACCTGACGGACTCACAATCGCGTGTTCATCTGATACCAGTAAACTCGGAATCAGTTTGTTAGATATCTCATCAGGAAACATCATAGCCATTCTGGATGAAGACAAGGAAGTAGAGGATTGCATATGCTCCTCAAACGAAAATTTTTTGATTAACTGGTGCAAGGATAAGACTATTAATTTGTGGAAGGGCGAAGGAGCATCGAAACGTTGAACTTGCACCTCCCGAACCTACCGTCTTCATAAAGCTCTCACAACTCGCTTGGCGTACAGATTGGCCGATCGACTCATGCTGGGAATCATGGCGTGCTTGCCGTACCTGCACTCGTCTGAAGCGTACTGCACGCCGCGATCGGAATTATGGACCAACCCTCTATTGAGACAAAATTCAATTAGCCACTTGCGGTTAAAAATAACGGTCTTCTCAAACTAGCCGTTGTTGCAAAAATCCGCGTCGACTGGTGAAGCGAAAGCGAGGTTTGCTGGAGAGCGACTCGCCAAGGAGTATTCAGCCGACGAAGATCGAAATCGTTGTTGACACGTTGGATTCATGGGAATCCGCCAAGAGGACGTCCAACGACTAGGTTCTGCTGGTCGGCGCAACCTCTGCAAGTTCTGCGAACGGCATACGTTGTGCCAGCTTCGCTGCAACCGCTAGTTCGACCGCCCTTCGCGAAGGGACTGTTGTTCATAGTAGCCGCTCGAGGTAGTCTCTTTCATCACGCGCTTCACATCCTCGTAACGATACGAAAGGAATTCAAGGTATTCGTATGAAATCCAAATGCTGCCCCAACTTGAATTGAGATGGTGATTTACAAATCCAATTGGGTTTCTCATATCTAGCAGGTACGAGAACGGCGTTCGGTATCCAAGCCGCTTGATGTAGTCGTCGCTTGTGGCGAGGTCGATCCACGACGGTATAGGTTGAACAATAAGATTCTCCTCGCCGACGCGAAAGAGCAGTTCACGGAGCTTGCGGATACGACCTGCCCATTCCTCGATGTCAGGTGCGAGGTCCTCGAACTCGGTCGTAGGCTCACTCTTTGATTTGATGAGGTAGCCTTGGATCTTTGTGTGGAAGATCTGGATGAACCAGTAGAACTTCATCCACTCTCGCACGAACGTTAGCAGACTATCATGCGAAACGACCGCGGCTTCCGCCTGAATGTCAGATCCCGATTCGAGTGTTCGACGAACCCAGAGTTCATGCTGCGATTTGATGAGGAAAAGGCGTTCTACTGGGTAATCTTCAATATTGCTATCCACGATCGTATGGTGCGTAGGACAGAGGAGTATCAGGTTGTGATATGAGTTGCGTTCATCGAGCGTGAGAATGCTTGAACCCCGAGGACCTTGGGGTTCCTCCGCAACGATGTGAGCCTGCTCGCCTACGACGAACGTTCCGCTCCCTGCCCTTCTATCCTCGGCAAGTTCCAGCTTGCAAATCGCGCAGCGGGCGGCGGCTCTACCCCATAGAAGCTTCTGGTCTTTCAGCAAGATGCCCATACAGATCGTTCACATCCTATTCAGCCTGATTCTAGCGAGACAGCCGAACGCCAGGCATCACCCGCGCCCCGCTTCAACGTTGATGAGGTGCGTGGGAGGCCGTAAATTTTGAAAGCCGTGCGCAACTGCCGGACATTATCAATCTAAGGGTCGATCTTGACTGCCACCTGTTTCGCCGTAGTCGTATTCAATTCGGTCCGAAGAGCACTAAGCGCTCTCGTGCTGTCGTCGATTAATGCGATTAGGGCATCGTGAAGAGCCCCTCGTTCCGCTGTTGCAGAACGAACCGGTTTCTTACTGCCTACACGCCTAGTCTTTCTCTTCTTTGCTGGTGCGGGCAGCAACGAAATCCAATCGTTCAGCCTGTTTAGAGCTTGCTGCTCTTCTTCGCTCATCACTTTAACTGCGGCACGAGCACTCTTTGGATTTTGTTTTGTGTCAGGTGCGTTCACAAGCAGTAGAAAAATAATTAGCCGTGTTAACCGATCAAACAGAACCGCAGCAAGCTGATCGGTTCTGGAGAACTGTGAAAACCGATAAGGATTATTGTTCGGCTGGAGAAGAGTTAGAATCTTCAATAAATCCTTAAACGGAGCTAAGGGGTACGCGCGATGGGGAAGATTTTCTCTATGCTCCCAAATTTTGAGAATGGTTTCTGTCGCTTGTTCTTGGGCTTCGTTTCGCTCGCGACTTGGGGGGAGAGTCTGTGCTTGATTAATTAATTCCGCGACGTGATGGGCCATCCATCGTGACAACGTATCGCCGCGCTCGTCAAGATTCAACTCAATGACCAGATGTTGCCCAAGTGCCAACACGTCCGTTGGAATCTTCAATCGTGCCGTCTTTACGGAAGAGGAGGATCTTGATGAACGTTTGTTCTTTGGCCTTGTCTTCATGTTGCGAGTAATCATAGTACCCTTTATTTCGCTTGGTAATCCTCACCTCCGCAATGAGATCACGCCGAGTTTTCGTGAGAAGCTCATTCAACAGTCTCTTTGTGATTCTCAGCCTCGATCCGCTTGAACGTACGTCATCGCTATAACGCGCGTAATCGTCGCGCTCATCCCACTCGGTTTCGCCCCAAGCTTCATAAACCATAGTGGGCTCCAACGCGTCGGATACGTACCAAGCCGTTGCCCCCTCGCCTTGCTGCTTAAGATCAAGAGTGGAGATTGTTTCGCGTAAGGGCACGCTGTGTATATAACTCACGTCATAGCGAAGCGGATCGCGTTCGTCGATACCAGCATCTCTGAAATCAGAGCGGAGCCACGCGCTCAGCTCATACGGAGGACTGTTAATGTCGAAATCTTCTCCGGCCAGTAAGAGTTCATACTCACGCACTTCTCTGCTCGTCTGAAGTGCCCTGACCAGAGCGCGCGCTGTCGACGGAGATACTAACGCAGTCTGAATTTTGCTTTTCAACCTAAAGGCTTGCGACCTGGTCTCGTATTGACCATCAACCACTACAGAGTTCTGGCGGTCGTCTGCTAGCATTTCTGCAATAAACTCAGCGTCTGACACGCGAGTCATCCATTCCTCAACATCGAGAGGCGAATTCCATAACTGGTTTCGCAGAGGTTTAGGACCACGAAGATCCGCTAACCATAGCGGTGGCACTGTTAGTTGGTTGTGCGCTAATCGATGTTCCAGGGTGTCATAATCGTCTTCGGCCAGCTTTGCCAACGCATGTGTTTGCATCAGCTCGCCGATCGCACACCACATAGCGTGCCACTCTAGGTACGTGTGAAATCGTTCTATCGTCGGAAGTGAGCCGTGACGATGATCCATCGAGTCACCACGCCGCTCAGAAAAACGGTTCCGCCGCGGTTCAGCTTTCCATTGCCGCGGGTCGTTTGTGACATTCCACCGATCAACAATCCACTCTTCGGTTACGTCGAGGAATTTTTCACGATCGAGATCGGCAAAGGCGCTAATAGCTGGAGAGTACCAGTATGGGAGTGTGTCGATCGTATCAAAACTAAACCGCCGTTTTTGGCGGTCTTCGTAATTATATGGTTTGAACGCTCGACGATCCGCTACTCGTTTTTTCCGCCGCAGCGAACTTTTGTTCGCTTGCTCAATTGCTCGTTTTTGACCGGCGTCGACAACTAGTTGACCGTTACTAATAAGTTTGAGAGCAGCGCTCTTTGCAAAGGAACGAATAAGCAAATGAGGAAAGTCTAAATCGGTGGCAACGTTAAGCAGCCAAGTGCCATAAGTTGAAATTGTCGTGGGTTTTTCACTCGCAATTCGGTCTAAAGAAATTACCAACCACAACCGCGCGGCCAACCAATAAAACGGAGCGTCAGGTCGGCGGTAGGTCCGCTCCTCAGTGCGAGCGTAAAGCGCTTTAAATTCAGACAGACTGCTTGATTCGTTTAGGCGGGCAAGACACCGAAGCGCATGTCCCGATCGCCAGCGATTGCGAACATCCAGGTCGCTCATCAGCGCGTATAGGAAACGCACTAAACCGCGCGTTGGTACATCTGGAATGTCAACGACATCCCAAACTTCACGGTCTTCTGCGCGGATACGCCCTTCCAGACGGTTTGTATACTTCTCAAGAACTGTCGATGCCTCTTCCTCGGTACAATACCCTGCAATAAGGCCCACTAGCGCGTATAGAGTTCTCGCCCCGAGTGCATCGACATTGCGGGCGATGCCGTCAAGCAAAGCTTCACAAACCATGTCGTTCGAAGCACCCGACCTGGCTAGCAGTTCTGGTAACGAAGATTGGTCATAACCAAGATAGCGGACGAAAGCCGGCAGCAGCTCCGTTATTACCTCCAGAAGCCGATTGCGACACCAATTCGCTACCGAGGGGACCTCGCCCCACTTTGCTAGCCAACGCGGAATCACGTGGCCCAATTCGTAGTCACTGATTGTTTCCGATTTGCTCTTGGCAAGCGCTTCCAAGTGCGCTACACGATCTGAAAACGCCACCGCCTCACCTATACGTTCAAGGATCTGGGAGACCGAAACAAAAGCATCGGTACCTTTCGCTTCTGCGAATACACTTGAGACGACTTGGTTTATTTCTGAAGGATCGATGAAGCGGTGCTTGTTGAAATCGAATCGGTTTAAGATTTCTTCTTCTTTTATCCTGAACTCTTTTGATGCGGGGGTATTTTCAGTACCAGACTCTTCGGGATTGGAGGGTTTCTCGTTTTGAAAGTCCGTGGCACTAATCAATCGCGAAAGCCACACGCCCCTCTCTTTCACCGGAAGAGATAGCAACATTTGGGTAATCTTCTCGCGTTTGCCTTTACCGAATTGGAGCAATTCCTGTCGGGCGACTTCATCTGCCATCAAATCCACAACAGCTACCGACTCTAACTCAGAAATCTTCTCGACAATTGATTCAATAATATCAGTGTCCGCCCTACGCAGGAGCAGCATAAGAGCAATCACTTGCCCAGCAGACAAGAAGGTTCGATTCAATGCCGCCTTCGAGATCGCCGGCAGTACACTATCTCGGTCAATAATCGCAGAATCTTCCCATCGGCCCATGGCGGCAAACGCAACACTTACATCCAAGTTGCCAAGGGCGCGCCCCACCTTGGGCCATGGAAAGCCCTCTTCACCTTCCAGGCGAATGGCTGCATCTGTAGCAATTGTCGCTATCGCGCAGGCAACGCTCCTCTTGCAACTTGAATCCATCGCGTCGGCCGCGCGTTCAGTGAGTGGGGCGAAGGTATCGATTTCCCACATAGCCTCGGAGTTCACCTCGCCGGCAACCCTGACTGCTTCATTGAAAAGCCCTTCTGCATCGGATTGACTAATTGGAACGAGAAGCCGAGCAAATCGAACAAGAGCAGAGATCTTTTCATCTGCTGACACACGAGCTTTCAGCACTTCTTTTGCTCGGGAAGCTGTCAGTGCAAGTAACTTTTCATGTAACTCCGCCGATACACTAAAAATAGTGGAAACCCGCGTTTCAGAGACACTAAAAGGGCTCCGAGGCCCCAGAGCGGAGAGAGCATCCTCATACAACAAATTTCGATCGAGACTCGGTAGAGCCATCAAGCGCGAAACCGCTAAAGCAGCTTGTGTCCGCATGTCCGACAGGCGGTACTCGTGGCGGAGACGATAATCTTCACGCCTCGACGCCGATACCGCGCTTGTGAGGTCTTTAGAAACAACCGCAGAGGAACCTGCTATTAATAGCTGCGCGCGCATGTCGTAAAGTGAAATGAAGGGGCCGATGAATCGCTGTAATTCTTCGCTCTTCTCAGCCTGAGCTGTCATTGCCTGCTTGATTTGTGGTTCAGACAAACTATCGTCTGGCGCAGGGGCAGGAATTAGATATGTCGCGACCGTGACTTCGGAGCCCTGAAGCCTCTGCAACAGCGCGTGAGCGCGAAGTGTTATGTCGATCCGCTTTATATCTGACGTGTAAAGGGTATCGATCCGGCGCGACACGGTCGTCGAGAGTTTTTCGAGCACAGGACTAATTAGTTTCACGTTGCCGCCACGCGCCACGACTATTTCACATGCGCTAATTAATAACTCATAGTAATCGCCCCCCGGATCTTCCTCATGAAAGGTTGGTTTAAAGGTGTCTATGTTTATGAGGCCATGCCTAAGAAGTTTGTTCAAGTTTGATTCCAAGCGCTCAACTTCCACTGCTTTTCCAGCCAACGCGAGTGGCGTAATAACAAATAGGTCCCAAGGCGCCGGGATATGCTTGAGACAGCTCTCAACGAGGTTCGATTCACCACGGGCTATGAGTTTGAACGAAAGAGCAACTGCTACTTGGTGCGCTATCCATCGCGGACGCCAACTCCTAAGACGGCCGATTGCGACTCGAGGACCCTCGGTACGCAATAAAGCTTCGGTTGCCGCTACAATGTCCGAAATATCAATGGACCACCATTGAGGGTGACGACCTGAACGTTCTTCTTCTTTGAACTGGGTTTCCCGGCGCTGGAGCCAAGCACGGACTTGCCTGATACCTTCGCGAACCGAGATTGAGTCTCCTCGCTGTGAGTCGGCCGCCATGAAATGAAACAATAAAGAACCATGATTTTCGATTTCCTCAGCATCACGCAAAATCAGGCGGCTCGTCGTGTCACGAGCAAAGCTAGCTGCAAGGTCAGGATTGTCAACGAGCATCTTGCGAATTGCGGCATCTGTCTTAAGCGCCTCGGCTCCAACTAAGACAATAAGTAAACTCTCGGCAATTGACCCTGCATCTCTAGAAACCTTCATTGCCAACCTCAGCCGTTCAAGCTCAACTTCACGACGTAACACGGGGTCGCCTACCGCCGTCGGTTCATGTTCAGCATTTATGAGTTCTATGACCTCCGCTCCACGGCCGGCATTTAATAGGGCTGATGCAACATGGGTCGCTGAATACGGATCGGTCGTGCGGTATTCGGCAAGATAGTCTGCAATACGACTATTCATGAGGTTGAATTGTGATTCACCCTCAACGCGCAGAAAATGCTCAAAGTCTTCATCCGCGAAACTTATGAGACTGTTTTTGAGACGAATGCCAGGCGCAAGATCAAGGCACAAATCTGTAATGTCGGCTGGGCTTAATTCAGTAACTGCTGCGAGCACTCCCACAGGAACGGGTCGAGGTAGACCGACCAAACCAGCGCAAAACATTTGGATGTTTAGGTCCGTTCCCAATTTAGTCTTCGCGTAGTTCATTTGCTCGAGGAAGATCGCATCCAGGTCTTTTCCATGCGGTCTGAGGTAGTCAAGCGCACGTTCTGGTTCATCGCCCAATGCATAAGTTTCGACTCGCGGGTTGCCACCAGTTAATTCGTGGAAGTCATCAAGCCATTCTTCTGTTACGGTTGGCCACAATAAGCGCACGTATTCGCCTGTTTCGGACCGTGAAAATCCGGTTACTCCCACCACCTCAAAGCTGGAGGGAAGGTTAAGTGACGGTAAGCGACTCGTGCGGCAAGTGACGAGCAATCTAACGTTCTCTGGTAGATCGCCTAAGTGAAGGAAGGCATGAACGAAACTTGGCTCTGGCGGTATGTGAGTGTTTGCAGCGGTAATCGAGTTGTCTGCGGCATCGGTAACAATTACAAGTAGAGCATCCGGGGATTGCGAAGCCACTATTTCCGCGGCGCGATTCAACCTTTTCTTAAACACTCGCGGATAGTCGATCGCTGGATTCTTTGTGAGCAGAAGGGGACTGCGCAGCTGTTGGGCCAACTCGTTAGACAGTTGTAAAAAGGCGTCATGTGGTCGGTGTCGATATGCATCTGAATCAAGATACCGACCACCACCATAACAGTCATACGTAATTACAATCGATCCTGAAGGTAATTGACTCTCAATATCTTGCAGGAGAGTGGTTTTCCCGCAACCGCCGCCACCGTGAAAACAAATGCGCTGTTTCGCTGCCAACATGAGATCGATTATGTCTTGGGATTCTCCTCTTGAGACCAGGTGCGTTGTTTTCTTGATAGCTGATGGACAGGGAAAAAGCGCTGCAACGTCGGAAAATCCCAGCTGAGCAAGAATCGATTCACGAGTAATATACTCGCGCTTTGCTTCAGGCATCATTGCGAGTCGGATAAACCGCCGCAAATGGTCGACGGCAAGGCGGGCGTCGTCCTCGGTCCAGGAAGCGATCGTTGTAATTATCTTTTCATCTATTGAAATGCGAGAGTGCTGGCCGGTTTCAGATAAATCGAAACTTTTGCCGAAGATGTCGAAATCCGTTGGTGACAAGCCGCTCGCCGAACGAAGAGCTGCGTGATTGTTTTCGCGAGTCTTCGAGGTGCCCGTTGCCATTGCTGGCAATGCCCTCGGGACGGCCGGATCTACCGGCTGATTACTTACCAGACGCACCTTCAGGTTATCGGTGCCACGAAGGTCTAGTCGCCGTATCCCCAGGGCTTGAAAAGCTTTGGCAAGCTTTCCGATCACCGAGTTATTACGGTTTTTGTCTGAGCTATGGGTGAGACGTGCGACTGTCCACTTCTTCTGTGGGTCAGAGGAAGAATATTTGAGTTGGTCAATTAGTATCCGATTTGCGGAGGCGGCATCTGTGCCTCCGTAATAGAATGTGCAATCAACACCGTCCCACGTGTCCTTAGGAACACCTTTTTCGTCTTCCGCTCTTAAGCCTTCGACCGTGACGGCGGCGAGCTGTGTGTCAGGATCTAAGAGCGATAAGGCTTGCCGAAGCGCCCAAAGTTCATGAAAGTCGTCGCCAGCATTTGCCCCTCGAGCGCCGCGAAAGTCAGGCTTCATATGGCCGATTTTACACGTATCTTTCGAAAGGGGCCGTATAGCAGTCCTCGCAAAAATGAGTTTTCTCTTATTTGCGACAAATAGGTGCCGAGTGGGTTCGCGATGAACCTTCCCGCATACGCTGACTATATTCGGTCGCTGCCCGAGGAGTTGTGACGGATCGTGACACTGTGTGACACCTGCCAATTCAACACGATAACCCAACATAGCGAAGGGCCTGCATCCGGAATTTCTTTAGACCACCACAGAGCAGAGAAGGTGCTGCGCACCTGATTTATTTGACACGTCACCCCTTCAGGTGCACACGCACGCAAACTTTTTGCATGCGCGTGTATACAGAGGCACCGAAAGGATTTGCGACGACGTGCATGCCAGCGCAAGCAAATTGTTTGCATTCGCAGGCATGAGACTCGTTCCGCCGAAAGGCGCAATCGAAGGTGAAGATAGGCCATGATCCGACACGAAAAGGAAAGAACAATCTCTTATCGGATTACCGAAGAAGCGTGGAGCGCGATCGAGAAGCGAGCTGCAAGCTCGGGTGAAAGTCCGCACCAGTGGGCACGCTCTGTCTTATTAGAAAAGCTCAGCCGCGTCGATGAATTAACGCCAGGCGAGCGCGTCTTATTCCATTATCTGATACGCGCACAGTACCTCGTAACCCAGGGATTTCAATTGATAGCAGACCACCATTTGACGAGCGAGGAATGGAAAAAGCTACGTGCGAATGCGAAGCACCGCGTTCCCGAACTTGCTGAGGCGGCGCTCGCGAGCTATGCCGAAATGAAGTGCTGAGAGAGCTGGTAGTGCTGATTCGTCGAAAGATCTGGACAACGGAAAGGACTTAAGAGCATGGCGAGCACAAGCGCCTTCACGGAAGAAGGACGAACCCGCATTCGAAACTTTCAACGGCGTGTTTCCAGTTACTTGATCCTTTGGATCCTCGTTGCTGTTGCGGGATCAGTCGGTTGTGTTTACTTACGGACCAGGTATGGCTATCGCCCGCTTCAACGGCTCTATCTAAGTCAGTACATCAAAGCCTCTATCAAATCGATTCTGCCACTCAAGAGGCCTTCGACATACACCCTTCTGGTACGTGTGGTTCGCGATGAGGTAACCGGCAAAGAGCGCATTTTTGGTTGCACTGACGATCAGGTTACGCCCATCCGAGATGAGACTGGCCGCGTCAGATTCGATCCCAAGCTCGGACCATTTTTCGAACTACAAGCGGGCATCCCTCATAAGTATTTCTACTGGCGTTCTGTGCCGCAAATGGACAAACACATGTACGTCTGGTTTCGGGACCAGATATACGCCGGTCGCTCCTTAATCGACTTGTATTGGATCTGTTTTCTTCCTCTTCCCTTGATAATTGCGCCTGGCATGTTCGCATCAGTCAAGCTCGACATGAGAATGAATCAGGACTACGAGGCGGGTGAGTTGCTGCGCGGCGTACGAATCCTGAAACCGAAGGAGTACGCCCGTGAACGCAGGCAGCAAGAAGCGGGTATCGGCATACCGGCATTGCTTCCGGAAAGACCAGAATTATGAAAAATAGGTTGAGACCGACAAAGCGATTACGCCGGCGGCTAATCACCAGCTTCCGCGATTATTTCGGCTTTGATGAGGCCCCTACATGGATCACGATTCCACGTGGCGATGAGACTGAGCACGTCATGCTACTCGGCGATCCCGGCACCGGAAAAAGCCAGACCATTCACCATTTCCTCTTGCAGATCGCTGCTCGTCAGCCGGCCGAAGCTGTGGTGATTTACGACCCAGCTTGTGAGTTCGTTAAGCGCCATTATAAGGAACAGCGCTGCGACGTAATCCTGAATCCACTCGATAAAAGATCGCCTTACTGGTCTCCTGCAGTGGAGCTCGAGTCTCTGCCTGACAAGAAGCTGTTGGCCGAGAGTTTCCTACCCGGCAAGCCGGAGGCAAACCAAGCCTCGACCTCTGGGTTCTTTCTGAAAGCGGCGCGCGCCATCTTCGGGCGAATGCTGGAGCTTAGACCAACGCCCGCCCAAATGATCGATTGGCTTAGAAATGAGGACGTCATCGATAATATTGTAGCGGGAACCGAACAAGCACACCTGATTCCAAGGAATGCTCATGGTCAACGCGCCGGTGTGTTGGGTGTTCTTTCCGAACTCGGCGAGATCTTACGTTACCTTCCAGAGCGTCACGAGTGTGAGTCCGAGATCAGTCTCTCCAAATGGGCGCGGCGTCGCCGAGGATGGATTTTCATTACCTCCAGAACCGATATGCGAGAGGCGTTGCGGCCTTTACAAGCAGCATTCATAAACGTGCTCATGAAACGACTGATGTCAGTCTCACCGGAGTGGGGCCAGGCGCATCCCTGCTGGCTCATAGTTGACGAAGTTCATTCGCTCAATCGTCTGCCGGCTCTCTATGAGACTGAAACAGAGGGACGTAAGTATGGACTCAAACTCATCCAGGGAACGCAGGGTAAGACGCAGTACGAGGAATACTATGATCGGCTTTCAAAGGCGATGTTAGCAGCTCCTAAGCTCAAGCTCTTTTTCCGCTGTGGCGAGTCTGAATCGGCTCGTTGGATTAGTGACACCATCGGAGAATATGAAGTCGAAAAGCCCAGGATCGGGACAACCGCCAGTGTGGAAGATAGAGGTCGCGACGCCTTGAACTACTCGACGACGACGGAGCATCGACAAGCGATCAGCAAGGAAGAAATCATGGCTCTGCCTGATCTTCACGGCTACTGGAAATACGGCGACGCTGTCGTGCCCTTTAGATTGCCGTTAGCGCCGGTCAAGGTTGTTACGCGAGGTTATGTCCCCCGTCAACGGCATGCTACGGAGAATGACCTGATGAAGCTCCAAAAGGTCAATAACACACCAGAATCTCTGCTGGAAACAAGACAACACGCACACGTACTTGCCGAGAATGAAACCATTGCGCTCAGCGCGGCTCGAGACGAGTTTGAAGCCAATCATGAAAATCAGCCGTACGAAGACATCAGCACTGAAGTTGAAACAACAGAGTCATCTGAGACAAGTTCGGAAGAGATCGAGTTGGATATCCATGAATAGACGTCCGGGCAGGAATAGAGAAGGCCATGATGACTCTAAGCAAAGCCTTGGCAGCCAGTCAGGCCAAAGATTACTTCAATGCTGAATACACGAGCACCCAGGAGAGCTACTACAGTGAAGGTGAAGTCGTTAAGGGCAAATGGTTTGGTCGACAGGCTGAGGCATGGCAGCTTCAAGGAGAAGTTAATTCTGAAAACTTCGAGCGTCTCTGCGAAGGTCAACACCCACTGAACGGCAACCAACTGGTCCGTCACGTTACACCTCACAAATACGAGAATGCCTACGGTGAAACAGTTGAAACCAGCGAACACAGAGCGGGTTGGGATGCGACCTTTTCCGCTCCCAAGAGTGTCTCACTCGCTGCTTTGGTCGGCGGCGATGAACGAATACTCGCAGCTCACGATCGCAGTGTTGACGTAGCTCTGAACGAATTAGAAAAGTACGTCCAAGCCCGCATCGGGGGCAATCATCCAGCGCAGACCAGCGGCAAGATGATTGCCGCCAAGTTCCAGCATGATTCAGCTCGGCCGGATCGCAACACCGGTTATGCCGCACCGCAACTCCACACCCACACAGTTATCTTCAATGTAACCGAAACGGACGACGGTCGGATCAAGCCAATCCAACCAATCGAGTTATATCGCAGTCAGCGTTACGCCACGGAGATCTATCGCGCGGTTCTCGCTACGGAGCTGCAAAAGCTGGGTTACCAGATCGCCGTCGATCCGCGTACTGGCGCACCCGAGATCAGCGGCTTTAGTAAAGACTATCTAGTTGCTAGCAGTCCGCGCCGCGAAGAGGTTCAGCGCGAAGCCGCCGAAATGAAAGCGCGTCTTGCTCAGGAAGGAATCAACGTCCAGGACGGCGCCGGACTGCGCCAGGCAGCGGCGAAGACAGATCGCATGACTAAGCAGTACGACCGAGATCAGATGCGCTCTCGTCATTTAGAAATGGATGCCAGATTTGGCGCTCAAGCATTTCGAGTTGTTGAAGAAGCTCAGGTGCGGGGCGCAATGATGCTTCCCGAAGAACAAACCAGGTCTCGTGCCCAAGAGTCAGTTACCTTCGCCAGAGAGAATGCTGGCGAACGCGAAGCAGTCGTTGACAAACGCACGGTGTTAGTTGACGCACTCAGAAGAAATCTAGGTCTCACGACCTATGAGGCCGTTGTCGGTGAGTTCGGGAGGAACATCGCGAACGGCAACTTCATTCAAATAACCAGAAATCCAGGCATTGACGAAATCACCACCTCACGAACTGTGGCGATGGAGCAAAGCAACATCAGAACCGTGATTGCCGGTCGGGGAACGCAGGTAGCAATCCTTGAGGACGAACAACTCGACTCAGTGCTCAACAGCATCAGTGAGCGGCAGGGAATTACGCTCAACGACAGGCAACGCGGAGCGGTTGAAACGATCCTCGGAAGCACCGATCGAATCATCGGTTTGGAAGGACTGGCCGGCACAGGGAAGACAACGACTCTAAGTGTATTGAGGGAAGCAGCCGAACGATGTGGTTACGCAGTTCGAGGTTTTGCTCCGACCGGAACTGCGGCAGATTTGCTTGCCGAAAGCGGAATCCGAACCTCGACTCTGCAGAAGTTTGTTGCGACCCCGCAGATAAATTCCGCTACTGAAGACAAGATGCTCTATGTAATGGACGAATCCTCACTATCCGATACTCGGAACATGTTTCTTTTCCTTCAGAAAGCTGGTCTATCAGCCCGAATACTTCTGGTCGGTGATTCCGGACAGCATCAGGCAGTGGAAGCAGGCGCTCCCTTCGAGCAATTCGTGAAGGCCGGAATGCAGACTGCCAACCTGGACGAAATCGTCAGGCAGAAATCTGACTTAGGAAAGCCAGTTGAACAGCTCGCGCAGCGAGATGTCGTTGGGGCCGTGAAAACGCTATTTGAGCAAGGCAGAGTGACTGAGATTGTTGATGATGAAGAGCGTTTGAGAGCAATCGCCAGCGATTACGTAAGTAATCCCAAACGTACTCTCGTCATATCTCCAGCTAATCAGGAACGGGTTGCCATCAATTCGATAATTCATCGCGAACTCCAGGAACAAGGCATTGTCAGTGCGGCAGACCACGAAACGAGAGTCCTGGTGCTTCGTCAGGATATGACGGGCGCTGAACGAAAGTTTGCTCTTTCTTATGTGCCGCAGGAAGACATCATTCGCTACAACAAGGGCAGCAAGGTATTCGGAATCAACAAAGGCGACTACGCCCGCGTGATGAGTACTACTCACGCGGACAACGAGCTCACTGTGAAACTCGAGGACGAACGGGAAATTACCTATAACCCGAAAAGACTCTCAGGTGTTTCCGTTTACAAGGAAGCCAAACGGCAGTTCGCTGTTGGCGATCGCATCCAATTTCGTGCGCCGTTTCGGGAAGCGAATGTAAAGAATACCGAGTTGGGAACAATCACTAACATCGCAGATGGAAATTTCACGATTTCGCTCAGCGCCGACCGTGTCATTACTCTCAATCCCGAACGGTTCCCACATCTGGACCACGGCTATGCAGTAACCAGCTATTCGTCTCAGGGGAAAACGATGGATCGAGTTTTAGTGAATGCTGAAACAACGGAAACAGATCTGCTGGTGAACCAGAGAATGGCCTATGTTGCCGTCTCCCGGGCCAGGCTGGACGCTCGCATTTACACAGACTCTGCCGCGGATCTTGGCACGGCATTGGCGAGACGAAGAGATAAGACGATGGCATTGGAGGCACTCAAACAGGTCGGCAATGAGGCAACTAGCGACAATGAAAATCCAGGTGAATTGAGTGCACGCGCTAAGTCACCCGAGAGTATGCTTGCTATTCATGCCCGTGGGGAAGGCGATGAAGCTGATTCGATGCCCCGTCTCAAAGGCCGCTCAATTCTGGCTGAGTCCAACGTCGCGGTCGCGCAAAAACGATTGAACGATTTTGAGAGGGCGAAGCATCTTTACAGCTTCGAGATTGACGGCGAGCAATGGTCACTCGTAAGCGTAGACCATCAGCGGGGAATTAAAGAGCGTCAGATCGACTACAGCAAACGAGCAGTCTCTGCATACCGCAAGAGGCTCTATGGAGCAATAAACAATCCTCTGAAGTTGTATGGGCTTCGCGACTACAAGCAGAACGCTGCGACTGCAAAAAGACAGATCAAAGAGACACGACGCCAAATGGATGAACTTCGCCAAATTCGCGAAGGCGTTACTTCCGGTCTCGACATTCGGAGAGCCGGGCTGCAGAGTGAGGTTCGAAGCGAAACCGAATCCTTACAAAACCTAAACCATACGTTAGAGCTCAAGCTGGATCTCCAAGGCATATCCGGCAAAGAAAATACGCTGCCAGAATTTACTGACAAGGAGCTAGACCGACTCGAAGCAAACACCAGAATGCTTCGCGATCCCAAGCTGCTCAAAAACCTCTTTCAGCATTTCGAGCGGCATTACGGGATGACCACTAAGGGTATACAAACGATCACGGCTCGTGCAGGCGAAACTCTCGAATTCGCCAAGGCGTGTTTAGCGGATATCAATGATCGTATAGGAACGTTTAGTGAAAACCGTGAATCTTTCCCTGTTCTATTCAAAGGAACCAATGCCGAAGAACAGACTGCGACTTTTTCCGAGCTTAACAAGCAAGGGGCGCGTGGAAATATTCTTGCTCGCATCTTCAATGAGTCGTATTCGCCGCTCGATCGTGTAAAGGAAGCATTGAATCAGCGTGATACGGACCTGTTACAGGAACGCGCAAGCATCAAAAGTTTTGTTGACGCAGCGAGCGACGTTGCAACCTATTATAGGCAAACCCTTACGGCCGAGGTTCGGAGCGACATTGCCGCTCTTAATCAGTCAACAGAACATCGCGAGGCAAAGGATGTAACTCACCCCCAACAGACAAACGCAGATGAGCATTTACAGAAGATGCGACCAACGATCGATAAGCTTTCTTTGCAGAACGCCGGAATTAACGAAACCGGAATCGAAGCTGGATTAGCTGAAGCTGAGTCAGCAGCCTCTGAGTCGTTGGCTGCGCTGATATGAATTCCAAATCCGGCGCCTTTCGACAACCGGTGGTGGGAACCGGCTATCGAGGTCGGCCCGATCAGGATTCAAGCGAACTGGTCCCTAACAGCTCACGTTCAATCCCTGCAAATTTGTGCGTCGACCATTTCGTACACATGCAGCTCTCCGCAGCGACTGAAAGCGATATGCTTCGCTCTGGTTGTCAATACTTCTGGATTTGCGGAGCTTTCCACCGTTTCCATCAGCATGAAGAGGGCGGCCGTGGGTTCATCGCCGGCCCGACAGATTATTTCTGCCAGTGCCTCGATCTTCCTTAGAGTTGAGTCGTCTTCGTTGGCTTCAAGTGTTCCGAGGGATTCGAATGTGTCCGTGACGTTTTCGCCTGCCTCAGCGCGGCTGACGAGTTCATCGACGAATGGGTCATTCAACTCCAAAGCGAATCGGATAATGGTCCGCCACTGAGGATCGATCGTTCTGTCATTTATCACTGACTCAGCGCGATGTTTGATGGCATCGCTGACTGCGGTTATGGTTGTTTGGGTGTCGTGAGGTGTTTCTTCCTGTGCTGTTGCGTTAGTATGAGTCTCCATAATCTTCAACCTTTCGGTAAAAGGGTTGACGGTTTAGGGTCGGCTTTGTGCTTGGTACCACAAGTCGGCCCGCTGCTTTTTTTGGAGGCGTGGCCGCACTATAACACATTTGACTTGCTATTCAAGCGATTTTCTTGTAAGAAAAATGGCCTACTTTTTCTTACAGCTATGAGCAGTAGCGGCCAAAGTATTGAACGCAAAATCCTCCGGCGAATATACGGCGGCCAGAGGGGGGCAATCTATGCTCCGAGTCACTTTCTTGACCTTGGTAGCCGTCAAGCAATCGATCTTGCGCTCCATCGGTTGGTTGAGAAGAAGACGCTGCGACGCTTAGCGCGCGGGCTCTATGAATATCCCCGGGTACACTCCGAATTAGGCACACTATCAACCGACATTCAAAAAGTTGCTAAAGCATTGGCGGGGAAAGATCGGATTCGTCTCCAACCAGCTGGCGCTTACGCAACAAACTTATTGGGTTTATCAGAACAGGTGCCAGCTAAGGCCGTGTTCTTGACGGATGGTCCTTCGCGGACCGTGAAGATCGGACGGCAAGAAATACAATTGCGCCGTACGACGCCCCGCAACATGGCTTCGGCGGGGCGATTGAGCGGATTACTGATGCAAGCATTTAGACACTTGGGCCGCGAACATATTACCAAGCAGCGAATGGCCCACCTGAAGCGCACCCTGCCCGCAACAGAACGTAAGCAGTTGATAAAAGATCTTGCACTTGCGCCCGTGTGGATGCATCCATTTTTCCGAGAACTGGCTGAGAACGGATCGTGAAACTCGAATTCTTCAACCGCACTGCTGAAGATCAGGCCGCTATCGTTCGCGAAGTTTCGGCTCGACGTGGAAATATCGGCCGTCATGGTTGAGAAAGACTCTTGGGTTTCGGGGCGCTTGGGTGTTGTTTGCGCATGCCCGAGTTCTCCTCTATAAACGATTTTTTGTGGCTTCGAGCTATAAGTGTAAAGCCAAGTACATAGTTCCTTACATTCTGAATTTCAAATTCCGAGAGGCCCTCATAAAACGATTGATGCTTATGGTCCTGTTGGTTTTTGGTAGTCTCGACAAAAGTCTACACCGAGACAAGAATCAGGTGACCTTCCACAGAATACGAACCACGAAGCCATCTCGATAATTTTTCTGTGTCGATAATTTTCCTGTTCCAAAAATTCTCTCTTGACAGAAATCTGTTCTAATCATAAAGTGCTGCCGACTTCAATTACTTCGTTCACATGCGACTCCCACGCGGCGACCTCGCATCAACGATTGTGAACATGAGTTTCTATTGAAACGTCTCCTCGGTTAGTGAATTTCCAGCGATCGTTACTAAGCGAGCAAAGAAGTAGACCATCCCCGATTCTTCTTCGGCTCCACGCCCAACAAATATAAGTTCGACTGTTCTTCCCAACTAGAACAGATCGAAGCCAGCGGCAGAATCGAAGTCGAGAACTGCCCGTCTGGTCCAAATTTCCAAGGTGGCCCATTTCAACATTTTCTCGCCGCCCTTAATAGTTAAGGTGCGGTTGGTTGAGACCTCGCAGTCTATTCAGAGGACGGTCCAATGAACCATTCAGCTACGATTTTTTTCGTGAGCATCGTCGTCGCACTCCTCCTTTCGCCAGTGATCTCGGCTGGTAAACAGGATCGAAAGCCGGACGCCACTCAACCTCAGACGCAGGAGAGAGCTATTCGCGTCGAAAGAGTGGCGACGGAGGAGGAGGCCAGGACTAAGCAAGCGGAAATGCAGCGAAGCAAAGAGACTGCGACACAGCAAGGGGTGGCCATCACGAGCTCTGTACCGTGTAATACGGTTCTTTTCCTGGGCGACGTAACGACGACCAGACTATTCGCCTTTAACTATCCGCCTTTCAGCACAATCACCTTCACGACGACCCAGACAAACCCTGGCACCGTCGGATTCGCTGCCACTGCAGCTGGACCATTCATTCCAAATCTCCAGTTTCCCGTAACTATGGATGGCGCGGGATCGGGGGTAAGTAACCCGTACTTCGTAAAAGGTTTGGTGCTTGGTTTCACCCAGCATTACGATGTTTCCGACTTTCCTGCCGTCTATACCTCAGTAGATTACAACGTGATTCCGCAATGTAATTGTCCGCCAATCCCTGTAATTCCTTAGTAAACGTTTGGGCGATCTTCTCCTTTTAATCCAGCGGAGAGAGAACAAAATGTTTGGCTCTTACATTCGAAAAACTTTAGTCAGGCTCACCGTCAGTCTGCTAGTGAGCTTCGTAGTCATAGCGAATTCGCTGCCCGTACCGGTTTGTTCCGGGGCTTCATATCCGATGAAGCGCACTAAGCGAGACAGCAAAGACGTCTCCACGGACAAGCCTAACGATGCACCGAAATCGTCTGACGAAAACCGTCGTGGTCCGGACCATGGGATTGAGAGTCCGCAGAAACATAGACTTGCGGACCTGCCTCTGAGCTTTGAAATAAACGACGGGCAGGCGGATGCAGCAACGAGATTTCTTTCGCGTGGTAAGGGCTACAACCTCTATCTCAACGCAACAGAATCAGTCCTCGTGTTGGGAAAAGCGCCTGCTGACGAAAATAAAAACAGACCTGACAACAAGCGCGCGAAGAGACCGAACATCCCCGTTGCGGTCGTCAAAATGAAGCTCGCAGACGCTAACAAACAAGCGCGGATATCCGGGCTGGAGGAACTAAAAGGGAAGAGTAATTACTTTATCGGTAACGATCCCGCGAAGTGGCGTACGAATGTCTCGGCGTACGCAAAGGTGAAGTATGAAGAAGTGTATCCCGGGATCGACATGGTCTATCACGGAGATCAAGGAAACCTCGAGTATGACTTTGTCGTGGCGGGTGGCGCCGATCCCGACGACATCAAAATGCAGTATGAAGGCGCTCGCAGTCTTCGCATTAATGAGAACGGCGACTTGTTGATTCGAGTGACGGGTGGAGAGCTACGCCAGCATAAGCCAATCGTTTATCAGGAGATCGATGGTCAGAAGGTCCAGGTCGCGGCTCGCTATGTGTTGAAAAGAAAAACGGAAGTGACGTTTGAGATCGGTGCCTTCGACCGCAGTAAAGTTTTGCTGATCGATCCTCAGTTAACTTACTCGAGTTATCTCGGCGGCAATCAGGACGATTACGCCGAAAACATTGCTCTCGACGGAACGGGCAATATCTATGTCAGTGGGATGACTCGGTCGACGAACTTCCCAATTGCAAACGCTTTCCAATCCTCACACGGCGGCGGTTCTGATTTTTGGGATGCCTACATCACCAAACTGGATCCTACCGGCAGCACGCTTATCTATTCCACTTACCTGGGCGGCAACGGTGACGAGTATTGTTATGGGCTTGCCGTCGACGGCAACGGCAGCGCCTATATCTCCGGAGTGACATGGTCCGGCAACCTCCCCACTGTTAATCCATTCCAGTCTTCTCACGGTGGCGGCAGCGAAGATGCCTTCGTGACGAAATTTAGTCCGGCTGGTTCTGCGCTCGTCTACTCAACTTACCTCGGAGGTAACAGCTCAGAAAGATCGCAGGCCATGACCGTTGATACTGCCGGAAACGCGTATGTAACAGGCTACACTTACTCAGCAAACTTTCCTACGCTCAACCCGTTTCAGCCGGCGAAGGCTGGGACTGCGGAGGACGCTTACATCACCAAATTCAGCCCGATTGGAGTGCTGATCTACTCCTCCTTCCTGGGAGGCGATGGTCCAGAAATTAGCGACGCCGTAGCTGTGGATTCGTCAGGCAATGCTTATCTCACCGGGCTTACCGGGTCAACGAACTTTCCTATCCTCAACCCGCGCCAGTCCACGCTCGCGGGACAGTTTGACGCCTTTGTGACAAAGGTGAACGCCGCCGGCACCGCGCTAGTGTACTCCACCTACCATGGTGGTCTTGATTACGATAATGCCAATGGGATCGCAGTCGACGCATCGGGCAATGCGTATGTGACCGGGGGTGCCGGCTCAGGCTCCATTAACTTTCCAATCGTGGCCGCAGTTCAATCTGTTGCCGGTGGTGCGGGCGATGCCTTTGTTTCGAAGTTTAGTGCGAGTGGCAACTCTCTAATCTTCTCAACCTATCTTGGTGGCAGTGGGATTGACGCCGGCAACGGAATCGCGTTGGACAGCGCAAACAACGTATACGTGACGGGTCAGACCACGTCGACGAACTTTCCGAGAAACCTCGCGCTGCAAACCTTCAATGCCGGTAGCACCGACGGGTTCGTGACGAAACTGGACACTAACGGCGCCACGTTAATTTTCTCCACTTACCTGGGCGGGTTCGCGAATGACACTCCGCAGAGCATTGCCGTGAACGCCAACGGCGACGCGTACGTGACTGGGCGTACGGTCTCGACGAACTTTCCCACCGCTAGTCCATTTCAATCGACTAATGGCGGCTCTGGCGATGGTTTCATAGTAAAGATTACGGGACTCAACGCTTATCTGATTCAGGGACACATAACCGATGCGCTCGGCGCCAGTCTCAGCGCGGTGACGGTTGCTTTGAGTGGGTCCGCGACTGGATCTGTACAGACCGATACTGCGGGCAATTACACGTTCGCGGCCTTTGCTGGTGGCAACTACACAGTGACGCCAACGAAATCTCCCTATACGTTCGTTCCCGCAAGCCAGACATTTAACAATCTCAGTGCTTCACAAACCGCCAATTTTACCGTTGCCACCCATAGCATCAGCGGTACCGTGACCAATGCTGGTGTTCCCGTTGAAGGCGTCACGCTGGTCCTGAGCGGCACGCAATCGACAACGACACAAACTGATGCCACTGGTGCTTACAGTTTTCCGTCAGTAGCGAAGGGCGGCAACTACACACTCACTCCCTCGAAGCCGGATCTAATTCTTACCTACAGCTTTGTTCCGGCAAGTCAAACAATCAACGGTTTGACTGCTAACCAGGTTATTAACTTTTCTGCCTCGAGTGCCGTGGTTAGCGGCATGAATTCAACGGCGGACGCGTATGTGCAGGACGGGACTGGAGCCAACACCAATTTCGGCTTAGCTACCAGTCTCAAAGTGGAGACTGATTCAAAAACAAATAACAGCAAGAACTTTGATACGTATCTGAAATTCGATGTAAGCGGTATCGCAGGTAACATCACCTCGGCAAAGCTGCGCATCTTCGCTTCATCGTCTACTGCTGCGGGTGTAAGCACGTCGGCGTACGCAGTCTCAACCACCACGTGGGTTGAGTCCGGCGCAACTGGCATCACGTGGAACAACAAACCCGTACGCGGTGCGGCTCAGGGCTCCGCCACCATCAACACGACAACTCCTGCCATTTACGATCTGGACGTTACGACGTATGTACGGAACGAGAAGACTGCCGGTCGAGACGTGATCAGTTTGGCCCTTCATACCGCTACGTCTACCGTATTCGTGACCCTTAATTCTCGCGAAGCCGCTGCGAATAAACCACAACTCATCGTTACGACAAGTTCCTCTGCGAACTCAGCACCATCCGTGGCACTGACAAACCCGACTGCCGGAGCTCCGTTTACGTCTCCCGCAAACATTCTCGTCAGCGCCAATGCTACTGATAGTGACGGAACGATCAGCAAGGTTGACTTCTATTCCGGAACGACGTTCATCGGCACCGCGACGACAGCGCCGTACCAGATCACGTGGGGAGCAGTAACCGCCGGTTCTTATTCGCTGACTGCCGTAGCGACGGATAATTTATCGGCGACCACAGTCTCGGCGCCGGTTGCAGTAACGGTTAGTCTGCCGAATATCTCTCCCACCGTTACGCTGGATTCTCCGCTGAGCGGAACAACATTTTCTGCCGGCTCGAACATTCCGTTGGTAGCCACTGCCATCGATCTTGACGGCACGATCAGCAAAGTCGAGTTCTTTGCTGGTGCAACGCTGGTTGGCACAGCGACGGTGCCGAGTTCGGGAGCTGTTTATAGCGTCACCTGGACCAATGTGAATTCGGGTGCGTACGCGCTGACTGCTAAGGCGACTGACAATGCCAACAGCCCGATTACTTCAAACATCGTCAACATCAATGTGGTGAGTCAGACGGGGCTCTCCGCGACGGCCGATGCGTATGTGAGAGACGGCGCCTCGGCGACAACGAACTTCGGCACTGCTACCGAATTGCAATCGCAAGTATCTTCGGTTGGATCGAATCGTGAGACCTACATCAAGTTTGACATCACCACAGTCACCGGCATCGTCAATGCCAAATTGCGTTTGTATGGTCGATTGAACGACACCTCAGGAACCAACGTTCCCGCCGCGGTCTATCCAGTTCTAACTGCTGCACCGGACTGGGTTGAAAGTGGTAGCGGTAGCATCACCTGGAATAACAAGCCGGGTACCGGAGCAGCGATAACGTCGACGACGGTTACGGACAATACCGCGCGCTGGTACGAATGGAATGTCGGCGACTACGTCCAGTCGGAAAAAGCCGCGGGTCGAAATATCATCAAGCTCGCAATCAAGAACACCGCTACGAGCACACCGTACGCAACCTTTAACTCTAAAGAGGCTGACAACAATCGGCCGCAACTGGTTCTTTGGACCACCCAGGCGCGCAATGCGTTATTCGTAGCCGCAACCACGACGCTCAGCACCGCTGATAACGCCATCAAGACGCGTTTGCAGAACCTGGGTTACACCGTGACGGTGAGGGGCAGTGGTAACAGCAACGCCATTCAGACGAGTGATGCGACCGGCAAGACTCTGGTGCTCATCTCGTCCACCGTCACGTCGGCTAATGTCCTGGCCAAGTTTCGTCATGTTGCGATTCCGGTAATCACCTGGAAAGCAGATCTGTTTGACGATCACGGAATGACCGGAAGCACGGCTAATGATTCCGGTACAGCCACCGGGCAAACCGCGCTCGTCATCACGAACGCCGCTCATCCTTTGGCCGCCGGTCTAACGGGAACCCAGACAGTCTCGACCTCGAGCACTTTTACATGGGGCAAACCAACCGGGAGTCCGATCACGGTCGCAACACTGTTGGGTGATGCGACCAAGTTCGTCATTTTCGCTTACGACAACACGGCAGCGACGTCGGACCCGACTTTTAATGCTCCGGCACGGCGGATCGGATTCTTTCTGACGGACTTGACGCCGAGTGGTCTTAACGCCCAGGGCAATTCACTGGTCGATGCGGCGGTGAAGTGGGCGGCTGATTTCGTCACTGGACCAGTTATCAACACGCTTACACCGTCGAGCGGGCTTGTTGGAACGGTGGTGATTATCAAAGGCTCGAACTTCGGCATTACGCAAGGCACAAGTCTCGTGAGTTTCAATGGCGCGAGTGCAACGCTGAGCTCATGGAGCGATACCAGTGTCAGTGTCACTGTTCCTTTGTTTGGGACCACTGGGCCGATCGTCATAACCGTTAATGGAGTCGCAAGTAACGGGCTGATCTTCTCAGTCGCCGGGACTGATTCAGACGGTGATGGTCTAGCCGACGCCTGGGAGCTTCAATATTTCGGAAATCTCAACCAGTTCGCCAATGGTGACCCAGACGCTGACGGCCTGACAAATCTGCAGGAGTTCCAACAGGGAAGAAATCCAACTAAAAGCGCACTTACCGATGATGGCGATTTTGTGAATCTGAAGCTGTACACGCCGCTGTCGATACCGCTTCCATGAGGCAGTGCTTCTTCGCGGAAAGAGTCCCGGTTAACTAGAGCTGCAAACGGAAAAGGATAAGAGAAGACATGAACTTCCGGCACAAGTTAGTGAGACCCATCGCTATGTATCGGATCAGCTGCCCAAACCAGCAGAGCCCTACTCGATTGATCATGAGACTACCCAAAACAATAAGGTTGATTGTGGCCTTGCTAGGCTTCAGCATTTCGATCTCTGCGCAAGAGGGCGATTCCTGCAAACTTCCGGTTGTTAAGGTGGGTTTCACGGCGAGCATGTGCTCGCATAATCCGTACACGATCAGCTTAAACGGTACGCAGGTCACCGGGACAGGCGACTGTACCGCGGAACAGTGGGTTACATCTGCCTTAACATATACCGACCTCCAGGTCGATCAGACTTATACATTAACAGTCGGCGCTGATAGTTGTTCCACACACATCAATTTTGTGGTGCCGGACGGATATGCACTTGAGATAGACGGTATTGAAACTAAGTCGATCGACAAAGTTGGGACGACGGAGGGCGGCGGAGACGGTAGCTGGAGTGTAGTGCTACGTCAAAAATGTGCCTGTGAGAACGAAGGACCAGGCGAATCGACGGGTCCCAAAAGAGGCAGTGTGCTGTGGAAAGTTAGCATGGGAAATTTGAGTAACGGCCTGACGGCCTACAGCATCAACTTACGTGAAGAATCGTTGTCGGCGTTTGTTTACACACCTGCCGCACTTGTCTATTCGCCGCCCGGGCGCACGAGTGAGGTTGATGTTGTGCGCAACGGAGACCAAAGTTTGCGACAAGTAAAAGCACCACAGGCATTGGCGGACATCGTCGTCATCAGTGCGACTGAATATGAGGTTCAATACTATCGTGCGGTTGATGTGGGATCGAAGACCGGCGGCTTGTACACCGTAACGGGACAACCCTTTGTGAAATGGAAGATTAAGAACCCGGATTCCTCGACCACCACCAGACTTCAAATCTCAAAGATTCAGGGAGCCGTCACCGACACGAGCGAGTACACCTGGGACGCGATCAGCGACTCATGGATCTTGTCGACGGGAAACGGAGCGCGTATCGAAAGTTCGACTATCACTTACCCGACAGCAATGACGCGGGTCGAGACGGTTGTGGTTAAAGACAATGCCCTCTTGATCAGTTCAAAACTCTCGCGCACTTACCATACTTTCGCGTGGGGCGAAGAACTAATCCAGGAAGTGCTAGATCCGGATAGCGCAGTGTTGAAAACGGTCTACTCCTATTACGAAGATCAAACGGAGACGGGTAAATACACGAGACTAAAGTCTATCGTTAATCCGGATGCATCATGGGAGAAGTACGACTACGACGCTGCCGGGAATATGGTCCTGGTCCTGCGCCCCTCGAAGGACCAATCCATCGGAACGGCGACGGAAGAGAATAGCCGCGCGACACGTTACACTTACTCGAATAGCGATGGAATCATCACGTCGCTCTACACAAACCTGCTGTCCAGTGAGACTGAGAAGATCGGCGGAGTAATCGTAAGGAAGACAACCTATTTACGGACGGGAACAACAGTTAACGGAAACCCGGCGGTAGTGGAGAGACAGACTACTTACTCTTCCTCAACCGAGAGCCTCGTTACTACATCTACCCGCTACCACGCAACGGCGGATGTGTCGCTTGCAAACAGAAAGATTTCTACCGAATACCCGGACGGCAGAAAACAAAGTGTCTCTTATGAGAGGGGCAACTACATTCCAAATGCCAACCCGGCACTGAGTACGTTTACACCTAATACGAACGGATTAGCTGAACGCCAAACCATAGTACACGGCACCATCGCCTCGCCTCTGGGCATTCAGTTTAAGACAACGAAAGATACTTCAGTTCGCGACCAGTATGGTAACGAGGTGCTGCGGGAGACCTATGTCTACAATGGAGTTGATTACGAGCGTATCGCCTGGATGGTATTGGGGTACGATGACCGAAGCCATGTTATAGCCTCAAGCAATCACAAAGGTGAGGTTACAACCGCTGTCTGGAACGGTGGCTTGAACACCTCGCAGATCGATGCCACGGGTGTCGAAACTGTGTACACCTATGACTCAATAAACCGGGTTAAGACCCGGACCAAAAAAGGCATTGCAGCCGCAGGTGGTTTCCCAGCACAGCCGGACATTCTTACAACGTACACGTATGACGCCGACGGACACGCAACAGTCGAGAGTGTTACGAGTAGCGGCGTGAGTTTGACTACCTCGCGCGCCTATGACAAAGCCGGGCGCTTGACGCGAGAAACTGATCGCGGTGGATTCAGCACCGATCCGGAGGGGTTGACCACTACCTATGACTATGCGAACGGCGGTCGCACGGTCACCGTAACACGTCCGGGCGGGGAGACGGAAATTACGGAAAAATATTTAGATGGTCAAGCTAAAAGCACAACTGGTTCCGCAGTCGTAGCTCACTATTTCGATTACGGGGTAGATGTTGATGGAACGCAATGGACACAGGAGTTTGCTGGACCTTCTGGTCTGGGTTCCCTACGTTGGATAAAGACCGTTTCCGATTGGCTGGGCCGAACACTGCGTGTGGAGAAACCAAGTTTTACGGGCGCCATCCTTGTCGAGACCTCAATCTACAATTCGCTTGGGCAACTACAAAAACAGACGACTGCGGCGAATTCAACGAAGCTCGTTGCGGATCGGTTATATGAATACGACGAACTTGGTCAACAGGTGCGCACCGGATCCGACATCGACAATACGGGTACGCTTACTCTCTTGTCGACGGATCGACTGACTGAAACGGATCTCGTATACGAGAAAGCCGGAGCTGACTGGTTCCGTGTTAATTCATCGACGGCCTATCTTACCGATAACAACGCCACGCCGGTGACGCAAATCGAGCGCGAGCGTCTGAACAACTTTCCACTGAACGGCACTGAGCAAACAATTTCTGACGTGACGATCACAGACGTTGCCGGCAACAATATCAGGACCACGACTGCTATTGATCGCGGTGCGAAAAAACAAATAGCGACGACTGATACGCCGGATTCCACCACTAATGCCGTCAGTGTCAGCATCAATGGGCTATTACAGTCGTCAACTTCCACGATTCCTCAGAATCCTATCACCTATGGATATGATTCTTTGGGTCGGCGGACGAATACGACCGATCCGCGGACAGGAACGATTACACACACCTTTAATACGGCCGGACAAGTGTCTTCAACGAACGACGGTGCCGGTATCACTACTTACGAATACTATCCTGTCAATCATGTGAATGCAGGGCGTTTAAAGACGCAGATTAATGATATAGGCAAGAGGGCATATTTCAACTACAACAGCCGTGCCGAGCTGATTCAAACGTGGGGCGATACCACATATCCGCTCGAATATGTTTATGACGGTTATGGACAACGAACCGAGCTGCATACCTTTCGGGGTGGCCAGAATTGGAGAGCAAGTGTCTGGCCTGCTTCGACTACCGGCACCGTTGACGTAACGAAATGGATCTATCAGGAGACTACAGGTCTGTTAACTCAAAAGTTGGATTCAGTCTTGAAAGGGCCGACTTATACCTACGACGAGTTGGGTCGAATGAAGACCCGCGTCTGGGCGCGAGGAATTACTTGTACCTACGGCTATGACCCGAACACAGGTGAGCTGCGGACGATAAGTTATTCGGATAGCACTCCAGCGAGCTCATTTACGTATGATCGCGGTGGCCGACAAAACGGTGTGACGGATGCAGCGGGTACACACGCACGCACGTTTAGCGCCGCGGGCCAGCTCCAGACAGAGCAGATTTCCGGCGGAATTCTTGATGGCATCGGGATCGCAGTTGGCTATGACAATTTTCTGCGACGCAATTCATTACAAACTTCAAATGGCGCGACCACTTTGAGTAGTCAAAGCTATCAATATGATCCCACGTCACGGCTGGAAATTGTAACAAGTGGTAGCCAAACTGAAACGTATGCCTACTACCCGAACTCCAGTTTGCTACACAGCACGACCTTTACTAATGGTACTCAGATCGCCAGGAATTACGACACAATTGGTCGGCTGACAAATATAACGACGACGCCCACGGCGGATACTGCGCAGAGTTACACCTACACCTATAACGATCTCAATCAACGTACACGCGTTACGCGAGAGGACGGCAGCTACTGGTTCTATCTTTACAACGATCGTGGTGAGTTGGTTTCAGGCAAGAAGTATTGGGTTGATAATTCTGTCGTCTGGGGCGCGCAGACTGAATACAACTTCGATAATCTTGGGAACCGCCTTTCCGTCGCAAATGGCGGAAATCAATTAGGCAACCTCCGGCAATCGAGTTATTCGACTAACTCACGGAATCAATATTCCCAACGCAGCATCCCGGGCTCGCTCGATATCACGGGAAAGGCTAACAGTGCGGCGGTAGTGACGGTTAACGGTCAGACAACCGCACGCAAGAGCGAGTACTTCTACAAGGAGTTGGCCGTCGATAACAGCGTCGCTCCTGTAATTCAGCAAATCAACGTCACTGGCGCGAGGAACAATTTTGGAGCGGGCGGCGAAGACGCGGTTACAGAGAAGGGAGGGAGCGTGTTCATGCCGCCGGCGCTCGAAACATTCACGTATGACGACGACGGCAACCTGACTTCTGATGGCCGCTGGAGTTACTCCTGGAATGGCGAGAATCGTCTTATCAGCATCGTAACGACGGCGAGCGCGCCCGTTGAAGCGAAGCAGAAATTAGAGTTTGTTTATGATTCCAGTGGCAGACGCATCCAGAAGAAAACTTATAAATGGAATGTCTCAACCTCAACATACCAACTGCAGTCGGTAACGAAGTTCATTTATGAGGACTGGAACCTGATTGATGAACTCGATGGAAACAACATCCCGGTCCGCAAATACACATGGGCCGGTGCAGAACTACTTCTCATCGATGACGGCGCTAATATTTATCAGGTCGCTTATGACGGCAACAGGAATGTCGCAGTATTGTTGAAAGCCACCACGGGCAAGATCTCGGCGTCATACGACTACGATCCATTTGGCCAAACGTTAAAGGCAGTTGGTGAGTATGGAGATCCCAATCCATTCCGATTTAGTAGTCAATACACAGACGCGGAGACGGGACTGATCTATTACGGTCATCGCTACTACAACCCACAGATTGGGAGATGGGCCAGTCGTGATCGAATCGAAGAACAGGGTGGATCGAACCTTTATGGCTTTGTGAATAACGACGGCATCAGCAACACAGACCTTTTGGGTCTTTTGACAAAAAGCACCTCGCCGGAAGATGCGCCTGATCTATTTGGCACAGCGCGGCCGGCATGTTTCATTCCGTTTCCTTTAGCGTTCGGAAAGAATATCTCGATTAGCATTGATGATGGGCCACGAGAGTCCACCGAGGAAATGTTGAAATTCCTGCGGCAGACAGGCATCATCACAACATTTTTCGTAATTGGGGAGAACGCTCAGTCGCGCAAAGGGGCGCTAATGGAGATGCTCAGGGACGGTCACTCGATAGCGAATCATACCTGGAATCACCCTCAGATGACTAAGCAATCCGATAGCGAGGTCCGAGACCAACTGCAAAGGACTGACGAGGTGGTCCGAAGGCTCGTTGGGCTTAAGATGGAACCACATTGGCGACCTCCATTCGGCGACATTGATGCGCGTGTCAGGAGGATCGCCAGTTCTATTGGATACACGCAGGCATGGTTGTGGGATGTGGATTCGCTGGATTGGAAATTCCGCGGGAATACCCAGGCGATTATCAGACAGGTCACGAGCGATTTGAATAAGTGTCAGAAGTCTACTTGTCACATTCTGTTTCACGACTTTTCGACTACAGTGAAAGCGCTCAAGATCCTAGTGCCTAAGTGGAAAGCGGAAGGATATAATATTGTCAGTTTCAGGCCATAAAGTGTGCCTCCACCTGCACCGGTAGAAGGAGCTTTGCAAATTCTGACCTCAACGGATTAAATACTAGTGTGGCTTGCTTTCAATTGGGTTCTTTCGGAGGAGGGTGTCGTGCCGACAGGAATTCGGAACTCAGTTCCCATTGCGGTTATATTAGTATTCGCCTTTTCAAGTCTTGCTTCAGCACAAATTGACAGTACACCTAAGAAAAGATTACGAAGCCCCGCGGTAGTAAAAGGTTTTATCGGAGGGGAATCTCATGACAGTTACGTGATCCTTGGCACCAAAGGCAAAACTATGACTGTCCAAATACGCTGGCGGAAAGTAGGCAATAATCGAGCTAGCTTCACCATCAAAGAGTCGCCGATTTTCTTTGAAACTGAATCGGTTGAGTTTGGCAATACGTCTGACGATGGTAAGCGGTGGACAGGCAAGATTCCCAAATCGGCTGACTATTATATATATGTCGTTGCGTATCCCACAGCGCACTACACACTTACGGTAACAATCAACTCCGTTACTAAATAAGACCCTTGGAAGGCAGAAAACTGCGTGATCTTCTCGGTGGCGGTACCTTGAAGGCAATTGGATCTCACATAACTAGGAATCCATTTGAGTACAGTACGAAGTATACCAATCCCGATGTAGGCCTCATCTACTTCGGTTACCGTTATCACAGCCCGCGAATTGGCCGATGAATAAATCGGGATCCGGAAGAATAAGAGGTGGAATCAATCTATACAATTACCCGGAAAGGTACTCCGAATAGCGTTGACAAACTTGGACTCTATGAGTTCAAGTTGCTGTTCAATGCTTTATACAAGAAGCTAGCCGAATGGTTAGACGAACCTTGTGCAAAAATTCCGCCTCGTCACAGGTTAAATTCTCAACATCTTAGCCTCGGAACCCGGTTAGACTAGTTACTACTCACGAGCACAAACCCGGCCCAATAAAACGGATGGCGATAGCTACGATCCTGTACAAGAAGTAGCGACGCTTCTCTTAAAGCCTGTGCCTTACTCCGGCTATTTGGTTCATTCTCTCGGGCCAGTGCTTGATAAAAATTCTTCATGAGCTGTGACGTACTTGCAGAATTAACTCGCCATTGGCTGACTACAACGGACCGGGTCCCCGCCACAAGAAAAGCCCAGGACATGCCAATCACACCTTCGCCTGGACTAATCCTGCCGTTACCAGTTTCGCACGCGGAAAGCACAGCCAAATCTGCATCAAGATTCAAGTCTATAATTTCACGCGCATGTAATAAGCCGTCGTTTTCTGTTTCGTCTTCAGTTTTGGTCAGCAAGAGATAAGAATTCAAAGGATCTCTATTATCCAGGACACCGTGAGTGGCCAGATGGATCGTCGCGTATTGTGGCGCAAGAGCCTTGAAGGTCTTTTCATCTGCCTCACGTCCAACGAGTACCTTCTTCATCTGCGTCCGACCAGTTGCTGCTATGGCAGCCACTTCGACTTCTGTCTCCGGTAAGGAATGTAAATTTTGTTGGAGGTTCATAGTTCTGTTGATTACAGGATTCCCGAACGCTAGCAGTGATTCTTTGCTGGTTTGTTGTTGCCTCCGCAAGGCCATTTCGTTCAAGACGGTGAATGAAGGTGCATAGAACAAAGAGTAATCTTGTATAAGGTAATTACCGCGCTTGTTTGTTAAGGCTTGAAACGGCAACGTCCAAAGAAACTCATCGGGAATAATGCATATCGTGTTGATGTGTTGAAGTTTGTTGGTCGCCGGTTCAATTAATAATCCGTAGAGCTCACGCCCCAACGAAGCGTAGTCTGGCTGCCGTTCTGCCAATGCCGAATGGAATTCGCTGACTTTCCGCCGAAGCTCATCCGCGTTGACCGGGACATTCACATACGTTAGCTCGTGATCCGGGCTGACTCCGTTGCGTTTCAGGATGAAGAGCCCGACTTTGTCTCCCGTTACAACGTATTCCAGATAGGCTAAGTCATTTGCACGTACGAGACTGTTGAGGTTCGTGGGCGTCAAGGGACGAGCAGGACCGACCCGCAACAGCAAGTCAGGATGCGCCGCAGCAAACCGGTCTTGAAACACAACTAGCTCGTTGGTCACGGCGTTCAGCGCATTCTGAAGTTCACTTGGGGGTTCACCGGCGGGTTGTGATTTGATTTGTTTTTTGATGGTAAGGTACTTGTTCATCAAAACTTCCGCTTGGGCTTTTTCATCCTCGGTAGGTATGTTTCGTAAATCACGCCTGTTATTTCGAACTGCCTCCATTAACACCCTTGCCTTTGCTCGTTCCGCGTAAAGCAATGCTTCGAAGTTGTCGCCGCGTTGCGTCAACAGCTTCACCATCGTCCGGTATGGTCCAACCTTGTTCTCAAAAAAGAGCTGCCGGCTTTCTACTCGGCCCATCACCTGATCGCGCAATTCTTCAATTTGATTGATGGCCTCTGCCAGTGTAGTAATTGCTAACTCGACTTTATCGTCGGCTGCATATGTCTCACCTAGTGTGGTGCTTGCTAGATATATGAGCTTCGGTAATCGCAGTGAACGAGCGAGCATCAATGCTTTTTCGGCTAATGCAGCAGATTCGCCATAGTCGCGCATCGCAAAATACGTTTGCGCCGCACGCCAAAGTAATTCAGCTTCGCGACTTTTCGCGTTTACTCGTCGCGCAAGTTCGAGACTCCCGTTTATTGCTTTTAGCGCATTCGGGAAATCTCGCTTGGCAGTTAGAACACCAGCCAGACCCTCCCCAGCGGCAATTTGGACATCCACCAATTTCGCAGTCTTGGCGCTTTCCAGAGTGCGATCAAAGAGCTTGAGAGCCTGATCATCACGTCCCTGTCGCTGCTCGAGAACTGCCAGGTTCAACAGCACTCGAGCTTCTTCTCTTGCATTTCCGTGCGACCTGTAGATCGCAAGACTTGCGTCGAAGAACCCTTGGGCCATTGCATAGTCCTCCTGTTCGAGAAAAACAGAGGCCTGACCGCTCAGGATACTTGCTTGGGTGTTCTGATCTCGTGAACTCCTTGAGACTTGGTGAGCTCTGCTCAAAGATGACAACGCGCTGACATATTCACCGATCTCGGAATGGACGTTTGCAATGGTAATCAGCACATGTGCGATTGGTATGTTGTACAAGGAGTGTGATCCATTGAGCTGCTCTAACACAGCACGTGCTTCACGCAGTTTATTGAGTGCCTCGGCATGATTACCATTACTGAGATCGACCTGGCCTAATGTGTGTAGCGATCGCGCTCGGGCATACTCAATTGGACCTAGAGATTCTTGCGTGGGCTTCGATTTCAGGGGTCCAGTGATGGCCAGGCTCTGTTCGGAGTAACTCTGGGCCCTTGTGTAGTCTTCCATGATGCAATACAACGCGCCAAGATCCGCCAGGACATAACTCAGGTTTCTTTCAAGTCCAGCTTTTTCAAATAGGTTTCCACTCCTCTCGTATGCCTGAATAGCATTGGCAAAATCATTCGTTCGTGAGTAGGTGTGACCAAGGTAATAGTAAGTCCTGGCTAACAACTCGGGTTTCTTAAGTCGATCCGCGACATGAAGGGCTAACTTGTAAATCTCTATCGACTTGGTAGCTGATCCCTGGCGTTGCACAGAGGAGGCGCAACCAAGCAGTGCATTCCACAGAGTAACGTTGACAAGTTGCGCGTGTTTGTCTAGCAGCAGTTCGTTTGACGTGTCTTCTTTTCTGTTACGACACAGCACGGATGCGAGCTGAGCTTCGGAGTCAATAGTCTGGACCGATTGCGCATTCGCGACAGAAGTACAGAGGACCAGGACCATGAGGCTCCATTTCAGCATGGTCGAAACGCTAATCGGGTTGTGCGTCCGGCGTTGCTTAAGCACCGAGACTTCAGATCCACTGTTCTTTTTGCCAAGCACTAGGAGGCTCTCTTTACATTGCGTCATGTTATCTAAAGACGGGAGAAAGTGAGTGATCTTCCAACTCGCTTGAAAAAATGTTTTGGCCCACTCTGAGCAAAAATTATTCTTCAAACTGGAAGTTCGGTCCATTTTCCCCGTCATTAGAATTAACCCCAGGATGTCTTAACCAACCTGTGCAAGACGAATTGGTAAAAAATCATGAAATCGCGAGCTTCTCGATTAGACCACAAGCTCATCGGCGAATCGGCCCCCATGAAGGCGCTGAACCGTCACATTCGCACGGCGGCAGACTGCAATTTGACGGTGCTAATTTGCGGCGAATCTGGAACGGGTAAAGAACTCGTAGCACGCGCGATCCATTCGCAAAGCTCACGCGCCCAGAAACCTTTCGTCTCGCTAAATTGCGGAACGCTTACCGAAACGCTATTGGAGTCGGAGCTCTTCGGCTATGAACCAGGAGCGTTCACTGGCGCCGTTAAGAAAAAGAAAGGCTTGTTCGAAGCTGCTCACACGGGAACAATTTTTCTCGATGAGATCGCCGAACTGTCTGCGAGTTGCCAGGTCAAGCTTCTTCGCGTGCTGCAGGAGAGCACCGTTAGGCCGGTCGGGGGGAATGTCGAAACCTCAGTGGACGTGCGCGTCATTACGGCTACCAATCGCAATCTGGCCCACGATATGGATTCTGGTCGCTTTCGCAGGGATCTTTATTACCGCATCGCCGTTCTTACCATCACCACGCCACCCTTACGGGAGCATCCATCTGATATTCCATTGCTAGTTGATCACTTCTTGCAGCACGCACAAAGAAGTTTAGCCCGTTCTGGCAAACATCTGATTGAGCCGGACGCGATTGCCGCGTTGATCTCTTACACCTGGCCCGGCAACGTTCGCCAATTAAGGCATGTCGTGGAACGTCTCGTGGCAACATTACCGGATGCAGTGACGATCACGGCCACGGATATTTACAGAGCTTTACCTGCGGCCACTTTCAGCAGTGCTGTATCGGAAACTGCCGATCTTCGGTGAAGACGACTCGCTGGACGCTTTTCTCGATCGAACCCTGCTTAATCTTTACGATCATCTGGTTGCTAAGACTGGCAGTCACTCCCAAGTCGCTAAGTTACTGAACATGGATAGGGTTGCGCTTTATCAACGAATTAAACGCGTTCGCCAGCGGATATTGCGCCGAGCTAAGGCGTTTTGAGAAACAAATAAACACTAACCCTGTGAGAACTGGAGTCGAAATGCCAGTTGAAGTCTCTCCGTTTACGCTGGTTTCCTAATGGTGCGCACGCTTTGGAGCAGTTTGCGCGGTAATTCTGATTGAGGATTAAGTTCGACAAGGGCTTCGAACTCACGCTCAGCCTCATTCAATAAACCGACCCTTGCGGAAAAGACACCAAGCGCAAGATGAGAATTCGATTTTTTGAGATGATTTAGTTCCTGTAAATCGGCCCTTGAAAGAACCGCAAACTTCATCTCAGGAGCCGAAGCCGAAGGTGAAACGACTTTCTTTCCATCGACCAGTGCAGTCACAACCCATGAGAAGATTTGACCACGGCGCAGCGGTGCCGGTGCTTCCCATTGTGTTTGAGTAGGGGACAGCTCTTCGCTTTGACTAACTTGGTTGCCGTGCTGGTCCAGCACGTACACGCGATAACTAGAAACGTTTGGTAAACTCTCCCACCGGAAAACCGGTCGAGCTTCAGTTATGACTCTCCGTACGGGATAAAGCAGTCTGAAACCCTGTGGGCCATCATCGTTGCCGCGCAAGCCGCCTTGTTCACCCGCAAGATGTCTTAATACATCAGAGGGTACTATCTGCTCAGACAACGCCGCTCGCGCTACATACTGGCGACTGTTCTCAGAGACTTCGTCGAGACCTGTAATACGACCATCTTTGTCGATAGTCACTTCGCCGCCAGCGTCCTTCAGTATGGCAACTTTCGCGAAGTCTTCTACGCTTGGCGCCGGCGGTGGAGAAATACCTGGGCTATGTTCACTGTCACGGTTTGTTTGCTCCTGCTTATTGGCTTCGAAAGGGTCAGATTTTCTGGAGAGAGCAATCACTCCGATAAGTACAGCGACAGCTACAAGCACGATCGCCGCGGCATATACTGAGCGTCTCTCTAAGCGCTGCCACCACTGAGCCATTCGTGAATCGTCATTGGGTTCGTAATTGGTGGGACCGTAGGAGACGTTCATTTCGGCAGCAGTAGTCTTACGAAAAGCAAGAAAACTCCGAACGTCTTCGCGGCAGCTTTCGCAGGTACTTAAGTGAATATTGATTATTTCCCGCGTCTCTTCATCAAGCGTGTTCTCTGCCAATCCGACGAGATCATCAAATTCGAGGTGATCATTTCGAAACCAGAACTCTGGTTCAAGAGTGAAGTTGAACGGTACAGGACCCCGCTGCCGTTTTAATTCCTCGATACATCGCTGATCGCAAACCTGGCACTCAGCAGTGTGGAGAGCAGCCGCAGCAAGCTCATCTTCTGGTAAGGCGCTCACGCAGAGCTGTTTGATTTGCAATGTTGATAAGTGGTGGGTCATTGAAATCCGCACTCCTCACATTATCTAAGACGGGAGCCATAGCCGAATCTTCCAGCTACGGAAATATTTTTACCCTAGCAATTCAGTTTTTAGGCGGCGGATGGCGCGAAACCGCCATTTGTACACATTCTCCCGCGAAGCTCCCAGTTCCTCTGCCACACTGGTGCCATTCATAGGCATTCGCGCTCGAAGTCGCACCACTTCCTGAACGGAGCGGCACATCCCATGAGCAATTTCATCCCAGTTCACAATTTCGGCCGCTCGCAACATCGTGAACAGGTCCTCTCCTGCCTCGTCTTCAAAACTCAATGCGAATGTGTCCCGCTGCTCGGCTGGTAGCTGAATAACTGCCTGCCACAGTCGCGCCAGCAACTCGTTCGCTTCGACGTGAGATTCGTCCGAACGAGTGCTGGAAACGAAGTAAGCGTTCCACTTCGCTGCCGATGGATCGTCTAACGATTCGATCTGCTCATCTTGGACATCGAGCAAGTAAGCGATCATGCGGACCAGTACATCAATTTCAACCGGCCCTCCGATCCAGTAAAACAGCTCGGCTGCGATCTGCGATACTGGTGCGAATCGTACGTCTTCATCCGAAAAGTGGAGAGACTGGAAGGACTCCAGTTTTGTCTCAACGTCTTGCCACGGTTGATCTGAGAACGCGCTCTTTCCATTGTTTCGCCAGGGTTTTAAGCCGCACAGTATTTCACCGTCGTATTCCCATGAGACGAGGTCTTTATGCCGTTTCAATAGATGTCGAAGACCGTCTTTTAGGCGGGTACGTGCTGGTGATTTGGCCCGAAGAAAATCTGTACACGTGTTTGAAGCAATGCGTGAGACATAGAGGTCAAAGTTGTCTATCTCAAAACCAGAGGGTGAGTGAAGTTGATGCAATACCTGCACAACGCGCGTCATTGACTCTTGGTACAGATCTTCAGCATCTTGATTGTTTCCATTGACACCTTGTGCGCTCACATAAAAGGCAAGTCTTCGTCGCAGCACTTGTCTAATCACCGGTGCCGCACGAATGGTGACGAGCTCATTAAGGTACTGTTGCCGCTCTTGCTCATCGGACGCGGTAAGATATGGCACGAGCACGCTATCCATGTGATCTGGACTGGAGAATACCTCCGTGACTCAACGACGTTGCTGCTGAGTAACACGGATTTGGCTATTAAAAATAGTGGGAGACTATTTATAGCACCGCAGAGAAGGCTTACATGGTCAAAAGCTCGATTCTTGGTCGTTTACGGCGAGAGCTTACTCGTATTGAATCGTGCACGAAAGTCCTCCGGCCGCGCGCCCTTGACACCACGGCTCTGAATGCCTGCGCCGACCGGAGGAGGAAGAACAAAAGGCTCCTCCGTTCGGCTTGCCATTCTAGCCGTGGTGTCAAGGGTACGCTGCGCCGCGCTCCGTGATTGAACTGGCAAAGCAAAGCCTCCCGAAAGAGGAAGAACGCAAAGACTGAATCGTTGCCGTCTAACACCGAACGCGGATGTCAGCAAAGAGGTGACGCGCCTAATGCTTTTGTAGATGCTGGAGAGCCCCTATCGGTATGACTCCGTGATCTTCCGTGAGCTGACCGCTCTCGATACTACTCGCGCCTGTCACAGCAACACCCACGACCTTGCTTTGAGCATCAAGTACAGGACCGCCACTCATGCCGAAAACAATTGGTGTGCTTAGCATCGCGCGAGTTATGGTCGATACATTCCGAAATGCAACTATACGTCCTTCGGCGACGTGCGGAGTGGCTCCCAGTTTAAAGTTTGGAAGCCGGCAACAAAAACTCGTTCGTTCCACTCCAGTTCAGGGGTAGTTCTGGCATCTAATCCTTTCTCCAGTGGTATATCGATCTGGACTATCGCTAAATCGATTGTGGCGTTCTCAGCAATAACCATCACTGGAAATTTTCTTAGATAGTTTGAAGCTCTAAACGCGTGTGTATGGGTTCCGAGGACGTGTTGACACGTGATCAGGCCGACGCCTTCAAGCGAAAACGCTGTGCCTTGTTTTAATGTTTCTTCGCATTCAAGAACCCAAAGTGATTGATAAACATCTTGTAGATTGAATTGGAAAGTGTTCGGAGTTAGGTAACACGCAACCACTCCTTCATAGCGGGTTTCTCCGAAGATTTTCTTCTCTTCGGACTCCATGTCAATAGGAACTGATGCCTTTCCTCTCAGCCAGGACAAATTCTGCAATTCGACGAACCTTTCTTTCAACTTCTCTGTATCGATAACCCATTCACGCGAACCAACGTCGAGCCATGGTACATTGTTGTCCTTTATAGTTTGTTCAATTTGTTGAGTGATAGGCCTGAAATGGGGAGGCTTGTACGAAATAAACCGAACTTGAACCTTCAGTCCGTCCCCTCCATTTATCTCGTTGTGTTCAAAGTATTTCCAAACAAGCTTTCCTGATTCCAACTTTATGCCGATAACGTGCCACATCTCCAAAGATTTCTCCACATTCACGCTGAGTAAGTACCCTGACAAAATTCACGGAACAGAAGGTCAAGATCGCCCATGACTATAAAGGCTGATGCTCTTGCACTGTGTTCATCAATACGTAGTTCACCTTGGCGTGATGACCTTCGCAACTGTATCTCCGTTCACAGCACCCGTAAATACGACTCCTTTGGTTACAACGCAAGGATGCAGAAAGCGCAGTTCTTGGGTTTCTTAATGGTGAACCAGGAGAGAAGGGTATTGGAGCAAACATTTCCTCAGACTATTCCGCCTTTGGATGAGTCTGCAAGGCGACTACTGGCCGGGATACACAACCAAATTACCCGATTAAACGCGCGTTGTATTACCTCTCTAATCTCCTCTCTGCCAATGTGTGTGGCCGCTGTGGACCCGTACAACCCATTCCCCTACCGTGCGTCAGCGGAGGACGGTGAAGTTCCATTGCTGACGGAGGAACAGATTGAAAAAATCTCAAACAGCTTCAAAGAACATCCAGCTATCCTCAAGACAATTGAAACTGCGCCCGCAGTTCCAAGGATTACCAGTGACGCCTACTTTCGCACTGTACAACAGTTGACGGAGAACATAATAAGGGCCGGGCCATTTCATGCGCCTAAAGAGGTGGACGACAAGCCTTCTCGCGTGCAAGTTGTCTGGTCGGAAGATGGGTTGAAAGCTGGCTCAAATAGTGTTTTCGATCACACTCAACCGTCGAGTCTGTAAACTTCACTTTCGGCATAACTAAAACTGATTCGTAGGAAAGTCACTAGTGCATAGCGCGCGCTTCAACGGCTCGCTCACACAAGTCCGATTAACAAACAATCTCCGAGGCGTTGTAGGTGCTTGTTACGTGCGATCTTCACAAAGGTTAACACTTTCCCTCTTGAGGCGATGACAAATGAGCGATGTGTTTGCATCGGCCTCATATTGACTCGTCAGGATTCGATAACGGCCGGCTGGAATCTGGAACTCTATACGCGCGTATATTTTGTCCTCGCTCGATTCACAAGCTGCCAACAGCACTAATGGCGAGTCTCCTACCGTGAAGCTGATGCCGGAATCCTCGTAAGCCTCATTCGGAATCACACGCGCTACGGCCAAAAGTGCTTCTTCGTTTTCGGCACAAACCCAGCGAACGAAAACGCCATCATCTGATAAAGGAAGCCAGGTAGTCATCAATGGCTCATCGCCAAAGACGATCGCTTTGCCCGTACCGACGTCGATCAACCCAACGTAATCGTCAACATCACATGCTCGGTCATAATCAGTTGCCGGACCATCAGGATTCCATCGAAACCGTGCCTCAACCCTACGGCCCTGTGATGGAACAGCTGCGCCTTCCCAAGCGCCAAGATTGTCTTTCGCCACTAAAAGCAAAGGACTATTGCAACTTATCCATTCGTGAACTAATTCGGACATCTACAAAACCTTTGTGACTGCGTTGGTCGGAGTCCACTGGACCACACCAACAATAATTCACCACTGACGTTTATTGAACGACTGGCAACACTACAGAGCTGGCGTTCGCACCGCCGAACCAGATACTCTGCGTCGCCTTTTTATAGTCATTCTTCTTAGCGTACATAATATTCTCGACGTACGTTTGCGGGTTGCGGTCGTACAAGGGGAAGAGCGTCGATTGCACCTGGACCATGATTCGATGGCCCGGCCGAAATACGTGGTCCACGTTGGGAAGTTTCCATGTGTAGCGCTCCACTTTGCCTGGCTCGAGTGGCGAGGGCTTCGCAAAGCTTTTCAGGTAGCGGCCGCGGAAGATCTCAATACCGATCGCTAATTCATACCCGGCCATCGACGGCTTCGCCCCTTGCGAGGCGGCTTCTGGAACGTCGTCTGGATAGACGTCGATGAGTTTAGCCACCCAGTCGCTATCAGTACCGGTCGTGGATGCAAACAACTCCACTTCGGGTGCACCCATGATGTGCACTCCATTTTCAAGCGGCGCACTCGTCCAGACCGCCACATCGGGACGGCCGGTTACGAAACGCTGGTCATGGACCAGCCATGGCTTCCACTGAAGGGGATCGTCCATGGCGATCGGGCGCGGGATGAAGGGAACCGGCTTGGCAGGATCGCTGATGTACTCTTCATGCCCGGTGGCGCTGGGCTTGTTGAACGTGGCCACTCCGTCTGCAGCCAGATAGATTGGCTTCGCAGTGCCCATAGGCCAGCGTTGCGACACGTTCCACTGATTCACGCCGGTCGCATAAGTGAGCACTGGCGGCGTCCTGGGATCAGGGCCGCCCTTCAGCCAGTGATCGAAGAACGGCTTCGCGTACTTCACGCGCCATTCGAGCGCCGTGTCGCCCGTGAAGGTGATCGCGCCGAGGTCGTAGCCATAGTGATTAAAGCCCGAGTGTCGCCATGGACCGATTACGAGTGACACCCGGTCGTTGTTCTTGTCCTTTGGTTCGAGCGCACGATAGACGGCGGGGGCACCGTAGCTGTCTTCCTGGTCCCATTGCCCGACCACGAGCATCGTCGGCACCGTATGCGGCCGCGCCGCGAGCCATTTGTCGACGGCCTGCAGCGACCAGAAATCGGTGTAGGCAGGATTCTCGAGAAATTTGCGAATGCCGGGCACACTCTCGGCGCCGACCATCTTCACGAAGTCCGCCATCGATCCGGCTTCGAGATAGCGTGTGTAATCATCGCCACTGCCGAGAGCGAATTCGCCGCCGCCGTTGCCCTTGTTGAATCCCTGGCTCAGTGGAAAGCCGAGCGAACTGATGCGGAACGCGCCGTTGTGGAACCAATCGTCGCCCATCCAGCCATCGACCATCGGGCTCTGTGCGATCACTGCCTTAAGCGCCGGGTGTGGGTTGATCAACGTCATCAACGCCGTGAAGCCCAGGTAGCTCGAACCGATCACGCCGACGTTACCATTTGCCTCCGGCGTGTTCTTGACCAGCCAATCGATGGTGTCGTAGGCATCGGTCGCTTCGTCTATACCGGTCTTGTTCAATGGTCCAGAGATCGGGCGATTGAGGATCCACTCACCTTCGGACCGGTACATGCCGCGGATGTCCTGGTACACGCGGATGTAATTATCTGTGACAAATTCCGCGTCCATTACTTCGAGTATGTCGACGATGCGTTGGCTGTTGACGCGGCCCGTCGAACTGCTTGCGTTATAGGGAGTGCGCGATAGCAAGATTGGTGCTTTGATCACGCCCTTCTTCATCACTACGACGGTGAAGAGTTTGACGCCGTCGCGCATCGGGATCATGACCTCGCGGCGGATATAGTCGGCGGATGGAAGTGTCTGATCGTACTTCTCGACGACGTCCGGTGTCATCGGTGTAACGCGCGGCGGCGTTTGGGCGATAACGAACGTACTTGCGAATGAGAGAACAGCAGCGAGCAGCGTCAAGCAGCGAGCATATGATCTTTTCATGACGTTAGATTATAGAACGCACCAAAGGTTGTGCAATCGCGCTCACCGCGCTGCATGAGATGGCTCGACACGAGAACGGCGAATTGAAAATTAAGGATTCAGAGGGGTACGTATCACGGCTCCTCGGATCGGAATCCGTGACTTTGGAATAGCGCACGCTAATTTTAATGCTTGAGCAGCAGCTCAGTGCGATCGTCTGTTTCGGAATTCCAGGCAGCGCGATGCTTCTACAGTACCTCGTCGAGGCTTAGCAACACCCCATAAGACTTCCAGGCTGCGAACATCCGAGCACGAAGTTCTGAGTCCGTTCCGAGAGGAACGGCAAACAAAAAAATCACCATCACCCAATGAAGTGAAGATTTGCGAGAAAGACTGCTTCAACTCTTTGTTTTCACGCTCCACGTGCCCAGTCGTTGACGCCCGGAATTACGCTGATCGGCAAAGGAGTGGTGAGCGGCTCGGCGCTTGATACCTCCGGACTCGCGGGAAATATCTGCCAGGCAGGTGTGCCCACCAACTGTGTTCCAAAAGCCATCTTCGGTGGATTCGGATCTGATATTACTTATACAGGTCACGACGATGTCTTCATTGCGGCACCTGATCGAGGGCCCTTCGATGGCTTGACTGATCAGCCGTATCTTGATCGCTTTTATTTCTTACATATCACAACCGACGTTGGTGCTCCGTTTCCGAATATCCGCACCACGTTGCTTGATACGCGATTCTTTAAGAATGAGAATGGGGAAAACTTCGTAGGCGCGGCCGGGTCTTTCGATACGAGACTTGATCCGGAAGGCATTCGCGTCGGTCCTAACGGAACTTTCTTTATCTCGGACGAGTATGGTCCAAATGTTTTTGAGTTTAATCGCCAGGGCCATCTCATCCGACGCATTGAAGTGCCGCCGAAGTTTTTTATTTCCAACCCGAGTGACAATCCAAACACGGAGTTGCTCGGCAATGCAGCCGGTCGACAGGCCAATCGTGGCATGGAAGGTTTGGCGATCAGTCCGGACGGCTCCACGCTTTTCGGAATGATGCAAAACGCGTTGATTCAGGACCATGGACTCAATGGGCTTGATCGGCTTGGACTGAATAACAGGATTCTCAAGATCGATCTCGCGACGGGTGAGACGCATGAATACGTTTACGTGTTAGACGCGATCAATCGCGGGCAGGGCGTTTCTGAGATTCTGACGGTTAACGATCATGAGTTTTTGGTAATCGAGCGTGATAATCGTTCGAATTTGCAGTCGCCACCGCAGGCGCCGACGCGCAAGACGATTTACAAGATCGATCTCACTGGTGCAACTGATGTGTCGGACGTTGCGAGTTTACCGGCGGGTGCGTTGGTTGGAATTACGCCGGTCAGCAAGCAGTTGTTCATTAACCTGCTCGATGCCGATCTGAATCTTGCGGCGACGATTCCCGAGAAGATTGAGGGCCTTACGTGGGGACCGGATCTGCCGGACGGCCGGCACGTGCTTTATGTCATCAGCGATAACGATCTCAACCCCGCGCTCGCGACTCAAATCTACGCGTTCGCGATCGATTCATCGCTGCTTGATTTCCAACAGCAATTCCTTCCGGGACCGCTCCTCCCACCAGGACAGGTGAAGAAAGCGCTTCGCTGAGTTGGCCAGGCGGCGCAAATCCTTTTTGCGACGCCTTACCGGCTCACGCAGTCACATTTCGTGACCGCCCGCTGCTGACGGCCGTAAGAATGAGTATTTGCGGATTGGAATTCGGAGAAATCCAGGGCCGGGTAGATGGGGTTATCTGGCTTAGACGATCTTCACAACAGTTCTAGATCGCTTTGCTTCAAAGACGTATTGAAGAGCTACTCCCACCTGCTCGAGCGCAACGGTCTTCTGAACGTGAACCTTCAACCCGCAATTGTCTACCAACTCTGCTAGTTCGGCTAAGCGTGCGGTTGTCACCTGGCTAGCGGGCGCAGAAGGTTCGAGCCAGACGTCGTTCATCAGCTTGCGTTGAGGCTTTCCGAGCACTGACGCCAGATGCACTCCTCGCTTGAGCACCCTGAATGGTTGCGCGCACGGGTCGCAGCCGACTGCATCCAGCCCTCCGTCAAGGCCGCTGATGATATCTTGAAATTGCCGGCTCTCGTATTCGATCACTTGATCTGCGCCTAAACTTTTCACGTAGTCAATGTACTCCGCACTTACAGTCGTTACGACATGCACGCCCAGGTGCTTGGCGATTTGAATAGCGATGCTACCGATGTTATTCCCACCACCGTTGATCAAGACCTTCTGGCCCACCGAAACGCGGAGGTACTTTGTCAAACAGTCCAGCGCACCGATGCCCGCGGTTGGCAGTGTGCAGGCTTCAGCATGAGTCATGGTGCGTGGCTTCAGCGCGACCGTCGCGGTCCGAGCGATAGCATACTCAGCAAACGCTCCTGAACCACCGGCAAAAACACTCGCCTGCCCGTACACCTCATGGCCGACTTCGAAGCCGCCGCAGTCTGGACCGAGCGCCTCTACCACTCCCGAAAAATCGCCGCCTAACGTGAATGGCAGCGGGGGCGCCTTCAACAACTGAAAATAACCGGCGCGAATCTTCCAGTCGGTCGAGGTCACGCCAGCGGCATGAATGCGCACGAGGAGCTCGCCTGCTCGGGGTTCATCAAGCGATGTCTTTTCGACACGAACGACTTCCGGTCCGCCGTATTTGTGAACGCGTGCTGCCGATAGAGTTTTCATCTTATCGCTCCTTGCGAAGAATCCGAGTTACGTTTGCAGCGCGGGCGCGCTGCCGCCGAGCAGGATCCTTAGACTGGCTCTCGCTTTATGTAACTGCGACTTCGAAGTGCCGACCGTATGCCCTGATAGCCGCGCGGCATCGTCATGCTTGTAACCTTTGATGTCGTGCAGGATGAATGCCGTCCGGTAACCAGGCGGGAGCATTCGTACCGCCTTGTCGATCGCAAGTCGATCGGTGAATTGCTCGGCGGGATCGATGTGGTGCGGCACGGTCGGCCAGGGTTCCGGAATTTCTTCGTAACTCGTCTGCATTTCCGGCCGCGAGCTGCGGTAGCGGAAGTGCATCTTGACTCGATTGACTACGAGGCGGTAAAGCCACGTAGTGAACAGTGCCTCGCCCCTGAAGCTGCCGATCCGGCGAAAGACCAAGAAGAATGATTCCTGGGTTAAGTCTTCGGCATCCGCTGCGTTCCCTGTCATACGAAGAGCGACGTTGTAAACAAAGCTTCTGTGACGAATGTAGATCTCGTCAAACGCGACCGCGTTTCCGTCTGCCGCCATACGCGCAAGCGCTTCGTCGGTTGGATTTGGATTGTTCCTCTCATTGCGGATCATCGTTGTTCTCCAGTGACGTTCACAGGCACTGCCCATTAGGTTCTTCCGTCACAAGCGGCTGAGCAACAGGTATTCCACTATTCATCTGGTGAATTAAGAGGAAAGACCATGGGCGATCCGCGATGGCCATCGTGAAATCACGAAAAGCTCGTGGTTCTATGAGACTGGTGTTTTGCAATCGATAGGATTGATGCCGTGTGAGGGGTTACGAAAACTGCTTCGCGTTTATGCCGAACTTCTTCATGCGGGAAAGCAGTGTCGTGCGGTTTGTACCGAGGCGTGCGGCGGCGCCATCCTCGCCACCGACTCGTCCCTTACATTCAGTAAGCGCGCGCACGATCTCCTCGCGCTGCTTCAGGGCGTATTCGTCTGCAACACCTTTCCCGCCGTCGAGCGCGTTGATGGTTTCTTTCACAATCCGCGCGATCTCGTCGCGGCCTTGCACGGCGGCCGGCTGTGTTTCCTGGTCCAGGTAAACTCTGCGCAGTTCTGCGAGCGGCGCCTCGAGCGATGGGCCTCGCGTTAAGATCACAGCGCGCTCGATGAAGTTTGCCAACTCCCTGATGTTGCCAGGCCACTCCCATTCTGTCAGTGCTTTAATCGTAGCTGCTGGTATCGTTTCGATCCGCTTCTCCATCTGCTGTGCGAACTTCTGCGCGAAGTAGCGAGCCAACACGGGAATGTCTTCGCGACGCTCTCTCAAGGGCGGAATGCGGATCGGAAAGACGTTCAACCGATAATATAGGTCGCTGCGAAATTCGCGCGCAGCGATCATGCCTTCCAGGTCGCGGTTCGTTGCGGCCACCAGCCTTACGTCTACTCTCTTGGTACGTGTGCTACCCAACCGCTCGAATTCGCGTTCCTGTAGAGCGCGCAAAAGCTTCGGCTGAATCTCCGACGGCACGTCGCCCACCTCGTCCAGAAACAGTGTGCCGTGATCGGCGAGTTCCAGCCTTCCGACTTTCTGGCTGATGGCTCCGGTGAACGCGCCTTTTTCATGTCCGAACAATTCGCTCTCGAATAGTCCGGTCGGAATGGCCGCACAGTTGAGCTTTACGAACGTCCTGTTTTTCCGCCGGCTATGATCGTGAATCGCACGCGCGATCAGCTCCTTGCCGGTTCCTGTCTCACCGAGCAGCAGCACGGTCGAATCACTCGGCGCGACTGTCTGGACCAGCTCCAACACCTGCCTCAGAGCATGACTGTCGCCCACGATCTGATCGAAGTTCATCTCGCTGCGGATCTCTTCCTCGAGATAAAGCTTCTCCTGCGCCAGCTTGTCTTTAAGGTCAGAGATTTCGCGGTAGGCGAGTGCGTTCTCGACGGCAATCGCTATTTGCTTGGCAACGTGGGTGAGCAGTTGCACGTCTTCTTCTTTGAAAGCGCCTTCACTGCGGCTGGCTATGTCGAGTGTTCCCAGGGTGCGGTCATGTGCGATGAGAGGGATGATGCATGCAGATCTAAGCCCATCATTGTATGCGTGTCTGATCTGCGGGGCAGGGAATTCGTTGAGGTCAACATGGCTTCTTACAACCCGCTGGCCCGAAGCAAAAGCCAGACCTTGGGGACTGCCTTCCAAGGGAAACCATGCACCTTCTTCAAGATCGCTTGCATATTGCAGATCGAAGCTGTGCAGTCGCAGTTGCCTGCTCTCTGAATCGTAAAGCGAAATCGAAGCTGCGTCGTGCGGAACGACCTTGCGCAGGGAATCGCAGGTCGCGCGCAGCAGGCTGTCCAAACCTAATTGGGTGACGACCGCATTGTTAATGTCGAGGAGCAGTTGATAACGGTCACGATCACCTTCCACCCTGGAAAGGAGAGTTTCAGATTCCTGGTCAGTACCACTATTGGCCCGAGATTGGCGATAGTCGCTCATACAGGAACTCTCTCCTCAGATGAAAAACGCGCAGCGGGCCAGGATTTTATAAACAAACCAACTGCAAGACAAAGTTGATTCTGTCGAAGGTGACGTCAACAGTTTCGACTTTCAACACCTCCTTCGGAAGATTGTTTTAACAATCGTCCTCAATTTCCAGCGCATTTCGAACCAAAGTTGACGCTCCGACTTCGGCATTACTGTTGCCCAGTGTCTGCGCAGGCAGTCAGAAGGAGACGAGTGATGCTCAGGATTTTTATCCACGATCAGGTGCCGGTGACGAGCTTCGTGCTCGAGGGAAAGCTGGTTGGACCGTGGGTCAAAGAATTGGAAAAAAGCTGGGAGAGCGCCCTGGCTTCTTATCCTTCCAGGATGATGTTGGTGGATTTAGCCGACGTCAGTTTCATCGACTCCGACGGACGAGCCTTGCTCGCCAGGATGCGAGAAAAGGGAGCCAGGCTGTTGTCAACGGGAGTTCTGATAAATGCCATCGTTGCTGAAATTGACACTGAACACCAAATTCGGCAATCGCACGAAGTGAACACTTAGGAGCAAGCAATGGATACTCGAATTATTTTTCTACTGGCGATCATTATCTTAATGGCAAGTCCATTAAGTGTTCCGGCGCAGCAAAACGGAGCCACCTCGCCGGCGGAAGTGTTGACGCTGGACCAGGCAATCTCTCTTGCGTTACGTGACAACCGCGAAGTCATGAACGCACGGCTCAGTATTGGCAAAGCTGAAGATGAAGTGGAGGCGGCACGAACGTATCGTTTGCCAAAGTTCGAATTTAATGCTCTTGCGGGACAACAGCTCGTGAGCCCGGATTTCACTTTTACGAAAGGTGTTCTGGGCAACTACGCGAACGTCGGCCCAATTCCAGATCGCGACATCAAGATGTCGACGCCGAGCCGGCCCACAGCCATTCTCTTCGGGCAAGTTACGCAACCACTTTCCCAACTGCACCGCATTCGACTCAACATCAAACAGGCCGCTTTGTTTACTGATGTGGCCCGTGAACAGCTACGGGGCCAGGAGCAGTCTGTCGTCAATAACGTGAAGCGCACCTACTACGCAGCCGTGCAATCCGAAAGCGCGCTCCAAAGCGTTCGTCAAGAGCTCGCATTTTATCGCGAACTGGAACGCGTGACGGGCGATTACGTGGCGCAACAGGTGGCCCTCAAAGCTGACGACCTCGAAGTCAAAACAAGACTGGCCAAGACCGAAACCGAAGAGCTGACCGTCAGCAATCGATTGACCACTCTAAAAGAGCAGCTCAATCAGTTGCTGGGCCGTGACATCAGGACTGAATTTAGAGTCAGCGCAATTCCGGAGTCGACATTGTTTGAGACTGACCTTGTGGCAGCCCGCACGCGTGCGCTGGACCAGCGTCCCGAGATCAGAGAGGCGCGTCTACGAGTGCAGCAGGCAGAGTTGGACAAGCGCGTGAAGAAATCTGAATACATCCCTGATGTAAGTATGGCTTTCACTTATGCCTCACCGCGCAATTTCGATGAGTTCATTCCGAAGAACTTTGCGGCTGCCGGCATCTCCGTGAATTGGGAGGTGTTCGATTGGGGCAGAAAGAAGCGTCAACTCGCAGAAAAACAGAAAACTATAGAGCAGACAAACAATAGCCTACGCGATGCAGAGAACAACGTGATGATCGAGGTCGGGGCGAAAATGCGCGACCTTCAACAGGCAGCGCAGACATTGCGGGTCGCGAAACTCAGGCAGGAAACGGCGCGGGAAAACATGCGCGTTTCCATCAACAAATACAAGCTGGTAGCGACTCTGTTTTCGGATGTGTTGCAAACACAGGCCACGCTCGCCGATGCGGACTACGAGTATCAAAAAGCGTTGCTGAGTTTCTGGACAGCCAAGGCTGAATACGAAAAATCAATCGGATTGGATAAGTAAATAAAAAAAGGAAACGACGATGAGACTGACGATCCAGATCACATTCCTGGCAGCTTTCTTCTTAACGGCGGTGTGCGCGTACGGTCAGGATGTTCACTACAACTACGACCGGGGCGCCAATTTCGCAGCATACAAAACATACCAATGGGTTGAAATTCCCGGTGGCGCCGTGCCGGATCAGTTAGTTCACCAAGAGATCATGCGCGCAGCCGATGAGCAACTCAGACAGCGAGGTCTTACGAAGGTGGAAAGTAACGCTGACCTCTACATCGGTTATCAAGTCGTGATCAACCTTGAAAAGAGCGTGAGCCTATGGGGAACAGGCGGCGATTGGGGCGGCTGGGGAGGCCCGTGGGGTAGTGGCCTCCATACCATGCAGGGCCAGACGTCTACCGTTCCCGTCGGAATACTTTTGATAGACCTGTATGACGTCGGAAGAAAGCAGCTTGTGTGGCGGGGCGACGCGATTAAGACCATCGAGCTCAAGACAGACCCGGATAAGAACTACAAGAACCTGCAAAAAGTTATGGCGAAGCTTTTTAAGAACTATCCGCCTAAGGCCAGCAAGTTAGCTGGCGGGCTCAATACGAAATCGATCGGAGGCGACAAATGAAGTGGAGAGCGATTAATGCGATTGCAGTGGCTAGTAGCCTTTTTCTAATGACTGTTGTGGGAGGCTGCGGACGCAAGCCGGCGGAGAAAACACCGGTGCCGGTGAAAGTCGCGGCGGTTGAGCTGAACACCGCGAGCACCGAAGCGAAGTATTCGGCGACGATCATCCCGCGGACGGAAGTCGAATTGGCTTTCAAGGTAGGTGGCTATGTTGACGCGCTTCGTAAGGTCCGTGGCGTAGACGGAAAGATGCGCGACATCCAAGAGGGTGACCGCATTACCGTCGGGTCGGCGCTGGCGCGCGTTCGACAAAGCGACTATCAGGTCAAATTCAATGAAGCACAATCTCAGGCTAGCGAGGCCAGATCAGGTGTCACCGTTAGCAAAGCGCAATACGAGGAAGCAGTTTCCGGCATCGCCTCCAGCAAGGCGCAATTAGTTGAAGCGGAGGCGGCTTACCTGAAGGCTAAACTCGATTTCGACCGCGCAGAGAATTTGCTTGCGAGCCACAGCATGACCAAAGCTGATTACGACTCGGCCAAGGCTCAATACGACATGAGTAACGCCAAGGTGGCGGCCGCGCGCTCGCAGGTTCAGGTGATCCAGGCCAAAGCCGATTCTGCAAAAGCGAATATCGACGTGATCCAGGCGAGGTCACAAAGCGCGCAGGCAATCGTGCAGGAGACACAGATACCGCTTCATGACACTGAATTGAAGTCGCCGCTCAATGGCGTCGTGCTGCAAAAATCGGTTGAGAAAGGAACACTCGTCTCCACAGGAGATAAAGCATTCGTAGTCGCCGACACGTCGTCAGTCAAGGCCGTGTTCGGAGTTGCAGACGTCGCCCTCGCGGATATGACGCTGGGTAGCAAGCTGAGCGTTGAAAGCGAATCGATGCCGGGGAAGGAATTTGAAGGGCAGATCACGTCGGTGTTTCCGGCTGCGGACTCGAAGAATCGATCCTTCAATGTCGAGGTGACGATTGCGAATCCTGACTATTTACTGCGGCCGAACATGATCGTTTCGCTGCGCGTGGTGACAAAGCAGGCCACGGTGGCCCAACCGGTGGTGCCATTGAATGCCGTTATCAAATCAAAGAGCAACCCCAACGGTTATGCAGTCATAGTCTTGAGTGAGGAAGGTGGGCGGCAACGTGCGCGGCTTCGCGACGTGAAGCTGGGTGAATCCTTCGGCAACGCCGTCGCCGTCGCCGAAGGATTGAAGCAGGGTGATCGAGTGATCACAACGGGCGGCACGATGGTGAACGATGGAGATGAGGTAAAGGTGATTCCATGAAGAGAGCCCGAGTCATATTACGAAAAGCGCGCCGAAGTCTGCGCAGGTTGGTCCGGAAGTCGCCTTCCCAAAAGCCGGCCGTGGATCAGACCAACGTGGCCCAGCACCAGATGAAGGACGAGACGATTATGAGCAAGCGCAACATCTCTCGCTTTTTCGTCGAGCAGCGGCACATCACCTGGGTCATGCTAATCGGCGTCTGTGTCTGGGGTGTTTACAGCTATAAGAGCATGCCCCAGCGCAAAGACCCCGACACTCCGGTTAAGACAGCCGTCGCCATCATTCCCTGGCCGGGAGTGAACGCGGAGAAGATCGAGCAACTGGTAACCAGGAAAGTGGAAGAGAAGATTGCGCAGAACGCCAACGTAGAAAAGATCCGCTCGATCTCCCGTACCAACGTTTCGGTTGTTTACGTGGACCTGGATGAGAACTTTCCCGGCACCCAGATCGGCAAGGAGTTTGATGACATTGCGCTCAAACTCGACTCCATCAAAGATTTGCCGGACGGGGCGGGACCAATTCAGTTCATCAAAGACTTCGGCGACACGTCGGCCCTGATGCTCACCGTTGCCAGTCCGAAGGTGAGTGACGCGGAGATCGATGTACGCGCCAGGCAGATCGGCGAGGCCATTGCGCGCAACCGCTCGCAATACACCCAGTCGGGAGGCGCAAAGCGTTTCACCATTGTCAGCGCGCTCACCCATCCGATTAGCCCGCGGATCGTGCAAGACCCTCTTAATCTGTTGGCTGACTATCTAAAAGAGAAGAATTTGGCTAGTGATCTGCACGTCGTGATTGAGCCGGATTTCGTCGGCGTGGACGGTGTCTCCGGCGCGAGCGATGAAACTCTGCTCTCTAAGACGCAGCAGTTTATCAACGATCGATTGCAGGCCGCGGATTTTCATCCGGACAGTTGGCCGCCGGTGGTGATCCGTGACCCTCAGCAGACACGCGAACGGTTGGGGCTCGTAGCGGGCGACAAGTACAGCTATCGCCAGATGGATGACTTCACAGACATCATCGAGAAGGGTCTCAAAAATGTTCCGCAAGCTACGAAGGTGTCGCGTGCAGGCATTCTGTCAGAGCGGATCTTTCTGCTCTATTCACAGGAGCGCATCGCATCATACGGCTTGCAACCCGGAGACCTCCCGAAGATTCTGGGCGCGCGCAACATCACCCCGGCAGGGGGGCAACTCGAAGCCGTGGGAAGGAACTTTACCATCGATCCTTCCGGCGAGTTTAAGAGTGAAAAGGAGATCGGTGACGTGGCCATCGCCCGCACAGATCTTGGCGCACCTGTTTATCTCCGCGACGTGGTGGACGTAGAGCGAAGCTACGATAGTCCGCCGCGTTATTTGAACTATTACGACTGGCGCGACGCAAATGGCAAGTTGCAACGGAGCCGGGCCGTCACTGTTGCTGTACAGATGCGTCCTGGTGGATACATCGGCCAATTCGGTAAGGACATCGACGGTAAGCTCTCCGAGCTGAGGAAACAGTTACCCGACGACTTGATCATGGCGCGCACGTCAGACCAGCCGCGGCAAGTTACCGAGAACGTCGATCTGTTCATGAACAGTCTCTACGAGGCAATCATCCTCGTGGTGATCGTCTCACTCATCGGGTTCTGGGATTGGCGTTCGGCGCTGCTGATGGGCTTGGCGATTCCCGTCACACTCTGCATTACCTTTGGGATGTCTCATATGCTCGGAATAGATCTCCAGCAGGTGTCAATCGCCACTCTGATCATTGCTCTCGGGTTGCTGGTGGACGTACCCGTGGTCGCCGGAGATGGGATTAAGAACCAACTGGGAGCGGGTTATCCGCGACTAATCGCCGCCTGGCTGGGACCAACCAGACTAATCAAGGCGATTATCTTCGCGACGATCACAAACATCGTTGCTTACCTGCCGTTCCTGACTCTGCCGGGGAGCACCGGCGAGTTTTTATACAGCCTGCCGATCGTGCTGACCTGCTCTTTAGTAGCGGCGCTGTTTGTGGCCATGATCTTCATCCCCTTCCTTGGCTATTTTCTATTGAAGCCGAGGATCGAACCTCCGCTGTCAGAACGACGCAAACACGGCTTCCCCGCGTTCTATTACAGGGTGGGCCAATGGTCGATTAATCACCGCTGGGTGGTGCTGGCTGGTTCGCTGGTCCTGCTCGCGGGTGGCGGATTCATTGGTAGTCGCCTGAAAACCGACTTCTTCCCGAAAGACCTTTCCTACCTTTCATACCTCGACGTGTGGCTGCCGGAAGATGCGCCTTTGTCAGCGACCAACGAAGCTGCACGCGAGGCTGAGCAAGTGGTGCGCGATGTGACTGAAGAGTACGGCAAGGAGCACGCTGAAAAGGATGGTAAGCCAAAGCAAGTTCTTAAATCGTTGACGACCTTCGTCGGCGGCGGTGGCCCACGCTTCTGGTTCTCAGTCTCGCCTGAATTGCAGCAGCTCAATTACGCACAGGTGATCATTGAGGTCAACGACAAGCATGATACTAACCACCTGATCGGCCCCATCCAGCGGGCGCTGGACGAGAAGATCCCTGGTGCGCGTGTCGATGTACGACAGCTCGACACGGGCAAGCCCATCACGATGCCGGTTGAGATTCGGATCTCCGGCAGCGACATGACCGCTCTACGCGAGGAAGCGGAAAAGGTGAAAGCGATTCTGCGCGCCACTCGCTACGCCCAGCGCGTCCGCGATGACTGGGGAGAAGAGAATTTCACCGTCAAACTTCAAACCGACTCCGATCGCGCGAACGTGGCGGGGATCACCAACCAGGACGTGGCCGCTTCGTCGGCAACGGGAATCAACGGCAGCAAGGTGACAGTGCTGCGCGAAGGCGACAAGCAGATCCCGATTGTGGCGCGAATGCGGATGGAAGAGCGCGCGCAATTGGCCGATGTGCAGAACCTGTACGTTTACTCCTCGCAGGGAGACCAGAAGGTGCCGCTTCGACAGATTTCGTCGGTCCAGTACGGGATGCAGACGGAGAAGGTCCGCAGGCGCAATCAATTCCGCACGATCACAGTCTCGTGCATGGCCGAGCCCGGTCACCTGCCGTCTGAGATCGTGAGCGCTGCCCGGCCGCAGCTCACAGCTTTCGCAGCTCAGCTCCCTTCCGGATACCGCATGGATTACGGCGGGTCGGAAGAGGAGCAGGTCAAGGGTTTCAAGAATCAGACGGTTGTGCTGATTATCTCGTTGGTCGCGATCTATCTGAGCCTGGTCTATCAGTTCAAGAACGCCATCAAGCCTTTCGTCGTCTTCGCCGCGGTGCCTTACGGGATCGCGGGCGGCCTGGTCGCGCTCTGGATCATGGATACGCCATTCGGTTTCATGGCTTTCCTGGGAATCATCAGCCTCGTCGGGTTGATCGTCAGTCACATCATCGTGCTCTTCGACTTTATTGAAGAAAAGCATGAAGAAGGCGAGCCGCTCAAGGAGGCGGTGCTGGATGCCGGCATCATGCGTCTGCGCCCGGTGATGATTACGGTGCTCGCGTTGGTGTTTGCACTTATCCCACTGGCGATGCACGGCGGGCCGCTGTGGGAGCCGATGTGTTACGCGCAGATGGGCGGGATGATGGTAGCGACCTTCATTACGTTGCTGCTTGTGCCGGTGATCTATTCGATTTTCGTTCTCGATCTCAAACTCATCAAATGGGAAACGACAGGCCATGAGAAGGAGAGCGTAACGGAAGCAGCAGCGCCGGCAACCGTAGATGCAGAGGCACGTGCGTGAGGGTGAAGATGAGACGACCTAACCGTAAAAATGTGCGCTTCATGATTCTGATTGTTGCGGGACTCGCAGTGGCGATGTCGGGCGAGTCTTCGCAAGCGCAGCAGAAGCTGGACGTACAACTCGAGCGCGCGACTACTGAGTACAAGTCAAACCTCGAACACCTGGTCACTCTCTATGAAACCGAGTCCAAGCGTGCCGAAGAGCGGCTCACGAAGATGAGAGAGTTATTGGCGGAAGGACTCATTACACGGCGGGACGTGCAGACGGCAGAAGACACGGTCGCGCAAACGCGAAAGAAAGTTGCCGAGGCGCAGGCTCAACTAAAGAGTGCGGACGTGCTGATCGCGGAAGCATTGGTTGAGGCTGCGGTCGATAACTCTGTGCGAACGCCAAGGCCGAGTTCGGCCCCGCGCGCGGTGAACACGCTGGTTCGGACAACAGCCTACATCCGCTACGGTGGTGAGGGCGGCGCATGGTCACTATCGAATGCGGCCGGTATCAAGCAATTTTTCATTCGAAGATTTGGCCGAACTTTGCCGATCGATGCCTTCGGTCAATCAGCGCTGCACGACCGCTGGGGCTACGACCATCGCAACGCAATGGACGTCGGAGTTAATCCGGACAGCAACGAAGGACAGGCCTTGATGGAGTATTTGCGCGCGAACGGAATTCCATTCACCGCTTTCCATTTTGCAGTTCCGGGTAAAGCCACGGGACCCCACATCCACGTTGGGCTCCCTTCGCACAGGATTGCACCCAGATGGATAGCGGCGAACGCCGGCAACATATCAGGTCACTGAGGAAGGATGTCTTATGACTGGTGAAATATCAAACGGGTTGGCGGCCATCATGGGTGCTTTGGTCGGAGGTCTTGCGTCATTAGCAAGCACATGGGTAAGTGAACGAACCCGACATAAGCGAGATCTGTTACAACGGGAAATCACGAAGCGAGAGACTACTTATTCCGACTTCATAGAACACGCTTCCAAACTTTACGTCACGTCGGCCACGCACAACCTCAATGATGATGACGCGAACATTGAATCGGAGCTTGAAGGGGCGGTCTCACTTTACGGCATCGCCAGCCGCATTCGATTGTTTGCTTCTGATCGAGTCATTAAGGAAGCGGAAGCAGTTTTAGACCTGATTCTCGTCCAGTTTGGAGCTGAAAACATCTCCGTCGACAAACTTCGTGAAAAGAAGCTTAACGAGAGAGATCCTCTAAAGGCGTTCAGTGTCAGTTGTAGGCGCGAACTCCACGAGCTGCAAAGAATCTAGGTTGGAGGCTCAACATGCCCGAGAAAAGAGCGCAAGTAATCCTTGAAGTCGCGCAAGCGATTGGCAATCAGCTCGACATGTCTGAATTGCTGGCTTCCTTGAATGTAGCACTCAGGCCGATAGCCCATTTCGACGCGATCGCGATCATGCTCCTCGAAGGCGACACGGTAACTTCTCATTGGGGACACATTGAAGGTGTATCTCACCGGCCGGGAGAGTCAATTGAAAGTTTTGTGGATCGTTACGCATCGAGCGTTAAGGTTGACCCGCCCCCAATGAAGCTACCGGTCAGCGACTATCCCATCTCCGAGATCATGAAATCCGGCGAGCCGTATATAGCTTCGGATCTCGAGAGCCAGAGGCGTTTTGATAGTGACGAGCCATTACTTAAGGCGCGGTTCCGCAGCTACGTCGACCTGCCGTTACTCAAGCAGGGCCAACTGATCGGTACAATTAAGTTTCTCTCACAGGAAAAGGGCAACTACTCGGCCGCGCACGTGCGCCTGTTGCAGGACATTGCCAACATTGTGGCCATTGCGGTGTCGAATGCGTTGGCCTATGAACAGATCAAATCTCTCAAAGAACAACTCTTACTCGAGAACCGAGTGCTCCAGGAAGAAATCATTCAGCGCTCTATTTATGAAGAGATTGTTGGGTCATCGAAGTCACTTCAAAAGGTGCTTGCCGCAATCGAAAAGGTGGCAGGAACTGACTCGACCGTTCTCATAACAGGCGAAACGGGAACGGGAAAGGAGCTGGTTGCGCATGCGATTCATCGCCGCTCTTCACGCAGCGATCGCGCGTTGGTGAAAGTCAATTGCGCGGCGCTGCCGGCGGAGTTGATTGCGAGCGAGCTGTTCGGTCATGAGAAGGGGGCTTTTACAGGAGCATTGCAACAACGTATTGGCCGCTTCGAAGCAGCGAACGGCGGCACGATTTTTCTCGATGAAATCGCGGAGCTGAGTCCTGAAATTCAAGTGCTGCTGTTGCGCGTCTTGCAAGAGAAGGAGTTCGAGCGCGTGGGCGGCAACCGCACCATTAAAACGGATGTGCGGGTGATCGCGGCCACCAACAAAGATCTGTGGCGGGAAGTGAGCGAGGGCCGATTTCGCATGGACCTGTTTTATCGGCTGAATGTTTTTCCTGTGCACGTGCCCGCGTTGCGTGAACGAGTGAACGACATACCGGTACTGGTTGATTATTTTGCGGTGCGGTTAGCAGGCAGAACGGGAAAGAAGATCAGCCACATCGAGAAGCGGTCGCTGTGTGCGATGCAGCAATACTCCTGGCCCGGCAACATCCGCGAGTTGCAGAATGTGATTGAACGCTGTGTGATTTTAGCTGAGGGCGAAGTTTTGCGGGTTGACCCAGGCATGCTGATGCAAGAACGACAATCGGTGGCTCCAGCTCCGATAGCGATCGGCCTCGGGTCGGATCGACAGGTGCAAATCGAAACGGTGCTGCGGGAGACGCGTGGCAAGGTTTATGGACCACGAGGCGCTGCCGCTCGGCTTGGCCTCCCGGCGACCACGCTGGACTCGCAAATCCGCGCGCTTGGCATCAACAAGCATCAATTCAAATAATCGCAGACGTCCACAGCCTTTACCGAAAGAGTCACCCTCGCGACTCCAAAGAGACTGGCGGCGCATCCGATTTTGCCAAACCACTCACACTATCGGCATTGTCCGTACATGCAACCAGGCGGAGAATCAGTGCCAGTTAACCGGCGGAGTTGAAACCCTTGATTGATTTACAAAAGGAGAAACGTCATGGTTGCGGAAATACGAACACAGCAAGTCGCAAACACCTTCCTCGATCCGAGAGTCAAATGTGCGCAGGCTCAGGAGTTTGACCAACAACTTTCCGCGCTCATTATCGGCCAGCAGAATGCGGTTCGCAGTATGGGCAGTCTGTATCAGTTGTTCCTGGCGGGAATGAATCAGACTGGCAAACCTGTCGGCGCGTTGCTGTTTTTAGGTCCCACTGGCTCTGGAAAAACACGCTTGGTTGAAGCCGCGGCAGAAATTCTTTTTGGTGATCCTAATGCGGTCATCAAAGTGAATTGCGCTGAGTTTCAGCACTCACATGAGATCGCTAAGCTGATTGGCTCTCCGCCAGGATACCTCGGCCATCGCGAAACTACGCCGCTGTTAAGTCAAGAGAATCTTGATCGGTTCCACACCAAAGACATTCAGCTCTCAGTCGTTCTTTTCGACGAGATCGAGAAGGCGTCCGATTCGTTGTGGAAGCTGTTGCTGGGCATCCTTGATAAGGCGACATTGACCCTGGGTGATAACCGGCGTGTCGATTTTTCTCAGTCGTTAATCATTATGACGTCGAATCTCGGAGCGAGAGAGATGTCCGAATTGATGGAAGGCCGCATCGGTTTTGCCGCAGCGCCGCAACTGAGCAACTTAGATAACAGCCAAGCCGATCTCGACGAGAAGATGCAACGCACGGCTATTCAAGCAGCCAGCCGGAATTTCTCTCCTGAGTTCATGAACCGGATAGACAAAATAGAGGTCTTCCACTCATTGAACCAAGGGCATCTCCGGCAAATTCTCGATCTTGAACTTCGTGCGTTACAAGGTCGGATCATGCGCTCGGCTAAAACAACGTTTTTCTTTACCTGCTCTAATTCAGTGAAGGAACTGTTGTTACGTGAGGGTATGGATAGCAGATACGGCGCGCGCCATTTGAAGCGCTCGATCGAACGGCTGCTCGTAATGCCGATGTCAAACCTGGTGGCGAGTGGCCAGATATGTTTTGGTGACTCGATTGATGTCGATTTGGACCAGAACGGTTCCGACATTTCGTTCGCGAGACGTTCGTGGCAAACGACAGTAGACAGTTCGTTTCTCATCGAGCCTTCGGTAGAAGACTTTCGCACGCGGTTGCATGAGGCGCAGCTCAGTCAGCAATCAGTAGCTGCTGCTTAGTAGCGTGCTGGTTACACAATGCGGGCGGTTTCTACGGAATGTTCGTGAAATTATGAATAGACAAGTAATGGGCAACCGGGAAAATTCGGCGCGCTTCGGGCTAAATTCAAATAATCAAAACTGGAATATGTATTGCTTAGGCTTGTGTTCAGGGGGCAGGGAGGGTTAGTGGCCTTGGGAGATGAAAAGGGGCAGGCTCCACTTGCACTAACCCTCCTGGCGGGCAAAGATGACCAGGTGGACCAGATTAGACAAGACCACGACGATGTTACTAGTTCTCGGCATCGCGCTTTTGCAGAGTCCGACCAGAGCTGTTGCCGTAGTGAGCGTAGCCGGCGGTGGTTATGAGATGCGCGTTCACCTCGATAGATCATTGTCGATCAGTTCGTCTTGCGTTGGCGACAGGTTCATCGTGACTGTCGCGGATCCCGGGCCTTTCAACCTGGCGAGGATTTCCGGGCACGTTCAGTTCATTACACGATCTCTACTCTTCAGCGGCGTGACTGAAATGCATCTTTCCTTCGAGCGCATTCGCTTCAGCGACGGTGAGTCGTATCCAGTTAACGCCCAAATCATCAGACTCTACGACGTACCTTCGGCTGAACAGGTGGATGCTGAAGAGTTGATCGAAACGCACGGACACCGCCGTCCGCAGATGCTGAAGCGCACCGGGATTGGTGCTCTCATAGATGGCCTCTTCGGCGTGACATCGGACACAGGAATAGACGCCGTGGCCATCCGCCCTCGAGTAGTGGCCGCAAAAACGATAGCCACTTCAGTTCGCAAAGAAGTTGTCGCGGATCAAGACGTGGAGATGTTGCTTCGCGTTTACCCTAATTGATTTACCTCTTCACTCCTGTTCGAGCGAGAAGCTCCCTACACCACAAAATAATTTACAGACTGGTTCTGCTCTTTGTGTCTTTTTGCGGCGGTTTGTTCTACCTCGTAATTCCACGAGACTTTCGTGGAATTACGTGGACCAGGGATGCTCGACTCGCTCGGATACTCAACAATCAGAGTAATAGTCGGGGGAACGTCCATTGCTTTCACGAGCAGAGGTGTCGATGGAATCGCGAGGTCATGCGTTGGCAATCGCCTATTCCAAATTTGCGGGACGTGAAGGCGCTGAATGAGAAGTATTTTGAATCACTCTCTGATTGTTTCAACGGACAAACTCCATCGAGGGCGATTGATATTTTGTGCGTTGCTTTCGATCGTTTTCGTCTGCTCTCAGTTAAGTGCCCGGGCTGCTGATCCTGATCTTCGAAAACTCCTGGTCCAACGAGCCGCTTTCGGTGCAGATGAAATTGCCGCAGTGGACCGGGGCGAACCCGTGGCTAAATTGATTCCTTCAAATGATCCACGCGAAGTAGCAGTTGTTGGAGTAATAGAGCTTCCGTCAGCTCCGGACTCAGCACTCAAAGCATTTCAGCTAAGCATGAGTCTGAAAGCAAAATCTAATCTGGAATCTGGAAAGTTTAGCAACGTGCCGCGCGTGGAGGACCTCAGCTCACTAACGCTCAGCGACGGCGATCTCGCTGACCTCAAGACGTGCACCGTAGGTGATTGCAAATTGAAGTTGTCGGCCGCGATGATCCAGCGCTTTCAAAAGACAATCGACTGGAATGCGATTGATTATAAGGAGCAAGCGAACCAACTGTTTCGATTGATGATCGTGGAGTATGTCACGGCTTACCTTCAAAAGGGCGACGCGGCGCTGATCGAATACGCCGACCAAAGCGTCGATTTACCACTGGCTCGAGAGCAGAACTCATTGTTGGCAAACCTTCTCTATGTTGACGAGGCAGCCCCGGAATTTATTCGGCACCTAAAAGCTCTTCCGCAATCGTCAGTTCCTGTGGAGCGTTCTTTGAGCTGGGCCAAGATCAATTTTGGTCTTAAGCCCGTTCTCATGATCACAGATGTCTCCACCTACAGATCGGAGGTTCAAGGTGTTCGGCAAGTGCTGGTACTCTCAAAACAAATTTATGCGAATCACTATCTTGATGCCTCATTGTCTCTGACTGCCGCAATCGGTAATCAGACGCGCACGAAGTCGGACCTGCTTTACGTGAATCATTCGCGCTCAAGTGCGCTCGCGAGTACGTTCAGCAAATTCAAACACAAAATAGTGGCGGCCCGAGCTACAGAGGATCTTAAGAATCTGCTCGGACAAACACGCATGAACCTCGATGTCGTGCTTAACAATTCATCACCCTCGTTAGGACCAACTTTGGCTCAACAGATTACCGAAAGGCCAGTGCTGCGGATCATTTTCTGGCTTGTGTTGGTAATCGTGATCGGAAAAGCCTTGTCGTTTACGGTTCGAGGCAAAACGCGACCCCTGGCGAGACTTGCATCGAGTAGACCTTTGAAGAAGCTCGGTCTAGCCCATTTAGAGACTTCCAGGAAGGAGTAACCACTTCCCATGCGACGCACTAATCAAGCTTTAGCTCACGAGCGTACCGGTCTCAGGCCAGCCCTGAAGCAGCTTGCCTTGATTTTAGCCACAGTTCTATCTGCGGTTTTGTGCGCGCACGCTCAGCAAACTGACGACGTGCAGAAGCAAATACAACAACTGAAACAGGAGTACGAGCAGAAAACTCGTGAGTTACAAGAGCGAATAACCGCGCTGGAACAGCAGCAAAAAAATCAAGAGACGTCCAAGGAAGATCCTCCAAAGAAACAACCAGCATCTGCGGTTGCGGTCGCTGTGCAGGACGCAGCAAGCGTTGCTTTTGGACAGTCAAAGGAGAACCAGGCGCTTCAGGGGCATGTGCCTGCTGCGCCGACGTACGATCAATTGAGGGATGCAGATACAAAAATCGAAAAACTTAAAGAGCAGGTAGGGACTTTTGAATTCCACGGGTACCTGCGTTCCGGGTACGGACTCAACAGCCGCGGTGGCCAGCAGGTGGCTTTCCAGGCCCCGGGCGCGGATGCCAAGTACCGTTTGGGAAATGAAGCGGAAACGTATGCCGAGCTCATTTTTGTAAACAACTGGGTTAACCCGGAGCACGAACGTGATAAGGCGTGGATAAAAACACAGGTCCAGCTTGAGGCAAACACCTCGAACTCCTCGAACTATGCGAACTTTGCTGGAGGCGTCGGCAATGATCAACTCCGTTTCCGCGAAGCCTTCGTCCAGGCTGGGAACGTGTTTGAGAGCCAACCCGGCGCGAAGTTTTGGGCGGGAGAACGTTACTACCGCCGCTATCAAGCGCACATCAATGATTTCTACATCTCGGATATGAGCGGTTACGGCGGAGGCGTCGAAGACTTAGATGTGAAGGTTGGCAAGATGGCCGTTGCTTTCCTCGCCGGGGCGCGTCCTGACCTGACTACAGAAAATGGCAATTACGCGAAGAGCAACATCGACGTGCGTCTCTATGACGTGAAGGCGCCAGGCGGAAAGTTAGCAGGGTGGTTTAATTTCGCAAATGCCAAGGGGGGAACGACAACGAATGGCACGGTGATCCCTTCGAGCCATGGATACGCACTCGGCATAGCCCATCAGCGTTTGGAATGGAAAGGTGGCTACAACTGGTTTTCGGTCCAATACGGCAAGGGAGCCGCCAGCAACTTCAGTACAACGATTGATGATCCGACGCCGTTTCTCAAGGACAAGCAGAGATTTCGAATTGTAGAACACCTGCTGCTTCAACCAAACGACAGGTTTGCGATCCAACCGGTATTCGTATACCAGCGGACGAAAAGCGGTAATCCGCGAGAGGGCTGGAACCAATGGATTTCATTTGGCGCCAGACCGCAGTACTTCTTTACCGATCATCTCTCGCTCGCGTTTGAGGCCGGATTCGATCGGACCAGCAGCGCTAATGGTCAGCCCGAGGGCTGGCTACGCAAATTCACTTTCGCGCCGCAAATCGGAGCCGGGCGTCGATTCTTCAGCCGTCCCGTGCTGCGTCTGTTTGTGACTTACGCAAGCTGGTCCAACGGTCTCCGTGGATACGTTGGCGGAATTCCATTTCAAAATACTACCAGTGGGTTGAGCTTCGGTGTGCAAACCGAAACGTGGTGGTAAGGAGTTTGTATCATGCTAGAAGCTGCAGTCATTACTTCACCGCACCGCCAAAGTGACGACGCCAGTTCAAGCCTCGTATCCCCCAAAGTGCCGGTGACGGCGACCGGGCGAATGCAACTGGTCGCACCGTTGTCGGGTCGACTACTACCGATCAGCGCCGTTCCTGATCCTGTCTTTGCCCAGAAGATGGTGGGAGGCGGGGTTTCGCTCGATCCTGTCAGCCAGAGTCTCGTTTCACCGTGTGACGGAACTGTCACCCTGATTCACTCCGCCGGCCATGCAGTGACGATCACAACAGCAGATGGTGTCGAAGTGCTGATGCACATCGGTCTCGATACTTTAATGCTCAAAGGAAAGGGATTCACCCCAAGAGTAAAGACAGGCGAAACAGTGGCGCGTGGCGATGTGCTGATCGACTTTGACGCTGACTATGTTGCTACGCACGCGAGAAGTTTGTTGACGCAGATCGTGGTCACGAACATGGGTCTGGTGCGCGACCTCCAGACACGCTCAGGCGATGTAGTAGCTGGGCAGGATGCCATTCTCGACATCGCATTCGAGTGCGCGCCAGTTGCCCGCGACGACGCTGGGGAAACGTGGGCGAGTTCGCCGGCGATTTTAATCCCGAACCCGGCCGGCCTGCATGCGCGGCCGGCTGCCGTACTGGCGAATGCTGCAAAAAAGTTTAGTGCTGATATTCGATTGCAGCGTGGCGAGCAGCGGGCCAATGCCAAGAGTGTGGTGGCGATCCTGGGAATGGAGGTGGCCCATGGCGACCGAGTTGTTATGGTTGCGCAGGGCAGCGACGCGCAGGACGCAATTCGGGTTCTGGCCCCGATGATCGAGAGTGGGTTAAACGAAGCAGTCTCGGCTCCGGCTCCGGTTCGTACAGCGAAACAGCAAACACGGGGGAAGCGAACTGACTCAGACGATCCAAATTTTTTGCACGGCGTTGCCGCGTCTTCCGGCCTGGCTGTCGGTAACGTCTTCCAACTTCGCCGCCAGGAGATTGGGATTGTTGAGGAAGGTTCTGACCCACGCGAGGAACAGAGGCAACTCGAAGGTGCGGTTGCGAAGGCCAAAAACCAACTCGAGGCGCTTCGCACGAAACTGCAGGAGCAATCGGGTGCTGACAAGGCCGCGATCTTCGAAGCGCACGAGGAACTCCTGGGCGACCTGGATCTGCATTCAATTGCTAATTCCCTGATTTCAAAAGGGAAGAGTGCAGCGTTCGCATGGCGCGAGGCCGTTGAGACGCACGCGAAGGTCCTCGAGTCGCTGAAGAACGAACTCTTCGTGGCCCGAGCCGGTGATCTACGGGATGTTGGCAAGCGAGTGCTTGAGTGTCTTGCCGGCGGTGAACACGGCGCCTTGCCGGAAGTTCCGCCCGACACGATCCTCATCGCCGAGGATCTCAGCCCCACTGATACTGCCAGTCTCGATCGGTCACGCGTGCGTGGCTTCTGTACAACACTTGGCGGTGCGACTTCTCATGTTGCGATCCTCGCACGTTCGCTCGATATACCCGCGGTAGCCGGCATTGACCCGCGTGCATTGGATCTTCCTAACGGGACACCCTTGATTCTCGACGGCACAAAAGGGACCATTATCGTAGCGCCCGACCAGGACGAAGTTAAACGAATTAGTGAACGCCAGCAGCGCCATGCTGTTCGCCGTGCCGCAGCACTCGAAACTGCACATGGACCAGCGATAACAACTGACGGCCACCGCATCGAGGTGGTTGCAAATATCGCCGGACCAGCAGATGCCGAACAGGTGATCCAACTTGGTGGTGAAGGCGTCGGTCTGCTTCGTTCCGAGTTCCTTTTTATGAGTCGAGCACAGGCTCCGACTGAGGACGAACAGTTCCAGGCGTATTCCACTGTCACTCGCACGCTTGGCCCAAGTCGCCCACTTATCATTCGCACACTCGATGTAGGCGGCGACAAACCACTTGCCTACTTGCCGATACCTCCGGAAGCGAACCCGTTTCTCGGTGAGCGCGGAATCAGAGTCGGATTGAATCGTCCTGAGATGCTGCGTACGCAGCTCCGGGCGATTTTACGAGCGTCACAACATGGCTCTGTTCGCGTCATGTTTCCCATGATCGCAACGCTTGCAGAGCTGCGTGAGGCCCGGAAGGTGCTCGATGAAGAACGCGAGCGACTCGGCGTCTCCCCTATAGAAGTTGGCATCATGATCGAAATCCCGGCGGCCGCACTCATGGCCCGGCAGTTCGCTCGAGAGGTGGACTTCTTCTCTGTCGGCTCCAACGATCTAACCCAGTACACGTTGGCGATGGACCGAGGTCATCCAAAGCTCGCACCGCAGATCGATGGACTCAGTCCGGCGGTCCTTCAACTGATCGCGATGACCACGAGAGCGGCAAAAGCAGAAGGCAAATGGGTGGGTGTGTGTGGCGGTATCGCCAGTGATCCGCAGGCGGTGCCTCTGCTCATCGGGCTGGGGGTTGACGAGTTGAGCGTTAGCGTCCCGGCGATTCCGGCAATTAAAGCGCAGATTCGCACGCTTGCCATGAGCGCTTGCAAACAGCTCGCGCAGCAGGCACTCGAGCTTGAATCGGCGGCAGAGGTGCGGGCGTTGTGCCCGCAACTGGACCAGTGAGGCGTCACATCACGAGGAGAGATCCCATGAAGTTCTTCAAAGATGCATTTGCCACGCTGCAAAAGATTGGCAAGTCGCTGATGCTGCCTGTGTCGGTGCTGCCAGTGGCCGGCATACTGTTAGGCGTCGGCAGTGCCAAGTTAAGTTGGCTCCCGGCGATCGTTTCGAATGTAATGGCCCAGTCCGGCGATGCGATCTTTTCCAACTTGCCGCTTATCTTTGCCATTGGTGTCGCGCTTGGGTTGGCTAACAATGATGGTGTTGCCGCACTCGCGGCAGTGGTTGGATACGCTGTACTGCAAGCCGCCCTTGGCGTGTTTGCCGTAGTCCTCGGAATTGAGACAAAGACCATCATGGGCATCAAGTCGATCGAGACTGGTGTCCTCGGCGGCATTTTGATCGGCGGTATCGCGGCAGCGCTCTTCAATCGCTTCTTCAAGATTAAGTTGCCACCCTTCCTTGGCTTCTTTGCCGGTAAACGATTCGTTCCAATCATAACTGCATTTGCGGCCATCGTGCTGGCGCTGGTCCTTATCCTTGTTTGGCCGCCGGTTGGACTGAGGATTCGCGGATTTGCAAACTGGGCAGCATCAACCAGCCCGAGCATCGCGTTCGCGATCTATGGTTTCGTCGAGCGTTTGCTAATACCGTTTGGTCTACACCACATCTGGAACGTACCGTTCTTCTTTGAGATTGGCCAGTATGTTGATCCAGCGACGGGCCAGGTCATTCGCGGCGAGATACAAAGATATGTAGCCGGTGATCCGACGGCTGGAAACATGACCGGCGGTTATCTGTTCAAGATGTGGGGCCTGCCAGCAGCGGCGATCGCTATCTGGCGTAGTGCGCGACCCGAGAATCGGGCCAGAATCGGTGGCATCATGATCTCGGCCGCACTCACCTCGTTCCTCACCGGAATTACTGAGCCAATCGAGTTCGCTTTCATGTTTGTGGCGCCGGCTCTTTACCTCCTGCACGCTGTGCTCGCTGGTATTGCTTACTTCCTGTGTATCGAGCTCGGCATTAAGCACGGCATGACGTTCTCGCACGGCTTCATCGACTACGTTCTCTTGTTTCCAAAGTCGACGAACGCGTTGTGGCTATTGGTCATTGGACCAGTTTGGGGCCTTGTTTATTACGGCGCCTTCCGCTGCCTGATCGTCAAGTTCAACCTGAAGACGCCTGGTCGCGAGGCCCAGGAAGTTACGACAGCGATTGCGGCGCCCGTCGAGGGCGACGCGTTTTCGCGTGAACTGGTGCTGGCGTTTGGCGGCCGAAGCAACATCAAGAACCTGGACGCTTGTATCACTCGTCTCCGCGTCGAATTGAATGACGTGGGGCTGTCTGATTCAGCACGACTAAAAGCACTCGGCGCCGCGGGCGTGATAACAGTAGGTAATTCGCTGCAGGCAATCTTCGGCACGCAGGCAGAGAACATGAAAACAGCGATGGAGGAATACCTGAAGTCGGCAGGTCCCGAAGCTGACCTCACGGAACCACCAACAGTGCCGGCGCCATCAACAGCTACGGTGGCAACGCCAGTACAGCTTGCCGATCCTGAGCTGTCAAAACGAGGAGCGCAATTCATCGCTGCTCTCGGTGGTGCCACAAACATCGAGGAGATTGAATCATGCGCGGAGACCCGGTTGCGACTTAAAGTCCACGACGAAGTGGCTGTCGACGAGATGGCGCTCCGTGACGCTGGCGCCTGGGGCTTAATGCGCGTTGCAAGTCGGACGATGCACCTGCTCGTTGGGTTGCATGCCGAGCGTTATGCAGCGGAGATGAAGTCACAACTTGCGTGACGACCAAATCGGAATGGATGACATCAACGAAGGAGCGTTTATGCAGCTAGGAATGATAGGGCTCGGCAGGATGGGCGCCAACATGGTGCGACGCTTAATCAAGAATGGTCACACTTGCGTCGTGTTCGATCGATCGCAGGAAGCCGTGAGCCAGTTGTCTAAAGAGAAGGCGGTGGGCGCCAACTCGCTCGCAGATTTTGTAAGGAGACTCGATACACCGCGCGTGATCTGGTTGATGGTCCCGGCAGCCGTAGTGGACGAAACCATCAACGATCTGCTGCCGCTGCTCGAACCGGAAGACATTCTCATCGACGGTGGGAATTCTTATTACGTGGACGACATCCGCCGCGCCAAGGAATTAGCGCTGAAAGACATTCATTACGTCGACGTTGGCACCAGCGGCGGGGTGTGGGGACTGGACCGGGGCTACTGCATGATGATCGGCGGCGAGGCGGACGTGGTTGCTCATCTCGATCCAATCTTCGCGACGTTGGCGCCGGGAGTAGGTGAGATCCCATGTACGCCTGGACGCGAGCAGCGCAAGGGAACTGCCGAGCAGGGCTACTTCCATTGTGGTCCGAACGGCGCCGGCCATTTCGTGAAGATGGTCCACAACGGTATCGAGTACGGAATCATGGCTGCCTATGCGGAAGGAATGGGCGTGTTGCATTCGGCGAATGTCGGCAAGCAGAAACACAGAATTGACGCCGAGACCACGCCGCTTCGCGATCCGGAGCTTTATCAGTACGACCTCAGTTTGCCAGACATCGCAGAGCTCTGGCGTCGTGGCAGTGTGATCGCATCGTGGTTACTGGATCTCACTGCTACGGCGCTGCAGGAAGATCCGGTCCTGTCCAACTTCGCGGGTCGTGTATCCGACTCGGGGGAAGGCCGTTGGACGATCAAAGCCGCGATCGATGAGGCAGTGCCCGTTCCGGTGCTGAGCTCGGCTTTGTTCGAACGATTCGCGTCACGCGGTGAAGCGGAGTTTGCGGACAAACTCTTATCTGCGATGCGGTATCAATTCGGTGGACACATGGAGAAGACGGCTGAAAGGGTGTAAGTCGAAGGGAAGTTTTCATGACGAATTTACATTCAGACGCGTTGGTTTTCTTCGGGGCCACCGGTGATCTTGCCTACAAGAAAATCTTCCCGGCGCTGCAAGGCATGGTAAAGCGTGGGCATCTCAATGTGCCTGTCATCGGCGTGGCAAACTCTGGCTTGAACCTGGAACAGTTTCGCGCGCGGGCTCATGACAGCCTGAAGAAGTACGGTGGAGTCGATCCCGCAGCTTTCGAGAAGCTCTGTGGGTTGCTGCGCTACATTGACGGCGACTATCAGGACACAGCGACATTCGAAGCACTCCGAAAAGAACTGGAGGGAACGAAGCGGCCGGCTCACTACCTGGCAATACCGCCGGTCCTCTTCGGAACAGTCGTGGAGCAGCTAGAGCACTCAGGCTGCGCCAAAGGAGCCCGCGTTATCGTCGAAAAACCTTTCGGACGTGATCTTTCATCCGCACGGCAACTGAACGGCATTCTGCTCCGCGCTTTCGACGAGGCAAACGTCTTTCGCATCGATCACTATCTGGGAAAGGGACCGGTAAACAATCTGCTCGTCTTTCGCTTTGCAAACACCTTTGTCGAGTCGTTCTGGAATCGAAACTACATCGAGAGCGTTCAGATCACCATGGCGGAAGATTTCGGTGTTCAGGGCCGCGGAGCTTTTTACGAGACGACCGGCGCCATTCGCGACGTCATTCAAAATCATTTGCTGCAGCTAATCTCGAACCTCGCGATGGAGCCGCCGGCCAGACTCGACAGCGAATCCATTCGCGATGAAAAGGTCAAGGTGTTGAAAGCAATTCCGCCGATTGCCGAGCGAGATGTGGTCCGTGGTCAATTTCGTGGCTACCGCAACGAGAACGGAGTCGCGAAAAATTCACAGGTGGAGACCTTTGCCGCCATGAAGCTCGAGATAAATTCCTGGCGCTGGAAAGGCGTGCCCTTTTTTATTCGTGTCGGAAAAAACTTACCAGTTACATGCACCGAAATTGTAGGTCGATTTCGCAAGCCTCCTTCACTGATCCCTGCCGACGCGCTGAAAGAGAACTATCTGCGACTCCGCCTGAATCCTGAAGCGACAATCGCGATGGGTATGATGGTCATGTGTCCAGGCGAGGAGATGGCTGCAATGACAGCCGAGATGCTGGCGAGCCATTCTCCGCGCGCGGGTGAGATCGACGCTTACGAACGGCTCCTCAGCTCCGTAATGGAAGGAGACGCCACGCTGTTCGCTCGGCAGGATTACGTGGACGAGGCGTGGCGCATCGTTGACCCAGTGCTGAAAGCCAGGACACCCATTTATGAATACGAACCGAATACCTGGGGCCCACCGGAGGTGGAGCGAGTTGTGCCGCCTGGAGGATGGAACAATCCGAATGGTGCCGCTGAAATAGTTGCCGTGGCTGCTTGAGAGAATGATTTGCACTGGAGCTCGAAGAAGCAGTGAGGAACGACTTTAAGGCCGCGACGGCTAAGATTCGTCTCACGCGAGCGCGATCACTCTGATGCCGCCGCGGCCACTTGAAAAAACAATGCTTTGAGTTCCTTGTGTTGGTTCATTGACTAATGCACCATCGTTGGGGCTTGCCATACACCTTCGCGCACGCCAAGTTTCTTCAGGCTGGTGCGCAGCTCGTGCAAACAACGCTCCTGCGACTCGTCCACAGGAGAGTCGACGTTTTGTCTGTGCAGTATCTTAACGGTCACTATAACTTCGTTGCGCGACCAACGCTGTCTTGGTGCGATGTGGAACGCGCGGTCGAACGTCTCAATTTCAAATCGACAATCCTGTTGCTCTACCAGTGTGATCCATTCAGCGATTCTGCGTAATTCATCGTAAGTTAAACCGCAGTGTGGACAACCGGGCACGTGATGACCGCGTATGCAGTCAAGTTGATCGTTCACACCGCAGATGCTGACACAGTAGCCGATACGCCGGGCACGCCCGCCGCAACCGGACCACTCCGGCCACACCTCGTAGGAAACCTGGTGTCGCAGGACGACCTTCTGCAGAGCCTCAGGAACGATTGGTTCTTCATTACGGGACGGAACTGCTCGTAGCCCGTTCTCAATTGTCGCCTGCACTTGTTGCTGTTGAATCATGATGCTCGTAATTAGAGCAACGGGCGTTCCGGTGCAGTTGGGTTGATATAGCAACGTGAATCAACTCCTCGCGTTCGTGTTTTCACGAAGACTTCGTAAAACCTCGAAACAATTCGGATAAAAATGTGGGCGCGGATTGCGTCGCGCCCACTTTGGTCCATGAGATGACTTAGCGTCACATCTTTATCCGCCCGCCTGCGAAGAAAGAGCTTTGTTGACCAGCACCTTGATCTCAACGCGCCGGTTCTGAGCGCGGCCGTCGTCCGTCGCATTATCTGCCACAGGATTCAGTGAACCGTACCCGAATGGTTGGACCAGGCGGCGTAACGGTAGGCTATATGTTGTGACCAGATAGTTGATCACCGCGTCGGCTCTGCGTTCACTCAACGAGCGATTGCGGGCCGTCTTGCCCCTCGAATCCGCATATCCCACAATCTCGATGACCCAGCCTTTCAGGTTATCGCTCTGCACCTTCGTTGCCGCCGCATCGATCTCCGCTTTCGCTTCGGTCGACAGGTCAGCGCTGCCCGAGCGGAAGTGGACTGTGAACGTTTGTAAGAGCTCGTAGTCGTCGATTGCATTGATCCGGTCGCTGGCGGTGTTGGCGGTCGCCTGCGCCCGATCGGCGCTCGCTTGTGCGCCTTTGGCCGCGTCATTCGCAGCAGCGGCTACAGCGCTCAATTCAGCTACTTGGCCTGAAAGTCTTTCGGCGTTCTGCTCAGCTGTGCTGATGCGTTGCTGGTTTGAGTCCGCCAGTTCTTTCGTGGACGTAGCAAGAGTCTCGACGGGATCAACACGGGCTTCGAGAGCCTGCGCGGTTTTGAAATCCTGTTCATCGAAGCGAATCTTTGCTGCTACCAGTTCGCCTGACTGGTTTCCTCTTCCTTCTGCCTCCAGCTGTAGACCGCGCAACATGGAACTCGCGCCTGCGGCCTTATACTGGCGAAACCAGTTTTTCTTAGCGGCCTTGATTTTTGTTTTATCAGTCAAAGTCACGACAGTCTCGGTTCCATTTGGCTCGCGCAGCGTGAATGAGTCCGCATTGCTCTTGATAATGATGCCTCTGACCTTCAACTTCTGTCCGTCAGGCACGTTGCGAGTGTTAGCGGACGCGTTTAGCGCGACAAGTTCACCCGTTGGGTTCTCCTGGGCCAATGAGACGCTTGCCAGCGAAAGAATCAGCGCCACCGCGACTAAATGAAAATTTCTAACCTTCCTTCTCATGTATGCTCCTTGTAGTCATTCATCTATCGAGATCGACACAATGTCGTACCTCTCGTTTCGCATACGTTTTAGCAACAGGCATTCCATCTGTATTCGACTGAATTCTCACCAGCACGCACAAACTGCGAATGCGAATCGTAATTTCATTCGTGAAACCACGAACTCTGCCGGTCCTGCAATACTGAATATCTGCTGTAATCGGATCAGATCGAAACCCGAAAGGGTCATTTCCAAAACCCCAAAGAGATCACGGCGGCTGCCGTTTTTGCGCAACCCATCACCCTTTCGGAGTTGGCGTGGAGTGAAACTGGCTGCACAATCCTGCGCACGACTTAGGAAAGGACAGACGACGAAAATGAACACGGCGTTGGCTGGCACTGGGGGAATGACTGATTCTGCTCCGCACAAAGTGGACCGGAGCAAGTTTCCCGTCGGAGCTAACGTGCTGTCCTTGCAAGCGCGTCGCGACCTGCGCCAATCCGTGATTGCCGGTAATGGTGAGGGTCTGCACATTGAGTCGCACCGTGACACGAGGCGATTGAAATTACTGCTGGACTTAGCCAGTGATAGTGTTTCGAACCAGGAAGTGCGACGCCTCGTCAGGGCAATGATGATGAGAATCAAAACCGCAATAGACTCTGACGGTGTGTGCATTCTTTTGCAGGGGCAAAAAGGGGGTGACTTCGATCTCTATGCCCTCGACTTCGGGTCAGAGGGGAGCAGCTTTAGAGAGAGAGTTGCGATTCCAGTCGCTGGCACGATTGCGAGCTATGTACTGACGACCCGGAAGCCGTGGGCCGGAAGTCGCGAGCAGGTATCTGCCAACTTTCAGAGCGAGCCTCTTCTTAAGGAGCAATTCAGCACCGCCTGCATGCTGCCTCTTTCGGGCCGAGGCCGGGTTGTGGGTACGCTCACTTTGGTTCGGGCCACGCAAAATCTTTACAGTCAGGATGAGCTTGATTTCCTGACCGGGGTTTCCGTTCAAATCGCGCTTGCGTTGGAGAACGCTCTTGCGTGCCAGCAGATTTCTGAGCTCAAAGACAAGTTGGTCCAGGAGAAGCTTTATCTCGAAGAAGAGATACGCAGCGAGATGAACTTCGATCAGATCGTCGGCGACAGCCCTGCATTGAGACAGGTGTTGGAGCTGGTCCAAACAGTCGCGCCAAGTGATTCCACGGTGCTGCTGCTCGGCGAGACTGGAACGGGAAAGGAACTTATCGCGCGTGCGATTCACGATCACAGTCGGCGTAAAAACCACACCTTCGTGAAGCTCAACTGTGCGGCAATCCCAACCGGGCTATTTGAGAGCGAATTGTTTGGACATGAAAAAGGCGCCTTCACCGGCGCCATCGGGCAAAAGGTCGGAAGGCTGGAGCTCGCCGATCAGGGCACGCTGTTTCTGGACGAGGTGGGAGACGTGCCGCTCGAGATTCAGCCGAAGCTGCTGCGTGCTTTGCAAGAGCGTGAATTTGAACGGCTGGGCAGCACCCGGACGAAGAAAGTCGACATCCGGCTGGTGGCAGCCACGAATCGCGACCTTGAAGAGATGATTGCTGATCGCGAATTCCGCAACGATCTCTACTATCGCTTGAACGTTTTTCCGATTCGCATTCCTCCCCTACGTGAGCGTCGTGAAGACATTCCAGTGCTGGCTCGCTACTTCGCGCAGAAGTTTGCAGAGCAGATGGAGAAGCGGATCGAAACGATACCGGCAGCGACGATGAGTTCACTAACGGAATGGGACTGGCCCGGCAACGTGAGGGAATTGGCAAACTTCATCGAGCGAGCCGTGATCCTCACGCGGGGCCGATCACTCGAGGCGCCGCTCGCAGAACTACGCCGAGGTTGCATAGACGAACCAAGGCCGATAGCATCGTCTCAAGACCGTGACGACATTGCGCGGATCGTGAAAGAAACCATCAACTCGCTCGATGGCAGAAGAACTGTTGCTGACCAATACGACAAGAAGCAGCGCGAAGAGATCGTGCGCACACTTACGGAATGTAAGGGACGGGTTGGTGGTGAGGATGGAGCTGCCGCACGCCTGGGCATCAATCGCACGACACTGCTTTCGCGCATGAAAAAGTTTAGTATAAGCGCCAAACAATTTTGCTAACCTCACGGATCTCATCAAGATCGCAGCGGGTGACCAACCAACAGTTTATGTAACAAAAATGGAAAGGTGGGCCAAGCGGGCCTAAACTCTTATGCTATTACTGCGTTCGGCGGTAACATATGCGCGATGTCGACAGGGAATGAGTTCGAAGGACCGGATAAATCGGCCGCAAGACCGCCCGGTGCCCATACCTTGTTTTCTCGGCGCTCGCGGCGTACGCAAGTGGTGCTGATTGTAACGGTCGTTGCGATCGGAATAATTGCTCTCTTCTATGCATTTCGACATTCCGATTCGTCCCCTCCGAATGCGGTACAGCTCACCCTCGGCCTGCCGCACGGCATAACGTTGCACAGGAACTGGCACCCGTTCGAGTACATGGCGCTTTCTCCCGATGGCGAGATGTTGGCCTTCGCGGCGACCGACGCGTCGGGGGAAAGCTCTTTGTGGATTCGACCGCTGAGTTCTTCAGAAGCGCGAAAGTTGGAACAGACTGAGGGCGCACTGCTGCCCTTCTGGTCACCAGACTCGCAGTTCATCGGCTTTTGGGCGGGTGGAAAACTGATGAAAATAAGTCGATCGGGGGGAACTCCCGAAACAATCGTCGAGGTTCCAGACATCGCGCAGGGGGCATGGGGCACCGACGGAACAATTCTGTTTGCACGAACGGTAAATAGCCCCATTTTTCGCGTCTCTCGTGATGGCGCAAGTACGACTCCGGCTACCGCGTTGCTTCCGGGACAGGTCAGCCAATTCTGGGTGCAGTTCTCGCCCGATGGCAAACAGTTTATTTACCTGGCTCGGACAAGTCTCACCGCGGATGATCCGAACGCGAAGGTATATGCTCAGCGATTGGATGGCGGCGGCGCTCCCTTTGAACTCGTGACTACTCAGCACCGGCCTGTAGTTGCTGCTGAGCACTTGCTGTTCATACAGCAACAGAATCTCTTTGCCCAACGGATGGAATGGAAGTCATTGCGAAGAACAGGAGAGCCTCTGTTGGTGGTCCGAAACGTCGCTGCGACTTCAGCGTATCTCGGCAGTTCCGAATTCGCCGCTTCGCAAAATGGAGTGCTGATCTACGCTGCCGCAAAGCGATCGTCGATCGATACACTCAGATGGTATTCACGAGGCGGCGCAACGATCGGGACTGTGGAACCAATAGTGGATTATCAGCAATTCACTCTTTCTCCCGACGGCAAACATTTGGCACTCAATTCGTTCCAACAGCACGCTACAGGCAGTCTGTGGCTGATCGATATCGCGACAAATACAACGACTCCCTTGGTGGTTGATCCACACGCGCAGTCCGATCCTGTGTGGTCGCCGGATTCTCAGTACGTTGCTTTTAATCTCTTGCCGAACGGCGGAAGTGATCCGCCCTTCGTGGTTGCGAAGATCGGAGCGGGGAAGCAGCAGCTAGAGCCTATTTATGGTGATAACGAAAGGCATTGGGTGGAAGACTGGTCTCGTGATGGTAGTTTTCTGCTGACGCACGACACCATGACTCTTTCGATACTACCGCTGACGGGCGATCGGAGACCTAAGACTGTATACACATCGATTTTTCGTAAGGATGCGTTCCATTTGTCTCCGGATGGACACTTGATCGCATATGGTGAGCTTCGCAACGGGAAGTGGGAAGTCTTTGTTGCGTCGTTTCCCGCGTTTCACGATATAACCCAAGTGTCGCACGCCGGCGGCGTACAACCACGGTGGCGCGGAGATGGCAGTGAACTATTCTTCCTCGATTCTGAGGGTGCAATGATGTCGGTGACTGTGGACCGCGGCTCGCCTCCGAAGGTCACCGTCCAGCAAAAGCTATTCGATACCCGAATGGTCCCAGATGGGACGGTCAATCAGTATGCAGTGACTCAAGATGGTCAGAAATTTCTGGTCCTACAGCCGCGGCAAGACTATCTGGAATCGTACTCTGTCGTTCTGAACTGGCCTGCGATTCTGAAGTAACACTCCTACTCATGCGAAAACGGCTCCCACAGGCAGTCGTCGCACTGAGCATTTGGCTCGCGTGCTGCTCGTTCGCCTTTGCGTTGGATCCCGCGCTAGACATCAGCCAATACGCCCACACCGCATGGAAGGTACGCGACGGGTTCGCCAAAGGCATCATTTACGCTATCGCGCAGACTCCGGATGGCTATCTCTGGCTCGGCACCGAATTCGGCTTGCTGCGCTTTGATGGCATTCGGGCTGTCCCTTGGATGCCGCCTAATGGCCAACTCCCCAGCAATGACATTCCGACGCTGCTGGTCACACGTGACGGTACATTTTGGATCGGCACAACCAAGGGGCTTGCCAGTTGGAAAGATGGAAAGCTCACCACCTACTCCGAGCTGAATGGCAGCCGGATCTTTGCGCTGCTCGAGGACCGCAATGGCACCGTGTGGGCCGTTACCCGCGAAGCGCGCATTTTTGGTGAGAACGTTGGCCCGATCGATGCAGACGCTGAAGGAAATTTCTGGGTGGGTTTCGATAAGGACTCTCGGAAGTGGAAGTCGGGCCGGCCGCAGTCATTCGAAGTTTGGGACTCGGTGCATTTGCAACCGGCGCTTGCAGAGCTTGAACAATTCGCGTTTCCAACTGCCAATGATAAGCAACTGACAAAGTCTGTTGCTGCGCAACTCGAAAGCGGTGCCTCAACCGTCTTGTCGCAGCATTTGAAGCCGCCGCAAATCCTCCGAGATCGTGACGGAGGGCTGTGGATCGCCATACCAGACCGCGCGCTGGTTCACATCCATCAGGGCAAAACAGACGTCTTTTCCGAGGCTGACGGTCTCTCCGGCGACACCGTGACCGGACTTCTTGAGGATCGGGAAGGCGATGTTTGGGCCGTCACCAGCAACGGCATCGACAGGTTTCGTGAGTATGCCGTTCCCAACTTTTCAACCAGGCAAGGATTGTCCAGCACCAAGAGCGTGGCGATCGTTGGGGCCAAAGACGGTAGTGTCTGGATCGCGACCTACAACGGCCTGAATCGGTGGAAGGACGGCCGCATATCCGTGGTGAACCGCATCGGAAGCACTCAGGATCCTGGAACACCCAAAGGAGCACCCTATTCTCTATTTGAGGACAGCGAGCGGCGCATCTGGCTTTCGACGGACCAGGAGTTTGGGTATCTGGAAAACAACCGATTCGTTCCAGTGCGTGACGTTCACGGTGGACGAATCACGTCCATGACTGAAGGGCCATCCGGACATCTGTGGCTGGCGAAAGAGGAGGACGGCCTCCTTCATTTATTCCAGGGGCGAGTGGTCGAGAAATTTCCGTGGACTGCACTGGGACACCACGACGACGGCCGCGTTGTCCTGGCTGATCCTTCGCAGCACGGAATATGGCTGGGATTCAGCGCCGGAGGAATTTCCTACTTCGCGGACGGAGCGATTCGGAAGTCGTACTCGGTCGCCGAAGGGCTTGGCGCGGGCAGGGTGAATCGCCTCCGCTTTGGCCCGCGCGGCGCGCTGTGGGCCGCCACTGAAAACGGTCTCAGCCGCATCAAAGACGATCACGTTACAACACTCACGAGCAAGAACGGATTGCCATGTGACAAGGTACATTGGACCATGGATGACGCCGCTCATTTCGTTTGGGTTTACACGGCCTGTGGTCTCGTCCGTATTGCCCGGTCCGAGATGGATGCCTGGGTCGATGATCCATCCAGGTCAGTCCCGTCTACGCGGTTCGACGTCTCGGATGGAGTGCGGCCCCAGTCCAATCCTTCTGCTGTGCATGGTGTGAGCAAGGCTTTGGACGGAAGAATCTGGTACGTTGCGTTCGACGGCGTCAACGTGATCGACCCGCAACACTTCCCCTTCAACAAGCTCCCGCCTCCGGTACAAATCGAGCAGGTCACCGCCGACCGCAAGACTTACGACGCGGTGCAGGGGTTGCGCCTGCCCGCACTCGTTCGCGACCTCGCGATTGATTACGTGGCATTGAGCTTCGTCGCCCCGGAGGAGGTTAAGTTCCGCTACAAACTGGAAGGCTACGACAACGAGTGGCAGGATGCCGGCAACCGTCGCCAGGCGATCTACACGAACCTCCCGCCACGCTCCTACCGCTTCCGCGTGTTGGCCTCGAACAACAGCGGCGTGTGGAACGAAGAAGGTGCGCTGCTGGATTTCTCCATCGCCCCGGCCTTCTACCAGACCACGTGGTTCCGCTTGGCCGTTTTGGTTCTTTTCCTGTTCTTGCTCTGGGCGGTTTATCAAATTCGTGTTCGGCAACTAGCGCACCAGTTCAATATGACTATGGAGGCGCGAGTGAGCGAGCGTACGCGCATTGCGCGCGAACTGCATGACACTCTGCTGCAAAGTTTTCAGGGCCTCCTGCTCAGGTTTCAGTCAGCTTCAAAGATACTTCCAGCACGTCCAGAAGAAGCTAAGCAGAGGCTTGATAGCGCACTCGATCAGGCGGCTCAGGCGATTACCGAAGGTCGTGACGCCGTGCAGGGTCTGCGGTCGTCGGCGTTTGAAACCAATGATCTCGCCAACGGAATAACTTCTATTGCAACAGAACTCAATAGCGATTCATCGGGCATTGAGTCTCCTGCCATTGATGTGGAGGTACAAGGTGCGCCGCGCAATCTGAACCCGATCGTGCGCGACGAGTCGTACCGCATCGCGGGCGAGGCGTTGCGCAACGCCTTCCGGCACGCGCAGGCGCGGCTAATCACCGTGGAGATCCGATACGACAAGCGGCATTTCCATTTAAGGGTTCGCGATGACGGAAAAGGCATCGATGACGAAGCTATGCTCCAGCATCCCGTCGGCCACTTCGGTTTGCACGGCATGCGCGAGCGGGCCGAAATCGTGGGCGGGCGTCTGGAGGTCTGGAGCAAACGCGATACGGGCACCGAGGTTGAACTGATCGTTCCTGGCGCGGTCGCATATGGCACGCCTGCAGAACGGTCGTGGTTTTCGAAATTATTTTCCGGGAAAAGCAGAAGTACTGGGAGAGCGAGCCATGAGTGACGACACCAAACAGATTAAGATTATGACGGTTGATGATCATCCGATACTGCGCCAGGGCATTGCTGCCCTGATTGCCGATGAGCCGGACATGACCCTGGTGGCCGAAGCCACTAACGGCCGGGAAGCAATTCAACAGTTTCGCGCGCACCGTCCGGACGTGACGTTGATGGATTTGCAGATGCCGGAAATGAACGGTCTGGATGCGATGATTGCGATACGAGGAGAATTCGCGGATGCACGAATTATCGTGCTCACCACCTACGCAGGGGACGTCCAGGCACGGCGCGCGCTCCAGGCGGGTGCGCGGGCGTACCTTTTAAAGAATAGTCTGCACAAGGAATTGCTTGACACCATCCGGGCGGTACACGCCGGGAGAAAGAACCTTTCACCCGAGGTCTCTTTTGATCTTGCTGAGCATGCTGCGGAGGAAGCACTATCCCCGCTGGAAGTGCGCGTTCTTCGCCTGATTGCCGAGGGCAATAGCAATAAAGAGATTGCAGCGCGGCTCTCGGTCACTGAAGACTCGGTGAAGGGTCACGTCAGAAACATCCTCTCCAAGTTAGGTGCTAATGATCGCACCCACGCGGCAATGATTGGGATTAAACGCGGGATCATCGAAATCTAGCCACTCGAAAGTGTGTTAAGAAACCCCCTTTCGTGTTTGCCGTCGGCTTTGGTACCTCATAACCTTAACCCCTTATGCATGGTATGTCCTCCACATTTGCAGATCGCCTACCTAGCCCTGGGCTTCTGCTCCTCAGGGTGATTGTCTCAATTGCGCTGATTGCGCGTTGTGTGCAACTCGTAAACGGCGAGTCACTACGGGCCATTACACCGCACATGATTGCCGCAGGAGCGGGCTTGTTCGTCTTGTTTGGATTGTGGACATCTGTTGCGGGAGCGGTTGTAGCTATCATCGAACTCTTTCTTGCTTTCTCACACAATCATGATCCGTGGCTGAGCGTATTGCTGGCCAGCATCGGCGTCGCCCTGGCGCTGCTGGGGCCAGGAACCTGGTCCGTGGACGCGCGGCGTTCCGGATGGAAGCGGATTGAGATTCGACGCCCTGACAATTAAGCATTTCCCATCCTGTACCCTTCATCCCGAAAGAGTCTCCGCCTTTACTCCAAAGAGAGCGCCTGGCCTCTCGTTTTCGTCCAATCCGTCACCCTTTAGGCATTGTTGTCGAGTGAGAATGGCCGCACAATCCTGCGCAACACAAGGCGAAAGGACAGACGACAATGAGTACAGTTTTAGCGAGAGTTGCAGGCATGAGCGATGCCGGATTGAACCTGGCGGATATCAGCGAATTTCCATTCCGTGCCAACGTCGTGTCCTTAACACCCAGGCGCGACGTGCCACCCGATAAATCCAGTCAAACATCGCGTGCGTTGGAGCACGACACTAACCAGATCGTTGGGACCAGTCCGGCGTTAAAGCGCGTCCTGGAAGTAGTGAGGAAGGTTGCTCCTTATGACTCCACAGTTTTGCTTCTTGGCGAAACCGGAACGGGCAAGGAGTTGATTGCACAAGCGATACATCGCGGGTCTCCGCGCGCCGTTCGCCCGCTCGTAAGAGTGAATTGTGCGGCGCTGCCGGCGGAGTTGATTGCGAGCGAATTGTTCGGTCATGAGAGGGGCGCGTTCACCGGAGCAATGCAACAACGTATTGGCCGCTTCGAAGCGGCGAACGGCGGCACGATTTTTCTCGACGAAATCGCAGAGCTGAGTCCGGAAATTCAAGTATCGCTTTTGCGGGTCTTGCAAGAGAAGGAGTTCGAGCGCGTGGGCGGCAACCGCACGATCAAAACGGACGTGCGCGTGATCGCGGCCACGAACAAAGATCTGTGGCGGGAAGTGAGCGAGGGTCGATTCCGCATGGATCTTTTTTACCGGCTGAATGTTTTTCCAGTGCACGTACCGCCCTTGCGTGAACGTGTGAACGACATTCCGGTGCTGGTTGATTACTTTGCGGCACGGCTGGCCGTACGAACGGGAAAGAAGATCAGCCAGATTGAGAAGCAGTCGCTCTGTGCGATGCAGCAGTATTCCTGGCCCGGCAACATTCGCGAGTTGCAGAACGTGATTGAACGGTGTGTGATTCTAGCTGAGGGCGAAGTTTTGCGGGTTGACCCAGCCATGCTGGTGCAAGAGCAGCAATCGGTGGCGACAGTCCCAATTATGAGTGGCCTCGGATCGGATCGAAAAGCGCAAATCGAAGCGGTCCTGCGGGAGACGCGGGGCAGGGTTTATGGACCAAAGGGCGCTGCCGCTCGGCTTGGCCTCCCTGCGACCACGCTCGATTCCCAAATCCGCGCGTTTAGCATCAACAAGCATCAATTCAAATAATCTCACTCAACTTGGCACACGATGTGCTCATCAGCCAGGGCGTGGTATGCGCCAAGGTTGATTAGCACATGTTGAAAATAACGAAACAAGCAGAAAACGCTCGAAATACAGTGAGCTTGCATGGACACTTCACTGGCGAGTACGTTTCCGAGGTTGAAAAAGCTCTATCGGAGAATGGTTGCAAGCGGGGCAACGTCGCACTTGATCTAAGGAACGTCACGTTCGTGGATCGGCTGGCTATGGAGTTCTTGAGAAGAGCTAAATCGAAAAAGATCAGGATCGACAATACTCCCTCCTACGTCACTCGCTGGATCGAACAGGAAGTCTCGTGATTCTACGAACAACATCGTGAAATCACGGGTGCTGTATTTCCGAAGTACACATTGATGGTCCACGCAATTCGTTTTTTCCACCGTATTTTCACTTGATGGTCTGTCGAGAAGTTCTATTTTGTCTGGAACGGTTGTTGCGCGACGCAGCGAATCATGAGAACCAAATCACCATTCGCCTTCATGCTCGGTCTGTCCACGTTTTTCGTTATTTCGATCACGACGAACGCACAGCAGCTTCGCGATGCTTTTCGCAAAGTCAACCAGTCGGTCGTCATCGTAAAAACCAAACGCGTCGAAGTGGCGCCCTCTGCCGACGAAGCTATGGCGATCGTTGATGGTTTGGGATCGGGCGTGCTGATTTCTAATGATGGAAAAGTCTTGACCGCAGCGCACGTAGTGCAGACCGCGGATGTTGCCACCGTCGAGTTTTCGGATGGCCAGGAAATTGCCGCCCGTGTCATCGGTTCTGATGTTCAATCGGATGTGGCGTTGTTGCAGCTTAAAGAAATACCGAGAGGTGTTGTGCCCGCGACCATGGGCGACTCTGACAAGGTGGATGTCGGTGATCAAATATTTGTGATTGGCGCGCCCTATGGCATAAGTCAGACGCTTAGCGTCGGCCACTTGAGCGGACGTCATCGGCTGAACAGGAACGATCAGACTACATCAGTCGAATTTCTTCAGACCGACGCCTCAATAAACACCGGCAACTCCGGTGGTCCCATGTTTGACATGGACGGCAATGTAATCGGCATCGTTAGCAGCATCATGACTCATACCGGAGGCTCTGAGGGGTTGGCGTTTGCTACGGCTGCGAATACAGCCAAGCAGTTGTTGCTGCAACGGAATCCGTTTTGGTCCGGCATCGATGGATTGGTGGTGACGGGCGCTATGGCGAAAGCTCTCAACCTGCCGCAATCGACTGGCGTCCTGGTCCAACGCATCGGCGACGGCTCGATCGGCTCCCAATTGGGTATTAACCCGGGCACCCTGCGGGCAACGATCCGTGGAATGGATATTCTGCTTGGCGGCGACGTAATTCTCAGCGTGAACAACATCGCTATCGTCGACCCGCGTTCTGCTCAGTCACTCGGCAGTTTCACTGGGGATGAAAACTACGAAAAGATTTACAACAGCGTCGCCGCCCTTAAACCCGGAGACCCTCTCGTCGTAACCGTTTTCCGTGAGGGCAAGGTCTTGAAATTGACGACGGCAATCGCGAGGTGAATGCACTTCGCCGCGATGTGCTCGTGATTTCACGAACATCTCGAAAAACCACGAACCAAGCGCTTCTCTTCCGCCCAGGCGCCTCACGCTTGTAACACCCAAGCTGCGATTTCCTGGTTGTTATTGAGAGCCAGCAGTGATCGACACACTGCCTCGTCTGGCAAAGCTATTGCTTATTAGCTGGTCGAAGACGTGCAAGAGAGGAAAGGGTCATGGACTTCAGCAATGATAAATCGATACGACACAGAGTTGATGAGATTAAAAAACGATTAGTCACGCAGCGGCGAGAACGAAAGGCAGGAAGCGGACGATGAAACCGAGAATCAGAATCATAAAGCGTGGCGCAGGCGCTCAGACAAATAATCTGCCCGTTAACGAAAATGAGAAGACCGACCAACAACTCGATCGCGAAACGGCGAACACAGTGAAAAGCTGGGTCGCTGAATGGGAAGCGCGCAATCGCCTGCTAAAGGCCGCCGCGTTCTCCCTCGTACGTTCGCTGGAAAACAGGAGTGAGAGCCCGACAAGGCGGCTTGCAGTAGTGAACGGATGAGATCAAACATGATTACGAAAAACGAAATGCGAATAGCGACGAGAAGGGCTGAAGGCAATCGGCGTATTAAACGAGCGAGCGGATTTCACCGCGCCTGGCTGATTGCGGATCAGTTGAATCGCTTGCAGGACAGCGCCGGCGCTGTTTTGAGGCAGGCTTTAATGACGCAGTGGTTGTCGGAGCAAAGAAGGTGGGCGTGAAGCGCGAACATGTTACGCAGCGGCCGTGGGCCATTGTCCTCGCAGGCGGCGATGGAACTCGTCTACAAGGCCTGACGGGCAAAATTGATGGCGATCCCAGACCGAAGCAATTCAGCAGGATCTTTGGAGACCGTAACTTGCTCGGTCATACACGCGAGCGCCTTAAACCAATCTTCGGCGATAATCGCTTAAGGTTCGTAGTTACAAAGGACCATGCAAGCTTCTATAAAGAAGAGCTGGCCGACGTCGATCCTTCACGTGTTCTGGAGCAGCCGGCGAATCGCGGGACCGGCGTCGCGATCGCAGCGGCGCTGCTTCAATTATTGGAGCATGAAGTCGACGCCACTGTCGGCATCTTCCCGTCAGATCATTACTATGCTGACAATGCGGCATTTGCGGCGACGGTCAAGTCGGCAATCGATGTTAGTAGCGAACACGATGATTCTATAGTTTTAATCGGCGCGAGGCCTGAGTGGCCGGAGGTTGAATTCGGATGGATCGAGCCCGGAATCTCGATCGAAAATGAAAGCGGCACACCAGTCTTCGCCGTCAGTCGATTTTGTGAGAAGCCCCCCATCAGTGAAGCTCGGAACTTGATGCGTAACGGTGGATTGTGGAATACGTTCATTACCATTGGCCGTGCGGGCGCATTCCTCAAGCTACTAACGGCGACGATGATGCCGTCGATGAGGCGTTTGGCGGAGGCCATTGCGTGCGGCGATCTGGGCAACGCCTATAATGAGATCGAAACTATCGATTTCTCGAAGCATGTCTTGAGTGCCGACCCGATCGCGCTACTGGTTTTGGCTGACTGCGCGTCAGGCTGGGCCGATTTAGGCAATCCAGCACGCGTTATCGAGACGCTGGACCGCAATGAGCTCGAGCCTGACTGGCTGCGTGAGATGAGGCGCCTCAATGTTCCCCCCACAATGAATTCGCAAAGCGCGGTGGGTGGACAACTGACCCACGCCATGATGCGAAATGTCGCGACCGTTTAAAAATATGAAAGAGCAAGCACATTCAATCTGGTTTAAATCCGATGTTGACGGGTTTGACACGCTCGTCGATTTAGCACTTAACCTGCGGTGGTCCTGGAGTCACGGAGAGGAAGAGCTGTGGGAACCGCTCGACCCCGAGCTCTGGGAACACACACACAACCCCTGGCTCGTGCTGCTGACCACTTCGCTATCGAGGGTCAAGTCTTTGATGGCCGAACCGAACTATCGTCGCAAGGTTGAGGACGCTGCGCGGACCAAACAGGACTACATGCAGGCGCCGACCTGGTTTCAGCAGAAGCACGCGCAATCGCTGTTGAGTTGCGTCGCCTATTTCAGTATGGAGTTCATGCTGAGCGAAGCCCTCCCGATCTATTCAGGCGGTTTGGGTAACGTGGCGGGAGATCAACTCAAGGCTGCAAGTGATCTAGGCGTTCCCGTCGTGGCTGTCGGACTGCTTTATCAGCAGGGATATTTTCGCCAGGTGCTCGATGCCGACGGAGCGCAGCGCGCGCTCTATCCTTATAACGATCCGGGGCTGCTGCCGATCACGCCGGTGCGCGATGAGAACGGTGAGTGGGTGCGAGTCAAGTTCGCTTTACCCGGTTACAGCGTTTGGGTCCGCGCGTGGCAGGCACAAGTAGGCCGGGCCACACTCTACCTGCTCGATACAAACGATCCGGCCAATCCGCCGTTTCATCGCGGTATCACGAGCGAGCTTTATGGGGGCAACTCGGAGACGCGTCTGCTACAAGAGATCGTTCTGGGAGTGGGCGGGTGGAGACTGCTGCGTAAACTCGGCTATCGCCCTGAAGTCTGTCACCTGAACGAAGGACACGCGGCCTTCGCGGTGCTTGAACGCGCGCGCACTTTCATGGAAGAGACAGGGCAGCCGTTCGAAATAGCGCTGGCGGCAACGCGCGCAGGCAATCTATTTACTACCCACACGGCTGTTCCAGCGGGCTTCGATCGGTTTGCACCTGAGCTGATCGCGAAGTACTTGCGAGAGTATACGGACGAAGTAGAGATCACTGTGCGTGATGTGCTGGCGCTTGGGCGCGAGAATCCCGACGATGCTAATGAACAATTCAACATGGCCTATCTCGCCATCCGCGGGAGCGGCGCTGTCAACGGTGTTAGCCAACTACACGGCGAGGTCAGCCGTACGCTTTTCCAATCGCTCTTTCCCCGCTGGCCAGGGGACGAAGTCCCTGTGGGCCACGTAACGAATGGTGTACACGTGCCATCGTGGGACTCCACGGAGGCGGATGAGCTGTGGACCATGGCTTGCGGACCCGATGGCTGGCTTGGAACTGCCACGACGAACCGGAGCGAGCAGATGCGGCGGGTGCCGTATGCGGACATCTGGACACTCCGATCGAACGCACGCGCCAGTTTGGTTCGTTACACGCGCCGGCGTCTCGCGCGACAACTGGCCTCGTCCGGTTGCTCGCCTGCAGAGGTGGACCAGGCCGCGCTGGTTCTCGATCCGGAAGTGCTGACGCTGGGTTTCGCGCGGCGGTTCGCAACCTACAAACGGCCAACCCTACTGCTTCATGATCCGGAGCGATTAGTGCGCATCCTTACTAATCCAGACCGTCCGGTACAACTTCTGATCGCGGGTAAAGCTCATCCGGCAGATAAGCCGGGCCAGGCAATGATCCGCCAATGGACCGACTTGATCCGTCGCCGCCCAGAGGTGCGGCCTCATGCAGTTTTTCTCAGCGACTATGACATGCTGCTCGGCGAGCAGCTGGTCCACGGTGTTGACGTTTGGATTAACAATCCGCGCCGGCCGTGGGAGGCGTGTGGCACGAGTGGAATGAAGGTACTGGCGAACGGCGGTCTTAACCTGTCGGAGCTGGATGGCTGGTGGGCTGAGGCCTACGCTGACGGTGTGGGTTGGGCCATAGGTGATGGCAAAGAGCACGGCGAAGATCCAGAGTGGGATGCTGCCGAGGCCGACGCGCTCTACACGAAACTGGAGCAGGAAATCATCCCGCTCTTCTACTACCGCGATGCGCACGGACTTCCCGTCGCATGGATTGAACGAGTGCGTGAGAGTATGGCGCGCCTGACGCCGCAGTACTCAGCCGATCGTGCGGTGAGAGAGTACACAGAGAAATACTATTTGCCTGCGGCGGCGGCGTACGGCGAGCGTGCGAAGGAAGATGGCGCGTCCGGTGCGCGGATCCTTCGTTGGGAGCAAGCAATTGCGGAACACTGGCATACAGCGGCCTTCGGACCAGTAACAGTTCAGACCAGTGATGGCTATCACCATTTTCAATTACAGATAGATCTTGGTGGGCTGTCGCCCGAGTTCGTACAAGTCGAACTCTACGCGGACGCTTTGCCGGACGGCTCTCCGGAACGTTACGTGATGACACGCGAGACTGGTCCGGAACGGGCGAGCGTCGATGCCTGCTTGTATAGCGCGCGCGTGCCGGCCGCACGCCCTGCAGTCGACTATACGGCAAGGCTCATCCCGCACAATGACGAAGCGATCGTCCCGCTCGAAGCGTCCTCGATCCTCTGGCAGCGATGATGTGGATTGATCGAAACAACGGCGCAAGGAGGAGACGTGGCCAGCATTCACGTTGGTCCTGATGACAGACAGATCGTGATGAGCGAGGCGGAGACAATTCTTGCCGCTTCGCTGCGCGAAGGCATACCGCACGCGTACGCCTGCGGTGGCCGCGCACGCTGCTCGGTCTGTCGCATCTCAGTCGAAGAAGGACTCGAGTTCTGTAGCCCCCGTTCAAAAGGCGAGTGCGTTGTAGCTGAGCGGTTGAAACTCACTCCCGAGACTCGTCTCGCTTGCCAGACGAAAATCACCGGAAACGTCAAATTGCGGCGGCTCGTCATCGATGACGACGACGTAGAGTTCACACGCGGCATCGCCGCGGGGCCGCGTCCTGCTTCGATTGGCGAAGAGAAGAATTTAGCAATCCTGTTTGCCGACGTCCGCGGTTTCACCGCACTCTCCGAGCGGATGTCCCCATACGACGTCATATACTTTCTGAACCGTTATTTCCATCTCACCAGCAGGGTGATCGAAAGCTACGGCGGGTACGTAGATAATTACATGGGCGATGGGCTGATGGCTCTGTTTGGCCACGACGAGGCGCCGGATGCTGCGTTTCGCGCAGTTAGCGCCGGACTGACAATGCTGGAAGAGGTCGAGAAGCGATCGAAGCACTTCAACGAACTCTATGGAGTGAGCGTGCGCATCGGCATCGGTATCCATCTCGGCAACGTCGTGGTCGGCACGATAGGCGCGGGAGAGCGGCAGCGCATGACAGCTATCGGCGACGCCGTAAACTTTGCCAGCCGAATCGAGTCAGCGAACAAGAAGTACGGCACGCAACTTCTAATCTCAAATGAAGTACACCGGCGTATCGCGGATCGAATCGTAATCGGCAGGCGGATACGAAACGTCGCTATCGAAGGCAAGACCGGACACCACGTACTCTACGAGGCGAAAGGGTTAAGAGGCGCTGGGGATGAGTAGGTTTTGCGCGGGAAAGCCCTTCCCCCTCGGCGCCGTATGCAGTGCTGAAGGCGTCAACTTTAGCATCTATTCCAAGAACGCAACTCAGGTCAAACTGCTCCTGTTTGATCACGCTGACGATACAGAGCCGTCGTATTCGATCCCGCTCGATCCATCGACTAACCAAACGTATTACTACTGGCACATCTTTGTTCCGGGCCTGAAGGCGGGACAGATCTACGGCTACCGCGTGAACGGTCCTCACGAGCCGGAAAGAGGTTTTCGTTTCGACGGAGACAAGGTGCTTCTCGATCCTTATGGAAAGGGCGTTGTCGTCCCCGCGAGCTACAGCCGGCGCGCCGCCGGCGAGCCGGGCGCGAACACCGCCAGCGCGATGAAGAGCGTAGTAGTTGACCCCGATCGATTTGACTGGGAAGGCGATGTTTCGCTACACAGGCCCTGGTCCAAGACCATCATTTACGAGATGCACGTGGGCGGGTTCACGCGTCACCCGAGTTCCGGCCTCGCAGCCGATAAGCGCGGCACGTACTCCGGTTTAATAGAAAAGATCCCCTATCTTCAGGATCTCGGCATTACTGCTGTCGAACTGATGCCCATCTTTCAATTCGACGAGCAGGACGCGCCTGACGGTTTGAAGAACTACTGGGGATACGCGCCAGTCTCATTCTTCGCGCCGCATTCCGGCTACAGCAGTCGCAAGGATCCGCTTGGTCCGATCGACGAATTTCGTGAGATGGTCAAGGCTCTGCACCGAGCCGGCATTGAGATCATCCTGGACGTCGTGTTCAACCACACGGCTGAGGGCAATGAGGTTGGACCAACACTCTGCTTTCGAGGTCTGGAGAACGAGACCTATTATCATCTCGAGAATGACTGTTCGCGGTACTCCGACTACACGGGAACGGGTAATACTCTCAACACGAACCATTCAATAGTGCGGCGCATGATCCTCGACAGTCTGCGTTACTGGGTTGAAGAGATGCACGTGGATGGTTTTCGTTTCGATTTGGCCTCGGTGCTGTCCCGCGATGAGACGGGCCGGCCAATGCTGGATCCGCCCGTCCTTTGGGATATAGAAACGGATCCCGCGTTGGCTGGGACAAAACTGATTGCTGAGGCTTGGGACGCCGCGGGCCTCTATCAGGTCGGCAGCTTTGTTGGAGATGCGTGGAAGGAATGGAACGGAAAGTTTCGTGATGATATCCGCAGCTTCATGAAGGGTGACGGTGGCGCCGTTATAAAGTTCCCACACCGTCTGTTAGCGAGTCCAGACGTGTTTGGAGTCCAACGGTGGCGGCCCGAACGGAGTGTCAACTTCGTGACTTGCCACGACGGTTTCACGCTGAACGATCTTGTCTCATATAACTTCAAGCACAACGAGAGCAATGGAGAAGGGAACCGCGACGGTACCGATAACAATCTGAGCTGGAACTGCGGCGTCGAGGGTCCGACCGAAGACGCGACTGTCGAGCAATTGCGGAATCGTCAGGTGAAGAACTTTCTTACGCTGAACCTGCTTGCGCTAGGGACGCCGATGCTCTTGATGGGCGACGAAGTGCGCCGCACGCAGGGCGGTAATAACAACGCGTACTGTCACGACGACGAAACGAGTTGGTTCGATTGGACGCTGCTCGAACGGCACGGCGATGTGCATCGCTTCGTGAAGCGGCTCGTCTCGCATCGGCTTTGTCACCTGGTCCATAGTAGTCGGCCCAACCGGACACTGTCCGATTTCCTAAGTGAGGCTCACATCCAAATTCACGGTGTCAAGCTGAACGAGCCGGATTGGAGTTACGACTCTCACAGTCTCGCCTTCACGGCGCGCGATTCTGCCGGCGGGATGCTTCACGTCATGATCAATGGATACTGGGAGCCGCTGTCGTTCGAAGTTCCGGTGACGACCGAAGAAGGTCGCTGGCGACGATGGATCGACACCTCCCTCGCGTCGCCGGCTGACATCTGCGCAGAGGACGAAGCGCCCCTCATCACCGGTCCAACATACCTTGTGGAATCTCGCTCGATAGTGTGCCTGTTCGCCTCCTCATCACCTGATATCAGCGCTATCCACATATAGTCCAACGATTTCGTAGTTCCACGAGATCTCGTGAAATTACGAGCGTGTCTCGACCGCCTTTCACCGAAATCTCAGTTTTTCTGCTGGAACGTCCGTTGCACTCCACGGCTGCGGAGGAATGACCAAAATGATCACGCGCCGACGAACGCATTACATCTTAGCGGCAATACTTGTATCAGCTCTTGCGACATTGATCTCTAGCAACGTAGGAAATGCGCAGAACGCGCAAAGTCAAACAGGCACTCTGCGCGGCGCTGTCACGACGACAGGTCCGGACGGCCAGTCGTACAACATTCCCGCCGCAAGCCTGAAACTGAAAAGAGGAGAACTACAGGTCGCCGAAACTTCTGCTAACGAGGCGGGCGAGTATGAATTCACGAGATTGTCGCCCGGCGAGTACACGTTGGAAGCAGCAGTTGAAGGTTTCAAGCCGAGCAGCAAGACGATTACGGTCCATGCCGGCGAAACGTTGGTTGAGAACGTGAGACTGGATGTCGCGGACGTGACTGCCTCGGTAACAGTAGCCGCCACGGCTCAGGACGTGGCGACCGCCGAAATAGCAACGCCTAATATCGTCAAACAGAACACGTTGCAAACGTTGCCGCTGCCAAACGATCAAATGCTCGATGCGCTACCGATCGTGCCCGGAGTTGTGCGTGGGCCAGACGGTCAGATCAATATGAGTGGCGGACGCGCAAGCCAGAGCTCAATGACGGTCAACAGCGCAAACGTAACGGATCCCGTGACCGGGCAGTTTGCGTTCAACCTGCCGATTGAAGCAGTTGAATCTGTGCAGGTGCTCACAAACCCCTACGCCGCAGAGTATGGCAACTTCACTGGTGGCGTAACAGCAGTTTCTACACGTTCGGGCACAGACAAATTCAATGTTGAGGCACAGAGCTTTTTTCCGCGGTTTCGACGGCGCGGTGACAAATGGAGTGGAATCGAAGCATTCACGCCGCGGCTGGCATTCAGTGGTCCAATAAAGAGAAACAAACTATGGTTCATGCAATCGTTCGAATATCGCTTCGTGCGTACTCCGGTCGAAAGTCTGCCGTCTGACAAGCGCGATACAGGTCTCGAGAGTTTCGACTCGGTCACGCAGATGGATTGGGACGTTAATCCCAGGCACCATCTCACCAGCACTTTTTCATTGTTCCCGGAGAAGCTGAGGTATGTCGGTCTCAACACCTTCAATCCGGAGGAAGTGACGCCGAACTACAAACAGCGAGGGTTTTTCCTGGGCCTCAATGAACGCTGGACAGTGAGCGATAAGGCCCTGCTTGAATCGTATCTCAGTGTCAAGAAATTCGAGGCGGACGTCTTCCCAAGCTCGGGCGAACAAGCGATGAACTTTGCGCCCAACGTGAACTCAGGCAATTACTTCAACCGGCAGGACCGTCGCAGCACGCGTGTGGAGTCACTTGAAATCTACAACTTCACGCCGCCCGATTTTGGCGGTACGCACTTCATGAAGGTTGGCGTAGGCATGACCCACACGACGTTTGATGGTCGTAACACAAGCAACACGGTTCGTATTCTGCGGCGCGACGGCACGATTAGTCAGCAGATTGATTTTGTTGGGGACGGAATCCAGAGTCGTAACACGACCGAGTTTTCTTCGTTCTTCGAAGATAAGTGGACCATCAACGATCGCCTGATGCTGGAGTACGGCGTTCGTTTCGATCGCGACACGATCGCACACGAAAACAATCTCGGGCCTCGGCTGGCGTTTGCCTTCAGTCCAATACGCGATGGGCGGACGGTCGTACGCGGTGGGATCGGTTTGTTCTACGACCGGATCAATTTGAACACAGCTACTTTTCCGCAGATGCAGGATCGAATTAACACCAGCTTCGGATTGGATGGGCAGCAGGTTATTCAGCGACAACACCTGGCGCTTGCAGACGGACGGTTTCTGACTCCGCGCAGCGTCAATTGGAATATCGAATTCGATCGCGAATGGCTGAAGAACCTTCTGGTCCGTGTTGGCTATCAACAACGGCAAGCTACACGCGAATACGTGCTCGATCCGATTCAGTCTGCAACGCTGGGCGATACGTTGTCGCTCAGCAACAGCGGCAGATCACGTTACAGGGAATTTCAAGTCACCGCGCGGTACACCTTTCACGGGACGGATGAGCTGAATGCGTCTTATGTGCGGTCGAGGGCGTTTGGCGATTTGAATGACTTCAATTCGTACTACGCCAACTTCGAGAATCCAATCATTCGACGGAATGAGCAATCGTTCCTGCCGTACGACGCGCCAAACCGTTTTGTGTTCTGGGGTAACTTCGGCGTGAAGTACGGGATCACGGTCGCGCCGGTGCTCGATCTACGCAACGGTTTTCCGCTGTCGGTAATCGACGAGGATCGAAATTTCGTTGGGCCGCGCAATCGCGCCGGTCGCTTTCCGAATTTTGCTTCGCTCGATCTGCAAGTGTTGAAGAGCGTGTCCGCGCCGGGACGGTTCAGTGAGAACTATCGCTTCAGAGTGGGAGTGAAAGTCTTCAACCTGACCAATCACTTCAACCCGCGCGACTTCCAGGGAAACGTTGCGAGTGACGAGTTCGGCGGATTCTACAACGGCGTCGGCCGCAAGTTTGGAATGAAGTTTGTGATCGAGAAGAAGTAGGAAGGTTGATGAAACAGTCATGAATACACTCAAACAAATACCAGAAGCTGGCGGCGTGTTGTTGATGTTGTTTGCAGGATTTCTCGTTCCTGTGTACGCGAAATCACAAGAACCAGAGTCGCTTATAGTCGCGGCAAAGGGACACGGCGTGATGAGCTCGGCAGTCGAAGAACGAAAAATCACTTCGGCCCTCGTCGTCCTCAGGCAAAACGGCACCGCGTTGATTACGGTTACGGCTGATCTCCAGCTCCAGGCCGAAGGAACATGGAAGGCGACAGCCGCCTCGCGTGACGAGATTGTTCTGAAAATTACAGGCGGCGCCGTCAAAGGAGAATTGATTGGATCAGGAAAGCTGTTGCTGACCAGCGATAGAAAATCAATCAAAGAGCTAACAGTCAATCTGAGGTCGTCGGATGGGCAAGACATATCGGTCACATTCGTTGCCGACGACTCCCAGGCCGCGGTGAAGAAGATTAAGGTGAGGCCCTTCTCGCACGTGGTTACTGCTTAAGGAGGTCCAGGAGAATTATGCAAGCCAATACCGCAACAATGCAGATGACACACTTGAGCAATTCCATGAAACAGATTGCGAGAGTGTTCAGGTGGCTTCTCGGATGCCGGCACTCTCATATGAGCCGGCCCTATACGGTCAACGATGAACGTTACTACACCTGTTTGGAATGCGGCGCACGGCGGCTTCTGGACAGATATACCTGGGCCAAGCTGCACCCGTACTGCTTCTAATATTCATGCACGGATATTGAGATGAGGAATCACGATGACCAAAACTAAAACCGATTTGCCCCCGCGCGGAAGTGACCACCACGCTACGACACTCTTACATAAAGTGGGCCAGAGTCTGTGGCTGGACAACATTACGCGGGACCTGCTAGACCAGGGCACGCTCAAACGATACATCTACGAGTTATCCGTGTCGGGGCTTACTTCCAATCCGACAATTTTCGAACAAGCGATTAAGAATAGCACTGCCTACGATAGGGATATTCGCGGCAAGCTGAAGGAAGGAAAGTCTGAGGAGCAGATTTTCTTTGAACTCGCGCTGGCGGATCTTATTCGCGCCGCCGATCTGTTTCGGCCCATCTATGACCAGACGAACGGCGTCGATGGTTGGGTATCACTCGAGGTATCGCCGTTACTTGCGCACGACACAGCCGCCACTGTTGCCGCTGCGAAATGTTTGTTTGCTCGGGCATGCCGCCCGAACATATTCATCAAGATCCCCGGCACGAAGGAAGGATTGCCGGCGATCGAAGAGGCAATCTTTGCCGGAGTTCCCGTGAACGTGACGCTTCTGTTTTCCCGTGAACAATATTTAGCGGCGGCTGCAGCGTTCCTGCGCGGAATTGAGAGGCGCATCGATGCCGGTCTCAAGGCCAATGTCGGTTCAGTAGCGTCAGTATTCATCAGCCGCTGGGACGCTGCCGTCAAGGACAAAGCGCCTGTCGAACTAACAAACAAACTCGGAATCGCCACTGCGTTACGCACGTACAAGGCAGCGCGCGAGTTACTTACATCGCCCCGTTGGATCCGCCTCTACAGCGCTGGCGCATGGCCGCAACGTCTTCTTTGGGCCAGCACCGGAGTCAAAGATCCGCAAGCTTCGCCGGTGCTGTACGTCAAAGCGCTCGCAGCGCCGTTTACAGTCGACACAATGCCGGAAGGCACGTTGAAGGCGCTCGCCGAAGAAACACAACTCAGTTCAACCATGGCTGCGGATGGCGGCGATTGCGAACAGGTGTTAGCGGAGTTCACAGCGGCGGGAATCGACATTGACGCTCTGGCTGAGCGGTTACAGGACGAAGGAACCAAAGCGTTCGAGAAGTCATGGAATAGCTTGATGGCGGTGATTGCTTCGAAGCGCGAGCCCGAAGCGAAGGCGGCGTAGCAGAGACGAACGGCTAAGACATTCAGGAGGAGTTATGGTTGCAACGAAAGCTTCTGTGGGCGAGTTGAGCAGTTACGGAATCGCGCGTTCGACAGTAAAAGGCGCGCCATTGAGCGACGAAGAATTGAGGAAGTTGCACGCGTTCTGGCGAACTGCCAACTACCTTGCGTTGGGGATGATCTATCTTCAGGACAATCCACTATTACGTGAAGAACTGAAGCCGGAGCACATCAAACCACGCATGCTGGGGCATTGGGGCACCAGCCCCGCGCTCTCCTTTATATATACACATCTGAATCGCGTCATAAAGCTGCTTGACCTGAATGTCATTTACATGGCTGGCCCAGGTCATGGCGCCCCAGGCGTCCTGAGCCCGGTTTACATGGAGGGAGCGTATTCGGAGATCTATCCCGAGAAGAGCCAGGACATTGACGGGTTGAAGCGTTTTTTCAAAGAGTTTTCGTTTCCCGGTGGCATCGGCAGTCATTGCACTCCCGAAACTCCGGGCTCGATCCATGAGGGTGGTGAGCTGGGCTATGTTTTGTCGCACGCCTGCGGCGCCGCGTTCGATAACCCCGATTTGATAGTCGCGGCAGTCGTGGGTGATGGCGAAGCCGAAACAGGACCGCTCGCCACCTCGTGGCACATCAACAAGTTTCTCAATCCGATTCGCGATGGCGCTGTGCTGCCCATCCTGAACCTCAACGGATACAAGATCAACAATCCGACTCTGCTGGCGCGCATAAGCCATCAGGAACTCGAGGACCTGTTCAAGGGATACGGCTACACGCCTTACTTTGTGGAAGGTTCTGATCCTGAATCGATGCACCAGGCGATGGCGGCGACGTTGGACGAGTGCATGCAGCGCATTCGATCGATTCAAAGCGAAGCTCGCGAGTCCGGCATCGCGATGCGTCCTCGCTGGCCCATGATTGTGCTGCGGACGCCCAAAGGTTGGACGTCGCTGGCCGAAGTCGATGGACACAAACTCGAAGCCTCCTGGCGAGCACATCAAGTTCCGCTCGCGGGTGTCAGAAAAAAACCGGCGCAACTCAAGTTGCTGGAAGGCTGGCTGCGCAGCTACAAACCCGAAGAGTTGTTCGACGCCAATGGGACTCTCGTTGAAGAACTTCGTGAACTGGCGCCGACCGGCAATCGTCGCATGGGCGCAAACCCGCACGCCAATGGCGGCGTGCTGAAGAAGAATCTCCGGCTGCCGGATTTCCGCCACTATGGAGTCAAGTTTGACAAAGCCGGCCAAATTGAAGCCGACAACACACGTCCGTTCGGCGTTTTCCTCCGCGACGTGATGAAGATGAACATGAACTCCTTCCGCGTCTTTGGTCCGGATGAAACTACTTCCAATCGTCTCGACGCGTTATACGAAGTCACCAAAAAGTTTTGGATCGCCGAGTACTTTCCTGAGGACAGTGATGGCGGTGAGTTGGCGAGCGACGGAAGAGTCCTGGAAATGTTAAGCGAGCACACCATGGAAGGCATGCTCGAAGGTTACCTACTGACCGGGCGGCACGGCTTTCTGTCGACCTACGAAGCATTCGCTCATGTCATTGATTCGATGTTCAATCAACACGCGAAGTGGTTGTCAATCTGCAATCAACTTCCGTGGCGGCAGAACGTGGCCTCGCTTAACCTGCTGATTACATCCACTGTCTGGCGGCAGGATCACAACGGCTTCACGCATCAGGATCCGGGCTTTCTCGACGTTGTCGTAAACAAAAGAGCCGAGGTGACCCGGATCTATTTGCCGCCAGACGCTAATTCGCTGTTGTCCGTCGCTGACCATTGTCTGCGGAGCGAGAACTACATCAACGTCATCGTCAGCGATAAGCAGCCTCACCTTCAATACCTGACCATGGATGAAGCGATCACGCACTGCACCAGAGGCGTCAGTATCTGGGGCCCGGCCAGCAACGACCAGGGAGTCGAACCCGACGTAGTGATGGCTTGCGCGGGTGATATCCCGACGCAGGAAGCACTCGCGGCCACGGCTCTTCTCCGAAATGAATTCCCGGATTTGAAAATCCGCTTCGTAAATGTGGTTGACCTCTTCAAGCTGCAATCAGACAGAGAGCACCCACATGGCCTGAGTGACCGCGATTTCGACAGCTTGTTTACCACGGACAAGCCGATCGTATTCAACTTCCATGGCTATCCATGGTTGATACACCGGCTTGCCTACACGCGGACTAATCATCGCAACCTGCACGTGCGGGGCTACAAGGAACGCGGCAACATCAACACGCCGATGGAGCTGGCGATCAATAACGAGATCGACCGCTTCACACTCGCAATCGATGTAATCGACCGAGTACCCAAATTGCAGGCAACGGGCGCGCACGCGAAGGAGAAGTTCAAGAATGAGCAGATCGCGTGTCGGCGATATGCACACACGTTTGGAATTGACCGGCCTGACATTGTCGAGTGGCGGTGGCCGTTTTAATGAGGAGTGTAGTCATGAAGGCAGCGAGCCATGCAAAACTGACCAGCCGGCAAAGTTGGAAGGCGCTTGCAATGCATTACGAGAGTATCCGCGACGTGCATCTGCGGACGTTGTTCGCTGATGATCCCCGACGAGGCGAGCGCTTCACCCTCGAAGTTGCGGGATTATTCCTCGACTACTCCAAAAACCGAATCACTGATGAAACGATTTCACTCCTCTGCCAGCTAGCGAGAGAGTGTGGCCTCGAGTCGCGAATCGAAGCGATGTTTCGCGGCGATAGGATCAACGTCACCGAGGGGCGAGCCGTGTTGCACGTCGCGCTGCGCATGCCGCGATCCAAATCCATTGTGATTGACGGCAAGGATGTGGTTGCTGACGTTCATGCAGTGCTCGACAAGATGGCGGAGTTTAGCGAGCGAGTGCGCAGCGGCGCGTGGAAAGGGCACACAGGTAAACGCATTCGCAACGTGGTCAATATCGGTATCGGCGGCTCGGACCTCGGACCAGTGATGGCGTACGAGGCGCTGAAGTATTACGCCAACCGGTCGATTAATTTCAGGTTCGTTTCCAACGTCGACAGCACAGACCTTGTTGAAGCTCTTCGCGATCTCGATCCGGCAGAGACACTTTTCATCGTCTCATCGAAGACCTTTACTACGCTCGAGACGATGACGAATGCGAACTCGGCTCGCGAATGGTTAGTGACCTGCCTGGGCGATGCAAAGGCCGTTGAACGCCATTTCGTGGCGGTCTCCACGAACAGTGAGAGAGTCGCTGAATTCGGCATCGACCCGGCAAACATGTTTGGATTCTGGGATTGGGTGGGCGGACGTTATTCGATGGAGTCAGCAATAGGACTCTCGACGATGCTGGCGATTGGAACCGAAAACTTTCGCAGAATGCTCGGGGGCTTTCACGAGATGGACGAGCACTTTCGCACAGCGCCCTTCGAAAAAAATCTACCCGTTCTCATGGCCTTGCTCAGTATCTGGAACGTCAATTTTGCCGGCGCTCACACAATAGCGGTCTTGCCTTACGAACAATACCTGAAGCGCTTCCCCGCGTATCTGCAACAGTTGACGATGGAGAGTAATGGCAAGCGGGCGACGCTTGCGGGCGGCGTAGTGGATTACGAAACAAGTCCGGTTTATTGGGGAGAGCCCGGCACGAATGGGCAGCACTCGTTTTATCAACTGATACACCAGGGAACGCGGCTGATCCCGTGCGACTTCATCGCATTCACACGCTCGCTCAACGAACTTGACTCGCATCACGACGTGCTCATTGCGAATGTGTTCGCGCAGGCGGCGGCATTGGCGTTTGGTAAGTCGGCGGAAGAAGTAGCTGCCGAGGGCACACCCGAGTGGCTCGTGCCCCATCGCGTGTTCGAAGGCAATAGACCATCGAACATGATCCTGGCTGAACGACTGACACCCGCGACTTTAGGGAAGCTTATTGCACTCTACGAGCACTGCGTCTTCACGCAAGGCGTCATATGGAATCTCGACTCGTTCGATCAATGGGGCGTGGAACTGGGGAAGGTGCTCGCACAACAAATTATCCCGGCGCTGGAGAGCACGATAGAGCCGCCTCTTAATCATGACAGCTCTACCAACCACCTGATCCGGCATTACCGGCACTCAAGACGATATCAAAATTAGATCAATGAGGTCGCAGAAGGAGTAAGGAAATGGCTATTCGAATTGGCATCAATGGTTTTGGACGAATTGGCCGGCAGGTTTACCGAGCCATCCGTGAGCGCTACGACAAGGAAATCGATGTGGTCGCCGTGAATGATATCGGCCGCATCAACATCATGGCTCACTTATTGAAGTATGACTCGACCTACGGGCGGTTTCCCGGCGACGTGGTCGCTCGTGAAGACGGTTTTTTGGCCAGTGGCGACGAGGTCAAGATTCTGGCGGAGCGCGATCCTGCGCGTTTGCCATGGGCCAAGCTGGGCGTCGACATTGTCATTGAATCAACCGGGCTCTTCCGCAAACGAGAGAAGGCAAAACTGCACCTCGATGCGGGCGCGAAAAAAGTAATTATTACGGCGCCCGCCAAAGATGAGGATCTGACGGTTGTGCTCGGCGTGAACGAGGAGATGTACGATCCGGCGCGCCATCACATAATCTCGAACGCTTCCTGCACCACGAATGGCCTGGCGCCGGTTGCCAAAGTTCTCTTCGACACGTTCGGGATCGAAAAAGGAATTCTCACGACAGTTCATTCCTACACCAACTCGCAGCGGCTTCTCGATCTTGAGACGGAAGATCCGCGTGATGCGCGCGCGGCGGCGATGAACATCGTGCCATCCGAAACAGGCGCCGCAAAAGCCGTGGGTCTCGTCATCCCGCAACTCAAAGGCAAGTTCACCGGCATGGCTTTCCGCGTGCCCACGCCTACGGTTTCCGTCATCGACTTTACCGCGTTGCTTTCAAGAGACGCGACCGTCGAGGAGATCAATGCCAGTGTGAAGGAATATGCAGAAGGCCCAATGAAAGGCATTCTGGATTACTCCGAAGAGCCGCTGGTTTCCAGTGACCTCAAAGGTGACGCGCACTCATCCATATTCAGTGCCCTCGATACCCTGGTCATCGGTGGCAATCTGGCCAAGGTGGTCGCGTGGTATGACAACGAGTGGGGCTACTCAATGAGAGTGGCAGATCTGGTCCACTTCCTCGCAGCGAGAAAGTAACTATGCACAAGCCAAGCAGCGAATGTTTAAAAAACACCGTCGATCGTTTCCTGCCGTATTGGCGTGATGCGATTGTTCCGGCCATTCGCGAAGGTAAGCGAGTATTGATCGCCGCACACGGCAACAGCTTGAGGGCACTGGTAAAGCACCTTGATGAGGTCAGCGATCATGAGATCGTTGACCTGAACATCCCCACCGGGATCCCGCTTGTGTATGAACTGGATGACGAAATGCATCCGCTTCGTCACGAATTCCTCGGCGACCCCGAGCAAGTGCGGAAAGCAATGGAGGTCGTTGCTCATCAGGCAGAGTGCCCAGAGCCGCATAGTGGTCCATAGGAGGTTGAGTTAGAAGCCAATGCTGAAGAAAGGAGATTCTCCTGAAGAGGATCCGGCAATGAAGAAGAAGACTGTCAACGACATTGAGATTGCGAATAAGCGTGTGCTGGTTCGTCTGGACCTGAATGTACCTTTGGAAAATGGAGTGGTGAGCGATGACACCCGTATCCGGGCTGCGTTACCAACAATCAAATTCCTTCTTGAGATCAACGCCATACCAATTCTTTGCTCTCACCTTGGCAGGCCTAAAGGAAAGCCTGACCCTAAATACAGCTTGACGCCGGTGGCTGATCGACTCGGTCAACTTCTCGACCGTCCTGTACAAATGGCTCCCGACTGCGTTGGCCCAGTAGTCGAGGATAGGGGCACGAAGATACCACGCGGTTCAGTACTGCTTCTGGAGAACCTACGGTTCCACGCGGAAGAAGAGGCAAATGACCCGGAGTTTGCCAAAGCCCTTGCTTCGCTGGCGGAGATTTACGTCAACGACGCTTTTGGTTCGGCCCACCGCGCACACGCTTCGACAGTTGGCGTCACGGCGTACCTTCCCGCAGTCGCCGGGTTCTTGATGGAGAAGGAACTAATGTTCCTGGGCCAGGCGCTTGCTTCTCCAACTCGACCATTCGTCGCCCTGCTCGGCGGCGCGAAAGTGTCAGACAAGATCGAGGTGATTCACAACCTGTTAGGGAAAGTCGATTCGCTGCTTATCGGCGGCGGCATGGCTAATACGTTTCTCAAGGCACAGGGCAAAGCAGTTGGAGAATCACTGGTTGAGAACGACAAACTCGATGTCGCCGCGAGCTTGCTGCGCGAAGGCAAAGAGAAGTTGGTCATCCCGGTGGATGTCGTAGTGGCCGACCGCTTCGACGCACAAGCACAGACGCGCATCGTCAGTGTCGATGAAGTTCCAGACGGCTGGCGCATCCTCGATATCGGGCCGCAAACCGTTGCGCTTTTCTCGCGCTATTTGAGCACGGCGCAAACCGTGCTTTGGAATGGTCCGATGGGTGTCTTCGAGATGGAGCCTTTCTCACGGGGCACCTTTGCGATGGCCTACGCGCTGGCACATCTGAATCATGCGACCACTATCGTCGGAGGCGGTGATTCCGCGTCCGCGGTTGAGCGAGCGGGCGTCGCCGGACAAATCTCACACATTTCAACTGGCGGCGGTGCTTCGTTGGAATTTCTCGAGGGCAAGGAATTACCGGGTGTGGCGTGCCTAGACGCACAACATGTTGGCGCGATTAGAAAGGACATACAACCATGCGGATTAGCAGAATCCATGCGGCAGAAGTTTTAGATTCGCGGGGAAACCCGACGGTTGAGGCGAGCGTCGTGCTCGAAGATGGGACGGCGGCTTCGGCCCTCGTGCCTTCGGGCGCTTCCACCGGAGAAAAAGAGGCGGTCGAACTGCGAGATGGCGACCAAAGCCGGTACGGTGGAAAGGGTGTATTGCAGGCGGTTGCCAATATCAACGACAAGATTGGTCCAGCCATCGCAGGCAGCGTAGTTACCGAACAACGTCGCATCGACCAGCGAATGCTCGAGCTCGACGGCACGTCGAATAAATCGAACTTGGGTGCGAATGCCATCCTGGCTGTGTCGGTAGCGGTCGCGCGGGCCGCCGCCAATGCGCTTGGCATTCCCTTGTACCGTTATATCGGCGGCAGCAATGCTTCGCTGCTTCCTGTGCCTTGCATGAATGTCATTAACGGCGGCCGGCATGCCGATAACACCGTTGATTTCCAGGAGTTCATGATCGCGCCACACAAGGCAGCTTCATTCGCTGAATCGATTCGCATGGGCGTGGAGACCTTTCATGCGCTTCGCGGTGTATTGCGTAAGCGGGGCCACAACACTGCTGTTGGTGACGAAGGTGGGTTTGCGCCAAACCTCAAATCGAACGAAGAAGCTGTCGAAGTTATTCTCGAAGCGATCACCAAAGCTGGTTACCGGCCTGGCGATGACATCGCACTTTGTCTCGATCCTGCGACCAGTGAGATGTGGCAGGAAGGCAAGTATGTATTTTTCAAATCTGAGGGCGCAGAAAAAACCTCGGAGGAAATGGTGGCGCTTTGGACGTCCTGGTGCCGGCAATATCCGATCGTTTCTTTGGAAGATGGCATGTGCGAAAACGACTGGGACGGCTGGAAGCTGCTCACCGACAAGCTGGGATCGAAAGTCGAACTGGTAGGCGACGATCTCTTCTGTACGAACGCAACGATTTTACGACGCGGCATCGACAGAGGTGTCGCCAACGCAATTCTGATCAAACTCAATCAAATCGGAACTCTGACCGAGACACTGGATACGATCGAATTGGCAAAACAGAATCGCTACAAGTGTTTCATCTCCCATCGCTCAGGCGAGACGGAAGACACAACTATCGCGGACCTGGCTGTGGCCGTAAGTGCCGGACAACTGAAGACTGGCTCCGGTTGCCGCAGCGAGCGAGTGGCAAAGTTCAATCAACTTTTGAGAATCGAAAGGCAACTCGGCGATCAGGCTCGTTTTGCAGGCAGAGCAGCGTTTCAACGCATTAATAAGAGGAGTTGAGATCATGAAAGCAATTCTCGTAGAAGAGTTCAAAAAGAGACCTGAGGTCAAAGAAGTCGCGGAGCCAAAGATACGCGGCCCATTTGACGCGCTGGTGCGCATACACGCGTCCGGCGTCTGCCACACCGACCTGCACGCTGCGGACGGCGACTGGCCGGTTGGGCCAACATTGCCCTTCATACCGGGACACGAGGGCGTCGGTATCGTCGAAGAAGTCGGCGAGTTGGTCACAAACATCAGGCCCGGCGATCGCGTGGGCATTCCGTGGTTGTATTCGGCCTGCGGCGAATGCGGCTACTGCCTGACTGGTTGGGAGACGCTCTGCGAGTCACAGCAGAATACCGGTTACTCAATCAACGGCGGCTTCGCCGAGCGGGCTTTGGCCGACGCGCGCTACGTGGGAAAAATTCCGGAAGGTTTGGAGTTTGCCGATGTGGCGCCCCATTTCTGCGCGGGTGTCACGACATACAAAGCCGTCAAAGTTTCTGGCGCTGGGCCGGACAAAACCGTTCTGATTTCCGGCGTGGGCGGTTTAGGACACATGGCGCTGCAATATGCGCGTGTGACCGGCGCGAGAACAATCGCCGTGGACGTCACTGAAGAGAAGCTGGAGCTGGCGAAGAAGCTCGGCGCTGACGAGGTCATCAACGCGCGCGCAGTGGATGTGGCCCAAGCCGCGCAAAAGCTTGGCGGCGCCGACATAATCATCGGCACCGCTGTTTCGGCGCGCGCATTCGCGGGCGCGTTCGGCGCGTTACGGCGCGGAGGCAAGATGGTGATCGTTGGTCTACCGCCCGAAGCGCTACCCGTGCCGATTTTCGATCTGGTGCTCAAAGGCATCAGCGTCACAGGTTCAATCGTCGGCACGCGGAAGGACTTGCAGGAGACTTTGGCCTTGGCCGCGCGTGGGCTCGTCAAATGCAATTACACGAGGGCGCGAATGGAAGACATCAATGACGTCTTTGACGAAATGCGCGCCGGCAAGATCGACGGGCGCATCGTTCTGGAAATCGGCGAGCAAACCCGCGCGAGTTATTGTCAACTCGACAAGGCAGCGTGATGAGAGTCGAAGCCTTGACGATCAAGTCGCCTGACCGGAGCGGCCAGGCCCACGCCGTGGCGCTGCGACAACTGGAAGCGTTGCTGCGTTATGGTGGCTTGATGTTGAGTGCCGGAGAGACAACGTTCCGCGCACGCCGATCGATGGGACGGATCGCACGTGGCCTCGGCTTCGAATCTTTGTCGGTTCAGTTCGGTGCTCGCAATCTCGTCGCGAGCGGCCGCCACAACGGCGAGACTGCAACGCTGGTGCGCGACGTGGACGTGCCATCCGTGAACACTGCGCGTATCGGCGCGCTCGAAGCACTCGCTCGAACTGTCTCGCCTGAGATGAGCTCTCGCGAGTTCGCTGCAAAACTAGTAACGATCGAGAGTGCGCCGCCACGCTATTCGATCGCTCACATATCTATGGCCGTCGGCGCGGCGTGTGCCGCATTTGCTTTTCTTAACGGCGAGCCGTGGGCTGAAGTAGGGGCCTGCTCGATCGGCGGTGTCGCCGGCCAGGGTCTGAAATCGTTCCTAATCCACCGGCGCTTCAACCAGTACGCCGTGACGGCGCTCTGTGCAGTGGTGGCTTCCGCTCTCTATTGTGTCGGGGCGGGCCTTGCGCATGCCGCGAGCTTTAGTGTCAGCCGCAGCAGTGTCGGACTCGTATCGTCCGTGTTGTTCCTGATACCCGGCTTTCCGCTCGTCACCGCGCTGCTGGATCAACTACAACACGAGACGGCTGCAGCACTGTCGCGACTCGCCCACGCAATGATGTTCGTGCTTACTACGGCCGTCGGCCTCTCTGTCGTGATCGCGCTCGTCGGTTTTTCCATTGAAACGTCGCCGCAATACATGGTGGCGAAGCCGCTGACGGTTTTCTGGTGGGCCATTGCGAGTTTCTGCGGCGGTTGTGGGCTCGCCATTCTCTACAACGGCACCTCGCGGAATGTGCTTTACGTCGGCGTGATTGCCCTTCTCGGCAACGTAGTCCGCCTGTTGCTGCATGACCATGGAGCGCAACTACCGTTAGCCACGTTTATAGGCGCCTTGACTGTGGGCCTGACCGCATCCGTGGCCGGTCGCTGGAGCAACGAAGCTCGAGTTGCGCTTACGGTGCCGGCAGTCGTCATGATGGTGCCCGGTCTCCATGCCCTGGAAACATTGGTCTATTTCGATCGAGGCGAGATACTACAAGGACTCTCGGCAGGTGTGCTGGTTGGATTCGTCGTCGGTTCGATTGCATTCGGCCTAGCAGCAGCACGTTTCATCAGTCAGCCGGGATGGCTTAGGGAGTGAGCGGACCATCATGGAAACACTTTCACCACTTGCAGGCGAACCCGCGCCGCCCGAACTGCTGGTGGACGTATCTCAGCTTGAACGCGCCTACTTTGATACGAGCCCGGACGTAGAAGATCCAAATCAGTTAGTTCACTTTGGAACCAGCGGACATCGCGGCTCATCACTGCGGGCCTCGTTCAACGAATCTCATATCCTTGCGATTACACAGGCTATCTGCGACTACCGGGGAACGCAGGGCACTACGGGTCCGCTATACCTGGGCAAGGACACGCACGCGCTTTCCGCTCCGGCGCAGCGCACGGCGCTCGAAGTGTTGGCTGCAAACGAGGTTGAGACACTGATTCAACAAAACGACGGCGTTACTCCCACGCCTGTCATCTCGCGAGCGATTCTGGTCTACAACCGCGACCGAAAAACGAATCTGGCGGACGGCATAGTGGTAACGCCTTCGCACAATCCGCCGGACGACGGTGGCTTCAAATACAACCCAACGCACGGTGGACCAGCCGACACGGCCACTACCAGTTGGATTGAGAATAGAGCTAACGAGCTGCTAAAGGCGCGAAACGCTTCCGTACAGCGCATACCATTTGACCGTGCGCTCAAAGCAGCAACCACACACAAGGAAGACTTTATTCAGCCATACGTCGGCGACCTCAGTAGCATTATTGACATGGAAGCGATCCGAGTGGCCGGCCTCAGTCTCGCTGTCGATCCGCTCGGAGGCGCCGGCCTTCCTTATTGGGAACCGATCAACTCGGTCTACAAACTGAATATCGCAATAGTCAATCCCGTGATCGATCCAACGTTTTCATTTATGACAGTAGATCATGACGGGAAGATCCGTATGGACCCATCGAGTCCTTATGCGATGGCGGGTCTGGTGAAGTTGAAGGATCGATATCGCGTGGCTTTTGGAAACGACGTGGATGCGGATCGACACGGGATTGTCACCGGTTCCGGATTGATGAATCCAAATCACTATCTTTCGGTGGCCATACGATATCTGCTCACGCACCGGCGCGAGTGGCCGGCGCAGGCTGCAGTCGGGAAAACACTCGTGAGCAGCCAGATGATCGATCGCGTTGTGCAAAAACTTGGCCGCCGGCTTTGGGAAACACCTGTCGGTTTCAAGTGGTTCGTACCTGGACTAATCGACGGCTCTGTTTGCTTCGGTGGTGAAGAGAGTGCGGGCGCCAGTTTCCTTCGCCGCAACGGTACCGTTTGGACCACAGACAAAGACGGTTTGATTATGGATCTGTTAGCCGCGGAAATTACGGCGCGCACCGATAAAGATCCGAGCGAACATTTTTCAGATTTAGTAACTGAGTTTGGGCGGCCTTTCTACACACGCATCGATCAGCCGGCATCACCGGAGCAGAGAGCGAAACTCGGGGCGCTCAAGCCTGAATCTGTCGACGCCTCGACTCTCGCCGGCGAACCAATAGTTGCGAAGCTGACCAATGCCCCTGGCAACGGCGCACCGATTGGTGGGCTGAAGATTGTATCGGAGAGTGGCTGGTTTGCCGCGCGCCCCTCCGGCACGGAAAACATCTACAAAATCTATGCAGAAAGTTTTCGCGATGAAGCGCATTTGAAGAAGATCGTGAGCGAGGCTCAGGAGATCGTCGACGATGCTCTTGCGAGCGGCAAGACGTCATGACTGGATAAATCAATGAATGTTCTTGTTCTTAACTGCGGCAGTTCAAGCGTCAAGTTTCAATTGATCGCGACTGACCTCGATCTCATTGCGCAAAACGCCGACCAGCCTTTGGCGAAGGGAACGATCGAACGCATTGGAGGTGAAGCGATTATTTGCCTCCAGGTGAAAGGCCATGAACCGCGGCGGTCAACTTCCTCGCTTAGGGACATCAATGCTGCAGTTGACTTCATCGCCCGCTGGGCCGCGTCGCCGGAATCGGGCATTGAAGAGATCAAGAGCATCGCCGATATTCAGGCGGTTGGTCATCGCGTTGTTCATGGTGGCGAGCGCTTCAATCAATCTGTGCTGATCACTGATGAAGTCGTCAGGGCAGTCGAAGATTGCATCGACCTGGCGCCGTTGCACAATCCCGCAAACCTGATGGGCATCTCCGCGACGCGCAAGTTATTTGGCCAAGGACTGCCTCAGGTTGCTGTGTTTGATACGGCATTTCACCAGACGTTGCCGGACCATGCGTTCCTCTATGCTTTGCCGTATCAGCTCTACCGGCGATACCGACTGCGTCGCTATGGATTTCACGGCATCTCTCATCGTTATGTCGCTTACCGTTATCGAGTCATGCGCAACATCGCGCGCGAGGCAACGAACATAATCACGCTCCACCTAGGGAATGGTTGTTCCGCAGCTGCGATCAGTGCCGGCAATTCAATCGATACTTCGATGGGTCTGACTCCACTCGAAGGACTCGTCATGGGCACACGGTCAGGTGATCTCGATCCGGCCATAATCGAATTCATCGCGGCGAAAGAAGGGTTGTCAGTGCGCGACATCGAAACCCTGATGAACAAACAATCGGGCTTGTTGGGAATCTCCGGTCTAACCAGCGATATGCGCGAACTGCTTGCCGAAGCGCGGGAGGAGAATGATCGCAGGGCGATGCTAGCGATTGAGATCTTTTGTTATCGCGCGCGGAAATACATCGGCGCCTATCTCGCGGCGATGAACGGCGCTGATGCAGTCGTCTTTACGGGCGGCATCGGCGAGAACTCTCCGGAGGTCCGGGCGCGCATCTGTGATGGCCTCCAATGGATTGGTGTTGAACTGGATCAAGAACTAAATACGTCGCACTCGGGCGGTCGTGAAGGCTTGATCAGCAAGGAAGGATCGCGCCCAGCAGTTTACGTCATTCCGACTAATGAAGAGCTGCTGATTGCGCGTGACACTGTGCGTTGTGTATTAGAACTCGGATGCTGAATCCATAGAAAGGCTTGCCACTTTGCCTCGACGCAGACTTTCAGGCAGTTGCAATCTTATTGTTGAGAAATGCTGCACACCTTGTTAATAGTTTTCTCGCAGTTGTAATACCGGAGCTCATATTGACAATGCAGTGCCCAAAATGCGAGCCAACTTCGGTAACTCAACTCCACTGCTCGAGGGGACACCATCTGCTGACAATTGACGGAAATTTGGCGTTCGTGTGGACGAGTTCTGCCCGTACGAGTCAGATCCGCGAGGGAGTATAATATGCATTTCGTTTTTATGTTCGTCGTTTACCTTCCTGGAATTTGATTTTCACTGATGTCTTAGTTTACCAAGGTGGCAGCCGTTCCACTCATGATCAACAGGGTGATGGCGATTCTCCACCAAGATTCCTAATCTTCGCGGTCATGGCTACTGGGACTTAAATTGTGTCAGCTTCCTTAATATCGCGGATCGCTTTTAGCTATTGACCATTGCGCTCCTGTTGAGAATGTCGCGAGCCTTGTCGATGGTTTTCTTATTCATGTTGTAGTATCTCATCGTCATCTTCACGTCGCTGTGACCTAACAGATTAGCGAGCGCTGGTAACGGCATGCCTTCATTAGCCATTTCAGTACCGAAGTTGTGACGCACCGAGTAGAAGAGGCGAGTACCTTTCGGGACTCCTGCTTCGGCATATGCCGCAGTCCACAACTTGCGCAAATTGACCTTCGCAGGTTCAAACACAAGAGCATCGTCATTCTTATTTTTTCTCTGGAGTTGCAGTTGCAACAATTCCTTCTTCAAGCGGCTAGTCATTTGCACCGGCCAGCGCTTTGGCTTGATGTTCCTACCCTTGCCTTTGTAGGCAGTGAGCGTGATGAGTTCGTCGGCAAAGTTAATGTCTTTCCAGCGAAGGTAATCCAACAAGCTGGACTTTCTGGCTCCCGTATCCATTGCCGCAATGAACACTGGTAGAGTGTGACGACGTTCAGGAGTGTCGAGTGCGTTAATTACTCGCAGTGCCTCTTCGTCAGTAAGCGCGCTCGTCTTTATCGGATCTGGAGTTTCAGCGGCGTCGTGAATCAAGTTCCGTGACACTGCTTTAGTGAACGGCGATCTAAGAAGCCACCCTTCATCCACCGCAATGTTGAAGAGCCTGCGGGCCTTAGACAATTCCCGATCAACGGTCGAAAGAGTAACCTTCCTCAGGTTCTTTATTGTTCCCGTCAGTCGTGCGGCCTGATACTCCGTCAGCTTCCTTTCATTGATCTTTCTTATATCGATGTCTGCAAAGAAGGCGACCAGATTGTTGAGGCAGGCGTGTGCTGGAACAACGCTTCGAACGCCTTTTATTTTTGTCTCCTGATCGTCGTAAACAGCAGCTACATAGATGTTGTCTTTGGCATATTGAGCAAGCTGCCGGAATGTGACTTTACCAGCAACAAGTTGGGCTGGGCCATTCTTCAGCAGTTCTACTTCGATTTCTGCGTGCTTCGATTTGATCGCAGACTTGTTCTCAACCTGACGCAGAATGTCGAGAGGTTTACTGTCATCGATCGTGTAGCGGACACGAGCATAATACTTGCCCTTGATCTTACGGTACGTCCGGCTGATGATTTTTACTTCGCCAGTCATTGAGCACCTCTCGCAGCGAGCGCACGTTCATATTCGGGTCCTCTTTGTTCCCCTTTTTGTACCCCTTTTTATGTGGTTTTCAGGACACAGCAAGCCAATTCGTGACACCGAGGGACACAAATAATCGGCGTCTTTATTGAGGCATTTGCGATTTTGTTAGGAAAATTGAGAGCGTTCAGATCGTGTGTGAAGCGAGTGCTCTACCGCTGAGCCAAGTGTGCTCAGTCACTGATCTCGGCATTGGTGGTGGACTCTCGCATGTCTCAGCAGCATCAAAGTTGAGATGACGTAGATGGCCACACAGGCGCCTGAAGATCCGTAAGTCGAAATTCTAGCTCGTTGTTGTTAGATTGATCCACATCAAGCTGCACTAGCTTGTGGACCAATCCCTGATCAGAGCTAGCTGTTATTGTGAATTCACACGGAACTTGTAACAGCAGGCTCGGGACTGTCTTTACACAGTGGGATATCATTACCCAATCACTTCCGTCTGGCTTTTCAACTACGTCCCACAAGTGGGGATCTCCTGGGTGAAGCCTAAACTCCGTTACCGTCGGATCTCCCATAACCCGCAGAGAGAGATTACTGTATTCGTCTCCCCCTGCGAGGCGCACATGCTCAATTTTCACGCGTGTCACAGCGCTAATTTGGCTAGTGATTGCGACGCGATACAGTTTCCACTTGACGATTTGTCGTCGTCCATCAGGTGATTCACCGAAAAACGGATGCACAAATCCGTTACCGCTCTTATTAAATGCGATATCAAGTTGTTGGCTTACCAGATTTACGAAGGTCGGACTTGAGTCTGACAATAGTTGTAAGCGGATCAGTTCTCTTGCCAGAATTGACTTCAAAGCGTCCGGTGGATTGTTGAACTTCTTACCGTCAACCGTTCCTACTATCAAAGGCGTTTTTCCGAGTCTGTCATTCTCCAGTGCCGATAACGCTTCCGAAGAGAGAAGAGGTTCTAACCTTAAGTAGTCAGGTTGTCTTTGAATAATTTCAGCAAACGAAACGCCCAGCTCGTTACCCCTCTTGTATTTGCGCTCGGACTCCGTGATCATCCTAAACCACCTATCCACGAGCTCTTGCTTGTCGCTCTTTCCCAGGTTGTAGAAATTGTTTGTGATCTGATGCGCGGTCTGCCCCCCACTTTGGTTGTGGGACGCGATGACGGAACCCCCAACGTGCCGAAAGTGATTAACAAAGCGATCCATCCGCGTCTCGTTTATGAGGTTGAAGTAGAAGTGTCCTGGGTCAGTCGGATCAATCAGTCTCCGTCGAAACTTGGCCTCGTGCTTGTTTTTAATATCTGTCAATACCTCGACCGGGAATTTGTGACGAGTGTCTTTGTGATCAACGACCTTGTTGTGCGGATCGCACATCACAAGCAAATTCTCATATCCATTTCGTTCTGCTTCGGTTTGTTTTGGATCGTAACGTGGGCCTTTAGGACTCTTACCTTTAATATGACAAATCTCACCCACAACAATGCCGCTATCGTCATCCACTATAGGAGCCTTACAACCGGGAAATGCACATTGATTCCCAGTCAAGGCAAATAGCTTCTTCAATGTCGTTTCGCTATATCTCACAGTTGACGATACACGACTCCTTCGAACGCCTTTCCATGCCCCGTTCGGGGTTGGTCATACGGCCGGATTATACTGGAATGGGATAAAACGGCTTAATTGGACCGACGACAGGCGCGGGGAAACTTGCTGTGACGACATATCTCACTAAACATATCCATCTATCAGCTTATTTAGCGCGGCATTCATTTGGCGAGGGTATGCGGTTTGGAAGAGCACCCGGCGTCAAACCCTTGATTTAAATTTATTTCGGGCCCGTGCTGCACTGTGTGGTGGTTTTACGACCCCATCGCGCGTATCGTCCTTATTCGTCTGGTCCAAACTTTGTGACGGTATTGTGACGGGAATTCAGAGAAGAGCACTGGCAAGTGATACAGATGCATATAGGAGCATCAAAAACCCCCAATAAAACCGCTATGGCTGCAACCTGTTTTAATTAATAGCGGCGAGAATTTGCGTGTTTTCGGATTATGAACCCCATGCCGCCAAGTCGATCTTTCGGCGAGTGAGGCCTTAGGGTGGAGTGCATCAGCCTGCTATGTCTCACCAGTTATCGAGGAGGATAACGACTCGTGTTTTGGATCATAACGATAGCGCTTTTTCAGGGATTCATGCAGCTCGGACGTAGAGTCGGAGAGTGGCTAATGATCCGACTCAACTTATACAAAAAAATCCTCCCGCCTAAAACAACTATTCCTATATCAGAAGAGTCGCTCCAATCCGCCGATGGCCTATTGAAAGGCTTTATTAAATATGCAAAATTGTCTCCCGAAATCACAGACGAGTACAGAGTATTTACGCTTAAGATTTACTTGAATATTATCTTATGCGTTCTCTTGCTGGTGCTAGGGAGCTTCTATGCGTTTGACTATTTTATCTTCTCTGTAAAGGGGAGGCCATTACCAGCACTCAAACCAGGTCCTGCAGGAACTCTGCTTGTACTCTTTCCCGTTGTGTTGCTGAACTTTTTCATACCTTTCGCCAAATTTAGAAAGCTGAGGCAAAGATTTCGATTTAGTCCGGCCGAATCGCTCCTTCATGATCAGCGGAAACCGATAGTTTACTTGCGCTCATTTCACCATGATTCGCCGGAAATTCCGTTAGACGATTTTAGAATAGTTGCCGGTGTGGACTTTAGATGGGGCGCAAGTTCAGAGGAGAAGCTAGTGACCGCTCTCCAAAAGACAGGCCCGATTGTCGCGGTCGGTAGGCCAGGCGAAACTTTGCCACAGTTGGGCGCCATTAGATTCTATTTTAGTGACGATGAGTGGCAGGAGAAAGTCTTGGAGTTAATGTCGTTGTCCCGGTTTGTAATCTTACAGGCCGGGCATTCTAAGGGAACGGAATGGGAAATGTTAACTGTAAAGAACAAGCTGCAACCTCAGCAAGTGATCTTTTCGTTTGTTCACTGGCAAGAGCAGAGTCGCAGGGAAGCACAACTTGATTACGACATCTTTAAGATGCAGATTGGGAGGCTGTATGGTCAGACTTTACCGGAAAAGATCGGCGATTCGATACTCATGTGGTACGACAGCAACTGGTCGCCTCATTTCATTAAAGCAAACCTAGCCAGAACGGAAACTGTTGCAGCAATTTCAGAAGCCTTTGATTCTATTCCGCAATTACAACAGACAACGAACTAACGTGAGGCTCTGAATTGCGTTGAGAGGCGTGTAAGCCTCCCTTGTCTCAAGATCGGCCTATCAGGACCTCACCATCAACAGTTGAGAGAGAGGAACGCAGGACAGATTAGACCACACGATCTAAAAGTTCTGAAAGAGTTATTAGGAAGTTCTCAGGTCCGAATACTATTGAGTTCCTTCCCAAACCGCTGCCAAATAAAATAGAGAAAGCAGGCCGACTATGACGCGAGGAGGCCTCGATGCGGAAGAGCAAATTCAGCGAACATCAGATCATCGCGATCTTGAAAGCGGTGGAAGCGGGACGGACCGTAATGGACGTTTGTCGCGAGCATGAGATCAGCGACGCTACCTATTATCAGTGGAAGTCGAAGTACGGTGGCATGCAAGCGTCAGATATCAAACGTCTGCGTGAATTGGAGGACGAAAACCGACGCTTGAAGCAGATGTCAGCAGACCTGTTACTGGAGAATCGGGCGCTGAAAGATGTGATCGCAAAAAAGCTCTGAAGCCGGAGGCGAAGCGTGAGCTATTTGTAGTGTTGCGCACAGAGCATGGTTTGAGTGAGCGTCGGGCCTGTGCCGCGGTAGGTCTAGAACGATCGGTATATCGCTACGAGCCGCGACCGAATGCCGATGGACCAAGCGTCAAACTACTACTGGAGCTGGCCTGGCAACGACCGGAACAAGGCTTCGGTAAGTTGTTCAGACGCTTGCGACGGTTGGGCCATGGTTGGAATCACAAGCGGGTCTATCGCATTTATTGCGCGCTGAAACTGAACAAGACGCAAAGGCAAAAAACGTTTGCCTACAAGATATCCCGCTCCTCTGGTGGTACCTGAAGCAATGAACGAGTGTTGGTCTGCGGACTTTATGAGTGATGCGTTGTGGGTGATCGTCGCTTTCGCACCTTCAACGTAGTGGATGATTTCAATCGTGAAGGACTGGCAATTTCATCGAAAGATTCAACCGTAGCTACCGTGAGGCGGTGCTCGATATGTTTGTGTTTCAGAGTTTGTACGAAGTCAGAGAGCAGACTGACAAGTGGTTGAAAGAACACAACGAAGAACGACCACATGAGTCTCTGGGCCACCTGCCGCCCAGAGAATATTTGTTAACCCAAAAGCCGGAAACCTCTAAAAACTCGTGGCTGTAATTCCGGGACTGTTACAGTTACAGACGGGCCAATAGTAACGGTGCGACTTAACATAGTCTGTACGTTATGTCTTCAGCAATGCAGTTTTCTGGTTGTACGATCGGCGCTCGGCGTCGGCGCAGTGCAAGTTCGTGTCGAAACCTGTGCTGCCAACGTCGGGGTCACGTCCACTCAGTCGTGGCCACCACGTCCCAACAGGCTTTTCACTTAACAGCGCTTCTACTACCTTTATTCTGAAATCGGCGAGGCAACTCATGACAGCACACATAAACCAGAACAGCAGTGCGCGTGCCGGCGTTCTGAAACCGCCACCAGGAGGTGAATTATGGCCGTTGGAGCTAGATTGACTTCGGTGTCTGAGTATCTATTCAGACGACTGTTCAAAGTCCTCTTCAGGTATGACATCTTCATCTCGTACGCCCGTCGCGATGGAAAAGGCTATGCGGTTAAGTTGAAGGAACAACTGACGCGGTTGGACTTCTCGTGCTTTTTGGATTACGACGAATTACCTGTCGGTAACTCTCTGAACAAGACATTGAAGCGTGCGCTCAAGAAAAGCGCTGCGCTGGTCGTAATCGGCAGCGAGGGCGCGCTCAAATCTCGTTACGTGGAGCTGGAGGTGGCTGATTTCGCAACTACCGGCCGAGCGATCATCCCTGTAGATTTCGAGGGCACGTTAGCCGCCGCACCGTGGAGCGTCATCAAGGAGCGCGACCTCGTTTGGGTTGAAGAAACTAAGGACGCGCTGACGAAGAGTATACCGTCGCCTCCAGTGGCAGATTCCGTTGACAAGCTCTTCAAGTACACACGACGAAACGTACGCGTGCGCGGGCAGGTTATTGCGACCGCCGTGCTCTTCATTCTCGGCACAGCTGCGTCTATCTTTCTTATTCAACGACAAGTCGCAGCGGCAAACGCCCAGCGACGGGAAGCCGAAGCGGCCCGAATCATTGCGCAGCAAGAGCAAGGAAAAGCCGAAGCAGCGACGAGGGATGCCAAGGAGCAAGAGGCACTGGCACAAGCAAGCGCCGCCCGGGCGTTGGAAAAGGAGAAGGAGGCCAGCGAAAAAACCGTAGAGGCGGAGAAGCAGGCGGCATTGGCTCGCGCCAACGCCGAAGAAGCGAGACAACAACAGTTGCGCGCGGAAGAGCAGCAGAGGCTTGCCTCATCACGGCAACTCTCTGCCAGCGCGGTGTCGCAGTTACAGATCGATCCAGAGTTAAGTTTGGTGTTGGCCGGAAAGTCTGCTGATACAGCTCACACAGTCGAGGCCGAAGATGCGTTGCGCAAGGCGCTGCTCGGGTCACAAATACACGCGGTAGTCGAAGGTCATAGGGGAAAAGTGTCTAAGGCTTCCTTCTCTGCGGACGGAGAGTTCGTCGTGGTCGCAGGCGATAACAACATGGCGAAGGTCATGCGTGTGGCGGATGGCAAGATCGTCGCAGAGTTGCGCGAGCAAACGGGGCCAATGACCGGAGCATCCTTCAGCCCCGATGGCCAATTAGTAGTTACCTCGAGCGAAGACAAGTTCGCTCGCATTTGGGATTGGCGCGCGAATCGAGTCTTGTTGGAGTTGCCCCATCCGAAGGCCGTTTACGAGGCCTCTTTTAGTCACGATGGAACGTCGATTATTACCATTGGCGGAGACAACGCTGCGCGCGTTTGGGATACGAAGAGCGGGCGGCCGACTTCGCCGGCGCTTTACGGAATTATTGCCCAACAGCACCGCCGCAGTAACCTGGTGCAGATCATCCCTTTCAGCGTAGACGGTCGTTATGTGTTCTTCGTTCCAACCGAAGATAGTGACACCGAACCCCGTAGCAGCGCAGCCGCGGAAAAGCCCCCGAAACAGAGGAGCGAGGTTTCATACACTGATGGCCTTGCCAGCGATGGCCGCGCCAGCATTTGGGATGTTAGCGCGGGCCGAGTGGTACCTGAACTTGAGGCGAAACTTCCATATGTGCTCCTTGCGGACATCAACGTCGAACAGAAACTGGTGGTCACTTACCGCGGACGCCCAAAGGGCAACGGTCCCGCTGAACTGTGGGACCTAAGTAATGGTCGACGTTTTGCTGTGTTGCGCGAAGAAGACAGCGGCAGCGTGAATGGATTGGCGCTGAGCCCCGATGGAAGTTTGTTAGTGACTGCGGGCCACGACGGTGCGGCACGTGTTTGGAAAATTCCTGAGGAGAAGGATCGTAAGCCGGAAGTCGACGTGCCGAGTGACAGGGAGGAACAACAGACGACGTTGAATCGTGTCTTTACCCTTCACGCGCATAATGGTCCGCTGCGGAGCGCGTCATTCAGCCCCAATGGCAGATTTATCCTGACGACGAGCGACGACCATACGGCGCGTGTCTGGGACGTGAAAACCGGAGTAGAGGTTTCTGTTTTGCGCGGACACACGCTTGCAGTGTGGAGTGCGGCGTTTAGCCCCGACGGAGACCGCATGATCACCGCGAGTGACGACCACACGGCGCGTGTCTGGGACGCAAGTATGGGCCAGGGCTTTGTCGAGTTGCAAAAGATCAGCGATCCGGAGCGCGTGGTCTTCGGCGCGCAGCAACAATGTCCTGTTCAACGAAGATGAACGAACACTGCGAGTGTGGGACGCGAGCGGCAAGACATATCTGCGTGGGAGTTGGCAGGGTCACATGGCCGCGATCAGCGCGGCCGGAAAGGCGATCGTTACGGCTGACCGAGAACCGGCGCGTGTCTACGACACGACGAGCGCTAGTGTGCGGTTCGCACTAGGAAACCAGTCGGGCAAAACGCTCAGAGCCGTCTACAGTTCCGACGGAAGTATCCTTGCTACGGCAGAGAGTGACAATTTCGTACGCATCCGCGACGCGGCAACAGGAAAGGTGCTCAAAGAGCAGCCATTCGAGATGTCCCAGGGCACAAGTTTGTGGTTCAGCCCGGGCAAAAGCGATTTGCTTTTGATGACATCCACCAATAACGCAAAGGTTTGGGATTGGAGATCTGGACGGCCTCCCATTAAGTTGCCGGAATTAGTTGAAATAAATTCCTTTTCGGAGCTTGACGCAGCTTTTAGTCCCGATGGGAGGCTTGTCGCATTACCAGATGGCCAAGTTGTATCGGTGTGGGATGCGCGCAGCGAATGTCGCTTGAAAGTTCAACTCCTTCATAAATCGCAGTTGCATGGCGCAGGCTTCAGCAAAGACGGACGGTTCATCCTGAGCAACGACTTATGGACCACTAAACTATGGGAACTTCCTGCCGGTTTGAAGTGTGAAGGAGAGGAGGTGGTTGTAAAAGAGATTGCCTTGCTGGATGAATCAAAGACTGGGAAGTTACCCATAAGTACCAGTCTGTTAAGCCCAGACGGCAAGTTCATAGTCGTCACATCAATTATAGGCTCACCGCAGGTGCACAACGTGCAAACCGGAGACCTGAAGTTCGAGCTGCGAGATGGCTCCACACACGCTCAGGGTGCCGCGATAAGTTCAAACGGCAGGTTTATAGTCACAGCAAACGATGACGGCAAAGCGCGTGTTTGGGATGCAGCCACGGGAACCCTGTTGCGTACGCTCGACGGTGAACCCGGAGTACCGTTAACGCTGGTGTCGTTTAGTCCGGACGACAAGATGATCCTTACCGCAAGTGATTCGCAATTCAACGTCGTAACGGTTTGGGACGCGACCACGGGTAAACGAATGGGCCAATCTTTCCCTGGGCACCTTGCGTCGTTCAGCCCCGATGGAAAATCCGTCGTCGCAGTTAACGGTGGAGATATCGCCAGGATTTCTGATTTGACGACAGGCCGTCCCATGGGCGACCTGAAGGGACTTACAGGCAAAGTCACACACGTTGTCTTCAGCGACGACGGTCAACGGATTATCGCTGCGACGAGTGATCGGAGGGTTGGAGTTTGGGACGCCATTTCAGGACGCCAGATCGCCCGGCGCAAATACAACTACGACATCGAATCTCTTGCCGTCGGACCCGGCGGACGGTTTGTAGCCACCGTGGAAGCGAGAACGGAAGCTGAAGGCTGGGATCTTCAAACCGACAAAACAATCAAGTTAAAGTTGAGTACTGGAAGAATCGGGCTAAGTCCCGACGGCAAGCTTGCATTCTCCGTGTCTCCCACCAGGAGTTGTGAGCTAGCAGACAATACGAAGGTGGTGGACGTTAATAACGGTGCCGAGATAGCTGACCTCCCAGGTTGCCTGGCAGACTATAGTTCCGATGGGAAACTTGTCGCCGTGATCAGATACGGCATAGTGCGCATAGTGGACGTGAACTCCTGGCAAACCCGCCTTGAGTTGCGCGGCCATTCTGGGTCGGTCACGAGTGCCGTTTTCAGTCCAGACGGCAAGTTCGTTGTTACCACAGGCTACGGCGACGCTGCCGCAATCGTTTGGAATGTAGGATCGGGTGCGATCGAAACACGGCTGTTTGGAAACACCCGTGACGGCCTTTTGAGCGCCGCATTCAGCGGAGATGGTAAATCGATCCTGGTGGTTGGTGATGACAAGACTGCGCGGATCTACCGCTGCGTGATGTGCGGAGGGTGGGATGAACTGATCGAGCGCGCACGCGAACGCTTCGCGATCCAGTCCCGCAACTAGCATTTGGACGAAACCCGGGCATAACTATTCGGAGCCGATTGCTCAATCTTCACATTCGCAAAGAATAAGTTAGGTCGGGTGACACATCCGCGAAAAAGTGGACCGGGGAATGTTTAGTATTTCGGCCCTTGATTCGGGATCGTAGTACTTAATTGCGGGCGAGCACAAACAAATTTGTTAGCCAAAGCATGGTGTGCAGGGTAGCCCAGCTTGTGACGGTGTTGTGACGGGAATTCAGATAAAGGCACGCAGAGGCGATATAGCTGCATATAGAAGCATCAAAAAACCCCAATAAAACCGCTATGGCTGCAACCTGTTTTAGTTAATAGAGTTGAGAGTTTGCGTGTTTTCGGATTATGAATCCCACGCTCTAAATTCATAATTGCTAACTGGTTGAATGGGCCGAGAAGCATGGTGTAACACTCGAGTTCATTAAACCAGGCATTGTCATCATAATGAGCATTTGACGCTTAATTAATTCATAGCCGAATCTGGGCCCATAAGGGACGATGATCTGAAGTGTTGAAGTTTCCGATACCCTGCCGCAGGATTTGGCAGTTACGAACGGCGATCCAGTCTAACTTTTCTCGATAAATAATCCATCTCTGATAAGTCCAGTTCTTGCAGGCAAAAGGGTCTGTATATCCCGTTTTCGCAAGAAGTTGTTCCTTCCAACAGCGACATTCCCTGATATACCAAGGTTTTTTTGATGAAGTTGAACTTTGATAAGTCCCCGTAATGGTAGTAATCCAGTTTTCGAAAGAGTTAAAATCTCCAGCGATGATCGATGTACCGCTCGCAGATGTAATGGTATTGATTGTTTCTGCTAAAGATTCGAACTGCGCAAATCTCCCTTCCACACCACCGTCTTTATCTTCAAAATGCGTCGAGCAAATAACAAGTGATCTGCCGAAATAGTCAAACTCAACGCACAAAGCGAACCTCGCGCCTACTCGTTTTTCACGTTGCACAATTTCTATCTTATGCCTTGGTGGATCAGCCCAATTAAAGGCAGCGGGGAGCTCAATTCGAAAAGAATTCTTGGGTAAAATGCGGGTTAGTATTGCATTGCCCTGAACACCGCCTCCCGCGAGCTCTTTCGGTCGACACGGCGTTTGTATTTCGAAAAACTCTGTACCAAAAAAGCCTACCATTGAAGTCGAACGAGCAATAACATTCAGGACGTCAGCATTCCTCGTCCTCTGATTATTCCAATCAACCTCTTGAAGACAAACTACGTCCGGCTTAAGTTGATTGACATACGCGGCGAGCGCGTCAGGGTTTGCACCACGCTCGATATTCCAGGTGAGAATTTTTAATTCTTGGTAATCCTCAATTCTATTTAGGCTTAGAGAGTTATTCTTCACATAAACTTCATCTAAAGAGAGCTTCTTTTGGAAGTCATTTAAGCCTGCTGCCTCCGTCTCCATACCCTCGCCCAATTAGATATTGATAACTAGGAATTATAATGACCCCGCGAACTGTCGTAAACGCCTTTTCGCTGTCCCGAATCGGACTAGGACTGCTTTTCGTGGTCTGTTTTCAGAGGGTAACAGCCCTTTTCTATGCTTCGATCGCGCTTTGTGTGCTTGCTCTAATTACAGACCTGCTCGACGGATTCTTTGCACGACGGTGGCACGTAGCGTCGGTATACGGTCGCCTTTGGGACAGCCTTGGCGATAAGTCGTTTTACGTAGCCATCATAGTTGCATTCAATACCCACGGCTTTTTGGGTCCACTCGTAAGCTGGGGACTAATCGCACGCGAGATCGCCCTCTATATAACCCGCGTCTTGTTTGTTGAGAAGCTTCCAAAACTAGAGCAAATACGACCGTGGACCAACTGGCATGGATACTTCATGTACGCAACTATCGTACTTGGATTAGCACAGATGTACAGCGAGATAAACGGACTTTCGTACTCGCTTCACCTGTACATGCAAATCTCTGCATATTCCGCACTCGTATTTGGCATTGCGAGCATAGTTCACTTTCTTAAGCTCTGATAAATACTCTGGCTGTAAGGCCAGGCCTTAACGATTAACGGAATTACAATGCCAGCAGTCTTTATCGCTACGGTCGCGGTGGAGAAAATGCTGGTCTTTTGCTCAAGGCAATATTTCAACACGTCAAAGTTCAGCTTTTCATCAAAGACTCGGTGTTTCAATTCATTAAGCGATTCAAACCTCAGCGTTCTGATCTTCGCGTAGATATCACCCAAAAACACCCAGTTAATTCCTATTAAAGTCACCGTGAGAATTATGTACCCGATAATGTGCTCGGGGTTCATCTTGAATGTCAGGAGATGCAGCGTGAATTGTACATAAATGAGGGCAACAACAATGTTGAAGGCGATGTGGGCATTATCAACAAAGCCAAAGCCTCCTCGTTGATCGGGATTCAGCAAATCATATTTTAGCGCTTTTTTGTCGGAGCCGAATTTTATGGCCTGTTTCAGTTGGAATGTCGTAACTATCATCACATGTGCAACAAACGGCATGATGAGTAGATAGGTATAGAGATTGTGAACCCTACTTGCGACGAACGAAAGTAGATGATCGGTCGAGTCAAATACCTTGTGGCCCCACTTGATTTCAGGAGTACCAAAGATATGGAAGGCAACGTTCCCCAGCCAAAAAATGGCGCCGGCCAGTATGAACCCACCTACTAAGAACCCGGCTCGCCCGTGCATCTCGATCATCTTTGAAAGAGTTGCAAGCGCCGGTTTGATGAACTTAGTCTCCACAACGGCCTCGCTGCTTCTAATCGAACTGACACACTCGTAGTATTTTTTGACTACAAACAGCGAGAAGGCATTCCCAATAACTGTTGACAGAAGGCCGTAATTATTCAGTAAGCCAATGCCCTGATCCATGTAGAGCACGGATTCCCTCACCGCTGCCGCGCACAGAAGTGCGAAGTCAAGACCTGAAACCGCCAATCCAACTAAGAGCAATGTCAATGGACTTCGGCGCAGAAATTGTCGGGCGAGGGCTCTTGCCGGATTCATCATAATTCCTAGTTATTCAAACCCTGGATTAGTGGTCAAGATTTGCGAGGCTAGCAAGGCAAGAATGCAAGGATGCTATGCTTATAGAGGACAGCCTCACCGTAAGTCCCACGCACGATAATTCTGGTTTTTCCAAAAGTCAACGCCAAATTAGCTTACTAGGGAAGTTGCTGATCCGCAGTTCTACCTCGTCAATCCCACAAGCTGTGTCCAGCACCATTGTTCCGGTGCCGACTCAACATGGCGCCCGAGAATTCGCGCGAAGGTTTCTGTCATGCTTTGTTCGGCCTCAGAGTAAGAACCAGTTGTTGGCGGTTCAATTGGTTCTTCAACAACGATGTCGTATCGGCCATCGCTGTGTCTTACCGTTATCACTGGCAGCAGTAAGGCATGAGTCCGAAGCGAGATTGATGCAGGAACACGAGACATGCGAAAAGGCATATTTAAGAAAGTTACCGGGATAATCGCGGAACCGAATATCAGATCCGCCGCCATAATGACAACATTACCGCGCTTTAATAGATGTGCTGCTTTCATCACACCCGGCACAGAACTCTCAAGGAGTTGAAAACCAGTTTTGGGAGTCATGATTGCTTGTCTATATGCATGCCTGTATAGACGAAACCGATCGACTACCCATCCAAGTTTTCTCGTTGGTTTGTACGACAGGAATCCGGGGCTCGGAGATATGTTCTTCAATCCAAACGCCATCATTTCGAGATTCCCATAATGCCCGGTAATCAAGATGACTCCTCGACCCTTCCCAAGAGCAGCATCCATACGCTCCATATGCTTTATTGTTATCGTGGGCCAGTGAGTTGCTTCTGTCGCAAAGCGCATAAGGTCGAACGCAGATTCCACCATGTGTTGAAAGGACCGAATCACAATATTCTGTTGGATCGATGCACTAGCGTTGGGAAAAAAAGTCTGCACGTTTTTTACCGCCAGATTCCTATCTTTGCGGTATAGATAAAACGCAACTCGACCCAAGACATCAGCAACTGTGTGTTTCGCAGGCTCGGGAAGCCGCGCAAATGTTCTGGCCAAACATAGAATCAACTTCTCGTTACATGTTCCGATAATGCCAACTGCCAACGGTCCTATTTTGATACTGTTTTTCATCTCCAGATTATCTTTCTAGGCATGAAAACTTAGGTCTGTAAGATGCGCTAAAAACTCTTCAGCTCGTTCAGGAGGTGAGGAAACGATTTTCTGTGTCTAGGCGCGTTTCGAGTGGTCGATTATGAATCGAAACGACGCGGGCGACAATAGCTATGCGCATTGATTTTTCTGCATCGCCTCCTTATGTCCTGGCCTTGAAAGTCCTATCTTCTCTAATTAGACTGCGAGTGGCTTCCCACCCACTAAGACGCCCTACCAAGCTCTTCAATTATTTCGAACAGTCGGTAAGGACTGTTTTGCGGAGGTGCATACCCGTGTTACTAGTTCAAGCAATCGAGGAGTTTTTCAACGGTTACTTTTCCACTCACGAGCGTAGCGCAAAGACAAGAGTAGCTTATCGTTCGGATCTGGACCAGGTTGCGGCTTACGTCGGTACTGCATTTGATTTGAGTTCACTAGATCCATCATTTATAGAAAGCTGGGCAGCGGACCTGCGTGTGAGAAATTATTCATCCGCGTCAATGCGACGAAAGATGGTTGTTCTCAAAGTCTTCTGCTCGTATTGGGTGAGGAAAGGAATCCTTCCTGAATCGCCTTTCTGGCGAGTAAAGCTCAGTTTTGGACGGATAACACAACTTCCAAGATCTCTAAGTGAGACGGAAATGCGTGGTTTACTTTCTCAGGCAAGACAGAACCAATCCGCAGTCAAGATTCAGCGCAAGGCCACGATAATTGCGAAGGGAAGGCCGCAAAACGCGTGTCTTCCCGAATACCGCGCATTACGCAACCTGGCACTCGTGGACCTACTCTTTGCGACGGGAATGAGGGTCGGAGAGGCTTCAGCTCTGAATTTAGAGGACTGTTCACCGTCAGAAGCAGTCTTTCGAGTCAAGGGCAAAGGAGGAAGAGATCGTCTAGCCTTTGTCGTGGATACCCATACCCTCCGAATACAAGAAGAACATCTCCAAATGCGTTCGCAAATTGCTTCAAAGAGTTCGGCCTTATTCCTCAATGCAACTGGTGAACGTCTTTCAACGCAAGGCATGGCCAACATTATTTCTAAATTTCGTAAAGATGCCGGAATCGAAAGACACGTTACGCCGCACATGCTTCGACATACCGTAGCTACTTTATTGCTCCGCAATGGAGTTGACATTCGGGTGGTCCAAGAGTTTTTGGGCCATGCATCAATTGCAACGACCCAGCGGTATACCCACATTACGAAAGATCACCTTGTTCAGGTTCTGCGTGAACGTCACCCTTCGTTGGTGCTTAGATCTGTCTCCTAGTGGAGGATACGAATATTGAAGGGTGGCGTCGGTAATGCCAACTTGTCGTTAACGAAGAAGGGATGTTAATCAATCGAACTTTGTCGGAGACGCAGCTTGGTCCACCTATGCTGCGCTCGATCCCGAAAAGAGCGATATCAAGCGCGACTACAAGAAACGAACTTCCGTGTAGCCTCCGCTGTGGCAGCCGTCAACGGTCTCGCTTCGTTCGATGAACTCCGCTTGCTTCGTTCGGTGTGCCGTTGACTGCTGTCGTTGCTGCGGCTTCATGTTAATTAGGAGTTAGAATTCACTTTGAATTCTTCTTTACAATTGACCTCCAGCAATAAACTCGGAGAAAAGAAAACGTAATAGGACGGAAAATAAAATGCGATCGTCTTTGCTCAATGAAAAGGGTACCGGAGTTAGAAGGCGGGCAAGTTCTTATGTCGACAGCCAGATCGTAGTGAAAGGAGGAATTGACAACCAGGTTTATTAACGTGCAGTAGCATTGCGCTTGGTCCAAGTTTGTCCCGCAATTGTCCCGCAGTTCTTTACAAACTGAGCACTTCAAGCACAATATGCAACGTATGCACACGCGTTTTTGTTTGAGCTTTTTCCTAACTATTAAAAACAAAAGGCTCGTGAATCCGACTCCTAAGCGGAAGGTCGGGGCGTTGAGACGCGCCGGACGGTCCATTGACAATGTCGTCAAAGTCGAAGCGCAATAGGTGTCCTATCTTGAGATAGGGATACGACCCTGAGATTTCATTACGAAGCGTGTTTACTGCAGCTCGCTGCTCGTCGTTAGTACACTGCACGGCTTCTCCTCACACCCGAGAATAGATTTAGCTTGGTCGCAGTGATAAACAGCGCCTGACTTGTGCTGGGTGAGCAACTCTGTCGCAATTTCCAGTGCTCCGCCGAATACCGTTATCGGCGGAGCCTTGGCCCACAATCACCGGGTCTTATATATGATGACCACGTTATCGATGATGAAATCATCAACGTCGCCACCACTCCCGCCACTTGCGTTGCGAGATTCGATGTTCAGTACATTATTTGCCTCCTTCAAATTGTGATGAGGTTCGATAAGCATGATGTTGCCATTCCAGGTATCTCGATTAGGACTCGCTGGCAACAACAAGCCGCAATTAGCAGCTGGTCCATTAATCTCGAACTTATGTTTCTGATGATCAACGTCGCGCGATTGAAACATCAACAAGGCGGTTTCGCGGGGATCTACGTTTGGGCAAGGGAACGAGAATTCTTTTTTTCGTCCCCTAAATCGAACGTTGGGCTCGATATCTTGAAAGGCACCTTCCTCGTTGCCAAAGTGTTGTCTTACCCCCACAATAACAGTGAAATTGGTTGCCATAAAATTCTCCTTTTTGTATTCAAGGACACTTCACTAGACGCTCTCTCTATCGCCGCATCCCGTGTAAGCGATAGTCGTCGAATGTAAATTGAGCTCATTTATTTTCCTCATCGGAACTACCGCAGGTAGAGCATGTGCCTGGCCGTTCCAGCTATATACGCGCCAAACCAGAGCGAAACTTGTCTCGACTCCAACGTGTTTCTCCTGCTTCTTTTTCAGCAGCGGCGTATAATGCAGCCGTTCAAAGTCCCACTGCTTGAAATCTGCAATGCCTCAGTCTTTTGAAATTACCGAATTGCTTCGACGGTGGACCGCTGGAGAGGAAGCAGCGCTTGATAGCCTGGTGCCTCTGGTGGAACGAGAACTGCACCGGATTGCACGTCGATCGTTGCGTGACGAACGTCCGGGACACACTCTACAGCCGACCGAACTGGTAAATGAGGCATACCTTCGTCTTGTGGATCAAACCCGAGCACAGTGGCAGAATCGCGCTCATTTCTTTGCGATTGCCGCTCAAATAATGCGGCGTGTCCTCCTCGATCATGCAAAGAGACGTAGGCGAGCTAAGCGGGGTGCCGGCGCTAACCAAGTGTCACTCTCGGGCGTAACAATAATGTCTCCCGAAAAACCGCAAGACGTGATTGCATTGGACGAAGCGTTGACGAGACTCGGGCGCGTAGATCCTTTAAAGAGTCAGATTGTCGAGTTGAGGTACTTCGGCGGTCTGAGTCTCGAAGAGACGGCGCAGGTGCTCAACGTAGCACCAGTAACAGTCAGCCGTCACTGGCACCTGGCAAAGGTTTGGCTTAAACGCGAGTTGGATGGATAGAATTTGTCTCCCTCTGTCGCGTTAGAGATTGGGTGTAGGTCATGAAATCCAAACTGTGGCGACGTGCTGAAACGGTGTTTCATCGTGCTTTGGAAATTAGCGACTCCCAACGGGAAGTCTTCCTGAAAACTGCTTGCGAGGGGGATCCTGAGTTATTTAGCCTAGTTCAAGAGTTACTGCACTCCTTTAATAATCCTGGCAGCTTTATGGAGGAACCTGTTTTGGGTCGTGGCTTGGAGGTGTTACGCACTGACAACGTGCTAACGATAAGAAAAAAGCTAGGGCGATACGAGATCATTAAACCAATCGGTACAGGCGGTATGGGCGAGGTGTTTTTAGCGCATGATTTAGTTCTCAATCGATACGTGGCTCTTAAACTCTTACCTACGCTTCTCACCGATGATCCACAGCATGTCAGGCGATTTCACCAAGAGGCCCATGCGGCATCGACGATTTCCCATCCCAATGTTGCGCACATCTACGAAATTGGAACGGAAGGCAACTGCCATTTTACTTCGATGGAATACGTTGAAGGGCGTACTCTTCGCGAAGTTCTGAATGAAAGCAGACTCTCCGTGCCTGAGGCCCTTGAAATCGCGTTACAGGTGGGTCGTGCTCTGGAGTCGGCGCACGCGTCCGGTGTTATTCATCGTGACATAAAACCTGAAAACATAATGATCCGGCCGGATGGTTATGTGAAAGTGTTGGATTTTGGACTGGCAAAGTTGGACCGGATGGTGAATGTTGACGATCTTCGTCAAACACAAGCCGCTACGATGGTCCATACCGAACCGGGATTGATTATGGGCTCGCCCGCGTACATGTCTCCCGAACAAGCACGAGGAGTTGAGGTCGATACCCGCACCGATATTTGGAGCCTGGGAGTTGTTTTGTATGAAATGCTTTGTGGTTGCACACCATTTCAGGGGTCAACCAAAATGGATTTGTTTGCTGCGTTGCTCCGTGAAGAGCCGGCTCCTATTTCAGTGCCTTTGCGGCATGCGCATCCCAGGCTGCGCAAGCTGTTGGCCCGAATGCTATCTAAAGATAAAGATCAGAGATATTTAAACAGCAGTGAAGTCATCAAGGATCTTCAAAGTCTGATAAGAGATCTACGATGGAATACAAACAGTGAGAATAGGTCTCGATTGTTTCAGGATTCGCGGATAGCTTTCGTAAAACACAAGGTGTTGGTGGCCTTTCGGTCCTGTGAAGGTACTATGATCAAGGGTCCATTACCGTTTTTCATTATGACGGTCATAATCGGCATGGTGCTTACGTGGTCCATAAAGAGATCTGATCGTCCGCAAGTGCTCGAAAGTAACCCTGAGGCCGATAGACATTACCAAAAGGCTCTGGAAGTAATGTTTCGTGACGACTTCTATTTGGCCGTATCCGAACTCGACTTGGCTACCAGGACCCGGGGAGGCGATCATGCACGTTCGATCATGGTTAGGGCAAGATTGGCTGAGGTTTGGGCCGAATTGGATTACTCTGAGAAGGCCAATTATGAACTGTCCATGTTGGCCAATCTCGTTCCCGCGTTTGAGAGGATCTATGGCACTTCAGAAATTAATTCCTGGTATGTCGCTGCCGTCCGCGCGACAGTAGCCCGTAATTTTCGTGATGCGCTTTGGATATACAGAAAAATCGTGGAAAAGGATCCCACGAATGCGTTCGCATGGATGGATCTTGGGCGAAGTTATGAGCGGCTACGTTGGTGGGAGCAAGCCGCATATAGTTATCGTCAGGCGTCCGCAAAAAACCCTTCTTTGGCTTCGGCATTTCTGCGGCTGGGAATTAGCGAAGCAGCAAGGAAGAAGGATGGGGAAGCCAACATTGCGTTTGATCGGGCGTCTCAGCTTTACAGAATGGCTAACGACGAGGATGGTTTGTTGGAGCTATTAAATCAGCGCATTGTTTTGGCTTATCGACTGGGACGAAGGGACGAAGTTCGTCGCTTTCAGGAGGAAGCAATTCGCATTAATCATATCAATGGCTATCAGGTTGTGAAACATGATTTCTCCTTAGCCAGAATCTTTCATGCAGACAAAAAAAGGGCAAACGAATTGGAACGTGAGGCTCGAAGACGAGCCGAATCGATTGGCCGCGTTAATTTGCTATTTCGCGGACCGGATCAGCTTCTTGTAAACGGGCTCGTCGATATTGCGTTGTTATATCTCGGCGACAATAATCACATAAAGGCGCAGGAGTACATCATTGAGGCCTTACGTATTGCAGAGCGGTCGGATTTAAAGTTTGGGAAGTCCAAAGCGCTGTACGCCCACGCACAACAATGTCTGCATCTAAGTTCTCCGGATGCGGACCGCTACTTTAAGCAGGTGTTGAGAATCGAAATTCCAAACCGAGAATTCTCGGATCAGACAGTGGCGTTATGGCGCAACACTATTTTGGATGTGGATTATGAAGATGCCCTGGCTAAGTTTAAGAGCCAGAATTATCAGTAGGGACTACTTTTAGTTTTAATGCTTCGCGTAATCAGCGGATGACGATAGTCCCACTTCGCGAAGAATTCTTCCAGATTTTTTCTGATAACTTTTTCCATCGCGGCGACGAAGTCGCTGGTGACGACGGACATCCCGCAGGAGTCGCGGAATGCAGGGCCACACGCTTCTGCGAGATGTCGCCGCAACCAATCAGTCCCCATCTGACTTTCGACAAGTTCATAAATCCACAGGCGTATTTTTCTATAATAATCGGAAACCGACGAGGGCGACGTCAAATAAGCGGGGTCGGCATCGTGCCAATAGCTCACCAGTGTTTCGACGTCGAGCGGCTTCGATGTCGCGGATGACGATCTAGTGTCAGTGGAAAGTAGTGTTTACGTAGATCATGCCACATCTCGTCATGCGCGGTGCCTTTGCGCAATCAGACCGAGCAGATCGTCGATACCGCTTCCCACGATCACGTTATCATACTAACGCTATGAATCCGGGAGGTCTCACAACGACATTCTAATGATCCAAATTCTCTGGCTGGATGTAAATCGGAAGAACTCACCCTGCCGTCAACCTTCCCGTCAACATTCAAAATCAAATTTGTAAGTGTCTGAAACAGCTTAAATTGTGAGCGTGAGCCTGTTTACTGAGCTGGTAGAGGGCAAAGTTAGCCGCCATCAACTCCTCAGGCCTTGCGACGTGCCAAGTCTTAACATTTCTTAGAAGCGCTCTTTCTTGATGGAACGCTTCGGTTGATCGCCCTGATCACCGTAAGCGGGCTTACTTGTCTTCTTTGATTTACTGCGAGGTTGCTTCTGATAAGGACCCAGGCTGACATCCTGGGTAGACTTCACCTGTGTCTTCATCTGCAACGCTTCATGCGTGTAAAGGATCTATTGATAACGGTCGTTCGTGGTGGTATTCCTGGCGGAACCAAGTCGCTCAAGTCTTACCTGTTACCACCACCCAACTGTCCTCTGTGACCTCGCAGTTATCGGGGAAATTAGAAGACGACCAACTGATGGAACTCGGCACCAAGGTCCAACCCATTGTTGGGCGATTTCGCAATAACCTTCGGTGCGGAACCATCTGGGAAATGCCTTGGACTTGTCGCTGCAGTTGTTTTCAGATTATGAACCCTCGCGGCACAACCAAAACCTCCCGAGAACATTGCCAGTTCCGCGGTCGGGGGTGAATCAAACTAATCTAGGAGCTTTAGTTCTCTTCCTAGCAGAACGCTGTCGGACACGCCTCATGAACTCGGGACGTTGCAGCTTGATACTATCCCAGACTACCAACGCAGACTCCATCTTCGTCATTGCCCGAACGTCCCCATCTTGAGATACAACAAAACCTAAGCTACCTGGTACGGTATTGCAGTACCTCATCATGGAACGATGTCGGGTGCCGTAGTGCCTATAATCCAATCCTTTCATCCGACTAGCGCTGGTAGCGAAACGCGTTCTTGCGAGTCGAATGTCCATAGGCTCTTCGTTCACCATAATCTCCGCTCCAAAACCTTGTATCACGAAATCAGAATCGATCAGTACCAACCCGTCAACCTTACTCAAAAGAGAAATGAACCAAATAGCATTCGCAACCTCTTGTTCGATGTCTTCTATTTCGGCTTTGGAAACCGTCTCGTCCAAATACAAGTCCATAGGAACTGTATCGCTGTCGTCGTCCATGTATTCGAAAATTTGATCCGAAGCTAGGGTATTTTGAATTACGGATGATCCAAGCCGCTCTAAAGCCGTTCGAAGACGGTCATATTTCAGTCTATATTTGATATTTAATCCCTTCATCGTGTGGTCGGGTGTTATCAACAGAGCGCCACCGTGATGATAATTCTGAATCCTTAGCAGCAGTCTACAAATCGTGCCTAACCAACGCTGCGTGAGACTTATATCGTTGTGCCATCGATTATCGTAGATCTTATCTCCGACAGATTTACGAACGGTTTGTAAATGCCTGAAGATCCCTTGATTTAGGATTTCCCGAATTGGCCCATCGGAGAAAACGTCAAGATCTTTCGTTATCAATGTGTCCACTTTGAGTTCCGCAATTTTTTCCCGACGCAACCATGCCACTAGATGTCCTGGTCCCATAATAGTAGCTTGGAAAATGCCTGGTCGTTCAGGGCCCTGTGTCGACTCACGATTGATAAAGTCATAATGAGCATTACTTTGGTCCACCAAGCCCCAAATAACTAGTTGAGCCTCAACTTCAGGATAAACAACGAGAGAAGAGGTTCGTGGATCAGAAGCTTTGGTCAATTTGATTAAATTTGAAATTGTTAAATCGATGGGGTTAGCAAACGGAATAAATTTGAACCTGTTAGCTAGGATGCGCTGTGGGGGATGAGGATCTGGAGCTTTCGGGTTCAGGTAGACAACATCAAAAGAACTGAGTTCAAATTCCTCAGTCTTTAGACTTGCAAAATACATAGTTTCAAAAAGTTCATCCAATACAATTCGCTTCGGTCGAGACTTTTTCTTGCTTAGGGCAGAATAAACGGCAAATGCCAGATCTTTGGGTGTTGAATGTTCGCTCATCGAAGTTCTAGCTTTCGCTTCAAGTCGGCACCTGTTCAGCTTTCTTCCAGCTATGAAGGAGAATGTAAGTTCGATAGCGTTAAGCCGCAAGGACTCGAGCGCGCTAACACGCTGGCACTGAATTGTGAGGAAGGAGGTTCTGTCTCGCGGATACCGGGATAGCCTAGTGCGCGGTTGTTGGTGACCTCGAAGGCAAAACGAGAGGCGGGGAGCGCGTCATCTTATCGTCTCTAATCTCCGAGGCGAGTGCTTCAAACTTGGGCTTCAACGTCACATCAATCGCATAACATTTATCGAAGCTCGCCGTCGCCATCGCTCTTACATATTGACATTCTCTCTAATGAACCATATATCAAGACTCCTCGATATTACCATTAGCTTTCGTGCTCACATTGTGCCAAAGGAGGTCTGTCTAAAATTGGAAATAATAGCTAATTCATAAGATGGCAGTAGATGAAAGATAGCCTTGTCCCTCGGTTCTTATTGATTACCACTTTCAGCTGCCGCACAACCAAAACATCTATTCAGGTGTTCGGTATGGCGAAACATGGATAATGGCCGTTTGGGACTCGATCTTAGACCCACCCTCGAAGAGACATGCATAGAACTGAAGCTATCGAGATGATTCTTAGTGGCCGTTGGAAGGAGTGGAACGCCTACCGTAACTTGAATAAAAAGTGGAATCCAGACTTTTCTAATTTTCAATTCCCTGTATGCAATTTGGCGGGAGTTAATCTAGATGGTGCGGATTTGCGAGGCGCAGATTTGTCTAAAGTTACGCTTGTGAGCTGGTACAGACCTAAAGTTACTGAAGCAAAATATAACATCAGAACCAAGTGGCCTCCGGGATTCAATCCTAATCAATGGCAAGCACGATTTGTTAGTGAGGGAAGTCAAATGCAGATGCCCAAGGTCTTTCTATCTTATGCATGGGCAGATAAGAGTCTTATTCGCGCTATCGACCAGTGGCTGAGAAATAAGGGAATTGACACTAGAGTCGATGAACGGGATTTTTTCGCAGGGTCAAGAATTCGAGACGAAATAATGCGAATCATGCAAGACTGCCAAGCCGTTATTATCTTCTATTCGACATTCTCTAAGGATAAGCCTTGGCCGGACTTCGAGCGGGAACTAGCGAGCGATCTCGAGATAGAGGCCAAGAAAGAGGGTAGGGAACCACCTCGCATTATCTATGTGGTAATTGGAGATCTTGGCCTACCCAACATTACCGAACGAAACCGAATTGCTGTGATGACAGAAGGCAAAAAGTTTCCTGTAGTTTGTGATGAGATCTATAGAGGTATATTAGGCTTAGCACGTGATCCGCAAATAGTTGATCTTAGAGAGTGGGAAAATTATCAATTCTAAGTGCAAGTTGGACCTGTTTCTATAGCTTCACTCGATCAGCAGTGCAACGCAGGAATCGTAGATAATGAATCCCCGCTCGCGCCGCGGTCGAGCCCAAGCGTCTTCCCCAGACAGCTGCCACAGTTTTGTAACTCTCAGCCAGAGTGAGCTCCTTACTCTTCACAAAAAAAAGACCGGTGCCAAAAGATAAGCATTACAGAAACGATTTACCTATAAGCCAACAAGCCCTTTCTGGACCAAGAACAACGCAAGCGAAATCCATTCTGCCGATAGTCTACTTCGGGTTTATTGCCCGCTATGAAACCGACTCCGTCTTCCACATCAGAGGTGAGTGCAGGCACTTAAAAGAACAGATAGTTACATTCCCCAAGGCAATAAATGATGACGTTATAGATGCTGCAGCTTACCAATTACAATAGCAACTCCGCCTGGCAAGAACCCGGAAGACGGAATTCCGACATTTACAATTACTTTCATTTACTCAAAACGTAGATTAAAACCACTGCCAAATCGATTAACAAGTGAACGAATAGGAAGAGACTTATGACCGCAGCCTTACTTTTAGTGAGCAGGGTTTCGGTTCGCTCAACGAAGTAATCTGCTGCGTCAAAGTATCGAGTAAGTTTTGGGAAGGTAACCCGACGTTCGTCCGGAAGAGATGGTGATTGAGTTGAAATCTGCTGAGACAAGACATATCCCCCTTTGGTGAATCCTGGGATATGCGATGTCTATATGGGGTCACTCCCCAACGGTTAGTTCCTACTAACAGTAGCGGCACTCGCTACCAAGAACAATCTACTCGGATTCACCGCTTAAATTATTAGCCCGAGACCGACTTCTTTTCTCGTTGCGCGGCGGCAATTGGCCCTGCCACGGTCCTGTCTCTCGCTGTAGAAAGCTTAGAGCCAAGCCTATCCGAAAGTCAATCTCTTCTAATCAATGTCAGACCAGGAAAGTAACCGCGCTTGAAGCAAGCAGAGTGTCGCATAGATCATCGAACATACACTCTTTACCCTCAGTCTAACCTTTATCCCAACAGTCGTTTATTAGTCCTTGTGTTCCAATCCATGGCGTTACACTCGCTGGTGTTACACCCGCTAGTCTTCGCTGGCATCGCCCTTGCAAATCTAGGGGTCGATATTTCCTAGCTGAGTACAATTGAATAAATGAACGGTTTGAAATATGGCTTTTTTAGTACTGAAACGCAAACTGGTAGTCACGAAGTGACTTAAAGGATTCAGAGAGGGGTGTTGTAAGTTACACCCACTGTTGTCAGTTTACATACAACCATCGTCTTGGTCTCAGCCCTTAAGAAACATTTTGAATTACGGCAGATGGTCCATGCGAAAGGGTTAAATCTACCACTCAAACATCATCAGGGCGATCAAATTCGTCTCTACGATGTCAGGTGCATCACACATATAACGATAACGAAATGCAATTAGGCCAAGAAAAATCAAATCGTCTTAGACCTATCGTAGGACCTCCGTTCAGTGATCAAACATGGCGTTTTGGAGGACCACGCCAAAAAGAGGATCCTCGCTCGTCGCAGTTGGAGTTTCGGATACCTGGCGAGTCACCTGTGATGCGTAGCCTAAAGACATTGATTCTGAGAGCGGCCGATTGCAACTCGACCGTTTTGATCATCGGTGAGTCAGGTACAGGAAAAGAATTGGTTGCACGCTCGATTCACGACTTTGGACAACGACAAGCAGAACCATTCCTGGCAATCAATTGCGGCGCTCTTACCGAATCGCTACTTGAGTCTGAACTATTCGGCCACGTCAAAGGTGCCTTCACCGGCGCGACTACTTACAAGAAAGGGGTATTTGAGTCAACAGGTAAGGGAACAATCTTTCTGGATGAGTTTGGAGAAATGTCATCAGCGATGCAGGTACGTCTATTACGCGTGCTGCAGGAACACAAAGTTCGGCCTGTAGGCTCAGAAGAATCGAAAGAGATTAACTTTAATGCACGAGTGGTGGTGGCAACCAATCGTGATCTCAGGCGAGAGGTTGCAGAAGGAAGATTCCGCAAAGATCTGTATTACCGCGTTAACGTGTTTTCGATTCGGTCTCCCGCCTTACGCGATCGCTTGGACGACTTACCGCTTCTCATTGATGTCCTACTAAACAGGCTCGTCGATAGTACCAAGCTCGTCCGACCACTTGGCTTCGATTCAGAGGCGCTCGCCCTATTGCAGAATTACTCATGGCCCGGAAACGTTAGAGAACTGGAAAACCTGATCGAGCGATTGGCTATCAATCCTCCAGGCACTGGTCTCGTGTCCAGCACGGATATCAGCTTTGCACTTGAATTGAACGGCTCAGGTGAGTCTGACAACTCTCGCGAGATTATTCTCTCGAAAGGACTGAATTGCTTGAGAAATAGCCGAGCCACCACCGTACGGCATCTGCACAAACGTCAGGAGCTTGACTTGTACCTCACAGAACTTGCCCGAGTCGGTGGAAATGTTACAAGGGCAGCACGACGCCTCGGTATTAATCGATCAACTCTTCACATGCGCATAAAAAGATTAGAAATGAAACTGGCCTCGCTATCGCAAGCGGAGTAAGAAAAATGACTACCAACTTGACCGCTTTAGAATCCCAAAGTCGACCACCGCTGCTGAACGTTTCTGAACTGGCCGCGTTCTTAAAGGTCAAACCACGTACGATCTACGAGATGGTTGCACAGGACCGTATCCCATATCGCAAGCCGCCAGGCTCGAATATTTTGCGCTTCGATCTTGATGAGATCATCGCCTGGACCAAAGCTGGAAATAACAAATGACGACAGATCTTGAAGGTGCTACTATGCCGCCATTCTCTTTGGTGGCTGCAACCTCAAGGAGAACGAATGTCGGTATTTAAAAAGAAGAACAAGAATGGAACCACCAGCTACGGGTATGACTTCCGAGATCGGGTGACAGGTACTCGTTATCGAAAGATCGTTTCGTTGGCTCGTACGAAGTGGGATGCTGAACAGGCGGAAATCGCAGCCAAAAAGGAGCTGTTTGAGAAGCGATTTGGAGTTGAGGAAAAGGGAACTGCATTGCTTTCTGAGTTCCTGGATGAGGTTTACCTACCTTGGTCCAAAGCTAACAAGAAGTCCTGGCGCGATGACGTCTATATGCTTCCAATGCTGAAACAATACTTCGAAGGAAAAACCTTGCGCGAGATATCGGCTCAATTGGTTGAAGAGTTCAAGAACAACCGCTTGAACACTCCGACGAAAAAGAACACACCGAGGCGACCCGCAACCGTTAATCGCGAGTTGACGTTGCTTAGCTCGGTGTATTCTCTGGCCGTCAAGTACGACAAAGCTGAATCGAACCCTTGCTCAAAGGTGGATCTCTTTACTCTGGATAACCTCCGCTACCGCTATTTGATGCCGGATGAGGAGCCCAGATTGATGGCGGCGTTGACCGGACCTCGCGCTCATTTACAACCAATCGTAACAGTAGCACTCGGAACCGGAATGCGGATGAGCGAACAGTTGCAAATGAAGCGTCATCAGGTCGACTTTCTTCGTAACATCGTGACTGCCAGACACACGAAGAACGGAAGACCACGGGACATCCCGATGAACGACGACGTAAGACAAGCGCTCGCTGATCTCTGCAGAGACAAACGGCCTGACGATTATGTCTTCGTGAGTGAGAAAACCGGCTCATGCATTCGGGAGGTGAAAAAGGGATTTCACACTGCGTGCAGAATAGCCGGCATCGAGGGCCTGATCTGGAAAGATCTGCGGGCCACGTTTGGCACCAGACTGGCTGAAGCTGGATGTGATGCGTTCACGATCGCTCAGTTGCTTGGACACTCAGATGTGCGAGTGACGATGCGTTACGTGCGAGCGGTTGAGACCAGTAAACGAGTGGCAGTTGAGGCCGTGAGGCTAAACTCCGGAAAAGTTGGTCACGTTTTGGCCAGTTGGCCAAAACAGCCAGCGACGGCGCTGGCTGTAAGTCATTGAAACTAAATGGTGGAGCAGAGGGGGGTCGAACCCCTGACCTCCGCATTGCGAACGCGGCGCTCTGCCAAACTGAGCTACTGCCCCACGCGGAGGGACATATTAGGAAGGGCGGTTGAGTAGTGTCAAGGCGTGGGTGAGGGCGTCCGCGAGTTTCTCGACGTTCTTGCCGCCGCCTTGCGCCATGTCGGGCCTGCCGCCGCCGCGGCCGTCGAGCATCGCGCAGGCTTCGCGCATCAACAAGTTCATGTCGCCGATGGCGTCCGCGGAGCGGGCGAAGACGAGGCGCGCGGTGTCTTTGTCGCGCGAGGCTAGTAAAGAGATCGTGCGAGGGTGCGAGATCAAGGCATGGGCGAGCTTCTTCAACGACTCCGCATCGCGACCGTCGAAGATGTGAGTTACAACACCCTCTACGGCAGTAGCCAATAACTTTTCTGCTTCAACGCCAGCCGCCAATTCTTCAAGACCACGAACGCGACGATTCAACTCTTTATGCTCTTCAACCATCTGCGCCGCGTACTGCGGCGCGTCGTCTCTGCCGGTACTGAACAACGCCGCCACATCGCGCGCACTCTTGTTCGCCTTGCGATAGTCCGCGAGCGCACGCACGCCCGCTACAAAGTCGATCCGCGTCAGCCCCTTCGCACGCTCCCACGATCGCACTGCGATCATTCCGACTTCGCCGGTGCGATACGCATGCGTGCCGCCACACGGCGTTAAATCAAATCCATCGATCTCGATCAAACGCAGATCACCATCGCGCGCGGGCTGCTTCCGCAATGGCAGCTCCGCCGCCTCACCAGATGTCACACTACGAATCGCGATCGCGCGATCCTCCCAAACGACATTGTTCGCCAACTCGACCGCCCGCTCAATAACTTCCGCAGTTGGATTGTTCAACTCAATGTCGATCTCACACGACGCATCGAGCACGCGAAAGCTGCGAGTGGGAGCGTTGAAGAGCGTGATCAACGCCTGCGACAGAATGTGTTGACCCGTGTGCTGTTGCATGTGGTCCAACCTTCGCGACCAGTCGACACGACCGCGCACGGCATCACCACGACCAGGCGCCGCGCCCTGGACCACGTGCAGCACGCCTTTGTCACCATCGTCGATACACTCGACAACGCGCAGGCCGTTGAGTGTGCCGGTGTCACTCGGTTGACCACCGCCGGTCGGATAAAACGCAGTACGATCGAGCACAATCGCGGTCCAGCCACTGACGCGATCAGTGACGTCGACCACACGAGCTTCAAACTCGATCAAATGAGAATCGGAATAATAGAGGCGTTCTGTTACTGGCATTTATTTTATAATCGGCGCATGTCACGCAGATCCATTATCGCAATTGCATTCATCGTCACACTAACCAGTGTTGCCACGGCCCAAAACTCCCTGGAGCCGCCGCTGAAATCAATCACTTATCAACTCTCAATGTCGCGACCCGTGTCGCACTTATTCGAAGTACAAATCATAGTTGAACTACCCGAACAGTTGAAAGACAAGCCGCTTCAGTTTCAGATGCCGAAGTGGTCGCCCGGACGTTACGCGGTCTTTGATTTCGCTAAAAACGTTCAGGAATTTCGCGCAAACGCGCCCGTGACGCGCGTCAACGCAGACACGTGGAACGTGTCGCCACAAGGCAAGACCACCATCAACGTTTCATATAAAGTCTTTGCCAACGATCTCTCCGGCACCTTCTCACAACTCGACAATCGTCACGCCAATTACAACGGCGGCTCGATTTTAATGTACGTCGTGGGCCATAAGCCCGATCCGGTAAAGCTCACGATCCAGCCGCCCGCCGGCTGGCGAATCGTGAACGGCCGCATCGATCGACCCGGCCAAACCGAGTGGCGATTTCCAAACTGGGACATCATGATCGACACGCCCACCGAAATCGCACCTGATTGGACTCAGGACGACTTCACAGTCGACGGCAAAAAGTATCACGTCGTGGTCCACTCATTCGGACCAGAAGGCGGACGCCGCGCAGCGCTCGTGAAAGACATCGAGAAGATCGTGCGGGCCGAAGTCGCGATGTGGGGACCGCCTGAGTTTGAAGAGTACACGTTCCTGCTCCACTTCGCTGCCGACGATCGCTCGGGCGACGGCATGGAGCATCTGACGTCGACTCAGATTATCCAACCGGGCGCGCTTGGTGATCCCGGTGTTTACGAACGAACACTCGGCACTGTCTCGCACGAATTCTTTCACGTGTGGAACGTCAAGAGACTGCGCCCGCTCGAACTTGGACCATGGGACTTTTCGCGACCACTCGCCACGCGCGGGCTCTGGGTCGCCGAAGGCTTCACGAATTATTACGGCCACCTGATGTTAAGACGCGCAGGTATCACGGACGACAGGCTTTTTCTAAAAGAAGAAGCGCAGACGATCGATCGCATCGAGAGTGCGCAGGGAAGCCGTTTGATGAGTGCTGAAGAATCGTCGCTATCGGCTCCGTATATCGACGACGCTCCGCACGCGCAGTTGGTTAACCTGGAAAACACCTCGATCAGCTATTACCCGAAAGGCGAACTGATCGGCATGGTGATGGACTTGATCGTACGCGGTCGAACGAAAGGGAAGGCGTCGCTCGACGACATCATGCGCGACATGTACGAAGAGTTTTACCTGAAGAGTCCGAAGATGACTTACTACCTGCGCGGTCGTGGTTATACAACGGAAGATCTCGAGCAAGCTGCTTCGCGTCGCGCGGGTTTCAATCTCAGCGATTACTTCAAGCGACACATTCGCGACGTGGAGGTGTTGCCTTACGATGAAGCGTTTGCGTATGTGGGGTTGCGTCTGGTCAAGATACAAGCGGAAGAGCCGTTTGATGCGGGAATCTCGCTCGATTCTGAAAGGCCGCGCGAAATGAAGATCGAGAATGTTCGGAACAACTCGCCTGCGGAAGATGCAGGGTTGCAGATGAATGATGAGATCGTCTCGCTTGCGGGAAAACCAGTGACAAGAGAGACGTGGCGACGGACACTCGCGCGTTTCAAGTCGGGTGATTCAGTGGCGATCACAGTCAAACGTGATCGACGAACGATCAAGGCGAATATCGTGATGGGCCAGCCGGAAAGGTTTGATTACCGGATCGAAGAGAAGGTGGATGCGACGGCGGAACAGAAGCAATTACGCGCTGCGTGGTTGAGTGGAAAGTGAAACGCGGATTTTACGGATCAGAGCCAGGATTAACGCGGATACGTCAAGGAATAATGATTTCGAGTGAATGAGGAGCGATCTCGAAGCGCATCGGCAGGTGACCGAGTAACTCACCATCGATTTGGACGTGTGCGTCGCCGTGGGCTTTGATCGTTACGGCGTTTACGAATTGGACTTCGGGTGTGTCGCGAGGCATGCCGGTGCGCATTGCCTGTGAAAGCAGGTGCAGGTAACGAAGGCGGCTGCGCGTGTCGATGATGCAAACTTCAAACTCGGGTTGATCGAGTCGCGCGCCGGGTGTGATCGCAAGGTCGCCACCGTATTTTGCCGCCTTACCGATCGCTGCAAACGTCGACGTGTAATTGTGGCCGTTGATTTCGAGTATGAATGGGCGCGGGTTCCAGGTTGCGAGATGACTCAAACCTGAAACCCAAAACGCGCCTTTGCCGATGCGTTTTTTCAACGACGGTTGTACGCGCTTCACCACCGACGCGTCGAGACCGATTCCCGCCATCAAAATAAAATAACGACTCTCGTTTGTAGTCTCATCGATCGCGAGGCCGAGATAGATCTGCCGCGACTTACCTTGGGCCACGATCTTTAACGCTTGTTCGTCGTCGAGCGGCAAACCAAGTTCACGCGCGAGAACGTTTCCAGTGCCGCGCGGAATGATCGCGAGTCGCGCCTTCGTGCCTGCCAAACCCTGAATCGCTTCGTTGATAGTTCCATCACCACCGGCAACGATCACATCAGAACTACCATTACCCGCAGCGCGTGCGGCAATCTCCGTTGCATCGCCGGGGCCGCGCGTCAAACGCAAATCGACTTTGACGCCGAGCGACTCGAGTTGTGCGGCGAGTTCTTCAACCGGTCGCCGGCGTGAAGCGTAGCGACCCGTTTTCGGATTTGAAATAAGTGTTGCCTTACGAGGAGACATTGATCACGTGTGCGCAACGGCAATCGAGGTGCCGTGCGCGTTTGCTAATTGCCAAGCGGATGACGCTCTTGCGTGACTGCCAAAAGCAGACAGTTGTCAGATAAATCAGCCACCGAAACACAGTACAGGCGACGCCGGTTAAGTACAACCTCGACGGGAATATCTTTCGCTCCTCCTCAGTATGCATCGTTGGAAAATATTATCTGGAGGTTTTCGCAATGCTTATCAAGCGACATTTCTGGCTCGCGATATCAGTGGCTCTGTTAACGCTGGCTTTTACGTACAGTCGAGGTGCCGGCGCGCAGCCTGTAGACGCGAACGAGATCGTCATTCAAAATTTCGCATTTGAACCAGCCACGCTGACGGTCAAGCCTGGCACAAAAGTCACCTGGGTCAATCGCGACGACGAACCACACACCGCGACGGCCACTGACAAACGCTTCAACTCAAAAACTCTCGAGAACGGCGACCGGTTCTCAATGGAATTCAACCAACCTGGCATTTACAAATATTACTGCGCGCTGCATCCGAAGATGACTGGTCAGGTCATCGTCAAGTAGCTCAAGGAGAGACAAAGTGAAAAACGATCAAATTGAGCGACGTAGTTTTCTTAAATGCATGGCGTGGGGAGGCACCGGACTCGTCTGGGCGATGAATGGCGGCGTACTGAGCTCGGAGCTGCTCGCCACACCGAAGCGAAAGACCGGCTTCAGCTTTGTTCAGATCAGCGATAGTCATATCGGATTCAATCGAGATCCAAATCACGATGTGACAAAGACTCTGCAAGAGGCGGTCGACAAGATCAATGCGCTCGATGAGCGGCCCGCGTTTGTGATTCACACGGGCGACATCACGCATCTGGCGACGGCCGAGCAGTTCGACACGGCCACGCAGATCATGAAGAGCGCGAAAACGGATCAGGTTTACTATGTGCCTGGCGAGCACGATGTGTTTACTGACGATGGCAAGCTTTACTTCGAGAGATTCGGTGGCGGGCCGGGGTGGCGAAGTTTCGATTACAACGGCGTGCATTTCATCGGGTTGATCAATGTGCTGAATCTGAAGCAGGGAACTGGAACCGGGCTGGGCGGCAGCGGGCTCGGACAATTGGGCCAGGAACAGTTAGCATGGTTGCAGAAGGATCTTAAGAGTTTGTCTACCAGCACGCCAATTGTCGTGTTTGCGCATATTCCGTTATGGACCATCTATCCCGATTGGGGTTGGGGCACGGATGAGAGTGCGCAGGCGTTGTCGTATTTGAAGCGGTTTGGATCGGTGACGGTGTTGAATGGGCATATTCATCAGGTGCTGCAGAAGGTTGAGGGGAACGTAGCCTTTCATACGGCGCGTTCGACAGCGTATCCGCAGCCTGCGCCGGGCACAGCGCCCTCGCCTGGGCCGATCAAGGACGTACCGGCGGAGAAGTTGCGCAGTACGTTGGGCGTGACTGACGTTAGTTACATGGCGAAGGCCGGATCGTTAGCGGTTGTTGACTCTACGCTAGTTTGATTGATAACGCCGAAGGCGTTCGCTAATTTCAGCCCATGGTTGGAGCGAAGCGACAACCATGGGTCAGAATTAAAAGTTATTTAGAAACCCTGAAAGGGTTCGCCAACCGCCTAACCCTTTCAGGGTTAAAACGTATTTGATGTATTGGTTCCCAGGGTTCTCGCAGGCTCGAACCCTGGGCTGAAATTAGCGAACGCCTTCGGCGTTGGAGCAGGAGATGAAATTTGCGAAGACGGTTTTTCTGGTGGCGGGGATTTACGGGTTGATTGTGCTCGTGCCGCAGTTTTTTCTGGAATGGAAGATCGGTGTGGATACGCCGCCGCCGATCACGCACCCGGAATTCTTTTACGGCTTTGTCTGCGTCGCCGTCGCGTGGCAGGTTCTATTTCTGATCCTTTCGCGAGATCCGATCAGGTATCGGCCCATGATGATCCCCGCAATGCTCGAAAAGATCGGTTTCCCGGTCGCGGTTCTCATTCTCTACCTTCAAGGTCGCGTGTCGCCGACCATCTTCATACCCGCCAGCCTCGATCTTGTCTTGCTGTTTCTATTCATAGCAGCGTACCGGAAGACACGCGCAGACGACTCATCTCGGTCCTGATCAGCAACGACTTCGCGTTTTGCGACTTCGCGATCTCGAGCGAGCGCTCGAAACACCGCTCCGCTTCCGCTCTCCGATCTTTCTTCAACAACAACTCGCCTTTGAGTCGATAGAGTTCAGCTTCGTAATAGCGCTCGCCGTTGTTATCAACGATCGTAGTCGCTTCGTCCAACAAAGCAGACGCTTCGTCAATTCGATCCAACTTCGAAAGCGCCTCCGCCAGTAACGCCAAAAAATGTGGACGGACGACCGCAGTTGCTGTAGCGTCAAGCGCCGCGAGTCCGTCGCGCATCAGATCGATACCTTCCTGATCGCGTCCCTGCTCGCTGAGCGTCCAACCTTTCATCACATCAGCCATCGCACCATACAACACGAGTCCATGCGACTCGGAAACCTCGCTGACCGCCTGGGCATACTGTTGGGCTTTTAGGTAATTCCCGCATAACTGGTAAAGAATGCTCGCGAACAACTTTGCGTGTGCGAGTCCATGCGGCTCAGACAACTCGAGCGCGAGCGCCACGGCTTCGTCCATGCGCTTCACGGCTTCATCAGTCCGCCCGAGAAACCAAAGCGCCCACGCGGCGAAGCAAGGCATCGCAACACCGGGATTCAGTGCATACAGAAAAGAGTCGTCACGATGTAGCGCGGGATCGTAGAGCGCGAGCGCTTTCTCATAATGGTCCACCGCAAGCTCGAAATTACCGAGGTGCGTGTTGGTGATCTCCAACGCCCAGTGACCGCGCATGGCGAGTCCCGGATACGGCAGTCGCTCAGAAAGTCGCAGAAACTCCTCGGCGATAGCGCGCGCGGTCTCCAATTCGCCGCTCAAGGTATGGAACGTCCACAATCCCCAAAGCACTTCAGAAACATCAGGTGAATCACCCAACTGATCATAAAACTGGCGCGCCTTCATGTAGACTTCACCGACGTTCGGCGACGCATAACCCTCGATCGCGATCAACGGAACACCGAGCGTGAGGTGCAAACACAGCGCCTCGTTCACCACTTCGCGCGTCTCAGGCACGTTGCCGATCAACTCGATACCACGACGTGCGAGATCCACAGCTTCCTGATAAGCAAAGCGCCGGATCGCGTTGTTTGCGCCCGTTTTGAAGTAGTAGGCGGCGCGCTTGTAGTCGCGGCCGCGCTCGAAGTGCATCGCCAGCTCAGCCGAGATCTCCACAGCGCGGTTGCCGTAAACCTCTTCGCCGCGTTCCGCGATCAGCCGGTGCAGTCTCACGCGCCGCGCCGCGGGTATCCGGTCATACAAAACGTTCTGGTAAACGGCGTGTACAAAACCAAACCGCGTCACGACCTCGCCGTTCGGTAACTCCTGTACGCCACACTCCTGAATGTATTGCTTCTGTCGCGCGAGCTCGTTACAGCGCGCCTCGACTACGCCCGGATCCTCTTCAAGACCGGCCGCAAGCGCAGGCGTTGAAAACTCAACGCCAGCGACACTCGCAGCCTCCAAAGTTCTTTGCGTGTCCGGATCGAGATGGTCTACGTGCCGCTCGATCATCTGCTTGATATTGTCAGGCACGCCGAGCTCGACATTCGCGAGATCAACGTCTAATACCCACCGGTCGTCACGCTGCACGATCAATCGCGACTCAAGCAGGTAATTCGCCGCATTCACCATAAACAACGGATTGCCATCCGTGCGCTGATGGATCAATCCTGCGAGACCTGCGGGAAAGCGGTTACCCGGAAACGTGACGGCGAGATAATCGTTAACCGCAGCTTCACTCAGGTATTCGAGCGGCAACTCTTTACACAACTGCTTCGCCATCAACTCCTGCTTCACGGTCTTCAGTGGATGGCCACTCACGATCAGCTCAACGTTACGAAACGTCCCAATCAACATCAGATGCGCGCGCTGTCGACGCGTCGCGAGATACGAGATCAGATCGAGCGTTGAATAATCACTCCAGTGCAAGTCTTCTAAAATCAGTACGAGAGGAACGTCGGCCGTGAGTGCCTCGAGCGCGTCGCCCATTTCTCGCAGCATTCTTTCGCGCGTCGCACCCGAAACATCGCGGCTCAACTGTTCGCGTTCAGACTGGTTCAACAACGAAGGCATTTGCAACAGCCACATCGGTGCATGCGCGCGCACAACATCGGCAACTTTTGGCTGCTCGCGACAAAGACGCCCGATCGCTTCGAGAACCGGCAAATACGCTTCACCCGTTCCGTATTGTTCCAGACACTGTCCGCGGCCGACACGAATCGATCCGTCAGCAGGAATCATTCGCGCGAACGCGTCGACGAGCGCGGTTTTCCCGATGCCGGCTTCCCCGGTGATGAAACCGATTTGGCGGTCTCCGCGCATCATCCTGTACAGCCAACGATGCATTCGCGCTAACGCCTGGTCGCGTCCAACCACGCCTGAATAAATGAAAAATGCACCGGAGAGCGCGTTGTCCTGGAACGACTCGTCCGGCGTCTGCCTGGGTTCCGCCGCGATCTCTCCAATGAAGCGATAGCCGCGCCGGTGTGAAGTTTCGATGTAACGGGGCGTTTTGGGATCGTCGTCGAGCGCTTCTCTTAACTGCCGCACAGTGACTTTGAGTACGGCGTCGCCGACAAACGTCTCCGGCCAGACAGCGTTCAAGAGCTCTTCTTTGGTAACGAGTTGTCCCGATCGATTCAGCAGGTAGTTGAGTAGGGCGAAAGCCTTCGGCCTGATCTTGATTTCCTCTGAGCCCCGCCACAGGCACTCATTAACGAGATCGAGGGAAAAGCGATCGAAAACTATACGCTTGTCGTTCACGGTCAGGCTCACGTTTGGACCATTCTCCTCTTCTGTTCGGTAGATGGCAAACAAGGCGGGGGAGTTAGCCGGGAAACTATTTATTTCTCTGTGCAACCTCTGTGTTCTCTGTGTCTCCGTGGTTAACTAATTCACAGCAACAACTCACCACGGAGACACAGAGAACACAGAGGTTGCACAGAGAAGAGTGTGCAAAGCTCATCTCTTGTTCATTACCGCTTTTTGATCGCTTTCATTCCCGAAACGTTACCGCACAATTACCGGAAGTTTATGACTGGCCTCGCGCTGATCTCTATCCTCTCGTCCGACTTAATAGATAGAGAGGACAGTATGAACAAACATTTTTTCGCATTAATAGTCGTTTTGGGCTTATTCGCGGCATTTGTGGTGATGCCGCGTCTTGTTGACGCTCAGGACGACCAGGCAGGAGCTTCGGCAGTCGCGAGTGACTCGGATCCGGTTTCGGTTTTTCAGTCAGCCGGACCCACGGCAGCTTCGATCCAGGGATCAGTCGATCGGTTTCGCGATACGGTCAGCGTGCCTGCTGGTCGTCGTGAGATCAACTGGGACGGAGGCAGTACAGCCAACGAGGCCACGTCCGTCGTGGGAAATCCGTTTAACGGATTTCAGGTCACGCGCGGCGCGCTGTTCACAACTCCCGACGGGACGGGGTTTGTGCAAGCTCCTGCCGGCACCGATGTGCCACCCGGAGGACTCGCCGGCTTTTTCAACAATCCAACTTACAAAACCAGCTTTCGAGCTTTCAGCGCGTCACGTCTATTTGCCGTCGTCGGCGGCAAAGTCACAGACGTGACCTTCTTCGTGCCCGGCGGCGGCAACGTAGCAGCCACGGTCAACGGTTTCGCCGCGGTTTTCAGTGATGTGGACCAGCCGAACGGAAGCGGTCCTGCGCGAAAACGCGGTAATCGAAACGCCAGCACGTTGATCGAGTACTACGGCACTGAGGGACAGTTGTTGTTCAGCAGTTACGTACCAGCGTCGCCGGGCGATGGCGGGTTTTCCTTCTTCGGCGTGGTGTTTCCTGACGCACGTATCGCGCGAGTGCGAATCACGAGCGGCGATGTCGCGCCCGGTCCAAATGATTCCGAGAAAGACGACGTCGTGATGATGGACGATTTTATTTTTGGTGAACCGCATCCGGTTCAATGAGGAGAGAAAAGATGAGTAAACGTAGTTACGAACTTGCCCGTCGACTCGAGCTGGGCGCGCTGGCGCTCGAAGCTTTCGCCAGTTCGCTGACGGAATTCGAGTGGCAAAGCCGTGTTCCCGGAGATGGGCGAAAGATAGGCGTGGTGGTCCATCACGTTGCGAGTGTTTATCCAACCGAAATCGAGTTGGCCCAGACGCTCGCGAAGGGCGAAGCGGTTGAGGGTTTGACAATGGACGTCATCAACAAAATGAACGCCGAACACGCGAAGAAATTCGATGGTGTCTCGAAAGACGAGACGGTCGAGTTGCTGAAGCGGAACAGTGCGGCAGCCGCAGCGGCAATCCGTTTATTGACAGACACCGACCTGGATCAGGCGGCGCCGGTGTCGCTCTACGCGAACGCGATTCTTACGTGCCAGTTCGCACTCGAGGATCACGCGGTGCGACACAGCTATCACCACCTGGGGCGCATCCGCGCTGCTTTGCAGGAGAGGACGTTGGCCAAGTTAACTGCGTGATTTTTCCACGGTGGAAACCATGAACTTCGAAGAAGCAGTCATGCCGCATCTTGACGCCGCCTACAACCTGGCGCGTTGGTTAACGCGCAATGAGGCCGACGCGCAGGACATGGTCCAGGAAGCTTACCTGCGCGCGCTCCGGTTCTTCGGCGGCTTTCATGGGACTGACGCGCGCGCATGGTTATTAACAATCGTGCGAAACACCTGCTACACGTGGTTGAAGCGGAGCAGATCGCTGGAGTTGTCAGGCGACTTCGACGAGGTGTTGACGAAAGAGTCTGACGAGCCTGATCCGGAAGCTTCGCATGTTTTGAAAGTTCAATCGCAATTGATCAGCGAAGCAATTGAGAAACTGCCGATCGAGTTTCGTGAAGTCGTGATCCTGCGTGAGCTTGAAGAGCTTTCGTACAAAGAGATTGCGTCGATCACGGGAATTCCGATCGGCACCGTCATGTCGCGGCTCTCACGTGCGCGCAAGCGACTGGTCGTCTGTCTGCGTGGAGTTTCGCATAAGCCACCCGCTATCAAATGTCAGATTAAGCTGGTCCAAGCGGGGAATAACCGAGTCGCTTGATCGGTCTATAGATCAGAAGCGATTCAAAGACTTGATGAGAGAGTTAAAGAGGAGAGTTGTTATGAAGAACGTAGTTGCAAAATTCGGGTTGTTGGCAGCGATGATCGTATTCGCCGCCAGCGTGTCCGCAAATGCGCAATCTCTGCAATACAGATTAACCGCAAACATTCCGTTTGATTTTTCAGTGGCCGGCCAGAAACTTCCGGCGGGCAAATACTGGATCAACCGCGCGCAGCAAGGTAACGGCGATATGGTGGTCCAAATCAGCAGTACAGATGGCCACTCGAACATCACTCGTTTGACGATTCCTGTGTCCGCATCCAATCCTGCAAAACACAGCTCGCTGATATTTCGCGTTTACGGCGATGAGCACTTCCTGGCTGAGATTTGGCCCGTGGGAAGTGTAACTGGACGGGAGTTGCCCAAATCGCGCGCTGAACGCGAGCTCGCGCGGAAAGCACAGGACAGTGGAGTCGCGGCCCTTAACGCGCCGGATGTAAAGACAGTCGCCATCCAGGTGAATTAACAGCCGTGAAGTTTCGAGTGACTCTCTGGAGTGCGCCGGCCTGCCGTTGCCGGGGGGCGCATAGCGAGCCAGGCCCCGCACTTCAGAAGTCCTCGAATCAATTTTTTCTCCGCGTAACCTCTGCGTTCTCTGCGCCACTGCGGTGAACTTATCTGCAAATTAAATTAAACCGCAGAGGCGCAGAGAACGCAGAGGTTGCGCAGAGAAAAGCATGCTTGTTTCCCCTACCCTCCCCGCCCATCTTATTTAAGGAGTGTTTTGTTGTGACGAGATTTAGACTTATAGCCATCGCTGCGTTCATTGTGGCTTTTAGCAGCAGCGCTTTTGCACAAACCAGCAAGGGATTTTTCGTCGGGAACATTGCCGATCAAAACGGTGCGGTTGTTTCCGGCGCTATCATAAAGATTACAAACTCGGGCACCGGTGTTACGCGCGAGACCGCTTCAACCGACGACGGCGGCTTTCGTTTCGACGCCATCGATCCAGGCACGTACAGAATCGAGATCAGCCAGGTCGGATTCAAAACCATCACGCGCGACGGTTTGATCATCGCCGCCGCTCAAACCACGACCGCCAATTTCCTGCTCGAAGTCGGCACACAGACGGAAATGGTCGTCGTGAATTCCGGCAACGACGTTCTGCTCCAGTCGCAGGACGGCGCGCGCGTCAATACACTCAGCAAACGCGAGATCACTGACCTGCCGACACCAGCCCTGAACCCCGCGAACATCGTTTTCACGTTACCGGGCGTCGTCGATCCTGGTCCACTCGCCGGCGGCTTCGTGCAGGGAAACGAATTCTCTGTCAACGGACTGCGCGCGCGTGCCAACAACCAGTTGATCGACGGCCTCGACAACAACGACAACGCCATCGCCGGACAGTCATACATTCCAATCCTGCGCGATGGTTACAGCCAGGTCGCAGTACTTCAGTCAGACTACTCAGCCGAGTTTGGACGCGCAGGCGGCGCAGTCGTGAATATCATCACGCGCAGCGGCTCAAATGAGTTTCACGGTTCAGCTTACGATGTGATCAATAACAGTGTTTTCAACTCGCTGAGTGCCAGTCAAAGAGCAGACGGCACGAGAAAGCCGGTAGTAACTGAGAACACGTTCGGCGGTTCGTTTGGTGGTCCAATCGTCAAAGACAAGCTTTTCTTCTTTGGCACTTACCAGCGCGATCTGGTTCGCTCCGGCACTGACGCAACAGTCCGCGTGCCGACCGCTGAAGGCTTTGCGAGGCTGCGCTCGTTGTTTCCCGCGGGCACGAATGCCAATCTGGATCGTTACCTGAACATAGTCGGAAACCTGCGCGGTCAACGTGAGATTTCAACCGTTGCCCTCGGCGGCAACCGTCCCGACATCGATTTTGGTGAAGCGACGCTCAGCAGCTCGCAGCCAGTGACGGACGATCAGTTTCTGGCTCGCGTCGATTGGACGCCGACACAGAAAGACAGTCTCTCGTTTCGCTACGTTTACGATAAGCAGGCATTCAACAATCAGTTTCCCACTGTTGCTTCAGGCGGCTCGCCGTTTCCGGGATTTGAAGTCGACGTGCCGAGTCTCGTGCAGAATTTCTACTTCAACTACACGCGCAACATCTCGACACGTCTCGTGAATGAAGCCCGTTTTGGTTACGGACGATTCGACGTGACCTTCGGCGCGCGTGATCCTGAAATCGCAGCATCCGGGCCGCTCTTTACATTCAGTGGCGCCGGTCTGGGCCAGGGAATCACGTCCATTGGTTTGCCCTTCGTCTTTCCGCAAGGGCGGCTTTTCAATAATTACCAGATACAGGACACGCTCTCTTACACGGCCGGCAACCACACGTTTCGCTTTGGCGCTGACCTGAATATTCAACGCGCCACGCAGCAGATACCGTTCAACTCGCGCGGCGTGCTGACGTTTGCAGGTGGCGGCGGATTCAATGCCTTCGGTAATTTCGTCGATTCGTTTTCAGGACGTGGCGCGGGCGGCGCGAGTATTTCATTCGGCAATCCGGTGATCGTTCCGAATGCCTTCTACCAGAATTACTTCGTTGAAGATTCGTGGCGAGTGAAACCAAATCTGACGTTGACGTTGGGCCTGCGTTACGAGAATTACGGCACGCCGTTCAACGCGATTCCGTTTCCCGCATTCGCAGGTTTCGATCAACCAGTTGACACAGTCGCACGTCAAAAGCGCGACAACAACAACTTCGCGCCGCGCTTCAGTTTCGCGTACACGCCGCACTTCGCGAGATCGCTCTTCGGTGATGATAAGACTGTGATCCGCGGCGGCTTCGCGGTCAACTACGATTTCTTCTTCAACAACATCCTGGCAAATACCGCGGCCACCGTTCCGAATACATTTGGGGTGACGAACTTCGGAGCTTCGTTATCCGATCCGCGCGGGATTGCGAACTTCGGAACCGGATCGTTGCCAACGACGGGCACGCCCGATCCGTTTGCGACCATCAACACGATTCCGACAGATCTCGTTAATCCGCAGACGTATGTTTTCAACTTCGGTATTCAACGCGAGTTGCCGTTCAAGTTCATCGGCGACGTGGCTTACGTTGGGTCGCGCGGAACACGGCTGTTTATTAACGAGCAGTTGAATCCCGGCATCGGTGGCTTCGATACGCTTGTCAGGCAGTTTGAGAATCGTGGCTCGGTCGTCTCACGTACGAATGGCGGCGACTCGAGTTACAACTCTTTACAAGCGCGACTCGATCGTGGTTTCGGCAGTGGTTTGTTGCTGCGGTTTGCTTACACGTACTCGAAAGCGATCGACGACGTGAACAGCGAAGTTTTCGTGACGACAGGCGGCAGCAGTGTCGGTTCTGATCCGAACAATCGACGTACGGATCGAAGTCTATCGTCGTTTGACGTGCCACATCGATTCGTCGCGACGTTCATTTACGATCTGCCGAAGCTCGGTCGATCGGGGTTTGTTCACAACGTGTTAGGTGGTTATTCGATCGCGGGCACGTATCGCATTCAATCCGGAAACGTGCAGACGCCGTTCGTTGGTGGAATCGATCTCAACGGCGATGGTAGTGCGACGAATGATCGTCCGGCGATCAGCAATCCGAATGCACCGGCGAACTCAGTCGGGTTCTCCAATTTCATTTCGGAGAACTTTATCTCGGGTCTAACTTCGCCGACTGGCTTCACGGATCTGAATGGCAATCCGGTTAATCCGGGGGACGTTCGATTTTTGGTTAGTGAGTCGATTCGAACTGGTTTGGCTGGTCGGAATACGTTGCGTGGTCCAAAGCAGAATCGATTGGATCTGAGTTTGACGAAGTCGATCGATCTCGGGTTTACACGGATGGAGAACGATCACTTTGAGATCCGGTTTGATTACTTCAATGCTTTGAACACGCCGCAGTTCGGGCCCGGCACGGGTGATGTGACGGACACGACGTTCAATGATTTCCGGTTCAATACGGGAAATCTGCTGATCGGAAATGTGAATGGCGGACGTATCGGGCAGTTCCAGTTGCGATACGTTTTCTAATCTCTCAGCCGCTCTTCTCTGTGCAACCTCTGTGTCCTCTGTGTCTTTGTGGTTAACTCACCACGGAGACACAGAGAACGCAGAGAACGCACAGAGAAGAGAGAGCCCCTACTCTAAACGGTAGTTAGGCGCTTCCTTCGTAATGATCACGTCATGTACGTGAGATTCCTTCAGGCCTGCTGAGGTGATGCGGAGGAAGCGCGTCCGCTCTTGAAACTCGGGTATTGTCTGGCAGCCCGTGTATCCCATTCCGGATCGCAGACCGCCGACGAGTTGCGTGACCATTTCGGCGAGTGTGCCTTTGTACGGCACGCGTCCTTCAATTCCTTCGGGAACGAGTTTCGAATCAGTCTCGATCTGGTCCTGCGCGTAACGATCGCGCGAGCCTTCGCGCATCGCACCGAGCGAGCCCATGCCGCGGTAAGTCTTGAACGAGCGTCCCTGAAACAGAATCACTTCGCCCGGCGCTTCTTCTGTTCCGGCAAACAGCGATCCGATCATCACGACATCGGCGCCCGCAGCGATCGCCTTCGCAACGTCGCCTGAAAACTTCACGCCACCATCAGAGATCACGGGAACATTCTTGCCACGCGCAGCTTTCACACAACTCGAGATCGCGGTAATCTGCGGCACGCCCGCGCCGGTTACAACTCGCGTCGTACAAATCGATCCTGGTCCAATTCCGACCTTAATCGCATCAACGCCCGAATCGATCAACTCCTGTGCGCCGGCAGTCGTGCCAACATTTCCCGCGATCAGATCTGTTTCCGGATGTCGCTTCTTGATGTCTTTAACAGCCTCGATGACGCGCGATGAGTGGCCGTGCGCCGTATCGATCACGAGACAATCGACACGTGCCCTGACGAGCTCATCCGCACGCTCGCGATAATCGCCAGTGGCGCCGATCGCAGCCGCGACGCGCAAACGTCCGAGATTATCTTTCGCCGCCGTCGGATACTTGATCGCCTTCTGAATGTCTTTGACGGTGATCAGTCCTTTTATGTGTTTGTCGTCATCGATGACGAGCAGCTTCTCGATGCGATGCTTTTGCAGAACCGTCTTGGCCTGGTCGAGCGTCGTACCGACTGGAACGGTGACGAGTGGCTGTTTGGTCATTACGTCGGAGACAGGAATGTCGAACCGTGTTTCAAATCGCAAATCGCGATTCGTAATGATGCCGACGAGATGTCCACCTTCATCAACAACCGGCACGCCGCTGATGTGAAAACGCTCCATTACCTGTAGCGCTTCATGCACCGGGCGATCCGGCCGGATCGTCACCGGATCGACAATCATTCCCGATTCAGATCGTTTTACTTTATCGACCTCTTCGGCTTGTCGCTCGATACTCAGGTTTTTGTGAATGACGCCGATGCCGCCTTGCTGCGCGAGTGCGATTGCGAGCGCTGCTTCAGTCACTGTGTCCATCGCGGCGGAGCAGAGTGGAATCTGTAGCCGAATATTGCGCGTGAATTGAGTGGCGGTGTCGGTTTGGGAGGGTAGAACGTCGGAACGATCTGGTATTAAAAGTACGTCGTCGAAGGTTAAGCCTTCAAAAATATCATTTGTAATCATGTGGCTTCATTATACAGAGGTGACTCCGTTTGGTTGAGCGGTCTCTGCGTATCTCTACGTAACTCCGCGTTAACGTCGAATTTTAACGCAGAGGGCGCAGAGATACGCTGAGTACGCAGAGATGCAATCACCACATCGCTCCCAGGCCTCAGCTCGGCGCGTTTTTGGAACCAGTGCAGTGCCGCGAGCGCCGCCGCCGTTAAGATTGCCAGAATCAAGATCGCGAGAATCACAGTCAACACAGGCGAACGTGTCGCGGGCGTATCTGTGTAGACTTTGGACTGATGCGGATGTGTGCTGACGTCGTCAGTCGACTCGCCGTGCTCGCGCAGATACCGCGTGTAACCCTCGATGGCCTCGCGCTCGTCGTAACCTACACACTTCGCGTAGGCCTTTATAAAACTGCGATTGAAAACACCGCCGGGCAGGCGCTTGTAGTCGTTGGCTTCGATGGCTTCAAGATAATGGACCGAGATACGCGTTTGCTCGCAGATCTCGCGCAGACCAATGCCTCGCTCCTCGCGCGCGAGTCGCAACTGTTCGCCTATACTCGCTGCCATCTCCACTCGCTCGATTCCTGGTGTCGGGGTGGTTGGTTGTTAACCCAGGTCTATCAGCGCGCCGCTTGTATGAATGCGTACAACTCCCACTTTTTCTGCACTATAGCTTGCGCTGCAAAACGTTGTCAAACTTTTGTATCTCAAAAGATCTGCGTCTCTTGCTTCTTGCCGCCCGCGGTGGTACGTTGACGCCAACAGTGACCCGATCAAGTCGCTTTTAATATCTACAATAGATAAAAGTGAGGACAAAGAGATGCCCCTGGAAGCACTCGGAATGGTTGAGACCAAAGGATTCGTGGGTGCAGTTGAGGCCGCCGATGCCATGGTCAAAGCAGCGAATGTACAATTGCTCGGGAAGGAGTACATCGGCGCCGGCTACGTGACGATCTTTGTGCGCGGCGACGTTGGTGCGGTCAAAGCGGCGACTGACGCGGGCGCGGCTGCGGCCCGGCGCGTTGGTGAGTTGATCAGCGTGCACGTGATCCCGAGGCCACATGCGGAAGTCGAGCGCGTCCTCCCGGTCAATGGTCGCACTGGTCTGAGTCCCGACGAGCAGACGCTGCAAGGTGGTGGCGCGCGTGGCCAGTTGGGCCAGGGAGATCAGGGACGATCGCTGGGCGCCGGAACGCGCGACGCGAATAAAGAACGAGCGAGATAGTTCATCCACAGATTACGCTGATTACACAGAAAACATCTGTGAAATCTGTGGATAAAACGTGGAGTCAGTCATGTCCGTCGATAAGGATCTAGTTTCAGTGCAACAGGCGCGCGACCTCGTCGAGGCGGCGCACCGGGCACAGGCGCAAGTCGCCGAGTTTGATCAGGCTAAGATCGATCGCATCTGCGAGGCGATGGCGCGCGCGGCGTTGAGTGAAGCAGCACGGCTCGGCGCGATGGCCGTCGAGGAAACTGGATTTGGCGTTCCCGATGATAAGCGGGAGAAGAATCGTTTTGCGGCGGAAGACGTTTGGAACTACTTTCGCGGGCTGCGCACGAAGGGCATCGTTTCGGAGACTAAAGACGTTGTAGAGATCGCCAGCCCGCGCGGTGTTGTGGCCGGCATTATTCCTTCCACTAATCCAACCTCGACTGCAATCTTCAAGATCCTGATCGCGATCAAGTCGCGCAACACTGTCGTGTTGTCGCCGCATCCGTCAGCCGCGAAGTGCATCAACGATACGGCTCGGGTCATGCGTGACGCGGGTGTTAAGGAAGGATTACCCGGCGATGCGATCGGCTGCATGACGACAGCGACAATCGAAGGCACCGAGACGTTGATGAAGCACAAGCAGACGGCCGTCATTCTTGCAACTGGCGGCATCGGCCTCGTGCGCGCGGCGTATTCGTCAGGTAAACCGGCGTTTGGAGTTGGACCAGGTAATGTGCCCGTGTGTGTCGAGCGCAGTGCCGACGTTCCGAAGGCCGTGCAGGATATTTTGACTGGCAAGTGTTTTGACAATGGAACGATTTGCGCTTCCGAGCAGGCGGTGATTTGCGACGCGCCCGTCGAACAGGCAGTGCGCGAACAGTTCAAGCTTCAGGGTGCGCATTTTCTTTCTGCCGCTGAAGCAGATCAACTCGGAAAGGTCGTTGCGACTCAGCAGCGTTCGCTTAATCCGGCGATCGTCGGCAAGTCAGTTGAAGTAATAGCGAAGATGGCGGGGTTGAGTGTTCCGCCGGGCACGCGCTGTTTGCTTGCAGACGTTGCAGGCGTTGGGCGCGAGCATCCGTTGTCGATGGAGAAGCTGTCGCCGATCCTCGCGTTTTATGTTGTCGATGGTTTGCAGGCGTGCGCGAGGCGTGCGCAGGAAGTTCTGGCTTACGGCGGTATGGGCCACACGGCGGGAATTCACACGCGCTCGCGTGAAGCGGCGGTGAAGTTTGGCGCCGAGATGCCTGCGTCGCGTATCACTGTGAACACGCCGACGACGCATGGTGCGATCGGTTTTTCAACTGCGTTGCCGCCGTCGATGACGTTGGGTTGTGGATCGTGGGGCGGGAATGTGACGTCAGATAACGTTTCGCCGCTGCATTTGATGGACATCAAGCGTGTTGCCTTTGAAACGCGACCAGTGAAGAGCGTGCGCCCCGCAGTTTCGACAGTTTCCACGCAGACATTTGCGGCTTCAACGAAAGAACCGGTGGTTGCGGGCGGCAAGATCGATCGACAGGAGATTGCGGCGATCGTGGATCGTTTCCTCGCAGGCAAACGTATCGAGCCCGCGGCTTCGCCTTTGCCATCTCCGGTAGTTGAGACTGAAGCTGGCAGTATGTACACGGCGCCCGCGCCCACGCCGCCACCAGCACCACGTGAGGTCAAAGCGGCTCCTCCATCAAACAATGGAGCTAAGGCAGTCGAGTTTGTGAGTGAAGACGACGTACGGCGCGCGATTCAAAAGGGCGAGAAGATTTACATTACCGGGAAGACGATCATTACGCCTGCCGCGCGTGATATTGGTGAACCGGCAGAAGTCTTTGCCAAAGTGTAATCTGTGTAATCTGTGGATTAATGTTTCTAGCAAAGGTTGTAGGCACAGTCTGGTCGACAAAGAAGACTCCCGATCTCGAGGGCGTCAGATTTCTCATTGTTCATCCTTACGATCTGGACAAAGAGCCGACGCGCAATATCGTCGTGGTCGCCGATCGACTTGGCGCGGGCACCGGTGAGATGGTGATGTGCGCGTTCGGCAAAGCCGCGCGATCGGCGATCGGTAACCAGGACATGTCGATCGAGGCCGCAGTCGTCGGCATTGTCGATCGTGTCGACATCAACGAATCCCTATCCGACTCATCCATCCCTTCCAATGGCCAATGAAGATCTGATTTACCGAATAACCCGGGCCGTTTACGATCGTCTCGGAAATACGGTTAACGATACGACTGTCGAGCAACTAGTCACCGATATCTACAAGCAGGTTGAGAAGCCGGCGAGTGTTGGCGACACGGCGGCGCGGTTGGATTCGACGGAAGGGTCTGCGGCGCGCATGGTCATTTCGGTTTTTGGGTTGGACCATCCGGGTATTGTCGCGGGTGTGTCGCAGATACTGGCGGACGCGAGTTGCAGTATCATCGACATCAACCAGACTGTCGTGCAGGGAAAATTCGCGATGGTGATCATTGCTGACACGACGCGCGCGCGTGAAAGTACGGCAGAGTTGAAAGATCGATTGCGTAGTGAAGGAGAGAATCTCGGTGTGCGGATTTACGCGCAACGCGAGGATCTTTTCAACGCCATGCACCGCATTTAAATATGTCGTCAGAGCCCGAGATAGATCGTCGTTGTGTGTCGTGTGGCGTGTCGGTGCGCTCGCACGCGATGTTCTGCCCGCAGTGTGGCAAGGCGATTCCAGAAACGCCCGTAATTACAGCGACAACAACCGCGACAACTGCAACTGACACGATCGTTGACCACGCTCCGCCGCCACCGCCGCCTGTTCGCCATCAGGATGGTGTCAAAGGTCGAGTGGAGAAGTTGCGGCACGTTTCGAGTGTCGTGATCGATCAAGCAGCGTACGATCCGAGTTTACGATTCCTGCTAGTGGCGGCGGCAATGTTTCTGCTGTTCCTCGTCCTTCTGATCATGAGCAAAGTCATCGGATAGATGGAATACACTCAAGCCGAGATCCTGCAAACAGTCGCGATGACCGAGATGGAGCATCTCGACGTGCGCACGGTCACGCTCGGTTTGAGTTTGCTCGACTGCAAGAGCGACTCGATGGCGGGAGTTGCACAAAAAGCAGGTGAGAAGATCCGCACGGTCGCAGCCCACCTTGTCCCGGTAGTTGACGAGATTGGCGAGCAGTTTGGAATCAGGGTCGCCAACAAACGCATCTCGATCACGCCCGTTTCACTCGTCACTGAAGGACTGCGAGGCGATCTCATGCAGGTCGCGCACGCGATCGACGATGCAGCAGGCGCGGTCGGTGTCGACTTCCTCGGTGGCTACTCCGCGCTCGTGCAAAAAGGCACGACACCTTCAGAAATCCGTTTTCTTGATTCAATTCCCGAAGCTCTTGCGGGCACCGTTCGTTTGTGTTCGTCAGTGAACGCAGCCACGACTCGCGCCGGCATCAACATGGACGTGGTGGGCCAGATCGGGCGGATCATCAAAGAAGCCGCCGAGCGAACGCGCGATCGAGATGGACTCGCGTGCGCGAAGTTTGTCTGCTTTGCGAATGCGGTAGAAGATAATCCATTCATGGCCGGCGCTTTTCATGGTGTGAGTGAAGCGGAGGCCGTGATCAATGTCGGTGTGTCAGGTCCCGGGGTGGTCCATGCGGCTGTGCGACAGGCGGATAGAAACCTTCCGTTGCAGGACCTCGCCGAGCAGATCAAGAAACTGTCGTTCAAGCTGGCGCGTGCAGGCGAGCTCGTTGGGCGTGAAGCCGCGCGCCGGCTGGGAATTCCGTTTGGCATTATCGATCTCTCCTTAGCGCCGACACCGGTTCCCGGTGATTCAGTCGCCAACATCATCGAGGCGATGGGTTTTGAACGCGCGGGGACGCATGGCACGACCGCGGCGCTCGCGTTGTTGACTGATGCCGTGAAGAAAGGCGGCGCGATGGCCAGCGGCTCTGTCGGTGGCATGAGCGGCGCGTTTATTCCCGTGTCGGAAGATGCGGGCATGATCGAAGCGGCGCAGGTGGGCGCCTTGTCACTCGCGAAACTCGAAGCATGGACCAGCGTCTGCTCGGTCGGTATCGACATGGTTGCCGTGCCGGGATCGACTTCCGCTGAAACGATTGCCGCGATCATCGCTGACGAGCTGGCAATCGGCGTCATGAACAACAAGACGACTGCGGTGCGGATCATTCCGGTGCCGGGCCGTGACGTCGGCGAGATGGTTGAGTTTGGCGGCTTGCTGGGCAGCGCGCCGATAATGCCGGTCAACGCTTTTTCTTCAGCCGCATTCATTCGCAGGGGAGGCCGAATACCCGCGCCGATCCACTCACTACGAAATTAGTCCACAAAAAGCACAAAGCTTCGCTCACAAAAAGCACAAAAACAGCAGAGGCAGATCTCAGAAGCAGATTTCAGAAAAACCTCTTGTGCTTTTTGTGGGCGAAGCTTTGTGCCCTTTGTGGCCTAACTTTGGTACTATTGCGGCATGCCTGAAGCACTTGGAATGGTCGAATGCCGTGGTCTGGTGGCGATGATTGAAGCCGCCGATGCGATGGTGAAATCTGCGAATGTGCGCCTCGTCGGCTGGGAAAAGATCGATGCTGGCCTCGTTACTGCCATCGTGCGTGGCGATGTTGCGGCTGTTCGTAGTGCCGTCGACGCCGGTGCTGCGGCAGGTAAGCGAGTCGGCGAAGTCGTGGCGACGCATGTGATCCCTCAACCACATGAGGATGTGGACCTTGGCTTACCAGTCCTGCACACCGGCGAAACCACACGAAAGAAGATCAGTGGTTCGGTCAAGGCTAAGCATTGATACCTTAAAGTAATTCCCCGAATCTTCCCCTCAAAATTTATTCCCCGGAATTTATTGCCGAACTGTGTGGAGAATTATCGATGCCGCGAAAAAGAAATAAAGTGAGTGAATTGCTCGAGAAGTTTTCTTACCAGGCCACCAGAGCCACCGGAACATCGGTCGCTTTTGTGCTGGCTGTGTTAGTGATCATTGTCTGGGGCATCACTGGACCAATTTTTCATTACTCTGACACCTGGCAGCTCGTGATCAATACCGGCACGACGATCGTCACTTTTCTGATGGTTTTTTTAATTCAGCGCGCGCAGAACAAAGACGCGCTTGCCATTCATCTGAAGTTAAACGAGATCGTCGCTGCGATGGAGGGCGCGAGCAATCGCCTGATCGATGTTGAGGATTTGAGCGAGCCGGAGATCGATGCGCTGCGGAAGTATTACAAGAGGTTGATTGAGCTAGCGCGCACGGATGATGTGCTTACGAACACTCACTCGATCGAGGAAGCAGCCTCGAGACACGGCTTCAAGTATAAAAAGAAAGCCGCGGATAAACGCAGATGAACGCAGATCTGCGTCTATCCGCGTCTAAGGTTTGCTTGGAGTGGTCGGCATGCGCACTGCCGGTGGACGCACGTTGCTTTGATTCTCTTTGCGTGCGAGACGACCGGTTCGCGTTAACGCAATGCGCTTGTCGGAACCTGAAGGCTGGTCCACTGAAACTTTGATCGCACGGAAGCTGCCATCCTGCGTTTTGTTCGTTGGGTTGTAAGAGAGTACGTACTGAGTGCGCAGGTCTCTGATGATCTCGTTCGCGATTTGCGGCAGGTCGGCAACGGAATCCGGGAAGAATGCGCGCCCGCCCGTCTCGCTCGCAAGCTTGTTGATCAGGTTGACGGCTTTCTCACGCGGGCTCTTGCGAATCAGTCCCGCTTCTTTATCGAGTTCATTCACAAAACCGATGACGAAGATCTGCACATCTTCCTCGCGCAGTCGCGCAAAAAGTTGTTCCTGCTTGTAGAAACTGTTCCGGTCTTCACCGTCAGTGATCACGATCAGCGCGCGGCGCCGGCGATCGCCTTCGTCACCTTTCCTGTATTCAGAAACGTGCTCGGCTGAAAGATAGACGGCATCGATGATCGCGGTCTGGCCACCCTCGACGTAAAAACTATCAAGACCATCCATCAGCAACTCTTTGTTGGCCGTGAAATCCTGGACCGTCTCGATCTTGTCGCTGCTGATGAAGCGAACGAGAAAAGTCTCATCGCCCGTCTTGTTGCTGTTGATGATCGTCTTGCCTGCATCGACCACGCTTTGAAGCTGTGAACGCAGCGAACCGGAAGTATCAACGGCGAGGCCGTAACTGATCGGCACTTCTTCGCGCGTAAACGATTCTATCTTCTGCGGCACGCCGTCTTCGAAGATGTGAAATTCATTCTGCCCGACGTTGTTGATCGGCTTATTGTTCCGATCGATCACGCGCACGTGCAGTTGGACCAGCTCCGCGTTGATTCTCAGAATGTCGCCTTCCTCTATCACGGGCGGCGGCGTCGGAGTTGGTGTTGGTTTGAGTTTCGGTGGTGGCGGTGGCTCGCCTAACGTGGGCGCGATGCGATCAGTTGGTCGCTGAGTTTGCGGCGTCGGAGTCGGCGTTGTTGTCGGCGCCGGCCGAGCCGGAACGGTAGCAGGCGTTGGCGTTGGTGTTGCGGTGCTGCGCGGGCGCTCCTGATCGCTGCTGGCAGACACACGCGGACCAAAAACCAGTGCCGACAGTATTAAACCGCAGACCGCAATGGTTCCGGTCCGTCTCAGATTCTGGTCACTCAACAATTCCTTAAAAACTCCTCAAACCGCGCAAGGCTGGGGCAAACAGCGTCGCCGTTAGAAACTGACGCTATGGCACACGTCCAAAAGATGCCGGGGAAGTAAGTCTGAGTTGCCGCAGCCGGTTGAACTCAACGCGCGCCAGCCGTTGCGTAGTAGCCTTCCTTGGAACGAACGAACAGCCGCGGCAGACCGCGTGGCGGCGTGACTTTCACTTTAACTTTATGCCACTTGCCGTCATTCGAAAATGCGTCCGGCTTGTAGCCGATAGAGTACTGGTGCCGCAGCTCCAGGGCAATCTGCTCGAAAATGTCGTCCATTTCCGCCGCGGAACGTGGGAAGAAAGCCTTGCCTCCGGAAACGCCCGAAAGCTCGTCGAGAGTGCCCTGGCCTTCCATGCCGAGGGAGCTGCCTGCGTCGCTGCCACTCAGAATCCCGATCGCGTAGAGCGTCACGTCCGATTCTTTCAAAAGCTTTCGGAGCTCGTTGAACGTGTAGCGTGAATCGTTGTCCTGACCGTCGCTGATCAGGAGCAGCGCGCGTTTCGGATGTGCGCCACGTTGGACTTTTTCAACGCCGAGATAACAGGCGTCGTAAAGCGCTGTCTGGCTCTTGGTCTCGACGAAGGTCAGCTTATTCAGAATCGAATCCCCGTCGCGTGTCTTATCGAGTAGTAACTGGGCGCGGGAATTGAACGCGATCAGGAAATACTCGTCGGAATCGTGACTCGTCTGGATGAACTTGCTCAGAGCGTCGCGTGCGCGTCTGACTTTGTCGCCGCTCATCGATCCGGAGACGTCGAAAATGACTCCGACTGAAACCGGTGAGTCGTCGTCGCTGAAGTAAGTGATCTCTTGTTGCAGTTTGTTGTCGAAGACGGCGAATGCGCCTTTGCTCAGGCCTGACACGTAACGTCCGTAGGTATCGGTGACAGTTACTGTCAGTGTGATCAGGTCAGTGTTAGTGATGATCGAACCGCCACGATCGTCGAGCTCGGTGCCCATTTTCTTATCTTGCTGTTTGGGGGCCGGAGATGGGCTTTGCGTGGCGGCAGGTTTTTGCTCCTGGGGTTTATCCGGGGCAGGGTCCTGGCTCCGGCTCTGCACTGCCAGCGTAAAGAAAACCGTGACAGCGAGTAGCGAAATAGAAGTCGCCGTTATCTTAGTGGCGTAACGAGTATACATGTCACCCCCGGGCTTACAGTTCGGTGATTCAATGTCTTTAGTACCGGTCAGGGCTCGAAAGGGAACTGTCAACACAGATGCTCGTTGGGGAACGAGTGATGCCCGACTTTCCAATACCGGAGCATGAAATGTTCACGGGGAGACGGCCGCGCGCGTTTCAGTTTAAGTGCTGTGTAGACGCGGTTATTCTAGGACAGGCGTATTGTTCTTCGCAAGGTTAAAGAAATAGGTCCTATAGGACATATAGGACCTATTTTCTTGGCGATTTAGACAGGCTCGGCTTCGACGATGCTGTGGGGCATATCGGTCGAGATGACGCGGAGGAGTTTGAAGCCCGCGGCTTCGAGGATTTGAGCGAATTCTTTCTCCGTTCGCTCCTTGCCTCCGGTCATCACCAGCATGTTGAGATCGATGAACTTCGAAAAGTGTGGTTCATCGGTCTCGGGCACGACGCAGTCGACGAGAATGAGCTTGCTGTTTGGCTGCATTCGACTGCGGATATTTCTCAGAATCGTGTTCGATTTTTCGTTGTCCCAGTCATGAATGATCCACTTCATGATGTACGCATCGCCCCCCGCGGGCACTGACTTGAAGAAGTCGCCGGCGACGGTTTCGACGCGAGCAGAAAGATTGGCGGCTTTGATTTTCGGACGTGCGCCCTCGATCACTTCCGGAGCGTCAAACAAGACGCCTTTCACTTGCGGGTTCTTCTCGAGAATCGATGTGATCAGCCCGCCGTGGCCACCGCCGACGTCGACGATCGTGCCGAACTGCGAGAAATCGTAGAGCGACGTGATTGCTTCGTTTGTGTGAGCAGTCACGTTGGTCATTGAGTTGTTGAAGACTGCGGCGTCTTCGGGGTTTTGCTGGAAGTATTTCCAGATATCGGCGCCGAAGAAGTTGTCGAAAGCGATTTCACCGGTTTTGACGCTGTGCATCAGGTTTCCCCAGGCCGGGTAGTGTTCCTGGCCGAGCTCTGAAACTGCGAACCAGCGCAGTGAGCCGGGCGCCGTAGTGAGGAGCGTTTCGGATAATGGCGTTTGGGCGAAGCGTCCGTCTTCAGTGGCGCTCAGGACTTCGACGCTCACCAGTGCGCGCAGGATTCGGAAGAGCGAAGGCGCGTGCGTACCCGTGGCCGAGGCCAAGTCTTCGGCGGTCTTCGGGCCGGATTCCAGCAGGTCGGGGATGCCGAGTTTAGCGATGACGTAAACTGCTCGCGAGATCCAGAAGCCGCTGATGATTTGCAGCATTTGGACTGGAGCGGGTGTTTGGTTTAGTTGTTCTTGTTCTTTTTCGATTGCAGGTGCGGTCATTTAGTCCTCCAGATGCAAACGCGTGATCGTGGTCAAAAAAGGAACTATCCACAGATTTCACAGATAAATGAATCTGTATAATCTGTGGATGCAACTTCTGCTTAGAACGCGCGTGAGATAGAATCGCGAGCCATGGCTGAGTTTATTTGTAGATTGGGAACCCCTGCTGGCGAGGTTGTAACCCGAACAATCGAAGCGACCGGCATCCACGAAGCGCGAGCGCGACTCGAGCGCGAAGGCTTTCGCGTCTTTAATGTCGCACCGCCACGTACCTCGGGCGTCGCTGCACTGACGCGCCTGGGCGGCCGCGGCGCGCATCCCAAGGTAAAAGCCAACGACTTCCTCCTCTTTAATCAACAACTCGCAGCACTCTCCCGCGCCGGCATTCCGATCCTTCAGGCGATCACGATGCTGCGCAAACGAGCCGCATCAACGCGACTGCGTACAGTGCTCGGCGACGTCGAAGAACAGATCCGCGGCGGCGCGGCGTTGTCGCAGGCGTTTGCATCGCAGGGCGCTATCTTCCCGCGCATCTACACCGCCTCGATTCTAGCGGGCGAGCGCTCGGGCCAGCTCGATGAAGTCTTGAATCGATACGTGACTTACATGCGACGCAACGTCGCCCTCCGGCGCAAGATCCGCGGCGCGCTCGCGTATCCGACGTTTTTGCTATTCGCATCGGCGTGTATGGTCACCTTCCTGACAATCTACGTCGTGCCTCGTATGTCAGAATTGTTTACGGGCTTCGGAAACGAGCTGCCGACAGTGACGCAGATCGTCGTGGGCATCTCGCGCTGGTTATCGACAAACGTGCTCTGGTTCGGTCCCTTGATCATCGGCGGTTCGATCTTTTTATTTATCTGGTCACGCACTCCGAACGGCAAACTCGCAATCAGTAAACTGATTCTAAAGATTCCCCTTGCCGGCAGCCTTGCGGTGCAAATGTCTGTCGCGCAGGCGACGCGCTCACTCGCGACATTGCTTGCCGGTGGCATCACGCTCGTCGAATCGTGGGAGATCGCATCGGAATCGATCACTAATCTGGAGCTGCGGCGTCGTAGCTCGTCGATACTGCCGATGATTCGCGAGGGGCGTTCGTTTACGGAGAGTTTGGAGATGGCGGGCTGGATGCCGCCGCTCGCAATTGACATGATCGGGATCGGCGAACGATCCGGCAGCTTGCGCGAGATGCTGGACGAGGTCGCCGTGTTCTACGACGCGGAATCGGAAGTGCGGCTGGAACAGTTGACGACCACGCTTGAGCCTGCGATTCTTGTCGTCATGGGCGGGGTCGTGGTGACGATCCTGCTGGCGATTTACCTGCCGATCATCCAGTCGATCTCGAGTGGCGCAGGCGTTACCGGCGCACGTCATTAGTTGGAAGTAGTTTTATGAGTCAAATGCCAGTAAACGAGGATCCGGTGGTCCAGTCTGCGCCGCCGGCCGGTGAAAACGGCCACAACGGCGAAGTGCATGTACCTCCCGAGATGAAAGCGGCGCGAGAACTCGCGCGCCGTTACCGGCTCCCGTTTGTCGATCTGCTGCCGCCCGATCGCGAGTCGCCGATCGATTATGAGCTGTTTACGGAAGTGCCCGTCGACTTGATGGTGCGGCACCAGTTCGTGCCACTCAAGCGCGATCAAAAAGGCCTGCACATCGCGATGGCCGACCCGACCGATCTCGAGCGTCTCGATGAGCTTTCGAGCACACTTAAGACTCGCGTTGTGCCACATGTTGCAACTGCCGGTGCGGTCGAAGTCGTCCTGCGTAAAGGCGACACGACACAGCGCGTGCTACAGGAAGCTGCTTCGGGATTTCGCATTTCACTGGTCAAAGAAACAGAGCACGGCGAAGAAGTGCTCGACCTCGATCGTCTCGCGACCGACGCCGAGATGTCGCCGATCATCAAACTCGTCGACACGATCATCTATAACGCGATGGAGTCGCGCGCTTCTGATATTCACATCGAGACTCGCGACACTGAAGTGCAAGTGAAGTATCGAATTGACGGCGCGCTTTATGCGAAAGTCGATCCGATCGACCTTGCTTATCACCAGACGCTGATTTCGCGTATCAAGGTCATGTCAGAGCTCGACATCGCTGAGCGACGCGTGCCGCAGGACGGTCGTTTCCGCGTTCGTTATAAAGGACGCAACGTCGACTTCCGCGTTTCGATCATGCCGACGATTCATGGCGAAGATGCGGTCATTCGTATTCTCGACAAAGAACAGATCAACGAAGAGTTTCGAAACCTGAATCTGAACGTGGTGGGTTTCTCTGAAGACGACCTGCGCAAGTTTCGCCGTTACATCGCTGAGCCGTACGGGATGGTTCTGGTTACTGGTCCAACCGGATCGGGAAAGACGACGACGCTCTACGCCGCGCTCAACGAGATCAGAAACGAAGAAGACAAGATCGTAACGATTGAGGATCCGGTCGAGTACCAGTTGCACGGCATCACGCAGATTCCGGTCAACGAGAAAAAGGGGCTCACGTTCGATCGTGGTCTACGTTCAATTCTGCGTCACGATCCTGACAAGATCATGGTCGGCGAGATCCGCGACACCGAGACTGCGCAGATCGCGATTCAATCCGCGTTGACTGGTCACCTCGTATTTACAACAGTACACGCGAATAACGTGATCGACGTGATCGGACGTTTCCTGAACATGGGCGTTGAGCCTTACAACTTCGTGTCGTCGCTCAACTGTGTGCTGGCGCAACGACTGATTCGTATGCTGTGTGCGTATTGCAAGCGCGCGTATCATCCGACCGATACGGAGCTGTTCGACTCAGGACTCAAGCCGGAGGAATTTCGTGACAAGCCTTTTTATATGAATGTCGGTTGCGACGCCTGTAACCACACGGGTTATCGCGGGCGCACGGCTATTCACGAATTGCTGGATTTGTCTGATAATATCCGCGAGATGATCGTCGAGCGGAGGCCGGGTTCCGAAGTCCGGCGCGCAGCCGAGGCCGAGGGTTTGAAGAGCTTGAGAGAGTCGGCCTTGCACAAGGTTTTCACCGGTGTTTCGACCTTGCACGAAATCAACCGCGTCACGTTTGTCGAAGAACTCAGCGCAATCTAAAAAGAACCTGCCCCCGACAAGGAAATAAATATAGGTCTTATCGGGTATAAGACCTGTAAACCGGGCTAAATCGGAACCGAAATTAAATGTTCGCGTGTAAGGAAATTGGCCGGTCTGATCTTGCATCTTAAGCGTCGCAGCGGCATTATTAGGCCGCTAAACTTTCCACCTCCCGAACCGAGTAGAAGTCATGAAGAACAATACGCGTGCTCGCACCCTAATCTCTTTACTCCTTGCCCTTAGCCTGATGGGCTTGCCCATCGCGGTTTTCGGTAAAAAAGGCGACAAAAACTTCAAACGTGGCATGGACTACGAGCGGCAGCAGCAGTGGGACAAGGCTGCCCAGGAGTTTACGCTCGCCGTCGCGGCTGACCCGGGGAACATGGAGTATCAGCTCCATTTTCGCCGTGCGAGCTTCAACGCCTCTCAGACGTACATGCAGCAGGGGAGGTCGCTGGCTGAGAGAGGCGACTTTGTCGGCGCTTACAACGCTTTCCGACAGGCCTACGGATACGATCCGGTGAACGAGCTCGCTGTGTCTGAGATGGAGCGCATGTTGCGCTTGCAGGGGGTGAAGGAAGGCCGCGTAAATCCGAATGGGTCGCCAAAGGAGAGTTCGGACGGCGGCACTTTCACACCGGCCAGCGCCACGGCGCAGGACCTCGGCACGCCGCGCGAGCAACAGCTACGCGTCGTCGATGTGAAAGGCGATCTCAAGCAGTTGATTCGCAGTCTTGCCGACCAGTTAAATCTCAACGTCATTTTCGATCGACAGTCGTTCGCGCAGTCACGTCAGGTTGATATCAGCTTGAAGGATGTCACGACCGCGCAGGCGCTCGATTACCTGTTCCTTCAGGAAGGACTCTTTTTCCAGAAGCTCAGCCGCAGAACAATTCTTGTCGCGGACCAGGCGCGTCGCCCGCAGTATCAACAACTGGTGCTCCGCACGTTCTTCCTTTCAAACATGAAACCCGCTGACGCGCGCACGCTCGTACAGCAAGCGATTCCGCCGTCAGTTGGTCGTCCGCAGACGATCGTCGTTCCCGATGAAGCAACGAACAGTTTGACTGTGCGCGACACGGCAGAGAACGTGCGACTGATCGGGGACCTGCTTGCGAGTATCGATAAAGATCGTGCTGAAGTAGTGATGGACGTCAGCATCTACGAAGTCTCGAAGAGCGATCTGATGCAGCTCGGTAATCAGATCGGATCGGCGGGCGGCCCGTTCACTATTGGTGGTTCACCGGGTTTCTCGCTGCTCACTGATAACGGCATCATCAATTCGGGCGCGGGCCGTGGCGTAAATCTCGGCGCAATTGTTGGCGGAGTGCCGACGGCGCTCGCCGGCGCGCTCGTCATTCCGCAATCAGTGCTGACCGCATTTCAAAGCAAGAACAACACGAAGCTGATTGCTTCAACTCAGGTACACGCTTTCAACGGTGAAGAGTCGACAGCACGCATTGGTCAACGTGTTCCGGTGCAGACCGCGCAGGCTTACCCGTTCGGAGTGCAAACAGGCACCCCGAATACGGGCCAGGGAAATATATTTCCGAGCGGCGGTTTCCCCGTTATCAACTATGAGCCGACTGGTCTGACGCTCAAGTTCACACCGCAGGTATTTCCGAATCTCGATGTGCAGGTGAAGATGAACATCGAGTCGAAGGATGTTCTCGGCGCCAGCACGTTAACGCCGACGTTCACTGAACGCACGATCACCGGCACCGCTCGCGTGCAGAACAATCGCACTATGATGCTGGCAAGCGTCTCGACGGATGTGGCGACCAATGGAAGAGCGGGATTGCCGTTCCTTGGTGGCCTTCCGATCCTCGGACGTTTCTTCACTTCGCCGACACGCGACAATCGAACGATCGATATCGTGATCTCCGTTACGCCGCGCGTGCTGCGTGCTCCGAACGTGACTCCGCGTGACGAAGAGATGCGACCGAGCGGTACGTTGCAGTCGCCGACCACGGGTTCACTCGCTGAAATGATTCGTGAAGCTGATCGTGAAGACCAGATCGCGGCCGCACGCTCGCTGCCGAAGGACGTTGTGCTGCAAGTTCCGGATGCTCCGGTCGTGAAGCCGGGTGAAACTGCGATGCAGAACACCACGCCAGCGAACCTGCCGCCACCGGCGGGAACATATGCGTTCCAGCCCGCGCAAAAAGCAGCGACGACGACGGCAGTGACTGCTGAAAACACTAAACCGGCAGCCGCTCCGGCTACAGTTGAGGAGTTGCCGTCGTTTGTTCCCGCACCGAAGTCGCTGATTAGCGATCAGGCAGCGGCGAATGTCGCGGCAGTGAACACGGGAACTGCGGGAACGCAGAACGCCGTGCTCACCTCGATGCCGCAAGCAAAGGAGATGTCGCTTAATACCAAGTTGAGCACGGCACGTGTGGCCCAACTCAGCCTCGTGCCCGAAGGGGACGTGATGAAGGTCGGTGAGAAGCGACGCTATGCGATTCAGTTGGATTCGGATGTACCGCTGAGTATGGCTTTGGTCTCATTGAAGTTCGATCCGAAGGTGGTGAAGATTCACGGGCTCACTGCGGGCAGCATCCTGCCAACAACCGGGGAAACAGCGCCACTGTTTACACCAGTGATCGACGCGACCGGTACGTGCCTGATCTCGATTTCGAGTCTCAATGGTAAGGCATCATTCAGAGGCGCCGGGCCGCTCTTATTTATCGACCTGGAGGCCGTCGGCGAAGGTAATGCTTCGCTCACGGTCGTGAAGGAAACGTTGCAGCTTATAGCCACTGACGCGAAGGACGTGAAGTCGCAGGTCGTTCAGGGAGTTGTTGCAACGGTCAAGCAGTAGATGTTCTGACGCAAACAGGCACAAGAAGCGCAAGTGGAAAGTTTAGTTTGTGCTTTTTGTGCTTTTTGCTGTGCTGCGGCGTGTAAATGTGATGAAGCATATGAAACAACAAAGAGGCTTCTCACTTATTGAGCTGGTGATCACGATCACCGTGCTGACGATCTTGACGATGGGCGTGTTGCCGCTCGTCAAAATCTCAGTGAAGCGGCAGAAGGAGCAGGAGCTCCGCGAGACGCTGCGCCAGATTCGCATTGCGATCGATGAGTTTCATCGCGACACGATCGGCATGGTTTGTACCGGTGCTGCGCTGACGCCGCAACAACAGGCGCAGCAACAGCAGAGCTCGTTTATCGATCCGCGCAGCAAAGTCGTGATCAGCGATTGCACCATCTTCGGAGTCGACAATCCGGATCACTTCCCGCCGGATCTCGAGACGCTCGTGAACGGCGTAAACGTGTTACCGAGAGGATCGATGGGTGGTCGCGGACAGCAGGGCGTGAACGCGACCGACGTTGGTAACCCGCAGTTATCAACGAAGCAGAAGGTTTACATGCGCGGTTTGCCGATCGATCCGATGACGGGAAAGTCTGATTGGGAATTGCGCTCGTCATACGATCCGCCTGATGCTGGATCGTGGGGCGGTGAGAATGTTTTCGACGTGCGGTCCAAGTCGAGAGACACCGCATTGAATGGAGAGAAATACAGTGACTGGTAATAAGTTGCGCACCGCAGGGTTTACGCTTTTGGAACTGATGATCGTGATCTCGATCATCATTATTCTCGCGTCGATTACGTTGCCGCAGTATCAAAAGACGATCATGCACACGCGCGAGACGGTGCTGAGAGACGACTTGCGCAAGATGCGATCGTTGATCGATCAATTTGCGGCCGATAAAGGTCGCCTGCCGCAGTCACTCGACGAGATCGTGAGCGAAGGCTACATGCGCGAAGTTCCAGTAGACCCGTTCACCGGAAATAAAGACTGGGCGCTCACGACTGGTGAAGACCCGAATTCAAGCGAAGGCTCGCAGGGTGTAACTGACGTTCACAGCGCTTCCTCAGACACCTCGACCGAAGGCACGCCGTACAGCGAATGGTAATTTTGAAATCTGATCTTTAATGGCCAATCTTTTGTCACGACTCATCGAACCCTGGTATCCCGCCACCGCTATCGGCCTGGAAAAAGGCGTTGCTTCCGTAGTACAACTCGAGCGCGTCAAGGGCTCGATCTGCAAGCTGCGACGCGCGGCGACTTTCAATATTGCTGAGTCGCTTGTTCGTCCGAGTTTTGAAGAGACAAACATCGAGAGCCCGCCGCAACTGGCCGCAGTGTTGAATGACCTTGCACAGAGTGCTGGTCTGCTAAAACAGAAACGCTGGTCGTTGAGTTTGCCGGAGGCGACTGCGCGGACGCTCGTGTTGACGATGGAAAGCCCGTCGCAATCCGCCGGCGAGCTTCAGGATGTGCTGCGCTGGAAGATCGAACGTGGTTTCGGTGTGCCGGTCGAAGAGCTGTCAGTTTCGAAGGAGCGTTTGCAGAAAGATCCGCAGGGGCGCGATCGGTATCTCGTGATTGCTGTGAAGAAGTCGATTCTCGCGGAGTATGAAGCGGTGCTCGAATCGTTAGGCTGGCGGGCGGGGCTGATATTGCCGCGGCATCTTGGTGAGGCGCAATGGCTCGTTCGAAATAGTGGCGCCGGCGATTCGCTGTTGCTGAGTGGATCGAGCCAGGGTTTCACTGGTGTGATCTTTCGCGACAAGCATCGGCTGATTATGCGTACAGTTGAGTGTGCCGAAGACGAATTTGAGGACGAGTTTTACCGGCTATTGTTGTTCTATCGCGACCGCAGTGAGGCTGACGCCGGCCAGGGACCGGGCCTCGTGCGTTTGATGGTCGTCGGCGAGGGCATCACAAAGGAGCGTGCGGGCGAGATCGTCAACGAAACGACCGGCGGCGACCTTCGCCCATTGCAGGCCGAAGACCTCGGACTGCAGCTCCCCAACCGCGAATTCAGCTTCGACTCCATCGCCGCCCCCGCGGGCCTCGCCACATTGTCCTGGTAGCCACAAAAGGCAAAAAGCGGATCACAAAGCCACAAAACAGAACACAAGAAGCACAACCTACTTTTTTGAGGCTTTGTACTTTATTGATGAGGCTTATGTGGACAGATCTTTTGTGCCTTTTGTGATCCGCTTTGTGCTTTTTTGTGGCTAAACTAGAAACTAATTTCGTGGCTCAACGTAACACCCCAGTATCATGAATGTTGCTGCCTCCTCCGTTTCCCGTGCGTTTTCAAGAGACCTGACCGCCGTTCCCGACCGCGATCTCGTGGCCACCGCTGTCAGTGGCATCGAGGGAAGCTTCGAAGAGCTCGTACGTCGCTACCAGCGTCCGATTTCCGCCTACGTCTACCGCATGGTAGGGAATTACGAATCCGCCCTCGACCTGACCCAGGAAATCTTCATCAAGGTCTACAGCTCGCTACGTCGCTATCGCTCAGAATTCAAATTCTCGACCTGGATTTACAAGATCGCTCACAACGCTGCCATCGATCATCTGCGTCGCACTGCTACTCGCGAACAGTCACTCGTCATGGGTCCGGAGAACGATCAGTTTGATCTGCCGGTCGAGAGTACGCGTCCGAGTCCGGAGCAGGAAAGCGAACGTAAGGAACGACGCGGCGAGATCGAATCAGTAGTCAGAACGCTGCCGGCTAACTATCGCGAGTTGATCATTCTGCGCCACTCGCAGGATCTCAGTTACGAAGAAATCGTCGAGGTGACGGGGCTGCCGCTCGGCACGGTGAAGAATCGCCTGTTTCGTGCGCGCGAAATGATGCGACAGCAGTTTGTGGAAAAGGGAATTACCGGGATCTAATGAGCACCGCGACAATCGAAAGAATCTGCGATCAAAATCTGGCCGGCGCTTACGTTGACGGCGAGTTGGATGCAGATCTGACGGTGCTCTTCGAAGAACACCTGGAAGGCTGTTCAGATTGTCAATTCGAGTTGCGCGCGCACCGGCTTTTCGTCTGTGAACTCGACGCGGCGATGACGAGTAGCCAAGAAATCCCGGTTCCCAGAAACTTTTCACGCATCATCGCAATGCGCGCCACAACTGACATGCGCGGTGTGCGCACGCGTTCCGAGAATCGCAAGGCTTTCACGATTTGCGTGATTCTTGCGCTCGGTGGTTCTGCACTCCTCGGCGTCACCGCACTGAATTCCGTCTTCAAGATCGCGCAAAAGTTTGTTACGACTGTCTTCGGCCTGGTTTCTTTCGTTGCGAGTGCTGTCTACGACACTGCCGCCGGGCTGGTCGTGATCTTTAGAGTGGTAAGCAGGAAGTTCATCATCGAGACTGGCTCACTCTGGCCCATGCTGGTCCTGCTTGCCTTTGGCGTTCTCATTCTCTCGCGCTTGATTTCCCAATATCATCGCTCGGGTGCAACCGAATAAAGGGGGTTGCCGCGGGCAATGGTTAATTCGCGCTCACAAGCCACTTCCCAATTCTCCCTCAACAAACTCGACTGGAATCGCATCGTGGTGATGCTGGTGTGGGTCCTGCTACTGTTCGGCGCCGCCAGCGCGCAAGGTGCGAGCGAAGACAAGGTCGTAGTAGTTGAGGGAACCAACGAAGGAACTGTTTTCGGTGTCGGAAACTCACTCAGGATCACGGGCACAGTCAAACAGGGAGCGATGTCTTTCGGCGGCGATGTGATTGTCGAAGGCACTGTCGAAGGAGACGTCGCGACGATCGGTGGCTCGGTGATTCAAAAAGCGGGCTCGCGGATTGGCGGCGACGTCATCGTGCTTGGTGGCAGTTATCTTTCCGACGACAATCCTGCGAACCGACGACCTGAAGCCATGACGATGATGTACGCGGGTTACCAGCAGGAGCTCCGCGACATGATGCGAAACCCGACCGGGATATTCAGTCCGCATTGGACTCCAACCTATCTGGGAACACGGTTACTCGTCGTGCTGTTCTGGTTTATCGTGTCACTCGGATTCACAGCAGCGATGCCAGGCACGATAAGTCGCGGCGTCGCAAGGCTCCAGTTAACCAGTCTGCGCGTGGCGGCGATCGGTCTGATCGGTGTAGTGGTGCTGTTTGGCTTCGTGCTTTTGTGCCTTTGGATCATGCCGGAGCCGGTGCGCGTCCTCGTCGGGCTGCTGGCCCTGCTGCTCTGGATCGTTGCCGGATTGTTTGGCCGCGTCATCCTCTATGCTGCTACTGGCCGCTGGCTACAACAAAAATACGTGCCTGCCGGTAAGAATTCCGAAGCGGTAGCGTTATTACTTGGGACCAGTTTTTGGGTGCTCTTGACCTCGCTCCCGTATGTTTGGCCTTTCATGGCAACCTTTATCCTGATCATCAGCTTCGGATTAGCTTTGACTGCGCGCTACCGCGTCGGCTGGAGCCACTAAAAGCCCTCTTTGTGGCTAAAACCAAATTTTTGTATATACAAGTCATAAATCCGCGCTTTGCGGTGTTCACGTAACAGAAAGGACCTGGAATGAAGACGTTCTTTTTCGCGGTCGCGTTAGGACTCATAACACTGTTTGCTCCGCAGGGCGGCGACCCAAACATCACGGCCAAATACGCGATTGGCGAGGTTAAAAGCATCGACGCCACCGCCAAACAACTGACCATCAAGACCGACGCAGGCTCCACCGTGACGGTTTCGTTGACCGATAAAACGATATACAAAAAGCTTGCTCCGGGTGAGACGTCGCTCACCAACGCCACTGATGTGACTTTTGCTGACCTCGCAGAAGGCGACCGCATCATGGCAAGTGGCACTGTGGCGGCAGATTTCAAGTCAGTGCCCGCCGCTAAGGTATATGTAATGACCAAGGGCGACCTGGCAAAGAAGGCGGACGCGGAACGGGCCGAGTGGCGACGTCGCGGCATCCTTGGCGTCATTACGGCACTCAAGCCTGACACGAAAGAGATCACAATCACTCATCGCACGATTGCAGGGAACCAGTTAGTCGTGATTCCGGTCACTGACAAGACTGAAATGCGACGTTATGCGCCTGACTCGATAAAGTTTGGTGATGCGAAGCCGAGTCAGTTTAGCGAGTTGAAAGTCGGCGATCAGTTACGCGCGCTCGGTGATCGCACGGAAGATCCGCTTCGTTTCAATCCGGAGAAGGTCGTGACCGGAAGTTTTCGAACAGTCGGCGGAGTTGTTACTGCGATCGACGCGACCACACACGAGATCAAGATCAATGAGTTGGAGAAGAAGACGCCGCTCACGATCGTGATCAAGCAAGATGCGGTGTTGAGAAGATTTCCTACTGAGATGGGAATGGGCTTCGGTCCCAGACCAGGTGGCGGTGGTCCTGGCGCTGCTCAAGCTCCCGCCGGTGGAGGCCAGGCAGCGCAGGGCAACGCGCAACAGCGTCCGCAGGGTGCTGGTGGGCAAGGTGGTCCCGGTGGTCGTCCCGGCTTCAACATCAACGACATGCTCGAGAGATTGCCGACTATTTCGATCGCCGATGTTAAGGTTGGCGACACTATCATCGTTTCCAGTACGCAGGGTGTGGATCCGACCCGGTTGACAGCCATTTCGCTCGTTGCTGGCGCAGATACCCTCCTCGCAATGCTTGCTCCGCGCCCACAGGCCGGGCAGGCACCTAACCCCGCTGCAGGTCTTGGTGGCAGCGGCATTTCATTCGGCATCGGCTTGCCATAATGCTGATTCTGGTGAGCCGCGGATTTACGCGGATTAACGCGGATCGGATCTGCGTTTTTCTGCGTTCATCCGCGGCCCTCTATCCTATCGGAGTTAAAAATGAATTTCCCCCGAAGTCTCCCAAGCAAGATCTGCTGTCTTGGTCTGTTCATCATACTGACTGCCGCAATCGCCGCCGCTCAACAAGCACGTGGAACACTGCGAGGCCTGATCACTGACGAACTCGGCGCCGCCATCGTCGGCGCTAACGTCACACTCACTGACGCCGCCGGAGCCCAGAAGAAAACAACCACTAACGGCGAGGGTGTCTACAACTTCGCCGGTCTCGCACCCGGCAAGTACACGTTGCACGCAAACGCAACCGGCTTCGCTCCCTCCGACAGTAAAGAAGTTGACGTCACGACCGCCCGGCAAACTCTCGATCTCACTCTGCGCGTCACGATCGAGGAAAAGGTGACTGTCGCCGATACTCCCATCAGCACCGAAGCCACTGAAAACGCAAACCAGACAGTCATCGGAGGAAAAGATCTCGACGCTCTGCCTGATGATCCTGACGAGCTCGCCGCTGCGCTTCAAGCACTCGCCGGTCCCTCAGTTGGACCAAACGGCGGACAGATCTTTATCGATGGCTTCACGGGGGGCAATCTCCCGTCGAAGGATTCGATTCGAGAAATTCGCATCAACCAGAATCCATTCGCTGCTGAGAACGATCAACCCTCCGGACGTATCGACATCCTGACGCGTCCCGGCACCGACAAGTTACGTGGTGGCGCGTCGCTAAATTTCAACGACGAGAGTCTCAACTCGCGCAACCCGTTTGCGGTTACGTCCAGCAAGCGCACGCCGTTTCAGATTCGCCAGTACGACATGAACCTGAGTGGTCCAGTGGTTGCGAAAAAAGCATCGTTCTTTTTCAACTTCGGACGCATTGAAACTGACGATAACGATCTCGTCCGCGCTACCGTGCTCGATAGTAATTTGAATGCAGTGGATTTTGGTCAGGCGTTCGTCGTGCCGAAGCGCAATATGTTTTTCAGCCCGCGCTTTGACTATGCCATCAACGCCGGCAACACCCTCATCGTTCGTTATAACTACAACCGTACCCGGGTTGAGAATCAGGGTATCGGCAACTTTACCCTCCCCGAGCGCGCCTACGACACGCTCTCGATGAATCACAACATTCAGTTGACTGAAACTGCGATTCTCAATCCGACAACCATCAATGAGACGCGCTTTCAGTATTCTTTCAACCGGTTCGAGCAGGACGGCAGCAACGAGATTCCCGGGCTGGATGTGAGCGGTGCGTTTGTCTCAGGTAGCTCGCAGGTGGGCAACTCCTTTAATGAGCGCAAGAGTTGGGAGTTGAACAATTTCACCGCGAGGCAGATGGGCAAGCATGCGATCAAGTTTGGCGGCCGCATACGTCACGCCAGCGTCGACGACACGAACGACGGAAATTTTGGTGGCACCTGGACCTTCACCGGCGGTTTTGGTCTAACGAGTATCGAGCGTTACCAGCTAACGCTGCGTTTGCTCGATCAGGGATTGACACCTGCTGAAGTACGTGCGGCCGGAGGCGGCGCAACCGCGTTTCGCATCAACACGGGCGATCCTTTCGCGGTTGTCAGTCAAACGGATTACGGTGTGTTCGTTCAGGATGATTGGCGCATCAGGCCGAACCTGACGCTCAGCTATGGTCTGCGCTATGAGACACAAACTAACGCGCACAGCAAGTTTGACTTTGGACCACGACTGGCAGTCGCGTGGTCGCCTGGCGCGGCCAACAGCGCGCGACCGCCGAAGATGGTAATTCGTGTCGGCACTGGCTTCTTTTACAACCGCTTCAACGAGAGCAACACGTTACAGGCGAACCGGCTCAACGGCGTCACCTACATCCAGACTCAAGTCAATGAGCCTTTCGATCGAAGGGAAGCGCCGAGTGTAATCGAGCAGAGCTTACCGAACGTAGCTGCGATTTATTCGTTACTGAACCAGTGGAGCCCGACCGCTGTTCCTTCGCTTGCGGGCCTGCCACCGACTCAACAAACGATCTGGAAAGTCGATCCAAACCTCCAGGCTCCGACTGTGTTCCTTCTCGGCACGCAGGTCGAACGACAACTGCCGCGCAACATCACGATGTTCGTCGGCTTCTACAACATTCACATCACTCACGTGATTCGCGCACGCGACGTCAACGCGCCGCTGCCGTTCACCATCACAGAGTTGACGCCGAATGGTATCCGACCGGATCCCACGAAGGGTGAGGTCAATCGTTACGAGGCGAGCGGGGTATTCAACCAGCGACAGTTTTTCATCGGCTTCAACAGCAGGTTGAGTCGAATGTTTCAGCTCAGCGGAAACTACTCGTTGAGCAAGTCGAGTAACGACACCGATGGCCAGGGTAGCGCGTTGTTTCCGGTGAATTCGTACGATACTACGGGCGAGTATGGCCGTAGCTCATTTGATATCCGGCACCGGTTTACAATCTTCGGAACCGTCAATCTGCCGTGGTGGAAAGTGGTAGTGAATCCATTTATCGTTGCGAACACGGGCCAGGCATTCAATATCACCACCGGACAGGATCGAAATCTCGATCGGCAGTTTAATGAGCGGCCGAGCTTTGCTGGTCCGAACGCCGACTGCTCGGCAGAGAACATCAGGTGCACGCGTTTTGGAAACTTCAATCTCACGCCGCTGCCGGGTGAGGCGATCATTCCGCGCAACTTCGGCAACGCGCCGGGCGCGTTTGTCGTTAACCTTCGCATCAGCCGCGCGTTTGCTTTTGGAAACATCAATCGTGGTAACGCTGTGGCTGCGCGTCCTGCGGGTGGCCCAGGTGGACCAGGCGGCGGCCCGGCGGCCGCTGCTGCTGGTGGCGGTGGTGGCGGACCGAGAGTCGCGGCTGCCGGACCACAGGGCGGTGGCGGTGGTGCCCCGGCGAGTGAGAAGAGATACAACCTGAACGTCTCTATCAACTTCCAAAATCTGCTGAATCATGTAAATCTTGGCTTGCCGGTTGGGAACCTCGCGTCGCCGAGTTTTGGTGAGTCGTTGAGTTTGGGAGGCGCGTTTGGAGGGTTTGGTGGTCCAGGCGGCGGTGGCAGCAGCGGCGCCGGTAATCGACGAATCTACGCACAAGTTCGATTGAACTTCTGATCGAAAGGGTTTGGAAATGAAGAGTTTGTTTTTGAAATTCCTCGCACTATCAGTTTGTCTTGTTGGTTTTGGTGTGGCTTCTGCCCAGGAGCACCCGCCAGGGAACGGAGTTAAGACGTCAACGCCTGCAACTACGTCTGCTGTTCCTCCGACTGTTGTGATTACTCCGGAGAGTACGCCGCTTGAGCTCGCGAAGGCTGCGTTCACGGCGCAGGGTGGCGAGAAGTTTCGCAACGTGCAGAACATGATGTTGCGCGGTTCTGTTTCTCTTTACCCACCGAACAGCCCGCAGTCGATCCCCGGCGCGTTCTCGATCGTGACGGCCAACGACAAGATGCGAATGGAGATCGACGCGCGTCCGATCATCGTCTTCAAACAGATTTACGACGGGCAGCAATCTTACAGCTCGATGCCGAATGTTGAGGTGCCGCCGTTGTCGAAGTTTGGGCTTCCGGTGCTGAGCAAGTTTGACCAGCCGGGTTACAAAGTTACTGCGATTGCGAACAAGAAGAAGCTGCGAGGTTTTCGTATTGCGGATCCCGAAGGGTACACGACTGATTTCTACATTGATCCGGTTAATGGTCGTGTGATGGAGTTCTTTATGACGTACGCTGGGTTAACGTTTGGTACTGCGAACAACAAATTCAAGGAAGTCGAAGGCGTGTTGATTCCCTTCAGCTTCTCGCAGCGTTTCGAGATGCCGCAGGGACCATTCTTCGCGGAATACAGCGTGAAGGAAGTGAAGCTCAATCAAACTCTTGGCGAGGACGCTTTCGCAATCCCGAGATAAGCGTTTAGTTTTTGTGCCTTTTGTGGCCCAACTAAACGCTCAGGATCTCTTGCTCTTTGCTCTTTGACAGCTCGTCGATTTTGCCGATGTGGCTGTCGGTGAGTTTTTGAATTTCTAAGAGAGCGTCGCGCTCGGCGTCTTCGGAGATTTGTTTGTCTTTCAACATCCGCTTCAGACGATCGTTGGCGTCGCGACGGACGTTGCGAACGGCGGTGCGATGATCTTCGGCGACGTCGTGGATCTGCTTGGCGAGTTGTCTGCGACGTTCTTCGGTAAGTGGAGGAATCGGAACGCGTACGAGCTTCCCATCATTCGATGGATTCAAACCAAGATCGGCAGCGCGGATTGCTTTCTCGACCGCGCCAATCTGAGTTTGATCCCATGGTTGCACGGTGAGCATTTGCGGCTCGGGCGCGTGAACTGAAGCCATCTGGTTGAGCGGCGTCGGCGTGCCGTAGTAATCAACCATCACAGTGTCCAGAATACTTATAGCAGCTCGACCCGTGCGAATCGTCGCCAGCTTACGCTTGAAGTCATCGACGGCGCCTTCCATTCGTGGCCGCGTTTCCTTGATTACGTCCTTTTCACTCATGTCTCTAACTCCGCTGAAAAGAATTTAACCAACCTTCGTTCCCACGCCGCGCTCGCCCGTAACCACGCGTCTGATGTTTCCGGGCTCGCGCATGTTGAAGACAATGATAGGCAGGTTGTTGTCCATGCACAAAGAGATCGCCGAAGTGTCCATCACTTTCAACTGCCGCTCGAGCACCTGCCGGTAAGTGATCTCGTTGAAGAGCTCTGCGGTCGCGTCGAGCATCGGATCAGCCGTATAAACGCCCTCGACTTTCGTGGCCTTCAGGATTATGTCGGCCTTGATCTCGAGAGCGCGCAAAGCAGCGGCCGAGTCGGTAGTGAAGTATGGATTACCGGTGCCGGCAGCAAAGATGACGACCCGTCCTTTTTCGAGATGTCGCACAGCGCGACGCCGGATGAACGACTCAGCTAACTGCGGAATATCGATCGCCGAGAGCACGCGCGTGTGCACGTCGAGCTTTTCAAGTGCGTCCTGCAGAACGACCGCGTTCATCACCGTGGCCAGCATCCCGATGTAGTCGGCTGACGAGCGGTCCATGTTGCCCGCGCTCTTGGAGACGCCACGAAAGATGTTGCCGCCACCGACGACGACCGCTACCTGCACGCCGAGCTCGTTGATTGCCTTGAGCTCTTCGGCAACACTGCGCGCGACGTTGACGTCGATGCCGTAGTTCTGCTCGCCCATCAGGGCTTCACCCGAGATTTTCAGCAGAACCCGGCGATAAGCGAGGCTGGATGTATTGCTATTCATCGAAATTTTAATAGGTCCTATCGGTCCTATAGGACCTATAACTTAACCGAGCATCGACGCGACTTCGCCGCCGAAATCCTCATTGCGGCGTTCGAGGCCTTCACCCATTTTGTAGCGCGTGAACCTGCGGACGGCGATGCGCTCCCCTGTCTTGGAAACCTTCTCAGTCACCAATTCGCCGACAGTCTTCTCGGGTGCTTTTACAAACGGCTGATCGACAAGCACTGTCTCTTCGTAAAACTTATTCAGGCGTCCTTCGACGATCTTCTCGATCACCTGTTCGGGTTTGTTTGCGTTCTTCGGATCGTTCAGCGCCTGCGCGCGCGCAATCTCGCGCTCTTTGTCGAGCACATCCGCGGGGATCTCTTCGCGTGAAACATAGCGCGGCTCCGCGGCAGCGATGTGCATCGCGATATCTTTTACGAGTTGCGAAAACTCCTCGCCACGCGCGACGAAGTCAGTTTCACAATTCAACTCAACCAACACGCCGACCTTACCACCCATGTGGATATACGAACCGACAATGCCCTCTGAGGCGATGCGACCTTCGCGCTTCTTCGCAGACGCGAGGCCACGCTCACGCAGAATGTTGATGGCTTTCTCTTCGTCTCCATCTGCCTCGGTAAGCGCTTTCTTGCACTCCATCATTCCGGCCCCGGTCTTCTCCCGAAGCTGCTTCACTGCTGCTGCTGTAATTTCAGCCATGATTACAAAATTCTCCGAATACGTAAGTTTTACCCGGCGCTACCGCGCTCGGTTCTGTGCGCATTGAGGCGCTCTGTAATGAAAAACGCAGCCCGGCGGGTCGTCCGCTTGAAGGGCTGCGCTCTTCGATGAGTAAGGATTATCGCTTAGCTCGCCGCCACGACAGATTCAGTGCTTTCATCGGGCGCGTTTTCAGTCGCCTCGTTCTCTGCGCTCTGTGGTGTCATGGATGCGGATTGCGTCTCCCCATTACTGACGCCACTGACGCCGCCGTTATCGACTTCAGATCCAAGTTCGGCCGCTATTGCTCCACCCGCGGCGCCTTCACCGGTAGCGGCTTCACCTTCGCCTTCAGCCGGTTCGGCAGCAGCGACACCGCCCTCGGTTGCGATCTGATTACCCTCGACGATCGAGTCAGCGATTCTCGAGGCGAACAGGCGAACGGCACGCAGCGCGTCGTCGTTTCCTGGGATGACGTAATCGATGCCTTCGGGCGAACAGTTTGTATCGACCACGGCGACGATCGGAATTCCGAGCCGGTTCGCTTCGGCGACTGCAATCTCTTCTTTCTTCACGTCGATGATGAAGACACAATCGGGAAGACGATTCATTGACTTGATGCCGGAGAGGTTCTTGTTCAGACTCTCACGCTCGCGATCAAGCTTGATGCGCTCTTTCTTGGTCATCTTCTCGTAACGACCATCAGTCTGCATGCTTTCGAGGTCTTTGAGACGTTTGATTGACTTCTGGACCGTCTGAAAGTTAGTAAGCAGACCACCGAGCCATCGTTGATTGACGTAATACTGTCCGCACTTCTCGGCTTCTTCGCGAATGGCGTCCTGGGCCTGTCGCTTGGTGCCGACGAAGAGAACTGTTTTGCCTTTGTCCTCAGCGATGAGATTCGTGACGAACGCGATCGCCTCGCGGAACATTCGCTGAGTTTTTTGCAGATCGATGATGTAAATGCCGTTGCGCTCGCCGAAGATGTATTCCTTCATCTTCGGATTCCAGCGCCTTACCTGGTGGCCGAAGTGAACACCGGCCTCCAGCAGCTCTTTCATGGTAACCGAAACCAAACTAAAGTCTCCTTCTCGTTAATTGGTTTAATGTACTCACCGTAGCTTTAGACTTGTTAAGCAACCAATCGAGCCACGGCAATGGATTGATTGAACTATCGCTTCGAAAACTGGAACCGCTTGCGGGCGCCCTTTTGTCCGTACTTCTTGCGCTCCTTGATTCTCGGATCGCGCGTCACCAGACCTGCATGTTTGAGGGCTGGACGAAGGTCGGCATTGAATTCGAGCAGCGCTCGCGTGATGCCGTGCCGGATCGCCCCCGCCTGGCCCGCAGGACCACCACCACTGACGTTGATGACGAGGTCAAATTTGTTTGTGGTTTCAGTCAGTTGCAATGGCTGACGAATGATCATCCGCAACGTTTCGTTGGGGAAGTAGCGATCGAACGGTTTGTGGTTGACCTTAACTTCGCCGCCGCCGGGTCGCAGGTAAACTCGGGCCGTTGCCGATTTGCGCCGCCCCGTTCCGTAATACTGAATTTCAGCCACAGTAATTTCCTCTATCTTTTACTAAAACTATTATGAGTTGGTGTTGTGAGTTAGGTCGTAGGCTTGCGGGCGCTGGGCTGAGTGCGGGTGCTCGGCATTGGCGTATATCTTGAGCTTTTTCGCCATCGCCTTGCCGAGTTTCGTCTTCGGCAGCATGCCCTTGATGGCGAGCTCGATAACTCGCTCAGGGCGCTTGGCAATCATCTCTTTCGCCGTGGTCGTTCTCAGACCTCCCGGATAGCGAGTATGATGACGATAAAGCTTCTGCTCAACCTTGTTTCCCTTCAGGACCGCTTTCGAGGCATTGATCACAACAACGTGATCGCCCATATCCATAAACGGTGTCCACTCAGGGCTACGCTTGCCAGACAGAATTGAAGCAACCTCAGAGGCCAGATGCCCGACGGTTTGACCGCTCGCATCCACCACGTACCATTTTCGTCTTCCAGCGAGTTCCTTTCCGCTGGGGAAGTAAGTCGACATAGTTAACTATCTCTGTTTTAAGCGAATAAAACGCGAACGGTAAGAATACCGAACGGCCCAAAATATTGTCAACCCGAGGAAGGCTACTTATCCACAGATTACACAGATTCCTATAAGCAATCTGTGGAATCTGTGGATAACCAGGTGCTGACATAAAAAGGCCCTCCGGGTTGCCGAAGGGCCTGAGTCATTAAATTACCACAAACGGTTACGGCTTGTCGGGAGTTTTTGTGGTGCTCGGGTCTTTCTTCAGCTTCGGCGGCGCATCTTTTTGCTGCTGCTCGCCGTCCGGCGTCGTGCCTGTTTCTTCCGGTGTCGGTTGACGACGCTTCAGAGTCGGACGTCCGGGTGCACCACTATCGTCACCTGCTGCGATCGCTCCAGCCGTCGATGCACGCGCGTTTGAAAGTCTCAATAACCGGCCCTTCACTCGCTGAAACTCGGAACTGCTGATCACATATTCCTCGTGTTCCGGGAACCGCGCTGCCAACGCAAGCGCCGAGGCCCTGCGATCCGGCGGGGCCGGGTGCGTCGAGAAGGCGCGAGCGATAAATCCGGGTTTCTTTTTGTTCTTGGCTTCGAGCTTTTCAAACATCGTCGCCATCGCACCCGGGTCGTAGCCGGCCGCGTACATGTACTGAACGCCAAGCTTGTCCGCTTCCTCTTCGGCGCTGCGGCTAAACTTCATGAAGATCCCGAGAAGTCCGATGCCGGCCGTGTTCTGGTAAATCATTCCGGGAATGCCGCCCAGGAAGATCGAGCCACCGAGGGCCGCATACTCGAGCAGGCTGGCCTTGGTCTGGTTCTCAACCGCGTGTCGTGCAGCGACGTGTGCAATTTCGTGCGCCATCACGCCCGCGAGCTCGGCTTCGTTATCAGCCGCAAGGATGAGTCCTTTGTTTACGTAGAAGAAACCACCCGGAAGGGCAAATGCGTTTACTTCGTCAGAATCGATGACCTTGATCGTGAACGGAACCTTTGCGTCCGAGTGCAGCACGATGTTTTGGCCGACGCGGTTCACATACTCGGTGATCACCGGATCGTCAACAAACTTCGCCTGCCGGTCGACTTCCGCTGCCGCCTCACGTCCCTGCCGCACTTCCTTCTCGGTTGAACCGCTCATCTTCGCGATGATGCCGGTGTTGATGTTTCGCTTCCCGATCATCTCAGGATTTTCGTTGTTAGAAAGCGGTTTGTTGCTCGTCTTAACAGCGACTGGAGCAGGCGTAGCCTTTTGCGGCTCGGCTTTCGCATCGGTCTGCTTTTGAGTCGCCGGAGCTTTCTGATCGGACTGCGTTTGTGTGGTTGTTTGAGTGTTGTCAGCCGGCTTGGTGGCCGTTGTTTGCGCGACCGCAGCCACGGAGCTGAATAATAGCGATGCGGTTAAAACAAAAGCACTCGTGGCGCGGGAGAAGTTGTTCATCTCAAAAAACCTCCAAAAATTTCGAATGACCTTGAGGGCAGGGGTCGCTGACGTTCTTTCGCTAAATCCAGACGCGCAGTCTATGATGCTCAGGGTCGGCGACTTGGTTGTGTGGCCGATCATAACTTCCTGGCCAGGAGGATTAGGTTCTTCGCGCCTTTAACGCCCTCAATATACCTATGCCGGACGCGAAAAGAAAGCAAAAGTCGGAGGTCTCGATCATCGGTACCGGACGACTCGGGACTACCCTCGCTGTTGCACTTGCGAGCCGGGGCTACACGATCCGATCTCTTGTCGCACGGACCGCCAAAAGCGCGCGTAAGGCGGCGCTGCTTTTAGACGCTGACGTGCAGGTATTGGCTGCAAAAAACCTGCGCTCGCTGATTAACGCGGATCTTTTTCTGATCACTGTGCCGGATGATCAGATTGCCTCTGTGACGCGTGAATTGGGAGAGATTAACGCGGATCAGAAGAAGAGCGTCGTGTTGCATACGAGTGGGGCGCTTTCGAGTGAGGTGCTGGAGCCGTTGCGGGAAAAGGGGTGGCATACAGGGTCTATTCATCCGTTGATGTCGGTTAGTGCGGTCCATGATGCTCATTTGCAGGGAGCGTATTGGAGTATCGAGGGGGATCGGAGTGCGCTGCGTTTGGGGAAGGAGATCGTGCGGGATCTCGGTGGGAAGAGTTTTTCGATCCGAACTGAGGACAAGCCGCTTTACCACGCTGCGGCGGTGATGGTTTCGGGTAATGTTGTGGCGCTGTTTGATGTGGCGCTCGAGATGCTGGGCGAGTGTGGCCTCGACCGGAAAACTGCGCGCGCGGTTCTGTTACCGCTGATTGCGAGCACCGTCCGAAGTCTGCAAACTAAATCGCCGGAAGAATCGCTGACGGGAACGTTTTCACGCGGCGATGTGGAAACTGTAAAACGACATCTCGCGGCGTTGAAGAGTAAAGAACTGGCAGAGGCGCTCGATCTCTATCGTCTACTCGGCCAGCGATCCTTAAAACTTACGAAAGAGCATCCACAGATTACACAGATTCTTAAATCGGTGTAATCTGTGGATAGGATCACATGCAACCAACACCCAGCGCGAGTTACAGTTTGACCTTGCGCGTCAGGCTTTCTTCACGTGCCGGATCGCTTGGGGAATTGACCACCGCCATCGGTCGCGCCGGCGGCGACATCGGCGCCATCGATATCGTCACCGTCGGCAATAACTACATCATTCGCGACATCACCGTCAGCTCAGTTTCGAGCACACACGGCGAACAGATCGTCGAAGCTGTCAAAGATGTTGATGGCGTCGAGTTGATGCAAGTCTCCGATCCGACGTTCCTGATGCACCTCGGCGGCAAGATCGAAGTGGTCTCCAAAGTGCCGTTGAAAACTCGCGCCGATCTCTCGATGGCCTACACACCCGGCGTCGCTCGTATCTGCGAGGCGATTGCCAAAGATCCGGAAAAAGTTTTCACACTCACGATCAAGAAAAACACAGTCGCAATCGTGACTGACGGAACCGCGGTGCTCGGACTCGGCGACATTGGACCAGCAGCAGCCTTGCCGGTGATGGAAGGAAAGGCAATGCTGTTCAAAGAATTTGGCGGCGTCGATGCGTTTCCGATCTGTCTCAACACGAAAGATCCGGACGAGATCGTCCGCACTGTAAAAGCGATCTCGACCGTGTTTGGCGGGATCAATCTTGAAGACATCTCGGCGCCGCGCTGTTTCCAGATCGAAGAGCGACTGAGAGAAGAGCTCGACATACCGGTTTTTCACGACGACCAGCACGGCACTGCCGTCGTCGTGCTCGCGGCCTTGATCAATGCGCTCAAACTCGTCGGTAAGCAGATGAGCGAGGTCAAAGTGGTCGTGAATGGCGTCGGCGCGGCTGGAGTTGCGTGTACGAAGATCATCATGGCCGCGGGCGTGAAAAATATCGTCGGCTGCGACCAGACCGGAGCGCTCTATCGCGGGCGCAGAGAAAACATGAACTGGATGAAAGATTGGTACGCGCAGAACACGAATCCGAGTGAAGAAAAGGGAACTGTACATGAAGTGATCAAAGGCGCGGACGTGTTCCTCGGTTTGTCAGTGCCGGGTGTGATCGATGCGGAAGATGTGAAGAACATGGCTGAGAAGCCGATCGTGTTTGCGATGGCGAATCCAGTGCCCGAGATCATGCCGGAAGATGCGGCGCCGTACGTCGCAGTGATGGCGACTGGACGTTCAGACTATCCGAATCAGATCAATAACGTGCTGAGCTTTCCGGGGATCTTTCGAGGCGCGCTGGCGTGTCGTGCAGCGCGGATCAATGAAGAGATGAAGCTCGCGGCTTCATATGCGATTGCGGCGATCATCAGCGATACCGAGCTGCAGCCGGAATACATTATTCCGTCGGTTTTCGATAAACGAGTGTCGGAGGCCGTCGCACGTGAGGTCGAGGCCGCCGCGCAACAGACCGGCGTCGCCCGAAGAATTAGTTAGTACACTAAAGGCACAAAAGCACACAAAAGAAATGAGAAAGCGCCCCAATAAAATGAGCGCCTTCTATTTCAGCCTATGTGCTTTTTGTGCCTTTTGTACTAAGGTTTGCGTGTTTTTGGCGCCCTGATTGTTTCGAAGCATGGTTCGATGACCGCGAGGGTTGTTAACGTGCGCAGAGATTTATCACTGAAGTTTGTGGCCTGCGCGAGGCTGCCGTCGAAGTCGAGTTTGCCCATTTCACGAAACGCATTCTCGGGATTGAAGCCGGGTGTTGGATACGACGCGAAACTGCCGAACGCCTTCCCTTCGATCTTTATCATCATAAACGGCCGCGAGAAATCAGGAGACTCGAGTGTGTTGATCGTCGTGACAGCATTGCCCAACTCTTCAACACCGCGGTTCACATCCACTCTCGCATACAAATAGGCCAGCGCGAGTAACGCGCGCGCGGAGACGATCGTCTTCGGCGCCTTGCTGATCGTATTCGCCACCTCGTTCAGCATCTCGCGCACTTCCGTCTGGTCTTCAGCGACCTTGAGCGACTCCTCCGCAATGCGCGTGTACAGATAAGCGCGCTGGTCCAACTCCGTCACCTTGCTCGCAAACTTTCTCGCCTCCGAGAAGTTCTTGTCTTTGATGAGTGCCTGGCTGCGAAAGTAATAGAACCAGTTCGCCAGCGAGTCGCGAACCCCCGACTCAGAGATCTTGTCGATCACGCTGAGCACTTTGTCCACTGGTTCGTTTTTCGCGCCTTGCACAGCGAACGCCAAATCACGATCGCGCCGTCCGACATCCGTCACCTTCTCCGCCGCTTCAACCTGTTCGTCAAACGATCTTAGCGGCGGGTCAGTCATAGTAACCCGCAGGTTGACATTTTTTTGTACGTACTGCGGCAACACAGCAAACAGCTTGTCTTTCGATTGCGCGAATGCACCGGCGAATTCCGGTAAGTCTGACTGCACCTGCTTTTCGAGACGGTTGAGTGCGAGCCACATCTGGGCGTGATCGGAGTAGCCATAACGCGGCTCCTGCACCGGTGTCTCCATCGCGCCGTCGATTCTTGCGAGCAAGGCGCGGACGAACAGCCGTTGCAAGGCGAGACTCGGTGTGAAGCCATCAGGAATCGTATAGAAAGTGTAGCCCGGCATCTCGCCGGCTTCGCGCTTGTTGCCGAATGGATACGACGAGAGATAGAGAAACTGGTCCATCGGAGCGGCGCCGTAAGCATTGAGCGCGTCAACGTAAAATTGATCCGCGAGCGGCTTGCCTGACTTCGCAAGCTGGTACATGAAGATTGGTAACTGTAGCGTCGCTGGATAACGAAAACTCTGGCGCGCAAAGTTAACAGCCGTTGGTGGATCTGTCGCCGCGAGACCGTAGGCCATGGTTAACAGTTTGTCGGCAGTTCGGCGTTTTGCTTGATCGTCGGTTGCGGGTTTGTCAGCGGCTTCGGAAGTGTCGTCGCGGAGCATCTGCTCTGATAACTTGCGGGCGCGTGCGGGGTCGCGTTTGGCGAACGCCGAGAGCACTATGAAACGCTGATCGGGAATGGGAATTACGGCGGCGAACTGGCTGCTCGAGGTGCGCTGCGTCTGATCGCCTTTCTCTTTGAAATTCTGGACGGCGAGATCGAAAGCTTCCATGAACGCGGCGAGCGACTTTTCCTGATCATGTGGCCAGAGTAGATCCGCAGCGCGCACGAGGACGGTGATGCGATGGACCGGATTGTCGAACGTGCGCGTGATGAGAATCTGTTGTTTGGCCGTATCGAGAGCGTTATCGCGCGTACAGAGGGACGATACGGTTTTCTTTTGTGCGTTGATTGGAGATGCGAGACAGATGAGTAGGAAGACTAGTAACGTGAGACGCGTCATCGAGCTTCTCCTGTCTAACGGCTTTTAAGATCTTGTGCGATCAGTGGAACTATTTGACGCGGCACGTCGATCGCAGCTTTGATATGTCGAGCGTGCGTGAAGTGACCGGCGACGTATACACCACGCACGTTCGTCTCAAAAGTTTCCGGATTGTAGACCGGAACTTCAGCGATTTTCCCCAGCTCAGTCTGTACGCCCAGTTGTTTCAATAACGTCAGATCAGCATCACTGCCGACGAGCACGAACACGACATCGTTCGGAATCGTCATCGACTCGCCTGTCTCAGTCGTCAACGTCACATCATCTTCGCGAATCTCATCGACGTGTTTGTAAAGCACGACTTTGAGCCGCCCTGCTGTGACCTCTGCTTCGAGCGGCGTTCGTACCCAGTGTTTCATCGCGCCGGCCTTCGGATCGCGGTTCTCCCAATCGTCACGCCAGATAGCCATCGTCGTGCGCGCGCCTTCTTCCGAGAGAAACAAAGCGGCTTCGGCGGCGCTGTTGCCACCGCCAACGACAAGCGCGTCTTTGCGAATGTATGCATAAGGCTCGACGAAAAGATGATGCACCTTCGGCAAATCTTCGCCGGGCACATTCAGCCGTCGCGGGTGCTCCATCGCCCCGATTGCAAACAACACACGTCGAGCCTCGTACTCGCCACGGTCAGTTTTGACAGCGAAGCCCTCGTTTATGTTCCCGTTAACTGAAATGACTTCTTCGCCAGTATTGATTTTGAGATCGAGATCGAGCACGAAGTGGATGTAGTGAGACAACATCTCTTCGCGCGTCGGCTTCTCGCGCACGGGCCGCAGTTTGCCCGGATGCATCTCGACTTCGTTTGGTGTAGAGAACATCGCGCGACCGACCGGATACTGGCGAATCGTGTTGGCGATCGTGCCTTTCTCGATCACGATGTAATCGAGACCCGCCTGCTGCGCCGCTTCCGCCGCAGACAATCCAGCCGGACCAGCACCGATGATCATTAGATCGAGCATGTTCAGACGATCACCTCGCCGCGCGCGACGAGCACGGCTGATCCACCGACCTTCACCTCCTCGACGTTTCCTGCTTGCCCCTTGACGTTGAGATTGATACGGCTGGGCCGGTTGATGAAATCGCCTTGTTCAATTACAAATTTGTAGCGGCCCTCGTCGAGCTCCAAACTCAACGCACCGTGATGAATTAGATAACCGCCCAGCGCGCCGCACGCGCTGCCGGTCGCAGGGTCTTCGGGAATGTTGTCAGCCGGAGCAAAGAAGCGCGCGTGAGCACGAGCCGCGCCGATCTCGAGCGTCTCGCGCGTGAATGCGTGACATCCGGTGCCGCCATAACGCTGGTAGATGTCTGTAAGTAACGACGCATCGACGCGAATGTCACGCAAGTCTGCAAGCGAGCGAATCGGAACTGCGAGACACGACAGACCAGTCGTGATCACTTGTATCGGCAAACTCTCGTCGAGATCTTCGCGAGCGAGGCCAAGTGAGCGCGCCACCTCGGCTTGCTCGTGTGGATCGTCGACCTCGCTGATGATTTCGAATTTGCCTTGAGTCATGACCACCTGCACCGGTTGTCCGTCTTTAAACTCGATATCGACCGGCAGGATTCCGATTCCGACTTCGTGAAAAATCCTCTGCCAACCATTACCGCCGTCGGGAAGCGGGACGACGCCCTGGCCCGCGAGTGCGGCCCATGTGCCGACGATCGGATGGCCCGCAAACGGGATCTCACGCGCAGGCGTGAAGATACGCAGGCGTCGCAGTGCTTCGTCTGCTTCTGATTTGAGCACGAAGACGGTTTCAGAGAGATTCATCTCACGCGCGATCTTGCCCATCTGTTCGTCGGGTATTCCTTCGGCGTCAGGAAAGACAGCGAGGGGATTGCCACAGAAAGAGCGATCGGTGAATACGTCGAATTGGAGAAAGCGATAGTCTGGCATGGTGTTTTTGAGTAGAAATTAAAACAGTTCACGCAAAGACGCAAAGACGGACAAAACCAGCGCGGATGAACGCGGATGAACGCAGATCAGAAATTGTCTTGTCTGATCCGCGTTTGTCCGCGTTCATCCGCGGCTGAAATTCATATTGATTGTTTAGGCTGTTTTGTGCTCTTTTGTGGCGATGAAGTAGACCTTTCCCCCAAAGGAGTGCTTATGGATCTCGGTATCCTCAACACGATAATCGCCCTCGTCGTTATTCTGCTGGTCCTGAGTCTTCTCGTGCAGGCGATTCAAACCCTAATCAAGAAGATTTTTAAGATGAAGTCGCGCCAGATCGAAGGCTCGCTGAAAGATCTTTACGAGCAAGTTGTTGGTGTGCAAAATCCTGAGCCACAACCGCCGATCCCGCGCGTAACCCTCATTCTGACAACTGTGAAAAGAGTCCTCGGGATGAAGATCGACCTGCCCCAAACGGCCGCCGACGTCTTCAAAAACAAAGTCCTGGATCAGTTCAAAAACATCGGACGCAAGACTCTCTGGGGAAATGCAGTGCTCGACTCACTTTCGAAAGACGATCTTTTCAAAGTGATGGGCAAGCTGGAGTCGGAAGATTTCTTTCCTGACTACGTGCAGAAGTTTCAGGCGCTGTGCGATCGCATCGACGATCTGCGTCAGGCGATCGACGCGATAACCAATGATCCGATGTTGCGTGGCTCGGCGAGCACAAAGATCGCCGAGATTCGCTCGATCCTCGCGCCGATCTTCACCAACGTCAGCACTATTCTCGATGGCGGCCAGGTCAAACCGAAAGTCCTGTTTGCTGACTTGCTACGCCTCGGTCAGCTCGACTTTCACTCACTTCTCAATGTGCTCAGCGACGCCCAAACCGCCATTGCGAAAGAAACTGAGATCGCAAACGCCGCCGGAAACACCGGCGAAGTCGCGGCGCTGCAAAAGTTGTCAGGCAATTTTGCGGAAGTAGCAAAACTGCTCGGTGATCTCAGTCAAAAGTTTGTCGACGCAACGTCACCACTACGCAACAAGATCGACCAGGTCGAGGTGTGGTTTGACACGGTCACGCAGAGTTTTGACGAGCGTTACGCCCGTCACATGAAAACAGCCGCGATCGTCATCAGCATCTTCGTCGTGATCGTGCTGAATGCAAATTTCTTCAACGTGTACAAGAGCCTTTCGAGCAGCGAGGTGCAACGCAGTCTGATCCTGGACAAGGGACCGGAGATCCTCGAACAATCGAAACGCATAACAGCCCAAGCCTTGCCCACCCCAACACCTGCAAACGTACAAGAAGCGCTCGTTCAGTCGCGCGAGGAGATCGAGACTCTATCGAACACGTACCAGGGATTCGGGTTCAGTCCGCTCAGCATGCAACAGTTGCGATCGTTCTTCTGGAGTCTGGGCCTGATTACGGCCGTTGCGGCTGACGACTCGGGGAATCGCAGCGTGTGGGGCATGGCCCTCGTCGAAGGTCCGCAAAACGCCTATAAGTGGCAGAACCAAACGCCCGGGCAATGGTGGCAGAGTCGTAAGTCCGACGTAACGACGATTGTTGGTTGGGCCATCATGGTTATGTTATTAAGTGTCGGCGCGCCCTTCTGGCAAGACGCACTGGAATCGCTCTTCGGCATCAAGAATCTACTGCGGCAAAAGAGCAACACGCAGAATATCGAACAACAAAGCGGTGCCGGCCAGCCGAAGGAGTGATGTTTCCTAAAAACAGTTCACTTGTTTTTGGAAATACAAGTAGGTCGAACTTTTGCTGAAGACAAGGAGCAGACAATGTCGGCTAAGGCAACCGTCATCAAAATTAAGGTCAATTTTCAGTTAAACACTCCTAACGGACTGCGACGAGTTATCTTTGGGCTCGAGAAAGACACACAGGGCGATGTGGTCTCCTGGACCATCAATTTCCAGCTATTTGAGCGTACTAAGAAGACCGATCCTTTTGGCGATCCGATCGTGAGCCTCGACGTGGATGTCGATAAGGCCTTGAATTCCAAGGCTGAGAAGGCGTCCAAGGGTCTCACCGCTAACCAGGCTGCGTTTGCACTTGGACCAGCAGCGGATGATGCCAAGGCTGCAGAGGACGGCGAGATTGACCAGGACGATGCTCAGAAGACCGTTCAAAAGACGCTGAAGAAATAAGTCTCATTGCGGCTGCTTCTCTGTGCAACCTCTGTGTTCTCTGTGTCTCTGTGGTTGTCTTTTCTTAGGCATTCATTAACCACAAAGACACAGAGAACACAGAGGTTGCACAGAGAAGAGCGCCAGTCCCCGAAATTATGAACCGAAAAAGTAACTGGCGCCGTGGCGCCTTTGTGGGAGCAGTCTTTCTTCTCTTCGTACTCTCTTATGGGGCCCAATTATGCTTTGGACAAGCAGAAAAGGTTGTTGAAACAGATCAGTCGGTCGGTTCATGCGAAGGTATCAACCTCGAAACAGCGAATTACAAGGTTCGACGAATTCGCATCGACGATCCGTTTCTTTTTCTCCCCTGGGTTAAGGCACGCCAAAAGCGCGCCAGCGCCCAGATCACCGAACTCATACAAGGCAGGCCATTCACCTACGCGGATGTCTCTGACAAGGCACTCAAAATAATAGAAGACGAAAACTTCCTGCCTGAAACGAGCGATGCCCGCGTCCAGCTCAAGGTCGAATTCGTAAGCGTCGAGAATTGCACTGACGGTCAGGTCGACGTCATTTACCGAATTTACTCGTCGCAGATCTTGCCCGTGTTGAGCGCTCGTCCGGAAGAGCGCGTGAAGGAACGGCAGACGCCGCAAACTCCTGCCGGACAAACTACAACCCTCACGCAGGATTCCAGTCCGTTTCATTTCGTACCGCTCGGTGGCTACGACTCGACTGATCTAGTGTTTGGTGGCGGACGCTTCGAGTACAAGCCGAGCCGGATCGGGAAGCTGCCGTTCAACTCGGCGATCATTCAGGGCGAAGCTTCGTCACGAATGCACAATGTTTCTGCCGCGCTGGAAGGCGCGTATGATTCTGACGTCCAGAATCCCGGCTGGCTCGCCCACGCGGACTGGCTAGTCAACTTCTCACACTATTCGTTACCCACGGGCGCCGGCGATATCAGAGGTGGTCACGTGATGCTTCATTTCGCGGGTGTGACCAAGCCTTTGGCCGGAGGTAATTTGAGTCTGCGCTTTGGCGCCGCGCTCGATGGTGGTAACCGTCAAACTGAAGCCGGTAATTTGATACTCGCGCCTAACACAATCCGGAACGCGGGCTTCGGCACGTTGAAACTTTACGGCGGCATGGATTCGCGGTTTGCACGCAATATCTTTTCAGCGTCGTATGGTCTCGAGTTGGGTTCAGTTGGACCAGCGGCACGGGTCGACTGGCGGAAACATATCTTCGATGCGCGTCATCAATTCTGGTATTCACTCGGCAATCACCACTTGCTCGATCTCGAATCACGTTTCACGATGGGAAAACTTCAGGTCCCGGGAAGGGCTCCGCTGCCTGAACGGTTCTTTGGCGGAAACAACGAAGAGTTTCTGATCGCGAGTGACAATTGGCAGATTCGCGCTAATCCCGTGATTCGCGCGATTCCCGGAAGTCGTTTCTTCCAAACTGCCGAAGGGTCTGGTGGCCGGAGTTTCTTTAGCTACAACTTCACGGCAGCTTACGGAATCTGGCGACAGACGCTTGTTCCTGAAGAGCTCACGAATGATGACGAGTTCAACGATCAGCTCGAAGGCTCGATCACGAGTGTGACCAGCACACTCGAGGTTTTTTACTATTCAAAGGATCCTCATTACTCGAACGTCGTCGCGCAACTTCCTGCTGTTCAAACTGCTCTCCAGGATTTAGAAACTGTCGTCAACACAGCGCAGGGAACACACGCCGGGCAGGCTGAGGATCTGTTCGAGGCATGCACAGATGCGATCAAAGCCGTATCCAGACGAGTCAAAGATGCGATTGCGTCGCGTGTTCCGTACGGCACCATCCAAGAGGTGGTCTCTGAAGATCCTGACGATGACCAACTACTGAACGTGCAGCAGGCATGTGAAAAAGATCTGAATAGCACGTTGAAGAATGCTGCGCTCACAGCGGCGACAAGCCGCGTCGAGACACTGCGGACACAATTAACAGCTGAGTTTAATAAGATCGATACAAAAAAGGCGGAGAAGAAAGCCAAAGATGACATGGCTTTCACGCGCCGCACTTTGAACACGCTCTTCAACGATGTAAACATCTATTCGATCAGTCCGGTGTTCGTGTTTGACATGGCGCGGATCGGCCCGCGTGACGGAGCGTTTGGCGGCACGCGTTATGGCCCCGGCGCAGGCATTCGCTTCGAGCTGGCCACGACGGCGCATTTCACTTTTGGTTACGCGTGGAACGTCAAACAAGGTCCCGGTGAAGGTCGCGGGAATATATTCTTCGCGATCGGAGTTAGAGATCTGTTTCATTGATTTATCTTGTTAATTCTGTAAATCCTGTCATTCTGTCTAACAATGCTTTCGTTAAAAGGAATTCTGCTTCCGACGACTACGCCATTCGATCCCGACGGCCGGATCTCTGCAACGGACATCACCTCGAACATCAAAGAGTGGAGCGGGCGCGGCGTGATCGGCTTCGTTGTTCTCGGCTCGACTGGCGAGCGCGTTCATCTCGACGAGCGTGAGTATCTCGAAGTGATCGAAGTCTCGCGCGCTGCGACTGACTCGATTTTGATCGTTGGCGCCGGACAACAGAGCACCGTCAACACCGTCAAGGAGATCAAGAACGCCGCTCGCGCGGGCGCGGAAGCCGTGCTCGTCATCACGCCTTATTTTTATCGTCCGGCAATCACTCAGGAGACGCTCATCAACTACTACACGGCTGTTGCTGACGCGGCGCCGGTGCCGGTATTGCTTTACAGCATGCCGCCGCTCACCGGAATAAAGATCGAGCCCGAAACAGTCGCGCGCTTGAGTGAACATCCAAACATCATCGGCGTGAAAGACAGCTCGAACGATGTGGCAGGCTTCAGTCGTACGGTAGAGCTTTGCCCGCATGACTTCGCAGTGATGACGGGCAATGGAACGGTGCTGCTCGACGCGTTGCGCGCGGGCGCGACGGGTGGAATTCTCGCCGTGGGATGTGTCGTGCCGGAAGTTTGTGTCGAGATTTTTCGCTCATTTGCGGCCGGGGAAGATGCGGAGCACTTACAAGAAGAGCTCACGCCGCTCGCATCGGCTGTAACGACGAAGTATGGAATCGGCGGGTTGAAGGCGGCGCTCGATTTCGCCGGCTATCGTGGTGGAGCGGTGCGTGCGCCGTTACGCGCGCCGGACGAGGCGGCTCGCGCGGAGATTAAGTCAGTCCTGGACAGGATTACAGGATTTGCATGATTACCTGTAAAATGCCCGCGCAGGAGCACCAACCATCTTGAGTACAGCCGAAGCCGCTTGTTATAGCACCCCCGAAGAATCAGGACTGCGCGTCGAGTCGCTGCCTTTCGATTTAATTCCGCACCAGTCGCGTCTCTTTCTCGACTATCTGAAAGACCCGGTCGCGCTGCGCAACTTTTATCCTTCAGCAGTTCGCTTTCATCACGAATTACAGCAACGCGTGCCGGAAGTCTTGAGCGCGTATCGAGTCGATCGCGCTCGGGTGTGTGACGCGCTTGCAGCGATGAACAGGGGTTGGGGCGCAGGCGAAGCGACTCTGAAGAATATCGAGTTGCTGCGTGAAGAGGATTGCATCGCGGTCGTTTCCGGTCAGCAGGCAGGATTGTTCACTGGCCCGCTCTACACGGTCTACAAAGCACTCTCGGCCGTGAAACTCGCCGGCTGTATGCAACAGAGAAATACCAAGGCCGTGCCTGTGTTCTGGATCGCTGCCGAAGATCACGATTTCGCCGAAGTCGCGAAAGCTGAGCTCATCGGTCGTGATTGCCAGCTCAAGAGTGTTGCTGTTTCTGAAGCGCTTCATCGCGAAGGACAACCGGTCGGCCACGTGAAGCTTGACGAGTCAATCGATACGGTCATCGATGAGCTGTTTGAGTTGTTGCCCGCATCGGAATTCGCGGCTGACATGAAGGCGCTGGTGAAGAATGCGTGGCAGCCGGGTCGCGGCTACGTCGACAGCTTCGCGACGATGATGACTGCGCTGCTCGGTCGTTACGGTCTGATCTTTCTCGACCCACTCGATCCGGCGTTGAAACAACTCGCTGCGCCGCTCTATTCCGAAGCCGCTCGTCGCGCGCCCGAGATCGCCACGGCGCTCGAACAACGAAGCGCCGAGCTTGAGCGCTCGGGATACCACGCGCAGGTGCTCGCGACTGCGAATTCATTTCCGTTGTTTCTGCATGATGAGGAAGGCCGCCGGCACGCGGTCGTGCGTATCGAGAATGGTAAGTACAAAACGAAAGCCAGCGAGCGGGAATATACCGCCGAAGAGCTCGCGGGGCTTGCGCAGGAGCAGCCGGAACGATTCAGTCCGAATGTGACCCTGCGCGCGGTGGTCCAGGATTATTTGTTGCCGACGATTGCTTATTACGGCGGCGCTGCTGAGATTGCGTACTTTGCGCAAACTGCCGAGGTCTATCGTGTGCTCGAACGACCGGCGACGCCGATCCTGCCGCGTTCAAGTCTGACGATGATCGAGCACCACACCGGTCGCCTGCTGGGAAGATATGATCTGACGCTCGTGGATTTCGTTGAAGGACTCGATCCGGTGATCAAGCGCGTCGTTGAGGAACATCTTGCGGCTGACAGTGCGAAGCTCTTCGCCGACGCGGAACAGAATGTCAACCACGAGCTCGATCGTTTGCGCCAGGAGTTACAGTCGATTGATCCGACACTCGCGAATGCACTCGAGACGGGACGCAAGAAGATCAACTACCAGCTTGACGGTTTGAAGCAGCGCTTCGTGCGTGCGCAGATGACGCGCGATGAGGCCGCGCACAGGCAGTTGCAACGCGCGTTCGATCAGCTTTATCCGAACAAAGATCTACAGGAACGTCATATCAACGTCACGTCGCTCCTTGCCCGCCATGGCACTTACGTGATCGAGTGGATCTTCAACGCGATCAATCTCGGCTCGAACGAACACCAAGTCGTTTATCTATAATGTCGAAAATCCGCGTCCTCGCAGACCACGTCGCCAATCAAATCGCCGCCGGTGAAGTTGTTGAGCGTCCGGCGTCAGTTGCCAAAGAGCTGGTTGAGAACTCGATCGACGCAGGCGCGACGCGCATCACGATTGAGATAGAAGCGGGCGGGCGGCGCCTTTTGAAAGTTTCCGACGACGGCGAAGGCATGGTGCGCGACGATGCGATCCTTGCTTTCGAACGACACGCCACTTCGAAGATCCGCGAAACAGACGATCTCGGCGCGATCGGAACGCTCGGATTTCGCGGTGAAGCGCTCGCATCGATCGCCTCCGTGGCGAAAGTTGAGTTAACCACGTGCATCGAAGGTGCGCATGCCGCCACGCGCGTAGTAATTGATGGTGGACGCATGCGCGACGTCAAAGACGCCGCACACCCGCGCGGTACGACGCTCATCGTTCGCGATCTCTTTTTCAACATTCCCGCGCGGCGAAAGTTTCTGCGATCCGAAGCGACTGAGACTTATCACCTCACGAATCTCATCACGCATTACGCCTTGGCCCATCCTGAGATCGCATTCACGTTTGTAAACAACGGCAGAGAAGTGGTGCGCACCGCGCCCGCGAAAGATCTGCGCGAGCGCGCCTACCAGATCTTCGGCGAAGAGTTTTTGAAAAACCTGCTGGAAGTGGATGGTGGCGAACCGCAGTTTGCGCGGGTTAGCGGATTCGTGTCGGCGCCGCGGGACCGTCGCACGTCGCGCGACGCACAATATCTTTTCGTTAATCGACGTTTCGTGCGCGATCGCATGATCGGCCGCGCACTCTCGGAAGCGTATCGATCGATCCTGCCGCACGGCGTTTACCCGGCGGCGTTGTTGTTCATCGAGACGCCGCTCGAGGAAGTCGACGTGAACGTGCATCCGGCAAAAACGGAAGTGCGATTTCGAAGGCAGGCAGCGGTTGCTGACGTGGTCCGTGAGTCGGTACGAGCAGCGCTGGCGAGCGCGAGCTACGTTCCCCCACCTGAGCAGCCAAGCGCTCCCGAACCAATCATGACAGCCACCGCTGCCGTGAGCTCGATCACTCCCCAGCCACGAATCGAATTTGTCCCCGCACCTCCGCCACCTCCACGACCTCCAGCGGAACCATCCGGCGACGAGATCGCACGCGACCTCGAACTCATGCTCCGATCCGCTTCGCTATCCGTCAAATCCGCGTCCCTGCCGCCATTGAATTCAGCGGAGAAGATTGCACGCGAAGTAACTCCCGAATCGCTCTCGACAAACATTCGCCCTCTGGGCCAACTCGACGAGAGCTTCATCATCGCCACCGACGATCAGGGCTTGCTGCTAATCGATCAGCACGTCGCCCACGAACGCATACTCTTTGACAAGTATCGTGCCCTGGAAGCAGAGCGACGCACCGACTCGCAACAGATGCTCGTGCCCGAAACTTTCGATCTCACACCAGCGCAGGCAGCAGTCTTCGACGATCTCGTGCCTGAGCTCGAACGCTATGGATTTGAGCTAATGCGATTATCGGGACGTACTGTTGCAATTAGAGCGGTGCCGGCCGACCTGCCAAGCAGCGAAGCGCGCAACATGCTATTCGAATTGTTGGAGACCGTTGACGCCGAAAAGAAAACCGCCGCCCCCGAAACCATGCGCGACGAAATCGCCGCCTCACTCGCATGTCACGCCGCCATCAAAGTCAACATGCCCCTCGCCCCCGAGAAGATGCGCTGGTTAATCGACAGACTCTTACAAACCTCGTCACCCACAACCTGCCCCCACGGCCGCCCAGTAATCCTGCGCTTAAGCACCCGCGACATCCTCAAAGGCTTTCACCGCATATAAACATTGACGTCCGGTAGTAGCTGTACTATCGTTTCCGCCAGTCCTCGTATCTGCAATAACTAGCTGCTCGAAATCCTCTGTAGGTGAAGTCCAATGCAAGAAACCATTACTGCTCCCGCCAAACCGCCGGTTTCCCAAAACGGAAGCACGCAAATCCAACCACAACTAGTTCCCAGTGCGCTCAATAAATTGCTGGAAGGGAATACGCCGTTCGTCATCTGGCTAATCTTTTTCGCCATCGGCGGTGGGTTGCTAGCCCTTTACTACGCTCGTATCGGTTATCTGCCGGACATCGAATGGAAGGCCGTGCTGATTTACTTGTTTATAGGGTCAGTAGTCGGAGGTGTGATCGGTCTGTTGCTAACGATGTCTGTCTATCTTCCCGGAGTTATCTGGTCAGAGACGATTGTCTTCGATCCGTGCCTTCGATTTTCCTACGCGCCGCCAGTCAACAAGCAATCAGGCACAACACCGAATAGGCAGCTATGCCTTCGGTCGATTTTGAAGTACCTGGGCGTGCCCTTCCTTTTCGCTCTGTTGCTCTCACATATCGCTTTGCTGGCAGGGAAAGTGGCTTACTGGATTATCGCTGCAGGATTACTACTGTTGACATTTTTCTCGATGAGAATCCTTCTACGGTACAGATTGCGAGACAACCGTACGCAGAAACTTTGGAGCTACTTTTGGTCAACCTTGAAACGGGCGAAACCCGAACACAATTCAGCAGATGCTATTGTCGTCGACAGACATGTTTTCAAACTTTCTTCTGCGTTCACGCTGTCCGTCTTGCTGAATCAGATCTCGATGTACGTTATTTACTGGCTCTCTGGAAGCCCGGCAGAGCGTGGAACTTTTGTAATCCTCACCCTGTTGTGCACGGCCGGAGTCTGGATTGCCAGCCACGTTGTTGCAATGCGACACCGACAAAATTCACGCCAGGCACTTGCCGCCTCGTTAATCGCTGCCGCGCTGTTGTTATTTACCGCCGACAACTTCTCGTCGTTATCCATGAAACTCATGAATCATTACGGTATCGGATACAACCAAAAGGCCAACTTGTTAATGACGGATCATGGTGGCGAAATCGTGAATGCGCTGGGAGTGAAGCCGTGCAGTAAGCTGCAATTGTGCGACGTAGAAATTCTCTCCAAGGTGGGTGATCAGTATTACATAAGAGTAGGTGCGGACTATCTCACACTGCCGAAGTCAGACGTCATTGCCATCAGGCTGCAGAAGTAGTGTCAGAGCTCAGCGAGGGCGTTGAGAACCAGATTAATATTACTCAAGTCGAGCAGGAATTTGTCTGGCTTGTGTGTGAGTATTTCTTCCGTTGAATAGAACCGACCAGTTCCAACGGCGACAGCACGCGCGCCGAAGTGATGCGCGCAGTCGATGTCGTTTGGTGTGTCGCCGATCACGATGAATTGTTCTGGTGCGAGATCCATTTGCAGGTGTTTACGGATTCGCTCAGCCGCGCGCGCGGGAAGATCGCGACGATTGTGCGACTCTTCGCCGAATGCGCCGGGCAGTGTGAAGAACTTATCGAGACCGACCAGTTCCATCTTCAGCTCAGCCATCGGCTTGATATTGCCCGTGACGAGTGCTGATTGGTAGCGTGGATGTGCCGCGAGTGCTTCCAACGTTTCGCGCACGCCCGGCAGCAGTTCGAAAAACTTCACACCGTTACCCGTCACGCGTCTCGCTTCTTCCGTCAAACGCGCCACGAGCACTTCTGCACGCGCCAGAATTTCTTCCTGACTAATACCAGCATCACTCAACGCCTCGAAAACGATCTGCAAGTCAGTCATGCCTGACACTCGCATATCGGCGAGTCGTCCGGATGTGCCGAAGACCTCTTCAAGCACAGGAATCGTGTACAGCTTGTAGCCGCCAGGCCTTGTCGACCGGATCAGCGTCCCATCAATATCCCACAGTAGTATCCGCATAATTTTTAGCTACAAAAAGGCACAAAAAGCACAAAATAGAAAACCATAAATTGAGCGCGTTCAGTCATGAGTCTCTTATGTGCTTTTTGTGCCTTTTGTGTACTACTCGATCACGGCGAGGACGTCTCCGGCGTTTACAGTATCTCCGGGCTTGACGTTGATCGAGACCACCACACCTTCGCGTGGCGACTTCATCTCGTTCTGCATCTTCATCGCTTCCACAACCACGACGCCCGCGCCTTTTTCAACACTCGCGCCAGCCTCCGTATGCACGCGCACAACCTTGCCCGGCATCGGCGCAAGGATCTCTGCAACTCCGTGATGGTGTCGATCGGAATTCTGCCCGCTGCGCAAGCGTTTCGGATCGACAATCGTCACTTCATAACTGCGACCGTGAACAGAAATGTCAAAAGTATCTTTCGCACCGGCACGCTCACTCACGCGACACTCATGCACATTCGTGTTCAGGAAGAAGAGATACCCGTCCGGCTCCGTCTCACGCACGTCGAGCTTGTAAACACGATCACCTATCTCAGCTAATACTCGTCCTGCTTCGAGTTTGATCAGCAGATTCTCTTCACGCTCGCCGTTGATGACTTTGAGTTTCACAGCTTCCTCCCAGCCATCTTCCAGCGGCTATTTATGTGAGTTCCAGTTTGCAAGGCCGCTTTCTGTTTCCGCAGCGCGTAACTCAATCCCGCCGCGATCGCCGCCAGATCGCTTTCAACCTGTCTCAATTCAACTTCACGGCCGGCGCGGCGCTCATTGAAACGCGCGATGAAACCGGTATCGAGTCGTGCAGAAACAAACTCCTCGTCGCGCACGACTTCACGAAAGAATGGCAAGGTTGTCGTGATTCCTGACACTTCATATTCATCGAGCGCGCGCTTCAGTCGATCGATCGCTTCATCACGTGTACGTCCCCAGACAGCGAGCTTGGCAATCATCGGGTCGTAGTGAATCGACACTTCAGAAAGCCTGCTGACGCCGCTATCGATCCTGATCCCCGGTCCGGCAGGCTCCTGAAGATGCTTGATCGTTCCCGGGCTCGGAAAGAAATTGTTCGCCGGATCCTCCGCGTAGATGCGGCACTCGATCGCGTGGCCGTGCCAGTCGACATCTTCCTGCGTGAACGACAAACGCTCGCCAGTCGCAACCAGAAACTGTTCGCGCACGAGATCGCGACCGGTCACGAGCTCCGTCACCGGATGCTCGACCTGAAGACGCGTGTTCATCTCGAGAAAGTAAAACTCGTGAGTCGCATCGGCAACGAGAAACTCGACCGTGCCCGCGCCGGTGTAATTCACTGCGCGGCCGATCTTCACGGCTGCTTCGCCCATGCGATGCCGCAACTCCGGATCGTCGATCGGCGACGGGCACTCTTCGATCACTTTCTGATGGCGACGTTGAATCGAACACTCGCGCTCGCCGAGATGGACCACGTTGCCAAAACCATCGCCAAATATCTGTATCTCAATGTGCCGTGGGCGCTCGACTGCTTTTTCCAGATAGAGTGACGAATCGCCGAAAGCCGCAGCCGCCTCAGCCTGCGCAGTTTCAAATGCCGAACGCAGATCGGAACTATCCGTGACGAGCCGCATGCCTTTGCCACCGCCGCCCGCCGCCGCCTTCAACATCACCGGATAACCAAACTTCTCAGCAGTCGCGCTTGCTTCGTCAAATGAAGATAAAGGCTCGACTGTTCCTGGAACGATCGGCACACCCGCTTCAACCGCTGCCCGACGCGCGCTCGTCTTCGATCCCATGACCTCCATCGCTTCAGCGGATGGACCAATAAACGTCAAACCCGCAGCGCTGACAGCACGCGCAAACTCCGCACTCTCGGCTAGAAAACCGTAACCCGGATGAATGGCTTCAGCGTTGACGGCTTTCGCCGCAGCAACAATCGCATCGATCTTCAAATAGCTCTGGGCCGATGCCGCTGGTCCAACCAGTACCGCCTCATCAGCCATCCGCACATGCAGGCTCTCGACATCCGGTTCCGAATAGATCGCGACCGACCTGACACCCAGCTCGCGGCAGGTGCGAATGATGCGGACGGCGATCTCGCCTCTGTTAGCAATTAATACTTTACGAAACATAAACAATCGACGGGCGGCCACGGAGGGCCGCCCCTACAGTTGTAGCCAACCAGGTAACTTCCCGCAAGGCGCCAGATGAGCAACATTTCATTTTGTGCTTTTTGTGCCTTTTTGTGGCTAAACAACGATCGAATTCGCGGGCCGGCGTGGCTCGTAACGCACGACAATCTGATTTCCCGGAGCGTAATCGTGGGGGCGTTGTCGCTGTAGATCGCTGAGCTCCTGTGAGGACTCGTACTGAACCCCCGCGATCTCATACGTGTAGTTCACCTGCAGGATTCGACCTTCGTTATCGGAAACGGCGTCGATGATCTTACCGTCGACCATGCGGCCAGTCTTCGAGAGACGCGCAATTCGTGAGGCTTCGTCTTCGGTGCGTTTGCGGAAACGGTCGAGAAACGACATTGAGTCGCTATGGTTGCGGGACTCCTGCGGAGACCAAACGTCCGACACCGCCATTGGCGATCTCGGATTGCTTCATGATCATTCCGTTCTGGATGACCCAATCGTCTTCGGTTCCGTAGAGCTTGTCCTCGCCCGGAAGTACGAGCGCGTAGTTTGTGAACGTCAGACCGCCAGAGGGTGTATCGTCAATATCAGGCGAGAACCCGACTTTTCGGATGACTGTACCACGCCGCATCCGCGTCTTCTCAGTTGCGTTGGCGGCAACATCTGAACTGGTGCTATACGTGTTCGGATCGATATTCAGGAGTGCGGCGGCAAGTGTGCCGTCCGCATCAGGAGTGCGATCCAGCAGCGATCTAAGATCGGCTGGATAGGTTTTGTATTTGAGTTTGTACCGAGCCAGCGCCAGCTCAATAGCGTAGCCCTGTGCGCGGATGCCCGCTTCTTTTGAAAGCCGGCGTTGCTGCATACGTGCGGGAACCGTAATACCGATCAGCAGCGCGATCAGGAGTGTAATGACGGACGACGCGAGCAACCCTCGCCGCGCGTATTTGAGACCGCAGAATCGCTCGGGTTGGTTCAGTATGGACCGGTAGAGCTTGCGTCCGATCCAGAGAATGGCGAACAGGACCGGGATCGAGACCCATTTCAAGCGCCACGCCGCAGTCTCACCTGCTGCTACCCAATTCCAGAACCCCCATCCGGTTGAGCGCTGAAAAAAGGCGAGAAGCGTTTGTGCAACAAAGACGAGGACCACCAACGAACCGCTGACTGCAAGTACTAAAGCGCGGCCATAGGACGGGAGTTCCCGGGCTGGTTTCGGGAGCGGCTCACCGACGGCGCGAGCGCCACATTGTTTGCAACCACTGCTCAATGCGCCGTGGAATTTGAAACCGCAGCACGGACAAGTAGTCAAGCGTTTACCTCAAAGAATTTCACTGAATAGGACCAATAGGCCCACTAAATCGGAACCTCAGCGCGCTTCGGACGCTCCTTGTTTCCACCGGACTGTGCATACGAAGCTTCGGCGTCAACGTTCGCTGTTTTTGCTTCTGCCTTGGTCAACTCGCGCCACGTGTGATACATGCGGTGGGCGAAGGTCCAGTAAGACCCGACCGCGAGCACCCATAAAACAGCCGGCATCCGATTAGCAAAGAAGTTCGACGAACCTGGATGAGTACTGAGCGCCCCGATAATAAAGAGTACAACCCGTTCTGGGCGCCGCAGAAAGCCCACGTCACACTTGGGAATCAGACTCTCGGCCCGGGCGCTGGCGTAGCTTACCATAACCGAGCCCATTAGTCCGGCCCCCGCAAGAAAAACGTTAAGAGTTGAGTGCGACTCGATATCCCGGGCGTAAAAGACCATCAGACCCACAAAGACCACCATGTCCGACAGGCGGTCCAACGAGGAATCGAGAAAGCCGCCAAATCGCGTGACCCGTCCCGACAAACGGGCCACTTGGCCGTCGAGCATGTCAAAAAGATTGGCGACAATCAGTGCGATGCCGGCGGCGAAGAACCAGCCCAAACCAAAAAGAAGACCGCAACCGACGTTCAAAGCAACGCCGATGACGGTCAGAATATTGGGATTGATATGACCAAGAGCCAACCAGCGAACAATGGCATCAATGATTCGCTGCGCTGCACGTCCGATACTTGCCCCGAACATGTGTTAGGTTCGTTTCTCCTCGCCGGGTTGTGAATAAACGTACTTTATTCTCCACAGATTACGCAGATGACACAGATATCTGCGCCATCTGTGTAATCTGTGGCTAAAAACTAATGTTCAGCTTCCAGTTCGTCGTGTAGCGTACGCAACTGCCTGATCTCGAAGCTGCGTGCGCCCGCTGGCGTACGCACGGTCACCTCGTCGCCTTCCTGCTTGCCCATCAAACTCCGCCCCACGGGCGAGGTAGTAGAAATGAGCCCCTGGGCCGGGTCGCTCTCTTCCGGCGTCACGAGTCGATAGGTCACTTCTTCGTCTTTTTCGCCGTCGAACAACACGAGCGTCGAGCCGTACGACGCCTTGTCGCGTGGCACTTTGTTCGGATCGATCGAGGCTATTTCGCTGATCCGCTGTCGCAACTCCACGATGCGCGCTTTGACGACGTTCTGCCGGTCGAGCGCCGCGCGGTATTCGGAATTCTCGCGCAGGTCGCCAAACTCGAGCGCCCGCTTGATCTCTTTGGGCAAGTGAATGCGCAGCTCGGTTTCAAGCTCGTCGAGCTCGCCCTGGAGTTTCTCTTTAATAGCTTGTGCTGACATAACTATTGTTGTTTATGATAACTGGCCTCGTCAGGAGCGCCAAAGGAAATACCTGTATCACGAGCCGTGCGAACTAACTGTCCGTTAGCAGGCACAGTCTTAATTCCCCTGATCGCTTCTGTCAATGGAACCGTAACCACATCCCCGGCCTGTAACGCAACCATTACGCCACTCTTACTATTGGCCAGCGTCCGGACCGCACACGAGCCAAAGTTCGTCGCCAGCATCCGGTCGAAAGCATTGGGCCGGCCGCCTCGCTGAAGATGTCCGAGCACGACGAAACGTGTTTCTCGGCCCGTGACCCTTTCGAGATCCTGTTGCAGGTGCTGGCCTATGCCACCGAGTCGTGGTGCACGATTACCATCACCCTTGTCTTGATAAACTAACTCGTGCCCGATCTCTAAAGCGCCTTCTGCGACGACGATGATACTAAAATTTGATCCACTCAGATCGCGTTGTCGAATCTTATCCGCGACCGCTTCTACAGAAAAAGGAATCTCCGGAATCAGGATCACGTCAGCGCCGCCTGCGATGCCGGAGTGAAGCGCGATCCAGCCAGCGTGCCGACCCATCACTTCAAGGATCATGACGCGATCGTGTGACTCAGCAGTTGTGTGCAGCCGATCGAGTGCTTCTGTCGCGATGTCGAGTGCGGTGACGAAGCCAAACGTCAGCTCGGTGCAGGCGAGATCGTTGTCGATAGTCTTGGGCACACCGCACACCGGAACGCCGCGCTTGTCGAACTCATTCGCGATCGTGAGTGTGCCTTCACCGCCCAGGACCACGAGCGCGTCAATCCCAACGATCTTCATGTTGTCGATCGCTTCTTTATAGACACTCTCCGCGTTGCGCTCCGAGTCGCCACAAGCTGATTCAACAAATCGCCCCTTATTGCGCGTTCCGAGAATCGTGCCGCCGCGCGGCAGTAGACCACGCACGTCGCCCGATGAAAGCATGCGCGTGCGTGTGGCGCCGAGCAGACCTTCGAAGCCGTCTTCGATTCCGATCACACGCATGCCGTACTCGCATGTGGCGGTTTTCACCACAGCACGAATCACGGCGTTAAGGCCTGGAGCATCACCACCGCCAGTCAGGATTCCGATCGTTCCAAACATTGTCGCCAAGTCTATCATTGTCGATTGCGAATTGCCGATTGGGAGTTGGCAATCTGCGATGACTGGCGTAGCATACCAACGAATGGAAATCGATGACGACGCAAAAGAAATAGTTCGCGAAATCGGCACCGCCATCAATGAGTCGGTAGAGAATTCGACGAAGGTTGCCGAAGCGATTGAGCGCCTGCGCGAAGCAGGTTATGAGATGGAATTGACGCTGCGGCTCGAGATCGGGCTGCGACCTCACGCGGGCGACGATGAGAGTGCCGCCGATGCCGCGAGCCTCGATCTAACCGAAGAGGATTTGCAGGTTTTGCAGCGGATGAAGATCCGGATCGATCCGGAAGGAAATTAATTAGCCGCGGATAAACGCAGATGAACGCGGATCAGTATTTCTTGTCTGATCCGCGTTCATTCGCGTTTATCCGCGGCTTAACTTTACTCCGGGACTTCGTCGCTTCCGGTTAGCGTCTGTTGTCTAAGCGCCGCGGCGCCAAGCAGGCCACCCATTCCCATCGATTCCACCGCGCTGCTCGGGACGAGCATCAAAGCGCCCTTCTCCTTCAAGCCTTCATACAACATATTCATCGCTCTGAGGTGCAGGGCTGTCGGATTATCTCGATAAGAGCGAGCGGCAGTCTCGAACGAGTGCGCAATCTCGACTTCAGCCTGGCCGAGGATAATGCGCGCCTGTTTCTCTCGTGCTGCCTGTGCTTCGCGCGACATCGCATCCTGAAGTGCGGCCGGGATGATTACGTCGCGCATCTCAACCGATTGCACGGTCACGCCCCAGGGGTTCGAGCGCTCGTCGATCAGTTGCTGCAACTCTTCTTCAATTCGCTCGCGACCGCGCAACAAATCAGTCAGCGAAGTTCTACCGATGATGTCGCGTAACGCAGTCTGTGCAGCCCAGCTAACAGCCTGTGGATAGTTCTGAACTTCAAGCGCTGCTTTCTCCGGATCGTAAACCATCCAGAAGAGCACTGCGTCGACATTGACCGGCACCGTGTCAGACGTAAGCGTCTCTTCAGCAGCGAAACTCGTCGTGATTACGCGCTGGTCCACCCACGCCGAAACCTGATCCACAAACGGAATGATCCAAAACAGGCCTGGACCACGCAAACCAACATATTTTCCCAGACGCAACACAACGGCGCGGTCCCACTGCCGCGCTACCTTCGGCGCCTGCGAGAGTAGTAATCCCAGAAGCACTCCAACGATCGCACCGATGGGATTGAATGTTAACCAGGTGATGAGTGCGCCGATTAAGATCGGCGTAACCAAAACTGCCGCTGATACAACGTTCACGCGCGGCATCTCGGTGGCGGGTACGTTACTCCTGGTATGAATCAGACTCGTAGACATCTTAGTTAGGCTCCTTCTTGCGCCGGCTCTGAAGTTGATCCAGCAAGTCGTCGACGGAGAACCCCATCGCATTCGCTTCTTCCAGAAAGCGATCGACGAGCTCTGTCAGGTGTTTCTCATGTTCCTCGTGATGATTGCCGTCGAGATGGCGGGCGCTGACAAACGTTCCCACGCCTCTTCGTGTTTCGAGGATTCCCGAGCGCTCAAGCTCGGTATAGACTTTTGCCACCGTATTAGCATTGACGCGAAGTTCAACTGCTAACTGGCGCACGGTTGGCAACTGTTCCCCGATCCGTAGCCGTCCCGTCGCAATCGCGAACTGAATCGCTCGCGTTAACTGCGCGTAGAGCGGCATGGGATGCGAAGGGCTCAATGAGAAAATCTGGCTCATCTCTTGGATTGTACTACGAGGCTAGTACAAGTAGGGTTTCGAAGAATTTTTAGTCGCGTTCATCCGCGGCTGTTTTTGTGCTTCTTTGTGGCGTGTGGTATCTTATCCGGCTTTTAATCCTGCCAGTTTCGTCGCCTTTATAGGGTGAAAAGAGGAGTTCAGAGACAGTATGTCTACGCCTAATGGAAACCTCAGCGCCGACGGGAATCATGTCGGTAAAGTCGTCCAGATCATCGGCCCCGTACTCGACGTCGAGTTTCAGGGGGGCTACTTGCCGCCGATTTACCAGGCACTGCGAGTCGTCTCAAATGGATTTGACGTACCTACGCCAATCGACGTGATCGCGGAAGTGCAGCAGCACCTCGGTGAAGGCCGCGTGCGAACCGTTTCGATGACTCCTACCGACGGTATGGTCCGCGGCATGCAAGCCATCGACACCGGCGGCCCGATCACGATGCCTGTAGGCGAGGGAACGCTCGGTCGCGTGCTCAACGTTATCGGCGAGCCGGTGGACACGCTCGGCCCGGTGAAACACGACAAGCGCTATCCGATTCACCGCCACGCACCATCGTTTGAAGAGCAGTCGACTGAGTTGCAGATGTTCGAAACCGGCATCAAGGTCATCGACCTGATTCAGCCGTTTCTACGCGGTGGCAAGATCGGACTGTTCGGCGGCGCGGGCGTCGGCAAAACCGTCATCGTGATGGAGTTGATCAACAACATCGCGAAAGCGCGCTCGGGTTTTTCGGTATTTGCGGGCGTCGGCGAACGCACGCGCGAGGGTAACGACCTGCTGCGCGAAATGGTCGAGTCGCAGGTTATCCAGTTTGGTGAGGAGTTCAATAAAAACTTCCACGACACCGGCCAGTTCGACCTGACGAAGGTCAACATGAATACGATTGGACAGTCGAAGGTGGCGCTGATTTACGGTCAGATGACTGAGCCGCCCGGAGCGCGTCTGCGCGTCGCGCTTTCAGGTCTGACGGTCGCAGAGTATTTCCGCGATCAGGGATTGGACGTGCTGCTCTTTATCGACAACATCTTCCGCTTCACACAAGCGGGCTCGGAAGTCTCGGCACTGCTCGGACGTATGCCGTCCGCCGTGGGTTACCAGCCGAACCTCGCGACGGAGATGGGCGAAATGCAGGAGCGTATCACGTCGACGAAGACGGGTTCAGTCACGTCGATTCAGGCGGTTTACGTGCCTGCTGACGACTACACCGATCCGGCGCCGGCAACAACGTTCGCGCACCTCGACGCGGTCACCGCGCTTTCGCGCCAGATCGTTGAGCTCGGTATTTATCCGGCGGTCGATCCACTCGCGTCATCATCGCGCATTCTCGATCCGCGCATCATCGGTCAGGAACACTACGACACCGCTCAGGACGTGAAGCGCGTGTTGCAGCGTTACAAGGATCTTCAGGACATCATCGCGATTCTCGGTCTCGACGAGCTTTCCGACGAAGACAAGCTGATCGTTTCGCGCGCGCGAAAGATTCAGCGGTTCTTCTCGCAGCCGTTCTTCGTTGCCGCGCAGTTCACGGGTCTCGAAGGCAAGTACGTCAAACTCGAAGACACTGTCAGAGGGTTCCGCGAGCTTGTAGATGGCAAGCATGACGATCTGCCGGAGCAGGCGTTCTACATGGTCGGCACGATCGAAGAAGCGATCGAAAGGGCGAAGAGTCTCGCTCAGTAAACTATGGCGGACAAAATTCAACTCGAAGTTGTAACGCCGGAGCGACGAGTTCTTGCTGAGCCGGTCGATATGGTGACGGTGCCCGGATTAGGTGGTGAGCTGGGAATCCTGCCGGGCCACACACCGCTGATCTCACAACTGCAAACAGGTGTGCTGACGTACGTGGCAGAAGGGAAGAGTTCTCAGTTACACGTGTCGGGCGGGTTTGTGGAAGTGCGCGACGATCACGTTTCGGTGCTGGCTGAAGTCGCAGAGCGTCCGGACGAGATTGACGCCGCGCGCGCGAAGCAGTTACGGGACCAGCTCGAGAAGCAAATCAACGCCTGGAGCGGCAGCGAAGACGAGCTTGCAGTTGCAAAAACCGAGTACGAGCGCTCGGTCGTACGCATGCAGCTTGCTTCTCGATAACAACTATATAGGTCCTATTCGTCCTATAGGACCTATTGCCATTTTCATCTCCCTCACGGCCGTCTCCATTCCTACAAAAATCGCACGCGCAACGATGTTGTGGCCGATATTGAATTCGGTGATCTGTTTGATCTCTGCGACGGCGCCAACGTTCCGGTAAGTTAACCCGTGGCCCGCTGCGACATTCAATCCATATTGCATCGCGAGCTCTGCCGCGTCTCTCAACCTGCGTAACTCATGCGCCGCGTGCGCTGCTCCTTCGCCGTGAATGCCGCGTGCGCCGAGTGTCGCTTCAGCATAAGCCGCAGTACACAACTCAACCTGCTGCGCGCCCACATCGTGCGCTGCCTCAATCTGTTCCGCGTCCGGATCGATAAACAAGCTCGCAAGAATATTCCCGAGCCGCAGTTTCGACACTGTAGCGCGCACGATCGCGATATTGGTCTTCGCATCGAGACCGCCTTCCGTCGTGATCTCGTCGGGCTTTTCCGCGACGAGCGTGACCGCGTCGGGCTTAGCTGCGAGCGCGATCCCGAGCATCTCTTCAGTCGCAGCCATCTCGACATTCAGATAAGTCGTGACTGACTTGCGCAGTACCTCGATGTCGAGATCCTGAATGTGGCGGCGATCGCCGCGCAGGTGAACCGTGATGCCGTCAGCTCCGGCCTGCTCACACGCTATTGCGGCGGCCAGCACGCTCGGTTCCGGCGCGCGACGCGCCTGCCGCACGGTAGCGACATGATCGATGTTGACGTTGAGTCGAGTTGTCATGATTCTCAATTATAGGTCCTATGCCCGTTTGAGATCATGCACAGCGCGAATGGCGGAATCGTAAACGCCGCGGCGCGCCTGCTGCCGGATCAGATTCACCTCGTTGACCATTTTGAAGCTGTCGGTGAACAACGTCACCTTACTACCTTCGTTGTGGTCCCACCGCACCGGAATCTCTTTCAGATTTAAACCGGCGCGAAACGCGAGAAACAGCAGCTCGACGTCAAAACCAAACCGATCGACCGTGGCGGCTTCGATCAGCGGGCGGCATGCGCTCATGCGAAAAGCTTTGAAGCCACATTGCGTGTCCCAGAACGGCATTCCCGTCGCCAGTCGAACAACCAGATTGAAGACGCGTCCGCCTTGCTCGCGACGCCACGATTGATGCACTCCGATCAGTCGACGGTCGAGCGCACGCGATCCGAACGTGACGTCATACTGCCCGTTCACAATCGGCTCGACGAGTTTCGGTGCTTCGGCGATAGGTGTGGAAAGGTCGGCATCGGAAAAAAGCGCAACGTCACCGCGCGCAGCCAGCAGGCCGAGTCTGACCGCCCTGCCTTTTCCGAGATTTGATTTGTAACTGATGACCGAGGTGCGTAAATTCCCGGAATCCTGGAAGACTGTTCGCGCCACGCCGGCGGTATCGTCGGATGAGCCGTCGTCGACGACGATCAGCTCGCCGTCGGGAAAGTTCTCCTGCAGATAGCCCACAACGTCCCGCAGGGTTTTCCCCAACCGGGCGACCTCATTGTATGCGGGAATAACGACCGAAAGAGATGCGGACATACCTCGTGGCCAATATAACGCATGTGGGTAATCTGTGGATAAAGAAACCTCGTATGGTATATTTTGGCAATGGAAGTCGCCCGCGAATTTAAGAAGTCCCCTCCACCACGATACAACGAGCTCTGGATCAACAAGCGCTTCGCAATCAGCGCTGCCGTCCTGATCCTGCTAGCGGCGGTATTCGGGGGGATGATCGGCAGCAGCGGTCAAAATCTCCGCAGCTTAACTTCCACTAACGCAAAGAATTCTTACCGCGTCGTCGACGAGATTGAAAAAGACTACAACGAAGCTGTCACCACCATCACCAGCAACTACTCCGGCGACATCGATCACGAAAAAGCCACGCAGGCCGCGATTCAGGGAATGCTTTCCACGCTCGATCCGCATTCCGCTTACTTCCCGTACAGCGAGTTTAAGAAACTCAAAGAGGACCAGGACTCGCGCTTCTACGGCATCGGCGTCACCATCGTCCAGCATCACGACGGCGTTTACATACAATCGGTGGTTGAAAACACACCAGCCGCCAAACATGGCCTGAAGTATGGCGATCGCATCGTCGAAGTTGACGGGAAAAACTCGCGCGACTGGAGTAGCGAGCAGGTCTCGAAGAACGTGCGCGGCGGGCTTGCCGAACCGGTGACGATCAAAGTCGAGCGTGCGGGCTCCGAAGCGCCGTTGTATTTCACGATCGTGCGTGATGCAGTGCCGCTGCCGACGATTCGCAACTCCTACTTGATCCGTCCGGGCACGGGTTATATCGGTCTGACTGGCGGTTTTCAGCGCTCGAGTGACGATGAGCTTTCGAAGTCGATCAAGCGTCTGCAGGAGCAAGGCATGCGGCAGCTCGTACTCGATCTGCGCGGCAATCCCGGCGGGCTTTTAGATCAGGCAATCGATGTGGCGAGCGAGTTTCTGCCGCGCGACGCCGTCGTAGTCTCAGTCAAAGGTCGCACTGAGTACAGCGATCCGATTACTTACAAATCAACCGGCTCCGATCCGACTACCGTTCCTTTGGTAGTTTTGATCAATCGCAACAGCGCTTCAGCGTCGGAAATCGTCGCGGGCGCGATTCAGGATCACGGCCGCGGCCTGATTGTCGGTGAGACGAGTTTCGGCAAAGGTCTCGTGCAACGAATATTCCAGTTGCCCTTCAACACCGGACTCACGCTAACGACCGCGCGTTACTACACACCGTACGGACGCTCGTTGCAGCGCGACTATTCGAGCGGTTCGATCTACGACTACTACACGCGACACGAGCCAGCCGATAACCAGACGCCGCCGGCCGGCACGAATGGACCACGCAACATCGAAGCGCCACTTTCCCTCGCTTCGCCCACGCCACACCCGCACACTGGACCAGCAGTACAAACAGCCGCAGGCCGCGTGTTCTACGGTGGCGGCGGCATCACTCCGGACATCGAAGTTAAAGAGCCTGCGAATACGCCGGCTCGTTTGCGTATTGCCGAAGCGGCGTTTCAATTCACACGACAGGTCGCGGCAGGAATCGTTCCCGGTCTCGAGTCGTACCGGATCGAAAAAGTTCAGTATGGCAAGAATGCGAAGCCGTCAGACTTTCCGATAACAGATCGCGTGATCGAAGCGTTTCGCAACTTCGTCCGCACCCAGCCGGCGCTTCAGGTCCAACCCGCACAGATCGATGAAGAGCTGGAGTTTGCAAAGCTGCGCTTGCGACAGGAGATCGTAACCGCAGCCTTCTCAAACGACGCGGGCGCGCGTATATTGCTCGACAGCGACGCTCAGGTTCTTCGCGCACTCGAAGCTCTCCCAGACGCTAAACGTCTTGCAGATAGCACGCGCAGCACCATCTGGCGCGGCTGAGGAGCTGACCCGATGAAAAATCTCTTCACGGCAGCCACCCTCCTGGTGGTTGCGTCGTGGTCTCTCGTCAACGCACAACAACCTACATTAAAGCCGTCAATGTCCGCGCCGCGCGCAGAGGGACCACCGCCTTTGCTGCTTGAAGTCGTTGCCAACCCGGCGCTGCCTCCTGGTTATGTCAACGTCAATGGTCCAACAGAGCTCGGTAAGTTTGTACTGATACCTAATTTTGTTCGCGTGCCCGGCGGCACCCAGCCATCTCCTCCGGTGCAGTGGGTCAAAGTCGAGCCACAGTTCAACGGGGAGACCACGGCGGTTAGAGTTACCTTATATAGAGGTATGAAAGGTATCGAGCAGGAAGACCTTGTAGGCATTTATCGCCTTGGCATAGGCGAAACGAAAACATTGAAAGACTTGCGCTCTTTCGGAATCGAGCCTTTCACCGTCACATTGCTGGATACGGTGCCGCCGTTACCACCGCCGCCCGCTTTTGTTAATGATACAAAGTCGATCGAGATCGTCAGCGTTCGGTCAGAGAACAGTCCGAACCCAGCTTACAGAATTACGTTGCGAAACTTGTCGGAAAAGAATGTCCGGGGCGTGGGATTCTCCCTGACTTTTGATGACCGCCCGCAGGAATCGGTTTTTTAGCGGCTGATGAAGATCGTTTACTCATGGAGGCTGGAGGAGTGGTGGAGAAGTACGTTCGTGCAGTGATGCCGCGACGTACTGCGACTGGATTTGTCCCATCAGCAGCATTCGCCGTCACTTTACGCATCCGGAGCGCCGTTTTCTCTGACTCGAGCTACGAGGGCGACGTGATGGATGCGTGTACCTGGGAGACTGGTTCGATCGGTCGAAAGGCATATCTGACGCAGGTTCTCTCCCTTATTAATAGTCAACTTGATAGTCAGCCTGTGGAGACTGTTACAGACAACGTCGAAGCTGCGAAGCAGTTCAAGGCGAAAGTAGAGGCGTTGCGTTACGACGTGGATGCTAAAGCCTTATCAATTTCGGGTTGCCAGGATGTGGCGCAGCGTGCTCTAGATACGGCTAACTTCGAAAAGCTGCAAATGCTTCGCGATCTCACCCAAATCATCACCACGCAGCCCCGTCCGCCATTCAGCTTCCGCTCATGGATGGAAACGCGTCGCGAAAATTACAAAAACTGGCTCGCCCGCTTATAATTAGCCACAAAAAGGCACAAAAAGCACAAATAGATCACGCTTCGACCAGCTCAAATCTATCTTGTGCTTTTTGTGCCTTTTTGTGGCTAATCATTCTTAAGCTTTGGCGGCTAGATCTCTTTACATTTCTTTACGTTTTAGATCCTTGTGCTTTTTGGTGGCTTTATTTATATTCCGCACGTTCACCTAGCCTATTTCTGACGGCATTCGTTCTATCCCACGTAGTTTAGGCAAAACAAGTACGTTGAAAGGACACTTTCACATGAAAGAACGGTCGCGCTCCGTTTACGATCTTGGCCTGCTACTCACGATCATTACTGCTGTGGCCTTTGCCAGTATCACTGTTCATTCACAGAATCAAACAACTCAAACTCCCGCGCCTGGCCCAGCACCCGCGCAGAGCCCAAGGGCAACTCCCAGTCCCAGTCCGACTCCAACGCCCATCAATTGGTCAACCGATCCGACGCTGAAACGCTTCGTCTTTCGCAGCATCGGACCAGCGAGCATGGGTGGACGTATCGACGACATCACCGCCGTCGAACAAAACCCGTACATCATCTACGTGGCGTTCGCGACCAACGGCCTTTGGAAATCGACCAACAATGGCACGACCTTTCAACCAGTCTTCGACACGTACGGCACTCACTCGATCGGCGACGTCGCCGTCGCTCCATCCGATCCAAACATCGTTTGGGTCGGTACGGGCGAGGCCAACAATCGCCAGAGCTCAAGCTTCGGCGACGGTATCTACAAATCCACCGATGCCGGTAAGACTTTCACGAAAATGGGTCTCGAGGATTCCCAGACGATCGCGCGCATCGTGATCGATCCGAAAGACCCAAACACCGTCTACGTCGCAGTGTTGGGCCACCTCTTCGGTCCCAACAAAGAGCGTGGCGTCTACAAAACTACGGACGGCGGTAAGAGCTGGCAGAACGTGAAGTTCATCGACGAAGACACCGGCTTTACTGACCTCGCGATGGACGCGTCAGACAGCAAGATCCTTTACGCCGCTTCATACCAGCGCCGCCGCACGAGCTTCGGTTTCAACGGTGGTGGTCCAGGCAGCGGCATCTGGAAGACGATCGACGCCGGCAAGACGTGGAAGAAACTCGAAGGCGGCGGATTACCGGAAGGTCTTCTCGGCCGTATCGGTATCGATGTTTCGCGTTCGAACCCGAACATCCTTTACGCGCAGATGGAAGTCGGCGCGAGTGTCGGCACCGGCGGTGAAGAGCCGACGGCTGGTGGACCGGCGCCGAGCCCGAGCCCGTCTCCGTCAGCGTCGCCGAGTCCGAGTGCTTCACCAACACCGACTCCGATTGACCCGAAGAAACCAGGTGTTTGGCGTTCGGATGATAAAGGCAAGACGTGGCGCATCGTCAGCAATGAAAACAATCGACCGATGTACTACAGCCAGATTCGCGTCGATCCGAAGAATCCGGAAACTGTTTACGTCGGCGGCTTGAACTTCAGCAAATCCACTGACGGCGGCAAGACGTTCAAATCTTTACAGCCGGGCATCGCGCACAGCGACAACCACGCGATCTGGATCAATCCGAACAACAGCGACAACCTGATGGTCGGAAACGACGGCGGCTTGAACGTCAGCTACGATCAGGGCGCGACGTTTGAGTTTGTCAATACGATTCCCGCCGCACAGTTCTACGCGATCGGAGTCGACATGCGTAAGCCGTACTACGTCTACGGCGGTTTGCAGGACAACGGCTCGTGGGGTGGTCCAAGCCTGACGCGCAGCTTCCAGAACGGAATCACGAACGCTGACTGGTATCGCGTCGGCGGTGGTGACGGTTTTTACACACAGGTCGATCCGACCGATTACAACATCGTCTATGCCGAGTCGCAGGGCGGCGCGATGCAGCGTCTGGATCTGCGCACTGGCCGCAGCGTAAGCATTCGACCGCGCGGCGTGCCACGACGCGGCGGTGGCCGCCAAGGAGGCGGAGGCGCACAACCGGCGGCGTCGCCAAGTGCTTCACCGGCTGCTTCGCCGACTCCCGATACCCAAGCACAACTCGCGGCGTTTGCAGCGGCACAGGGATTTGGCGGCTTCGGCGGCGGAAACTTGCAGTCGAATGTTGTACCCACGCCACCGGCGAGTGAAGTGTTTCGTTTCTACTGGAACACGCCGATTCATCTTTCGCCGCACAATCCACGCCTCGTCTATGCGGGTGGCAACAAGCTCTTCCGCTCCCTCGATCGCGGCGACACGTGGACCGCGACGATCGATCTAACCAAGTCGATCGATCGCAACACACTTCCGATCATGGGCGTGCCGGGCAAAGATCCGATGGCGTCGAAGCACGACGGTTACACCGGTTACGGTTACATCGTGACCGTGGCTGAGTCGCCGAAACTGCCGGGCGTCATCTGGGTTGGCACTGACGACGGCAACGTTCAGGTCAGTAAAGACGGCGGTGCGACGTGGACCAACGTTTCGAAGAACGTGCCGGGAATCGGCGAGACGTATCACATCTCGCGCGTTGAGCCTTCGCACTTCGACGCCGGCACGTGCTATCTCGCCGTCGACGGGCATCGTCTCGACGATCTGAAACCGTATTTGTTCGTCACGACGGATTACGGTGCGACGTGGAAGTCGATCGTGAACAATCTGCCGAAGTGGGGAACGGTGAATGTTGTTCGCGAGGATGCAAAGAACAAAGACCTGTTATTCGCCGGCACGGAGTATGGTCTCTTTGTTTCGCTGAATGGCGGCGGCGATTGGAAGCCGTTCATGTCGGGTATGCCGATAATGCGCGTCGACGACATTCTGGTCCACCCGCGCGATAACGATCTGATTGTCGGTACGCACGGTCGTGGCATCTACATTCTCGACGACATCAGCGCGCTACAGCAGATGACACAGAAGGTGATGGATTCGACTGTCACCTTGTTCGACGTCAGGCCGGGAACGATCTGGCAGAACGACCCGCGGCTTGGACGATACTGGGGCGGTTCGAAGCTTTTCCGCGGCTCGAATCCGGCTCCGGGCACCGCGATCAGCTATTACCTGAAGTCCCCTGGGGACGGCGAAGTGAAGCTCACAATCGCCGATTACACGGGGAAGGTCGTGCGAAACATCGTGGGGACGAATGACGCTGGTCTAAACAGGATTCAGTGGAACTTGCGCGGTGATCCGCCTCCGCGTCCGACGGGCTTTGGTGGTGGTGGCGGACAAGGTGGTGGTGGCGGCGGCGGTGGCGGCGGCGGCGGTTTCGGTAACGTCTTCCAGCAGGGCCTGCCACTCGAAGCCGGCACCTACAATTTGAAACTGTCCGTCGGTGGAAAGGATTACACGACCAAGATCGTAATCGAGAACGACCCTGGAATGTAATTTAAGCCGCGGATGAACGCAGATAAACGCAGATCTGCGTTCATCCGCGTAAATCCGCGGCCCTAAATAGCCCTCGCAATAACGCACTTCAAGTAATAGGTCTCCGGTACGCCCACCAGTACCGGATGATCGCTTGCCTGTATTCTCTTTTCGACGATCTGAACACGCCGGTGAGCATCGATCGCCGCCTGGGCCACAATCTCGATGAACAACTCCTCTGACACGTGATATGAACACGTGCAGGTGATCAGAACGCCGCCCGGATTCAACAACTTCAACGCGCGCAGATTGATCTCCTTGTAACCACGAATCGCAGCTTTCAAGCTCGCGCGATTTTTCGCGAACGCCGGTGGGTCGAGCACGATCACATCAAAACGATCGCCTGCCGCTTCCATCTCGCGCAATACGTCGAACACGTTCGCTTCCAGAAACTCAGTGTTTCCGATCTCGTTGAGTTGCGCATTTCGTTGGGCCGCAGCAACAGCGTCAGCAGAAATATCGATTCCGATCACGTTGTCGCAAACCGAAGCGAGGTGGAGGGCAAACGCGCCATTGAACGTGAAGCAATCGAGTGCGCGACGTTTGTTTGTTGTTTGCGCAGCGGCGCGAGCGGCGAGACGGTTCTCGCGCTGGTCCAGGAACGATCCGGTCTTTTGTCCGCCGAGCGGCTCAACGATAAAACGCAATCCGTGTTGAAGGATTTCTAACTCGGCAGGCGCGTCGCCGTAGACAGTACGTGTGACGAGCGGCAGTCCTTCGAGCTCGCGCACGCGCACATCATTTCGCTCGATCACGGCGCGCGGGTTGAACTCTTCGACGAGCAGCTCGGTCAACATCGACCTAACAGCATCAGTGCCCTGCGACAACGTCTGCATCACGAGCACGTCTGCGTAACGGTCGACGATCAGCGACGACAGCAGATCACCTTCGGAATAAATCAGACGATAAGCATTCGTCTCCGGCGAGATGTGCCTTCGATGGCGAGCGTCAATGATCCTGCGCCGCCACCATTCGCGATCGATCTCTTCGTTGCTTTGTGTCAGGAATCGCAGCGCGATCTGCGAGGCGTCGCTGAACAGCGCCTTTCCGACAAAGTTGCCGCGCTCGTCTTTTACGGTCACGATCGACCCACCTTCGCCATCAACAGCAATCACGTCGCTACGATAAATCCAAAGGTGTCCCTGCCGCACCCGATCCGCGCCTTTTTTGTTAACTCTTGCCGTGTTCATCGCCGATACTCTGCCACGAAAAGGCACAAAAAGCACAAATTGCGCTATGCTAGGCCGTGAAAATGGAAACTAAAACCGAGCCGCCGGTAGACTTCAACCCCTACAACACGCGCGAGATCGAATACGAAAAAGATCTCGGCGCGCCGGGCGAGTTTCCTTACACGCGCGGCATTTACCCGAACATGTATCGCGGGCGTCTCTGGACCATGCGCCAGTACGCCGGCTACGCCACCGCGGAAGAATCAAACGCTCGTTACAAATATCTCCTCGCGCAGGGCACGACCGGACTGTCAGTCGCATTCGATCTGCCGACGCAGATCGGTCTCGACTCGGACGATCCACTCGCAAACGGTGAAGTCGGGAAAGTCGGGGTTGCTATCGACTCGCTCGAAGACATGGAGCGACTCTTCGCCGGCATTCCGCTCGATGAAGTCTCGACGTCGATGACGATCAACGCGACGGCTGCGATCCTTTTGTCGTTGTATCTCGCCGTCGCCCGCAAGCAGGGCGTGCCGTTGAATAAAGTTCGCGGCACATTGCAAAACGACATTCTCAAAGAGTACATCGCGCGCGGCACTTACATTTATCCGCCCGAGCCGTCGCTGCGTCTGGTGACTGACATCTTCGGATTCTGCGCGCGCGAAGTGCCCAACTGGAACACGATCTCGATCAGTGGTTATCACATTCGCGAAGCGGGCTCGACTGCGGTGCAGGAAGTTGCATTCACGCTCGCGGATGGAATCACGTACGTTGAAGCAGCACTCGCGGCTGGTCTCGCGATCGACGACTTCGCTCCGCGTCTCTCGTTTTTCTTCAACGCACACAACAACCTGCTCGAGGAGATCGCGAAGTTTCGCGCGGCGCGGCGTTTGTGGGCGCGCATCATGCGCGATCGTTTCAACGCACGCGATCCGCGCTCGTTGATGTTGCGCTTTCACACGCAGACGGCGGGTTCGTCGCTGACCGCGCAGCAACCGGAAGTTAACGTAGTGCGCACGACGATACAGGCGCTCGCTGCGGTGCTTGGTGGAACTCAGTCGCTGCACACAAATTCGATGGACGAAGCGCTCGCGTTGCCGACTGAATCAACAGCACGTCTCGCACTGCGAACTCAGCAGGTGATTGCTTACGAGTCGGGTGTTGTTGAGACTGCAGATCCGCTCGGCGGTTCTTACGCGATCGAACATCTCACGGACGAGATGGAAGCGGGCGCGGTTGAGTATCTGAAAAAAATCGAATCGATGGGAGGGATGCTCCGTGCAATTGAAATCGGATATGTGCAGCGTGAGATCCAGGAGGCGGCGTATCGTTATCAGAAGGCTGTCGAAGCACAGGAACAGGTGGTGGTTGGTGTAAATCGGTTCCAGCTTGATGAAGAGCTCCCGGTGAACGTGCTGCGGATCGATCCCGCGCTGGAAGAGGCGCAGGTCGAACGCGTGCGAGCATTGCGAGAGCGACGTGATACAGATGACGTCACGGCCGCACTCAATAAACTTAAGCAGGCGGCGACGACTGATGAAAACCTGTTGCCACGAATTCTCGAATGTGTCGAGTCGTATGCGACTGTTGGCGAGATCAGCAATGCGCTGCGAGATATCTGGGGCGAGTATCGAGAGAGTTCGACTATTTAAGTGACCACTGTACTCACAAAAATTATTCTATTCGTTTTGATTGCCGGCGCCGCTGTCACCCAGGCACAGCAGCCTGTCGAGCAGAAACCATTGTACTGGAGTCGATATACCGTCAAAGGCGAAGAGTTCTCGGTGCTGCTACCAACGGTCCCGGCGATGATAACGACCCAGGCGCTTCGCAAAGATGATCAAGAACGTCAGACGCAACGGCAGTTGGAAGCCTCTTTGGACGATGTGCTCCTCACGATTGATGTTCATCAGAACCCTCAACCAAGGCAGTCGTTGGACCAGTTTATCGCTGCAATGAGCGCAGACCTCAAATACGATCCAGCCAGTGAACGAGCCTTCACGGTCGATGGTTTTTCCGGCAAAGAGTACTCCGCAACAGACAAGCCATTCATAGTGCGATTTATTGCTACTGAAACTCGGTTGTACCGCTTTATGGTGAAAGGACCGGGAGTAGAAGGACGGGCCGCGAAAGAATTTTTATCATCAATAAAGCTGGGCAAAAACACAGACGGTATTAAAATCTCCGATGGGCCGGGAATTCCTGTATGGTCAGCCTCAACTGACCAGGTCTATGCCGCAAAAGAAGTGGATGCAAAGGCCCGGCTGTTGAATAATCCGGCACCCGATCTCAGTACGGACGCAAGCAAGCGACCCTCAGGATTGGTGATTCTCAGGGTCGTTTTTGCAAAGACCGGTCGTGTGGAAAACATTACCGTCATCAGAGGACAGCCTAACGGACTGACCGAAAAATGCATCGAGGCCGCGAAACAGATCCGATTTACACCAGCCACGAAAGACGGCCACCCGGTGTCGATGTGGATGCAATTAGAGTATTCGTTTAATTAGAATCCATGAAGAGAGTTTTATTCCTGTTTTGTACATTATTACTGGTCGCTGTTGATGCATTGGCGCAGTCTGCAAACCAGCCGCTGCCGTGGAAGCGATACACGATCAGGCGTGAGGAGTTTTCAGTGATGTTGCCGGCGTACCCGGCGATGGCCAGCAGAAAAGTGATGGTGATGCAGCTTGCGAAGGAGCGCCAACAACATACGCTCGGCGCGTATGCCGACGGCCTCGCGTTTACAGTCCTGTGTGTAGAGAACTCGAGCCCGCGCGAGTCGCTGGATGACTATCTGGAAAGGGAGATCTTCACACACGCGGGTTGGGAACGCTCCAGTCAAAAGGAACTAACGCTGAATGGCTTCAAGGGCCAACAGTACATTTTACCGGATAAGATCCCGGGCACGATGCAGATCTTCGCGACGCGCAATCACATTTGTCGCTTTCACGCGTTTGGCGCCACAGTAGACGATGCTCGAATCCAACAGTTTTTTTCATCCTTGACGTTGGGCGATAAGAATGCGGGCATCGAAGTCAAAGAAGGAAGCGGCGCTCAATCCAAAGCCGCAACTCAGGACAACGCCAATGCATTCACGATAAAAGAAGTCGACCGCCGGCCTTTCGTGGCCTTTAGACCAGAACCCAGTTACACGGAAGAAGCGCGTCAAAACGCTCTTAGCGGCTCTGTGCTTTTGAAAGCGATATTCACGGCTGATGGCGCCGTCACCAACATCAAGGTGGCGTCAGGCCTGCCTTATGGGCTCGAAGAGAAAGCGATCGAAGCCGCGAAGAAGATAAAATTTATCCCCGCCATGAAAGACGGCAAGCTTGTCTCGACGTGGATGCAGCTCGAGTACAATTTCAATCTCTACTGACGACCGATGGCCCACCTGCTCGAAGTTCGAAATCTTCAGACACACTTTCCCACACGCGCGGGGCTCGTGCGTGCGGTTGATGGCGTGAGTTTTCATCTCGATCGAGGCGAGCTGCTGGGGCTCGTTGGTGAATCGGGTTGTGGGAAGTCGATGACAGCGCTTTCCGTTATGCGACTGATCGCGCCGCCGGGAAAGATTGTAAACGGTGAGATACTTTTTGACGGCAAGGATCTACTCAAACTTTCCGACTCCGAAATGCGCCAGATGCGCGGCGACGATATCGCCATGATCTTTCAGGATCCGATGACGTCGCTCAATCCGGTTTTTACTGTCGGCGAACAGATTGCCGAAGCGCTGCGATTACATCGCAAGCTGTCTCGCAAACAAGCACATCAGGCGACTATTGAGGCGATGCGGGAAGTCACCATTCCGGATCCCGCTCGTCGCGTCGATGATTATCCGCATCAACTTTCCGGCGGCATGCGACAGCGCGTGATGATCGCGATGGCGCTGGCTTGCAATCCGAAGCTTCTGATCGCCGACGAGCCGACAACGGCGTTGGACGTGACCATTCAGGCGCAGATACTTGAGTTGTTGGACGAGCTGAGAAAGCAGCGCGAGCTGGCTGTGCTTTTGATCACTCACGATCTCGGTGTTGTCGCTGAAGTCGCCGATCGAGTCGCAGTGATGTACACGGGAAGAATCGTTGAAGAGTCCCCCGTCGACGAGTTGTTCGCACGGCCCAAACATCCATACACGGAAGGGTTGCTGCGTTCCGTTCCAAAACTCACCGGCACCAGCGTGGTACAGAAAGAACGGCTCGAGACGATCGAAGGCGTCGTGCCGCGACCGACGGATCTGCCGCCCGGTTGTCACTTCGCGCCACGCTGCCCGCATCGTATGCCTCGTTGCACGGCGGAAGAGATTCCGTTGTATCAGCTCGACGGCAACGTAGAAGTGCGTTGCGTGCTTTACGATCTTGCGGCTGCAGTTGCGGCCGATCACAAAGAGGTTCATGAGCGCCCGAGTTGAAATAGAAGAAACTAACGTTGCTGCGCCACCGGCTGAGACGCTCGTCAGTGTTAAAGGTCTCGTCAAACACTTTCCCGTCGAAGGATCGACCGACGTCGTGCGTGCGGTTGATGGTGTGTCGTTTGAGATCTTTGCTGGAGAGACGCTCGGACTTGTTGGTGAGTCAGGTTGCGGCAAGTCAACAGTCGGACGTTGTCTGCTTCGTTTGATCGAGCCGACTGCCGGTCACATCTATTTTGAAGGACAAGACGTTCTCGCGCTCAACAAGAAAGAACTGCGTGGGATCCGTCGCGAGATGCAGATCATCTTTCAGGATCCTTACGCGTCGCTAAATCCGCGCATGAAAGTTGGCGACATCGTCGGCGAGCCGCTCGTGATTCACAACCAGGGCACAAAGAGTGAGCGACGCGATCGGGTGGCTGCGCTACTGCGAAGAGTCGGACTCGATCCTGATTACATGAATCGTTACGCGCACGAGTTCTCGGGCGGACAGCGACAGCGACTCGGTGTTGCGCGCTCGCTGGCGTTGAATCCGAAGCTGATTGTTGCTGATGAGCCGGTGTCGGCGCTCGATGTTTCGGTGCAGGCGCAGGTCGTCAACTTGCTGCAGGAGTTACAGGAAGAGTTTAAGCTGACTTACCTGTTCATCTCGCACGGGCTCGCGGTGGTCGAGCACATTTCGACGCGCGTCGCGGTGATGTACCTGGGCCGCATTGTTGAAATAGCTGACGCCGTAGAGTTGTATGTGCAGCCGCTGCACCCGTACACGCAGGCGCTGTTGTCTGCGATTCCGATTCCGGATCCGAAGCAGAAGCGAAAGCGAATCGTGTTGCAGGGTGATGTGCCGACGCCGATCAATCCGCCGTCAGGTTGTCGCTTTCGGACGCGATGTCCGCTCGCGATCGAGGAGTGTGCGCATATCGATCCGGAGTTGCGTGAGGTGTCGCCGGGCCATCACGTCGCGTGCATTCGCGTTCCCGGCTGGGATCAGGCCAAGCCATCCACAGATTACACCGATTAATCGGCGTAATCTGTGGATGAAACCTTCGTTGTCGTTGTGCCGTATCTAGCCACCGTTTACTATAGGGCGAACAGTTTTCTCACCCGTCAATCTTCCTAGGAGGAAATTATGAGCGATCCGATAGCGCCGCCGAGTGCGTCTGCGACTGGCGTGGAAATGTCAACGGCGGAAACCCTGACCGGCATCTTCTTTGAGCCGTCAAGAACGTTCGAGGCGCTGCGCGCAAGGCCTCGCTTTCTCGTAGCCGGTCTGCTCGTGTTCATCCTGACCTGCCTGGTAACTGCCGGCTTGTACGCGAGAGTTGATATGGCCCAGTTCATACGCGACCGGATTGAACAATCACCGCGCGCCGCCCAAGTCACTGAAGAGCAGAAGGAAAGGCAAGTCAGGGTGGGAAAGATTATCGGCATGGTGTTTATCCCGTTGGCAGTGCCGGTAATGATTGCGGGCGGTGCGGCGCTGTACCTGCTGGGCGTACTGGCGATGGGCGGATCGATTAGTTACAAGAAAGCGCTCGCAGTGTGGTGCTATTCGTGGTTACCACAGTCGCTTTTAGGAGCGTTGATAGCACTCCTGGTGCTGTTCCTGAAATCGCCCGACTCAATCGTTCCGGAGAATTTGGTAGCGACGAATCCCGCAGCGCTGATGAGCACGGAGACGTCGAAAGTATTGATCGCCCTTTTGAGACAATTTGATCTGCTCAGATTTTTCGGAATGTTTCTGGCGGCGTTAGGTTTAAGAAAAGTCGCTAAGATTTCATCCGGCCAGGCGTGGGCAGTGGTGCTAGGGCTGTGGTTCCTTGGACTCTTACTGGCCGTTGGCTCCGCAGCTATTTTTGGCGGTTAGAGGTTAGACGCCTTGCCTCAAAAGTCAAAGATCATTCTTGGATCGGGTCAGTACAGGGAGCGGTAGCGACCTGGTCGGTGATCAGCATGCGATATTCCTAATGGTTCTTTGACTCCGACGGTTTGACAGGTCCGCTACCGCTCCCTGTGCCGACCCGATCCAAGTGCGATTTCTACTTTGAAGCAAAGCCGCGGTTAGACTATTCGTAGCGCAGTGACTCGATTGGATCGAGGCGGGCCGCTTTCCATGCGGGCCAGAGGCCGAAGATCAGGCCGATGCCGACGCTCGCAGCGAAGCCTCCGATCGGCGCCCACAGTGGTACATAAGACGGGAGCAACAGACGCAACAACAGCGTCAGTCCCCAACCAATCGAGAGCCCGACAATTCCACCGAGGCCCGTGAGTGTTGCGGCTTCGATCAGGAATTGCCACATGATGTCACTGCGCTTCGCGCCGATTGCTTTGCGCACGCCGATCTCGCGCGTGCGCTCAGTGACGGACACGAGCATGATGTTCATCACGCCGATACCGCCCACCATCAAACCAACAGAAGAGATGCCCACCATCGCGATTGCGAGACCCGCAGTGATCGAACGAAAGTTATCGAGAATGCTTTCCGAAGTCTCCATTCCGAAGTTGTCGTTTGCGGAAAACGCCACCTGACGGCGCACGCGCAGCGTATCGCGCACCTGGTCCTTTGCTTCGTCCATCATGCCCGCACGCGCGACCGCGAGAATGTAGATGTCGTCAGCGTTCGGCTTGAGCTTCTGGGCCACCGTGAACGGCACGTAGATCACGTTGTTTTGATCGTCACTACCGCCGCCGATCAGAAACTGTTCACGCTTCTCCAACACGCCTACAACACGAAACTCCTGCGTACCAATCTTGATCGTTTGACCAACCGGCGAGCCGATCTTGAAGAAGTCGTCAGCGACTTTCGAGCCGACCACACACACTTGCTGATTCGTATCGTTTTCTGTTTGTGTGAAGAAACGACCTTCCGAGATCACCTGCGTACCGGCCTTTTCAAACTCCGGTAACGTGCCTTGAAGTGCGACTTGCGCCGACGTTTTGCCGCCGCCGGAGACGTTCAGTTTGCCGCCGAAGAAGTTGTTGGTGATATCGAGAAAGGGAACTGACAGCTCGATTGTAGGCAGCGACTGGAGCGCGATCGCGTCGTCGTAAGTCAGCTCTTTGCGCATGCGCTCTTCGCGCGACATGCGACCGATGTGAATGCCCGGATTGTACTTGCTGATGTAGATCGAGCGAGTGCCGAACGACTCGACTTCGCGTTTCACGGAAACATCGATGCCGCTGATGATCGAGGCGATCAGCATAACGGTGATGATGCCGATTACAACGCCAACAACCGTCAGGAACGAGCGCAGCTTGTTCGCGCGCAGCGTAGACAGGGCCATCATGAGGTTTTCGAAAATGTCGCTTCTTATGATTCGCATAATTTTCAGCCCCGATCTAGTCTGACCGCAAAGCCTCTATCGGATCCAATCTCGCTGCTCTCCACGCCGGAAAAAGTCCGGACGCGATGCCTGCTCCACCCGAAGCCACGAGGGCTCCACCAATGGCCCATATCGATAAATAAGTGGGAAAGATCAGTGTCGTCACCACGAGGCCAACGATCCAGGCGAGGAAAATTCCAATCGCGCCACCAATCGTCGAGAGTGTTACCGCTTCGACGAGAAACTGTTTCAGGATATCGATCTTCCGCGCGCCCAGAGATTTTCTAATACCAATCTCCTTCGTGCGCTCAGTCACCGACACCAGCATGATGTTCATGATCACGATCGCGCCGACAATCAATGCAATCATCGGAACAAAAATCGCGACGAGGAAGATGGTCCCGAAGAGCCGATCGCGCAGACCCGTGATCGCATCAGGCGTGACGATGCCGAAGTTGTCTTTCTCGCTTGGTCCAAGTTTGCGGCGCACACGCATCAGAAAGCGGGACTCCTCAACCGCGTCGTTGAAGAGTTCATCTGTTTTCGAAGTGGCGACGAAATAAAGCGAGCGCTGGCGAATGAGCGCACCGTAGTTCACCGCGTAAGTCTTCAGTGGAAGAATGACGAAAGTATCCTGCGGAATACCGAACACGGTACCTTTCGCGGTTTCGATACCGATCACGCGATAGGGAAGTCCGCGAACCGTGATCTCTGAACCGATTGCATTGCCGGCGGGAAACAGTTTTGTTGCGACGTCGGCGCCGATGTAAGCGACACGTGCAGCGCCTTCGTCCTCAGGCTCGGCGATGAAGCGCCCGTCGGCGACGTCACGATTCTCGATATCGACGCAGTTCGCGGTGGCGCCGGAGACAAAGACGTCTTCCAGCACTTCGCTTCCGCGCTTCACTTCCGATGCAGTGCCGCGGGCGCGGGCGCCGATTTTTCCGACGAGCTGAGCGCGAACTTTCAGATAGTCGTAATCGTCCATCGTCAGCTCTTTATTGCGACGCTGGGCCGCGGCGATCGTGTCAGTGTCTTTGAAGTCTTCGAGTGGATTGAAACGTTGGACCGTGAACGACTTCGCTCCGATGCCGGCAATCTTCTCGTCGACGTAACGATTGAAGCCGGCGATGAGTGAAACGACGACGACAAATGCCGTCACGCCGACGATCATTCCGAGCAGCGTGAGCGCCGAGCGCAGCTTGTGCGCCCAGATCGCAGACACGGCTAGTTTAAGGGTTTCGATAAATTTCACGGCGTTAGTACGGGAAGAGCGGGATTACGGTTGCATTATGCAATGAGCGGTAGAGAAGTACAAAATCCTGTAGATCCTATTCCCAGCGCAGGGCGTCGATTGGATTCAAACGCGCGGCTTTCCAGGCGGGCCACAACCCAAAAATAATTCCTACGGCTGCTGAAATCCCGACACCGACGCCGATGGCCCACAAGGGAACGTAGGCCGGCAACGGCGAATACTTGTTCATCACGAGACTGGCAATCTCGCCCACCGCGAGTCCCGCCAGACCACCAATCGCAGTCAACACCACTGCTTCAATCAGAAACTGCGAAAGGATGTTGAACCTCGTCGCGCCCACGGCTTTGCGCACACCGATCTCTTTCGTTCTTTCCGTTACCGAGACGAGCATGATGTTCATCACGCCGATGCCGCCGATCATAAGTGCGACGAAAGAGATGGACGTCAGCACGAGGGCAGTCGCTCCGGTTAACTGGTTGTAAACGTCGAGCAGTGAGTCCTGCGAAGAGATGCCGAAGTTGTTCGGCGCGCCCACCGGCACGCGACGCCTGCGCCGCAGGATGTCAGTAATCTCGTCTATCGCGGATTTGACGTACGCGCGCGATCGCGGTCGCACGATCACGAAGAACACGACTTCCGGAAACGGCGGATCGGGGTTGTACTTGTCGAACGTCGTGAGCGGAATGAAGATCGAGTTGTCGCGCGACTGGCCGAAGAAGTTTCCCAACGGCTCCATCACGCCGATCACGTGATAAGGATTGCCGTTTATGCGCACGTCTTTATCGATCGGATCTTCGTAGGGAAAAAGAGCTTGCTTCACGTCGACGCCGATGATCACGACATTGGAACGATCCTGCATGTCGATGTCGTTGATGAAACGGCCGCTGGCGACGTATTGCGTCTGTACAAACTCGTAATAAGGTGTGACGCCGAGAAGAATCGGTGTGTCAGTCTGTTTGTCCTGGTATCTGACTGTCGACGCGATCATGCGATGAATCGGCGACACGCCGACGATCGATGGTGCTTCTGTGCGCAGTGCTTCGGCGTCGTCCATCGTCAGGTCTTTGCGATGGATCTCTTCTGGTCCAGGTGGACGTCCAAAGCTGGGCTCGAATTTGGAGACGAAGATCGTGTTTGATCCGAGCGACTCGATCTGATCGGCAAAGGCTTTGTTGAGTCCCTGGATGATCGACACCATGAATATGATGGTGACGACGCCGACACTGACACCGAGAATCGTCAACGCCGAGCGCAGCTTGTTGGCGCGGATGGTGTCGAGCGCCATGAGTGCCGATTCTTTGATGTCGTCAAGTCTCATCAGAAATATAGGTCGAATAGGTCCTATTCAGCTCGTAAAGCTTCAATCGGGTCCAAACGCGCAGCGCGCCACGCAGGCCAGAGTCCGCTCGCAATTCCGACCACCGAAGAAACACCAACGCCCAGAACTGCCGAAGCCACGCTCACCAGCAACGGAAAACCGATCAACGCCGAGATGACGTACGCCAGTCCGAAACCTGTTGCCACACCGATCGCGCCCCCAATTGCGGTCACTGTCACCGCCTCGATCAAAAACTGCGTCAAAATATCTTTACGCCGCGCACCAATAGCTTTGCGAATGCCGATCTCCTTGGTCCGCTCAGTCACTGACACGAGCATGATGTTCATCACTACGATTCCACCGACCACGAGCGAGATCGCCGCCACGCCGATCGTCACGATGTAAATGTTCGACGTCGCCGATCCGTATAGGTTCAGAAACACGTCCTGCGTCTCGAGTGCGAAGCCTTCGTCTTCCGCATCGGGCGCTGTATGACGACGGCTTCTCATGATCGTCCGAACCTGGTCCTCAGCCGCTTCAAGCTGCTCGGTCGTCTGCACCTGAATGAACGTGACGAGCGAGCGCCGCCCGCCGTACGCTCTCTGATAAGTCGAATACGGAATGTAGACCACGTTATCGCGCGAGAAGCCGAAGATCGAACCCAGCGGCTCGAGCACGCCAACTATCGTGTATGGCCGGCCGTCGATACGGATCTCGTGGCCCAGAGCCCTGTCCGCCGGCGCGTCGGCAAACAGGTTCTTCAACATGTCAGGACCGATCACGCAGATGTCACGACCCGCTGCACCTTCACTCTCGGTCCAAATCCGGCCCACGTTGATACTCACACCGTCGATATCAAACATCGTGGTCGGATCGACACCGCGTATGCGAACGTTCTCAGCTTTCTGATCGGCGTACTTAACAGTCTCGATCGCATTCGCAGCGATTCCCACACGCCAGCACGCATTACACAAACGCGTAATCGCTTCCGCATCTTCATGCGTCACGTCTTTGCGCCGGTTGAATTTGATGAAGTCTTCGCGCGATTTGATGATCTGCGGATTCTTCGAGATCGTGAAGACGGTCGATCCCTGCGACGAGAAGGTTTGCGCGACCGTTTGATTGAGACCCTTGATGATCGTGACGACGGCGATTACCGCAGCTACACCCACCACGATGCCGACCAGCGTCAGCGCCGTGCGCAGCTTGTTGGCGCGCAGGCTGGCGGTGGCGACACGAAACGCCTCCCAAATGGCGGTGAGACGAAACACGTTACCAAAGCCTCTTAGCCACAAAAGGCACAAAAACCACAAAAGAAGAACTGTGCTTCATTTGCTTTCTTTTGTGCATTTTGGGCCTTTTTGCGGCTATTTGATTCGTTCGTCTTTTTCGATTAGACCGTCGCGAATCGAGACAACGCGGTGGGCGCGTTCTGCGATGTCGTGCTCGTGTGTCACGACGATGATCGTGTTGCCTTCAGAGTGTAGACGTTCAAACAGATCCATGATCTCCATGCTGGTGTGCGAGTCGAGCGCTCCAGTCGGTTCATCAGCCAACAGAATCGACGGATGATTCACAAGGGCGCGAGCAATCGCGACACGCTGTCGCTGGCCCCCCGAAAGCTCGTTGGGCTTGTGAGTCATACGCTCAGTCAGGTCCACCGCCGCGAGCGCTTTCTTCGCCATGTCATGTCGCTGCGACGCGCCAACACCACCATAAATCAGCGGCAACTCGACGTTGTGCAACGCGGTGGCGCGCGCGAGCAGATTGAACGTTTGAAAAACGAAACCGACTTCCTGGTTGCGAATGCGAGCAAGCTCGTCGTCGTCCATCTCAGAAACGTTCTTGCCGTTGAGCCAGTATTCACCCTGACTCGGCGTATCGAGACAGCCGATCAGATTCATCAACGTCGACTTTCCGGAACCTGATGGACCAATGATCGCGATGTACTCGCCACGAGGGATATCAAACGATACTCCGTGCAGCGCGTGAACTTTCTCCGTTCCCATCTGGTAAGTCTTCCAGATGTTGCGCATCGAGATCAGCATTCTCGGGTCGTGCCCGTTGACCTCGACGCGGGGCGTGGTCACACTCTCTGGCGGCGTAAGCGTTAGCGTAGCGGCGTCACTCATCTAGCCCTCTTTTTCATTTGCGTTGCCGGGTTTCTTCGTCTGACGCTTGATCGTCATTCCGTCTTTCAGCGTCTTCAACACGCGACTGGGCCCACGCACGATCTCCATTTGTGGCGACACACCACTCGTGATCTCGATATCAGCCTCACCGGTGATGCCTGTGGTTACTTCGATAAATCTGACTTTGTTATTTTCGACGATGTAAACACCCTTTTGCGCTTTCGGCTTCTCACCCACCGGCGACGTGGTTGGAACACTGCCTGAAACTGTCGCGCTTGGCGATGCGGACGCGGGCGCCTTCTCGACGATCGCTTCGAGCGGCACGGCGAGCACGTTGTTCTTGGTATCGGTCGTGATCGTCGCGGTCGAGCTCATGCCGGGACGCAGCGCGTTCGTGACATCTTCCGGCAAGTCCTTGAGCTCGAGTGTGACCTTGAATTCTTTCGCTTCCTGCACGTTCACGCGGTTTGACAAACCGCCCGTCTGGTCTGACTTCGAAATCGCGAGCGGATTCTTCTGCGTGACAACTGCCTTGATTTCCTTGTCGCCGAGTGCGTCAACTTTGACCTTCGCTTCCTGGCCCACTTTGACGTTGTTGATTTCCGTCTCGTCAACGTTGACTTCAACGTTGATCTGCGACATGTCCGCGATGGTCATCAGCGGCGTTGTCGATAGACCAGCGACGGCAAACTCACCGACTCGCGTCGGAATGTCAGCCACTACACCGTTCAATGGCGATAACTGCGTCGCTTTCGAACGCTGGCTCGTCTGACCACGCAACATCGCGGACTGCTGGCTGGCGCGCATCTCTGACGACTTGATGCTCGTTTGCGCATCTTTCACGGCGATGCGCTGTTGGTTCGCGCGCTCTGTGGCTTCTTTCACGGCGATTCTCTGGGCTTCGAGATTGGCTTTGGCGGTTTCCAAACCGATCTTGGCGGTGTCGAAGCGGTCGCGAGCGGTGTCGTATTCGACGCGCGAGGCCACGCCTGCTTCGATCAATTCGGTGTAGCGCTTGAGCTCGCGCTGGGCTGTGTTGAGCTCGACCTGGGCCCTATCAACCTGGGTTTGCAGGGCTACGACTTGCTGCCGCGCCGCCGCGACTGAAGCTTCAGCTACGACGAGCGACTGTTGCGCTGAATTGACCGCGTTGCGCGCGTTTTGCACGTCGTTTATTGACGCCTGCGTCGCGGCCCATTGTGCTTCCTGATTCGACTGTAGCTGCGTTGGATCGATGCGGACCAGCGGCTTGCCTTTGATCACCATGTCGCCGGCAGTCACGTAAATCTCTTCAATACGGCCGGGAACCTCGCTCGTAAGCTTGATATAGCGTATTGGTCGCACCTCGCCCGATGCAGTCACGGTCTGTTTCAGCTCAGCTCTGGTTTCGAGCTTGACGGTTACAACCTCGGGCTCATCTTTACGGGTTGCAACCACGCTGATGACGACGACGATAGCGAGCACTACGGCCACTACCACGCCGATAATGATCTTCTTTTTGCGACTCAATGCCATTCTTTCGTTCCTTTTTGCAGGGGGCCTTCAAATTCTCGAAGATGCTTCTACGTGGAAACTTATCAAACAGTTTCATCGAAGAGCAAACGCGAGCAGGCATATTCCAAACGCTAAACTGTGCGATTTATTAACACTTCCAACGCCGTAGACGTTTGCTAATGCTAGTCTGTTAACGCCGAAGGCGTTCGCCAATTTCAGCCCAGGGTTCGAGCTTGCGAGAACCCTGGGACAACAATTGAAATACACGCTAAACCCTGAAAGGGTTTGTATTGCCTTAGAACCCCTTCAAGGGTTTGTGGTTCCGTTTATCGGGGAACCCATGGTTCTCGCAAGCCCGAACCCTGGGCTGAAATTGGCGAACGCCTTCGGCGTTAAGCAAAGCAACGGCGTTTTTTATGATGCGTTGGCTGGGGACGGGGTTTCGCGCTAAAATGATTTGCTTTTTTGAAGACTATGATTACGTGCGATAGGTGCAAAACAGAAAATCTCGATGGCTCGCAGTATTGCGACGAATGTGGTGCGCCATTGAGACCGAATGGCCGTCCCAATCCCGTGCAGCAGAGACCCGGGCACGGTGGTAACGGCAGTCATGCTCCGTCGCCGGGATCGACTGCTGAAGTTGGTGGACGCGTGTCCGCCGGCCTCAGTTATTCAGCGCTACGCGCCGCTGCCAAACCGCACGCCCGCCTGGTTATCGAAAAGGGCCGCTCGACCGGAAAACAGTTTATGTTGAGCGATGTCGAAGCCCAGATCGGCCGCTGGGATGCCGACGGCGGTATCTTCCCCGACGTGGATCTGGACACAGACGATCCCGAAGCAAAGGTTTCTCGACGTCACGCACGCATCACTCTAAACAACGGCCAGTACTTTCTCGAAGATCTGGGATCCACAAACGGTACGTTTATCAATCGGGGGAAGAGGTTAGCGCCGGGACAGCGCCAGGCGTTATGCGACGGGGACGAAATCATCGTCGGCAAAACTTTTTTGCGCTTCCATATTGTGAAATAGCTTCTACTCTGTGCAACCTCTGTGTTCTCTGTGTCTCTGTGGTTAAGAAAATTCGCAGGGAAAACCACCACAGAGACACAGAGAACACAGAGGTTGCACAGAGAAATCGTTAACAAATGTCTGAGTGTCAATCATGTGGGGCGCACGTATCGCCTGGCGAGCATTTCTGCGGTAATTGCGGTATGCAGTTGGCGCCCGAATCGGCGGAGCTGAAGACCCTTGCCGCGAATCCGGGCGAAGAGGTCGATCTGCAGCCACCACGTGCGGGCCGAGAGTGGGCCAATACGCTCGATGACGAACCGGTCCACGTGACTGCGGCGCCAGACCAGCCTGAACCTACACCGAAGGAACCTTCCGGCAGTCTCGAAACGACGTATGTCGATCCGGAAAGTATTGAGCCATCCGCCCCGCTCTCTTCAAATTCACTGGGCGGCTCGTTCACTGACAACGTCGAACTGCCGGGCAAAACTTCAACGCCGAAAGAAGGCACGACTGGCGGCAAACGTCCGAGCGTAAAGCAACTCGCCTCGAATACCGTTTTGAATGGTCGATACGAGATAGTGCGTCGCATCGGCGGCGGCGGCATGGGCGCCGTCTATCTCGCGAAGGATCGCAATCTCGGCGATGCCCCGCGCGCTGTGAAAGAGATGGTCGAGTCGCACCTCGATCCGGCACAGCACGAAAAAGCGATTGGCGACTTCAAACGGGAGTCGTTGTTGTTGACATCGCTCGAACATCCTTGCATCCCGACTATCTACGATTATTTCTACGACGATAAGCTGGGCCGTTTTTATCTCGTCATGAAATATATTTCGGGAGGCGACCTCGCATCGCGAATGCGTGCGGCAGTCGGCGGCAGAATAGACGAGAAGACTGTTACTGATTGGGGCATGCAAGTCGCCGACGTGCTCGATTACCTGCACTCACGACCAAAGCCGATCATCTATCGCGATCTCAAGCCGGCGAACTTGATGATCGACGGAAACACGGGTCGAGTGATGCTGATCGATTTCGGTATCGCGCGCTGGGTGTCGCAGCAGGAAAAAGGTGTGACTGCGGTCGGCACGATGGGTTACGCGCCGCCGGAACTGTTTAGTGGTCGCGTGCAACCTGCGTCTGATGTTTACAGTCTCGGCGCCACGATGTTTCACCTTATGACTGGCTCCGATCCGCAGGACAATCCGCTCCTGATATTTGATTTCACGAAGAACCCGCGACCGCGCCAGATCGCGCCATCGATCTCGAGCGAGATGGAACTGATCCTGATGCGCACGGTCGAGTACAAGCCCGAAGATCGTTTCCGGACCGCGGGCGAGCTGCGAAATGAGCTCGCGATTCATCTCGAGAAATTGTTGTCAGGACGAGTCAGTTATGGAATGCCTGCACCTGTAACAGGTATCGAAACGGTGCAGGTGCAAACAGTCTATTGCGGCTTTTGTGGTGGTCGCATTGCTGCTGACGACGTGTTTTGTGCGCACTGCGGCGCGCGACAGCCGCTCGCTGGCGTTGGAACAAGCTCGTCGTTGCTGCACACTGTCCGACCGACGGCGAAGCTCGTCGTTGCTGGAACCACAGAGCTCGACGCGTCGTTCATTCTCCAGAAAGACAGTAACTTGCTCGGACGCACCGATCCGCATTCAAACATTTTCCCGGAAATCGATCTTTCGCGATTCGATCCGGAAACGAAAGTTTCACGACGGCATGCGCGCATCTGGCTTGAAGGAGAAACATTTCTCGTCGAGGATCTCGGATCGGTGAACGGCACCGTGATCAACGACTCGGTGCGTCTCGCGCCGCGCCAGCCTCGCGTGCTCGACAGTGGCGATAAACTGCGCGTTGGCGAAACGACGTTGCACTTTTTAGTTGGCTAGTTGGATTTCTCTGTGCAACCTCTGCGTTCTCTGTGTCTCGGTGGTGATATGTGTACCATCCACCACAGAGACACAGAGAACACAGAGTTTTCACAGAGAAGAACATAGAATTTTCTGATGACTGTTGCTCAAGGTTTGCCGCGCTCCCAGGCAAGAGCCCGCACCGCCAGGCATGGCGGACAACGACTCAGAGCCCCATTTCCTCTCCGTTGTGGCGCTCTGCTGATCGACTACATCGCACTCGTTGCTCTGGTTGTGTTAGGCACGCTCGTGTCGCGCATGCTCGGCGGTGGCGGGCGTGCTGCCGGCAGCTCAGCCGAAACTGCCGGAATCCTGCTGGCTGTTCTGTTGGCTGTCGTGAACCTCGTCGTGCTTCCCGGGTTCACTGGCATGACGCTCGGTAAGTGGGCCACCGGACTGCGCATCGAAAGAAACGACGGCGCTCCGATGGGCATCGGTCGCGCGGCGTTACGTCATTTCGTTGGTTATCCGCTCTCGTTTGCACTTCTCGGTTTGGGTTTTTTGATTGCCGCGGTGTCCGTGCATGGAAGGGGCTTGCACGATATTATAGCCGGCACCATTGTCGTTCGTGAGGGTTCGATCTAGTTTGACGCTTCCTTAGTACCACCCGTGTCTTCAGGCAAAATGACAGAGCTCATAGTTAAGTACCCCGACCGCGCGCCGGACCATTTTCCACTCGGCCGGCTTCGTATAACTATCGGCCGTTCCGCGCGCAACGATCTTTGCATTCCCGATCCTTTCGCTTCGCGCGTGCATGCAGAAGTGCGCCGCGAAGGCGACGAGTACATCCTGCAGGATCTCGGCTCTGCAAACGGCACGCTCTACAACGGCGCGACAGTCGAAGGCGCGATACATCTGACCGCGGGCGGACGCATTCAGATCGGAGAGACGGAGATCGTCTTTGACGATGGCACGTTCAACTCCGGTTTGGGCGCGACGATGATCACTGACAACTCCGGAACCTCACTTCCGGAAGCAACGATCGCGCTAGCGTCAGGCGACCGAACGACATCAGGTTTACTCGAAGCGATCGAAGGCGCACGTACGCAACCCGAAGAGATCGTCTCGTCGACAGTTACGACAGTCACTCCGAAAGCGGCGAAGCAGGGCGACTTGCTGGCGCTGATCAGCAAAGTGGGAATCACGCTCCTCTCGTCCGCGACGTTGAATGAAACTCTCGAACAGATCGTGTCGCTCGTGTTTGAGTCAGTCCCTGCGGATCGTTGCCTGATCATGATGCGCGACGAGGGTAGTGAAGACTTGCGCGTCGCGGTGGCGCGTCTGCGCGATCGTGTTGGTGAGGTCGGTGAGATTCGTGTTTCTCGCAACGTGCTCGATGAAGTCGTGATTCGTGGCAAGTCAGTGTTGACGTCTGACGCGCAACACGATCCACGATTTGCGAGTGGCACGATGGTTTTGCAGGGCGTGAGATCCGTGCTGGCCGTGCCACTCGGTGTGGCAGACAAGGTGTTTGGCATCATCTACGCGGATTCGCCTATTGCAGAAGGTCGATTCACCGAAGATCACTTGAAGGTTTTGACGACGCTCGCGTCGGTCGCGGCGATTCGTGTTGAGAATGCGCGACTCGTTGAAGCGCGACTCGAACGTGAGCGACTTGAGCGTGAGCTTGCGCTCGCGAGTGAGATCCAGCAGCGCTTTCAACCGACTGCGCCGCCGCACGTGAATGGTTACGAACTACAGGGCATCAGTTTTCCGTGTTACGAGATCGGCGGTGATTACTACGACTTCATTGAGCGTGAAGATGGTCGTTTGGTGATCGCGCTCGGCGACGTGTCAGGTAAAGGAACGGCGGCGGCGTTGTTGATGTCGTCGCTGCACGCTGCGATTCACGCGCAGTCAGCGTCGCACGATTCGCTCGTCGCGACGATCTCCGCGGTCAATCGCTATCTTGCTGACAACATTCCCGCGAACCGTTTTGTGACGCTGTTTTATGCTGAGCTCGATCCGGAGTCGGGATCGCTCTCGTTCTTGAATGCCGGACACAATCCGCCGTTGATTGTTCATTCGGCTGGGACTGTCGAGCAGCTTGCGTCGGGTGGTTTGCCGTTGGGGATCAAGCGCGATGCTGAATATCGCGAGGGGCGTACACAAATGCAGGGCGGCGATGTGCTCGTCATCTATTCGGATGGTGTGACTGAGTCCCAGAGTCCGACTGGTGAAGAGTTTGGGGCAACGCGTTTGTATGAAGTCGTGTCGCGCAATATCGAGGCGTCAGCGGCGGGAATACGCGATCGGATTGAGTCGTCGTTGACGAAGTTTTCGCAAGGCACGAGCGCCGCTGATGACATCACGCTCGTGATCGTAAAGAGACAGCCGTAGACAGGATTTATCCTGTGGAACCAGATACGGACATCGGTGGCCCGCTTCACAAATTCCCGGTCACCAATCACTCCGCCATTATCAACGCGCGCAGCGACGACAGCCGTGTCCGGCGTCGCGCGTTCGACACGATTCTCGGGAGCTACTGGAAACCTGCATACAAATACATCCGCCTGAAATGGCACGCCGATAACGAAGACGCCAAGGATCTCACGCAGAGTTTCTTCGCCCTTTCCTTCGAAAAGAATTACTTCGCCACTTACGACGCCGGCAAGGCGAGCTTTCAAACGTTTCTGCGCACTTGTCTCGACGGTTTTGTCGCCAACGAACGCAAAGCCGGGCAACGACTCAAGCGCGGTGGCGACATGGACCATTACCAGCTTGATTTCGCTGCGGCTGAACATGAGCTCGCCGCGCATGCTTCTTCCACTCTCAGCCCCGAAGATTATTTTCACCGCGAGTGGGTGCGTTGGATGTTTACGCTCGCTGTCGATGCGTTTCGACAACGCTGTGAAGAGTCAGGCCGCACTGTTCACTTTCAACTGTTCGAGCGTTACGACCTGAGCGACGACGAGGTCTCTTACTCGTCCCTCGCAAAAGATTTCGGGCTTGAGCTCACAACAGTAAACAACTATCTCGCTGCCGCACGTCGCGACTTTCGCCGCATCGTTCTCGAGAAGCTCCGTGAGATAACCGCTACTGACGAAGAGTTTCGCACTGAAGCGCGTTCGTTGCTGGGGGTCAATGTCTAAAAAATGAAGTGGCTTTCTGACGACAAGTTGAATCACCTGCGCAACGTCGTGAGCGAGCCGGATTTTAGTGCGACGAAGTACACGTTTGTGAAAGAGCTCGGACGCGGCGGGATGGGCGTAGTTTGTCTCGCGGATGATCGCGAGCTTGATCGTCTTGTCGCTATCAAGATCCTCAACACACCTGATATTACTGAAGACCTGCGCAATCGGATGATACGCGAAGCCCAGATCATCGCGCGGCTCGAGCATCCGGGTATCGTCCCCGTTCACGATGTGGGCACGCTCCCCGACGGTCGAATCTTTTATGCCATGAAATACGTGCGCGGCAGTCGACTCGACGAGTACGCGGCGCAAGGCACTTCATTGCGCGATCGTCTGCGAAAATTTCAGGCCGTGTGTGATGCAGTTGCATTCGCCCACGCGTACGGCGTCATTCATCGAGATCTCAAACCACAGAACATCATGATCGGATCCTTCGGCGAAGTGCTCGTACTCGATTGGGGAGTTGCAAAGATCCGCGACGATCCGCGTTCATCCGCGTTTCATCAAACGATGGAAGGCACAGTGATCGGCACTCGTCGCTACATGTCACCAGAACAAGAGCGCGGCGAGATCGACCAACTCGATGAGCGCTCTGATATCTACGCACTCGGTGCAGTTCTTCACTTCCTCCTCAACAATCAACCCAAACCCGGCAAAGCTGCCTTCGCGATCTCGTCGAAAGCGATGGCGAGTGAAAAAGCGGATCGATACGTGACCGCATCGGATCTCTCCGCAGATATCGGTCGCTTGCTCGATGCGGAGCCGGTCTCTGCGTACCGCGAAAATGCGTTTGAACGCACAAGCCGCTGGGTTGGCAAGAATCGCTTTCTGGTGTTGCTGGTGCTCGCTTACCTGCTAATGAGAATTTTTTTGATTTTGACTTCTCGGCGTTAAAGATTTCTCGGCAGACGTTTAATAGAACAACAGAACGATCTGAATAGAAGGAGAAAAACAATGTCCAAGCCCCTGATTGGAGTAATCCTCGGCGCCGTCCTAGGCGCCATCGACGGCCTGACTGCGTGGTTCACGCCGGACGCGAGAAACGACCTTGCTGGAATCGTATTTGGTTCCACAGTCAAAGGAATAATCGCCGGCATCGCGATCGGTTTCTTCGCGAGGAAGTTTCGATCTTTGCCGATTGGGATTTTGTTTGGCGTGATTGTGGGTGCGGTGCTGGCCTACCTGACAGCGCTGATGGTCGGTAAATATTACTTCCAGATCATCCTGCCGGGCACACTTGTCGGCCTCATCGTCGGCTTCGCGACGCAGAAGTACGGCAACACGCCCGCCACCGCTAATTAAATATTCGCCACAAAAAGGCACAAAATCACAAATGAAGAGATCACTTATTTGCGTGTTCTAAGAAATATTCTTTTGTGTTTCTGTGCTTTTTTGTGGCTAAGAATAAAAGGAGACCATCAATGCCGAGAGTTGTTCATTTTGAGATTCATGCGGCCGACCCGGAGCGTGCCGTCAACTTTTATCAAACCCTGTTTGGCTGGACGTTTCAGAAATGGGAAGGGCCGATGGATTACTGGCTCATCATAACCGGCCCGGACGATAAGCCCGGAATCAACGGCGGCCTCGTGCGTCGCCAGGGCGAGATCGATGGACAGGCCGTGATTGCTTACGTGTGTACCGTCGATGTCGAAGATGTCGATGCGTCAGTGCAGGCTGCGCTCGACAATGGTGGGCAGGTGGCGCTTCCGAAGATGCCAATCCCCGGCATGGGCTGGCTCGCTTACTGCAAAGACACAGAAGGAAACATCTTCGGGGTGATGCAGAACGATCCGAACGCAGGATAATTTTTAGCCGCGGATAAACGCAGATCAGCGTTTATCCGCGTTCATCCGCGGTTAATCACTTGGCTTGCCCTGTAACAAAGGCTCTGACTTGAGCGTCTGTGGGCCATTCTCGTTACAGATCGCGAACGACGAGCCTTCATACATCGTCACTCCCGCAAACTCACCCTTCGCATTCAGTATGTAGAAGTTGATCCCGAAGTTCGGCAGTCCGCGGCTGTTCAGCAAGCGCTTCTCGACAGTGTTGTTCTTAATCCGGTTCAGCACTTCCATGCCTGCGTCTTTCGGAGACGCGCCGCGTCGCATCTCTTCGACGATCACGAACGAGCACAGATTGAAGAGATTCGCTTCACCACGTCCGGTCGAGCCAGCCGCGCCGACCGCTCCGTCGACATACAACCCTGCGCCGAGGATTGGCGAATCGCCGATACGTCCGGGAATCTTCCAGGCGAGTCCGCTTGTTGTCGTGACACCGCAGATCTCACCGCGCGAGTTGATGCCGTCGCAGTTGATCGTGCCGTGCAGGTTCTCTTCGCGCAGTTTTCCTTCGGCCAGCATTTCGAGCGCGACGCGATGACCAACTTCAGCGCGCTTCTTCGGATCGAGATAGTGTTGCGGATCGCTGCGACGTTTCCACTCGAGCCACTGTTTGCGCGAGTTCTCAGTGTTGAGATCGTCTTCGATCTTGAATCCCATGTTGCGTGCGAACTCCTGCGCGCCTTTGCCGACAATAAGATGGTGATCCGTTTCTTCCATCACCGCGCGGGCAACGAGCGACGGCGTCCGCACACCCTCGAGCGCACCCACGGCGCCTGCGCGTTTCTTCGGCCCATGCATCACTGACGAATCGAGTTGGACCACGCCGTCAGCATTCGGCAACCCGCCATAGCCGACACTGTCATCGAGCGGATCGAGCTCGACGATATTCACGCCCGCAATCACCGAATCGAGCACATCTGCGCCTCCGGTAATCATCGTGAACGCCTTCTGCACCGCGGTCACGTTTCCACCATTCTTGAATCGATTTCCATTAGCAGACGCAATCACCAGCGGCTTCACTGCGCTCTGCGTCATGATGGTCGGAAAACCTTGAACCTCGTTGGTAGCAGCCAAAGCCAGCCCCGCTACGGCTCCGTTGCGCATGAAATCGCGGCGTTTCATTCTTTTGCTCATGTTGTCCTCGTTTATCTGGAGAGTGGAGCCACAGATTAACGCAGATGACACGGATCAGGAAAGTGCTTCCTTAATTCTCTCAGCCGTTTTGGGGCCGATGCCGTCGACCAGGTCGAGGCCGCCGCCGGCTGCGAACGTTTTCAAATCAGGGAGGGATGAGACTTTGAAGCGCTGGTGGAGCAGCGCTGCCGTCTTCGGACCGATGCCGGGAATTTCCAGAAGGTCGAGTACGGTTTCCGGGGTCTCGGCGGTGAGTCGTTCCCACGCGTCGAAAGTTCCCTTTGTCAATAACTCGATAACTTTTCCCGCGATCGCTTTGCCGACACCCGGAATTTCCTGCAAGCCCGCGACGCCTTCCTGATCCGCAATCTCTTTTAGCGACGTCGGCCACACCTCGATCGCCTCCGCTGCGTTACGATAAGAGCGCAGGCGAAAGGGATCGTCGCCGCGAACCTCCATGAGCGCAGAAAGACGATAGAACCGGCGGGCGATTTCCTTGTTGTCCATTGATTTGCGCTTAGTCTAACGTCGCAAGCGGAGTAATATCAAAGGCATGGACATAAAAAGACGACAGCTTCTAGCAGGTATTTCCGTTGCAGGCGCCGGAGTTTTAGTTAATGCATGTCGTAGTAACACTCAAACGCGCACCGGCGGCGCCACGAATGATGAAAACAAAGGAGCGCCCGCGCCGGGCGAGGCTGAGCCGATCGAGGTGACTGCGACTGAAGACTTGATGCGCGAACACGGAATCTTGCGACGCGCGTTGCTGGTCTACCAGGAATCGGCCGTTCGCTTGCGGCAGGATCCCGCATCAGTGCCGCCCGACACACTCGAGAAAACGGCGAACCTATTTCGAGTGTTTGGCGAGGAGTACCACGAGAAGCAATTGGAAGAGGTCTTCATCTTTCCGGCGGTAAAGAAGACGACGAACGCGGCGACGGCGTACGTCGATATCTTGTTGGCCCAACACGTGCGCGGACGCGAGATCACGGATTACCTGTTGTCGATCTCGCAGGCGGACAAGATTGCGTCTAACAGTGTCGAGCCGCTCGCGAAGGCGTTGGAGTCGTTTGTGCGAATGTATGAGCATCATGCGGCGATTGAAGACACGGTTGTGTTTCCGGCGTGGAAGGTCGCTGTTGGCGGAAATGAGCTCGATGCGTTGGGCGAGAAGTTTGAAGAGATCGAGCACGCGCAGTTTGGAAGTGATGGGTTCGAGACCGCGCTGAAGCGGATGGAAGAGATCGAGCAGAGTCTCGGGTTGTCGAATTTAGATATGTTCACCGCGCCCGCACCGCCACGCTAAAATCATCCACAGATTACGCAGATATTTAAACATCTGTGTAATCTGTGGATGGACTTTACTTTTCCTCACGCAGAGACGACAATGCGCTACCCCTCGAAGCGTACGGAGGGCCTCACATGCTCCCAAGGCTCCTCAAACCTCAACCTCTAACCTTAAGGAGCAACAACATGACATTCATAGAATTTGCTGACGAGCCCAGCCAGGAAGAACGCATCAACAAACTCCGCGCTGAACTGGAAAAACTCGGCGGCAACACGTCCACACTCGAGTCGATGCCTGCTGACATGGAAGAAGAATTCCTGCGGCACGTACTCGAATACGAAACCGCCGAACAGATCAGCCTGCTGCGCCTGCTCGAGAATGCGGGGTTGGAAGTGCCTGCGCCTGAGACGCTCGACGACGATGCGCTGAAGATCAAACTGAAGGAGCTCATCGATCGGATGGCATCGGTCGGGGCTTACGTCCTGCATACGAACCATCTTTCCGATCGCGATTTGTACGACTATCTTTATCACGATGCGCTGCGTGAAGAGACGGTGCTGTTTCCTGAGAATCCCAGCTACGCTTACATGATCGATCTGACTGGGAGTGGCGGCGAAGACGACAACCACACGTACCTGAAGTATTACGCGGACGAGGAGTATCGAAGGCAGTGGGCGCACGATTGGCCCGACGATCCGATGCCCGATCACGAAGAGCCGCCGTTCGACCGCGATCGGTTGTTGCCACAGTCACCGGTGGGATGACAGAAAACCATCCACAGATTACGCAGATAATCGGTGTTATCTGTGTAATCTGTGGACAACTAAGCGACGATCATGGTGCCAGTGCCTTTGTCCGTGAAGATCTCGGACAGGAGTGCATTGCGTTTGGTGCCGCTGATGATGTGTGCGCTGTGAACGCCGCGCTCTAACAAGACGGTGATGCTTTGGAGCTTCGGGATCATTCCGCCCGAAGCCGAGCCATTGCTAATCAGCTCACCGGCTTCGGCTGCGGTGACACGGGATAACTTCGTCTGCGGATCGCCCGCGGTGAGGTAAATGCCATCAACATCGCTGAGCAGGATGAGTTTCTCGGCTTTTAGTTGAACTGCAATCTCGGCGGCGATCGTGTCGGCGTTGATGTTGAAGACCATGCCCTCAGCGTCTGCACCGAGCGACGAGATCACCGGCAAGTAACCGTGATCCAGCAAGACAGTTAATAGCCGCGCATTGATCTTGACCACGTCGCCGACGAATCCGAAATCAACTTTATCGCGCACCCCTGTTTCGCGGTTCAGGATCTCTTTCGGCGGGCGCTTCTCGGCATGGACGATATTGCCGTCGACGCCCGATAGTCCGACTGCTTCAATGCTGCGTTGACGGAGTGTTGCGAGAATGTCTGTATTGATCTTTCCCGCAAAGATCATCTTCGCCATTTCGAGTGTGGCGTCGTCAGTGACGCGCCGGCCCTCAATGATCGTCTGCTCGATACCGAGTTTCTTCGCGAGCTCGCTGAGCTGTTTGCCACCGCCGTGAACGACGCAGATGCGAATGCCGACCTGGTGCAACAACGCCAGCTCTTCGGCGAGTGAAGTCAGATTCTCGTGATCTTCCGTGACCTTGCCCGAGAGCTTGACGACAAACGTCTGTCCCTGGAATCGCTGGATGTAGGGCAACGCCTCGCGCAGCAGATCCAAACGAAGCTGATCGTCGACAATCGCTTTGGTTTCGATCATGGTCTAACCTCCCAACAATCCTGCCAGTATCGCTTTCTGCACGTGCAGACGATTCTCAGCTTCATCGATCACGACTGACGCGGGCGAATCAATCACGGCATCTGTCACGATCACGTTTCGGCGCACAGGCAGACAGTGCATGAAGATTGCGTTGTTTGTGTGCAACATCTTTTCTTCATCTACGATCCACTTGCTCCGGTATTGCGCGCGTGTGGCAATGTCCCGATCTGTGTTGCCGTAAAACTGTTTCGATCCCCAGCTCTTCGCGTAGATAACATCCGCGCCATTGAAGGCAGCATCGATATCATTCGTAACAGTCGCCCCCAAAGGCTGGATCAACTCTTCATCAAGATCGTAGCCGGGCGGATGTGCGATCACGAGATCTTGGCCCATCTGCGCGGCGGCGAGCGCGAAGCTGTTCGGCACGGCCATCGGCAGAGCCTTCGGATGCCAGGCCCACGTGAGCACAACCCGTTTACGTCCGACGCCGAGCTTCTCTCGAATGGTCAGCATATCTGCCAGGGACTGGCAGGGATGATGCATCGCCGATTCAAGATTAATGATCGGAACCGACGCGTATCTCGCAAACGCATTGAGGATCGGGTCCGTCCGCTCTTCTTCCCAATTCTTTAACGCCGCGAATGTGCGCACGCCAATCGCGACACAATATCGTTCGAGCACGCGCACAAACTCGGCGACGTGCTCAGTCTTGTCTCCGTCCATCACCGCGCCGGTTCGATGCTCGAGCGTCCAACTGGTCCCACCGGGCTCAAGCACCACAGCATTCCCACCCAACTCATAAATCCCAACCTGCATCGACGCACGCGTCCGCAGACTCGGATTAAAAAACACGAGCGCGACAGACTTCCCAGCGAGCGGCTTAGAAACATCCTCGCCGCGCTTGAACCGCAACGCAGCCTCGAGCAACTTCTCGATCTGCTCGCGAGTCAGATCCTTTGTGCTGATCATCCGTGAAAATCCGTGGCTAAAACAAACTCATCAACGTGCTCTTCGGTCAGACACAACGGCGGCAACAACCTCAGTACTTTCGGATCGCTCGACGTTCCAGTAATAATCTTGCGTTCGAGTAATCTCTTATGAACCGCCGCCGCACTTTCCTTAAATTCAATCCCCAACAAAAACCCGAGCCCATGCACAGCAACCACCTGCTCGACTTCCTGCAAACGCGCGCGCAAGTACGCTTCAACACGCCGCACATTCTCCAGCATGTGATCGTTCTCAATCGCTTCGAGCGTCGCCGTGACCGCCGCCATCGCGAGCATTCCGCCGCCAAACGTCGTGCCGAGATCGTTCTCTTTGATGTGCGAAGCAATTGCGTCAGTCACGAGACACGCGCCGACCGGAACACCGCTGCCCAGCGACTTCGCCAGCGTCACAACATCAGGCACGACACCTCCGCCTGCATCGCTGCCTGCGAAGAACCACTGGCCCGTGCGGCCCACGCCAGTCTGCACTTCGTCATAAATGAGCACGATGCCGCGCTCGTCACACAACTTACGTAGCGCAATATAAAACTCAGGTTGGGCCATGCGGACACCGGCCATCGACTGAATTGGTTCGAGCATGATCGCGGCGACCGTGTCGTCAGCGAGTGCGCGTACAGATTCGATATTGCCGAACTCAGCTTCGAGGTGTCCTGGCACGTTCGGCTTTCCGAGCGCGCGATACTTGCCGAGAAACGTTGCGCTGATCGCGTCGGCAGTGCGCCCGTGAAAGCCGCCGGAGAAGGTGATGATCTTTTCGCGGCCAGTGGCCATGCGCGCCATGCGCATCGCGTTCTCGTTTGCTTCCGTACCGGAGTTGCAGAAGAAAGTCTTGGTTAGCGGAGGGGGCGCGATCGAGACGAGCTTCTCAGCGGCACGCGCACGCGCACTCGAGTAAACAAGGTTTGAGTAGAACAATAGCTCGCCTGCCTGTTTGCATAGCGCATTGACGACGTGCGGGTGACAATGTCCGGTGCCCGCCACTGCGTGACCGCCATAGAGGTCGAGATACTTGTCGCCATCGCTCGTGTAGATCCAGACGCCCTCGCCGCGTTCTGCAGCGATGGGCATCTTCTTGTACGTCGCGAGCTGAAACTGATCTTCGTTTGTAATCATCAGAAAAATTAGCCACAGATAACACGGATCTTGTTACGGATTGGTGCCTACGAGTTTCAGGCCCGTGGTTTCATCCAGGCCGAACATCAAGTTCATGTTTTGCACGGCTTGGCCGGCGGCGCCCTTTACTAAATTATCGATCGCGGAGAAGACCACGATCTGTTTGCCCCGCGCAGCGAAGCCGATGTCGCAGAAGTTCGTTGTCTTCACCCAGTTGATGTCCGGCGAGCCATTCACGAGACGCACGAAGAATGATTCGCGATAGTAATCGGCGAAGATCTGGCGCAGCTCTGCTTCGGCTAGCTCAACTTTGCTTTCTGCGTAGATCGACGTAAAGATGCCGCGTGCGACTGGCAAGGAGTGCGTCATGAAGACGAGTTCGCTGGTCCAATCGCCGACGTGCGTGAGCTCTTGTTCGATCTCCGGGACGTGTTGGTGCGTGAAAGGTTTGTATGCGTAGAACGAAGTCATGCGCTGCGGATGGTGCGTGTTCGCCGCGGCCTTCGCGCCCGAGCCTGACGATCCGGTCTTCGCATCGACGACAACTCGGCCGTTGAGCGACCTATTCGCGACGAGTGGTGCGAGACCCAACAACGTTGCGGTCGCGAAGCAGCCGGGATTAGCGATCAGACGCGCGTCGCGAATCGCCTCGCGGTTGGTTTCAGTCAAACCGTAAACAAACTCCACCTGTGCGCGCATGGCAGTATGTGGTTGTTTGTAATGCTTCTCGAAGGCGCTCTGATCACGCAGGCGGAAATCGCCTGAGAGATCGATCGCTTTCACGTTTGCGGGCAGGCGCGGAACAATATCCATCGCCTGCCCGTGCGGGAGCGCGAGAAAAACGCAGTCGATGTCAGTTAGTTCTTCAGGTGCAGAGATGAAGTTGAGCTGAGTTAAGCCATTGAGATTGCGATGAACTTCGCCAATAGGCTTGCCCGCCTGCTCATTAGCCGTAACGAAAACAATCTCAGCATTCGGATGGAACAGCAGAATACGGAGCAACTCCGAGCCGCCATATCCCGACCCGCCAAAAATTCCAACACGAATCTTGTTCTGCATTTCTTTGATCCGTCTTTTCCGTGTTCATCCGTGGCTTAAACAGCGACTTCCACCTGGCTTGCCGCCACTCTGTCCATCACGATCTCAAATAGCGCGCTGCCTTCACGCCGGGCATTCGCAGCGGGCACATCAAACTGCGTCCTGATGTAATCCTCACCCATCTTCGAATCGGTCACCGAACCTGCGATCACATCAACTTCAACACCACGCCGCCGCAACAACTCGATCCCACCCCACGCACCAACATAATCAGACGCACAAAACACAATGGCCGCAGTCGCATCGAGCAACTCATAGTCTGCGAGCACCGTATCCACCGAATAGCCGCCGAGAATTCCGTCGCCCAACTCAATCACGATCAAATCGGGATGCGCTTCATTGAGCCGCGCCACAATCGCCTTTGCTGAAGGCGCGAGGTCCTCGATATCGACAGTCGAAGGCAAACCGCAATCGAGAAAACTCGCGGTACTGACAGCGCCGTGGTCCGCCATGTTCAACGTATCGCGCAGACACGCAACTCCGGAAAGCTTTCCAGCCGCAACCCGTAACCCCGCCCGCGTCGCCTGCTTGATGAGCTCAGTCGCAGCGTAAGTCTTGCCGCTGTTCATGCTTGTACCGGCGATCATCACGATCGGCGCGCTCTCACCGAGCGTTGTTCGCGGGGGAAGCCCCGCATCCGCGATGTTTTGCACACGACCCGTTTCATCGCAGACGAGTCCGATCACTTCGAGCTTGATCGCATCGCCAAGACTCGAATGATGTCCGGTACAAAGTCCCATCACACCGCCCATGTTCAGCAAATGAAGCTCATCGCCGCTTCGCAGCGACGCAGGCACATCGCCGACAAAACCCTTCAACGCGCGGCGACGACCGAGCACGCCCAGTAACAGATCACCGGGATTGATCTTCGCGAGACGACCGGTCGGGAGCTCGAGCATGTTGTACGTCGCGCTGTCAGTAAGCGCGCGCACGACCACAACGTCGCCCGCTTTCGTTGACTCAGAGCTGGAAACAAATGCAACCGTTTTCGCGAGCGCGAGCGGTGACGTTGCCGAACCGATCTTGTCGACGTCGATGACGTTGATATTTGTGCTCATCGTTCACCTCCCAATCTGAGTCGCAGCGCGTTGAGCTTGATGAAACCCTCAGCATCGCGCTGGTTGTAAACCGTGTCAGCCTCGAACGTGGCCACCTTCTCGTCGTAGAGCGAATTCGGCGAGCGACGCCCAACCACAATCGCGTTTCCGCGAAAGAGCTTTAGACGAACATCGCCGCTCACAGTTGCCTGAGTCTCGTCAATCATTTTTCGCATCAGCTTGAACTCAGGCGCGAACCAGAAACCGTAATAGACGTTCTCCGCAAACTTCACACCGAGCGAATCCTTTAAATGCACTACCTCGCGATCGAGCGTGATCGACTCGAGCGCACGATGCGCGACCTGCAGGATCGTGACGCCCGGCGTTTCATACACGCCGCGCGACTTCATGCCGACGAAACGATTCTCAACGACATCGACACGACCAATACCGTGCTCGCCGCCGAGCTTGTTCACCGTCTCAAGTAGCGTCACGGGATCCATCTGCTTGCCGTCGATCGCGACGGGCTCACCTTTGACGAAAGAGATCTCGATGTACTGCGCTTCGGCGCGCGCATTCTCCGGCGAGCGCGTGAGCTGAAAAATATTCTCGGGCGGCTCGGCCCAGGGGTCTTCGAGAATCCCGCCTTCGTAAGAGATGTGCATGAGATTCGCGTCAGTCGAGTAAGGCTTCTCGGCGGTCGCGGTCACCGGAATGTTGTGCTCCCTCGCATACGCGATCAGGTCCATCCGACCTTTGAAGTCCCACTCGCGCCACGGAGCAATAACTTTGATGTCAGGCTGAAGCGCGTAATACGTCAGCTCGAAACGCACCTGATCGTTGCCCTTGCCGGTCGCGCCGTGTGCCACCGCGTGGGCGCCTTCCTTGCGCGCGATCTCGATCTGGTGTTTTGCGATCACGGGCCGTGCGAGGGAAGTGCCCATCAGATAAACGCCTTCGTAAACCGCATTCGCTTTGACTGCAGTCCAAACGTAGTCACGCACAAACTCTTCGCGCAGATCTTCGACGTAGAGCTTCGAAGCGCCAGTCGCGAGGGCTTTCTCTTCGAGTCCCGCGAGCTCCGCGCCCTGGCCCACGTCCGCGCAATAACACACGACCTCGCAGTGATACTGTTCCTTCAGCCAGCGCAGCATCACTGAGGTATCAAGCCCACCCGAATACGCCAGCACAATCTTTTTAATATCCGTCTTCATCCGTATTTATTCGTGTCCCCCGAAGATTTTCCAAATCTCTTTCACTGCTGTGCGCTGCGACTTCGTGTCGCGCACGGCGATGAAGATCGTGTCTTCACCCGCGATCGTGCCGACGATCTCGTGAATCGCAGCGGCGTCGATCTCGACAGCGACAGCCGATGCCAGGCCGGGCACAGTGCGTGCGATTACCAGACTGTCGCCCGCCTGGTCTAAACTCACGAGGCCGCGCGTAGCGGCGCCGTTCGTGCGCGGCAACGTGTAATGGCCGTGATGCTTGACGACGCCGAGCTCTTCGAGATCGCGCGAGACGCTCGACTGCGTGGCGGGCACGCCTGCGTGTTCAAGCAACGCGCGCAAGTCTTCCTGCGTGCCAACCGGTTTGGCTTGGATCAGGCTCAGTATCTTCTGTTGTCGGTCACGTTTATTCATTCCATTTGCATAATCAATGCATAGATGCATAAACTATCACGTACGTTGGCAGTCGTCAAACTTTCCGAGGGAGGGATTCATGTCGGAGTCGAAAAAACTTTGGGGTGGACGATTTGAGGGGAAGATCGATTCGGGCTTCGCCGAGTTCAACAACTCCTATCGCTTCGATCGCAGGCTCTTCGAAGCGGACGTCGCTGCCAGCATCGCTTATTGCCAGGCACTGGAAAATGCGCGTGTGATCACGGCGGAAGAAGGAACCCAGATACGCAACGCTCTCGATACGATACACAAGAGCGGCGCTGATGAAACTCATTCCGCTGAAGACGTCCATTCATTCGTCGAAGCGCGACTGATCGACTTGATCGGCGACGTGGGTCGCAAGCTGCACACTGGACGCAGCCGCAACGATCAGGTCGCAACAGATTTCCGGCTCTGGCTGCGCGGCTCGATCGATGAGCTCAACGAAACGATCCGAGACGCAGAAAACTCTCTGCTCGACTTTGCCGAAGCGAATCGCGACGTCGTCATTCCCGGATATACGCACCTGCAACGTGCGCAACCGATCCTGCTGGCCCACTGGTGCCTCGCCTACATCGAGATGCTTAAACGCGATCGCGAGCGCGTTCGTGAAGTGCGTCGTCGTGTGAACGTGATGCCGCTCGGCTCTGCTGCCTTGGCGGGCACGTCGTTTCCGATAAATCGGGAGGATTTGGCAAAGGCCCTCGGCTTCGAAAGAGTTTCGCGCAACAGTCTCGACGCCGTGAGCGATCGGGATTTCGCAGTCGAGTTTTTGAGTGCGTGCTCGTTGATCATGGTCCACCTGTCGCGACTCGCCGAGGACACCATTCTTTACGCGACAAGCGAGTTTGGGTTTTTCCAGCTCGGTGATTCGATCGCGACGGGTTCGAGCTTGATGCCGCAGAAGAAAAATCCTGACTCGATGGAGCTCGTGCGTGGTAAGGCCGGGCGCGTGTTCGGCGATCTGCTGACGTTGCTTACAACAATGAAGGGACTGCCGCTCGCGTACAACAAAGACATGCAGGAAGACAAGGAGGCGGTGTTTGATGCGTTTGATACGACTTCGGCGAGTTTGCGTGTGACGACTACGGTGTTGAGGAATATCGGGGTGGATAAAGAGCGGGCGCTTGCAGCGGCGGCGAGTGGGTACATGAATGCGACCGAGCTCGCGGATTATCTGGTGCGAAAGGGCATGCCGTTTCGTGAAGCGCACGAGGTTGTCGGAAAGATCGTGATGCGCGCGATTGAGGCGGGGAAAGAGTTGGAGGAGATGGATCTTAGGGAGTTCTCGGCGTTGATTGATGAGGATGTTTATGAGGCGTTGTCGTTAGAGAGTACGTTGGGAGCGAAGAATCAAATTGGGGGGACGGCGCGTGACGTTGTTGAGAAAGCCTTGAACGCGGATCGAACGGATTTAAAAACAGATTAACGCTGATCGGAAGGCTTGATGGTTTCCTGGTAGATGGACTTTAGATCTTCGAGTTTTAAGACGACGGCGGGTTTTACGGCGTTGCGGTTCGCGTCCATGCTGATCACACCGGTTACGCCGTTGAAGTTCTTTGTTTGCGCGAGGGCCTCGCGGAGTTTATCACCTTCGGTCGAGCTGGTGCGCGCGATGGCCGCAAACAAGAGGCGCGCGGCGTCGTAGGCGAGGGCCGCGTGAGCATCAGGCAACAAGTTTCCGTAGCGCTGCTTGTACAATTCCACAAACTGCTGAATTTCGGGCGACGGATTATCAGCCGAGTAGTGCGTCGAGATATACGCGCCGTTCAACGCATCACCACCGAGTTGCCAGAGCTCCGGTGCGTCCCAACCATCGCCACCGAGCAGCGGCTGAGTCAACCCGATCATGCGCGCCTGCTTGGCGATCAGGGCGACGTCGCCGTAGTAACCAGGAATGTAGAGCACATCAGGCTCAGCGGAGCGAATCGTGCTTAGCTGCCCTTTGAAATCCGCATCGCCTTGCGTGTACGTCTGCTCGCTCACGATCGTCCCGCCGAGCCGTCCAAAGCTGAGCTTGAAATAGTCGGTCAAGCCTTTGCTGTAAGGCGAGTTAAAGTCTGTAAGAATCGCCGCCTTGTGCGCTTTGAGTGTGTTGACGGCAAAGCTCGCCATCACTTCACCCTGAAACGTATCGACGAAGCACGCGCGGAAGATGTAGTTGCCCGTTTGCGTCACGGCGGGATCAGTCGATGACGGCGAGATCAACGGAATGCGCGAAGCCTGTGCTTTCGGAGCAGCAGCGCGACTGTTGCCCGACGTACCGCCCGCGATGATCGCGATGACTTTATCCTGATCGATGAGTTTGGCGGTGAGTCGTGCTGCTTCTTCGGGGCTGCCTTTGTCGTCTTCGATCACGATATCGATCTTGCGGCCGTTGATACCGCCAGACTGATTGACTTCAGATGCGGCCATCAGCACGCCGTTGATGGCTGACTGGCCGAAGTTGAATGTTGGTCCAGTGAGATCACCGAAGTAACCGATCTCGATCGTGGTGCGGTCTGGTGTGGTGTTGTCTTCGCCCGGTCTGCTACACGAGAAGGCGAGTGCCAGTACGATGATGACGATGGGGAGCACTGCGGTTCGCAGCGCGTGAGATTTACTCACCGAGATAGGCTTCTTTGATCCTGGGATCTTTGGCGAGGTCTTTTGATGGACCTTCCATAACTATTCTTCCGGTTTCGAGCACGTAAGCGCGATCGGAATGCCCGAGCGCGGCGTGCGCGTTTTGTTCGACCAGGAGAATCGTCGTCCCTTTGCTTTTGATTTCGTCGATAGCTTCGAAGATCGTATGGACCACGAGCGGCGCGAGGCCGAGTGACGGCTCGTCGAGCAGCAACAATCGTGGACGCGACATCAGAGCGCGTCCCATTGCGAGCATCTGTTGCTCGCCGCCCGAGAGCGTTCCGGCTTTCTGTGATTCACGCTCTTTGAGACGCGGAAACATTCTGAAGGCGCGCTCCATGTCTTCAGCGACGGAGCGTTTGTTTCGAATCAGGTACGCGCCCATCTGAAGATTCTCGCGCACTGAAAGATTCGCGAAGACGCCGCGACCTTCGGGCGACATCGAGATGCCGCGTGCGACGAGTTTGTGCGTCGGCTTGCCGCCGATGTCTTCCTCTTCGAAAGTGATTCTGCCACTACGTGGTTGGAGCAGGCCGGTGATAGTGCGCAGCGTGGTGGTTTTGCCGGCGCCATTCGCGCCGATGAGCGTGACTACTTCGCCTTGTTCGACGTGGAGCGAGATGCCGGTCAGGGCTTCGATCGCGCCATAGTTAACGGAAACGTTGTCTAATGAAAGCATAGGGCCTTCGGTTAATCTCCGAGGTACGCCTCGATCACCTTCGGATCGTTCTTGATCTCCTGCGGCAGGCCGAGCGCGATGGATTTGCCGTAGTCGACCACCTGGATCCGCTCGCACACGCCCATCACGACCTTCATATTGTGTTCGACGAGCAGGATCGTCAGTCCAAAGCGATCTCTGATCTGCTTGATCAGGTGCATCAGATCTTCCTGCTCGGAAGGATTCATTCCTGCTGCCGGCTCGTCGAGCAGCAACAACTGTGGTCGTGTTGCGAGCGCGCGCACGATCTCGAGTCGTCGTTGCGAGCCGTACGGCAAGCTCGTGCCGCCTTCTTCACACACGCGCGCCAGGTCGAAGATCTCGAGCAACTCGAAACAGTATTCACGATGCTTCTTCTCGTCGTGATTAAACCGCGGCGTGCGCAAGACCGCGTCAAGCAGATTTTGGCCGACGTGAATGTGACAGGCCGTCATGACATTATCCAGCACAGACATACTCGGAAACAGCCGAATGTTCTGGAACGTGCGCGAGATACCGCGCTCGGCGATCTGATATGGACGCAGACCGTTGATGCGTTGACCGTTGAAATAGATCGAGCCGGACGTCGGCTCGTAAACACCGGTGAGCAGATTGAAGATCGTCGTCTTGCCGGCGCCGTTTGGACCAATGAGACCGAAGATCTCGCCTTTATTAACGGCCATGTCGAGCTCGTTGACCGCGCAGAGCCCGCCGAAACGAATCGTCGTCTTATCAGTCTTCAATACGACGTTGGAACCATTCGCGCTCACCGTCTGTCACCTCCAACTGAGGTTTCACTCTGCGTCGGCGAGCTTGCAGTGCCACTCGGGCCTTCGGTAAGCCTGCGCAAACGTTTGCGTAATCCTTTGAATACATCAGAGGAGCCGAGCAGTCCCTGCGGTCTCGTGATCATCAGGATGATTAGCAACAGCGAATAGATGACCATGCGATACTCGGCAAAGCCTCGCAAACTTTCCGGCAGGATCGTCAACACAATCGCGCCGATCACTGATCCAACGATCGATCCGAGACCACCGAGAATGATCATGATCAGGATCTCGAACGACTTGATGAACTCGAACGACTTCGGATTGAGATAACCATCGAAGTGCGCGAGCAACACACCACCGGCGCCCGCCATCGCCGACGAGATCACAAACGCCATCACTTTGTAACGCGTCGTGTTTACGCCCATTGCTTCGGCGGCGAGCTCGTCTTCACGAATCGAGATGAGCGCGCGTCCGAAGGCGGAGTTTACGATGTTGTAAACGATCACGATCGTCAAAACAGCGATCAGGAAGATCCAGAAGAAACTCTTCACGATCGGAATGCCGGAATAGCCGCGCGCGCCGCCGATCGCCTCGATGTTGTTAAGAAAGACGACGATGATCTGGCCGAACCCGAGCGTGACGATCGCGAGATAGTCACCGCGCAAACGCAAAGACGGAATACCGACCGCGAGACCCGCAATACCAGCAACAACAGCACCGACGATTGTAGTCACCAAGAGAGCTACAACCCAGCCGAGCTTTCCGCCACCAAGCGAGTTCGCGAGGTTCATTCCGTAGTTAACGGAAAAGTAGGCAGACGAATAAGCGCCGACGGCCATAAAGCCCGCGTGCCCAATCGAAAACTGTCCGGTGAAACCGTTAATCAGGTTGAGTGAAACGGCGAGCGTGATCGAGATGCCGCAGAGCATCAGGATACGCGTGTAGTAAGGATTGATGATGCCAGCCTGGAAGACAAAATCCAATCCAACGAGGACGCCTATAACGACCAGCCCGATGATGAGATTGCGAAGATACCGAGGCATATCAACTATCCACAGATTACGCAGATTACACGGATTCTTTCCATCTGTGTAATCTGTGGATGGGTCTACACTTTCTCCTGAGCGACCGTACCGAGAAGCCCGGAAGGCCGGAAAAGTAGTATCAAGATCAGTATCGCAAATGCGACTGCGTCTTTGTAAGTGGGCGACAGGTAGCCGACGACCATCGTCTCGGTGATTCCGATCAGCAGACCGCCGAGCATCGCGCCCGGGATGTTGCCGATGCCGCCGAGCACGGCGGCGACGAAAGCTTTCAAGCCGACCAGAATACCCATCAACGGATCGATACGCGGAATACGAATCGCAACCAGCACGCCTGCGGCAGCCGCGAGCGCCGAGCCGAGCGCGAACGTGAACGCGATAATGCGATCCGTGTTGATGCCCATCAACTTCGCCGACTGCAAGTTGAACGACACCGCACGCATCGCACGGCCAGTCTTCGTCCGATAGACAATCAACTGCAACGCGATCATCAACGCGAGGGCGATGATCAAAACGACTACATCAGCGCTGTTGATACTCGCGCCTCCGACAAGATCGATGTTGCGTTTTTTGAAGAGCTCAGGAAAGAACTTCGGCTCCGCGCCGAAAACTACCTGACCGCCGTTTTCGAGCAAGAGGGAAACACCGATCGCCGTGATCAGCGCCGTCAGTCGCGAGTACTTGCGCACCGGTCGATACGCCAGACGCTCGATTATCACACCGATCGCCGCGCAGATCGCCATCGCCAGTAACATCACGACGAGTGCTGTGATCAGCGACGGCTCGAGAGTGCCGCCACCGAGCAAACCGCGCGCAATTAACCCATCCGGGCTCATGCCGAGCATCTGTGCGCCGCGTTGACCGAGTCCGTTAGCGAGATAGTAGCCCATGAACGCGCCGACCATGTACACATCGCCGTGCGCGAAGTTGATCAGTTTCAGTACCCCGTAAACCATCGTGTAACCGAGCGCAATCAGCGAGTAGATTGCGCCCAGCGAGATACCGTTAATTAGTTGCTGAAGGAACGTGCTCATGCTGTAGTCGGGCAGGTCGAAGCGATCACTGATTAGCCGCCACTGCCGGGGCTTCAACGTTGACGCGCTCCCTGACCGCATAGGTGCCACCGTCTTTGATCTCGATCATGACGATTGGCTTAACTGCGTCGCGGTTCTGGTTGAAGGTGACAGTGCCGGTTACTCCTGGAAAGGCGTTCGTGGCCTGGAGCGCGTCGCGAATGTCTGATCCACTAAGCGACTTGGAACGCTTGATGGCGTCAAACATGATATTCGCGGCGTCGTAAGCCGTGGCCGCGAGAGCATCGGGCGTGCCGTTGTAGCGTGATTTGTAGTCGTTAACAAACTTGACCACTCTCGGATCGGTGTCGTAGGGCGAGTAGTGGTTGGTGAAATAAGAACCGTTCAGGGCCGTGCCGCCGATTTTGTAAAGCTGTTCTGAATCCCAGCCGTCACCGCCAATCAGCGGCACCGTAATACCTTTGTCACGCGCTTGCTTGGCGATCAAGCCGACGTCGTTGTAGTAACCAGGCACGAAAATGACTTCCGGATTGAAGCCTTTCAGTGACGTCAACTGTGCGTTGAAGTCCTGATCGCCTTCCTGGTACGACTGTGTCGCGACGATCTTGCCGCCGAATTTGGTGAATGTCTCGTTGATGACTTTCTCGAGGCCGGTTGAATAATCGTTCTTCCGGTCAACCATGATCGCGGCGGTCTTGGCGCCGAGGGTCTTGGCTGCAAACTGCGCGATGGCGGCGCCCTGGTAGGGATCGATGAAGCAACTGCGGAAGATGAAGTCGCCCTTCTTTGTGACTTCCGGATTAGTCGAAGACGGCGTCAACATCGGAATCTTCGCATTCTGTGCGATTGGGGCCGCGGCGATCGAGCGGGAGCTCGCGACCTCGCCGATGACGGCGTGAACCTGGTCCTGCGTCACAAACTTCGTCACGATTGTGGCTGCCTCTGACGCGTCTGAGCGATCGTCCTGCACCAGCAGTTCGACCTGTTTACCATTGATGCCGCCGGCGGCGTTGATCTCATCCGCGGCCATCTTGATGCCGTTGACGGACGAGATGCCGAAGTTTGCGGTGGATCCGGTTGTCGACATGAAGACGCCGATGCGGACTTTGTCGCCGCCATTTTGCGTTTGGCAAGCGCTTAGCAAACTCGCTATAACTATCGAAGCTATCAGAATGCGTTTCATACAAATCCTCACAGGGCTAGAGTTTCTGACGAACTTAAGTCCGAACCGGTGACTGTTCTTGTCTTTAATCTCGCAGAAGGGAGACCGAAGCTTTTGATATTCTACAGTAATCGCGCTGAATAATAGCTTTCGAGCGCTTGTTACGCAAATCTTGTAAGCTATCTGACTGCTATAACGCCTCTTAAACGGTTAATAACGATGATTTCTGAGATTTCCTTTTTGTGACTTTTGTGCCTTTTTGTAGCTAAGATTGCCTCATGAAAAATCTCGGCGACATGGACAAGGAGGAGTTTCGTCGTGTTGGTCACGATCTGATCGACTGGATCGCCGATTATTTCGACAACATCGATGAACTTCCGGTGCTCGCTGCTATCGAACCCGGAGACTTAAAAGCAAAACTACCAAGCAGCGCGCCGCTTCAAGGCGAATCGATGGAATCGATCGTCGCCGATCTCGATCGATTGATTGTGCCGGCATTGACGCATTGGAGCCATCCTTCATTCTTCGCATACTTCGCCACATCAACTTCAGCACCCGGTATCTTCGGCGAACTCCTGAGCGCCGCTTTCGATAACAAAGCGATGCTCTGGCGCACTTCGCCGGCTTCAACCGAGCTCGAAGAAGTCGTACTCGATTGGCTGCGACAGATGATGGGCCTGGATCCGGGAATGCTCGGGATCATTTACGACACAGCGTCAGTGTCGAGCTTGCACGCGATTGCTGCGGCGCGTGAAGGAGTCGAGAAGCGCATTCGTGAAGAGGGAATGAGTGGTCGTCCCGATCTGCCGCTGCTGCGTGTTTACGTGTCTGAACAGTCTCACTCGTCAATCGAGAAAGCCGTGATCACGCTCGGGTTGGGCCAACGCAGCATGCGCAAGATTCCCACCGACTCCGAATTCCGTATGGATACGGGCGCGCTCGCCGCCGCCGTCGATGAAGACAAGCGCAATGGTTATCTGCCGTTTTGTGTGGTGGCGACGGTTGGTACGACGTCGACTTCCAGTATCGATCCCGTTCCGGACATCGTTCCGATCTGCGAAGAGCACGCGATGTGGTTGCATGTCGATGCGGCGTATGCGGGCTCGGCGGCGGTCGTTCCGGAGTTGAGGCATATTCTCGCAGGTTGCGAGCGCGCGGATTCTTTAGTAACGAACCCGCACAAGTGGCTCTTCACGCCGTTTGATCTCTCGGTGCTTTACTGTCGTCACATGGGTCTGCTGAAGCGCGCGTTCTCGCTCGTGCCTGAGTATTTGCGCACACCCGAACAGGAGAAGGTGCGCAGCGGCTCGGATTACGGCATTCAACTCGGGCGACGCTTCCGGGCGCTGAAGTTGTGGATGGTGATGCGCTACTTCGGTCAGGAAGGTTTAGCCGCGCGAATTCGCGAGCATTGTCGACTAGCGCGGTTGTTTGCGTCGTGGGTCGACGAATCGCCTGACTGGGAACTGATGGCCCCTGTGCCACTCGGACTCGTGTGCTTCCGCGCTTCGCGAGGCGCAGCGGATCTCGACAACCTGAACGAATCAATCATGCACGGCGTCAACGCGACTGGCCGCGCCTTCCTCTCGCACACACGTCTCAACGACAAACTCACCCTCCGCCTCTCCATCGGCAACATCCGCACCACCGAACAACACGTCCGCGCCGTCTGGGAACTGCTAAACGGGCAGTTGCGATTGCTTCGATAGTTAGCTCGAACTATAGTTCGTCATTACCTCACAGGAGTTCCTCACAAGATGACTGAAAATGAAATCGCCACTGCCATCCTTGATGCCGCGTTCAAAATACATCGAATCCTGGGACCAGGATTACTCGAATCTGTTTACCAGGCCACATTAGACTTCGAGTTACAAAAACAAGGACTGCGAGTCGTCCAACAGGTTGGCCTTCCAGTCTATTATGAAGAGATAAAACTCGAGCTTGGGTTTCGAGTCGATCTAGTAGTGGGTGACAAGGTCATCATTGAGATCAAATCAGTCGAGGCGCTAGCTCCGGTTCATCGGAAGCAACTGCTCACGTATTTGCGTTTGACGGATCTGCGCCTCGGCTTGCTCCTCAATTTCAATGTGGAATTAATGAAAAATGGGATTCAGCGAGTTGTTAACGGGTTGGCACGATAAGACAGTTTCTCCCGCGGCGGCGCAACGGCGCGACGAGCGATCACCGTCGCGCCGCCGCGCCGCCGCGTGAGAATTCCTTTTTTAACAGGTAAGATATGTCCAACCGTGAAAGTAGATTTTGAACAGATCAAGAGGGTGCTGGGGCGGTGTTTGAAGCTGCGTTGTCCTGCGTGTGGCGCGTCCCCGATCGTCACACAGCCGTTTCACATCCGCCATCACTGCCCAAGCTGCATGGCGCTTTTCAAGCGTGAGGACGGGTTTTTCGTGGGCGCGATTCTGGCGAACGTCGTCACCACCGAGCTCTTGATCCTCGTCGTCTGCTTCTTTTTCCTCTTAATTGTCGGTGCTGATTACGACAACGTGCTCGTGCTGTTGTTCATAATGGCCCTGATCGTTCCCGTCGCCTTTTATCATCACAGTTGGAGCCTCTGGCTCGGATTCGATTTCCTCGTCGAATCTTTACCTAAATTTCAGCCACAAAAAGGCACAAAAAGCACAAAAGCTGATTGAATGAACGGCTCGCACTTTAGCCAACGTTCTTAATTTTTGTGTTTCTGTGCCTTTTTGTGGCTAAAATCTCTTCTGCTTTTTTGCGTTTTGTGGCGCTTTGTGGCTATACTCCGCTGAGTTCGCCCGCCCCGTCAATCCAGACAGGTTCCGAGCATAATGAATTTGCTCCCTGTTTATCGACAGCGCCGGCGACTACAAGTTTCCGTATTTGAAAGAGAATTATGCGCCACTATTCCAGGCGCCATCCCACAAATACCCACATTAATCCCTGCACAGTCACGCCTCGCCAAATGGCTTGCAGGCGTAGCCCTGTGCCTCAACTCTTGAAGAAGGCTGGTAATGGCAAAACAACTAATTGTGAGCGTCAACGGACGCGAGAAGAAAATAGCGATCATTGAAGACGACAAGGTCTCTGAGTTCTACATAGAACGTGGAGAACAACACCAGGGTATCGTCGGTAACATTTACAAAGGACGCGTAATGCGGGTTCTGCCCGGCATGCAGTCCGCTTTCGTCGACATCGGCCTCGAACGCGACGCCTTCCTTTACGTTTCTGACTTCTTTGACGAAGAAGAAGAGTTTGAACGTATCGTCATCGACAAGTCGAAGAAGGGCACGCCCGACGCCGAACACGCTGCCGCCCAGGAAGTAGCACTCAATCGCGTCGAACGCGAACAACTCATCGAAGCCACTCAGGAACGCGCCGAGCCGCTACTGGAAGCTGCAGTCGCCGCCGATCCCGAAGAAGTTTCAGAATCACAGGAAAAAGATCGTGGTCGACGCGGCCGTCGCGGGCGACGTGGCCGGCGTTGGGAGAAGGGCGACGAAGCCGCACCTCCGGCTGCACCGCAAGCTCCGCGCTTCGAAGTTCCGGATACACCTTTCGTCGCCGGCGATCCCTCGATCGAGCGAATCGTCGATGAGGAAGAGACTGCGCTCAACGGCGAGATGTTCAAAGACGCTCGCCTGCAGGAACGCCTCTTCGATCAAATTCACGCTGTCGAGTTCAACATGGAAGACGACTTCCGCACCGCCGAAGTGGGCTCAATACTCACGAGCGGATTCGGTAGCGAGTCGTTTGAACGAGTTGCCGACGACGAAGCCGATGCTGAGCCCATTCGCGAGGGAAGTAGACCACAAGAGGCCCACGTCTCGACATTCATTGACGATCTTGGTCCGGAGACTATGCCCAGCGTCGGCTTTCAACGCATCAGCGATGATGAAGAGGAAGCGATAGCGCTGGACGGTATCGCAGAGAAGCCAGCGAAACGATCGCGCAAGCCAGCGGCTGTCAGTAAAAAGCGTCCCTCGAAAGCTGCTACTAAGACAGCGTCCAAGAAAAAAGCATCGAGCAAGAAGAGTTCAAAGAAACGAGCCGCGAGCACTGAAGGTGAAGAGAGCAGCGAGACAATGACGTACGGCGACTCCGAAGCGCGCGTCACCGATAGCCAGTCGCGTGGTGAATTTGCAACGCGTCGTGGTGGTCGCAGGCGTCGTCGTCCCGGAGGAGGGAAGGGTAAGCCGCAATCTGCGCCCGCGACAGAGACGGACCATCAGGTAAATGGGCAGTCGAACGGCGAAGATGACGAGCTCGATTCCGTACAGTTTACAGAGCCGGAAGAGATCGTAGCTGCTCCTGCTCCGGCTCCTGCTGCTGCGCCAGCGCCTGAGCCGAGCCCGCGCCAACAACGCGGCCGTGACAGGGGTGAGAAACGCGATCAGCGTGGATATCGCGGCAACCAGTCGCGACGCGAGCGACACCAGCCGGCGATCACTGATCTGTTGAGCGAAGGCCAGGAGATACTCGTTCAAATTGCAAAAGAACCTATTGCGAAGAAGGGCGCGCGCATCACGTCGCACATCGCGTTGCCGGGACGTTTTCTTGTTTACATGCCGACTGTCGAGCACGTCGGTGTCTCGCGCAAGATTGAGTCAGACAACGAGCGTCACCGTTTGCGCAAGCTGATTCAGACGCTCCGCGCTGAAGAAGACATTCCTTCGGGCGGATTTATCGTACGCACGGCGGGCGTTGGCATCAGCGAGAAGGAACTGCGCGAAGACGTTCGTTACCTCGTTCGCACCTGGCTTGACATTCGAGCTGCTGCTGAGAAGTCGAAAGCGCCGTCCCTCGTCCATCGCGATCTGGATCTGGTCCAAAGGCTGTTGCGCGATCAGTTGTCAGACGACTTCGAATCGATTCGCGTTGATTCGGAGGAGGAGTACCAGGCGATCGTCGAGTTTATCAATCGCATTCAGCCGCGTTTGGTGAAGCGCGTCAAGCTTTACACGAAGGACCAGCCGATACTTGAAGCGTATGGCGTGCAGGTTGAGATCGACAAGGCGATCAAGCCGCGTGTGTGGCTGAAGTCCGGTGGGTATCTCGTGATTAACCAAACCGAGGCGCTGGTCGCGATCGATGTCAACACGGGCAAGTTTGTTGGTCGCGGCAGTGGCCGGCTCGAAGACACGATCACGCGCACGAACCTCGAAGCTGTTGACGAGATCGTGCGGCAGATTCGTTTGCGCGACCTCGGCGGCATCATCGTGCTCGACTTGATCGACATGGAAGAGCGCCGGAATCGGCAGAAAGTTATGCAGGCGCTTCAGGAGGCTTTGCGAAATGATAAGTCGCCGACGAAGGTGCTTTCATTCAACGACTTCGGACTCGTGATCATGACGCGCAAGCGTGTGAAGCAGTCGCTGGAGCGGACGCTCTGTTCGCCGTGCCCGAACTGCCAGGGGGCTGGACTCATTAAGTCGCCGCAGACGATCTGTTACGAGCTGCTCGAGGAAGCGCGAAGGTTGGCGAAGGGAATCAACGGCGACAAGGACAACAAGCAGGTCACGCTGCGAATCAATCCTGATGTGGCGAAGGCGCTACGGACGAGCGAGCGCGATGTGATGATCGAGATCGAGGACTATCTTGGACCGATCGATATCACGAGCGACGAGACGATACATCAGGAGCAGTACGACTTCGCTGTTACTTAGTACACAAAAATTCACAAAAGGGCATGTGCCTCTTTGTGATCTTCTACGTGCTCCTTGTGTACGTGTTCGTAGAGAATGTCGCGTTGCTGGGGAATGAAGCCGGCCTCACGAATCAAAAACTGCAGCATCGTCTCGTCAGCGCGGTTGTGAGCGCCGGCGGCGGAGACGACGTTCTCCTCGATCATGATTGAGCCCATGTCGTTGGCGCCGAAACGCAAAGCAACCTGCCCGAGCCGTAATCCCTGCGTCAACCACGACGATTGAAAGTTTTCCACATTGTCGAGGAACAGACGCGACACTGCCAGCATCTTCAGATAATCCACGCCCGTCGGTTCGTCTTTGATCTTGCGACCAAGTGCTGTGTTCTCACGTTGAAACGTCCAGGGAATGAACGCCGTGAAGCCGCCAGTTTCATCCTGTAGATCGCGGATGCGCTGCAAGTGTCTGACGCGATGCTCGATCTTGTCTCCGATTCCAAACATCATCGTCGCCGTCGATCTCAGTCCGACGCGATGGACCGCGCGCATGACGTCAAGCCATTCATCAGTCGTACACTTCGTCGCGACACGCTTGCGAACTTCGTCGTCGAGGATCTCAGCGCCGCCGCCGGGCAGACTGTAGAGACCGGCGTCTTTCAATCGCGCCATGATCGTTTCGTAGTCGAGTTTCGAGATGAGGTGGATGTTGTGAATCTCAGGCGGTGAGAAACAGTGCAACTGAAATCGCGGATACTTCGCGCGTAACGATCGCAAAAGGTCTTCGTACCATTCGATGCCGAAGTCAGGATGCAGACCGCCCTGCATCAACACGCCCGTGCCGCCGAGCGCGATCGTCTCGTCAATCTTCGCGCAGATCTCGTCGAACGTGCGCACGTAGGTGTCGGGCGCGCCGGGGCGACGATAGAACGCGCAGAACGTGCAGACGACGTTGCAGACGTTCGTGTAATTGATGTTGCGATCAATGATGTAGGTAACGATGTTATCCGGATGGCGGCGCGCGCGAATCTCGTCCGCCGCAGCGCCCATCCGCGCGATGTCGTGCGATTCGAGGAACTGCGTGCACTCCGCAACGCTCATGCGCTCACCCGCCAGCACGCGATCGAGAATTGGTTGAATGTTCGACATGATCTTAAACAAATCTCAGTGGTTTCACGCGTTCGATCAATCCATGCTTGAAAGCCAATTCAAAATAGAGCCGCAGCCCGCGTTCCATCGACTCATCTACTCTGAAAACGATGTTCTCAGTCAAGTAGTTTCGCAGCTCCTCGACTCGCATCGGAATTTTATCCTGGTACGATTGCACAATCTCTTCAATGTGCGCCACGCCTTCATCACGTGCGCCCGCGAAGTCTATCTGACGTGCTGTTGAAACGGCACCATCGCGCACCATCCACATCGCAAAAACAAACCCGAGATTGGTGTACTCATTCCAGAGACTCGCCATGTCCCAAACGTTCAGTCCCTGCCGCGGAAAAGCCATACCCGGATCGCCGATGATCAACGCCGCATCGTTCTTCTCCAGCATCTCCGCGAGGTTTGGCGCGCGCGTGGTCCACTCCGGCTCGCGCTCAAGAAACTCTCGAAAGATTACTTTCACGAGTGTCGCCGAAGTGCGCGACGACTCGTCGAGCGCCACACTCTGAATGTTCTCGAGCCGTTTATTCTTCGACACGAGTACAACGCTCAGCACTTCCTTCTGCGAACCAACACAAACATTCGGCACGAGCGAGCCGCCGTCAATACGTTGATACTCAATCACGGGCACGAGCGCGCCGTCGACCTCGCTTTGCGAAAGCAGTTGCGCGCAGCGCGCGGGCACGGCTTCGACAAACTCCACGGTGCCTTCGTGTGGCCCGTGTAAAAAGCTCCAGATTAAAGGTGCTGAATTTAGGTAGCTCGAAGCGGCGAGTCGAAAGGGCGCGTTCATGAAGTCGCAAGTATATGCGATTGAACTGCCGGATCAAATTGACATACTATGCGCCGGTGCCCATTTACGACATTTCCGTTCCCATCAGCAACGAATTGCCAACCTGGCCCGGTGATCCAAGCGTGCAGCTTACCGTCTGGCGCAGTCTGTCGTCGGGCGACAGCGCCAACGTTTCCATGCTCAACTTCGGCACGCACACCGGTACACACGTCGACGCGCCCGCGCATTTCATCGACGGCGCCGCGAAGATCGAGTCGTTACCACTTGATGTATTGATCGGCAAAGTGCAAGTGATCGAAGTGCCGGACGATTTGCACGCCATCAATGAAGAGTTTGTTCTCGCGCAATGTGCTCCGGATACGACGCGAGTACTTTTCAAAACGCGCAACTCCGCGTTCTGGAATGAGAGCGAGCCCGAGTTTCATACCGACTTCACGTATCTGGATCTCAATGCCGCGCAGCGACTCGTCGAGCGGGGAATAAAACTCGTCGGCATCGACTATCTATCGATAGAAAAGTATGACTCGCCGAACCACGAGACGCATCTGGCATTGCTGTCATACGGCGTCGTGATTCTTGAAGGCGTAAACCTGACTGAGATTCCGCCGGGCAACTACGAACTGATCTGCCTGCCCTTGCGTTTAAAAAACAGCAAAGGTGACGGCGCCCCGGCGCGAGTTGTTTTGAGAACGATTGATTAATCTCCGCGTAACCTCTGTGTTCTCTGCGTCTCTGCGGTTTGAAATGAGCTTTTACCGCAGAGGCGCAGAAAACGCAGAGGTTACGCAGAGAAGAGCATGAAAGAAGCAGACCCAAAATATCGCGAGCGTGTTTACGCAATCGTGCGGCGCATCCCTGCAGGCCGTGTGATGACTTACGGCCAGATCGCTGAGCTACTCGGCGACGGATACACACCACGCACCGTCGGCTTCTGCATGCACTCGTCGCCCGAAGGTACACCGTGGCATCGCGTGCTCAACGCTCAAGGTAAAACTTCAACCGGCAGGATCGTTCTGCCACAGGACAAACAACAACGCATGCTCGAACAGGAAGGCGTAGTGTTCGACAAAAGCGCCCGCTGCGATCTTGAAAAATTTCTGTTCATTCCCAAAACCAGATCTCAAAACGCAAGCCTGTATAGCCGCAAAAAAGCACAGAAATGAGTAACGATCTGTTTTGTGCTTTTTGTGCCTTTTTGTGGCTAAAGGAGATCAGATGAGTGACTCAATGCAACAACGCGTTCCTTATGCTGTCAGCCCGCCGCGTTATTCCGTGTCGCATCAGATGGTGACCACCGCTTTCGAGCTGCCGAACTTTCGCGTCGTACAGAATCTCGGCGTCGTGCGTGGCATCGTCGTGCGCTCGCGAAACGTCTTCGCCACGATCGGAGCAACACTCCAGACGATCGTCGGCGGCAACATCACGGTCTGGACCACACTCTGCGAACAAACGCGCAATGACGCTTTCGAAATCATGATTCAACACGCGACCGAGATCGGCGCCAACGCGATCATTGGCGCGCGCTACGACACGACCGAGCTCTCGCAGGGCGTCACAGAAGTTCTCGCTTACGGCACGGCCGTGATTGTTGAGCCCGCGAATCCGGGAGAGAGTTATCGTTCATGACGCTCGATCACGTTCCATTCGCGAGGCTGCTTGGCATCGAGGTTGACTCGGTCGAGCCCGGCCACGCTGTGCTCTCGATGCAGCTCCGGCATGAGCACATGCGCAACAACGCGATCGCGCACGGCGGCGTCATCGCTACTCTCATCGACTCAGCGATGGCGATCGCGATCATGGCTCTGCTCGATGAAAACGAACGCACGGTGACCGTCGATCTCACGATTCATTACCTGCGACCAGTTCCCGAAGGTTCGGCAAAGGCATCGGCGCGAGTCGTGCGTGCCGGACGACGAGTAGTCACAGTTTCTGCAGAGCTTTTCGACGCCGAAGGAAAGCTCGCAGCGACTGCAATCAGTACATATTTACGTGGATTGACGTAGATAAAGTATTATCCCTCACGTGGAAGATCTAAAGAAGTTTGCCCTGCATTTTCGGAAGTACAAGGCTCAACTAGTCCTCGGTATTGCCTGCATTTTCGCCAGTGTCGTAGCCGGTCTTTTTGTTCCACGCATCGTTGGTCAAGCTGTTGACGCAAATTGGACGGCAATTACCTGGTCAAAACTGACCATCTCGGCCGGCAAAGTGCTGGGCGCCACTTTGATCAGCGGTCTCTTTTTATTCCTGCAACGCCGCATTCTGATCGGCATGTCGCGCAACATCGAATACGACATGCGACAGCAGTTATATAGCCACCTCGTCGATCAGTCACTCTCGTTTTTCCACGAACATCGCACCGGCGATCTGATGGCACGCGCCACAAATGATCTATCCGCAGTAAGGCAACTCTCCGGGCCAGTGATCATGTACTCGCTTCAGACGGTGTTCATCGTTATTCTCGTGTTGCCGTTCCTGTTCATGCTCAACTGGTGGCTGACTCTGTTGCTGTTTGTGACGATGCCGCTCGTTTCGTTGACGGTTAAGTTCTTCGGACAACAGGTCCACACACGCTTCGAAAAGATTCAGGACTTCTTCGGACAGATCACTGCGCGCGCACAGGAAAACTTCAGCGGCGTGCGCGTTGTGCGTGCCTACGCGCAGGAAGAAGCCGAGATGACGGCCTTCAACGCGCTCAACTGGCAGTACGCGGAGCGCAATCTCGAGCTCGTGCGAGTTGAAGCGTTGATGCGTCCGTTGATGACGTTTCTGATCGGGTTTGGTTACGTGTTGATTATCTGGGCCGGCGTGCCGCTCGCTGTACGCGGTGAGATTTCTGTCGGCGAGTTCACGATGTTCAATCTGTATCTCGGGCGCTTGATCTGGCCGCTGATCGCGCTCGGATATGTCGTGAATCTTTATCAACGCGGCACGGCGAGTTTGAAACGACTCAATGCGATTCTGCGCATCGACCCGTCGATTGCTGATCGGCCTGGTACGGTCGAGCAGCCGCCGATCAAGGGAAAGATCGAGTTTCGAGATCTGACTTTTCGTTACCATCCGAATGACGAGCCGGTGCTCAAAGATCTGACGCTCACGATTCCCGAAGGTCACACAGTTGCTTTTGTTGGGCGCACCGGAAGTGGGAAGTCGACGGTCGCGAATTTAATCCCGCGTTTGATCGAGGCGCCGCCGGAGACGGTGTTCATTGATGGCGTCGACATTCGCGATTACCCGCTGGCGCAACTGCGCAAAAGTATTGGTTACGTGCCGCAGGAGACGTTTCTGTTCAGCGATTCGTTGAAGGGAAACATCGCGTTTGGTGTTGAGAAAGCGGAGATGGCGGACGTTGAGTGGGCGGCAGAGATTGCGGGGTTGTCGGAAGATATTGCCGGATTCCCGGATCGGTTTGAAGCGCTTGTTGGTGAGCGCGGCATTACTTTGTCGGGCGGGCAGAAGCAACGCACCGCGATTGCGCGCGCTGTCTTGCGCGAGCCGAAGATACTGATTCTTGACGATGCGTTGTCGTCAGTTGATACGTACACAGAAGAGAAGATTCTCGGGCGGCTTCGCGGCGTGATGCGCGACCGCACGAGCGTGATCATCTCGCATCGTGTCTCGACCGTGCGCGAAGCCGACATGATTTGCGTGCTTGACGAAGGTCGCATCATCGAGCAGGGAACGCATGAGGAGTTGCTCGCATTGGGTGGTGAGTATGCGGATCTGTACGAGCGGCAGTTGCTCGAAGAGGAGTTAGCAGCAACGTGAGAAGGCCAACCACAGATTGCACAGATGTTTAAAACCGTCTGTGTAATCTGTGGATGGATCGAAAATATGTCGACAGCGGTAAAGCAATATCACGAGGAAGAGGCGATCGGGAAGACTTACGATCTTCAGGTGGCGCGACGGCTGCTGCGCTATCTCAAGCCTTACATGCGTCTACTCCTGGCTGCGCTCGCGCTCACCCTCGTGCTCAACCTGCTCGGAGTTTTGCAGCCGAAGTTTACACAGTACGCGATCGATTGGTACATCCTGCCGCGCAAGACTGATGGGCTGACGTTATTCGTCGGTTTGTATCTGGCGTCGCAGCTTTTGCGTATGGTCTTCTCTTACTTTCAGACAAGGCTCGTCGAGTCGATCGGGCAGTACGTGATGTTCGATATTCGCAAAGAGCTATACCGCAAGCTTCAGAATCAGGAAGTCGCTTATTACGATCGCAATCCCGTCGGCCGCATCATGACGCGACTGACCACAGACGTCGATTCGCTCAACCAGCTATTCACTGAAGGCGTCACCGATCTGCTCGGCGATGTCGTGATGATCGGCGCGATCATCACCGTGATGGTGTGGACGGATCCGAAGCTTACGATCGTCAGCTTATTAACCGTGCCGATGCTGTTTGCGGCGACCACGTGGTTCCGACGCGGCGCGCGCAAGGGGTATGACCTCGTCCGCACGCGTATCGCGCAAATCAACGCGTTTTTGCAGGAGCACTTTGCAGGCGCGCAGACGGTCCAGATCTTCAATGCTGAATCGAAGTCGATCAGCAAGTTCGATCACATCAATGAGGAATATCGAAGCGCGAATATCGATACGATCTTTTATTACGCGGTCTTCTTTCCGCTCGTCGAGCTGATCGGCGCGATCGGCATTGCGCTCATCATCTGGTACGGCGGTTATCGCGTGATGCAAAACACGCCGGGCCACACGGTGCTGACACTCGGCGCGCTGGTCGCGTTCATCCAGTATTCGCAGGCGTTGTTTCAGCCAATCCGCGACATCTCTGATAAGTACAACGTGCTGCAAGCCGCGGTTGTCGCGTCACATCGTATCTTCAAGACACTCGACCAGCCGATTGCGATATTGCCGCCGGACAAGCCGCTTAAAGCCGAGCGAGCGCGCGGCCGTATCGAGTTTCAGAATGTTTGGTTTGCTTACAAGGATGAAGACTGGGTGTTGAAGGATGTGTCGTTCACGGTCGAACCGGGGCAGTCGATCGCGCTCGTCGGTCACACCGGATCAGGCAAGACGACGATCACGAATTTGTTGATGCGTTTCTACGACATCCAGCGTGGACGAATCCTGCTCGATGGTGTTGATCTGCGTGATTGGGACATGAGGGCGCTGCGAAAAAACTTCGCGGTCGTGCTTCAGGAAGTGTTTCTGTTCAGCGGCTCGATTGAAGGCAACATTCGACTCGGACGCGAAGACATCAACGAAGATCGCGTGCGCTGGGCGGCACAGGAGGTTCATGCCGACGCGTTTATTCGTCGTTTGAAGGGTGCATACGAGGCTGAAGTGCGCGAGCGTGGAGCAGGTCTGTCAGTTGGGCAGAAGCAGTTGATCTCGTTTGCGCGTGCGCTCGCGTTTGATCCAGCGATTCTGATCCTCGACGAAGCAACCAGCTCGATCGATACCGAAACCGAGCAGTTAATTCAGCGCGCGATTGAACGCGTGATGCGTGACCGCACGTCGATCGTAGTCGCACACAGGCTCTCAACGATTCAAAATGCAGACCGGATCATCGTCCTGCACCACGGTGAGATCCGCGAGCAGGGAACGCACCAGGAGTTGCTGGCTGAGCGTGGTCTTTACTGGAAGCTCTACAAACTACAGTACGCGGATTCTCGATCAGTATTGGCCACCGATTAACGCGGATCTGTGGCCCTCTTTTGCATCGGCACGAGGCTTTCGAAGGACTTGTAGATCTGCAAGTACATCTGCGTTTCGCGCGGGATGAGTACGCGCCAGCCATCGCCACCACGTTTCAAATAGCCCGGCAGCTTAGCTGCATTTGAGTTGTAACCCGCCGCGAGCAGCTCACTCGGTGTCGCGATCTTCGCACCGAGCGCATACTTCACTTCATCGTTGGCAGTCATCTCATTCCACGTATCGTGCATGTAGAGCAGCATCGCCTGGAGCGCGTTGTTGTGATTGCGCATACCCGTCACAAAATCAGGAATGAGACCAACACCGGGATGACGCTCGCGCTCGAGGTTGTAAGCCCACGGAATCATCTGCACCATGCCACCCGCTCCCGCCGTGCTCACGGAAAAGCGATACGTATCGATTTGATTGAGTGCAAACAACGAATAGATCTCATCGTAAAGCGCGATCCGGTTCTCTTCACGGAAACGTTGGTGATCCACATGTTCGACAACACACAAACGCTCCGCTACATCGACGAGCATCGGCGAGATCGCGACGCCCTTGTCGCGCAAACGCTTCGCGGCAAGATCGAGCATATTGCGCACGTAACCTTGTCCTGAGCGCACGAGATCCGGTGAAAGCAAGGCGGGGTGTGCCGAAGTGTAATAAGCAGTTTCGAGAAACTTTCCGCCACGCTCGATCGGATACTCGATCGTGAGCGGCGCGAGTGATTTGCCGTCCGGCGTAAAGATCGTCATCGCCGTATTGACGCCGTTTGCGCGAACAATATTGACGGTGACCGGTATGTTCTCGGAAGTCGTCGTATTGATCACAGACCCCTTGGTCAGGAAAGTCTTCTTCAAAACAGTGATGAAGTGTGTGCGCGCGGTATCGCGATCGAGGGCCGCGATCGTGACGAAATCGATCTGTCCCACAGCCATCGCGGTCGGCTTCGGACGCGTTTTGAACATGCGCTGCGCTTCCGAGATGCGGCCTTGAATGAGTGACGGCGTCAGGTGTGTGATCGGCCCGGAAGTCTTTTTCTGCGCGTCCATCTCGACGGACGGCAGCGTGGGTGCAAGATCAGCCGGCTTTGCCTGCGGCGCCGTTGGCAGCGGAGGAATTTGCTTCTCCTGCGCAACCGGGGTGACGACGCGTGGGCGAACGGCGTTACTCTCCTGTGCCTTCATCTCGACGGCAGCAAAAAGAACGGCGACAACAAATAGGGCGAGACGGGTACGGGTATTCATAATTTTTTCTCAGGAAGAGTTACAGGACTATTGCCACTACGCGTCGAGGGGCGACAACGTGGCGTTAGATTCGCGCATGCAGCGTCGAGTTGTCAACCTGTTTTTAGCAGGCTTTCTCTGTTACGCAGAGAAAGGGGGTCAGGCTGTATACTGTCGGGTTCTAAACTAGAAGGGAGCGTTTGTTATGTCTTTTTACCCACCCATGCGCTTTGCTCTAATTGTCTGTTTACTGGCAGGTATATCGCAGCAGATGCTTAAAACAAATAATTACCCCGAAGCTCGAAAGAGTGACCAGACCGACGACTATCACGGCGTTAAGGTCGCCGATCCGTATCGCTGGCTGGAAGATCTCGATTCAGCGGAAACACGCGCCTGGGTTGACGCTGAGAATAAGCTCGCGGTTGATTTTCTCGAGTCGATTCCGGAGCGCACGCCGATCAAAGACCGTCTGACCAAGCTCTGGAACTATGAGAAGTACGGGATTCCGTTCAAGGAAGGCAGTCGCTATTTCTACACGCGCAACAGCGGCTTGCAGAACCAGGCTGTGCTTTACACGGTGACTGCGCTCGACGCGCAGCCGGAGATGGTGCTTGATCCGAATACACTTTCGACCGATGGCACGGTCGCGCTCTCGGGTCTGCAAGTCAGTCCTGACGGAAAACTGCTGGCTTACAGTTTGTCAGCGTCTGGTTCTGACTGGCAGGAGTGGAAAGTTCGCGACGTCGCAACGGGCAAAGACCTTTCAGATGATTTGAAGTGGGTGAAGTTTTCCGGAGCTTCCTGGACTCGCGACGGCAAGGGCTTCTTTTACTGCCGTTACGATGAGCCCAAAAGCGATGCGCTCAAAGGCACTAATTACTTTCAAAAAGTCTATTACCACAAACTCGGCACACCGCAGTCTGAAGACGTTCTCGTTTACGAGCGTCCCGATCAGAAAGATTGGTTATTCAACGGAACGGTTACCGAAGACGGCAACTACCTGATCCTTACTGTCTTCCAGGGCACGGACGTGAAGAGTCGTGTCTACTACAAAGATCTGAAAGCGAAAGACTCAGCAGTCGTGAAGTTGCTCGATGATTTCGATGCTGCTTACAACTTCGTCGGCAATGAAGGTTCACGCTTCTTCTTCCAAACCGATCTGCAAGCGCCGCGCAGCAAAGTGATCGAAGTAAACGTCAGCAAACCGGCGCGCGACAACTGGAAAGTCATCGTTCCTGAAGGCAAGGAAACACTGCAAACAACAAGCTTCGTCAACAATAAGTTCGTGGCCAATTACCTGAAGGACGCGTACACGCAGGTCAAGGTTTACGATACGGCAGGTAAGCTCGTGAATGAAGTCGCATTTCCGGGAATCGGCTCAGCGGAAGGTTTTGGCGGCCATGCTACTGACAAAGAAACGTTCTACTCGTTCACCGGGTTTACAACGCCGACCACGATCTATCGTTACGACATGACAACCGGCAAGAGCACGGTCTTTCGTCAGCCGAAGGTTGATTTCAATCCTGGGGATTTCGAGACGAAGCAGGTCTTCTTTGCGAGTAAAGACGGTACGAAAGTGCCGATGTTCATCACGCACAAGAAAGGCTTGAAGCTCGACGGCAACAATCCCACGTATCTCTACGGCTACGGTGGATTCGGTGTCTCGATGTCGCCGGTTTTCTCCGTTGGCAATCTGGTGTGGATGGAGCGGGGCGGCGTTTATGCGCAACCGAACCTGCGTGGTGGCGGTGAGTATGGCGAAGAGTGGCACCAGCAGGGGATGAAGTTGAAGAAGCAGAATGTGTTTGACGACTTCATCGGGGCAGCGCAGTGGTTGATCGATAACAAGTACACCTCGACACCGAAGCTCGCGATCGGTGGCGCCAGTAACGGTGGTTTACTGGTTGGCGCCGCGTTGACGCAACGACCAGATCTGTTTGGGGCAACGCTACCGCAGGTTGGTGTGATGGACATGCTGCGGTTTCAGAAATTCACGATCGGTTGGGCCTGGGTTTCGGATTACGGATCGTCGGACAATGCCGATGAGTTCAAAGCGTTGTACGCGTATTCACCGTTGCACAACATCAAGCCGGGAACATCGTACCCACCGACGCTCATCACCACCGCGGATCACGACGATCGTGTTTGGCCGGGACACAGCTTCAAGTTTGCCGCAGCACTTCAGGCCGCACAGGCAGGCAGCGCACCGATACTAATCCGAATCGAGACCAAAGCGGGCCACGGCGCCGGCAAGCCCACCACAAAGATCATCGAAGACATCGCCGACCGCTGGGCCTTCCTCATCAAGACTCTAGAAATGAAGAGCTAGCCAAAAAAATTTACTGTGACCACGGGGCGGGCTTGCGGACCCAACGGAAGCCCCGCATCTTTTCTTGTAACTCCGCGGGCAGTGGTCCAAGATCGCTCGCCTCGATATTCGATTCAACGTGGTGAAGCTTTCGCATTCCCGGAATGATCGTGCTCACGTCCTGATTCCCGAGTATGAAACGCAGCGCGAGCTCAGGCATCGTGATGTTTGTCGAGCGCTCGCGGTTCCAGTCAGCAAGCGTCTTCTTCACCTCGTCTGCGCGTTCAACACTCGGGATTAAATTCTCCGGAACGAAGTAAGTATTGCGCCAGTCGCCTTCGGGCCACGTGCTGTCTTTGGTCAACGTTCCTGTTAACGTTCCTTCATCAAACGGCACGCGCGCAATCACCGCAACGTCCAGCTCGCGACACGCAGGAAACAACTCATCTTCCGGATTCTGATCGAAGATGTTGTAGATCACCTGCACTGCATCGATCTGCCCGCTTCGCACTGCGCGTATACCATTCCACGGTTCCCACCGATTGATGCTGATACCGATCGCATTGATCAGTTTCTGACTGCGCATATCGTCGAGACGGTAGAACCAACGATCGTCGCGCATCCAGTCGTCGTTCCAGGTGTGAAACTGCATCAAGTCAAACTGTTCGAGCCCGGAATTTTCGAGACTGCGATGAACGTACTCTTCGACGTGATCCGGTGGATAAGAATCCATGAGCGTGTATTCAGGCAGCGCGGGCCACTTGAGGTTCTTTGGTGGGATCTTCGTGGCAGTGTAGAGTCGCTTGCCGGGATTCGCTTTTACGGTCTGGCCCAGGAGGTTCTCGCTGCGACCATTGCCATAAGCATACGCGGTGTCGAAGAAATTGCAGCCACGATCGACTGCAGCTTGTAACGATTGCAGTGATTCGTTATCGTTGGAGTTGGACCAACCGGCCATACCCCACATTCCATAACCCATTTCACTGACTTCCCAGCCAGTGCGGCCAAAGCGTCGATATCTCATGCCTACATATTAATCCACAGATTACGCAGAAGAAAAATCTGTGCAATCTGTGGACTAAAAATGACTACGCCTCGAAACCTATCAAGGCTCCGAGGCGCAGGAGGGGGAACAACTTATTCGAAATTTAGTTAGCGCCGGTTGTTGACGAACCGCTGCCCGTGATCACGACGTTCTTGTCAGAACCATTGAACGTGACACCGATCAGATTTGTCTCACCATTGTCGGTCGTCGATCTCAACTGAAAATCGTTGGCTTTCTTCTCGCGCTGCTCGGCCTTCGCCATTGCCTGGGCCACGACTTTGCCATTCTTCGTGATCGAAAGCTGGCCGCTCTCGTCATCGAATTTGAGGTCGTAGGTACCTTTCTTCACGACGGTGCCATTCACCTTGATGTCGCTATCGAAGGTCACTTTCTCTTTATGCACTTTGGCGAATGCAACCACGCTTGTGAGTGCGCCCACCATAACAACCGCCGCCACTTTACTTACTATTGACTTCATCACTGCTCTCCTTGCTTTCTGGGTAGATTCTGTATTGTTGATTGCTCTCTCTGCGACTAAACACCACTCGCAGTTGCCTTATGACAAAAACTTCTACTCAATTAACGCTGCCTCACAATTATCATTAACACTTCAAAAATTCGGGTCGCGTCGCATCGAGTCTCGTGCAACCACTCGGCTTGTTACGCAGCCCTACCGCGAAAGGTTCCCTCTTTACCTTCTCTTTACAAATCTTTGCATTCCCTTACAGTTTTGCGTCAGGTGTTTTGGTAGACTCACCCATCCTTGTACGAAATAACAAATATGTGAAGGAGATCTTGAATGAGAAAGTTGCTTTTTGCTTTGGGCCTGACGAGCGCGCTAGTGTTTGCTCTGGCTGCGCATGCTGCTGCGCCAAACTTCGCCGGAACCTGGACGCTCGATAAGAGCAAGAGCCAGGGTCTCAATCAACGTTTGCAAAACGCCGAGAGCGTTACCTGGAACGTTACTCAGACCGAGAAAGAGATCACTATCGATGAAAAGGTAACTGGTGGTGGTGGTCCTGGCGGTCCTCCTCCGGGTGGCGCTCCGGCGGCGGGTGCTCCTCCTGCAGGTGGTGCTCCGGGAGGCGGTCAAGGTGGTGGCCGTGGAATGGGTGGTGGAATGGGCGGCGGTCCCCGAACCTTTAACCTCGACGGCAGTGAGACGACGGGTGAAATGGGACGTGGGAAGTTTGCCCGTAAGGCCACACTCTCGAGCGACGGCAAGACGCTGGAGCTCGTGTCGAAGGTGACGTTCCAGAACCAGGAAGGTAACGAAATCACGACCACTAACACTGACAAGCTCACGCTTTCAGCCGACGGCAAATCGTTGACGGTTGTTCGTCACGCAGAATCACCGCGCGGCCCGCAGGATTCGACGCTCGTCTTCAATAAGTAGTTCAAAAATCGTTATAGGTCCTATATGACTTATAGGACCTATAACCAATCTCTAGTGAGGTCGCACCAGAGCGCGAGGCCGCGCCATTCGTTGAATCTCGCGTAGTAGCGCGCGATCTTCTTGTCGTTTGCTTTCCTGCCTTTGTTTCGAAGCTCAAAAAATCGCGCCCTCGTCCACGAGTCCAAAGCCAGCCCATCGTAACGCCCCAGCAGCTTGAGAAGGTTCTCCGCTGCATAGTCTCCGACGCCTTTCACGCCCTTCATTTGTTTCAGCAAATCACGCGTCGGAAGCTCACTCGAGAGCCACTCTTCGACGTTCAACTCGCCTGACGCAACACGGTCCGCCAGCTCCTTCAAATATGGAGCACGATAGCCGGCTCGTACTTCGTCGACGAAAAACTTCAAAGGCATCGCTGCCATCGCCTCAGCATTGGGAAATGATTTGCGACCGTCGTTACTCTCGCGTCCGAGGTTATTGACGAGGCCGTTCACCATCTTCAACGTGAGTGCCCACGAGCAGTTTGTGGTGCAGATCATCTTTACGAGATCTTCGTAGACGGTTGGGGAGCGCAGGAGCCGCCCGGCACCCTGTTCGCCGATCCAGGAAAACTCCGGATCGTTACTGGTGCTGAGGTAAAAAGGGGCAAGGTCGTCGTCGAGCCGGAGGATATGGCGGGCATCGCGCAGGACGATGGCTGATTCGGATTTCGTGAGTGGCCGCGACGTGTTTACGTGAATGTGGGTTTTCCGCCCACCTATAGAGGTCAGGAAGATCGTGACTGGAGGCTTCTGACCCACATCGATGACACGGGAGAGTTCCCACTTAGCAGTGTCGAGTGCAAATGGCGGGAGTTGGTACCAGCCGTGACTGGCGACAGTTCGGCGGTAGCTGAAATTTCGGGCCGTTGGTATTTTGAGTTCCATTGTTTGAGTGGCATTTTAGCAAGTTGCTGCCTTGTATGGTTCAAGTTCGGTCAAGCTGAATCTTGACAGTTCGGAAGCGCACATTTAGACTGACTGGACTTGAAAAAACAGTGTGTGGAAGGCTGTACTCCTCAGTTCCTAACACTTGGAGCTTTAGAGGAGAGTGAGGTCAACTACTAGACTTCCAACAGTACTCCGGTGAACGTACGCACCGCTTCCGAAAACAAGTGAAGTCGGAGCTTTCCGACGAGGTTTGTCGCCCCACAGGGCCGCTAGCAGGGCACCCCGTGGGGCGAAACCGTTTTTAGCCAAAAAAGCACAAAAACATAAAAGCTACCTGACATACACGGGATTTGAGATGATCCATGGCAGGTTACCGAGTTGGGGCAGGTAGACTTCGGTTCGGTAGACGCCAGGTTCGGTGATCACGACCTCTTTGCTCGCAATCCCATTCTCGTCAATCCAAGTCGAGCCGTTTTTAAGAATCACGATCCGAGCCGGAACAGGGCTTCGCACTCGCAGACGCGTCTCCGGTTTTAGCGAGATCTCGTCACCCTGAATTTTCCCATTCTGTGCTTCGAATAGGAACCCCGACGTATCACCGAGGACATCGAATCCGATGAAGCAATGTCCTGCACGCACGGCCTCCATCAAACTCGTCGCATCAAGCGTTTTTCCCTGCTCGATCAAAACGTGTAATCGCACGAGCCGGAAACTCGTCGCATACGGATCGAGTTGAATACCGATCAGTGTCTTGCCCGCACTGTCTTTGAGACTCACGCCAATGTTGGCGTGCGCATCGTTACCGGCGGTCGCGGTCAAACGTGTGTGGGCTAAAGCCTGGTCCCATTTCTCGAGATTCCCATCAGGCCGCTGCAAGTACAACGCGAAGATCAAATCCGGATAACTACGCTGCGACCACAGCACATCGAAAAACGCGAGAACCGGGTTGATGCGCCGCGCGTTCGTGAAGACGTTGTAGACCTCGACACCGTTAATATTTGCCGCGGCCAAGTTTTTGAATTCTTCCGGATAAGCAGCAATCGAAACATCGCCGGGCAACACAAGCGATCGATCACCATTCTCAGCACTGACTTCATTGCCATTGATGAAGAGCACGCCACCGTGCATGCCCTGCAACGTCATCGCCGCGGTATCGAAATCTTTCTCCGTGTGCTCGGTCATGATCACGAACTGCAACTGATTTGCCTGCGCTGCAGAAATGATCTCCGCGAACGTGCCCGCACTGTGTCCACCGAGAAAGGAGTGCACATGGACCACACCTTTGTACTCAGTGAAACCGCTAGACTGTTGTTGAGTGCGTTGCGAGTTGAGTTGCTGGATCGTGGCGTTCAGGCGACGAAGCTTAAACCTGCGATACGCGAAAGGAATCTGCGAGAGCAGCAGAGCAAGAAGAATGACTCCCAGAACTAGCTTCTTCGATCTCATTTAGTACACAAAAAGGCACAAAAAGCACAAAAAGAATTATCAGCAATCAGAATAATTCATTTTTGTGCTTTGTGCCTTTTTGTGGCCCGCTTTAAAAGCTCAGCCGCACGCGCAGGCTAATCACGCGATTGCCCGCCGAACCGGCACCGGGCCCGAAGAAGAACTGATTTGAGCCCGACGGCGATTGCAGGAAAAACGGCGACGACATGTTTCCCACCGGCGCACTCTTGTTCGTCCGGTTGAAGACGTTGCTTGCATTCACCGATAGGCTGAGTGAATACGGTCGCTGGACTGCCGGCTTCGCCGGTGGTTTTTGATCGCCACCAGTCGCCGGCGTGGTGCTTGGCCCACCAGGCGGCGGCGACTTCGGCTCGATCGCCTTACCAAACTTGAACGCCTTCCCGAGAGTCATGTTGACCGATAGATAACCGGGCCCACGTCCAAAGTTTCGCGGAATGATCGTCTGCCCCGGTGAAGGTGTCGGATCGAAAGCGCCGAGCGGCGTAATCACAACTCCCGGCTCATTCAGATCAGTCGCAAACGCGGGTCGCTCAGTGAAGCGCGTGTCACCGTTTGTGTCGCGGCCGGTGGTGATGTTGAACGGTTGACCCGAGTTACCGATGAGGAACGTGTTGATACTGATCCCACCCGGCGCGGTATAACTTTGACCAGCATAAACGAAACTCAGAGTGCTGAAATTACCGCGCGCGAACTCGTCACTGAAATCGTAAGCGTCGAACGGCGCGCCGCTCTGACCGCTGTCTGTGCTCCGCGATTTGCCGAGGTTGTAGCCTCCCCAAAACTGAACCTTCTTCAACGTTCCATTTATGTTGACGTTGAGAAAGTTTCCGATAGAGCGACCAGTCGACTGATACTCGAACACGTTACCAGCGTCAGCGCCGAGCGGTCGCACGCCGCTCGCCGGTACGCCGGGAATGAACGTGCCGCCGAGCGGCGCGTTGATATTGACGAAGCGCTGAGTGCGGGTCGTGCGCGCGTGTGTGTAAGTAAGTGAGAGTTTGACGTTCGCCGGGAGTGAACGCTCGACGGTGAACATAAAACGCAGGGAGCGCGAAGTGTCGAGATCGTCGTCCTTGACGTTGCGACTCTGTGGCTGTGCAAACGCATCAAGCACTTCGATCGGAGGCACGAGCGGAAACAGATCCAACACAGCCGGACTCGTGACGAGAAACTGCTGTTGATTCGTGCCGTTGTAACGAATCGAATTCAGCGTTACGTCTTCGCCCACGCGGCTGTAGAAGATGCCAAAGCCGCCACGAAACACAGTCTTAGGTGGACCAGCCGGAGCTTTAGCTGCCGGAGCAGGCGCGGCCGCGGCGGTAGTTCCCGTCGTCGCCGGCGTAGTGGTTGGTTTTGCAGCAGGAGCGAGGGCAGGCGCAGCCGCAGCTTTCTTGCGTCCAAAGATCGGCGACCACGCAAAGCCGATACGTGGCGCGAAGTTATAATTACTGTCGATATTGTTCTGGTTCTCGTAACGGAAACCTGGCGAAAGCGTGAAGTTGGGCCGCACTTTCCATTCGTCCTGGAAATAGAACGCAGCGTCTGTCTGTTTCAAAGTCGCCTCGGGGTTGCCGCCCGCGATCGTGAACTGCGTCGCGCCGCCGCCAAGCACGCGAATCGCCGATGGCGTCAAACCCGCCCGCGAAAACAAAAGCGTTCGCCGATAACGCTCAAGACTGCTGAGCTCGATGATCTCCGGTAATCCGTTGGGACCATTAACTACGTGATCGTTCTCATCGAGTCTTGGACCAAGCCCACCCGCAAACGTGTAAGCTCCACCAAAATTCTGAGGCGAGATGCTGTCGATCTTCGCGTGTCTCAGCCGTGCACCGACTTTCAAAAAGTGATTGCCTGACGTCCATGAAGTGAAGTTCTGCAACTCGTAACGATCGCGTGCGTCAGTTGACGATCCGATTTGTGAGCCACCGCCGTTGAACGAGTCTAGAACGTTGAGCGAGAAGGCGTCCAGGATGCTCGTCTGGTAATTACGGTTCCTGATGAACTGGAAGCGGGTCTCGTTGACCGTCTTTTCGTTAATCAGCGCAGTCTCGGTGAACTGAATGATGAAGTTGTTGCGTTTGCCGCGAAAGGCACGCGAAGGCAAATTGTAACCGCCGACACCTTGCAGATCCTGTTTCGTCTCGTTGTAGCTGAACCGGCCGACGAGCGTGTGCACCTTGTTGATTTTGAGATCAAAACGCGCGTTGCCGTAGTGGTTCACATCGGGAGTGACAAACGACTCGTTCACCGTCACGGGCGTCAACGTTACCGGATCCAGCACCGTTGCGTTCACAATCGAATTCGCGTCGCTGAGATAGCGACCGAGGAAGACTGAAAACGACGCGCGTTTCTTCACGATTGGACCACTAAGATTCACGCTGTAGCCGCGGTGTTGATAAGGCGCGCGCTTGGTGGTGAACGGGTTGCGCGAATTCAGACTTTCATCGTTGAAGTCGAACGCAAAAGCGCCGTGCCACTTATCGGCGCCAGGTTGCGTATAGATCTCGATGCCGTTCCAGCCGGGAAATTCATTCTCAGCCGAGAAGGGATTGTTGTTGATGCGAACTTCGCGGATCGCTTCCTTCGGAGGAATCTGCCCGTTTGAGAAGCCGTCGACTTTGACTTGAGCGTTTCCGCCAGCCTCGGGATCGGTTGGTCCAGCCATCGCCTGCAACGCCGCGGCCAGGGCCTGTGGATCGTTCGGGAGCGCTTCGAGCTCTCGACCGCGCAGCACGAGGGCGTTCTGGTTGTTGTCAGAATCAGTGCTCATGTTTCGATCGTCAACGGTGACCTGTTGATCTTCGAGGGCCACTTCGAGTTGCGCGTTAACGGTCTTGAGCTCGCGCGCCTGAATCTCGATCTCTTTCTCTTCGTACGTACTGAATCCCGGTGAGACTACTTTGAGCTCGTAAGTTCCGGGCTCGAGTCTGCGGAATTCATAAACACCGGAAGAGTTTGTGGTGGCAGTGGTGACGACACCACGGGAATTTCGCACCGTCACTTTCGCGCCGATCACGAGACTGCCGAGCTGATCGGTAACGCTGCCTTTGAGCGCGCCGGTGTTTTGCTGGGTCAGGAAGAGCGAGGCAATACACACAATTCTGAGGAGCATCGGGTATTCCTTACTATCACGGGTTAGTTAAAAGCGATCCGCAGATTTCACGGATTATCCACGTTAGTGAACGTAGCAACCAAAAAGTTGCACGGAGTTTACACGTTAATGCGCAGTCGAGGTTTCAAAGTTTGCGGCCTAACCTTCGCCGCGGACGGCTTTGAGGTCTTTGATCAGATCGCTGATCGCATCTTCGGCGAAGAGCACTTTCTTCGCACGCCAGACGACGCGCGGCGGTTTCAATATTTCCGGCGAGCCTTTGACGATTACAAACAGCTCTCCGTAGGGATAAGGCGTGTTGAGGATCCGGCGAAACTCGACCACATTGAAAAAGATCACGTAATCGGCTTCTGACAGCTCTCGTGCGGCCCTGATGCTGTTGTATTTATTGATGTATTTATTGAGCTTTTTGGCGAGTTGCGTGTAGACCCAACGATAACGGCCCTTTGGTTGGGGATCGGCTTTCAGAACGTCTTCGATGATGGCTCGTTCACGATCGCCTGCGTCGATGACCCGAGATTTATAGACCATCAGCAGCACGTTGTGCTTGTCGCGCACCTCTTCGAGCGAGTTGCCCACAGCGGGATCGGGCGACTGCGCGGCGGCAGTAAAACAGAGGAGCAGAACAAGAACGGTGGGAGTCAAACCTTTCATACTTCTAAAAACTCATATTGCTTTCGTCGCGCTCCTGGGCGGATGAGGCAAGGCACCCGCTTCGTTCTCGACGGCTGTTTCCTCGAGTCCGAGGTGAGCGATTCCGAGTGACGTCAGCGAGACGTAGTCGTTGCCCTCGGTCGTGTGACGCACCAGTAAGCGCTCTCGCTTTTCCAGATCTTCCAGCGCCCTGACGATGTCGGCGTTCGCGTAGACGGTCGTGCTGTCAAAAAGGTCTTTGGCCAGGATACGAGACTGCTGTAGTTCCTGGAAGAAGCTGATTACGTATCTCTCGATCTCTTCTAACCGGCGTTTGTCCATGATTCCCCCCAATTCTGAGCTATTGGGGGATGGATTGCGAGATTATGCGCCGAATTGTAGTAAGATGGCTACCTCACCGCCCCGCCAAAAGGAGGAATCGTCATGAAGAAGCTCCTCGTAGTGTGGCTCGTAGTGTGTCTGGCCGTATTGGTGCTTTCGACGGTCGCGTTGGGGGCTGAGGCCTTTACGGTCGCGGATCGCGTCGGTGAGCCGGGTGAACGTTCGTTCTTTCTGTTTACGACGTCGGCTGGGAACTACGTCGTCAGGCATGATGGGATGGGTGAGTTTAGCTCGCCGAAGGGCATGCGGCGGGTGTTTAGATTGAATGTGAAGGGACGAATCGAGCAGATTTATTTTCTCGAGCATGAGGACGATGTGTTCATTTGCTATGAGGTGAACGAGACGACGTTCGTCGTGCGGATGGAGCAGACTAAGCGGAAGACTCGATGGACCGCGTCAGTTGGCGCTCGAGGTGTGCCGGCGATCGACGGGGATTCGGTAGTGATAAATTCCGTCAAGATCCGCAAGTCTGATGGGCTTACCTTTCCTGTGCCTGTGCCTTCGTATACTCCTTCAAATCCTTGAGGCCTATCTTTATCAACTTCTTCAGCGTCGGTATATGAACGTCTGAAAGTCGTTTGATGTAAAGGCACGACTTGCTGTGGCTGTGCTTGCCCAGTTTCTCCATCAGGTCAGCATGTTTCTCGAAGCCCATCATGATGTACAACGTCAGATCTTTTTTGCGCGGTGAGAAGCCCGTCATTGGCCAATCGCCTTCGCGTCCGCTCGCATACTTGTAACGATAACTGCCGAAGCCAACGATGCTCGGTCCCCACATCGTCGGCTTCTCGCCGGTAATCTCCTGCATAATCTTTACAACCTCGAAACAGTCTGCGCGTCGTTCCGGTTCGGGAATCTGGTTGAGGAATTCTTTGACGCTCTGGTTGGTCGGTTTTGTTTTCTGTTCGGCCATTCGTAGCTCCTAACGTGTCGTCGGATATTTGATCCCTAGCTGCTCCAGATACGTGTCGTACTTCGAAGGATCGTAGTAAAACTTTCGCATGCGCTCGCGATAGGTATCCATCGTGCGTTGATTCAAGTACGTTGGTGGTTTGTCGTCGGCGCCGATGAGCGGCTGGTACTTCGTATCCTTCGTCTGCACTTCGCGGAAATACTTCCACGATTCATTCACGAGCTCAGGTTTAGTTAACAGATCGATCATCGTCATTGCGACGACTTTCGCGCCCGCGGTCACGCCTTTGTGTGCGATCGGAGTCGCCATCGCGATCGCGTCGGTCCAGTTATGACCCGGCAGTCCGGGAATGTTTGATGGATATCGCAGCGAGACTGTCGGAACATTCCACGATACGTCACCGATATCGTCAGAACCACCGCGTGTTTGTTGCTCAGCCGTCACTGGACCAGCCAGCGGCATTAGCTGCATGGCCAAACCCTGCTCGCGTGCTTTCAACTCCTTTTGTAAAGCCTTCGCGAGTGTTTGATCGGCGTCGCTCCATTGCGGCAGACCGACCTGTTTGATGTTCTCGTACATCGCTTCGGCTACCGGCCTGTTGAAGTGTTGTGGCCACGCGGAGCCAAGCACGCGCGAGCTGACAGTCGTATTCGTCATCAGCGCCGCGCCCTGCGCCATTGAGTCGCCGATCTCGCGCATCTGTTTGATGTGTTCGTAATCGAGCTCGCGGAAGTAGTACCAGACACTCGCGAGACGCGGCACGACGTTGGGCTGATCGCCGCCGTTGGTGATCACGTAATGCGATCTCTGTTGCAGTCGCAGGTGCTCGCGGCGGAAATTCCAGCCGATGTCCATCAACTCGACGGCGTCGAGCGCGCTGCGTCCCTGCCAGGGCGCGCCGGCTGCGTGTGCGCTCTCACCTTTGAACGTGTACTCGACGGACACGAGACCTGTCGCCGACGACTGTCCCCACGATGTGTTGAGATTATTTCCGACGTGCGTAAACAGGACCACATCGACCTCTTTGAAAACGCCTTCGCGAACAAAGTAGGCCTTGCCCGCGACGAGCTCTTCCGCGACGCCCGGCCAGATCTTGATCGTGCCGCCCAGCTTTTCTTTTTGCATCAGACGCTTCACGGCAATCGCGGCGGTGATGTTTAGCGGCACGCCCGAGTTGTGGCCCTCGCCGTGACCGGGTGCGCCTTCGATCAAAGGATCGTGGTACGCGACACCGGGCTTTTGTGAAGCTTGTGGAATGCAATCGACGTCGGAGCCGAGCGCGATCACAGGATGGCCCGAGCCCCACGTTGCGATCCACGCGGTGGGAATGCCGGCGATACCTTGCTCGATCTTGAAGCCTTCTTTCTTGAGGATGCCGGTGAGATATTTCGAGGTCTCCACTTCCTGGAAGCCCAGCTCACCGAAGCTGAAGACCATGTCGACCATCACTTGCGACTGTTTCGCCATGGCGTTGACGTCAGCGACGACGGCGGCTTTGTAGTCGTTGATTGGCGGTTGAGATGCGACTGCCAACATAGAAAGGCAGAGGATAAATGCAATCAGGCGCATGAGATGGGCTCCTCGTTTTTAGCCACAGATTACACGGATTAACACGGATTTATTTTTATCTGTGTTATCCGTGTAATCTGTGGCTAATATTATTTTGTCACCAAAGGCAGTTCGATAAAACTCGTGTTGTAGATCCGCTGTGTTGCTTTCTTGAAGTCTTCGGGTTTGGCCCAGAAGATACTCTTCACAAATGTCTGCGGGTTGCGATCGTAGAGCGGGAACCAGCTTGATTGGATCTGCACCATGATGCGATGGCCCGGCAGAAAGACGTGATTTGCCGTCGGCAGCGCGAAGCGATATTTCAGCGGTTCGTTGGCGGTGATCGCTTTCGCAAACTCCAGGCTCTCGCGATAACGCCCGCGAAACACGTCGGCAGAAATCATCAACTGGTATCCACCCATGTTCGATTGACCCGCAACTTGTGGCGGGTAGAGATCGATCAGCTTCACGACCCAATCAGAATCGGTACCGCTAGTTGAAGCGATCAAATTAGCAATAGGTTCGCCGCTGATTTTTACGGGCTCTTTTAAGACATCAGAATTAAACACGAGCACGTCGGGACGGCCTGACATCTCGCGCTGATCGTCAACCAGCCAGCGCGACCAACTGCTCGCATCAATCGGACGCGCGCGAAACGGAACAGGCTTCGCCGGATCAGATACGTACTCCTCATAACCCTGCGACGATTGCGCTGTGAAGCCTGTCGTTAGCCCTTTGTTGAGGTAGAGCGGCGTGGGTTTGGTCGTGCAACCGTTCTCACATCCCTTGGGCCATGCCGACATTCGATACCACTTGTTCGTTCCCGTTTCGAAAGCCGTCACGGGCGCAACGTCAGCCTTTGGCGCGCCGTCTTTCAGATAATGATCGAGGAACGGGCGCAGGATTTCCTTTCGGAACGTCAGCGCAGTATCGCTGTCGAACTTGATCGCACCGAGCGAGCTGCCGTCACGAATCGCCTGCCCGTGATGCCATGGACCAAGCACGAGAAACACCTTGTCGTTGTTTGTATCTTTCGGCTCGATCGCTTTGTACACTGCGATGTCGCCGTAGATGTCTTCCTGGTCCCAGAGACTGTGCACGAGCATCACCGGAACTTTCAACGGTTCCTTCGCGAGGATTTTGTCCACAGCCTGTTCGCGCCAGTAAGCGTCGTACGACGGATGCGCGAGTATCTGGCGCCAGAAGCCGACCTGCTCGAGACCGCGAAGCCGGCCAAGCTCGCCTGCTGAGACTGCGTCCATGAACATGTCATAGTCATCGTAGTGACTGGTCCACCACTCGATGTCGTTTCCGCGCGTGGCTTCCTGATCGTAGATGTAGCTCATGCCCTGCTGTCGAAACGCGCCGTTGTGAAACCAGTCGTCGCCGATCCAGCCGTCGACCATCGGATTCATCGGCACCGAGACTTTCAACGCCGGATGCGGGTTGATGAGCGCCATCAACGGCAGGAAACCGTCGTAGGAGATGCCGATGATGCCGACGCGGCCATTCGACTCGGGAACGTTCTTTACGAGCCAGTCGATCGTGTCGTAGGTGTCAGTCGCATGGTCCACTTTGGTCGGGTTCAAAGGGCCTTGCAGCGGGCGGTTCATTACGTAGTCGCCTTCGGAGCCGTACTTGCCGCGCACGTCCTGAACCACGCGAATGTAGCCGCCCTCGATGATCACGTCGGTGGCGTTGTCGTAACCGCTCAGGTTTGGACCGAGATCGGAGCTGTTCACGTGACTCGTCGTCTCACTGGCATTGTAGGGCGTGCGCGTCATCAGGATCGGTGCGTTGCGCGCGCCTTTCGGAACGAGGATCACAGTGTTTAGTTTGACGCCGTCGCGCATCGGGATCATGACGATGCGGCGCTCGTAGTTAAAACCGTGGTTGGTCGGTTCGAATTTTGAAGGCGTCTCGCTCTGGGCCATCACGGTTGGGCAGAGCAGTAGTAAGAGGGCGAATACAAGCAGGTTTCTCATGTGTGACCTCAGGAAGATTGAAAGTCGGAATAGCACGAACTCTAAACTGACAGATTAGTATTTTACAAACTCAAACTTCAATCGAATACTGCGTTCGGGGCTGTTGAAGAATGTGCCGAACTGCGAGCTCGCGATGTTGTTCTGGACGTCGCGCGGGTTCCAGTGGTTCGTGATGTTGAAGACGGTGAAGCCGGCGCGGCCTTTGTACTCTTTGCCACGGAAACGAATTTTCAGCGCCTTCATCACGAGCAGGTCGAGCGTTAAGAGCCGCGGAAAGCGTCCGCCTTCATTGCGTGGTCCAACGAAGTCCTGGTTCTCGTTCAGAAGAGAGAATGGGAAGCCGCTGTGCCAGTCGATGACGGGTGTCAGAACTGTGTTGAAGGGAACGGCGAAGTCTCCCCAGAAAAGTAGTCGATGCGGCGCGTCGAATGGTTGGCGGCCGTACTCGTCGGGCCGGATCACGGCGTGTTTTTGGTTTCCGAAATAGGTGTTGAAGTCGTTTAGATTGCCGCGTGCTTGTGAGCGGACGTACGACAAAAATATGTTGCGGCCTTCCTGGAATCTGAAGCGTGCGACTGCCTGGAATTCGCGGTAGCGGGAGCGGCCGTTGTTTTGAAGTAGAAGGGCATCGGCGGTTGGTTCAAGGGTGAAGTCGCGGCGTGTGTTGCGTTCTTCGTAGCCGGCACGGAGCAAGAGGCGATCGTTTACTTGGTGATCGAGTTGGAGGTTCCAGGCCAGGCTATAAGGATTCTCGAACGACGGGCGGCCACGGAGGGCCGCCCCTACAGTTGGTTCCAAGTCGGCGGCGACGGTGTTGAGAAGAAGACGTGGGGCCGCGATGGGGGTGATGCCGTCGGCGGCGAAAGTTGTTATGAGAAGACTTTGATACTGTTCGAATGAGCCGACGTTCAATGGAATCTTGTCATAGAACAGGCCGACGCCACCACGTACGATCGTGCGATCGGAATCCGTGGGCGTGACAGCAAAGCCGAGACGCGGCGCGAGGTTGTGGTTTCTGCCGATGCCGTCGCGATCGTAGCGCATGCCCATGTCGAACACGAGACGCGTGTTCACGATCCACTTGTCCTGCACAAATGCTGAATACTCAGTCTGCGCCAAACCGAGATTACCGTCGCCAACGAAATCGATCAGTTGATCCCTTGTTCCGTCTGCGCGCAGGATGCTCACCGGAGCGCTGCGATCAGTGCCGTCAAAAGACGTGCGACTGATATTGACGCCGGTCTTGAAAGTATGTGAGCGCCACGGTGCGAAGTTGAAAACCTCCAGCAGCTCGTAACGACGACTCTCGCGATGTTGTCGATTAAACCAGCCGCCAAAATTGCGATCCGGAGTGATCTCGTAAGGCGCACCACTGTTGCCAAAGATATCGCCGTCAAACTGCTTCACGCTGAAACTCGATTGCAGCAACCCGCCTGACTCAAACGTCGCCTGCTCATTTAGCGCGACAAACCAGCCGCGTTGATGGAAGTTCGCGGTAGTGTCAGACGGGTTGAAAGTGTTCAGATTGAAGTAGTCAAACTTCTGCGGAAAGATCGAAAAACTTCCCGTGAGCCGGTTGTTCTTATTCACCACCCAATCGAGACGCGTAAACGAATCAAAACTCTCGCGCTTGATGTCGCGCTGGTGCTCTTCGAGCGCTTCGAGACTCGGCACGTTCGTCCGCACGAAACGATACTCGACGCTTTGAAAGAAGAAGAGCTTGTCTTTCTTGATCGGACCACCGACAGCGATTCGCGGCGTCGCCGCGCCGATGCCGTAGATCTTGCCGTCGCGCCAGCGCGGTCGTGGCAACACACCGAGAAACAGGTAACGAAGATCGTTACTTCCCGAGCGCGTCTCGATCGTCGTCACGGCGCCGGTAAACTTCCCAAACTCCGACGAGTACGGATTCGAATGCACTTGCACCGTGTCGACAGCCTCGAGCGGCAACTCGATCGCAGGCGCACCCGTAACCGGATCCGTAACATTCAAACTCGAAACGAGAATCCCGCTCTGACTCGGCCGCGTTCCCTTGATGTTCAGGTTTCCATCCGGACCACGCAGAACGCCGGGTAGTAAAGGCAGTGCATCCTGAAACTTTTGATCGATGAGTGGCGCGTCGCGCAGCGCGGCCTGTGTGATCACTGACGGCGTGGTCGTCTCCGTTTTATCAGCATCGACTCGATTATCGGTGACCGTTACATTCTCTGCGATCGGAATCGGTTGCAGAAAAATGTCGTGCTCGACAGTCGCCTCGATCTGCACACTTAGTTTCTTTTCATACTTCTTGAAACCTGAAAATTCGACGGTAACAATGTAGTCACCGGCAACGAGATTGGGAAAGTCGTATTGACCTTCCATGTCGCTGATGGTCTGAATTTGCTTGTCACCAAGACGTTCTGAGCTTAAAGTAACCGTCACTCCCGACAGGGCCTTGCGCTGATCCGTAATATCAGCCACGACTTTGCCTTTAATGCTGCCGGTTTGCAGCGTATTCCCCCAAACAAGACCCGACCAACTGGCCAAAATTATGATGACCAGAAAGGGGATAAAAATACGCGTTAGTTTGTAGTGCTGATTTTTGTTCATTTGTCGTGTAGTGCGAATAGACTTTGTAAGACCAAAGTCCTCATACACCGACTTACCTGAAACCTTATCCACGAGGAGACCTCTCAATGAAAAACATTATAGGCGTATTCATAATGGCAGTGTTGGCTGTATGTATCGCCTTACCAAATTTGGTTTTCGCAGGCGCCGAGGGATCAACAGCTTCCGGTTCATTCAAGTTTTCATTGGACGACGGCGAAACGAGATTCGTCGAATTCAAAGCGAACGAACTTGCTGAGGGCGCGGGCGAAGGTGAGATGACACTGAGCGACCCTGCGGCTATCCCTGTCGACGATCCGGATAATCCAGAGAAGCCGAAAACGCCGGGCGTGCTGGTGAGAGCGAAGTTTGATTGTATGGATACCAGCAAAAACATGGCGATCATGGGAGGAGAGATTTTCGATTCGAATGTCCCTGCTAATATTGGACAGCGAATTCTACTGGTGATTGAAGACAACGGTGTCGAGGGCGCAAAGGACAGACTTACGTACGGCATTTATCAGCAGCCAGCAAAGGGTTGGATCCCGGTCGACGCCGAGGATCCTGACGACAAAGGCGCCAGCCTGACGTGGTGGGCGACGGATGCTGAGCGTCGCGACGATATTGGATTTCAGATGCCGCAGGGCAAGCTCGTGCAGTGCAAGTTCTTCCCGGCTGCCGCACATGATTTCTTCGAGTTCAAATACGGTGGTGGGGATTTACAGGTAACTTCGCGGTAGGTTTTTCATCCACAGATTACACAGATCATTTAAAACCAATCCGTGTAATCTGTGGATACTAACTAATCTTGCGCTCGATGCGGCGATCGGGTATCAGCCAGATCGCCGCTACCAGAACGTAGATTGCGCAGGCGAGCCACGGTCGGACAAAGGCGAGCAGAATTCCTATCACATAGATCACCATCGAGATCTTGCCTTTGAAGTCAGATCCCAACGCTGACGCCAATAGTTCATTCCCAGGCGCTGCGAGCAGTACCTTCACCAGGATCGTATAAGCCACCGCGGCTAATAAAAGTATCGAGCCATAGAGCGCCACGGGCCATTGCGCAAAATGGTTTTCACCCATCCACGCCGTCACAAACGGAACCAGCGACAACCAAAACAGCAAGTGCAGGTTGGCCCATAGTGCGCGCCCGTCGATGTGTTGGGTTACATGGAGAAGATGGTGATGGTTGTTCCAATAAATCCCGACGTAGATAAAACTCATTACATAGCTTGCGAAGACGGGAATTAGTGGTCGCAGTCCAGCTAAGCTTGTGTCGTGCGGAGCGCGCAGCTCAAGCACCATAATGGTGATGATGATGGCGATAACGCCATCACTGAACGCTTCCATTCGGCCGGTGCTCATTACTTTTTGCGGCCGATAGCAAAGAGACTCTGAGAGGAGCGGACGTACATCACTCCGTCCGATAGCGCTGGTGTCGCCATCAACAGCTCACCGATCGAATTCGTCGCGATGTGGTTGAACTTTTCACCGGCTGATACGACGAGTATTTCGCCATCTTCATTCGACAAGTAGATCTTCCCGTCTGAAGCCACTGGCGACGCGCTGAAGCCGCTGCCGACGAGAGGCAGACGCTGTCGATAGATCTCTGCACCGGTTTTCAGATTGTAAGCGTCAAACGTGCCGTTGTTCGAGAGTACATACAGAAGACCGTTGTAGATCAAAGGCGTCGGCATGTAGGAACCGCGACCCGTTTTGCTCCAGATGATTGTGTCGCTACTCGTCTTTCCTTCCGGCAGCGTTAGATCACCACGCGCTCCGGCTTTGACGACGAAGATCGGTCGCTCTGGTCCACGTCCACTTACCACGACGAGCATGTCGTCTGCGAAGATCGGCGTCGGTGCTGTGATCTTCGAGCTGCGTCCGAGTCGCCAGAGCTCTTTTCCGGTGCGTGGATCGTAGCTGCGGATGAAGTTTGAAGCGTTGGCGATTAGCTCTTCGCCTTTCGTGGTGGTTGCAACTGTCGGCGTGCCCCACGAAGGAATCTCGTCGCGAGATGTTTTCCAGACGGCTCTACCGGTTTCGGCGTTGAACGCGATGATGAACGAATCCACTTGTGTGTCGCACTGGAGGATTACCAGATCTTTCCAGATGATTGGCGAACTGGCTGGGCCCCACTCGTAAGTCGGAATGTCGTACGCACCGAGGTCGAGACGTCCGAGATCGACTTTCCAAAGCGGCTTGCCGTTGACGTCGTAAGCAAATAAGCCCTGCGATCCGAACCACGCGACGACGATGCGACCGTCAGTCACGGGTGTTGAGTTCGCGTACGTTGATTTTATGTGACGTTTCTCGCGCGGCTCGCCTTCGTAAGCGATACGTTCCCAGAGGATCTTGCCGGTCGGTTTGTCGACCGCGTAGATCATGAAGCGGTGTTTCGAACGATCTGTCGACGCGTCGCCATCGCCGTAGAGTCCGGGTCTAAACGACGCCTTCGGATCAGTGCTGACCGCTGAAGTGACGAAGATGCGATTTCCCCAAACGACCGGGCTCGAATGTGCGAGACCGGGAATCGCTGTGCGCCAAAGGATGTTCTGACCTGTCTTGCCGTTCCACTCGTCGGGGAGATTTTGTCCTTCAGCAACACCGGAAGCGTTTGGACCACGAAACGACGGCCAGCTTCCTTTGTTGCTTGCCATCGGGCGACTGGGCGGTTTGCCATTGCCGGTACTGACGATCTCTCGCGCCGGTTTGGTAACAACCTCATCTGCCGGCCGCCACGTGCTGCGATTGAGGATCATCTGCCGTGGTCTGCAGTCGTCTGAAACGAGATCGAAGGTAAGATGCTTGCCGTCAGTTTCGTAGCGATACTTGCCTGGGCCATCGCACCCGCCCGGTCCACCGGACATCAGTAACTCAACTTCGGAGCCGAGGTTTTTATAAGTGCCGTTGACCTTGGGCCAACCGGAACCTTCGATTGTGAACGTGCCGGCGGGATCGAAACGAGCTGCAAAAACTCCAAATTTCAAAGGCTCTGTAGGAAGAGAAGCCTTCGGCTTGTGTGTCTCGATGTACTTGCGCGCGAATTCGAGCCAGTGTGGGCTCTCGCGCAGTCCGACTTTAACCGCGTCGGCCTCTGCGTCTTCGACTTTCCAGCCGTCGCGCAACACGCGTCTGATCATCCAGAACGCGCCGACGCGGATCGCGGCCGTGCAATGAATGAAGATTGGACGATTTTCCGGATCGTCAGTGATCTTCAAAAACTCTGCGACCTGTTCTTCGTTCGGATTGCCGTACGCGACGGGGATGTTGAAGTATTTCAAGCCGACCTCTTTGGCTTTCGCTTCTTCATCGGCGGCGCGATGCTCGCTCGGTTGTCGCAGGTTGATTATTGATTTGACGCCGTCGGCCTTGAGCTTTTCGAGATGTTCGAGTTTTGGCTGGCCGCCGGTGCAGAAGTCTTTGTTGACGCGGAGGAAGTTGCGGATCTCGCTCGTGTCCTGGGCGACAGCCGATGAGAACGCGATAAACAAAAGTGCGATGAGAAGGCTAATTTTCATAGTAAAACCTCAACACGGATTTTCGCGGATTGATGACGGGTTTTATTTTAACCCCATTCTTTTGTTCCGATAAGCAAATTAAAAATCACGGGTGAATTTGCGAGGAGCATTGTGGCCCACGTGCGCCCGCGATCGATGTCTTCGACGAGATAAAACATGCGTGGCGGGAAGTAGATCAGCATCGCAAGAAAGCATAGAAAGAAAAGCCGGCCAAAAAATTCCAGCGGCCCGGATGGCCTGCCGAGTCCCGCGAACGTGAGTGTATTCCAGATAATCTGAAACAGAATCATATTCACAAAAATGCAGACGTCGCCGAGCAGCTCGCTTTCCGGATGCCGCAGAAACTCGGAACGCGGCGGCTTCTTCGGCGCAGAGAAAAATCGATAGATCAGATACGTTTGCACGATCGTGCAGAACAGTCCGAAAAAAATGAGCGGAATAAAGATCTCACCAGTATTTAATAGTCTTCTGCCGAATAGAAACTCACCAAGACCGGCAACGATCGCCGACATGAGTACGAGATTCAGGCAGAAGTAAAAGATCGGATTGAACAGACAGCCGCCGAGGCCCGAGTCCCATTCAATGGTCTTTCCTTCCTCTTTCAGACGCTGATGAAAATGCCAGCGCTTCATGACGGCGCCTGCGGCCGGCAGGATCCACATGCTCAAACACAGTCCCGATAACGTGAATTGTGCGAGCCGTTCTTCGCGGTTAGCGAGTTGAATAAGCTGGAGGAAGTAGCCCGCCAGCCAACGCATCAGGACGATGTTTAGAACGAAGATAACAATGTCGAGCAGCAGGCCACGATTTTCTTTGGCAAGAATGTTTGGGGGAGAAAACATGGGTCATGTACGATAACACTTGTGGGTAACGAGCGCGAAAAAGATATTGTCTACCGGCCGCTCTACGAGAGCCCGATCATCAGTGTGCATGATTATTGTTGTCACATCGCACAAGGTGGACCGGGCGCGGAAGAAGAATCGGACGCGAATAATATCGTGCTGATGCGGCATGGTGCATTTGCTCGTCACTTTGGACGCCGCACCACCACGGCCGATGTGAACCAGGCAGTGTTTTTCTCGCGCGAGTCGACTTATCGCGTCAGTCATCCGTCCGATTGCGGTGATCGCGGCACCGTCTTCACTGTTTCTCCGCGTGTGCTCAACGACATTGTGCGCGAGCTCGATCCGTCGATCGACGAGCATCCGGACCAGCCGTTCCGATTTTTTACCGGGCCGTGTGACAGTCGTGTGTTCTGGCGGCATCGCGAGCTCGTGCAGCGGCTTGAGTCTGCTGAGTCGAATCCGTTGGAACCGTTGTGGGCTGACGTCACTGCGCTGCAACTCGTTGCGGACGTGCTCGAGTCGGCGTTCGTCAAACACGGTGTCACGCGCCGCCCGAAACGCGAAGGCACGGACGTGGACCATGCTGAGCGGACGGAAGCTGCGAAGACGTATCTCGCGTCGAAGATGAGCGAGCGCGTCACGCTTGATGAAGTTGCACGAGCGGTGCATGTTTCGCCGTTTCATCTCGCGCGGATTTTTCAGCAACAGACGGGCGTGCCTGTTCACCGATATCTGACGCAGCTACGTTTGCGCGCGTCGTTGGAACGATTGGCCGAAGGCACGAGTGATCTTACGGCGCTGGCGTTGGAGCTGGGGTTTTCGAGTCACAGTCATTTTACTGATGCTTTCCGGCGGGAGTTTGGGAAGGCGCCGTCTGAAATACGCAAGATTCTGGAAGTCGATGGTGCGCATTGATTGTTAGATTGTCTCCGTTGGTTAAATCAATTCAAAGGGGAGACGGTTATGAACACAAGCAAATGTCCGGTCTGTGATTGGGCGATTAACGACGGCGGGATCAAGGTGACCGTGGCTGGAAAAGAGATCACGGTTTGTTGTGATGAGTGTGTGGAGAAGGCGAAAGCAAACCCTGAGCAGTACGCGGCAGCATGAAGTTCCTATCCACAGATTCCACAGATTCATTTTAGAATCTGTGGGATCTGTGGATAAAACATCTTCAGCGTGTTAACTGGCGATACTTGATTCGGTGCGGTATCTCCGCCGCTGCACCTAACCTTTCTTTCTTATCAGCCTCGTAATCCGAGTAGTTCCCCTCAAACCACACAACCTTGCTATCACCTTCGAACGCGAGGATGTGTGTGGCGATCCGATCGAGGAACCATCGATCGTGCGAGATGATCACCGCGCAACCCGCAAAGCTCTCCAGCGCTTCCTCCAACGCACGGAGGGTATTCACGTCGAGGTCGTTGGTCGGCTCGTCGAGCAACAACACGTTCGCGCCCTCCTTCAACATCTTCGCAAGATGAACGCGATTGCGCTCACCGCCCGACAGCATCCCAACCTTCTTCTGCTGATCCGATCCCGAGAAGTTGAACCGCGCCATGTACGCACGCGAATTCACTTCACGCGCACCCAGCTTCAACACGTCTTCACCACCGCTGATCTCCTGCCATATCGACTTCTCCGGGTCGAGTGTGCGGCTCTGATCGACGTAAGCCAGCACGACAGTCTCACCTTTGCGAATAGTTCCGGCGTCTGGCTGTTCCTGTTCCGTGATCATTCGAAACAGCGTCGTTTTGCCCGCGCCGTTTGGACCGATCACACCGACGATTCCACCGGGCGGCAACGCGAAGTTCATATCGTCGACGAGCAAGTTCTGCCCATAGCCTTTATTCACATGATCAGCCTCGATAACGACGTTGCCGAGTCGTGGACCGGCCGGGATATGAATCTCCAGATCCTCGCGACGCTTCTCATTCTCCTGCCGCAGCAGATCTTCGTACGAGTTGATCCTCGCCTTGCCTTTCGCGTGACGCGCTTTCGGCGACATGCGAATCCATTCGAGCTCGCGTTGCAGTGTTTTCTGTCGCTCAGTTTCGGATTTTTCTTCGCGGCGCAGGCGCTCCTGCTTCTGTTCGAGCCACGAGCTGTAGTTTCCCTTCCACGGAATGCCCTGACCGCGATCGAGCTCGAGAATCCAACCGGCGACGTTGTCGAGAAAGTAGCGATCGTGCGTGACGGCGATGACGGTGCCCGCATAACCGTGCAGGTGATGCTCGAGCCACGCGACCGATTCCGCGTCAAGATGGTTCGTCGGCTCGTCCAGCAAAAGGATGTCAGGCTTCTGAAGCAACAGACGACACAACGCCACGCGACGCCGCTCGCCGCCTGAAAGAACTTTCACCGGCGTGTCCGGTGGCGGGCAGCGGAGTGCGTCCATCGCCATCTCGAGACGCGAATCGAGATCCCATGCGTCGAGTGCATCGAGTTTTTCCTGTACTTCGCCCTGGCGTTCGAGTAGTGCCGACATCTCGTCGTCAGACATCTCTTCGCCAAACTTCGCGTTGATCTGGTCGAATTCTTTCAGCAGGTTCACTGTTTCCTGAACTGCTTCTTCGACGACTTCACGCACGGTGCGCGCATCGTCGATGAGCGGTTCCTGTTCGAGATAACCGACGGTGAAGCCGGGCGAGATGACGGTCTCGCCGTTGAAGTCTTTATCGACGCCCGCGAGTATGCGGAGCAGGGACGACTTGCCGGAGCCGTTCAGGCCGATGACGCCGATCTTCGCGCCGTAGAAATAAGAAAGGTAGATGTCTTTGAGGACCGGCTTCTTGTCGTAAAACTTGCTGACGCCGACCATTGAATAGATGACTTTATTTGGTTCAGTGCTCATGAATTCAAATTAAGATTTCTCACGCAGCGGCGCAACGGCGCAGCGTCTTCCGCTGCGTCGTGACGCCGCTGCGGGAAAAACTATTTCAGTAACTCCTTCGCGTGTTTTCTTGCACTCTCTGTGATCTCGGCGCCAGTTAACATGCGTGCGATTTCTTCGACGCGACCGGCTTTATCGAGGCGCCCGACACTGACCTGCGTCCGCCCCTTCAACGCTTCTTTCTGCACGACGAGGTGACTGTCTGCGAATCGCGCGATTTGCGGCTGGTGCGTTACACACAACACCTGGTTCGTTTGCGCGAGCTTCTTCAGTTTAATCCCGACAGCCTCACTGACTCTCCCGCCAATCCCTGTATCAATCTCATCGAACACGATCGTCCGCGGAAACTGCGATCCATTTGCCACCGTCTTCAATACCAGCATCAACCGCGACGCCTCACCACCTGACGCCACACGCGCGAGCGGCTTAACCTCCTCGCCAACGTTCGCTGAAAAGTAAAACTCCGTGTGATCGATCCCCTTCTGTCCCGCCGCATCGACACTGTCATTCACCTGTACCTGGAAACGCGCATTATCGATCGCCACTTCCGCAATTCCTTTTTCGACTGCCTGCTCAAACTTCTTCGCTGCGCGCACACGCTCTTTATGCAACTTGCGCGCGAACTCCAAATACCGCTCTCGCGCCGCGGTCAATTCGACATTCAACTCTCGCTCACGCTCGTCAGAAGTCTCGATCTGTCGCAAACGATCTTCCGAGCTCGCGAGGTGTTCGAGCGAAGCCACGATCGATCCCCCGTACTTGCGCTTCAGTCGCGACAATTCCGCCAACCGATCCTCAATCTCTTCGAGACGCGCCGGAGAGAACTCCAGCCGGTCGGCAAACTCGCGGAGGGAGAACGAAAGCTCTTCCAACAACACGCGCGCTGTCTCCAACCCTTCGAGATAGTCGCGAAAGCTGGGTTCGTATTCCGCGAGCTCCTCGACCTCTTTCAGCGTCTGCCGCACGCGCGTGACTGCCGCGCCATCATCTTCATAAACCCGGCTGTAACTCGACTGGCACAGCGTGGTCAGCTTCTCGACATTCGCTAACCGCCGGCGCTCTTCTTCCAACTTCTCATCTTCCCCAGGCGACAACTGCGCGCGCTCGAGCTCGGCAATCTGAAACTTCAACGTATCAACGAGCTGAAACTTCTTCGCCTCGTCGTGCCGCAGCGAATCGAGCTCACGTCGCACGGCAGTCCAGCGCTGGTAAGCTTCAGCCACTTCACCGCGCAATCCGCCATTGCCTGCAAACGCGTCGAGTATCTCGAGATGCGTTTCGGGATTGAACAGCGTCTGCTGCTCGCCCTGACCGTGAATGTCGACCAGGTATGGTCGCAGGTCACGCAACAGCGACTGCGTCGCGAGTTGGTTGTTGATGAAGATTTTATTGCGGCCGGTTGAGGAAAGCTCGCGACGAATGATGAGCTCGCTCGTCTGTTCGAGTCCCGCGTTTTCAAGCAGCAGCTCGAAATCCGGATTCGGCGTAACGGAGAACAGCCCTTCAATCGATCCGCGTTCAGCGCCTGATTTAATGAGGTCGCTGGAGAAGCGTCCACCAATCAACACGCCGAGCGCGTCAACGATGATCGACTTCCCCGAGCCCGTCTCGCCGGTGAGCAGATTGAGGCCACCCTCAAACTCAACCTGCATGTCGTCGATTAGAGCGATGTTGGAGATGTTCAGGAACTGAAGCATCGGCCACAGATTTTCGCAGACATGCGCAGTTTTGGAAACTGCGCATGCCGCGAAAATCCGTAGGGGATGTTCCTTAGAACGTGTACCGCAGCGCGAACTGCATTACGCGGCCGGATTTGGTTTCATTCAGAGGTGCTTGAGTTGAGGTGAAACGACCGAAGTCGGAAGTCGGGTTACCACCGCGGAACGGATCGATGTCCAAACTCAGGTCAGCGATGGTGAGTCCCTCAAAGCGTTGAGTATTAGTGACGTTGAAAACTTCCCAACGGAACTGCAACGCGTGACCTTCCCACGGCAGCTTGAACGACTTGTAGAGTCCCATGTCCAGAGAAATGTATCCCTGACCACGAAGGACGTTTCGGTCGCCCACTTCGCCCGGTCGAGCGTTCCGGAAGCTGCGATAAACACCCTCGGGATCGCTGAACACGTTCGGAGTTCCATCTGGTCCATTTCGCGTTGGTGACGACTGCACCGGCTGCACGCGAACGCCGTTTGACTGCACGTTCCAGTTAGTAGCCCAGACGCAGCAATCGAACGGTGTCTGGATCGGCAGACCACTGTTCCAACGGAAGATTCCCGTGCTCTGCCAGCCGCCGAACGCTTGCTCGACAAAACCACTTGCGTTCGACCAGAACCGCTTACCGCGCCCGAACGGAAGCCCAACTACCCAGTTCGCATTGATCGTGTGTCGAGCATCAAAATCCGAAGTGCCGTAATTGTCATCCGGCGAGAGCGCGTTAACGATGAACGCCGCACCGTAGCTGCCCGCGCTCTGCAACCCTGAAGCGTTGTCCAGCGAATGGCCGTAGGTGTAGTTGAAATCAAACGTCACGTCGTCGCGCAGGCGCTGACGCACGCTCAATTGCAAAGCGTTGTAGTTTGAATGAGCAACAGTTGAGAACGCGGAGAGCGCTCCAAACTGCGGCTGGTAGAACATGTTGTTGAACTTCGCCGGTCCACCACCGAACGGGCATGTCGTGCAGTTTGGACTGTCGTCCCAGAGCAACTGCAGGAACGTGTAGTCGCGAACTTCGCCTCCACCCACAGATTCCGGCGCGACAAAAGCATAGGCAGCTTGCGTCGGCGACAATGAAGGATCGCCCCACCAGTCGGGCATGAAGGGAAACAGGTTGTTGAAGAATGGAATGTCAGGGATCGAATTGATTTCGCGGCCTGCATACGCGTATTGGACGAGCGCGTTGATCGCGTCGTAGTAGCTCAATCCCGTCTGCGGATCTTTGATGTTGTTGAGCTGCATGATGTCGCGCGAGGCGAGCAGGTTGCGGGCCCAGCGACCGACGTAGCTTGCTTCAAACGACAGGCCTTTACCGATTTCACGACCATACGAGAAGTTGAAGCTGTAGTTGTACGGAGTTGTAATTCCCGAGTCCAGCGAGACTTCGATGCGTTGATCTTCGTCAGACGGAACGGTTAGCGGGAACTGCAACGTTGTCGGGATCGGACCCGGAGAACCCGGGAAGGGCAGTGAGCGAACGTTAGGATTGAAACCGGTGAACAACGGTCCAAGCTCGCCTTCGATCACGTCAAACGTATTGGCGTTGATGTTACGTGCAGAAGTGAAACCCGCCAGGTTATTGAGGTCGAAATTAACGGCGAGCTGGCTGCCGATGCGATCGTAAGTCACGCGAAAGCCGCTGCGAATAACAGCCTTGCCGTCTTTACCCAAAAACTTGCCGAGGTTTGGCGACCATGCAAAGGAGATTGCCGGCGCGAAGTTGTTCCAATCCTGCTTGTAATAACCGTCAGCATTATTGGCCTTGCCGCCCAGTACGAAAGTGATTGGATCGGTGAAGGGCACGCCCTGATCTGCGCTTGCCCGCCGCTGATTGAAATAGTCCGTCAAGCCCACGTTCGGAACGACCTGAAGGCCATTTTTCTCATAAACGGGTGTTGAGGTGGACCAGCGAACGCCGTAGTTGAACGTAAAGTTCGGACGCATGCGCCATGAATCCTGGACATATCCTTCGTATTCCTGAGTCGCGAATGCACGATCCGTCGGTGTGCCGACTTGCTGTAGCTGTCCGCTCGCGTCGTACACGAGATTCGCGCTGTACTGCGAATAACGGCCAATCACGGATGCGAGCGCGTCGCGCAGGTCGCTGCCGCTCTCAAAGTCGGAGAACGGATCGATGAGCACCGCACCCGATGCGTTGTAGAACGACGGATTGATAACGGCGTCATCGAATGAAGCGCCGGTTGAGATGCGGTTGTTGGTGATCAAGCGAACGTTGCCGCCGATTCCCCACGTGTGATTTCCGCGCACCCACGAGACATCGTCCACAAAGTTATGAACCGGTGTGGTTCTTTCGAGTGAGCGACGGAATCCTGACGGTGAAAAGATAAACCGGAAGTTGACCCGGTTCTCGGTTGAGTCGCCTGCCTGTGTGAAGGAGGCGCGAGTAAGACCGTAGTTGAAACGGTTGACGAGGGAAGGATTCAGCGTCCAGACGTGACCTACGGCCACTCCTTTCGGATGATTCCAGGTGCTTAATGGCGGCGTGTCGGGGAAGCACTGGATGTTGTCACCCGCAGCGCTGCAGTCGGAACTGAAATAAACCGCACGCGTGACGAGATCGTTCTGATAGTTACCACGCACGAACAACTGCTGGTTGTTTGTCAGGTTGAAATCGAAACGGGCGATGTAAGTGTTTTGCTCAGTCGGCGTGCGCGCGTTGAAGCGGAAGCCACTGGTGTTCAGACCGTCACCAACCGTGGCGTCGTTGGCTGGATATCTTTGTGATGCAGCCGCCAACACAGCCAGTGTCGCCGGATTGATGCCGGGACCGGAATCACCATTGAACGACTGGTATGCAGACTGGATCTCAGCGGGCGTCAGACAATCGACACCGGATGGAGTTCCTGCCGGACAGCCCGGATCGCTGAAGCCACTTTCCGTGCGATAGCGCACGATGCCCTGACCCAACGTCGGCAGCGGTACTTCGCGGACGACTGACGTGGCGGTCGCTTCACGGAATCCTTCGTATGTAAAGAAGAAGAACGCCTTATCTTTCTTGATCGGACCGCCAATCGATCCACCGAAGATGTTTCGCAGCAACTGCGGACGCTCGACTCCCGCCGCGTTGTTAAAGAAATCGTTTGCAGTAGTAACGGTGTTGCGATGAATTTCAAACAGCGAGCCGTGCCACTGATTCGATCCGGAGCGCGTCACGAGTGAAACCTGCGCGCCCGAAGAACGGCCTTGTTCGGCGTTCGGGTTAGTGGTAGTTACGCGAAACTCCTGCAACGAATCGCGAGTTACGCGCAAGACGCTCGCGAATGCTTCGTCAGTCACGACGTCGAGACCATCCTGCTGCTCGTTGACGTCAACACCGTCGAGCGTAATGTTCGACTGGTCTGCGCGTCCGCCGTTCACGTAGCCGCTGCGGCTGACACCAGGTTGCAGCGACAGCAAACCGACGACGTTATTCGCGTTCAGCGGCAATTCAGTGATGCGCTTGCGCTCGAACGAATTGCCGATGGTGGCGTCGCTCGTGTTGATAGCTGCCTCTGCGGCGGAAGTGACGTCTACAGTTTCAGACACCGCGCCAATTTCGAGTGGCACGTCCCTGACTGTCGGTGTATCGACGAGAGCCTGCACGCCTGAAGCGGAAGCGGTCTTAAATCCCTGTGCGGTCACTTCAATTCTGTATGTGCCTGGCGGGATAGCCGTGAAGACGTATTGACCGTCGTCGTTAGTTTGTTGAGTACGTGTAAAGTTTTTTGAAGGGTCGGTAAGTGTGACGGTCGCACCCTTCACGAGATTACCATTAGGGTCTTGAACCGTGCCGCGAACAGTGGTACCGCCTGCCTGTGCAAAACTGTTCGCAGCGCACAGTATTAAAACCAGAAATAGAGCTACAGAAAAACTTCCGAATCTGAGTTTACTCATAGCAAATCTCCCTGATTTCCGTTTTCTTGCTAAAGGCTTGAATCCGTTGAACAAAGGATCAACGGTGGACGGGTTGTGCCTTCAATTGGGGGAGACAAAGGCAACTGGCGAAGACGCAGTTATTGTTCCAATCTGCGCAATCCCACTCGACTGAGGAAAAGCGCAGCAATTATAGGCCAATTACTGGTCGCCATCAAAATAATTCCAAAAACCATTATCCGACATTGCGAATTTTGAATTGCAAAATTTTGGAATTCGAGCGCGGGAAAATGCATCGGCACATATTTCACAGATCTTCGTTAATAGATCTGTGTAATCTTCGGCCCGGGAATTAGTCGTATGGCAATCAACCCGATCGACATTCTGCTGGTGATTGTGATCCTGTTGAGCGTGCTCAATGGCTACCGGCGTGGGTTCGTGCATGGTGTGCTTGACCTCGCCGGCTGGGTGCTGAGTTTGATCGCGGGATTGCGTTACTACCAGCCGCTCGCGCAGTGGTTTGGCCCACGCATCGACGCGTGGTCCGAGGTGTGGGATCAGCCGATTGCTTTTGTGCTGATCGCAATATTCGCCGGCGTGCTGGTGCACGCAATTGGCTACGCGCTGTTGCGCCGGCTACCCGAAGACATTGATGAGCGGCAAACGAACCAGGTGTTTGGCGTTATTCCCGGTTTTGTGAATGGATTGATCATCGTTGCGATCCTCTCCGCACTGCTGCTCGCGATTCCGTTGAGTGAGGGTTTGAGCGAGCGTACACGCGATAGTGCGATCGTCAATCGACTCGCCGTTTATGCAGAGCGACTCGAGGGCCAGCTTCGGCCGGTGTTCGGTGAGGCGATTGCGCGTACGATGAACCTGCTGACGATTCGTCCCGATTCGGACGAAAGAGTCACACTTCCGTTCAAAGTCGAGAACCCGCGGCCTCGTCCTGATCTTGAAAAGCAGATGTTGGATCTCGTGAACCAGGAGAGACAAGCCGCGGGTCTGAATCCCCTCGCGCCCGATCCGGAGTTAACGCAAGTGGCGCGACAACATTCGACAGACATGTTTGCGCGTGGTTACTTCGCGCACGATACGCCGGAAGGATTGACGCCGTTTGATCGGATGAATAAGGCGGGTGTGCGTTTCCTCACGGCAGGTGAGAACCTTGCGCTCGCGCCGACTCTTCCTTTGGCACACACTGGCTTGATGAACTCTCCCGGCCATCGAGCAAACATCCTGCGTCCACAGTTCGGCCGAGTCGGGATCGGCGTCATGGACGGTGGCATGCGCGGACTGATGATCAGCCAGGAATTCAGAAATTAAATCCGCGCATTAAATCAGCGTTAACTCTTCTCTTTGGGCACAAGCTCGATGGATAGTTTTTGAACTCCGCGAATTACCGTAACCAGCACGCGCTTTCCGATCCGCTCATCAGTCAACAACCTGTGCAGATCGTCGATCCCGCGAATCGGCAACCCATCAAACTCAACCAAAAGATCACCCGCGAGCAGTCCAGCTTCTTTTGCCGCACTCGCCTCGCCGTTAGTCTCAAACGAAACCACGAGGACTCCAGTCTCGACCGGCAATTGATAGAACCGAACGATCCGTCGCGGTATCGGCACGTTCTGCCCCGCCAAACCGATGTAACTGCGGCTGATCTTCCCGTCGCGTATCAATCGTCCCGCGACAAATTTCGCGGTATCGATCGACGTCGCAAAGCAGATCCCCTGCGCCGGAAGAATCATGGCCGTGTTCACGCCGATCACTTCGCCGCGCGAGTTGACCAGCGGCCCGCCCGAATTTCCCGGATTCAATGCCGCGTCTGTCTGGATCACTCCGTCCATCAGCCGGCCCGATTGTGCTCGCAGCGAGCGTCCGAGCGCGCTCACCACACCGGCCGTCACCGTATACTGAAACCCGAAAGGATTTCCGATCGCGATCACGAGCTGGCCGACGCGAATCGAGTTTGAATCGCCGAGTTCGGCAGGCACGAGATTCGGCGCCGTGGTGCGAATCACCGCCAGATCCGTGTCCGGATCGTCGCCAATTAACTGTGCCTGAAAACGCCGTCCGTCCATGAGCGTGACGTCGATCTTCGACGCGCCATGGACAACGTGACTGTTCGTCAGAATGAACCCGTCGGGCGTAAACACGAACCCCGAGCCGGTGCCGCTAATTTCATTCGGTCCCTGCCCCCGTCGCTGACTTCGCCCGGGAACACCTGTTACCTGGATATAAACAACTGAGGGACTAACTTTCTCCGCGGCTTCGATAACCGCGCGTGAATAAGCGTCTAATAACCCTTCGTCTAAATCCTTGTCTGTATCTTTTTCTACTGCGTACTGCATTTATATTTCTGGTTCTCCTATAACTCCGAATTATAACCCACGGATGACACGGATTTGAAATACGGATTTATGCGTGTGATCCGTGGCACTTCTTATATTTCTTGCCGGAGCCGCACGGGCACGGATCGTTGCGTCCGGGCGGCGGTGTCTCGTATCTGACGGTCGGGTTCTTCAGCTCGTCACCCGTCACGAATCGCCATTCCCCGTTTTCACGTTCGAACAGGCTTCGTTCACGATGCCGCTGGTCTTCGCCACCCTGCGTAGTGAACTGCGCCTCGAACGACACGAACGCCTTGTTGTCGTTGACCTGTTTCGTCTCGATGATTTCCAGTCCACGCCACGTCGATGTTTCGGACCACTCGCGAATAAAGGAAAGATCGATTTCCTTGCGTGTACGTGAATGAGTCGAGGCAACGATAAAGTCGATGGCATGCGTCACAAAAGCCGAATACCGGGCGCGCATCAGTTCTTCAGCCGTCTCGCTTTCGCGCGCGCCTTTGATAATCGGTTCACAACACTCAGAAAATTGAACGCCCGACCCGCACGGGCAAATTTCGTTATTTTCAGTCATAGGCCCAGCTTACACACTGGTGATATGATGCGCCACAATCGGAGGCCCGGACCATGCTTACTACCCGAACTGGCCGACTCACAACACTGCTGGTCTTTATTTCCCTTGGACTCGTAACCGTCGTCGCACAAGAATCTGAACCGACTTACGAAGAGCGACTTGCAAGCGCAAAAAGCTTGTTGCGCCAGTTTCGCTATGACGAAGCGCTTAAAGGGTTCAGACGTGCAAACGAGATGCACGATAAAAAATCGGCTGAGTGTTATGCCTTGATGTCAGACGCGTATCTCAGTATGGAGGCGTACAAAAACGTTATCGCTGCGGCTGACAAGTCGATCGCGTTGGCTGGAGGTGACACGCAACTCCTGCTGGCGGCCTATAACAACAAGGGTCTGGCGCTTCTGGCCCAGGCAAATAAAAAAGATCAAACGAAGCTCGTGGCCGCGGAGGAAGCGTTTCGCGAAGCCCTGAAACTGAAAAATGCCCCTCCGGTGCTTCGCTACAATCTTGGTGTGGTCCTGCTGCAACTGTATCGCGACGTGGAAGGTGTGGCCGAGATTCAGCAGTACATGAAATTGCAGCCCAAAGGCAGCTATGTCGGGATTGCAAAAAAGCTGATCGAGAACCCGCGCCGCGCGCGTGAGAATTTTGCGCCCGATTTTTCGTTCACGACGGCGGACGGGGAGTACATCACGCTGGAAGATCTGAAGGGCAAGGTGGTGATGTTGGATTTCTGGGGAACGTGGTGTCCGCCGTGTGTCGCGTCAGTGCCGGAGCTTCGCAATTTGTACAGGCGCTATTCGAAAGAGCAATTTGTGTTGATCGGTATCAGCTCCGATTTCGATGAGGCAAAGTGGCGTGACTTCACTGGGAAGAACAGGATGCTCTGGCCCCAGTATCGCGATACCGATCGACGTATTCTGGAGGCGTTTAGTATCCGCGCGTTTCCTACGTACATCATTATCGATCACGAAGGAATTCTTCGCTTTCAAAGCACCGGCTTTGGCGCCGCGAATCTCGACGCCGCCGTCAAGAGACAAATAAGGGCCGCCAACCAGAGCGTTGACGCAAGGTAAATTTAATCAATATAGCCGCGGATTTACGCGGATGAACGCAGATCTGAAAAACAATTTCTTATTTTGATCCGCGTTTATCCGCGAAAATCCGCGGCCACATTTCTTCCGCTGCGTCGTTGCGCCGCTGCGGGAGAAGCTATTCGCTGAAAGTTAACTTACCGAGTTTGCCGCCAGCGCCGGCTCCCCAACCGAGCTGTTTGCCGCGCGCGAAACTAAAAGTATCAAAACCAGGACCATCGATCGGCTTCCACGTGCGACCATCGTCGAGCGAGTAGTCTCCACCTGATGGTCCAAGCGCGATCAGCGCCGGCGTTTTCATGCCGGGCACGTAAGCGACAACCGAGCGAAATCCTGTCAGACCCTTCACGAGCGTCCACGTAACACCCCCGTCACTCGTAACTGCGAGGTTATCGACAGCTTCCCCTTCTTTCTTGTAATCACCACCCGCGATCACGCCATGCTTCGCGTCGCGAAAAGCAATCGAGAAGATCCCGCTGGATGGTCCTGAGGCGAGTGGTGTATCGGCAACTTGCCACGTGCGACCGCCGTCAGTCGTGCGCAGCACTCGCGACTTCGCCGCCGCGCCCGTTCCGATCCATGCGTGTGACTTACCGAACACGGCGATGTTAGTGCCACTGGCTGCAAACGCGCCTTCATTCTCCTGCGCGGGCGGCAAGTTTGTTGTTGGCACCCGCGACCACGTGCGGCCGTCAGCGGTGGTGAGTATGTAAAACTGCTTGTCAACTGAATCACCGAACGCGATGCCATGATTCGCATCCCAGAACGACATCGCATCGAGGAATACCTTTTCGTCTTTGTTTCTGAATTGCACCTTCCAGGTCGTGCCGGCATCGGTGGTCTTGTAGATTCGTGAGGCTGGTCCATTGCCGATGCTCATGACGTATGCAGTTTGCGCGTCGATGGCGTCGATGTCGCGGAAGTCGAGCGCGTCAGGAGATACAATGAATTGTTGCCATGAGAGTCCACCATCCGCAGTCCGGAGTATCGTCGATCCGGCTCCACTGGCCCAAGCCACCTGCTCACTCACTGCGCTCACACCACGCAGTCGCTGACTAACGCCGCTCGTCTGCACAGTCCAACGCGGCGCGAGAATCATTAAGACAATTGAGAGACAAACGATTTTCAAAGCCCACCTCCGTCGTGATATCTATTACAGGTATGACCGATGCGTTGAAGAGATTTTATCGAACCGCGAAATCTAAAGTCACTCGTCCCGATCAGCAATCCGCAAATTTGACGAGGGATGCCGTTGTATGGGCCTACCGGCTATACCTCGATCGTGAACCGGAAAGCGATCGAGTCATCGACGAACACCTGCGCAAATGTGCATCGACCGAACAACTGCGCGCCAATTTCATCTATTCAACCGAGTTTCGCGACAAGAATCCTAACCTCCACGTACCGGTCCTTTCCGGCGATGAACCTGCGATGACTATTGAGGAGGTGAGTAATGAACAAGACCTGCAAAAGCTTTTCGATCATATTCAGTCAAACTGGGAAGAGCTTGGAAAAAGAGAACCGCACTGGTCCGTAGTCGTAGCGGACCAATACCAACAAGCCAATATTCAAGCCCACGAGAAGGAGTTTTATCAGACCGGCGAACAGCATGTGGCCCAGTTGTTCGGCAACCTCGAAAGAAATCATGTCGAGTATCGCGGATTCAGAACTTGTCTGGATTACGGGTGCGGAGTCGGGCGCATCACGCGCCATTTAGCGGACCGGTTTGAGAAGGTTCACGCCTACGATATCTCATTGCCTCATTTACAATGCGCAGAGGCTTACCTGACAAAAGAGAACGTCTCCAACGTCGCACTCAATCACCTCAAACGTGTATCAGACATTCAGAGTCTTCCAAAAGTTGACGTGAGTTACTCGATGATTGTGCTGCAACACAATCCACCGCCCGTAATTGCATTCATCATCGAAGCGTTGATTCGTTCACTCAATCCCGGCGGCGTCGCCTTTTTCCAGGTACCTACCTACCGCCGCGGCTACACTTTCTCTTTAACAGAATATTTGTCGGCGGACGCGGCGAAGGGTGGCATGGAGATGCACGTGTTACCACAAAGCAAAGTGTTCGAGATCGCGCAACGCGCCGGAGGACGTGTACTCGAAGTCATCGACGACACCTGGACCGGACTGCGAGTCAAAGAGGTGTCAAATACGTTTGTGATCCAGAAGGATTAAATCTACCCCTTGTAAATTCCGCGAATCCTGTCCAGAATACGCCCGCGCCGGTTCGAACCCCTTTCTCCTATGCTCGGGCAACTCCTCCTCCATTATCGTGTCGTCGAAAAGATCGGCGAGGGTGGACAGGGTACTGTTTACAAGGTCTTCGATACCACGCTTGATCGGCCCGCAGTCATAAAAGTCATTCCGCCGGATCTCACTGACAGCGCTTCCAACCTCGTTCGTTTCGAACGTGAAGCCAAGCTCGCGTCGTCGCTCGATCATCCAAACATCTGCACGATTTTCGGGCTGCATAAAGTCGGCGACGTTCAGTTTATCGCGATGCAGTTCGTCGAAGGGCGAAACGTGCGCGAGATTGTCGACGGTAAACCACTCGATTTACGCCGCGCGCTCTCGATCACGATTCAGGTGACTGACGCGCTCGCAGCAGCGCACAGCCGCGGCATCGTGCATCGCGATATCAAGGCGCGCAACGTGATGGTCACGCGCTCGGGCACGGTGAAAGTGCTCGACTTCGGTCTCGCAAAACTGATCGAGAGCCCACAGTCCGCGTCGAACGATCCGCAGCTCACGGAAATGGGCGTGCCTTACGGAACGTCGACCTACGCCGCACCCGAGCAGGCGCAAGGCTTGAAAGCCGATCATCGCGCTGACATTTTTTCCACGGGCGTGTTGCTTTACGAAATGCTCGCGGGCACGTGGCCGTTTCGCGGCAAGACTGCACTCGACGTACGTTACGCAGTCGTCTATCACAAGCCGAAACCGATTGTCGAAGCACGTGGCGAAGACTCCGCCGCTTTGCGTCGCATTCAGGAGATACTCGACAAAGCGCTCGCGAAGGCGCCACAGGATCGTTACCAAAAGATCGAAGACATGCGCGGCGATCTCGAGCAAGTGCTCCGTGAGATCGAACTCGATACCAGCGTTGGCAGAACGCTGACTGACGCTCCGGCGACCACAACAGTACCGAGGTTAGTCTCAGCAAACGTATTTTGGACCACGCCGCGCAAGATCACCGTTGCCGCTTTGGCGTTGCTCGTGATTGTCACACTTGCCCTCATAGCGTTTCGTCGCAATCAGCAAGCTGACGCAGATTCGACCATCAAATCGCTCGCCGTCTTACCGTTCGCCAACAGCGATCCCAATACCGAATATCTTTCAGACGGCATCACGGAAAGCTTGATCGATAGCCTTTCGAGAATGCCGAATCTCAAAGTGAAGTCGAGCAGCACCGTCTTTCACTACAAAGGACGGGAGACGGATCCGAAGAAAATCGGACGCGAGCTCGGTGTACACGCGTTGTTATCAGGAACCATTTCGCAAGTCGGCGATGATCTGTCGGTGAGTGTCGAATTGATCGACGTGCGCGACGATAGTCATATCTGGGGTGAGCGTTACGGTCGAAAAGTCTCGGAAGTGGTGGCGCTGCCGCAACAGATCTCACGCGACGTGTCGCAGAGACTGCGCTCGCGCACGGACAACATGGACCACGCGCAGTTGACGCGAAACTATTCACCCGATTCCGAAGCTTACCGTCTCTACTTGCAGGGCCGTTACAACTGGAACAAGCGAACGGTGCAGGGACTACAAAACGGCATCGAATACTTCGGCAAAGCAATCCAGCGCGATCAGGATTACGCGCTCGCTTATGCCGGACTCGCCGACTGTTACCTGTTACTCAACGTCTACAACGTCACGTCGGCTGACGACTCATACCCGAAAGCTGAGGCCGCTTCGCGAAAGGCGTTGTCGATCAATGAGAGTCTCGCTGAGGCGCACACCGCGCTCGGCTTTGTTACTTATCGTTATCACCTGAAGTGGGCCGAAGCAGAGGAACACTTCAAGAAAGCGATCGCGCTCAATCCAAACTACGCGACGGCGCACCAGTGGTACGCGAGTTATCTCGCGGCGAGTGGTAGATTGAACGAAGCAGTCGTCGAGGCGAAGACTGCGCACGACATCGAGCCGTTCTCACTCACGATCTACAGCGACTACATTCGCAGCCTGTATTATGCAGGACAGCTTGACGAAGCTCGCAAAGAGTCGCTAAAACTCATGGAAACCGATCCGAGCTTCGCGCGCGCGCATTACGAGCTCGGCCTCGTGCTTGAAGAAGCAGGCCAGCTTGATGAGGCAATCAATGAGTTCAAGCTTGGATTAAAAGCATTGCCTGACAACGTGGCGGCACTGACTGCGTTGGGCCATGCACAGGCGCGCGCCGGGAAACGAGCGGATGCGGAGAAGGCGATCGCGAGGCTCGAGGAGTTATCAAAGCGGCAGTACGTTTCGCCATTTCAAACTGCGGTAATTTATGCGGGGCTGGATGAGCGCAAGCTCGCGCTCGACTGGCTCGAGAAGTCGCGTGACGAGCGCTTCAACTGGTTGCCGTTCATTGCGGTCGATCCAGTGTTCAGGAATTTGCGTGCGGAGCCGCGGTTTGTAGAGTTAGCTAAAAGTCTGGGTTTGATCAAATAGACCACAAAGAGCACAAATAAGCCCACGAAAAAGGCACATAAACTTAAAAATGAATTTTTGTGTTTTTGTGCCTTTTGGCTGAAACAATCTTATGAATATTTCAAGAAGACAATTTCTTTCAAGTAGTGCGAAGTCGGCGGTGGCAGTGACGCTTTTGCACTCGTTCGTGCCGGCGCGTGCGTTGGCCCAGGCGGCGGCGGTGCAGCCTTTGTTCGCGCGGCTCGATGAATTCATCACGCGGCACATGCACGAGACGGGCGCGCCTGGAATGACGCTCGCTCTCGCAAACCGTGATGGCTTGATACGCGTTTCCACTTACGGTTACGCCGATACGAAAGCCGGTTTGCGGGTCGTGCCGGAGACGATGTTCGAGATCGGATCGATCTCGAAATCGTTCGTGGGTCTCACGTTGATGCAATTGCGCGACGAAGGAAAACTCGATCTCAACAAACCCATCGTCGAGTATCTGCCGTGGTTGAAGATCAACTCGAAGTTTGCGGCGATCACTACACATCACATCTTGACGCACTCGGCCGGACTACCCGGCGCACCGCTCCTGCTCGACGCGCTTCTCGGCGAGCTTTGGACCGCGTACGAGCCCGGCAAACGTTTTCTTTATTCAAACACCGGCTACAACATTCTCGGTTTCCTGATCGAAGCGATCGACAAGCGACCTTTTGCAGCAGCGATGCGCGCGCGAATGATCGAACCGCTCGGAATGTCTGCGAGCTCGCCGATCATCATCAACGATCTGCGCAAGTTGATGGCGATCGGTTACGAGCCGCTTCAGGAAGGCAAGCCGTTTCCGGTTAATGGTCCACTGGCCGAAGCGCAGTGGCTTGAAGTCGATATTGCCGCGGGAAGTGTCGCGTCGACACCGGCGGACATGGCGAAATACATGCGCATGCTGCTCAATCGCGGCGCGCTACCGAAGGGTCGCTTGATCTCTGAAGAGAGTTTTGCGTTGTTCACGAAGCCGTTGATCGACTCACCGTATCGTGGCGAACCCGCCGGGTATGGTTACGGATTGTGGGTGAGCGACATCGCTGGACACACGCGCTTGCGTCACACCGGCGGCATGGTTGCGTTCAGCTCGTCGATCGATGTTGATGTAACTGGGAACATCGGTGCGTTTGCGTCAGTCAATGCGAACCTGCGTGGTTATCGTCCGGTCGCAGTGACGAAGTACGCCGTCGAGCTCTTCAATGCGTCGACGGATAATAAGCCGCTGCCTGAGGCTCCTGCACCGCCGCCTTCGCCAACTGAAGTAAAGAACGCGGCTGATTATGTCGGCACTTACACGTCGCTCGATGGCAAAAAACTCGAGTTCGTGGCTGACGGAGCTAAGCTCGTTCTCGTATTTGGGAATCGCCGTATCGTGCTTGAGCGCTCCGGTGGCGATCGCTTTATCGTGAAGCATCCGGATCTGGATACGTATCTGCTGGGGTTCGTGCGCGAGAACCAGCAGGTGACGCAGGCGTATCACGGCGCGAACTGGTACCTCGGCGAGAAGTACACTGGTCCAAAGACGTTCGAGACGAAGAAAGAGTGGGAAGGTTTTGCTGGTCATTACAATAACGACAGTCCGTGGTACGGCGATACGCGTGTCGTGATGCGTAAGGGACAGCTCTTCATCGAAGGCGTGCAGCCGCTCGTGCCGCGTGGTGATGGGAAGTTTGGAATCGGTGATCCGGACGGCCCGGATTGGATGAGTTTCGAATCGATCGTCGACGGACGCGCGATGCGATTGAACTTCTCGGGGGTAATCTTCCGCCGCGTATTTACGCCTTAATCCGCGTTCATCCGCGTAAATCCGCGGCTTACATCAACAGTGACTCAACTCTATGCGCGTGGACCATCTCTTCACATGGGGACCACGCGAACACAGTGAACTTTCCGTCCTGCGATGCCACGAGCGCGAGCGCGTCGCGCTGATCGAAAACGAACTGTGCCGCCGAAAGATGCCTCGTCCCTCCGTGCTCAGTCGGTTGCACGACGATCGGCAGGTTCCCAACCACCGGCTCAGTTATCACCCACTTATCAACCGGCGGACAGCCTTCCTTGCGACGAATCTTCGCTCCAAACGCCAGCACGTCATACTGATCGTTGATCACAGTCGCACCATCAACCGCAGTCATTCCACCAATCGTATCGACAGCCCGGCGCAGCGCGCTTTCCCACGATCTACGATCCTCCTCGTCGACCTTCTGCCGCACGAGTGTAGAGAGCGCAGCGAACGCGGGCGCAACTGAATACAGAATGGGTTGCGCGATCGACTCACGCCACCGATCGCTCTCCGAAGGCACGACAAGCAACGTGCCACCATGCCCATGCGCGCGCATCGACGCGCTTAGCTGGACCAGAATATTCAACGAGTGTTGTGGTCCATTCGTCGCCGCAGCCGTGAACGCCAACAACGCTCGCAGCAGTTGTGGACAGTCAGGCAGGCTCGTGCCTTTCTCGTCGATCACTTTCACCTGCTCGCCTTTGAGCACGGCCACGTTCGCATACTTCCCAAATCCATCGAGTCGACGATGTTTGACGACAAGCAAACCCGGCTCAATATCTTCGAGCACAAAACAGAAACTCGGAATCGTCCGCGTTGTTCCCCAAACTCTCAACTCGTCGCCGTGATTCCAAACACCGAGGTGGATCTCCGGACGCTCGACGGCGGGTGCGAGTTTCATAAGCACGCCGGCAGTCAGCGGCAGTGGGTGCTCGAAGACCATCGGTTGTCCGGCTTGTTCCGGTGGCAAATAAGCGATGGAGATTTTGGGAAAACGACCTTCTTCCGGTCGAAAGCTGGCCCAGAAAGTCGCGTTGATGATCGCCGCGATCGAATCCGCATCAGGTTGAGGCGCCAATCCATCCTCGCCCATTCGCCGCGCTTCGGCGAAGTGGCGTGCGAAGAGTTCTTCAACGAGTGGCGCTGCGATATTCGCCGCCTGGTAAGTTGGTGTCATACTCATAAATACTACTTGCCCGTGAAGAGCGTGTTCTCGTCGACGAAACAAAGTCCGTTGCCCCACGGATCGTACGCGTAAAACGAGCGCTCGCCCCACGGCCGCCTGACGACCTCGCCCGCGCTCGCGCCGTGAACGTCCTCGGTCGACAAGCAATTCAACTCGCGCGCGCGTTCGTGCACGGCGTCGACGTCGCTGACGGAGAAATAGATGTGGTCGGGCAGTGGCTTTGGTTCGAGGCCGGTAATATTCTCGCCGGTCACGTCGACGAGGGCCAGAATCACTGGACCACAATCGATATAGTGTCGCGACCCGCGGGGAATTCGCCGTCCCCGATCGCCGAGCAGCTTGCCATAAAACTCTTCGGCCTTGTCGAGATTGTCTACTTGGAGAATGATCCGGTAAAGTGTGGGCGCCATTCTGGTTCCTTTCGTCGCGCTTTATCACAGATTACCGCAGGTGGGCGTTGCCTGAAAGTCAGGAGCAGAGCCAATGAAAAGATGCGTTGCTCGGATAACTCTGATAACTCTGATCGGAGTCTCACTAATCTTCACAATGTGGTCAGCTAACGGCAGTGCTAAAAGTCAACAGCCGGATCGGATTGTAGTCACAAAGCCCTGGCCGAGCGAGCCGGTAAAAATCGTCGCCGTTAAGACAACGCGGAAAGCGGACCTCGAGATAGGCAAAGCATTCGTCGAAGTTGATGACTGGCTCGAAGACTTCACCGTTACAGTCCTTAACGACTACGGAAAGACAGTGACTGCGATGACGATCTCGATGGTGTTCCGCCGAGAACCTGGCGACACCAGACCGCCACTTGCCTGGAATCTGCACTTTGGCCCTAGCCCGATTATGCGCGAGTATAAAGATCGGGATCCCAACAAGGTAATCAAAGTACACAACACCGCTGAACTCAGCCTCAGCCACGAAGATTACCTAATTCTCAAACATGACTTTGAAGAACTCGGTTACCCAACCATCAAGCGAGTCGAACTGGAAATCAGAGAAGTTGGATTTGAAGACGGTAGTATGTTCAACAGCGGCACGTTTTACTTACAGGATCCGGCCCATCCTGATGACCCAACGAAGAAAGTTAAGGCGCCCTGAGAGTGGTGACCTAATTTGAGATCTCTGCGATCCTCTGCGTATATCTGCGTTGAAATTGCCCTTTATGGGGAACGCAAAGCTACGCAGAGAGCTGCAGATATAGACCTCCAATGTACACCCCAAATTAAAAGGAGAGCCAATGACAAGATTCGTTGCTTGCGTAAGTCTGATAGCGCTGATCGGAGTCTTACTAATCTCTGCGATGTGGTCAGCTAACGGCACTGCTAAGAGTCAGCCGCCGGACCGGATTGTAGTCAAAAAACCCTGGCCGAACGAGCCGGTAAGAGTTGTCGCCGTTAAGACGAAGCGGCAAGCGAATCTCGAAATAGGCAAATCATTCATCGACGATGACGACTGGCTCGACGGTTTCACGGTCACCGTTCATAACGGCTACCACAAGACCGTCACGGCGATGACGGTCTCGATGGTCTTCAGCCGAGAACGCGGCGACACCAGGTCCCCACTTGCCTGGAATATGCATTTGGGCCCTAGCCCGATGACGCGTGAATATAAAGATCGAAATCCCAACCAGGTAATTAAGCGACATAACACCACCGAGCTAAGCCTCAGTGCTGAAGATTACTCGATTCTCAAACAGGACTTTGAAGGACTTGGTTACGCGAACGTCAATCGAGTGGAACTGGAAATCAAAGAGGTTGGATTCGAAGACGGCAGTATGCTCTACAGCGGAACGTTTTACTCGCAGGATCCGGCCTATCCTAACGATCCGACAAAGAAAATTAAGGTACCTGAACCGGCCGGCGCTCAAAACCGCCAGTTGAAGAAGCCATCGGACAGCAAGAAGACGGCTGGTGTTCTGTCGTTCCTACCCGCGACTTTTACGATGCCAGATCCTCCACTGACATTGGATCCAGACTGCCGCGCGCAAGAACCGCCAACAATGGTAACTTGTTCGCCGAGCGCTTTCTGTCAGATCGCACAGAATCAGGTAGCGCCTTTTCAAGTGGGACCGAATCAAATTGTCTTTCGATTTGAAAATTGCCAGGAGTGGGTAGACGATCATTGGCGCACTTGTACCTTTGTCAGGGACGTCAATAGATTTGCGTTCTGTGCATCCGAGATACCTTGCGGTGTGGCGCCGGACACTTGCGTTTTGAATACTGATTGTTGCGATGGGTACCGGTGTAACGGGGGCACATGCGTGTCGTTGATTTATGACCCCGACTCACCAATCCTCATAGACATTAATGGTGACGGTTTTTCTTTAACCGATGCTGCCGGCGGCGTAAATTTTGACATCGCCGCTACCGGGACACCCAAGAAACTTGCGTGGACATCCGCAGGCTCTGATGATGCCTGGCTCGCCCTGGACCGCAACGGCAATGGTGCGATTGATAATGGACAGGAACTGTTCGGAAACTCGACGCTGCAACCTCTGCCTCCCGCCGGTGAAGAGAAAAACGGCTTCCTGGCCCTGGCTGAATACGACAAACCGGCTAGTGGCGGCAACAATAATGGCGTGATTGACAATAGAGATCAGATCTTTTCGTCGTTGCGTCTCTGGCAAGATACAAATCACAACGGCATATCGGAGAGTTCTGAACTACATGCGCTGCCGGAACTCCGGCTAACAACAGTAGACCTAAAATACAAAGAATCGAACCGGACTGATGAATACGGCAACGACTTCCGCTATCGAGCCAAGGTTGAAGGTGAGCGTCGCACGCAAGTTAGTCGTTGGGCATGGGATGTTTTCCTGGTTACTGCCCCGTGATTCAGTAGAAGCTTGAGTAGAAAGACTGAGCAGTATGCGAAGGGTGTTGGTGATCGGTTCCGGGGGTTCGGGGAAGTCGACGGTTGCGGCTCAACTCGGTGAGTTACTCGAGCTGGAAGTGAATCATCTCGATAAGTTTTACTGGAGCGCTGGCTGGGTTGAGCCGCCGCTTGATGAGTGGATCAAGACAATCACAGAATTGATTGAGAGGGATTCGTGGGTAATTGACGGCAATTACTCGCGCACACTCGAGCTCAGACTCCGGAAATGCGACACGGTCGTGTTTTTGGACCTCCCGCGCGTGTTGTGCCTGTGGCGAATCGTGAAGCGCTACTTTCTTTATCGAAATGGAAACCGGCCTGATATTGCCGAAGGCTGTCCTGAGAAAATCGATTTCGAATTTGTCAGTTGGGTGTGGAATTATCCTCGTCGTTCAAGACCAAAGGTCATCAAGCTGCTGCGAGAACATGCCGGAGAGAAACAGATTTTCTGGCTACGTTCTCGTAATGAAGTGAAGAAGTTCCTGGCAAGCCACAAAAACGCGAAAAGGGAACAAATAAATGACTAAAGAACCCGAAACTGGTCTGAGCTTTGAGCGTGTCGTGTTTTTCAGCGATGCTGTTTTTGCCATCGTGATCACGTTGCTCGTGCTCGAGCTCAAGGTTCCACACCTCACCGAACACAACGAAGCTTCGGTGCAACGTGCGTTATTCGAGCTGATCCCAAATGTGCTGGGTTTTGTGATCAGCTTTCTGATCATCGGCCTGATGTGGGTCGAGCACCATCGCATCTTTCGCTACATCGATAATTACGATAGCGGTTTGCTGTGGCGCAATCTGCTGCTGTTGCTATGCGTTTCGTTCGTTCCGTTCCCGACAGCGCTGTTCAGTGAGAACTTCTGGAGTCGCACCGCCTTCATCCTCTACACTGCGAGTTTTGGTGGTGTCGCGACTGCGAAACTCCTGATCTGGCGTCACGCTGCGAAAGCGGGTTTGCTGAAGAAGGATGTTGGGCCAATGCTCGAACAACGGATCGCGCGGCGATCGATGGCGGTGCCGCTGGCGTGCGCGATCGCGATTGGTCTTTCGTTTATCAGTATCTTTATCGCGCCGCTTAGCTTTATGCTGATCCCATTGTTTGCGCGTGTGCTCGATCCGACTGCTAAAAAGAGTAAAGTGGGACCGGCCACCGAAGAGGTGGCGGCTTAAAATCAAGGAGTAAGGTTGAAAATGGAAACAGAGTTGTCTGCACAAATTCCCGTCAAACGTTTTAAGAAGGCGCTGCTCGCGTGTCTCGACGAGACGTTCTCGAATGTTCGCGGGATCTATCTCGATAAGGGCACCACGTTGTACGAAACACTCGATGGAGTTTCGGCTGAAGAAGCATCAGAGGCGATCTCGCCGAAGTCAGCGACGATTGCTGCGCAGGTCGAGCACGTTCGTTTCTACCTCGACGTTTTGGACGACTACATGCGCACTGGTGTCGATAAGACGAATAACTGGCGCGAGATCTGGGAAACCGTCAGCACGGTTACGCCCGATGAATGGGAAGACGTGAAGCGACGCTTACACGAGAGTCACGATCGTGTGATGGCGACGATCAACTCGTTCGAGAAGTGGGACGGCAAGTACGACATCGCCGGTTCGTTATCGATCCTCGTACACACTGCTTATCACCTCGGCGGAATTCGACTGGCGCTCGGCGCGATCAGGGGCAAGCACGCGTAAGATGGACCAGCAGACCTTCGCCCTGGCCGAGACACTCTGGAATTATCACCTGATGAAGCACGAGATCGCTTCTGCGGATGCGATCCTGGTGCTTTGCAGTCACGACGAGCGAGTAGCGGAACGGGCCGCGCAGTTATTTCATGAAGGCTGGGCGCCGCTCGTGATCTTTTCAGGCGGTCAGGGCTCGATTACCAGAACCCTCTGGAATGAACCGGAAGCGGAACGATTCGCGCGTATCGCTATCGACCTCGGTGTTCCGCGAGAAAGCATTCTGATCGAATCGCAATCGACGAACACTGGCGAGAACGTCGAGTTTACGAAGCGACTGCTGGCTGAGCGTGGCCTCGATCTGCAGAAGTTCATTCTCGTGCAGAAGCCTTACATGGAGCGACGCGCGTTCGCCACGTTTCGCAAGCTCTGGCCTGAGAAAGATCTGGTCGTCACGTCTCCGCAGGTTTCGTTTCGCGAGTACGTCGACACTTACGCTAACCGCGCCCTCTCGTCTGCCGATGTCGTCAGCATCATGGTCGGTGATTTACAACGGATCAGACTTTATCCAGCGTGTGGCTATCAAATCGCGCAGGAGATCCCCGACGAAGTGTGGATGGCGTTCGAAGAATTGGTACGGGCCGGATATGACAAGTACCTGGTTGGGCCACAAAAAGGCACAAAATGCACATAACGATCAATTAATTTTTTTGTGCTTTTTGTGCCTTTTGTGGCTATGATCCTCACATGTCAAAACTTTTGACCAACGAAGATTGGGATGTGCTGCTGCGAAGGATCAAGCAGGGCCGCTGCACGCCCTTTCTCGGCGCCGGCGCTTCTTACGGCGTGCTGCCTCTCGGTGGTGATATCGCCAAACAGTGGGCCGAGAAGTACGAATACCCGATGGAGGACCGCTCAAACTTGATCGCGGTCTCGCAATTCCTCGCACTGAAATATTCCGACTCAGTCTTTCCAAAGGATCTGATCGTTGAGATGTTTGAGGGAGCTGGAGAGCCGGACTTCAACGATCCGACCGAGCCGCATCGCGTGCTCGCAAACGTGAATCTTCCGGTGTATGTCACCACGAACTACGACGACTTCATGGTCAAAGCCCTCGCTCGTCATCATCGACAACCCAACCGGATTCTGTGCCAGTGGAACCGGGCCGTGAAAGATTACGTGAGAGACAATCCAACAATTCTCGAAAAGGATCCAACGTACAAACCGACAGTTGCGAATCCAGTCGTCTTTCACCTGCACGGTCACGTTCCCATCGCCGACTCGCTCGTCCTGACTGAAGATGATTACATGGATTTCCTGGTGAACATCTCCACCGATCCAAACCTCATTCCCGCGCCGATTGCACGCGCACTCACCGGCTCGTCGTTGCTGTTCATCGGTTATCGCATCACAGACTGGAACTTCCGCGTGCTCCTGCGAAGTTTCGATCGACTCGCAGAAAGCTCAGTCTCACGACTCAACGTCGCCGTCATGCGCGCGCCGTCAGGTGCTGACGATGTAAAAGAGAAGACGCAGGATTACTTGACGAAGTATTACGAGAACATTGACGTGCGCGTGTACTGGGGCACGGCGAGAGATTTCGTGAAAGAGCTTTGGGAGCGCTGGCAGCAGGCCGGCTACGCAAACTGATCGTGAGGTAACAATGCCCGTCAAGCGGATACAGGCCACCGATTGGGAAGTGCTCATGAAGCGGATCAAAGACGGGAGGTGTACGCCTTTTCTCGGCGCCGGTGTTTATTCGGAAGGTCCCTCGCTTCGCAGCGCTATCGCTAAAAAATGGGCCGATGAGTATAAGTATCCATTCGCTGATGGTGCTGATGTAGCGCGAGTCGCGCGTTTTCTCAACGTTGAATATGGCGACGCTGAATATGCTTCAGGCAAGTACGTCGAAGAGCTGAGCAAGCTGCCAACGCCGAACTTCGACGATCCAAACGAGCCTTACAACATACTCGCAAAGCTTCCGCTCCCGATCTACATCACGACAAATTTCGACGATATGATGGAGCGCGCGCTACTCAAAAATCAGCGCGACGTCAAACCGGATCTCTGCAAGTGGGTCAAGTCACTCGAGGATACGTCGCCGCTTGCCGAGCAAGGCTTTCAACCGAACGTCGCAAATCCGAGCGTCTTTCACTTATACGGATACACGCAAACGCAGCAGTCGATGGTCATGTCTGAAGACGACTATTTTCAGTTTCTGATCAATGTCTCGAAGGATCAGGAGTTGATCCCGAAACGCATTCAACAGGCGATTACCGGAACGTCTCTTTTGCTGCTGGGTTACAGTCTCGAAGACTGGGACTTCCGTATCCTGTTTCACTTCCTCGCCGGGTATCTGAAGAACAGCACCAGCAAGACGCATGTTGCCGTGCAACTCTCACCAAACGCGTCGACCGACGATCTAAAACAGCGGTCGCAGGCGTTCTTCGATAAATATTTCGAGTCAAAGAGTCCCGACATTCGCGTAAGCTGGGACACGACACAGGGATTTGTGGGCATGTTAAGAGACAGTTGGCAGAAGTCCGGCTATGCAACTTAACGTTCAGACAACACCTACGGCGGCAGTCGACGCGACTCCGATCGAGCCATACGTTGGACCACGCTCGTTTCGCAAAGACCAGCGCGAGTTCTTCTTTGGCCGCGACGAAGAATCGGATGAGCTCGTGTCGGTCATCACGGCGCACTCGGCTGTGCTCTTGTATTCGCAGTCAGGCGCCGGCAAAACGTCGCTGTTGAATGCCAAGCTGATTCCGAAGTTGGAAGAGGAAGAGACGTTCCACGTTCTGCCGCCAATGCGCGTGCAGGGTCTGCTTCCAGCCGATCTCAAGGTCGGAAAAAACACAAACATCTTCGTGTTGAATGCGCTCATAAGTGCCGGCGTCGACATAACGCGAGCGAACATGAACATGACTTTTCACGAGTTCGTCGCGCAGTGTGGCCAGTTCACGAATGAGTACGGCGAGCCTACGCCAATTGTCATGATCTTCGATCAGTTTGAAGAGCTCTTTACTTCCTATCCCGGGCGCTGGATGGATCGAGAGGATTTTTTCAGGCAGATCGGTGAAGCGCTGGAAGGGAATCCGAAAAAGGGACTCGCTGCTAATCCGCTGTTGCGTGTGATCTTTTGCATGCGTGAGGACTACATCGCTGAGCTCGATCCTTACCTGCCGTTGCTGCCTGAGAAACTGCGAACACGTTTTCGGCTGGAGCACTTGCGTGAGAAGAAGGCGTTGACCGCGATCACGAAACCGCTTGAAAAGACGAATCGTATTTACGCGCCCGGAGTCGCCGAACAACTCGTCAGAAATCTTTTGCGAATTCCGAATCAGAGTATGACCGGCACGCAGACGCTGGGAATTTACGTCGAGCCGGTGCAGTTACAAGTCGTCTGCCAGAGCTTGTGGGACGCTCTCACGCCGCAAGAAAACGTCATCACAGCCAAGCACCTGCAAAAGTATGGCGACGTGAGCCAGGCGTTATCCAACTTCTACGAGCGATCGATCAGGAGCGTCGCAAAAGAAACTGGTGTCAAAGAAGAAGCTCTGCGGCGCTGGTTTGGCGACACGCTGATCACGCCTGAAGCGACGCGCGCGCCCGTGAACAGGGGAAACGAAACGACTGGCGGCATGCCGAACGCCGCGATCGACAAGCTCGAAGCGATGCGGCTGATCAAGGGCGAATGGAAGGGAACGAATGTTCGCTGGTACGAGCTGGCGCACGATCGTTTCATCGAGCCGATTCGGAGATCGAATGAGAAGTGGCTCGCAAATCAATCACGTAACGAGCAGGTTCGACTTCGACTGGAAGCGAAAGCCTCGAAATGGCAGCCCGGTAACAAACTACTCGATGCCGAACAGTTACTCGAAGCGCAACGACTCGTCAGGCTGGGCGTTGCCAGTCCATCGCTCAGGGCTCTTGTCGATGCCAGTCGTGCAGGTGAACAAAGACGGCGCATCCGCTTGTTGGGACTCATCATTGCAGCTTGCGCAGTTGCGGCCGTGATCTTTCTCATCGTTGCGTTTTATGCGTGGCAAAAAAGCAAGGATGCTTCGGCTGCGGAAAACAAAGCGAAGTCGCGACTGCTGGCGTTGAAGGCGAGTATGTCGCTTGCCGCGGATCCGGAGTTGAGTGTGTTGCTCGCGAAGGAAGCGCTCGAAAAGTTTGCCGATACGAAAGAGGCAAGAGATGTGATTCGCGCCGGCTTGTTGTCGCTGTCGAATGTTGGTGGTGCATTAAGGGAGCATGGTGCGAAAGTCGCGCACGCGGAGTTTAGTCACGATGGTAAGTTCATCGTCACGCGCACGATGGACAACAAGGTGCGACTGTGGGATGCCGGCGCGAAGAAGGTCATTACGCAGTTGCAGGACGATGCGAACTCCGCCACCTTCAGTCCCGACGGCAAGTTGATTGCTGATGCCGGCACCGACGGCGTAGTAAGACTTTTCAACGGCACCACCGGAGCGCCGGTGCGCGAGCTTAAGGGACACACGGCGCCGGTGCATCGCGCTGTCTTCAGTCCGGATGGAAATTATCTCGTCAGCGTCAGCGACGACACCACGGTGCGCGTGTGGAAACCGTCAACGGGTGAAGCAGTCAAGGTTCTGAATGACCACATGGCGGCTGTTCACGAGGTCGTGTTTAGTCCTGATGGTCATCACTTCGCGACCGAAGCCTCCGACGTAAAAGCGATGATCTGGAGTCTTGATAGTGACACTGGAAAAGTGCTGACCGGGTTGACTGGCATAAAGGTGGCGCTCGCGTTTAGTCCTGATGGGAAGTTGCTCGCGACCGAAGGTGGTCCAGGCACGGAGCTCGGCGCTTTGCCTTCCGGCGAATACCCGGCGACTGTTTGGGACGTCGAAACTGGGAAGATGAAGTTTAGTCTCGGTGGTCACCAGGACGTTATTGCGAGTGTGAGTTTCAGTCCTGACGGCAATGCGATCGTGACCAGCAGTAGCGACAACACTGCGCGACTCTGGACGTCGGACGGTCAGCTCGTCAAAGAGTTGCGTGGTCATACGAGACCGTTGGCGTTAGCGATTTTCAGTCCTGACGGCAAGTTTGTGGTGACGGCGAGCGCTGACAACACTGTGCGTGTGTGGGATTCGCTGGACGGAAAACTGGTCACCGAGTTTCGTGGACATTCGCAGGCGGTGAACGAGGTTGCGTTTAGTGCCGACGGACAGTTCATCATCACAGCGGACGACGATCAAACCGCACGGCTGTGGCCATTTCATCCGGGCGAAGCGGGCACGAACTTAACGATCGAATCGTGGGAACACTCGGCTGCAGTGACGAGCATCGCTTGTAGTCCGAACGGCTCGGAAGTGGCCGCGACAACTCGCGACGGAAAGTTGTGGCTCGATGGCGTGGGCATGCAGCGTTCTATGCCGTTTAGTTATCTCGTTGATCGAAGCGCGAAGGTGGCGAATGCGAGGTTTAGTCCAGATGGACAGTCAATCGCAACCACGCGCGGTGCGAGCGGAGTGATCTACAACATCGAAGCGCTACGGAGGTTTGTGGATTCGCTGCGGTCCGAGTTTATCTACGAGAAGGCTGCAGCGCCGGAGAAGGAACGGAAGTCACTTGACCCCGAAGGTATCATTACGCTCAGCGGCCACACAGCGGATATTAATAGTGTTGCGTTTAGTCCGGACGGGCGATTGGTAGTGACGGCGAGTGCTGATGGGACGGCGCGAGTTTGGGATGCAGCGACGGGCGCGAGTCGCGGCGAGTTGCGTGGTCATAGTGGAAGTGTAAACAGTGCATCGTTCAGTCCTGATGGGAAGTTCATCGTTACGGCAGGCACCGATGCGACTGTGCGATTGTGGGATGCTAGTCGCTTTGAGCAGGTGCGGATGATCGGTGGCACGTATCCGAAGCCAGTTTTGAGTGCGGAGTACAGCCCGGATGGTCGGTTCATCGTGGCGGCGAGTGCTGAAGCAGCGTGGGTGTGCGATCCGAATCGAGGAGATGTGGTGAGGAAGTTGGAGGGTCACACAGGCCAGGTAAACAGTGCTTCATTCAGTCCGGATTCGCGATTGATCGTCACGGCTGGCGGGGACAACACGGCGCGTGTTTGGAACGCGCAGACCGGTGAAAGCATCGCGACATTGTTGGACCACAAAGGACCGGTTCTCAACGCGATGTTTAGCTCGGATGGGCGTTCGGTGTTTACAGCGAGCGAAGATTACGCGACGCGCATCTATCCACGTGAGGCGTTTGCGCCGTTTGACGAGTTGCGTGATTTAATACGTCAACGTGTGGCGCGCGAGCTTACGCCGAAGGAGCGGGAAGACTATTTGAAAGAACCGGAGAACTCATGAAAAGGGCTTTAGTTATCGTTTGTTTTCTGTTCGTTTCAACCGGAATGGGGCAGAAGCCCACGCCGTCGCCATCACCGTCGCCATCGCGCGGTGTTCCGACCATTCGAGTCTGGGTTGATACCGAATATGGTTACTATCACTGTCCCACCTCGAAGCTCTACGGCAAAACAAAACAAGGCGTCTACATGACCCAGAAACAAGCCCAGGACCGCGGCTACCGCCCCGCCTACGGCACCTTCTGCACCACTCCCCCCAAGGCGCCACAAAAAACCATAAAGAAGTTTTAGCCACAAAAAGGCACAAAAAGCACAAAAGTGATCGGGAGTAGGTACTTGTTGAAACAGCCTAACGCTTGCCGGGGCTTTTCCGTGACTTGCGCGGTCGCCCCGGCTTTCGATTCTTCACAGCGTCCAAATCTTTGGGATCAATCAGCCACGCACCGCCAATCTTTGAAGCTTTCAGACGCCCGCTATCAATTAGCGCCCGCACCCTACTAGCGTTCACGCCTAGTCTCTTCGCTGCCTCAGTCGTGCCGATGATCTTCATGGCCCACAATTATACCATCCGGCAAAAACTATAGCGGGCCTGCTAGAGATTCATTGACAAGTGAAGATCCCGCGCCTATAGTGACCGCACAAACGGAGCGGGCTGGCAAGTGCGTCAACACTCACCAGCCCTACACAGCCGAATCCTTTCCCGTTAAGAAAGAGGAATCGACCATGCAGGATAATGCTACCACGGACAATCAGGCACGACACCTCTCGATGGATCAAGAGGACTGGCAACTTGCCTTTGAACCTTACGAAGAACATCCCCGCGCGGCGCTCAGGCTCGGATTCAATCTTGCGATATTGAGAGCATATCTCGACGCGCAAACGATCAAATGCCGACACGCTATCGAGATTCTTGATCTAGCACTAGAGGGACTGTTCCCGCACACGGAATTCCACGATGTATCTTTCGGCCTCTTTATCAGGCTAACCGAGGGCAAACTAACCTTTGAAGAAGAGCAGATACTAAACGCGCTGGGCATCAAGTTCTGAATCGGGCGTTACCATGCCGAATCAGAACCTAGAAACCGTCGGTGATTTCGTGCGGCGCATCCGTACAGAGAAGAATATGTCTTGTGAGGATGTTTCCAAGCGAAGCGCGAGGAAAGAGCAGCGAATATCAGGAAGCTATATCAATCGCATCGAAAACAATCCGCACCTAAGGCCCTCAGTAGATCGCCTGAGAGCACTCGCTTACGGGCTCGGCATTCCCGTTGAAGAATTGCTTGCGCGGGCGGCTGGCCTTGTCCCTTCCGACAGTGATTCCAACGACGTTTTTCGTTTGGTAGCAAGATTCAGAGCGTTGTCGGCAGAGCGGAAAGATGATGTGTTAAGAATAGTCGATGCCTGGTATCAAAAAGACCAGACTTAATCTTGCTCCGCGCCGTAACTGAGCAAGAAAACTGAAAGCCCGGGACACCCAGATCCCGGCCTTTTGGTTTAGCAAAACTCAGTCTGCTAATCAAAGTTTTAGTAAACCAGCTTACACGTTATTCGCTTGGCAGAAGCCAAATACACTTCAATAGGATTATCCGGCGTAAGCGGGGGAGAATCCTGCCGATAACGGAATACGTTACTCTGTCCCGCCGGATCATTCATTCGCAGCATTGCTACACCTAGTTTTGCCGGATACGCCTGCGCCGTTCCAATCGGCCCTGAACATTCAATAATGAACCTAACCGGGGATACAGGTTGATTTGTTTGAATTACCAACTTTAAGGCATAAGGATATTCGTCCGACGACGACGGAATCGACTGCGTAGTCATGTGAAATTTCTGAACAAGGAAGTCCGGCTTATCTTGCTTAATGGTCGTATCGTTTAATCGTGTCTCTTTAGCGAGTTTCTCGTCACGCTTGCGATCCACATATCTAGAGGCTTCTATGCAAAACCAAAGACACCCAGCTACGGCAAGCGCAAAGAGGGGATATGTCCCCCAGTCTCCGTATCTAACAGCCACGTGAACTACCTTTGCGGCCGTGTAAAAACCTACGACTACAAAACACGCCTTAGCGACCCTGAAATCGTCAGAGCCACCCAAAGCTAGAACTCCGATGCCAATCCCGATAAGCAGCGTAACGACTGACGTGTACACGGCCACAGACAACAGGATATTTAGCATCGCTAGCGGCAGCCTCTACTTTCGGCAAGGGTAAGAGAGCGGAACTGGTATTACCGTACCGCTCTCTTACACTTTGCATCAAGTAGAAAATTACCATCTGGCCTATTCTATAGGCACAACCAAGTACGGCGGATTGTCAACAGATTCACGATACTCCAGACGCTTACCATCGCACGCCTTGATCGCGGCAACAACGCGCTCGCCATCATCTTTCTTGCGTGTGTTCCATCTGAATTCAAACTCATTCAAGTAGTTTGGCAAGTGCTTCTTGCTGACTGAATGAAACGTGCCCATCACGCCGCGTTTAAGTAGTGAGAACACGCCCCCGATGCAGTTCGAATGAATGTCAGTTCCGTAGTTGTAGAAACTCATTTGGCTTGATGTTTTCTAAAACATCTTCAAGGAGTGAACTGGCGGCCTCGATACGACTGATGTCATTTGTAGAGAGTTCGAGGATTGCGATTTGTCGTCCGGTGAGGTTTTGCTGGTAACGAATGTTTTGAACTCGCCCTCAGCTCGTTGCAGCAATTCGCCGTTCTTAATTCCGCCCCATCCTTGCCCTTGAACAGTGGAACAGGAATGACCGCGCAGGATCTTGTGCATGGGCCAGGGGACGCATTCGTCCAGCAGGATTCTCATGCGGCTGACGGAATCAAAGCCTGCTCAGAACGTTCCAATACCTGGCGTGCTAACTCGCGACTCACTGACGGAAAGCACTCAAGGAATTCTTCAAGTGAGTAATTGTTCTCAAGGTATTCAAAGAGTGTCTTGATTGGCACACGAGTACCCTTGAAAACAGGCGCGCCGCCCAAAATCTCGGGATCGATTGCGATGATATCACCGCTATACGTGCGCTTAGTTTAGTCTAAGTAGCCACAAAAAGGCACAAACCACATAAACAAATCAGAGGCCGCCAAATCAAAGGGCGCGCTTTAATTTGAGGTTATGTGCTTTTTGTGCCTTTTTGTGGCTAGTTTACAAATCTTCGGAGTTGGACGCTGATGGCGAAGCCGATGGCGATGAAGGTGGCGATGAGGGAGGCGAGGCCGGCGCTCATCAGGGGTAAGGGGACGCCGATAACTGGAGAGATTCCCAGGGCCATGCCGATGTTGATGAAGATTTGGAATGTCAGGCCGCCGACGAAGGCCATGATGAAGAGCATGCCCATGCGATCGGAGGCGCGACGCGCGCCCGTGATCAAACGTGAAAGCAGTATCACATAAGCCAACAGGACCATCACGCAGCCCGCGAAGCCCGTGTTCTCAGCCGTGACCGCGTAGATAAAATCGGTGTGTGGCTCAGGCAGAAATTTCAGTCCGCTCTGCGAGTACTCGACTGACGAGCGCGACCCGATTAGTCCACCCTCGCCAACGGTGAGAATCGATTGCCATGTGTGGTAACCGATACCGCGCCGGTCAGCATTCTCCGGATCGAGAATCACGTTGATACGTTCCTGCTGGTACGCCTTCACCGCGCCCGTCTTGATGCCCATCATGTATGCGGCGGGAATCAGGACGATAGCGAGAATTGCGCTCGCAATCACTAACCTCAATCTAATCGCCGACAAGAAAAGCACGACCGCGAGGATCGGCATGTACGTGAGCACCGAGCCGACATCGGGCTCGAGCAGTATCAACCCGATCGGCAACGCCAGAATCAGCCCACCGACAATCATCTCTTTGATCGTGAGGACCTCGATACGGTTCTTGCCGAAGTAGCGCGCGAGCATCATCGCTGTCGTGACCTTCACAAACTCCGACGGCTGAAACTGCCCGAGTCCACCCACTCTGATCCACGCGCGCTGCCCGTTGATCTTCAAGCCGATGCCGGGAAACAGCACGAGCACCAGCAGTACCAGTCCAAAGACGTAAAAAATAGGAGCGAGATTGAGCAGACGACGGTAATCGGTGAACGCGATCGCGAGCATCGCGACGAGCCCGAGCGAGAGCCCGATCAGTTGCTTGACCCAGTAAGTCTCCGTGGGCTGCGCATTGCGAATCTGGACCGTGCCAAACAGCACGATACCGATGGCGAGCAGCGCCAGGATCCAATCAAAGTCACGCCAACTGCGTTTGTGAATTATCGCAACCATTTACTACCGGTTGTTGACTGCGGTTTGCTGTCCGGCAGCGGTGACGGCTGCCGTTTTCTTCTTCTCTGGTGTTTCTTTCTTCTCAGGCGCTTCTTTCGCGATCTGTTGTTTCACCGCTCCCGGCGGCTCTTCGTGACGAGTCTTGCGATAGTAAGCATCGTAAACACCGCGAACTGCCGGCGCCGCGTTTGTTCCACCAAATCCCGAATTCTCGATCAGCGCCACCATCACGAGCTCCGGTTTGAAAGCCGGCGCGTACGAGACGAACCACGCGTGGTCCTTGTTCTTGCCGGTGTCCTTGCCGAGTCCGACGACCTGCGCCGTACCTGTCTTGCCTGCGATATCAAACCCATCCATCTTGATGCGCCCAGCCGTACCACCGGCATTCACGACCTGCCACATACCCTGGACCACCGTCTTATCGATCGCTTCCGGAATCGGAATTACTTTCGGATTTGGTCGCGACGGATCGAGCGGCTGAAATCCTACCGCTGGCTTGTAATCCGGCGTACCCGGACTGCCAAATGCTCTTACTTCCTTCAGCACGTGCGGGATGTACATGCGACCATCAACACTGACTGCTGCGATCGTTCGCAGCAAAGAGATCGGAGTGATGATGTCGTAGACCTGCCCGAATGACGCGTAGACAGTATCGATGTCGCGCCATTCAGGATCGCGCGGCTGCATCTTGCGTTTGAATTCGCGCGAAGGCGTGTAGTTCATGATCTCGTTTGGAAGATCGATACCCGTGCGCTTGTTGAGGTCAAACTCGTCCACCATCTGGACGATGCCGTCGATACCCATCTTCAATCCGAGCCGGTAGAAATAGCCGTCACAAGACTGCGTGATGGCCGTCTTGATGTCGGGCATGCCGTGCTGTTTCATACAACGTGTGAACTTGTTGCCGATCTGTATACCGCCGCCGCAAACAAGGTTCGAGTGTTCGAGTGTGATCGCGCCCTGTTTCAAGCCCGCGATGGCCATTGGGATCTTCCACGTGGATCCGGGCGGTTGGCGGCTCTGAATGGCGCGATTAATCAGTGGAGTTTCCGGGTCGTTCAAAAGTTTGACGTACTCGGCGCGTCCTTCTTTCGTCGTGATTCGTTGTGAAAAAAGATTCGGATCAAAAGTCGGGGCCGAAGCGAGCGCCAGGATCTCGCCATTGTTGGGATCAGCCGAGATGATTACGCCACGCTTCGTGACGGAATTCCTCAGTTGTTCTTCGGCGGCGAGTTGCAGATCGAGATCGATCGTGGTGACGAGATCGCGGCCCGGTATCGGAGCGATAGTGTCGATCTCATCCTGGATTCGTCCACGACTGTCTACTACAACTTCACGATAGCCGTCTTTGCCGCGCAGGTAATCGTCGTAGGTTTGCTCGATACCGCTCTGGCCGATGATGTCGCCGGGTTTCAGACCTTTGTCTTTATAAGATTGTTTCTGGAGTTGCTCCGGACTGATCTCACCGACGTAACCGACCACGTGCGCGAGGATGCCGTTGTCTGGATAGCGTCGTTGCGGTTGTTGCTCGACACGCAGTTCGGGAAACTCGAAGTTATGTGACTCGACCCACGCGATGTCGCCCGGCGAAGCGTTCTCCTTGACCTTGATCGACTCGAACGCCGGCATGGTTTTCACCATCTCGAAGTACTCGCGCAGGATGTCTTTGTCGACGTCGAGTCCCTGGGACAACGGGTCGATCAATGAGGTGAGATCCTTACCCTTAACGTCCTCGCGCGTGAGGATCACGTTGTAAGTCGGACGCGAATCGACGATCACACGGCCTTCGCGGTCGAAGATCATGCCACGCGGAGCGGGGATTGGAAGCCGGCGGCGGCGTTGGTTTACGGCAATCTCCGCGTAACGGTCACCTCTGACAACTTGCAGCACGTACAGCCGGACGCTGAGGAGTCCGAGCATCGCGATCACCAGTATCTGAATAAACCGCATGCGCCCGCGCAGGTTTTGAGATGTATCTTCGAATTTCATAAGAACCAGTTTAGATGCCACAAAGAAGCACAAATGCACTTCTACTTTTGTGCCTTTTTGTGGCTCATCTCCTCCGTAAAGGTCCGGTTGAGCGTCGTGCTACGCGGCGACGTGTGGCAAATTGTCGCCGTTGCGAGTTGCGCTCGGCTACAAGCGCGTCGAGTATGTAAAGAACAAGAGTGCCGACCACCGTCGTCGCGATTAGTCGATAAGACATCGTCTGCACAAACGGCGCGACCGGCGGATAGCCCATCACTCGATGCCAAAAAACGTAGATTGCGGAGTCGAGCAACGATCCGGCCGCGAGCACCGGAATCCGCAACAACGGGTTTTCAAGGTTTACGCGCGTCGCGGCGAAATAGATGATGTACGCCGTCAGCGTCTTTGAAAAGCCTCCCGCCCCGATTAATCCACCGCTTGCAGCGTCAACAATCAATCCGGCTAGTGTGCCGACTACCAGCGCCTTCCATGCGTCACGTTGCAAAGCGATGTAAACAACAACGACAAGAGGGAAGTCTATATAGGAGAGTTTTCCCCAAACCTCTCGCAGCAAAAGCTGGAGCAGGATTGAGACGGATAAAACTACCGCAATCTTAAGCTTCGACATAGAAGCGTTGCCAATTGAACCGCTTGAAAATTGCCACTCAAATCATCTCCTGGATTTGTCAGCGTTCTGCGGCGGAGTTTGTTCGGGCACAGAACGCGGCGGGGGGTGATAGAGGAGTACAGCGACTTCCTCAAGGTGATCAAGCTGTGCGCCGGGCCGAATAAGAATTTGATGGGCCGTTGTCGCCGTTCCGTTTTTAACATCGACAACAACCCCAACGTTGAGGCCTGGCGGATAAATTCCGTCCTGACCCGTTGTCATCACATAATCGTTAACTTCCACTTTCTCGAGTCCGGAAACGTACTTCATCTCGATCAATCCGACACCGAGATCCGCGCGTCCGCGAACAGAGCCGAGCGCACCTGATCCGAGCTGTCCTACAACTGCGCCTGCGCCGGCTTTCTCGTCTGTGATCAGCATGACCTGGGACGCCCACGGACCGACGGTAATGATGCGACCGACGATTCCTCCAGCCGTAACGACGGGCATGTTGACTTCGACTCCCGCGCTGCTGCCGCGATTGATCGTGATCGTGTTGAACCACACCGAAGGATCACGCGCGATCACGCGAGCGGGAATGTTCTTGATGTTCGTTTGCTCGTTCAGATTCAGCAGTGCTCTAAGACGTTCGGTTTCGGCGGCGGCCTGGCGGGCAGTGTGGAGCTCGGTTTCTACTTGCGACAAACGCTCTTTCAGTTGTTCGTTTTGCTGGGCAGTGCTGCGGAAATTCCAGATCTGCTGGAAAAAGCCGGTCGTCGCGCCGGTCGCTTTTGACGAAGCATTTTGCAGTGGCGAGGCGAAGGCTTGCGTCCAGATACGCAGCACCTTCTGGCCACCGTCGGCGTCTTTTGCGTCGACCGCCATGATGATGAGATTGGCGACAAGCAGCGAGACGAGCCAGATGGGGGCTCGTTGTCGAATCTCTTTTTGTGTGCGAACCGAAGCCACGTAAATCTCAGAGCCTATCCACAGATTACGCAGATTATATAGAACATTCTGTGTAATCCGTGGATGGTTTTAACTACATGCCGCTTACCATCGTGTTTTCCCACTTCACGCGCTTGAGGAGATCGAAGTCTGACAACATCTTGCCCGTGCCGAGCACCACTGACGCGAGTGGGTCGTCGGCCAGCGATACCGGCAACCCGGTCTCGATCGAAAGTCGTTTGTCGAGATTTTTCAGCAACGCGCCGCCGCCGGTCAGTACGATGCCACGCTCGACGATGTCTGCTGATAACTCCGGTGGTGTTCGTTCCAACGCCACGCGCACGGCGTTGATGATCGTTGAGATTGAGTCAGCCAATGATTCGCGAACTTCTTCGTCCGTGATCGTGATCGTTTTCGGAATTCCCTCGATCAGATTACGACCACGCACTTCGTACGAGAGCTGCTCATCCAACGGATACGCCGAGCCAAGCTCGATCTTGATCGCCTCGGCAGTTCGTTCACCGATCAGCAGGTTGTACTTCCGCTTGATGTACTGGATGATAGCCTCATCCATCTCGTTTCCGGCTACACGCACCGCGCGCGAGTAAACGATACCACTCAAACTGATCACTGCGATGTCAGTCGTACCGCCGCCGATATCGACGACCATGTTTCCGTGTGGCTCAGTGATCGGTAGACCAGCGCCGATCGCCGCGGCCATCGCTTCTTCGACGAGATAGACTTCCGAAGCTTTCGCTCGATATGCGGAGTCTTCAACCGCACGTCTCTCAACCTGCGTGATCTCCGACGGAATGCCGATGACGACGCGCGGGCTCACCCACGTCTTGCCATTGTGGGCCTTGCGAATAAAGTGTTGCAGCATCTTCTCCGTGACTTCGAAGTTAGCGATAACTCCGTCCTTCATCGGGCGAATGGCGACGATGTTTCCCGGCGTACGGCCCAACATATCTTTCGCGTCACGTCCAACAGCTTCAACCTGATTAGTAACTTTATTAATTGCGACAATAGAAGGTTCAGACACGACAATGCCGCGGCCTTTTGCATAAACGAGTGTATTCGCTGTCCCCAGATCGATAGCGAGGTCGCTCGAAAACAGACTAAAGATAGATTTGAACGCCATTTATGATTTATTCACTTCCCGCGGTTATAGAATGGAACTTCGGGTGGGAATTGGCGGTAAATGTCGCCCAAACACGTCCGAAATCCTAAGATACACCCTGAGCACATACCGCGTAAACGGGAAAATATACACGAGTTAGCCGCGGATTACACGGACGCTGGTTGATTGTCGCGGATATCCGTGTACTCAGGATTCTCTAAGTTGGCTGCGGCTCGCTTTGCGGGTTCCTTACTGGCCAGGTCAGCCGCGAAACGAACGCAGTTTTTGTTGGCGGCTTTCGCCTCATACATGGCGGTATCCGCACAGGCAATTAGTTGTTGGGGGGATGAAGCGTGTTTCGGAAAAGCCGCGACTCCGAAGCTCGCAGTTAACGAGAGTTGGAGACGCCGCCCACCGGTGAAATTGTGACGGATTATCTTCTGACGAATACGTTCAGCGACCTGACCTGCGAGTTCTGTTCCGGTGTCGGGAAGAACGATGACAAACTCGTCGCCGCCATAGCGTGCAACGGCATCAGTGTCGCGTATTGAAGAGAGAATGACTGCGGCCATTTCCATCAGCACGTGCGAGCCGACGAGATGACCGTGGTAGTCGTTGATCTGTTTGAAGTCGTCGAGATCGAGAAACAGTGCTGCCACGCTCGTCTGGTAACGACGCGCGCGCCGGATCTCGTTCAAGAGAAACTGGCGCAGGTAACGTGCGTTGTGAAGCTTGGTGAGATCGTCGGTTTGTGACAGGCGCTCGGCTTCGGCGATTCGGACAGCATTTGCGAGAGCTGAAGCGATTGGCAGCGAGAGTGAGTCGAGCAACTCGACGTCAGTCTTCTTGAAAGCGTGCGTGCCTCTGCCTTCACGAATGCCTTCGATAACGCCGAGTATCCGCTCACCACAGATCAAAGGAACCGCAACGACAAACTGCCCGCGTTCTTTTCGCTTGATGATTCCCATTCCCGCGGCGGCGCGTTTTGCAGCTTTGGTTTCAGAACCGATCGGCAGATCGGGTTCGAGTTGTGACCATTCGTCTTCCTGCCGCACGCCCTCTTCACCGGCTTTTTTGACCGCGATGGCTTCGAGTGTCGAGGTTTCGAAACCTTTTGATTCGGAAAACAGGTAGATGGCCCAGCGATCGGCTTTGATGAGACCCTGCAAACCCACGAGCGCCGTATTTGCCGCGCCGCTCTGGTCGCCGCTGAAGTGCAAAGACGAGACGATGTCGTACGCCGCACGCAGGTGACTGAATTTGATCTTCTTTGGCAACGGGGCTGAGCTCTCGTCAGCCGGCTGCTCGAACATGTCCGGAAGTTTCAGCTCGCCGGTTCCGCCATGAGCTTCAATCTCGCGCAGCAGCGCGGGAAGTTGTGCTGACTTATCTGCGATAGCAAGGAAACCGATGCGCTTGAGCGTTGCGCCGTCGAGACTGCGCAGATTGTGACTCTGATAACCGTTAGTTTGCCTTCGGCACGCGACGAGCGGAGCACCGGGCCAGAAAGCTTTCGCGTGATCGATCGCGGTGTGGAGCTCGACCATGTCAGCGCCCGGAACCACTTCATACAACACGGCGAGGGGCGGTGGTCCTTCGGAGTCGTGTACGCCCTCGCGTTTCTTTTGCTGGGCCAGCGCCTTTTCGACTTCCACTTCACGGAGGCCCTCGATCAGCGTCTTCACGCCGGCCGCGCGCAGAGCCTCGATCAACTCGTAGGCTGGCGCTTCATGAGCATCCGTTAGCAGTATGACGTGACTCGACATTAGGTCCAACTTAACTGTTGCTACGCCCTGCGCGTAGTAAAACTTTGTATTGACTGCTGTTGCCTCTCGAATCCTGGGCTTCGAGTATGAGCTCGCGTGTAGTTGCCGCGGCAGTGACCTGAATCTGAAATCCGCCATCAGCCGCCGCGATCGTTTCGCGACCACTGCATTTAATGGTCACGCCGGGATCAGCTTTGCCGCGAATCAGATAAATACTGCCGCCGAGGAGTTCACTGCTGAGATCTGAAACGTTGACTTGCGCGCTGCCGCGTGGCGTGACGACAAACTTCAGCGGATCGCTCCAGTCACTCGCCTGGCCGCTTGCGGCAGTTGCTCGCACGCGCCAGAAGTAAACGCCGGGACGCAAATCGCTCGCGCCGAACTCAGTCGCCACTAGCTGATCGCGCTCGATGACTTTTCCGTCCGTGACGAAGAAAGGTGAAGTCGCGACTTCGACGCGATAGTAAGCAGGCGTGCCTGACTGCGGACGCTGCCACTTCAACGCCACACTCGCGGCGCCATTCGAACCGACAAAAACCTGTTCGCGATCGTGTGGCCGGGCTAGTTGTGGAACGTCCAGGAGCCGCTGGGCGGGTGAAAGACGACCGGAGTTGTTAACCGAAACGTACTCGCCCCCAGTGATCGAAGTCTTTTCCCCATTGCGGTTGGTGGTCTCAATCGCACCAGTCGAGACGCGAATTTCTTCAGTGCCTTCAGGATTGACACCAAAGCTCGCGCTTGTCTGTTGGCCGACTGTGTTCTTGGTTTGAGGAGTTTCGACGACGTTTGTGGTGCCATCGACCTGTTGCTCCGTGCGGACAGACAACTGGCCGCTGTCGACTCTCACGTGCACGTTCGTCTTCTTGCCGTCGTCGGCGCGGGCGTTGTCACGCACGATGATGGTGCTGTTTGGCTTGATAAGGAGCGTCGAGCCGTCGGCGAGGGCGATGCGGGCGCGGCCGCTCGCCTGTGTTTGCACGGTGTCGCCGGGGTAGAGCTCGGTATCGGCGTTGGCCGGAATCATCTCGCGAGTGGCGGCGCGAATAACCCGCACGTCACCATCGAAAGAGACGAACCGCGCGCCGGCGGGTTGGTTCACGACGGCGACGTTCCGGAACGGGTTGCCGTACTTGTAGACGTAGACCGCGGCGCCCGCAGCGAGCCCGCAAAAGATGAATATGGCGATTACCAGATAGACGAAACGCTTCTGAATAATCCACCAATCATAGGCAAAACGACTGGTTTTATTCGCAACCATTGGCTAATCGACTTGGGGAAGGAACTAGGTGTGAGTCCGTATCGGGCAGCAACAACTACCGTTGAGGAATTTAGCACACGGATTACACGGATTGGAAGAAATTTTTTAAACGAATTTACACAGATTTTAAACTAGTTCCGAATTCGAGCGGCAAATCCGTCCAAAAATCAGTGTAAATCCGTGTTATCGAAGTCCGGAGGCAGGTCGACAGTTATCGTTCGCTCGCCCTCCGGTGAGACAACCAGCGACGCGACGACCGACCCGACCAGCACGAGAGCGACGAAAGCGAGCGAAATCTTTATTGGAATGTGGAAACCGACTGCCCCGACGAGCATTTTCAAGCCGATAAAGCTGAGAACGATTGCAAGCCCGAACCGCAGATAGCGAAACTTCTCCACCACGCCCGCCAGCAGAAAGTACATCGAGCGGAGCCCGAGAATCGCAAAGACATTCGACGTGTAAACAATGAACGTGTTGGTAGTGACCGCAAAAATCGCCGGAATCGAGTCGACTGCAAACACCAAATCAGTGACTTCGACGACCATCAGCACGAGCAAAAGGAGCGTTCCGGTCCGTTTCCCGTTTGCTTTGGTGAAAAATTTCTCCTCTTCGTAGTGGCGAGTGATCGGGAGAAACCGTGTAACCAACCGGACCAGTGGGTTTTTCTCCGGTTGGACATCGATCTCTTCCTGCCGAAACATCTTGATTCCTGTGTAAACGAGGAAGGCACCGAAGATGTAGATGATCCAGTGGAAGCGATTGATGAGCGCCGCGCCGACAAAGATCATCGTCAGACGCATAAAGAGTGCGCCCATCACACCCCAGAAGAGCACGCGGTGTTGAAACTTCGCCGGGACTTTGAAGTAAGAAAAGATCAGCAGGAAGACGAAGAGATTATCGACAGAGAGCGATAACTCGATTATGTAGCCGGTGAGAAACTCGAACCCGGGCTGCGAACCGAGATAGTAAAAGACTATACCGGCGAAGATCAGGGCCAGCATCACCCAGACGCCGCTCCAGATCCACGCTTCTCGATATTTAATTGTGTGAGCTTTGCGGTTGAAGAGCCCCAGATCGAGGCTCAGCATAGTGAAAATGAATAAACTGAATCCGATCCATAACCAGGTTGAGCCGCCAAGTGCGTCCATGAAGTGGATTAAAATAGCATCAGCACTGCATTCCGGCAAACCACCTCTGCGGCTCTCTGCGTATCTCTGCGTTCTCTGCGTTAAAGGGCTATTACAACGCAGAGGGCCGCAGAGATACACAGAGAGAGCCGCAGAGAAGAAAGGCTGAACTCTTACCCGTCGGCAGTTGCAGCCGCTCGCGTCTCTCACATACAATCCGCAGTTTCTGAAAGGTAACAACAATGCTCAAACAACTTGCCAAATGGGAACGAACCAGCAAATACATCGTCATAATATTTGCGGCCCTAATGGCTGTCAGCCTCGTGATTTTCTACGCCCCCGGTCGCAACTCCGCGAGTAATGTCGACCCAACCAGAAACACGGAAGTGGTGGCGAAAGTGGGTTCTGCCAGCATCACCATCGCTGACGTCGCGCGCGTCAGAGAAAACTACGCGCAGATGTTCGGCAACCGCATCAACCTGGCCCAGCTGGGCGGTAATAAGCGCTTCCTCGACGGCTTGATCAGCAAGCAAGTGATTTCTCAGGAAGCAGCGCGTCTCGGCCTCGGTGCCAGTGATGGCGAGCTCCGCGAAAAGATCCACAAACAGTTTTCCGATGCGGCAGGAACCTTTATCGGCTTCGACAGGTACAAAGAGTCCGTTACGGCGCGCTACGGCGACATCGAGAAGTTTGAGAATGATATGCGCGACGAGATCGCGCAGGAAAAACTTCGCGCGTTCGTGAGTGCCAGCGTCAACGTTTCCGATACTGAAGTCGAAGAAGAGTACAAACGTCGCAACACTTCGTTCGACGTGAGCTACGTGGCCCTGACGACCGACAAGCTCGCGACGAAGATTCAGCCAAGCGATGACGAGCTGCGTGCCTATTACGACAGTCATAAAACTGACTATCGCTATCTCGAGCCACAGCGAAAAGTCCGCTACATTTTTGTTGACACTGAAAAGGTCGGCTCGAAGCTGCAGATTCCCGAGGCGGATTTGAAAGCGGAGTTTGACCAACTCGCTCCGGAGTTCAAAGAAGCGGGCATTGAGATCCAGCAGATTCTTTTGAAAGTCGCGCGTAAGGATCTGGATGCACAGGTCGAACAGAAAGCGAAAGATCTCATCACTAAGTTGCGCGGCACGACGGGCCAGACCACCAAAGAAGCATTCGCCGAAGTCGCCAGAGGAAACTCAGAAGATCCCGCGACCGCCCGAAATGGCGGCATGCTCGAGAAGCCGTATAAGAAAAACGACAACAAAGTTAACGCCCTTTACGATCGAGCTGTTGACATGAAACCGGGAGAAGTCACCGACATCCCGATCCGTTACGGTGGAAACTGGTACATCCTCCGCCGGGGCGAGAGTGTTCCGAAGTCTTTCGAGCAGGCGAAGCCTGACATGCTCGTCTCTTTGCGCAACCGCAAAGCGTACGGCGAAGCGTTCAAGCTGGCCCAGCAGGCCCAGACGCGTTTACAGGAAACCAAGGATCCGCAAAAAGTCGCGCAGGAGCTGGCGGCTAAAGCCAACATGACGCCGGCGGAGATGGTGCGTGAAACTCCGTTTGTGAAACCCGGCGATGACGTGCCCGAGATCGGAGCCAATCAGCAGTTTGAGCAATCCATCGAATCATTGAACAATCCGAACGATGTCGGCACGGCGACGGGTGTCAAAGGCGGTTTTGCGATTCCGATGCTGCTTGAAAAGAAAGAGCCGCGTATTCCTGATTTCGATGAAGTGAAGACGAAGATCGCGGACGAGATCAAGAAGCAGCGTGCGAAGGATCAGTTGGAGCAGAAAGCAAAAGACCTCGTGGCCAGTTTGACTGGTGCAGACGGCATCAAGGCAGCCGGCGAGAAAGAAGGTTATGAAGCCGGCTCGGAAGAGTCGTTCAAACTCGGCTCATCGCTCGGCAAAGCAGGTACGTCTACAGCGCTCGACGATCTGATTTACAGTTTGAAACCAGGCGAGTTTAGCAAGACGCCGATCAAGGTTGATGACAAGTGGGTGATCGTCGGCGTCACGAAGAGATACGACGCTGACCCAACCGGACTTGCTGCACAACGCGATACGTTGAAGTCGTCGATGATGAGCGAACGCCAGGAACAGATTTTTGATGATTATGTTACCGGCGTTGAGCAGCGGATGAAGAAGGACGGCAAGATCGAGATTTACCCGAAGGTGTTAGCGCAATTGGAAGAGGAAGAACCGGAAGCCGCGCCGGGTCTCCCTCCAGGTTTGAATTTCCCAACTAAATAGATCCGCGTTCTAGTTACCAAGCAGTGGCCCAACCTCAGCCTGGGCCACGCTCGTTCTGATTTGCAGCTCGTTCGCTGCCGAAGAGATCTTCATATTCGACAACGCGCTCTTCGCCAGCACGCCTTTCGCTCCGGATAAACGTCCCACGAACATCGCGCCGAATATCTTCAATCCTTCAAGCGTGTCGCCAAAGTTCTTCGCGGCCTCGGCATTGACTGCGCGTGCGGCGAGGAACAACTGAAGATCGGTTTCCGTGGTGGCGACCGAGCCGTAAACCTGTCGCAGCGATCGCAAGTCAGCACCGATCGGAGCGTTGCCGATGTCGAGATTTGCCACGAGCTGTTCGGTGACATTGCTGCCGAATCCGATGACGGCGTTGGGATCGCGATTGGCGAGTGCGATCAAATCTGCATTCGTTCGTTTGCGCGAACGGCTCGCGTCGATCACGCTGCGCACGCCCGCGGGATCTCCGAGCGCGAGCGTGTTTGTGTCGAGTGGCGTTGCGGCGAGTTCACCGATTTTCACGTCGAATAGACCAAGTAGTTTTATGTTCTCCTCGAGTGTGAAGATGTAGATGGTCTTGTCGTGATATTTCTCTTCACGATACTTTCCGTTCGAAGCTACTCGACCGGCGGCAACCATAGCAGCGGCGCTGAACGTTCCATCTGCGAGTGCGACAGTTTGCACTTTGGTCACGCCTTCGGATGGATACGTGAAACGAACACCGAGCGCGACTTGATTAAACATGCGCGGATCGAGACCGGTGCGATCTTTGAAGCGGTCGAGGCTCGCGTTGACTTCGCTGAGCTTCGCGGGATTGCCGGCGAGTATGCGTGGCATCGCCTCGCTCAGGAGTTGCTTCACTTTCACCTGCGCCACCGCATCCGATTGCGGCAGTGAGGACATCAGCGTCGGAACTGCGGGCGCGGTGTTGCGATTACGCGTTTGCGCCGTGGCTTCGAATTGGAAAACGGCGATCAGAATAATCGCTGCGGTTAAAAGTCGTGTTTTCACTACAAACAGCCTTTCTGCGAAGATTTTGAGAGAGTTAGTTGATGCCCTTAATTCTCGTCGGGTTGTGCTGGCGCGATCAAGCGTTTCCGAAGCTCAAGAAAAGTGACCTTTTTATAACCTTCCGGGATTGTAAAAAGACTCTTATCCACCTCGAGCTTTATCTCCGAAATCTCCATCGTCACATGTGTGCCGTTAGATTTCGTCTCGGATTTGATGGGCATTTGCAACGCTTCGTCAATCCACATCAACGTCTCACTCTGGCTGACGTTCGGTGCCGTCGAACTGTTAACAACGATGCGATATTTGTTTGTATTGCGACCAGCAATCACCTCGTTCCCCAGCTTCTGATAACTCGTGGTGCCCGCATCGGTATGTAGCAAGGCGTCAGGAGACGACTCCAATCCCTCGTCATTCGGATCCGCGGAAATCTGGCTTTGATCCGTGACATCCGCGTACAGCTTTTCATCCGTCAGCAACACAAACTTACCGTCTGGGACGTCGAGGTAGACGATGGTCCTCAAGCCGCTGGTTGATTCATGCCGGCGCAATTCGCCGTTACGCGCAACGGATGTTTTAGTTACGAGAGTTTGGCCTTCCGCATTGACGGCCGTAATAGTGCGGACCGCGCGGTAACGCTCCGGCTCTTTCGTTTGAAACGGTGGAGTTGACGAGACGACTGTGTCCGTTGAAGGGGTTGCATTCGTGAGGGATTCGTTTTGCGAGCGACAGCCAAAGACGACGAGCAGGACCACACAAACTGCGACGAGCCGCAGAATGATCATACTCGCTCCAGCAAAAGCGCGAGTCCCATCCCGCCGCTGACGCAGAGCGTTGCGAGTCCAAACCTCGCTTCTCGCTTTTGCATCTCGTAAAGCAGCGTCGTCGTGATGCGAACACCGGTGCAACCGATGGGATGGCCCAACGCAATCGCGCCGCCGTTGACGTTCAAACGATCGGCAGCGAAGCCGAGCTCGCGATCGCACGCGATCACCTGCGCGGCGAAAGCTTCATTCAACTCGATGAGATCGATATCAGAAAGCGCGAGATTCTGTCGTTCCAGCAGCGCGCGCACAGCGGGCACAGGACCAATGCCCATGATCTCCGGATCGACTCCGGTGATCTCGTAATCAACGATCCGCGCCTGCGGCGTCGATCCGAATCGTTTAATTCCTTCCTCGCTCAACACGACAACCGCTGCCGCGCCGTCAGTGATACCTGATGAGTTACCGGCTGTGACCGTACCGTCTTTGTAAAAGACAGGCGACAGCTTCGCGAGATCTGCGAGCGTGGTCCCGGCGCGGCAATGTTCGTCTTTCGCGAAGCTCGTAGTCTCGCCTTTCTTGCCGCTGATCTCGAGAGTCATCACTTCGTCGTTAAATTTTCCCGACGCGATAGCTGCTTCCGCTTTCTGTTGCGACGCACCCGCGAACTCGTCCTGTTCCTCGCGCGAGATCTCATACTGGCGCGCAAGCTTCTCAGCCGTTTGGCCCATCAGCAGTCCTGAAAGTGGATCACTGAAGCCGTCGCGATACATGCCGTCGACGAGTTGCATGTTGCCCAGACGTGCGCCCCAACGAGCACCCTCGGCGAAGTAAGGCACGCGCGACATGCTTTCTGTGCCGCCTGCGAGAACCGCGTCGGCGCGTCCGAGCATGATCTCCTGGGCCGCGAGAATGATTGCTTTAAGTCCCGAGCCGCACGCTTGGTTGATGGTGGCGGCGGGGACGGTTTGCGGGACGCCCGCGCGAAAAGTGATCTGTCGCGCGACGTTTGGACCACTGCCGGCCTGACGTGCGCAACCCCAGATTGAGTCGGTGATTTGATCGGCTGCGACACCCGCGCGACGCAGGCTTTCCTTTGCGACAGCGACGCCGAGATCCGCTGCGGTCAACGATGCGAGGGTGCCGCCAAACTTGCCGATGGGTGTTCTGACTGCTCCAGCGAGATAAATGTTCTTCATAATTCAGTTGACCAAAAATGTAGCACAAGGTAGAAGTAGGCCACAAAAAGGCACAAATTAGGTACCTCACGTATGCTTCGAAGCCTCACAACGCCGGCACAAGTTGAATCTGCGCACCATGAGATTCTCGCGCTTTTGCGGGAGTATGCGGAGTGGCTGTTTGTGTGTGAGGGCGTGAGTCAGTCGCTGCGCCGCGATGAGATTGAGGTTGCGATGGAGCGCGGTCGGCTGCTGCTTTCGTGTTGGACTGAGAAGGGAACGAGACTATGGCGCGTCGTTGCGTGGGACTGGAATGGGCAGGTACTCGAGTTGGAATTGTCCGCCCGAATGCGGATTCAGTTGATCCCACGTACGTCCGCGAAGGCGATCACGGCGACCATCCGCGCAGCGCGTCAAATGCGTTGCGAGCGGCTGGCCCAGCTAGCTGCGGCTTTGAAATTCGGAAGTGTTGTCGAACGGATGTCGTTGAGTCGTGGAACAAAGCCGGGCCAGCCGGGTCGCTACGCGCAAGTTCTTTTGAAAACGAGACGTGAGCGAATCGCTGTTGTTGGTCCAGTTGTGTCGAGTGCGCCTGCGGTAGTCGATGCGTTTCTGTCGTCGTCGTTGCTGTGGTTTCGTCGCAAGTCTGTTGGGCAGCTCTGGTTGATCGTCTCGCCCGAACTGCTTAAGCCGCTGCTATATCGTATTGCGCTGTTGCGCCCGGGCCTGAAAGAGATCATCAGCGTGTTCACCGTTGATGACGATCTAACGTTATTGACCGAGGCGCCTTCTGCTGAGAAAGAGGATCTGTGGCGAAAGAGGCTTGCCCGATTCCCGCCTGTGGCAGCGTCGACTGCGAGCGAGCTTAGTCTCGCAATCGTTGCTCAAGCGCCTGAGGCAATCGACATCGTGCATTCGCGTCATGGTGAGACGCTGCGATACTTCGGTCTTCCGTTCGCACGCGTGCGTTCGCTGCTCGGACGTGAAAAGGTCTGGTTCGGCATCAACCGTTCTCATCGCCACTTGCTCGATGAATCAACGAGCAACGACTGGCATAACCTGCTTAACGACTTGCGTGAACATCGATCGGCTTCAGCATTCGATCATCGGCATGCGTTTTATCGCGCTGCGCCGGAAGCGTGGCTCGAGTCGTTGCTGCGTCGTGACATAACCAAACTCGATCCGGGTTTAATCATTGCGCCACTGCACGCACAGTTTCGGACCGCACGCGGCGCGAAACTCGGCATTAGACCGATCGATTTGCTGGCACTGCGACAGGACGGGCGACTGGTTGTGATCGAATTGAAAGTCTCAGAAGACCGCGAGCACGTGTTGCAGGGAGCCGATTACTGGCGGCGTGTCGAAGCCCATCGCCGCCGCGGCCACATCGCGCGCGCGAAGCTCTTCGGTGCACGAACGATCAGAGACGAGGCGCCGCTCGTCTACCTCGTCGCGCCGACCTTACGCGTCCATCCTTCGTTTGAAACACTGGCCCAGTGCATCTCGTCCGATATCGAAATCTATCGCTTCGACATCAACGAAGACTGGCGCACCGGCGTCCGCGTCATGCGCCGCGAAAGAGTTAATTAGCCACAAAAAAGCACAAAAGCCATCCACAGATTACGCAGATTGTTTAAGGAAAATCCGTGTAATCTGTGGATGGCTTTGTGCCTTTAATGCTTGACGAAGATGCTGTCGGGCTCGTTGCTGGGTGGTGGTGGAGTAACTTTCGCTGTGGCCGGCGTGGTCATGTGTGAGAGAGTATCGTCCTTCGAATAGATACCTGAGACGCGCATCTTGAACTCATCCGGGTTCGTCGCGTTGTGTAGCGCTTCTTCCTGCGTGATGAGACCTGCGTGAAGTAAATGAAACAACGACTGATCAAACGTCTGCATGCCGTATTGCGAAGTGCCGGCAGCAATCGCCTCGCGAATCAGATACGTCTTCTCTTCGTTGATGATGTGATCGCGAATGAACGCCGTCGAGACGAGCACTTCGATCGCCGGCACACGTCCTGCGCCCTTTGCTGCACGCACGAGTCGCATCGAGATCACCGCTTTCAAAATCCCCGCGAGCTGGATACGCACGGACTTCTGCTGGTGCGCAGGAAACGACGAGACGATACGCGTGATCGTTTCGGTGGCGTCGAGTGTGTGGAGCGTCGAAAGAACGAGGTGTCCGGTTTCGGCGGCAGTTAGCGCCGTCTCGATCGTTTCGTGGTCACGCATTTCACCGACGAGTATCACGTCCGGATCCTGTCGCAAAGCACCGCGCAATGCTTCAGCAAACGAACGCGTATCCACGTCAACTTCGCGCTGCGTTACAAATGACTGCTTATCGCGATGCAGAAACTCGATCGGATCTTCGATCGTGACGATATGTCCACTGCGCGTCGAGTTGATGCAATCGATCATCGATGCGAGTGTGGTTGATTTGCCCGAGCCCGTCGCGCCGGTGACGAGGATTAGTCCACGTCGCTCTTCGGCGATCTTTTCGATCACAGGCGGCAGACCGAGCTGTGCGACAGATTTATTGTGATCCGGAATGACGCGCAGCACGATACTGACCGTGCCGCGTTGCTGAAAGATGTTTGCCCGGAAGCGTCCCAGGCCGGAGACGCCGTAACCGATATCGACTTCCGAGACTTCCTTGAATCGCTGTTTCTGCCGGTTCGACATCATCGAGAAGGCCATGTCGAGCGTGTCTTCCGGCTTCAAACGCGGCGCATTTTCGACGGGGTGGAGCTCGCCGCCGATACGCATCACGGGAAATGCCCCCACCTTCAGGTGGAGGTCAGAGGCGTTATGACTGCACGCAACACGAAGTAAATCGTCGATCTTTAGGGCCATGAATATCCTGAAACTTAACCTTTGTGGGATTTCTAAAGGTTTTAGGTGGGCTAGCGCGAGATGTCGCGCTTGGGCCTTTTGAATATAGCTTGACGGTGTGAGGTCCGTCAATAAATCTGTTTTCTCTGCGTAAACTCTGCGTCCTCTGCGTCTCTGCGGTAAACAGAACTGGTTAACCGCAGAGGCGCAGAGGACGCAGAGACTACGCAGAGGATTACTTCACCGTAATCACGGCCGTATCGGCTTCGAGGGCGGCGGTCGAGAAGCCGTTGTTATCGGCTGCTGCGGCCTTGCCCGAGTTGACGTAAGTTAACCAGTTGCCGGGTGCGGTTCGCTCGCCCTTGGTGATGTCGAAGAAGGCTTTCTGGATCTTCGCCGTGATCGGACCACGACCGCCGCTGCCGACCGAGATACGGTCGACTGAACGAATCGGCGTGACTTCTGCTGCCGTGCCGGAGAAGAAGAGCTCGTCGGCGACGTAGAGTGCCGCGCGCTGGATCGTCCGCTCTTTAACGGTGATACCGAGCTCCTGGCAGATCTGAATCACGCTATCTCGTGTAATACCCGGAAGAATCGACGATGAAAGTGGCGGCGTCAAAACGATGTCGCCGGTGACGAGGAAGATATTCTCACCCGAGCCTTCTGAGACGTAGCCGCGATCGTCGAGTGCGATGCCTTCCGCGAATCCGTTCAGCAGCGCTTCCATCTTGATTAGCTGCGAGTTCATGTAGTTGGCGCCGCTCTTTGCCATCGCCGGCATCGAGTTCGCAGTCAGCCTGTTCCAGGTAGAAACCTGAACGTCAACGCCCTGCTCGATTGCTTCGTCGCCGAGATACTTGCCCCAGTCCCACGCACCGATGTAGCACGCGAGCGGGTTCGGAAACGGATTGACGCCAAACGCCGGATGTTCTTCATCAAGACTGCGAAACAGTATGGGCCGGATGTAGCACTGATCCATCTGGCTGCGCTTAACGATCTCAATCGACGCGTCGCACAACTGCTCGAGCGTCCATGGGTGGTCCATGCGATAAATTTTTGCGGAATTAAGAAGACGCTGTATGTGTTCGCGCAGGCGGAAAATTGCTGGTCCCTGTTTGGTGGAGTAACATCTGATGCCTTCGAAAATACTGGACCCATAGTGCAACACGTGTGACATCACGTGTACCCGCGCGTCGTTCCATTTTATAAACTCGCCATCGTGCCAAATAACGTCGCAGATCCGTGGTGTTTTAACGTCCTTAATTTTGCCGTCTTTTGCAAACATTTTTGTTTTACTCCTTCAGGAATTACTGAGATCGAGGGGTAAGGCCCTCGTCTTCGCCGCGCAGTTACACACTTCGAAACAAATAGATACTTCTCGACATGCGCTAAGTGGGTTAATCAACAAGGCACAATACAGTAGATTTGAGCCGCTTGGCAAGAACGCTTGCCTGCTGTAAACATGCTTGCGTAACATGAAACTTGCGACACCTTAATTTAGAGATTACTAATCCGTGGGCTTACCCAAAAACCGTTCAAAAACTCTCACAATTACTGTCGTATTTACTATTCTGCACTCAGTATTTATTCCCGGCTGTACGCTTAAAAACATGAATCACGAAAACCAGAACACTGCTGTGGCGGAAACGTCTGCCACGGACCCGCTTTCAATCCACCAAAAGGCCATCGCGGTGGACATGCACGTCGATACGGCGCAGCGATTGCTCGACGAGCACGTCGATATCGAGCAGCAGCTCAGCGACGGCCACTTCGACGCGGTGCGCGCGAAAGCCGGCGGGCTCGATGCGCAGTTTTTCTCGATCTGGGTCGAGCCGCAGTTGTTTGGCGGCGGTGGCGCGAAGTGCGTGAAGCGAGCTGACGATCAGATTGCGGCAGTGCGCGCCCTTGCGGAGCAACATCCCGAGACGTGGGTGCTGGCGACTTCCGCTGCTGACATCCGGCGTGCGGCGAGTGAGGGAAAAATCGCGGCGTTGATGGGGCTTGAAGGTGGTTATGCGATCGATGAGCGGATCGAGAATGTGAAGCGCTACTACGATCTGGGGGTGCGATACATGTCGCCGGCGTGGAGCGTGAGTACGAGTTGGGCGGGATCGTCCGGCGACGATGTTGGTGCGACGCGCGGGCTAAATGAGTTTGGGAAAGATGTCGTGCGCGAGATGAATCGTCTGGGAATGATGATCGATGTTTCACACGTTTCCGACCCGACTTTTTGGGACATCGTGCAGACGTCTACGGCGCCGGTTGTCGCGACACATTCTGCGTGCAGGGCCATTGCGGACGTACCGCGAAATTTAACTGACGACATGATTCGCGCCCTAGCGAAGACTGGGGGCGTTGTTAACGTGATCTTTTATCCAGAGCATCTCGAGCCGGGTTGGAGTCAGAAGAAGAAGCAGGTCGATGCTGAGATCGCGACGATGGTCCAGGATGCATCGGCGGCTGAGCCTGGTGATGCAGTTCATAAGAAGCTTGCGCGCGATCGTGTGCGGCAACGTGAGTACGTGCGACGATTACCGCCGGTGAAAGTCGCGCGCATTGTGGACCACATCGATCACATCGTGAAACTCGTCGGTGTGGATCACGTCGGTATCGGATCTGATTTTGATGGCGTGCAGATCACGACCGCCGATCTCGCGACCGTGGCTGACTTGCCGAACCTGACGAAGGAGCTCTTGCGTCGCGGGTATAGCGAGAGTGATGTGAGTAAGATACTCGGCGGGAACATGTTGAGAGTGATGGAAAAGTTGAGCCACTAAAAGGCACCAAAAACAAATGCCCAAGATTGGTTTTCATGCTCCTATTAAAGGTGGCGTTCACAACGCGTTGATCGTTGCGAAGGACACGGGTTGCGACACGGTGCAGCTCTTCTCGCGTAATCCGCGTGGCTGGATGGCAAAGCCGCTGACCGCCGAAGACGTTCGTCTTTTTAAAAAGACACGCAAGCAGACAAAGATCTCGCCAGTACTGATCCACTGCAATTACCTCGTGAACCTCGCCGCCGTGGATGACGTGTTTTTGCAAAAGTCGCGCGCGTCGTTTCGCGAGGAAGTCGAGCGCGCGCTGCTTTTGGGAGTTGATTATCTCGTCGTGCATCCGGGAAGCGCGCGTGGTGCGTGTGAAGCGGACGGCCTCGGATTGTGTGCGGCGAGTTTGCTGATCGCGTGCAAAGGTTTGAGGTTTGGCAAACTCAAAATCCTTCTCGAAAACACTGCCGGACAAGGCGATTGTATCGGCCATCGTTTCGAGCACCTTCAGGAACTCATGCGCGCTTGTCCGAAACTCCCGCTCGGAGTTTGTCTCGACACTGCGCACGCCTTCACAGCCGGCTACGACATTCGTGAAGAAGACGGTCTTCAAGCGTTGATGCAACGAGTGCAAAAGACAGTGAAGACTAAAAACGTCCACGCGATTCATTTCAACGATTCGCGCGCCGCGTACAATTCGCGTGTCGATCGCCACTGGCACATCGGCGAAGGCCACATCGGCGCCGACGCCCTGCGTCGCGTCGCCCGACACCCAAAACTGAAACACGCCGCGTTCATCCTCGAAACCCCGTACGACGACCCCCGCGCCGATCTAAAGAATCTCGAGATGCTCCGATCATTTGTTGAGCCACAAAAAGGCACAAAAAGCACAAAACAGAAAACCTAACAAGAATCATTTTGTGCTTCTTTGTGGCTTAAGTTAGAATCCGTGCCTAATGTTTTCGCGCATGCATTCAACTAACCTCGTCCTAACTGTGCCGCTTCTGCGCCGCGCATAAGCGCGTGTTCGAGCGGAGCGGCGATTCCAACTCAAATCAATAAAATTTTCCAAACGAAGCTGTAATAAGGCTTTGTGCGGTTTGCTGAAACGTGTTACCTCTATGATTGGATAACGTTATGGACGAAAAATACTTTCCCGAACAGATCGAAAGTAAGTGGCAGGAGCGCTGGAATCAAAGCGGCGTTTTTCAGGCAAAAGACGACGATCCGCGCGAGAAATTCTACTGCCTCGAGATGTTGCCCTACCCGTCGGGCTTTTTGCACATGGGGCACGTGCGCAACTACGCCATCGGCGACGCGCTCTCATGGTTCAAGCGCCTGCAGGGTTTCAACGTGCTGCATCCCATCGGCTGGGACAGTTTCGGTCAACCCGCGGAACAGGCCGCCATCAAGCGCGGCGTGAATCCACGCGACTGGACCGAAAACAACATCGTGCACATGGCCGGACAGTTGAAACGTCTCGGCATCAGTTACGACTGGTCGCGCGAAATCGCCGCGCACCGTCCCGAGTATTACCAATGGGACCAGTGGTTCTTTTTGAAGATGCTGGACCGCGGCCTGGCTTATAAAAAGGTCTCGCAGGTCAACTGGTGTCCGAAAGAAGAGACTGTCCTCTCGAACGAACAATCGTCGGGCGGGATCTGCTGGCGTTGCGGTACACCTGTCGAGAAGCGCGATCTGGAACAGTGGTTCCTGCGCATCACTGACTACGCCGAGCAGCTCGTCGCCGACATAAAACAGATCGAAGACGGCTGGCCCGAGAAAGTCTTGAAGCGCCAGAGTGACTGGGTCGGTCGCAGCGAAGGTGCATACATCGACTTCGGTGTGAAAGACAGCAAGCAGAAGATTCGTGTGTTCACCACGCGCATCGACACTATTTACGGGGCGACGGCGATCGTGATGTCGCCCGAGCACCCATTGCTCAACGAGTTACTCGAAGGCTCGGCGCTGAAGCAGGACATCGAAACGTTCGCGCAAAAAGTTCGGAGCCAAAGAGCAGCCGGTCGTGAAGAAGAAGAGAAAGAAGGAGTCAACACCGGCGTGCTCGCGATCAATCCGTTCAGCGGCGAGTCGCTGCCCGTTTGGGTGGCGAACTACGTCCTGATGGAATATGGCACGGGCGCGATCATGAGTGTTCCGGCCCACGACGAGCGCGACATGGAGTTCGCCCAGAAATACTCGTTGCCGATCAGACAGGTTATCGCTCCGGTGACGCACGATCAGATTGCGGCTGAGCCGTCGCCGACTACGGCGGGCGACGCATCGGCTGAGATCAAACAGGCGTTCACCGATTACGGCATCCTGCTCAATAGCGGTGACTGGGGCGCGAAGCTGTCGACAGTCGCGATACCGGAGATGTCTGCTTACGCGAAGCAACACGGTTTCGGCGAAGCAGCAGTGACGTATCGCATTCGCGACTGGGGTGTCTCGCGGCAACGTTTCTGGGGCGCGCCCGTGCCGGTGGTCTATTGCGACAAAGACGGCATGGTGCCGGTACCCTACGATCAGTTGCCGGTGGTGTTACCGCAAACGGCCGAATTCACGGGAACAGGCGAGTCGCCGCTCGCGGGTGTGCCGGAGTTTGTCAACACGGAATGTCCGAAGTGTCATGGTCCAGCACGTCGTGATACTGACACGATGGACACGTTTGTTGATTCGTCGTGGTACTTCTTCCGCTACCTCGATCCGCGCAACGAAGGAGCGCCATTCGATCCAAACATCGCCAAAAAATGGACGCCGGTGGACCAGTACATCGGTGGCGACTCACATGCAGTGATGCATTTGATCTACACGCGCTTCTGGACCAAGTTCATGCGTGACATCGGTCTGGTCGATTTCGACGAGCCGGTCAAGCGATTGTTGACGCAGGGCATGGTGACGAATCGCGTCGAAGGGACTGACGAATATAAAGCGATGTCGAAGAGTCTCGGCAACGGCGTCGATCCCGACGAGATGATCAAGGCATTCGGCGCTGATGCGACGCGGCTGTTTGTCTTGTTCGCGGCGCCGGTCGAGAACGAGTTGCGCTGGTCTGAAACCGGGATCGAAGGCGCGTTTCGATTTCCGAGACGTGTCTACACGATGGTGTGGCGCTGGCAGGAGAGACTGTCGAATCCGAGCCCGGCGGGCGCGTTGGAGTTCAGTCCGGAAGCGCGAGCGTTACGCAGAAAGACGCACCAGACGATCGCGAAGATCACGAACGACCTCGAGCAGTTGCACTTGAACACGAGTGTGGCGGCGTTGATGGAGTTGTTCAATGAGATCACTGACTTCAATGCCGATCCCGCGAAGGCATCGGATGCAGATGTTTTTGCGCTGCGTGAAGCATTGGAATCCCTCGTGATCATGCTGACGCCTTTTGCTCCGCACGTTTCGGAAGAGATGTGGGAAGGACTGGGTCACGCGGGTGGTTTGCTGAGCGAATCACCACGCTGGCCGGTCGCGGATCCGGAGCTCGCGCAACGTGAAGAGCTGGAGATTCCGATTCAGGTGAACGGTAAGCTGCGGTCGAAGGTAATTGCGGCGCCGGACGTCTCAGAGGAAGATCTGCGCGCATCCGCACTCGCAGATGAGCGCGTGAGGGCGTTAACCGATGGTCACGAAGTCGTGAAAGTGATCGTCGTCCCGCGTCGTCTCGTCAATGTCGTGATACGATGAACCACAGGTTACACGGATTGATCCGTGTTAATCCCCAGATCAATCCGTGTTAATCTGTGTCCCCAATAAATGAGAGAGTGTCCAGTCTGTAGGCGCTGCTACCCCGATGAAGTAAATCACTGTCCCCAGGATGGTGATGAGACCACGCCATCTCTTTTAGGTGAACCCACACTCGACGCCCGCTACCTGCTCGAACGACGTCTCGGGCAAGGCGGCATGGGCGTCGTCTATCAGGCGCGACACATCTTTCTCAAAACCTCCCACGCGATAAAAGTCATTCTTCCTGATCTCGTCGGAAACGATCCGATGCTCACCACGCGCTTTCGACAGGAAGCACTCGCCGCCGCCGCGATTCGTCACCAGAACATCATCGCCGTCACCGACTTTGGTGTCGTGCGCGGCACGATGCCTTTTCTCGTGATGGAATTTGTGAAAGGCCGATCGCTTCACGAGATCCTCGGGAGCGAGGGAGCGATGCCGCCGCAACGTGCGTGGGAGTTTATCAGCGCGATCGCCGCGGGTGTCGGCGCGGCGCACCGGCAGAACATCGTGCATCGCGATTTGAAGCCGTTGAACATCATGGTCCAGGACGACATGCCTGTATCGGAAGGCCTGAAGATCCTCGACTTCGGTCTCGCGAAGATCAAATCGGGTGAGCTGCTGGGCTCCTTCGTGCAAGCACAGACAAGTGGTTTGATGGGATCGCCGTTCTACATGGCCCCGGAACAGTGGTCCGACGAAGAACCGGACGCGCGTGCAGACATCTACAGTCTCGGCGTGATTCTCTACCAGATGCTCTCGGGTGAAGTGCCGTTCAAAGGTTCTTCGATCCCGTCGATCATGAAGAAGCATCTGACGCTGCCGCCACCGAGTTTTCATTCGATGGGAGTTTCGGTGCCGCCTGCGATCGAGGCGGTCGTGCGTCATGCCCTCGAGAAGGAAGTCGAAGCGCGCATCGATTCGATTCCAAGCTTTTTGCGTGAGCTTCACGCGGCGTTGAACTCTTCGCCGGTTGTTGCCGCAGCACTCCGGAAAACGATAGCGATGGATCCGAACCGGACCATCGCTTCGAACACGCAACCGGAGATCAAAAAAGATCTGACTGCAACACAACCTCCAATCGCGCAGGAAACTAACTTCGGAACTTCATTAGGTTCGCTTACGGGCACTATCAGCGACGCGCAGTTAGACAAAAAGATCGACGGCGAGGCGCAGCGACAACAGCGCGAAGAAGAAGAGCGCCAAAAGCGGGAGCGCGAGCGGCGCGAGCAGGAACAGCAGGAAAAATTCGAGCGCATGGCGCTGCAGGCGAAAGAGCTCGAAGACAGGCTCGATCGTTTGTCCGGCAGCATGCCGCCGGCAGTGGATCCGGAAGTGACGCATGTACAGGGAGGCACGACTAACCGCCAGTGGGCCGCTGATTCGGTTCCGGGTGGCTCAGTTGGACCAGGCAAGCAGCAGATGATCGTGGATTTTTCGCCAAAGCGAAAAGGTCTACCACCGTTGCTTTACATCGGCGCCGCAGTATTTGTGCTGTTCCTCGCAGGCGCCGGCATCACTGCTTACATGATGATGCGACCCGGTGCTCGTCCCGCTGATCCAACACCCACGCCTACGCCAGTCGCGCCGCCAAAAGTGAAAGCCGAGCTACTGCCAATCGAAGGCGGAGCGTTCCAGATGGGACGCAAGAATGGTCCACTTCAGGAAACTCCGGCCCACCTTGTGACGGTACAGCCGTTTTTGATGGACCGCACTGAAGTAACCAACACCGAATACGCAGAGTTCGTAAGAGAGACAAACTACCCAGCCCCAGCTCACTGGATCAAGAACAAACCTGCATTCGGACAAGAGCTGTGGCCGGTCGTGAATGTTTCGTTAGACGATGCGATTGCCTTTGCCGCATGGCGATCGAAGCGCGACGGCGTGAGTTATCGCCTGCCGACCGAACAGGAGTGGGAATACGCCGCGCGTAACGGTGAGCAAAGCGATTTGTATCCGTGGGGACCGGATTGGAAAGAGAACGCGGCGGTGTTGAAGGATGCGACTCCTTCACCGGTGGGTTCTCGCCCGGAAGGGAAGAACAAATGGGGTGTTCTCGATTTGATCGGAAACGTTTGGGAATGGACCTCGTCAAAAGTCTCGGTTTATCCGGGCAATCCAACCAAAATTCCCCCTGGATCTCATGCTTTGGTAACGATTCGAGGTGGTTGTTACGTCACAGATCCCGCGAAAACCGATGCTCCGGTGACGGCTTGTATGCGTGAATTTATTACACCGGAAACGAAGACCACGCTGCTGGGATTCAGGCTCGTGCGGAATCAGTGAAAACTGATCTACAATCCATCACAGTATTTCTTCAGTGATCCATAAGTTCTCGTTTTTGCATCATGGAGAATCAATAATGAGTACTAACGTAATACTGCGCGCCGCGTTTTTAGGCTCAGCCGCGCTTTGTTTGAGCCTGTTCACGGTCGCGAGTGTTCATGCCCAGGACGTGGGCGGCGACGTCGGCGGCGGCGCCGGAATCTTCCGAGCCAAAAACCCCGAGACAAAGAAGAGCGCAAGTAAACCCGTCGCCGGAGCGAAACCCGCAAATCGACCGACACCATCCACGCGCGCGACTGCCGAGCGTGTAGAAGACTTGTTAGACAAAGGCAACGAGGCTCGCGACGCGCGAAAATTTACGGACGCTGAAACTGCGTACAAGGAAGTCTTGAAACTCAAACCACGTGACGCACGCGCTGCCTACGGTTTGGGTAACGTATACTCCGATCAGCAACGTTTGGATGAAGCTGAAGCCGCGTACCGGAATTCAGTAGCGTGGGCGCCGACAAATGCCGACGCTTACGTCGCGTTGAGCGTAGTGCTCGTGCAGCCGAGCGCGAATGGCGACAACGCGAAACGATTGGCTGAAGCTGAGGCGTTCGCGCGACGCTCCGTGCAGATCGATCCGAAGAGCGCCGTCGGCTGGGACCGTCTCGGAGTAGCACTCCAGGCCCGCGGTCTTTTGAATAGTGAGACTGAGCATTCCTATCGACGCGCCATCGAATTGGATCCACAGTTCGCCGCTGCGTACGCACACCTGGCGCGCATGCTGAATCGCTCGGGCAAGCCGGCTGAAGCGGCGCCGTTGTATGAAAAAGCGACTGAGCTGGCAAAAGATCCGGCCACACTCAACCTGATTGCCGACTCGCTCCAGGGTGAGCAGCTTTGGCCACAATCGGAGCCCGTACTTAAACGAGCTCTCGAGCTCGATTCAAATAACCTGACGTCGTTGTTACTGATGGGACGTTACTTGATCGTTTACCGGAAATTCCAGGAGGCTGAACCTTATTTGAAGTCGGCGACTGAGGTGGCGTCGCGCGCGTTTCAACCCTTCAATCTTTTAGGTCGTGCTTACCTGGGAATGGATCGGTTTAGTGACGCTGAAACAACCTACGAACGCGCCTCGACACTGGCCGCTGCCGGCGAGAAGAAACAGCTTGCCGGAATCTTCGGCTTTGAAGGTGTTGGTGACGGCTATCTTAAGTCCAACCAGAAAGACAAAGCCGTTCGCGCGTACCAGCGTGCGCTCGAACTGGATCCAAACAATAATGGCGCTGCCCAGAAGCTCGCCAAAGTGCGGGCTAATTGAGTCAAAAACTCGCAAGATCGGTCTAATCTGTGCAACCTCTGTGTTCTCTGTGTCTCTGTGGTTAACTAATTCGCAGCAAAGGCTCATTACAGAGACACAGAGAACACAGAGGTTGCACAGAGAAAATTCCCGTTAAGAGGTCTTCTGTATGAAGAGTTGCCCCAAGTGTAATCGTACGTTTCCGGATGAAGGTCAGAAGTTTTGCACGTTTGACGGTGGCTTGTTGATAGCTCCGCAGACCTTCGATCCGAATGCGACGATTCGCGCGACGTCGATGGATCTGAACGCAACCACGGCGGAACGACCGACGAGCCGTGATTTGCCGGATCCAAATGCGACCATCATCGAGAACTATCCAGCGACAGTTGCATTGCCGCCGCGCAACACTGGTCCAACGACTAGTCCGACCGGAACATCTCCGGATACGTCCGGCATCTCGCGACCGGCAACTCCACCGCCGCCACCAGCGCCGCCAGTCAGTCCACCACCGCCGCCTGCTGTAGAGCAGCCAGCAGAGCGGACGACGGGCGAAGTAGTGGCCCGGCCACCAACGCCAATTGTCGTTACGTCGCCGGGTTCTGCACCGTTGCCGGTTGACGCGCCATCAGCTCCATTGCCGCCGCCAGCCGAGGCGAAGAAGAAGTCGAAAGTGCCGTGGATCATCGCCGGCGTTCTGTTGTTTCTTCTTTTGAGTGGCGGAGCACTCGCGGGCGTGTTCTTCGCTTTCGTGAAACCACGTTTGGACCAGATGGCCGCGGAAAAAAATCCGCCTCGTCCAATTGAAAATGTAAACGCGAGTACGCCGACGCCTGCGCCTTCCACGGAAACGCCAACGCCCGCGACTGAGGAAGCTTATGTGCCACCGCCGGGCACGGTTAAGTTTGAAAACTCAAACGAAAAGTTAGACGGTAAGCTGGCCGAGCACTATTTTGATTTCTCGTTTTATTATCCTGAGAACTGGAAACGCGATCCGAAGTCAGGCGTGGCGGGTGCTTCGAACTTTGTGTTAGTCGATCGCAGTTTGCCACCGGATTTTACTCAGGAGAATTTCGCGGTAGGTTGGTACACCAGCACGGGAACCTTCGCTGGCGACTCGTCGAGCTTTCCGCAACGCGCTGAGGAATACAGCAACTCGCTAGCGAAGCGCATTCCGGATTATAAAAAGGTCTCGGAAGGACCAACAAAGGTCAATTCCATGCAGGGTTACGAATTTCGTTGGGAAGGTCTCTCGAAGGGAACTGACCGCGGTGACCTGAAACTTTGGGGACGCGTAATATTCCTGCCGACCGGAATCGAAGGCGACTCGACCGGCGCAACCCTGACAATGCTGACTACATCTCTTGCAGGAGAATTGTCTTCGGTGGAAGATGTAGGCTCGCAAGGTCAGATGCCGGTGATTCTCGACTCGTTCAGGTTTGGTAAAAAGAAGTAAAGTAGTACTCACGATGTCTCAAACAAAAGAAGTGAAGATTAGATTTTGGACGCCGCTGCGCGTGGTTTGTACAGTGATCGCGTTCGGCTTACTTGCAGCGTTTGGTGTGTCGAGCTGCAACTCAAACGATCCATCGTCGAACGCCAGCCGTCCCGCAGCGCCCACTCGCCCGGCTGCTTTGGCCACCTTGCCGCAACCAATCCTGGACGCTGAAAACAAAGCTACCAGTGGTGGTCCAATCAAGCTCGGAAATTATTCAGGAAAAGTTTTGCTGGTCAACTTGTGGGCGACGTGGTGTGGTCCATGCCGGTCGGAAACTCCTGAGCTCGTCAAACTTCACAAGGAGTATCAGAGTCGCGGCGTCGAGATGATTGGACTCTCGACTGAAGACCCCGAGGCATCTGCGCAGATGGTGAGCGACTTTATCCGTGAATACAAAGTTGACTACCAGATCGGCTGGGCCAAGCGCGAAGTAGCACAGACACTGATGCAGGGACGCACTTCGATCCCGCAAAGCTTTGTGATCGCGCGCGACGGCCGCATCGTCAAGCGTTTTATCGGGTTCAGAGCTGACCTCACGCCAGGCCAAATCAAGGCCGCACTCGAAGAGGCGCTGGCGCTGGCGGAAAAGGGCTGATTATTCAGTATCGTCTTCGTCTTGTTGTCGTAATCCCTCTGCGACTTCTTTCTTAGCCTGTCCTTCGAGTTTCTTCATCTCAGCTTCAGCGCGTTGTTCCGCCTTTTCCATTGGCGCCGGCTCATCCATCTCGTCCTGAGTTTTTATCTTGTTTTTATCGATACTCATTTAGTTCTCCCCCGCTGACCTTGGTTCGACGATTTAGGCTAGCAAGCGACTGGTTACAGAAGTATGGCAATTTCTCTGCGTAATCTCTGCGCCCTCTGCGTCTCTGCGGTAAAAAGAAACGAAAAACATATAAACCGCAGAGACGCAGAGGACGCAGAGACTACGCAGAGAAATAATGCAGCCCTCGACAAAGATGTTTGCTGGAGAGTAGACTGCAAGCCAGAAATGGACCTGTTTTCGAACAAAGCCGTGCGACTGCTATTAGGATTCAGTGTTTCTATCTGGATGGCTGGTGGCTGTCTTTTCGGTTGCGCTAACGTTGCCGCTCAAACCAGCGAGAACGTAATTGACTCTGGGATGAGCTGTCATACGAAGCGTCCGCACGCAAATGGGCCGTCTTTCAGTCCGTCTGCGAACGGAATGATGAACGAGTGCCCGCTGGTCGTGAACTCGACTGCGGTCACTTCAAAAAACAGTACGCACGTACCGGATCCCGGACGTGTTCCCGTCGCCGCTTTACCCAGTTTCGAGAAACAGATCGCGCACACGGACAACACCCTCGTTGCTACGTTCCTGCCCGATCGTGGTCCAACCCACCTTCGTTGTTGTGTCTTTCTGATCTAGAGATCTGTCCGGAGCGCAATTCACTTTAAGGACTAAATCTCTAAAAACAGGAGAACTACAATGAACCCCCGTAAGCACACTTTTCTTATCCTACTCCTTGGTTTGCTGCTGGTTGCATTTGCAGCGGTCTCAGCCCAAACGCCTTCACAAGGCGACCAAAAGAAGAAGACTGAGAGTTGTTGCGCGATGAAGTCGTGTTGTAACGACGATTCGTGTGACATGAAGAAAGAGGGCGAGGCAAACGCCGAAGGCAAACATGATTGCTGTGGCGAATCGTGCGACATGAAGAAGCATGACGAGAAGATGAAGCACGACAAAGACGCCAAGCATGAATGCTGCAACATCAAGGACAAGAACAAGAAGAAGAACACTTAAGTTTTCGCCACGGATTTACACGGATAACACAGATCTGTGTTCATCCGTGAAGATCCGTGGCTCATATTATTCATTGTGAAACACGCTATTTTTGCTGTGCTGATGATCGTCATCGCGCAGGGTAAAACTATTTTCGCGCAACACGAGGGACACCAGATGCCGCCGCCGAAACCAGCAGCGTCGCCGGCGACTCCTACTCCGAGTCCACAGGCGCCCGCAGAGCAGCCGGCGATGGAAATGTCTGGTCACATGGACCACGGCGTCTTTGTGATGCATGACGACGAGATGTTCATTCGTCTCGGACAGCGCGAATCGAATCTCGTGCCGATGGCCCGCATGATGGGCTCCGGCACATCGTGGCAGCCAGACTCCAGCCCGATGCCCATGCTGCACAAGCAATCAGGTGAGTGGCTGTTGATGTTTCATTACAACTTCGTCGCGGGCGTCAATCGCCAGGGTGGACCAAGAGGCGTGACGAAGTTTGAGTCGGCGAACTGGTTTATGCCTTCGGCCATCCGGCGCGCCGGACCGGGAACACTCGAGCTGCGCGCCATGTTGAGCGCTGAGCCCTTCACGTTTCCGCCGGGCGGCTCGCCGCTGCTGTTTCAAACCGGTGAAAGTTACAAAGGCGAGCCACTGATCGATCGGCAACATCCACACGATCTGTTCATGGAGCTGAGCGCGAGTTACACCGTGCCGATTGGTGATCGTGCGAGCTGGTTCGTTTATGCCGGATATCCCGGTGAGCCCGCCCTTGGTCCAAACGCGTTCATGCATCGTGCTTCAGCGTCGGAGAACACGTCAGCGCCCCTTTCGCATCACTTGCAAGACTCGACGCACATCGCATTTGGAGTTGTGACGACTGGATTCACGTATCGCTGGTTCAAACTCGAAGGCTCTGTTTTCAACGGTCGCGAGCCGGACGAGAATCGCTACAACTTCGAAGCACACCCGTGGAACTCGCGCTCGATCAGGTTATGGTTTGCGCCTAACAGTAACTGGTCCATGCAGGTGAGTCATGGATTTTTGCGCAATCCGGAAGCGCTCGAGCCCGGCGACGTGCGCCGCACGACAGCGTCAATCAGTTACAACAAGCCGTTCGAGCGTGGCAACTGGGCTTCGAGTTTGATCTGGGGCCGCAACCACGAGAGTCATGGCGGCGAAATTTTCAACCTGAACGGATATGTGGCAGAATCCACGGTGAAGTTTCTCGATCGAAACTATCTCTACACGCGCCTCGAACTGACGGATAAAAACTCCATACTGCGCGATGCTGACCGCATCAGTCTCGGCATCACTGACCATCATCCGTCGTTTCGCATCGGAGCTTACACAGCCGGCGGCGCGCGCGATATTTGGAACACTGAAAAGACGTCGGTTGCGATCGGCAGCGACGTGACGTTTTATTCGAAGCCGTCGATCCTCGATTCGATTTACGGCTCAAATCCGGTTTCGTGGAAAGTCTTTTTGAGAGTACGACCTGGCCCGATGAATATGAGCTCAGTGCATTAATTAAGGAGTAAGCTTAATGAAGAAAAACTGGCTATTAATTGGAGGAATCGCGATGCTGGTTGTCGCTGCGGTGTTGATGCTCAACTCAGCAAACAACCTTTCGGTAACCGCAGTAAAGAATGCAAACCAATCGACGGCGCCGCCACAACACGAGCATTCAACCACGGCCAAGACCGTGCCGGCGCATTTCGAGGTCGCGCCGAGCAGGTCGAGTCTTGGACCAACGCTCGATCCCGGCTCATTCACCGGCATCACTCGCGACGCGTATCGTGCAGCCAGAGAGATACCGGTGACGCTCGCGCAGTTGCCATGTTACTGCCATTGCGATCAGGGCTTCGGCCACAAGAGTCTCTACAGTTGCTTTGAAGATGAGCACGCGTCGCACTGCGATGTCTGTGTTCGAGAAGCGCTACTCGCGCTGAAACTCGAGAAGGAACAGAGGATGTCGCCGGCGCAGATCCGCGACACCATCGTGGCGCAGTACTCTCATTAACCTGTATAGTAAGTCCAAATTCAAAACTGATCTGGGCGGAGGATTACGGAATGAAGAAGTATGCATTTTTTCTGGCGTTCGCAATCGTAGCAACGTTGGCGTGCAACCGTGTCGGTGCAGTCAGTGAAATGCCCGCAGTGGGAGCGGCAGCGCCAGGTTTCAATCTGACGACAAACGAAGGCAAGCAGGTAAGTCTCGGCGACTTCAAAGGCAAGTGGGTGGTGCTCTATTTCTACCCGAAAGATTTCACGCAGGGTTGCACGATCGAGGCCCGGAACTTCCAACGCGACCTCGCCAAGTATGAGGCCGCAAACGCGGTGATTCTCGGCGTCAGCGTTGACAATGCGGAATCGCACAAGGAGTTCTGCGCTAAGGAAGGTCTGAACTTCAAACTTCTTGCAGACACCGATGCGAAGGTTTCAGAGCAGTACGGCTCCATCATGGAGTACAACGGCGCGAAGCTCTCCGCACGCAACACTTTCATCATCGATCCTTCCGGCAAGATCGCGAAGGTGTTTGAGAAAGTGAAAGTTGCGCCACACAGTGAGGAAGTGCTGGCCGCACTGGCAAGCCTGCAAAAACAGTAAACGATTTAGCCACAAAAAGGCACAAAAAGCACAAAGTGTTTATTGAAGGGGCGGTGCCCAATCAATAATCATTTTGTGCTTTTTGTGCCTTTGGTGGCTACTTCTTCTTTATCTCAGCCACTTTCATTTGACCGGCGGCGGCCTCGATCGTGAAGTCGATCTTGTCGTTGACGGCGATACCGTTTAGGAGTTTCGGATCGGTCACGGGAAATTCCATTTGCATTGCCGGCATTAGCCCGTCGATGTCGCCGTGATCGATCTCGATCGCGGGAGCTTTCGGGTTGGTAAACACGGCTTTGACAACCCCGGCGCCGTGATAAGTGTTTGTTTGCACAGCAGCCGCCGGGCCGCTCGGTGTTGCTGATACTGACTGTTTGTTAGTTGGTGGAGCGCCGCAAGCGCTGAGCAAGATCAACGCTCCACAGACAATAATCACTCGGCCCATTAGTTCGCCGGAGAGAGCCATATACTTCGCTTCTCCTTCTCTTTCGCAATGTAGGCTACGAACAGTCTATCATTTGCGAACGCGCCCGCGGGTAGTTCAGCGTTTGCGGCAACACTCAACGCCGATCCGGTAGTTCCGATGTTGTGGATCTTCGTCTCCAGCTTATCAGCACTCTGCCAGACCGCTATCATGCTTTGACCGCCTGCGGCGAGCGCTGGTGTGCCGCGCACCGTTTCCTGCGACAACAACTGACGCGTTGAAAAGCTTTGACCTTTGTCTTTCGACTCCGCGAAGTAAAGTCCCGGCTCGCTCTTTTCACCCGCTGCAAACCAGACGACCTTGAGTAATCCCGAAGCCTTGTCCACCGACAACGATGGACCAGACACCGGACATCCCTGCAACATCCAATGATCGTCGCTCACGATCACTGGGGTTGAAAACTTCGTTCCACCATCAGTCGAGCTCGCGACTGCGATGTGACGGAAACTCCCCGGGAGCACCTGGCGCCAGCCGGCATACAACGTTCCGTCAGCAGCAACAGCGAGCGACGTTTTACAACACGGGCACGCGTCAGAGGCAACTTTGCGATTCGCAGAGAAACTACGACCGCCGTCGGTCGACGTGGCAATATAGAGATCGCGGTTGCTCTCCATGTGATGGCCCTCAGCCTTCGTCGAGGGCTTCGGCGCGTGAACGTTGCGCTCATCGAGCCACCCAGCGTAGATGCGGCCGTCTTTGGCGACGGCAAGCGAGTGCATACCATGCGCGCCCGGAACTTTATCGTCGTTTACTTTCACTTCACTCGAAAAGTTCTGACCGCCGTCGGTAGATGTCGAGAGGTAGATGTCTGTTCCGTGTTTGTCGCCGGCTTCGACGCGCGGGGTCCAAAGGACGTACACTGCGCCGTCAGGCGCGACAGCGACGCTCGGTTGATCACCGCGCCACGCCGTCGCCACACCCGGCTGACGATTCACGCGCACGGGCGAGCCCTGCATCTCCGCTTTGTTATTGAAGTGGGCGAGCATAACGTCGGCCTGCTTGGCATCATGATTGACCCAGGCGACGTAGAACGTCCCGTCCGGAGCGGTAGCAGTCGCAGGCTCAGCGGCATCGATACCCGGCGCAGAGATCTGAATTGGTTGTGGTGGCGCGGCGGCTTCGCGTGTTGCGGCGACGTGGCTGCAACCCGCGAGAGCAAGCAACGCGACGCAGAGTAGTAAGAATTTAACTAATGACATAGGACCTAATAAAAGAAGAATTTCTCCCGCAGCGCCGTTGCGCCGCCGCGCGAGAATCCTCTTAAAAACTCACCTTCATTCCAAATTGAAACTGCCGCGGATCGAATGCGGCGGTCGGTTGTCCAAACCTTGGCAAAGGCTGGATGCCTGAGCCGAACGTGTTGTTCGGCACTCCCAAATTCGCGTGGTTCAGGACGTTGAAGCCTTCAGCCAGCAACTGCAAGTCGACGCGCTCCGTCAGTTGGATCCTTCGACTCAAACGCAAATCAAGCGATGCGAAGTTAAACCCATGTCCCGTATTGCGCCCGACGCCAACCGGCCGATCGTTGAAGTTCGTATCGAAGTTGCGATCGCTCCCCAGCAGCACGTTGAACGGCAAACGCGATGCGTACGTGAATATGTAACCCATCTGGAAACCGCACAGAAAGCGCTGGAACCCTGTGGCCTTGCTGTGTCGTGGCACTTCGAGCGAACCACTTACGACGAGACGATGTCGCTGGTCGTTGTCTGAAAGGCCGCGATCATCATTTATATCGAAATTGTTTTGCACGCTCGAGAAGAAGAAATTGCCCGCGTCGTCGATCGCCTTGGAGAGCGTGTAGGAGACGCGCATGCTGGCCCATGAGGTGGCGCGCTGGTTGTATGAAACGACCATGCCGTCGTAGTTCGACTTTCCCGAGCTCTCAAAGCGCGAGATGTTTCCCCAGTTGGGATCCGGGCGGCCCAGGTTCGGAATGCCTGCTGACACCGGAACTGTTGGGACATTTGCGTTCCGCGAAAGTATCAGGTGTAGCCCGCGCACGTGCAGGTAACCGACCGAAACAACCGCATTGCCCGGCAACTCACGTTCGATCTGGAAATTCGCCTGCTGGCTGTAACTGGTTTCGATATTCGGATCGATCCGCGTGATGTTCGGCTTCGTCGGCAACGTCGACGGTTGCACCGAAAGGATGTTCGGAAACACCGGCGCGCCCGGTTGAGTTGGCGATAGTTGAACCACGATGTACTTCGAGCCATCACGTTGCAGTGCGTTCGACGTTGCACGCAGTGGAATCCGGTCGTAATAGAGGCCGAAACTTGCGCGAACGACGGTCTTTCGATCGCCCGGCGCCCACACGATTCCGAGTCGTGGCGAGATGTTGTCGGTATCAGTCTGGATCGGATCCGGTAAGAACTGCAGATCGTAACGAAGCCCGGCATTGATCGTCAGGTCGCGCCGGACACGCCATTCATCCTGCGCAAACATGCCCACATTCGGATTCGACTGAAGCTGGCTCGGCGCACCGAACGCCTGCTGGAACGTCTGATAGTTTCCGGCAAGGAAGGCATTCATCGATTGGAACTGGTAAACGCCTTCGAGAGCTCCGGGGAAGAAGATGTTGACGCGGTTGTAGAGAAAGTTACCGCCGACTTTCAACGTGTGCGCGCCGCGCTGCGTCGAGACGTTATCGACAGCTTCGAATAGATTGATGTCGCGAGCCTGTGGCGAGAATGTCGCAATACCGAGGTTGGCAATTCCAGTGATGTTGATTGCTGGTCCGACAGTGTCATTGACTGGCGCATCGAGACGGCTGTTTGTGTATTGAAAACGCGCCTCGTTCAGCGTCCGGGAATTGAACGTGGTTACATTATTGACCTGCACCGTCTGATCGGTGTCGTTGATACCGCTGCCACGGCTGACGGCGTTGAGTCCGCCCACGTTGCGCGAATTCACTGCATTGATGTGGTAGAGACTGTAACGAGCGCTGAGCTGATTGCGCGAGTTGATGTTGTGATCGATCCGCCCGAAGAAATTGGTGGTGTCAAAACTCGCTGGCACCACGCCACTCTCGATCAACTGACCGCCGTAGTTAAGGGAGCGCAGTCGATTATTGATAGGGTTGACCAGCGTGGGATCGATGGTAACGACGGCCGAATAGTTTCGACGCGTCTGCTCGAAATTAGTAAAGAAGAAGGTTCGGTCGTGCCGAATCGGTCCGCTGATCGTGCCGCCATATTGCGCCTGCGTCAGCAGATCTTTTGTCGGCGCAATTGGGTTACGCGCGTCAAAACGCTGGTTACGAAAGAACCCGTACAAACCGCCGTGCCAGTCGTTCGAGCCTGACTTGGTCAGCATGTTGACCACGCCGCCTGAAGCTCTGCCGAATTCAGCGATGCCGCCCGAAGTCACCACCTGAAACTGATCGATCACTTCCTCGCTGTAATAAGTGCCCGTGAGATCGGCCGCGTCGTCGTTCGCTGACACACCGTCGAGAACAAAGCTGTTGTAGAGATTTCGCTGACCGGCGATCGAGATGCCTTGTCCCGGAACGGCAGAAGTCTCGGCGAAGCGTTGATTACTTCCGGTGTTGGTTGGTGAAACTCCCGGTACCAATAAAGCGAGGTCCAGAAAATTTCGCCCGTTGAGCGGCAGCTCGTTGATCTCTCTCGGCCTGATCGTTTCAGTGATCTGTGTGCGCACGGCCTCGATGACCGGCACGTCAGTCCCGCCGATGTCGACCTGGGCCGTCACGCCAGCGACAGTCAACTTAATCGGCAGATCGAGAGCCTGACCCACCAGAACAGTGAGCTGTTTGGTCATCGATTCAAAGCCTTCGGCCTGGATTTTCAGATCGTAATCGCCGGTGCGCAGGTAAGGGAATCGGTATCTCCCTTCCACATCGCTCGTGGTTGTTAGTTGATGGTTGGTCTCGAGGTGAGTAGCCGTCACCGTGACGCCACTCACAACGGCGCCGGTGGCATCTTCAATACGGCCGCTGAGCGTGCCGGATGTGACGCTTTGTTGAGCTGCACCGAGACCCGACAGTATAAAAACTAAGAGGGCAGCATAAATGTGTATTCGCATGGACTTCTCCGCAAAATAGATGGAGCCCCTCCGGACTTAAGTTCGAGTCCTGAGGGCTGAATCTGAATTTAGAAATTAATTAAGCGGAGATTGACGGAGGTCCCCGGGGGCATGCTTGCTTCCAGTTTTCCTCTGACGAAAACAGGAGCACTTGTTCCTCGTAGAACGATTGGGTCGTTACCGAGGAAGCTTGTTGCCGGCTAGCTTGGACGATGCTTTTTTCGCGTTTTTGTTGTCGAGCCGCGCTTGCTGCACAGGACGCGCAATCCATGTGACAGGGCTGACCCAACGAGTGTGATTCAACACTTGGTTGTGAGGAGTTTGTTTCAGCGGCATGGCTGTGTGAGTGTGGAGATTCAACAACTGGCTCGGCGACGATGGTGATGCCATCGCTTTCCATCTCGGCGCCGTGCAAACCGCACATCGGTTCCGATTTGGGTGGCGGGGCCTTCTTCGCCGCGATTCCCGATTCGCAATGTCCTGCTTTACCAACGCAGCAGGGCATCGTGTCAGCCTTGTCGAGTGAAGCGTTGGCGATGCGGAACGGTTCAGCGGCTACAAAGAGACACAGGAAGGACAGAACACCAATGGAAAGGATTCTGTGCCTGATGTGCTTCATTGCAACTAAACCTACTGAGCCGGTTCTTGTGGGACAGGCTTCTTAACCAGTTTCATTTTGCACTTCGGACACGTCCCACGTTTCTTCGAGGTTATGTCTTCGTGCATGGGGCAGACATAGTGGAATTTGAGTGGTTTGCTCGGATGAGCCGAGCGTTCCTTCTGTGCTGCGAAAACTACAGGCACAGAGTACACCGCGGAACCGGAAAGAAGCAATGCGGCCGCGAGTAGCACGGACGACGGTTTTAAGAGATGCATTTCTTAACCTTGGTTCCAAGAGGATGGAAGCGCCTTCCTGCTCACGTCTCATCGCCATGAGCAGGAAGAGGCGCTCTGATAGTGCCCGCTGGTTCGGTAGGTGGTGGTGGTGTTTTCTTTACGCCACGCCGGCATCTACCTTGACTGCGTCGAAGTTTGTTCTGGCGCCGTCTGCTGCTAAGGTGAGCTTAGTCCAGACACACTTGCCTTTGCCGTTCCCTCCCGGGAAGTTCGGGAAGAGATCGCCTGCGGATATATGCTCAATGTACTCGACTTTGTTGTCGGTAGTTTTGTAAAGGCTCGTATCCGTGCAGAGTGAGCCGGTCCCGCCGGCGCTGTTGCCGCCTACTTTGTCTTGTTCTTGTGGCATACCTGTTCTCCTTCAAGATGAAAGTTCATAACTTGCTTCCACTATTTCTGGAAGCGCTGGTAAGTTTTTGTTGCCGGCACGCTGGTGGGTTGAAGCTCTGAATCAGAGCAACTCCCATCGCAGCGTCACCGATTCCTCCGGACGAAACCCAATCACCATCAGCTTCGCGAGCTGCTGGAAACTTGTGTCTGTTTTGTCTGCGATCCGCACCAGGTAAATGTGGCCCACTCTGATAGGAGCAGTGGCAGATGGTGCAAGCTCCGTAAAGAGTTTGGAACTCTCTTGCAGCGGTTGGTATTCCGGTTTGCTAATGTCTTGCTTGAGGACCCTGATTTTGTTACCCGCAAGATGCAGGGATGCGAAACCAGTCGCCCCTCCCGGGGCTTCCTCAAAGCCATATCGCTGACGAAGCTCGTCTGGCGTGCCGAGATCGACGATCGCCGCCACTCGGTTGACCTCAACGCCGCTAACAAGACTGCCGCCACTCGCCAGAATGAAACCAAGATCACTGCAACGGTTACGCCAGTCATTATCCACAAACCCAAATCCTTCTTTCCCGTCACTAAAACACATCGTACGGGCCAGCGGATCGTGGACATACATGGTGAAGATCCCACCACGTTTTTTTGGTTGAGCCGCGCGCTTCTCATCAGGCGCAGTCGGAGTTTGTGCGCGCAGCACCTGATTGGAACCGAACCCGACCAACACCATCGTTGCTATTAAGAGAAAGCGTTTCATCTCTCGCTGTTTCTGACTTTCAAACCTCAAGTTCGTATCCCTCCCCTTTATGTTTGGATCGAAGTGGGGGAGACCTGCTCTGGTTCAAGACTATCGACTAGCCACGTTCGGCAGATGCACGAGTTCCTGAAACTTTTGATCGGGGATATGTCGCGCTTCATTCCGCTTCCTGAGTTCCTTGAAGTAATAGAACGGAACATACGCGGACCCAAGGTTGAAGGTGATCCAGTCGTCCTTAACAACGTAATTGAGTGGATACAGATCGACATCGTCCGAGCACTGATTGAGTGTTTCTGTAACCGCCTTAGCGACCAGAATGTTATTGAGCGAGGTAGGATCATCTAAGGTCTCTGCAGCGGTGGTGTACAAAAGCGCGCCTTCGCGGTCACGTCGTTCCCACTCCTTAATGACCCCCAACGCTCTTTCATACTGCCGGGAGTTGATTTCCAGACGCAGTGTGGTCTCCGAGTCGTTGCGTGCCTCTGCAAAATATTTTTTGTAGACGTCGGGAGGAACGGTGCCAAAAGCCTTTCCGTCTTTCCCTGCATAAACACCGAAGGCGTCGATTGTGGGAACTCCTCCAGCCAGTTTGATAACCATCGGGAAAGCCCAGCCAGTCTTATCGTAGAACACGCCCTTGCGTGCCGTGAGCACAATGAAATACCGGTCGGGGTCGACTCTGGTCCACCGAACGGTTCCATTGCCGGGTATTGCGCAAGTGATGGAAGTTTCGTCATAGCTGACGAGCTTCATCGTCTTTTTGACGGCTCCGAATATCCGGTTCTTGCCGGATGCCGTAAACGAAACCGAGTCAGGCTTGCCGAGCTCATTGACCACTTCGTATTTAGCGGTCGCGATCTGCTGCGGTTCACTTTTCTCAGGGGCTGAAAGAACAGTGACGGCATCCTTGGAATCAAATCGATAAAGTATCGCTTCGGTCGGTGAGACCTGCGCTTTCCATGTGCCGACGATGTCGAAAGAACAACTCTTCTTTTCCTGGGCCAACGAAGTAGCCGCAGAACCCAGAATCACGATAGCCAGTAGCGAGATTATGCCGGTAAGTTTCATGATGTATTCCTCTGTGCAACCTCTGCGTTCTCTGTGTCTCTGTGGCTCTGAGCCCCTGCGGTAATAACAACCACAGAGGCACAGAGAACACAGAGGTTTCACAGAGAAACCTTAGATCCAAACTCAGAACTCGCGGCGGTAGCCGTACTTCTTGACTTGCGCATTGATCGAAGCCTGAAGTTTCTGAGCGTACACATCCCATTCTGCCGGTGTCTTATAAGGATCGGCCCAGGAGATGCGCTGCAGAATATGCTGCTGACTCGCAAACGCCCCGGCATGACCCCAATAATTCGTGGCATCGTTGACAATGCGGAATGTGCCGGAGTGCATAGCGAAATCGGTGTCGACGCCGATATGGCCCATATTAAAGAGCCGGAAGCGGATCGTCTCGATGTCGTAAGCGTCTCCGGTCAGGAAATACCAGCCAGGCAGATCCGCCTTCCGCATCTCGGCATAGTGCTTCAACGCGGCTGGCGAATCATCCTCTGGTTTTACTGAGATTGAGTAAAAGAAGAGGTCCTTACCCATGCGATCTTTCAGGTCGCGATAGGTTCGTTTCATGACCGTGGTTACCAGAGGGCAAGCGCCGTGACATTGGGCATACATCAAATTGATGACGCATTGCTTGCCTTTGATCAGATCGTCATAGAACCTGACCTCTTTGTTGTCCTGTGTTCGAAGCAACGCATTCGTGAACTTCGCAGCGCCCTGCGAATAACGATGCGGAGTGAACACCTTGCTCATCATTGATCTTCTATCCATTACGACACCTCCTCATTCCGGAGCTTGGCTTCGAACTCCTTACGACCCTGGACAATCAAGGCGTCACAAGTTGCCTTGGCCGCCGCGTCAGGTACGATGTGCCAGGCCACCATCATGAACGCGTCTTCGTGGCCCATGTTGTGACAGTGGATCAGGTATTTGCCGATATAGTCTCGGAAGTTCATCCTGATCAGTGCGGCCTCTCCCGGCTCTACCTTGGTTACGTCTTTCCGTCCCCTCGATAGCGGAGTCACCGGTACTTCCTGGAACACGCCGTTGATGATCGCAAATCGCTTGAGGATACGAAATTCCTCGAAGTGAATATGCACGGGGTGAGCCCAGTTGGTAGGTCCGTCTGCGTTAGGAGTGTTGTTGTTGATGAACCACTCTTCGCAGGTGTTCTTGAGAATGCAATGCTGCGGCAGATTGGCGTCGAAGACACGATTGTTGATCCTGAAAAATCGTGGATTCGAGCCCGCCGGATCGCGAGTAAAGTTCCATGTGAACGTGGTGTCTGGCTCACATATCGGCGGAAATGTGCAGAGGGTCTCTGGAATAGGCCCTGGATCTGCCGGGAACCATGTCTCTCGGTTTACCACGTCAAACCGCAGAATGACGTTGCCGATGTCGATGTTTGTCAAGGTAAAGTCCGCCGGAGGCGTGTTTGGACCAGTGCCGACGTTGTTGACACTCATGATCCTCGCATCGGTGAGATACACCTTATCGCCCGGGTTGTAATTCGAGAAGTCGATGATCACGTCGTAACGCTCAGCAACGTTCACTCGAACTGCGCCCGCAACTTGAATCGTGGTTCCCACGATGGAGTTGCTGTTGCCTGCATTCGTGCCCGCATCGACCGGAACCGGATGCTCGAGGAAATTGGCGTCAGTGGCTACTACCGTCATCGTATCGATAGTGCCCGTCGGGCCGAAGAGCCTGAGGTCCCACTGGGCCGTTGTCGGTCCGGTAGAGAGAATGCGGAACCGGTACTTTCTGTTCCTGACAGTCATCCTCGGCTGAATTGCTCCGTTGACGATCCATTTGTCGCCACCGGCCGCATTCTGCATTTCAGTTCGGCCACCACTCGTGGGGCAAAACCTCTTCTCGGTAAGGATCAAAGGAATGTCAGTGACACCGTAGTATCCCGGCAATCGTAGCGATCCCGCTGACGGATGCTCATGGCCCGGATCGGTGGGGTCGTAAACGATGAACATGCCGTTCAGGCCCATGACGTTGTTGTTGAGGGTCTTCTCTGCGCGGTGATCGTGGTACCAGAAAGTACCCATCTTTTCCCGTGAATCGCCATTGCCACCAAATGCGTCGAGGCCGGCGTAGCAATTCGGGTAGAGATGGTCTTTCCAGCGGCCGCTGGGGAAGAAGTCGCCCGCGAAACCATCGCTTTCGGAACCATGGTGGCCGTTGTGCAAGTGGATCGTAATCTCGGGGTGGCCGAACGTGTTATCGCCGGATGGCGGCGTGCTATTTCGGAAGCGAACGATTGTGGGTTTGCCGTATCTGTTCAGGATCATTGGGCCTGGATAGACACCATTGAAACCCCAGACATATGTGTCGCCGTAATCCGAGTGGAACTTGTGCAGGCCGGGCCTGGCTTCCAATTCGGTCGTCACGTGCGCCGGGGTGAACTGAGCCCAGCGCTGATGGTTCGCTCGGGGCCATTCACCCGCACCCGTGTTGGCTACTTCCTGGGGCGGCGGGCTCAGTGGATGGTCTATCGCTGGAAACGGAATCGGTAGTTCATCCACGAAGGGTGTATGCGCTGGACTCCGATTACCAGGGACTACGAGGCATTGAGCCGCTGGCGGATCAACTGCAAACGCCGATGCCTTTCGAGGGGTTAAGATGTTTGGGGCCAAAACAGTTGCGGCCCCGGCTGCTGCTCCTATCTTGAGCACATTTCTTCTGCTGATAGTGCCTTTAGTTTTTTCTCCAACTCCCTGCCGATTTCTGCCTTTCTTTTTAGGCATAGTATCTCCTTTCAGCCGTTTGGGTTTGGCCTCAAAGCTAATCCCGTGCTGTTGGTTTTTGACCTTTACTCGAAGAGTGTAGCTATCTAGCGCCCGATGTCCTGATCTAACTTCCCGACAAGGCGATCAGTTTGAAAGGCGAGTGCTGTCGCTGAAACAGTTGAGTAATGTCAGTTGAATTTCGACTTACGCAATAACCAAGAAAATTTCAGTTGTGCGCGGTTGCTGAATCGGGTGAGAGATTACGCCCACAGTTTTCCAAGAACAAGATCTCTTGCTTGGCGTATTTTGTTGTTCGTTGGCGATTCTTGCTTTCGGTTGAAAGTGATTTTCAGAATCATGGACCACCTAGTAGTCAGGTGTTAATTCAAGTATGAAAATACGTAGACGAAGAGATGGACCGAGGGCAAAACTGAGTGCTTTGCTATTTGGACCAGGTGCTCGCGAACGGTCTTGTGCGGAGTGCCATTTCCGTTTGTTGGGCCATGACCGTTGCCATTCCCGTTGTGTGCTTCCGGCGTGGTCTTATTCTTGAACTGTGATCGATAAAGTGCGGGCGAGAATCCATAGGTTGATTTGAAGTCACGCACGAAGTGACTTTCGTCGTTCAAACCAACCTGATATGCGATCTCCTTCACACTAAGGAAACTCGACTCCAGTAAATCCTTCGCGCGCTCCATTCGCAACAATCTCAAATAGCGAATCGGAGGCATGCCGACGTCAGACTTAAAGATGTGACAAAGACGCCAAACGGAAAGGTTTACGGATTGAGCGAACTCGCCGAGAGATAACTCCCCGCGAACGTCCTCTCGCATCATCTCAATGATTTTTTCGACTCGTTTATCCAACCAGGCCACCTGGGGAGATGTAGATTGAAATTCGACACGCTTAGACTATTGCCGGCGAGCCGCACTCGACAGCATGACAGCTACACTTGAACAGCCTGTGAGGGTAAATATCGGGTCGTCTGGGCGGAATAACCTTTGTGGCAAAACCGAGTCGGGCAAAAGTAAATATGATCGCAGTTGCGAGGTGCGATGCCTTCGGCAATGACTCTTTGGGAGGCGTCATTTCGAAGGTCGCGATTTAATACTACAAGTGACAAAATCCTGTCAATGCTGTAACAGAATTGCAACCACTTTGAAAGACTCGTTTACAAAACATCATTACAAAGCCAAGCCAGCAAAGGCACAAGATGGACAAAATAGTTCTGTGCTTCTTGTGCCTTTTCGTGGCTAAAACTTTAACTTAATTAGTTCGCTGCCGTCTTCGAAACGGAATTGCTCGCGAAGTTCGGCACCCAGACGTTCGCACCATCATAGGCGACCGCGAACGGTCCTTTTCCGGTTGCATAGGTGGCCAGCACGGTCCCGGTCGGACTCATTTTCATCAACGTGCTATCACCATTGCAGACTACCCACATGTTTGTTCCGTCAAAAACTATCCCCGCAGCTCCATCACCAACCTTGAACGTGCCGAGGTTCAGACCATCGGACGCGCGCAGCTTGGTCACGGTCTTATCGAAGTAGTTTGTGATCCAAACATTCTCACCCTGAGCCGCAACACCAAACGCGCCCTGGCCTACAGCATATTTTCCCACCACAGCGCCAGCGGTGCTGAGTCGTGTAACGGTTTCGCCGAAGTTATTGGCTACCCAGATGTTGCCGCCCGCAAACGCTAAACCCATCGGGCGCTTGCCGGCCGCAAAGGTTCCGAGATTGGCTCCGGCCTTGCTGAGCTTGGTTACGTTGTTGCTGGTTCGATTCGCGACCCAGATGTTGGTGCCATCGAAGGCCAATCCACCTGGACCGTCACCGGCAGCGTAAGTGCCGAGAACGGCGCCAGTTGCCGGGTCGAGCTTCGTTACGTTATTGCTCAGCAGGTTGGCTACCCAGATAGCGGAACCGGCATACAGCAATGCGACCGGACGTTTGCCGACGGCGAAAGTTCCGGACACGACTCCGTCCTTCACTCTCACTCTCGTAACCGAGTCCCTAAACTGCATCGCAACCCAGATATACGTGCCGTCAAACGCGACCGCTTCAGGACCAGTCGTGCCTGGTGTAGATATGGTTGCGGTCCCACCGTCGTCGACCGCCACGACGCCATCGCCGCCCGCGCTGACACCGTTGGCGCCGCTGCCGCTGGTGGGTGTTCCACTTCCGAGAGCGATTTCACTCATCGGTTGTGCGTCCTGAGCTTTAACCACACTCAACGTCATGGTTGAAAGGGCCAGAAACATCGCTACGCTGAAGACTTTCAATCTTACAAGACTCATTGGGCACCTCCATTCGCTTTCATCTTCGCTGAGTCTTTAGGCCAATCTACCCAGCTAATCGCTTCTGCAATCGCATCAGGCGCTTGCATTCCCGGGCAACCACCCCATCTTTGCAGAGGTTCGTTACCGTACTTAAGGACTCCGATGTGATTGCTGGTGTCCTTATCGAGCTCGGGGTCGGGGTCTACAAAGCCAAGCTTGCGGCGCAGGAACTCCATGTCATCCGCGGAACCGGTCAGGAACAGCCACCCCGGCTTCACCTTATGCATTTCAGCGTAGTGTTTGAGAGCCGGCACAGTATCCTCTTTCGGTTTCAGCGAGAACGAATAAAAGAAGATATCCTTGCCGACGCGATCGCCAAGTAGATTCTGCACGCGTACCAGATTTCTGGTTACGGGCGAACAGATACCTTCACATTTCGCATAGAACATGTTGAACACCACGATCTTGTCTTTGACGAGGTCATCGTAGAACTTCACTTTCTTTCCTTCCTGCGTGGTCAACACGAGGTTTGGAAAGTAACGTTGCCTGATCCTCTCACGCGAATCTATAACTTTAAATTTAGAAGGCGCGTCGAGAGTTTGCGCTTTCGTCAGCAGCGGCACGACAAACGGAGCCGCCCCTAACGCTGCTACTAAGCTTCTGCGTTTTTTGTCCGTCATAACTTTCCTTTCTTCAAGTTTCATCAAGGGCGACTAAGGTTGCGTGTTGTTGTCTCCAACATCGTCGATTTCGCCGAGCACCATCATGGCGTGATCTTCGTGAACCACGTTGTGACAATGCAGTGGGAACTTACCGATGAAGTCGCGGAAACGGAAATACACCTTTGCTTCCATGTTGTGTTCCAACCTGAAAACGTCTTTCCGGCCTCTCGTGATGAGTCCGGTTGATGACGGCGGATTACCGTTGATTGTGAGCGTCTGGAACTCCTCAAAGTGCATGTGAATCGGATGTTGCCAGCCCCCCGAATTGTTTTGGAAAATCCATTTTTCCACTGTGTTTCGTTTAATCCGGAAGCGCGGCGCCTGGTTGCAACCGCCAACAAGTTGGCCGTTGACCTGCCATTGACCGTTGCCTCTTTCAAAGCGGAAGGTGCGGGTGATGCGCGCGGCATCGTTGGTATTCGGGAAACCGTAGAAGTAAGTCGTATTCGCCGGAATCGTTGCGGGGTCGATACTGTTGTCCGCCACGGCCGGGCCATCGACGACGATCTTGAGGATCTTGTTCCCCTGGCCGGCGCCGAGCACGTCTCCGGTCGGACCACGACCATCTTCCTGCTCGAGCCGGTTTTCGAGATAGAAAGTCTTTCCAGCCTGACCTGTGAAGTCGACGATGACGTCAACACGTTCGGCCACTGAAAATCGCGCGCTGTTTACCTGCACAGGTCTCTCCAGCAGGTTGCCGTCTGTCGAGATCTGCCAGAACGACTTGGTCGTGTTGTTTGGTCCGAGCACAAACATCTGGTAGAAGCGCGACGGTCCGGTGTTCAGCCAACGGAAACGATAGCGCCGCGGGCTCACGTGTAACACCGGGTTGATCTTGCCGTTTACGAGGAACTTGTCACCGAGAATTCCGTCCGTATTGAACAGATCGAACCTCAGCAGTCCTGTGTCTTCGTCGAACACCTTGTCGTTGAAAACCATGTAGATATCGAAACTGGTGAGCGGGTTTTGTCCATCGCCAAAGCTCGGTAGACGGAAACCGGTGTTTTCATCGCCAGTATCGAATTCGTTGAAGAGAATGTACGTGCCTGCGAGGCCTTTGTACGTGTTTTCCGCTGTGTGATCGATGCGGTGATCGTGATACCACAGCGTGTGCATCGCCTCCTTGATGTCGCCTGTGCCTGGATGTGTGGAGTTCACGCCAGCATAGACGTTCGGATAGTGGTAATCGTAGAACTTGCCTTGTCCAAAGAAGAAACAAGGATAACCGTCGCTTTCGAGCGGTGTGTGTCCGTTGTGCAGGTGCGTCGTTACTGACTGCAATCCAAATCCGCCGTTGTTGTTAGGCAGATTGTTTCGTTGTCGCACCAGAATCGAGCCATTACCGGGACTGCCGAGGACTCCGTATCGCTCGACGATCATCGGTCCCGGCGTGATGCCGTTGAAACCCCAGATAGTTTGCGGAGGAAGCTCACCTGCGGGAGCCATCAACACTGTCCCTTGCTGTTGGCTCATCTCGTAATAGCGCTGGGGTGGAAACTGCACGAACGCCTGGTGTGCAACCGTACGTCCTTCGCCTGCTCCATTGTTTGGTGCTTGTGTCGGTGCAGGTGTAAGTGACGCGACTGGCGCCAGTACTTGCAGTCGCGGCATGTTTTCGACGAATGGGGTCGTCGGTGGGCTTTGCGGGTCATCGAATGCCATCCCGGCGCTGGTGATCGGGTGGGCACTCAAACCCTTTTTCGGGATTAGCAAACCGGCACTGGTAAGCAATCCCATCTTGAGCAGATCGCGCCGCTTAAAACCTTCGGCGATCAGCTCGCCGCGATTTCTCGCAGCAGTTTGCCTATCTTTCTCTTTTCGTCTATTCCGTTTGGAGATATACGCCATCTGGAACTCCTCCTATTACACCTGGCGAGTAGCGCGGGCCAGGCGCGTTTCTTACTGATTGACGTTGATTGAGACTTTGCGCCCAGAGTTTCTGTCGCAATCGACTCGCTGTTGTTTGATTGTGGGGTCGAAGCGCAGTTACCGATGAAGCGTCGTTAGACCGTGTAATGGCTTCGACAGAGTTTCAGTTAAAGAAATTACCCCTGGAAAATGCTTACTTTGAGTGTGGGTGGTATTGCGTTTGGGGGAACGGCAACGGCCACCGAAGGTGTAGCTTATGCTGTGAGTAGTAACTGAGTGGGGCGCAATGTATTATTCCTCTCAAGCGAAAGTCAAGAAAAAAGTGCGGCGAAAATCCGCACAACAGCAGCTAACAGATTCATGCAGGGAGAAACGTTACGATGTCATCAGTTCGTCTTTATTGTGCAGCAGTTCTCATCGCGCTTCTTATCTTCTCAGCAGTCATAACTCCGGCTCAGAAAAAGTCACGCACGCAGGACGCGGCGCGTCATGCGAGTGAAGCTGCAAAGACTTTTACTGAGATCATGAATGTCAAAGACAAAGCGATTCCGAAAGAACTACTCGACACGTCTGAAGCGATTGCAGTGTTTCCCGGTGTCATCAAGGCAGCGTTTCTCGTTGGTGGTCGTGGTGGTCAGGGCGTGATCAGTCGTCGCGTAAGAGGCGGATGGAGCGCGCCTGCGTTCTTTAATCTCGGTGGCGGAAGTTTTGGCGCACAGATCGGGGCGCAGAAAACTGACTACGTTCTACTCATCATGAACCCGAGTGGACTGGATGGTTTGTTGAAAGACAAGTTTGAGCTCGGTGGTGAAGTGGGAATCTCGGCTGGTCCAGTCGGACGTGAGGCAGCCGCGTCGACGAATCCGCGTCTTGATGCCGGCATTCTTTCTTACTCGCGCAGCAAAGGCGCATTCATCGGCGCCGCGTTGAAAGGTGCAGTGATCACTCCCGACAACGATCTCAATGAAGCGGTCTATGGAAAGAAGGCGGACGATGTGCTGAAAGGTACGAATCTGACGTTTGCTCAGATGCCTCCGTCAGTGCGTATTTTCCCGCGTACTCTCGTACGTTATTCGATTCGATAAAATTGATCACAGCAAACCCTTGACGCTTTCTACTGGGCGACCTAGAATGCTTCGTCACCCTTAGCGGTCGATTCGATCTCTCAACAACAAGCGGGCAACGTGATCGGGAACAGTAGCAGACTCATGCTCCCACGAACGCAGCGACAAAAAGAAATTCTCGATTACATCACACGTTTTCAAGAACGCCACGGTTACATTCCTTCTTACGCACAGATTGCGCGGCAGTTTGGAGTGAAGTCGCGCGCGACGATAGCGAAACATATCGCTGCGCTCGAGCGGCGTGGTCTATTGGTGCGTGAGCACGAAGATGGATCGTTTGCGCTAAACGTTAAAGTCGAAGACAAGAGTAGCGATTCGCTGTGTGAAGTTAAGTTGCTTGGCCGGATCGCTGCTGGTGCTCCGCTCGAAGTCGTCGATTACGAAGAACGAATTCCGGTGCCGCGTTTTCTGTTGGGACGCGTGAAGCCGGATCGTGTTTACGCATTGCGTGTAAAGGGCGACTCAATGATCGACGAGCACATCTGCGACGGCGACATCGCGTTGATCGAGAACCGCACCGACGCGCGTGATGGTGAGATCGTCGTTGCGTTGTTGATCGAAGAGAATCAGGCAACGTTGAAGAGACTTTATCGTCGCGGTATGAACATCGAACTTCAGCCCGCGAATTCTCAGCTTCAGCCACTCACCGTTCCGGCCAGCCAGGTGCGCGTCCAGGGCATCTTCCGTGGCCTCTTACGTCCCAGCAATTAGTACACAAAAAGGCACAAAAATCACAAAGGAGGATTAATAATTTTTGTGATTTTTGTGCCTTTTTGTGTACTAAAAACTGCTTGGTGGTGTGCTTCGTTGTAGCCAATTGTCTTCGGGATACTTCGCGGTTTGTTTTATAAGATGGAGCGTGAACGCATGTCTCGATCGCGTCGATCTATTTTCGAAGCTGCGATGTGGCAGTAACCCGTGTAGCAGTATCAAACTTCCTTTCGACACCTCGAGCGGCACGAGTTGACCTTCCGGCCACGGCGTTTCGTCGAAGATCTCAAACTTCATCTTGTTTTCCGGAGCACGCACCCAACGCGACTTGAGTCCATGTCGATGTCCGCCAGGTATCGCCCATAGACATCCGTTCTCAACGTTCGCATCCTCGAGAGCAAACCATAATCCTGCGATATCGATCGGCTCAGTGTAGAGAAACGTGCTGTCCTGGTGACACGTCACTTCACCACCAATGTTCGGCTGCTTGAAGATGTACATCGATTGCAGCAGCAATGAATCAGCGAATCCGATCGCGCCTGCAAGCTGCTTCAACTTCTGACTACGCGAGAACTTTTGAAACACCGGATCGAGATCGTGCAGCGCGTGTCCGATCTTATTGATCGATTTTTCTTTTTTATACTTCAGCGTTCCATCAGGATTGAACGCATTCTCTTCGAAGAAGCAACGTATCTTGTCTCCGGACGTGAGGAAGTATTCATCCGTGAGCCGGTTCTGCTCGTGCGTGGAAAAGATCGAAACAACCTCGCTCGGATCAAACTCCTGGACCAGCTCGTCCGCGCGCGCGCGCAGCTCATCACACTCGCTCGCGCTCGCAAACCCTTCGAGCACGAGAAAGCCACGATCGCGATAGTCATTCAGTTGCTGCTCAGAGATCATCTATTGAGCGTTACCTGTCACAACGAATGATACCTTCTTGTACAGTTCTTCAAAATCCCGGTCGGCTTGTTCGTCGTTGATAGATGCGTGGATGCCACCGCCTGGTGGAGACTCTTCCTTTTCCAACCGCTTCGTGGTCCATAGCGTGACACGCAAGTCTTTCAGGTTTCGATATTGCCCTTCGAGAACAAACTCTTCTTTAGTGTTGACGTATGAAGTATTGGCTGTTTGGGTATTGAGGGAAGTGGACACTTCGTGAAAGCCTTGTCGCAGCAGTTCCTGCCGGTAATCCCTAATTCTTTGATTAGCAGCATCGAGTTCAGCCTGCGTGCCGGGGCTGAAAGTCATCGACGAACCTTTTGACGAGCGTGAGAAGACACCGTTTCCACGAGTACAACTGATTGCCAGTAAAGCGAAGAGTGTGAGTGTGAGCATTCTTTTCATGGCCAGCTCCGTGACTGCGTATGTGAGAACGGCGAGTTTATATCAGATTTCTGGCAGCATCTCGATCGCTTTTTTCAAGCGCTTGGGCGGTTCCAGGTAGGTGGATATATAGGCGTCAGTTGTTAGTGCGTAAACTCGTTTTCCGCGAGCCAGTGCCCACATTCGGACGGAAGTTTTGGACACTACATGACGATCGTGCTCGACAGGAGACGCTGTTCCTTCGTTTCGAAAAGCTGCTTCGATCCGATCATACGTTCCTACGGTGTCATACTCCGAAGCTCGCTTCGAAGCCATCGCCGCAGTCTCATAATCTTCGACGCGCAGCCAGTATCTGGGTTTTAGTCCTTCCCAACCAGGAACCGGTGTCTGCGATTGCAGGTAAATGGTGACGCCACGAATTGGCGCATACAATTTGGAATCCACTGCTTCGATTTCAGTAACGTCTTTGTGGCGCTCCAGCGGTTCTGATGCAGTCAGATTAATCTGATTAAAAATAGGAACGAGCTCTTTCCATTCAAGCTCACTTCTGCTTCTAACACACGATCCGGCAGTCGCCAGCAGGAGCATGATGAGAATACCGAATACGATCCGGGATTTATGCATTCGTTCCACCGGGTCAGGTTACAAGCCTCTGTGACGCGTTGTCACTGTGGCTACTACCGTCCTGCGTTGTTTCTGCTCCGCTGAAAGCTTGTCTGATCAATTAACCTCGTATATATTGGGCGGCCTGTCTTAGTCGCTTAGTCATTAAAACTTCATAATCTGGTCTTGTCCTAAGTCCTCGGACTTGTAAGTGTGCTGTTGCTTTAGCCTTCCGTCTGTGCGGCAACAGAAGGTCCAAACGTCTAAAACCAATCGAAAGGTAAGAAAAGCATGTCGCGAAGAACCCTATTTAAGGCACTCTCACTACTCATGGCCTTGGGCCTACTCACATACCTGCTCACTCAACCAGATGAAGTTAGTCATGCTCAATCGGGCGGATTTGATCGGTCGCAATACGCAGACGACAAACCCGTCGGTGATCTCAATGCCGTCCAGGATGAACTTCCGGAAACGGGCGAGTTCAACGTGATGATCGAGCTATTCGACGCTCCGACGTCGAAAGTCTATTCAGAAGCTCTCGGCAATCAGAGTGATCGCGCCGCCAATCCACAACGGCGCGCCGCAGCTCAGGGCGCAGCGCGTGCGCAACTAGCGCTAATCAAGGGCGCCCAGCAGCGTGTGCTCGCTCGACTCGCCTCCTTCGGTCGCAACGCCCGAGCCCTCTACAACGTGGAAACTGCTTACAACGGCATCGCCGCGAGAATCGACGCCAGCGTCCTCGCGCAACTCAGAGCTCACCCGGATGTTAAGGGCGTCTACGCGCTTCCCGTTCACACAATTGAGAATTCGTCGAGCTTGCCCTTTGTTAAAGCTGCCAGCGCATGGGCCGCAACGAGTGGCAACTCGGGCAATGGAATCAGGATCGCGATCATCGATACCGGCACGGACTATTTGCACGCCAACTTCGGTGGACCCGGTACGGCAGCAGCCTACGCAGCCAACAATCGAAACATCCTCGAGCCCGGCACGTTCCCCACCGCGAAGGTTGTGGGCGGCATGGACTTCGCCGGAGACGCTTACACCGGCGCCAACGTACCGGTGCCTGATCCGGATCCGCTCGATTGCAACGGACACGGATCACACGTAGCCGGCACGGCCACTGGTTTTGGTGTTAATGCCGATGGCACGACTTTTCTTGGGCCATGGGACGGCTCAGTACCTTTTGGCTCGTTCAGCATCGGACCCGGCGTCGCACCACGAGCTTCACTGTATTCGTTAAAAGTCTTCGGCTGCGCGGGCAGCACCGGTCTTACGACACAGGCGATCAACTGGGCAGTGGATCCGAACGGCGACGGAGACCCTTCCGATCACGTCGACGTTATCAACATGTCGCTCGGTTCCAATTTCGGCCTTGCTAATGACGCGAGCGCAGCAGCCAGCAGCAACGCAGCGCTGGCAGGCGTGATCGTTGTCACTTCAGCCGGTAACGCAGGCGACACGCACTACATCGTGGGAAGCCCATCCACTTCGAGTCGCGTGCTTAGCGTGGCCAACATTGTCGACTTCGGCATTCAGCAAGCATCCACGACAGTCAACTCGCCGGCGGCAATTGCTGGAAATAAGGCGTCGCTCCCCGCGACCTTCAACCCGTTGATAGTTTCACCGGCGAGCATTCCCGGCAACGTCAAACTCGCCGACGATGGTTCAACCGATTTGTTCCCCGGCGCGGCGCCCGGCTCAGTCGGCACAACTACTGACGGCTGCCAGCCATTCGCGCCCGGATTCTTCACCGGCTTAATCGCGCTCGTGGATCGCGGCGGTGGTTGCGGCTTCACTTTCAAAGTAAAGAACGCTCAGGATGCCGGCGCGACGGCCGTAATCGTTGGCAACAACGTCGCCGGCACGATCTCGATGGGCGGGTCTGATCCCACGATCACGATCTTGTCATTATCGATCACGCAAGCCGACGCCAACGCGATCAAGGGGCAACTGGGCACCGGTGTTAACGCTACTTTGAACTTTACTCACCTGGGCGACACGGTCAGCGGCAGCACTTCGCGTGGTGCACGACGTGGCGACAACGGGCCTAAGCCTGATATTTCCGCGCCCGGTACTAACATCATCTCGACCGGCTTCAGCACCGGCAACTTGTCCGCCACGATCAGCGGCACTTCAATGGCTTCGCCGCACGTGGCCGGCGCCATGGCGCTGCTTCGTCAACTGCATCCGACGTGGTCCGTGGAAGAGTTGAAAGCACTCGTGATGAACACGGCGAATCACGATCTGTTTACCGGCATTAACGGTACGGGATCGAGGTTCGGCGTACAGCGAGTCGGCGCAGGCCGCCTTGACCTCCAGGACGCCAGCAACGATGAAGTCATCGCTTACAGTGATGACGCCACGGGTGGTGTGAGTGTCTCCTTCGGTGCTCCCGAAGTAGTCGGCACTGCGAGCATCCAGAGGACAGTGCGCGTCGCAAACAAAGGCGCAGTTGATATGAGCTACGATCTTTCTTATGTAGCCCTGACAGACGCGCCCGGCGTGACCTATTCGTTCCCGGATGGTCCAAACGTCAACGTGCCTGCTGGTGGCTCGACGACCTTTACCGTCCAACTGGATGCCACTGCCGCAGCGATGAAGCATCCGCGCGATGCGACGATGGCGGCCGTGCAGGGAGCTAATCCTCGCTTTTACATGACCGAGGAATCAGGTTATGTCACGTTGACGCCGGGTAGCGGCACCGCATTGCGTTTACCGTTGTGGGCGGCTCCGCGTCCGGCTTCAGACATGACGACAAATCATAATTACGTTTTGTTAACAGCACCGACAGGCTCGAGCAACGTCGGGTTGACCGGACAAGACGTCAATACCGGCGGGGCGTTCCCAGTAGACGTGATTTCACTTGTTAGTGCTTTCGAGTTGCAGGGGACCAGTCCGGCCACTATACCGGCTTCGAGTGTTGCGAGTAATGCTGACTTGAAGTCTGTGGGCGTGACCAGCGACTTCAAGGCGACAAACTCGGTTAACGCTGCTACGAAGATCTTCTTCGCCATCACCACACACGGTAAATGGACCACGCCGAGCGATGTCCAGTTCAATATCTTCGTTGATCGGGACAGGAACGGTACCGATGATTTTCAGATCAGCAACCTGGCCACTGCGGATGCGCAGGGAAATGCATTTGACGTCCTCGTGTCGGCGCGTCGTCCCGCGCCGTTTACGGGTGGATTTACTTTGGATAGTTTCCTCAACAACATCGCTCCTTCTGGTCTTGAAACTGTTGTTTACAACACCAATATGATGGTCATTCCGGTGAGTGCTTCGGCCCTCGGTTTGACTACGGCGAATGCCAAATTCAACTATCGCATCACAACCACGAGTCGTGGATTCGGGGGCACCATCGACACTCTCACGACTCGTACGTACGATGCGGCTAATCCCGGTTTCGACGTGACCGGTGGAGTGACAGGGCTACCGGTTTATGCCGACCTGAATGGCGGAGCTATTCCCGTCAACTACAACAAGGCGAATCTGACGGCCAACGGCACTACCGGTTTGCTTTTGTTGCACCACAACAACGCATTCGGCGCGCACGATCAGATTCTGAGCCTGCAGGAACCAACCGCGACGACAGTCACGGTGGATGCTGCCTCCGGTGTCTACAGTGATCCGACTACGTTGAGGGCCACTGTCAGCCCGGCTACTTATCTCGATCAGACCATCTCCGGTAACGTGCAGTTCTCGGTTGATGGTAATCCGGTGGGTGCTGCGGTTGCGGTGAATTCGAGCGGTGTGGCTACAACCTCGTACACGGTAACCGTACCGGCTGGGGCGCACACGATCACTGCCGCATTCACGAGCACCAACACTGCGTTCCTGAATAGCAGCAACACTGGCACGCTGACGGTGTCGAGAGAGGATGCTGACGTTAGTCCGTCCGCCGCGAATCAGTTTGCGGTTAAGGTGAATTCGCCTGGCGGCACGGGTGGACCAGTCACGCTCTGCTTCGACATGAACGAGGTGAGTGATGGCAGTCCGGGAGACACGACCAACATCACAAGCGTAACGGTCAACGTCGTTCCCATTGGCGCTGGCTCGGCGTTTTCACCGGCTGCTGTCTTGAGTGGTGGCGGAGTGGGCGCGACACGCACTGCCTGCGTAACTCTGAATAATGTTCCGGTGAACGTCTACGATGTGGGTCTGACGATCAACGGAAACTTCTATCAGGGTACAGGCAACACTGTGCTCGTTATCTACGACCCATCGCTTGGATTTGTGGCGGGTGGAGGCAGCATTATTCACAATGGTTTCAAAGCCAATGTCGGTGTGAATATCAAATACCTGAAGAGCGGTAACGCTCAAGGGTCGCTGCTTTACATCGAGCACAGACCAACGGGTAACGTCGTGATTAAGAGCAACTCGTTGGGAGCCATGGCGATCGTCGGGAATGAAGCGATAGTGGCCGGAAAGGCCGGTAGTGGTACCAACTTCATTGCCCGCATCATCGACAATGGAGACCCTGGATCTTCAGATCGGTTTGGGCTGCGGGTGACGAATTCGTCCGGCGCGATTGTGGTCGATCTAACGTTCGATCCGATTCAGCTCACAGGCGGAAACTTCTCCGTACCTAAGCTGACTGGCAAATAGAACAAGCAGCTCTCCCCAAATAAGAATGGCGGTCCTTTTGGGCCGCCATTCTTTCTTTGCTTTACGAAAAGTAGGGGCATCGGGCTTGGCCCCCTCACCAAGGCCCACCGGCGACGCCCCCGGCCCCACACTCTGGGCAGGTGTGAGACGATCGAGATTGGCGCCGTTATATCTGCCGGCGAAGGACCATCACAAGACGCTGTTGCGAGGGTGTGATATAGAATTCATGCCAATTTTTGGTAAGGGCGATTTGAACACACTTCCACCATCCTGCCTGGAGAGGCAGTTTTTAACTTTAGTTACTTAAGCCAAACCCTTAACGAACGATACTGAGAAGCGTCAGGATTACCATTAATAACGTCGTATCCCCACCGGTTGAAGGAACCTCCCCCGTCAATGTATCGGTGGTATTCGTTTCACCCGTGGTGACGACCGGGCTCGGCGGTTGCGGCGCTGTTCCACCCGTGGTAGGGATTTCACCGGCCGAGGCTGTGCCCGACAGCACGCACGCGAGGACTAGTGCTAATCCGAAGTGTCTCATTCTGTATCTTTTCTCCTTTGAGTTGAGGAATGCCAGTCGACTGGCAAGAAAACAGGATAGTGTAATTACATACAGCGCTATTGACACTGCGTCCCGGGCTGTTTCTAATATCCGGCGCTGGGAAATCAAGACTTTCTTACACTCACTAACAAAGGGTAATCTTCCGTGAAGATGGCCTCACCTAAGCTGGAGACCGCGCACCTGAACGCGAACAGTGAAAGTCTGCGCCGGTGCAAGACTGCCTTAGAACAAAAGGACAGAGGCGATTATGCGGGCGCGCAGGAAACAATGCGGCCCTTATGGAAGCGCGTCGGAGAACGTCCCAAAACAGCGGGATTGGATCCATCCGTCGCCGCTGAGATCTTGTTCTGCGTCGGCGTTCTGACGAGTTGGATCGGAAGTAAGAATCAGATTCGTGACGCGCAAGAGACTGCCAAGAATCTTCTCACGGAAAGCATTACTTACTTCGAGTCAATCCGAGATGTGACGAAAGTCGCGGTCGTTCAATCCGAGATTGCCTACTGCTATTGGCGCGAAGGCGCGCTGAACGAAGCGCGATCGTGGCTGGATGAGGCACTGGAGAAGCTGACGTTTGAGGGAGCCGCCCGAGCGAGAGCTCTTCTAAAGTTAACAACTGTTGAATGGACAGCCGGACGGTTTCGCGAAGCGTTAGAACTACTTGACGCGAATGAGTCACTATTCCGAAAGATTACTAACCACACGATTAAAGGTGGTTACCACACCGAACTTGCGATCATTCATCGAAATCTCGCCACGATGGAGAATCGGCTCGAATACTTTCGACGGGCCATCACTGAATATCGAGAGGCGGAGAGACAATTCAGATTAGCTCACAATCAGATCTTCCGGGCCGATGTAATCAACAACGTCGGGTTCTTGCTGTTCAAGTTGGGCCACCACAAAGAAGCGCACAAGTATCTTAATGAGGCTCGCCGTCTAACTGTAAAGTTGAAAGACAAGTCTCACACCGCACAAATTGATGAAAGCCGCGCAGAGGTGTTGATTGCGCAAGGAAAACTGACTGAAGCGGAACGCATTGCACGTCGATCAGTATCAGTATTACGAAAGAGTGGTCGCTTCTGCCTTATTGCTGAAGCTTTGATTACCCAGGGAACGGCCCTGGCTAGATTGGGCCGGACTGGCCGTGCTCATTTTGTTTTTCGACAAGCCATCGAAGCTGCCCACCAGGTGAATGCATTAAACATTGCCGGACTCGCCGCACTCACCTTGATCGAAGAAATTAAGGATTTATCCCCTGAGATACTGCAGGCCGCTTATCGACAAGCACGCGAATGGCTCGCAAACTCTCAAAGCCCGGACATAAAACTCAGACTCGCCGATGTCGCCGCTCGAGTTGTTGCGAGCATTCATACAGAGTTGAGTACCGACGAAGCAACAGAAATTCTATTAAGCGAACCGGGTGGACTTCGGGCACAGTTAGAAAAACATGAGCGTGTAGTAATCAAGCGCGCCTTAGACGAAGTCGACGGACGCGTAACCCACGCCGCCTCACTCCTTGAGATGAGATACCAATCCCTGGCCTACATCATCGAACGGCGCCATCCTGACTTACTCAAAAAGCGAACCCCCATCCGACGCCGGCAAGCACGCAAAAAGAAGTAAGATCCGCACCTTGGACACGGTCAGTACCACCTCGCGGTAGCGGGTGGGTGCGCCAGCCTTTCTGCACGTCACCGCACAGCTACGCACCCACCAGCTACCGCAGGTGGTACTGACCGTGTCAAACAGTGATTTTGACTTTAGGACAGTCTCTGTGCAGCGCAGACTGCCGCGTCGAGATCGGACCAGAGATCGTCGGCGTCCTCGATGCCGACGCTGAGTCGTAGAAGTGAGGGGGGAAGGTGTTCCTGTCCCGGGATCGCCGCTCTTCTTTCTATCGTTGATTCCACTGCTCCGAGGCTGGTGGCGTGGCGGATTAATTTGACGTTCTGACAGACAGCGTCAGCAGTCTCAGCTCCTCCAAGCAGATCGAACGAAATGATCGTTCCGAAGCCTTTGAGCACGCGCTTGGCAGTTTCATGTGTCGGATGTGATGGCAGGCCTGGATAACGAACACGAGTGACCAGCGGGTGTGTCGCTAACCGTTCCGAAAGCGTCATAGCTGTTTGCTGCGCCCGCTGTAAGCGAAGCGCAAGTGTTCTTGCGCCGCGGACTGCAAGAAAGGATTCAAGTGTTCCCGGTGTCGCGCCAGTCAACTCGCGAGACCTCCTCAGTGCGTGCCAGAGTCCATCGTCTTTCGTCGTCGCGACTCCTGCTAACAAATCGGAGTGGCCGCCAATGAACTTGGTTGCTGATTGCAGAGACACCGTAGCGCCGAATTCGAGCGGCTGCTGATTCAAAGGTGTGGCGAACGTGTTGTCGACCGTAACTATCGCTCCGCTCTTACGTGGTGCTGCGCAGATAGTCTCCAGATCCGCTACGTGTAGTAATGGATTCGAGGGTGATTCGAGCCAGATCAGATCGGCGACACGGCATGCGTGAATCCAACCTGGTGTATCGTCCACCGCAACGCGCTGTACGGACCAACGCTGTCTTTCACTACCCGCCGCTGCCAGACTTGCAACACCGTGATAGCAATCATCTGGTAGGACCACAACGGCGCCAGCCGCGAGTTGATCAAACACGGAGGCAATGGCGGCCATGCCTGAAGCGAAGGCAACAGCCTTTCCAGACTCGAGCCCGCCTATAACTTCTTCGAGTGCTTCCCATGTTGGAGTTCCATCATCGCGCGAGTACTCGCGCCCTGTGCCGATGATGAAGTTCGATGCAGGAATCAGCGGTACGTTTAGTGGAGCGCCGGGTTCGGAGGCGCGTCCTGCCGAGACGAGCCACGATTCCGGTTTGATTCCAGACGAGCGCTTCTCCATACTTTCTAACCTCCAGGGCACAGCCTAACACACACATTTGAGTACGGAGGATTTGAGATGGCACTTAGTTTCGCAAGCGATATTCGACCCCTGTTTCGTGATACGCCCGATGTCGACACGATGAAGCGTATGGGGCTTGACCTCTCGTCTTACGCTGATGTCAAAGATCAGGCAGCGGCAATCCATGCGCGTCTCGAAGATGGCAGCATGCCGTGCGATGACCCGTGGCCGCACGAGCAGATAGCGTTGTTCAAGCGTTGGATGGATGAGGGCATGGCGCCTTAAGACTTTCGTCGCTTGTGGCAGTGAATAGATTCGTCAATCATGCCGAGCACAGACTTAACAATCGTCGCCGCTTCTGAATCGATCCTTTCAACTGTGACATGCAGGTCCAGCAGATTGTTCGTATTGCGTTGAAATGCTTCACGCAGATGCAGACGTGTTCCCGGTTTGATTTCGTGCGTTTCGTGATTCCTTCAATCTCGTAGGAGATGTGGTCCAGAGGGTGCCAGACAAGATAGTGAGGATACGTGCGGCCCGCGTATTCCATATCGCCGACAACGTGACCGTACCACCAGGCGAGTATGGCCGGCGTGACGCCATTCAGCTCGGCGTGATCGGTGATGATTTGACGCCGGCCATCTCGTTTCCATTTCCTTACGTTGCTCATAATTAAGTGACACGAGGATCTAATTTTTCATTAGTGAATTTAGATTATTCTCTAATAAAGCTTTAAATGAGGAAGAAGCGATGAGAAGAAAAGTCACCCTACTGTACGTTGGCCTCGTCCTGTTGTTATCGGCGAACGGCGTTCACGCGCAGCAAACGAAGCCAGCGTTCACGTTCCAGGAAGTGATGATTCCGATGCGCGATGGCGTGCACCTGCAAACGGTGATTCTGGCGCCGAGCGATCAGAAAGCGCCGCTGCCGATACTGTTTCGTCGCACACCTTACGGCGTACCCTCGAGAGCGCTGCAGCAAGCACCGCCGAATTACAAGGAGCTGGAGCAGGACGGCTACATCTACGTGATTCAAAACCTGCGCGGACGCTTTAAATCAGAGGGCGTGTTCAAGCTGACGTCGCAAGTGAATCTCGCCGACAAGTCGTCGACAAATGAGACGACAGACGCCTACGACAGCATTGACTGGCTCATCAGACATGTGCCCAACAACAACGGCAAGGTCGGCATGTTCGGTGTCTCGTACGATGGTCTGACAAGCGCGTTAGCGCTCCTGCAACCGCACCCTGCGCTTAAGGCAATCAGCGAGCAGGCGTCTCCGGCAAATCAATGGATGAATGACGACGATCATCGCTACGGGGCGCTGCGCGAGAGCTACGCCTTCGAGTACGCAGTGATGGAACAGTCTGACAAGAATAAAAACACCAACTTCGTCTTCGACATCTACGACACCTATTCGTGGTATTTAAAGTTAGGACCACTCTCGAACATCAACACCACGTACCTGAAAAACTCGATTCCTCATTGGAACGACATTGTTGCGCATCCGGACTACGACGAATTTTGGAAGAAGGAGGCGTGGATCAGACAGCTACACTCCACGCCTGTTCCGCTTTTGAACGTTGCGGGCTTTTGGGATCAGGAAGATCCCTGGGGACCCTGGCAAATTTTTCGTCACGCGTCTGAACACGATCCGGAAAATGTAAACTTCATGGTCGCCGGGCCTTGGTTTCACGGGCAGTGGCGAACACTGAAAGCGGACAGTATCGGGCTGATACCTTTTGGTGGTCATGAGACGGCGCGGGAGTTTCGTGAGAACATCGAAGCGCCGTTCTTTCGCCACTACCTTCACGGGCGCGGTGCGAAGCCGAGTTGGAAAGTCTCTACTTTCCAGTCAGGCGCAAACCGCTGGCGCACGTATTCCACGTGGCCGCCCAAAGAAGCCAAGCTGACGTCGCTCTATCTGCATACCGACGGAACGCTCTCTTTCGATTTGCCCAAGCAGAACGCATATCGTGAATACGTTTCCGATCCGTCGAATCCAGTGCCGTATCGTCAGCGACCGATCTCGCCGACGTATCCCGGTGGTGATTGGCAGACGTGGGAAGTCGCAGACCAGCGTTTCGTCGGTGGACGTCCGGACGTGCTGACTTTTACCAGTGCGCCACTTGATAAAGACCTGATCATTACTGGCGAAGTCGCGGCACAACTCTTCGCTGCGACTACGGGCACTGATGCCGACTTCATCGTCAAGCTGATTGACGTTTACCCGGAAAATGCGCAAGCAAACGCATGGGAGGCGGAGGCAGGACCAAAGCCAGGTGAGTACGCGCGTTCTTTGAACGGCTACGAGCTGCCGATTGCGATGGAGGTTCGTCGTGGCCGCTATCTCGCGAGCTACGAGCATCCGAGTCCACTCGTTCCGAACAAGCCGACCGAGTGGCAGATTCCCTTGCGCGATCATGATCACGTTTTTCTCAAAGGTCATAGGATTATGGTCCAGGTGCAATCAACGTGGTTTCCGATAATCGACCGTAACCCGCAAAAATTCGTCCCGAGCATCTACCAGGCAAGCGCATCGGACTACATCAAGGCCACGCAACGGGTTTACTGTTCCCGATCGTTCCCCTCGCGCATTGTGTTGCCCGTGGTGCCGTAAGTTTTTCTCTGCGGTTCTCGGCGTATCTCAGCGTCCTCTGCGTTAAATAGCAACGTCAGCGCAGAGAACGCTGAGATGACACTCTCCATCGCCTTCGCTAGACTCACCCTCTTCCCAGCAGTCTCAGTTTTCTGATAACGAGCACTAACTCCTCCCGTCAGGCAACGACCAACGAACTCGGCATCTTCCAGATTAGCGGTTTACTTCCCGGCAATTACTTGCTGACTGTGAAAGCACCAGGATTTGCCTCGCTCACGCAAGAGGTAACACTCGAAGTGGGCCAGGCTCGCACAATTGACCTCGCACTCAAGGTCTCCGCAGTCAACACCAGTGTTGTAGATGTCAGATCGGATTCGGCAAACCTTCTAAAAACTACCGACGTGTCCGTCGGAGAAGTCGTCGAACCAACAGCGGTATAGCTCAACTTCAGTCCTTCACCCGATAGCGTTCAGGAATTCAAAGTCCAAACCGGCAGTTATACGGCTGAGGTCGGCGGCGCCGCGGTGGGTGGCCAGATCACATCGTGACCCGCCCTGGCGGGAATGAGTTTCACGGAACAGCGTATGAGTTCCTGCGCGACGACGCGTTCGACGCTCGCACCTTCGATGGGATGGATGAGTCAGGTTTGTGAATACGCCGCAGTTCGGCACGATCACTGAAGCCGCAACGCCGGGTCGTGAGATACAACTCGGAGTGCGCCTGTCGTTTTGAATAATCATGATTCAGGACCACCGGAGCTTGGTGGCCCTGAATCGTTGTCGCTCAAGGCGACGACGGGAGGATGCTGAGCTCAGGCACGAGCCTCGTAAGGGAGCGTTCAAGATTAACAACTGCCCCTGCCGGAAGTTTCTGCAGTAACTTCTGTGCCCCCTCCGGCCCGAGCGCCTGAACGAGCACGGGCCCCTTGTCGAGCTCGGCAAAGGTATCTCGCATCGTGAGTGTGATGTATTCGTTGGCATTTCCTCCGAAGATCGTCTGAGACACAAGGTAAGTGACACCAGCCTGCTTCATCACTGGAACAAAATCATTCTTCAGGTAGTTCTCATAATCGTCATTACGATTTGGAGCAATGTGGACAAAGTGGAGGACGGCGAGCTTCGGCGCTCCGGAGCGTTGAGCCGCAAAACTCAAATCTGGTCGTGTGCGGATTATAAATCGGCGAACGCTGGTGACGAGGCTGCCCGCTTTTGCTTGCCAGGCTGGAACACCCGACGCGCCCAAGCCCTTTTCGAGTGCGCCTGGCCCATCGAACTCCGCCAATTTGCCCACCGGAGTCACAAGCACATATTCGAACGCATCTCCAGCCGCACCTGTATTCTGCCAAACCTCCCGCCACTTTAGACCTCCCTTCTTCAGTGCAGGATTCGTAGTGTTTTTCATGAAGTTCTGAAACTCAGTCATCATTTCAGGCTTGACGCTCACGACGGTGACCGAAAGAAACTCAGGCGTGGGCGCTGCTTGTGGTGAGGGGGTTGGAGTTTGGGCGACGCTTTGTGCAGACAGCGCAGCCACGAATACGAGAGAGCACAAAGCGCGCAAGACTCTCATTGGTGTGATGTATTTCATGATCGTTTCCTTCTTTCTGGGGAAAAAGGTTTTCGCGAAGTGACATGATTGAACATTGGGAAGGGAAGTCGCCGCGAAACTCGTGACGTGACGCGAGAGCGGCAACCGTTTGTTTAGGCTAGATCGCTACCAGGTGCCTTCGCACCGGGTTGATCATCTTGACCTCTAGGGCGATGGTGGGACGGATGCTATACCAGCCGCGTACGACAATCAAGAACTTCGCAGTCGATTTGTTGCGCCAAATTGTTGTAAGAGATTAGATTACGTGGAGCCGGCTGCCGGAATTGAACCGGCGACCTTCTAATTACGAATCAGACCAACGACGTAAGAGCAAGTAAATTCAATTCAACAGGTTGCAGCCACCGCGGTTTTTCAGGGGTTTTTGAGGATTCTATACGGAGCTTTATCGGTTCCTCATGCGCTTATCTAAATTCGCGTCACAACTACGTCACAAGCCGGATCAGAAATAAGTTGGACTTTTCTTGGACCGGAGGAAGAAGCCGAAGTCTTGCCACGCTCGCCAAGTGACGCGTTGAATTCACCATCCACGGTATATTTTTGCAAGTTAGGTATTGAAGATCTCAGGCGGGATTCTTTGAGCCTCCACTTGTAGTCCGTCTTTGAAAAAGACGCCTGGAGTCAGTCGCCAACGGCTTACCAAAGATCTCGGAATGCCGCGTACAGATCGCACAAGAGAGCTGGGACCAAGTTCTCATCCCTATAGGCCTCTCGCTACAAACTAGCGCTGGAACAGAGTTATAGTCTCGCCATGTCAACAACTCACTACGACTGGACTCGCTATTGGTGTTTGCGCGAAGGCTCAATGACGGCTGGCCGGGGATACCTCTTCGTTTTTTCCGATTTCTCCAAGGAGGTGGTCACTTTTGACAAAATCTCTCACATTCCGTGTCTTGCGTTGCTCGGAGAGCCCGGGATTGGCAAGAGCTACGCGTTAGCGAGTGAGATTAAAAACTTAGAGAGCGCCCTTACCACACGATCGAACGAAGACATTCTTTTTTTCAACCTGCGTTCTTACAGTAGCGAAGTTCGTCTTATCGAAGAGACCTTCAAGCACGAAAAACTCAAACAGTGGTTATCTGGGTCGCACATTCTCAATCTCTTTCTGGATAGTCTGGATGAAGGCCTCCTGAGAATCGACACCCTCACAGCCCTGCTCGTCGACAAGCTGAAAGATTTGCCTATTAAGCGACTAAAATTCCGCATAGCTTGCCGCACGGCGGAGTGGTCGAGCTTCCTAGAGAGTCAACTGAAAGAATTATGGGGTGAGGATAGTTTTAGGGCGTATGAACTTGCTCCGCTCCAATTCACTGATGTATGGACCGCCGCCAAAAGTGAAGGCCTCGATGCCGAAGTCTTTCTTTCCGAGCTAGCAGCTAAAAGTGCTGAGCCACTAGCCGCCAAGCCTGTTACGCTGAAAATGTTGCTCAACCTCTTTCGTCTGCATAACGCGCTGCCTCGTAGTCAGTCCGAATTATATGAAAGAGGCTGCCTCTTGCTTTGTGAAGAAGAGAGTGAAAGCCGTAAAACGAAATGGAAGCTTACGGCTCACCAGCGATTGCGCGTCGCAGCTCGTATCGCTGCGATTACGATCTTCGCCAACAAGGCAAGTATCTGGGTTGGAACTGATACTGGCGAACAGACTGAATCGGATCTCTTGGTAAGTGACATTGCCGGTGGTTTTGAAAAGGATAAGGATAGAGTTGATTTTCATGTAACAGAAGACGGCGTCCGTGAAGCATTGGCTGGTACCGGTCTTTTTACTTCACGGGGCATGAACCGTTTAGGATGGCAACATCAGACTTACGCTGAATTCCTTGCGGCGTGGTACTTGGACCATTTAAATGTTGAAAACGAGACCATTCTACGGCTGCTTAGAAACTCCTATGATACTGACGGTTTCCTCGCGCCCCAGCTATATGAAACAGCGGCGTGGATCGCAGGTAAGCGGACTGAGATATTCCAAATCTTGATGGAGACTGAGCCATTGGTCTTGCTGCGTAGTGATGTTCTCTCAGCAGATGATCTAGTTCGAGCTAAATTAACCTCTGCTTTATTGAAAGTGTTTGATGAGGAAAAGGAGTTCGACAGATGGGAGATACGCTCCTACTACTCAAGATTGAAACACGCCGAAATTCCTGCACAACTTCGAACTTATCTGAAAGACAAATCCAAAGGATTTCTTGTTCGCCGAGTCGCTATCGATATCGCGGAGAAATGCGAGATTAGAGAACTACAGAACGATCTGGCTGACATTGCGTTAGATCAAAGCGAAACACCCTCCACTCGTGCTAGTGCCGCAAGCGCCGTCAGTGAGATTGGCGATAGCCAAACAAGGGCAAGACTTAAACCTCTCGCGCTCGGCGAAGCTGGTGGGGATCCCGAATCAGAGCTAAAGGGTTACGGACTCATGTGTGTCTGGCCGGACCACATCACCGCAGCAGAACTCTTCGACACATTAACTGACGATCCAAATCTTTACGGCTCCTATAAGTCTTTCCTAAGTCGGAGATTAATTCCTTGGTTGAAAACTGAGGATTTACCCATTGCACTTGATTGGGTCCGGGACGTAACGAAGGACAAGAGTGCTTTTGATTTTGATCGCAAAGCTGTATCTGCCGAAATTCTCTTGAAGGCTTGGGAAGCACTCGACGATGAAAGAGTCCTTAATTCGTTCGTGCAAGTGGTTATTGAAAAGATAAAGCGGTATGACGACCTTCTGGAGGATTACGACGCTAAAGACACATTGCTGGCGATGCGACAAGACACACGCAAACGCAGAGGCCTTTTGTTAAGAATCTTTCCACTACTCAGCGAAAGTACCGACTGGTTTGGGCTTGGCCACTCAATTGTTCTTCGATTGGGAAACGAAGATGTGTCATGGCTTGTGGATGAGTTACTTACAACCACGAACATTCGTACACGGGACATCCTGATTTCCATTCTGAAAGACTTTCTCACCAGTTGGCACGGGGTTGCACCAGACGTGCTAACGAAAATTCAATTCGCAATTGATCACAGCGATATGGTCAGACATGAACTTTCTGTTTTCTTCGAACCGATGTACATCGATTCACCAAGTTCACAAAAGGCACGCGAAGCTTATAAAAACGCATCTGCGCACAGGAAATATGAAGATGAAAACGAGAAATTTGAGCCCTTAACACCAACCCCGAGTGAGCGAGTGTTAAGGACGCTTGAGAAATTTGAGCGAGGAGATGTGGATGCCTGGTGGCAACTGAATCTCGAAATGACTCTAACCGGAAAAAGCAAATTCTATGGTAACGAACTTGAAGTTGATCTTACAAAACTACCTGGTTGGACTAATGCGAATGAGGAAACCCAGGCGCGAATAATTGATGCAGCCAGAAAATACGTACTGATTGGAAATCCAAAAACCGAGGAATGGATTGGCACAAACACGTTGTATCGTCCGGCATTTTCAGGTTACCGGGCTTTGTGGCTGCTTCGCGATATCGATTCTTCCTTTGCAAAAACTCTTGCAACTGACGTGTGGCAAAAGTGGGCTCCGATAGTGTTTCACTATCCAATTTACAACGGCAGTGGTGAAGAACTATACGGCGCACATCGCCGGTTTATTGGGACAGTCTATCGAATTGTTCCTGATGAAATTATTCGCCTGTTATTGGACGAGATAGATCGATTCGGAAGTCCGAATAGTGTTGTTGATTTTGAGAAGGTACAAGACTGTTGGGACAAAGACCTGTTAAAGGCATTGCGCGGTAAACTTATTCAGAGTGATCTGAATCCGGAAATGTTCAGAAGGATTCTCACTTCACTGATCGAGCACAAGGATAGAGACACTGTATCTTATGCTCACGAACTTCTGAAGATACCAATTCCCGCTGATGAAACGGCACAAGAACGGGCAGTAGTGGCCGCATCGTCGCTTTTGCTTTACTCCGAAGATGCGGGTTGGGAATCCGTTTGGCCCGCGATTACCAGCAATACTGAGTTTGGTCGAAAAGTGATTAAATCAGCCTTGTCGCCTTATAGTCGGCAGATTATTACGCACTTGTCTGAAGAAAAGATTGGTGATTTTTACATCTGGTTATCGGAAAACTATCCACACTCCGAAGATCCTCAGTTTCCGGCTGGCATCGCACATTTGGTCGGAATCCGCGAAGAGATTGCACAGTTGCGTGATTCTCTTCTTTCACACCTCAAACAACGCGGAACACGCGAATCCGTGCAAGCAATCGAAAAGATCGCAGTCGCTTTACCGCATCTGGAATGGTTGAAATGGACGCTGTTAGAAGCTAAGAAAAACATGCGGCGGCACTCGTGGAACCCCCTATCTCCCGAACAGATCATAGGCCTTCGGGAGAGTTCTCATAAACCGACATTAACGAACGACAGCCGTAGTGTGGCGCATGGGCGAACTGAACCTACTTCGCTGACGTTGTGGGGACGCGCCGTAGACGATATTCCACATCTCAATGAATTCATCGCATCGTTCCGATCTCTCCGCGATGGGTTTGCTTTTTTCGTTGGAGCAGGCTTGGCCGCACCAGTGTTTCCGCTTTGGGATGAGGTCCTTTCTCGGATGATCGACAAGTGCGATCACCAGAGAGTCCTCTCACCCCCGGATAAAGACGAATTATTGGAGCTATTGAGTCAGAAAAAAGACTTCTTAGACATTGCGACAACGTGTGTCGCAGCGTTAGAAAAGCACGATTACCGAGCGTTCATAGAGGAGCAGTTCGACCGCGATATAGATATTACAAAACTGCTCGCCTATCAAGAGTTGTTCAAACTGAGGCCAAATACCATTGTTACCACCAACTTCGATCAAATTCCAGAGCGGCTAAATGGTCTAAGTTTTTCACTAGACATTACATCAATCTCAAGCGGCAGCCGCCATTATCGAGTGTTTACAAACCGTAACGTGACAGAGGCTAACAATGCGTGGAAGGGCGGTAAACCAATTGTTTTTAAGATGCACGGTTGTGTGACCGACCATAGCTCAATCATTTTTACTCGTGAAGATTTCCGTCGCGAGATCTACTTAGGATTCGTCAAAGAATTCCTTAAGGCAATCTTCAGTTCACGAACAGTTCTTTTCCTGGGTTTCGGATTTGCCGATCCCCACATCGACGCCATTCTTAGCTTTCTCTATGACGTAAATTCAGGATTGGGAAGCCCTCATTATGTTTTGACCAATGACATAACAAACATCCAAAAACAAAAACTAGAACGAAATTATGGCGTGCGTGTAATCAACTATACTTCCACTCCTGGACACCCCCAAGTCGTTGATTTTATTCGCTTCATCAACGGGTTACTCTGAGGAACCGGGTCAAGCTCTTAACGCGGTGTTTAGATCATATGGAAACGGACATGATTGTTGCGGGAAAACTACTTATCTGATGGGGATAGTTTAGACAGCCGTTTCCGTCCAGTTCTATACTGATCAAAGAAGCCTGCTGAGTGAAAGGAGATAGGACGCTAAGGCGTTCGTGTACCTTTCGCTTGGTGGGCTTTTTTCGTTTGTGATCACTGATAAAGGCAAACCCGTTGCGAGACGGGGACGCAAAGCCGTGAGACTCAAAACTTAAATGTTTGAGTTGTGGTACAGATTATTAGTTGGAAGAAACAGGTCGAAAATAACCTTTTTGAATCGTGGTAGAACATTGAAATACTGTCCCAGGGACAGAACTTAGCGGAGGATTACGAAAATGCCTGATTGGGTATGGATTATAGTCGTCGTTCTATTCCTTTACGAGAAGTGGGGAAAACTGCGTGTTTTCGACGTTGGAAGAGGCTTAATACATCTTGAGTTTTCGGAACCTCCCTCAGAACTCGACGAGGTAGAAGCTAAGAAGACCTTCAAAGCATCCTCCAATAGGAAGCTGGTTGGTAGATGAGTGCTTTAGTTGGCGGTCCTCCGTGCCAGGGTTTATCCCCGACGTCGGGACATTGTTTTAGATCCGTTTGTTGGTTCGGGAGGGTTTCTTCCCACGAGCGGGGAATGGTTTACATCCTTTGGTGCTATATCGGCAACTCAACATTATGTGAGGTTATTAAGATCAAAACGACATCGACAAGTGTTTAGACCCAAGAAAGATCGGGTTTGGAATGTCGAAGCGGGGTTAGACCAGTTGAAAGCCGAGGAAAAGAAGAAGAAAAGGAAGCCAGCTAAGAAGTGGAAGCCGATGGTCCATTAAATTATGTAGACCCTTTGCCACGACGACGTACCATTTGCTTGAGGATATCGTAGCCTAAATTACCCAAGACGCCTGATGTTACCGCACCTAAGACATAAGCAAAGCCCAGTGACATTTTCTCATTAATAACCTGTTTGCCGGGTAGAAAACCAAACAACCAAGTTCCAAATCGAGGGATGTATCCCTGCACGTAGAGACTAGGTATTATGAGTATTACAATACTGAATAATCCCAAACTCAACATCCAAGTTACCAGTCTCTTAACACCACTAAATGTTTTGGGTCTTGACCTTCCGCGTTTGCATCAGCAATAAAGTGGTCGAGAGCAAAATAGGCTTTCTGTCCAAGATGCATTTTCAATAAGAGCGTTACAATGAACAATGACAAAGATCCAGCGATTAACCATTTAGGACCGCTTTCCCACCAGTGCCGGTTTAGCGCAAGGATGCTGACGATGCCAGTTGTGGTGATCGATGTAATTCGATTACTAACAGCTATTCCATGAACCCAGTCAATTTCGGCCATTGAGATAGATGGCTGTTTCAAGGGCGGACGCTTGATATGTTTTTTACGACGCTTCTTAGTTCTTGTTTGGGATGAACGACGACTCATGTTCCTGCCATACCATGTTTCACGATAAACGACACGAACTTTTTATACGCTATCGCAGAGCAGTTAACACAGCTTTTACTCAATAATGACTTACTCAAATGAACGAAGAAGAAACCAAAGACCCAAACGCAGCTTGTGTCGAGTGGGAGATCCCGATTGTGAGGCTTGCGAGTAATGGACTTGTTCTCATACCGGCCCGAGCTTCTTCCTTTCTTCACACCGAAGCAAGATGAGACACCGAAGCTAGACTACCGAACTGCCCTTCATCCAACATTATTACGGACAGTCAAATCAGACACATTCTTGGAACGAGTTTCGGTTAAGCCCACAGCTTGTTGAACGGGTGGTAAAGGCGCTCTTAACTCCGCAATCAGTTGTTTGAAGAGTTTCACTAACGTAATGAACTCTTGAAGCAAGAATCGCGAAGCGGTGATTGAAAGAAGTATCGCGCCGGCAACATAAAGGATGGTGTGTTCGAAAGACATAACGGTTTTCTCCTTAACAAATCGCTATGTCGTAAGGGGTAATTAAGAGTAGCGTTTTTCGATAATCCGTCAAGTAGGTCCCTTAAGTAAAACAAGAAGGATCTTAAGCTAAGTGGTCAAAAGTGGGAGGGCCACGTTAAAGATTACTAGGAAATGAAGGTGTTTAAGATCTCTTGTTCGCACTTAAAACCTCACAATTGGTTTACAACGGGCGAACGAAAAATTCATTCATTAAAATCAAATTCTCACCACGAACTAACCCATGAAAGACCTATCCCAAGAACTTCTACAACTCCGAATAGACAAGGCTAAAAAGGAAATAGCTCAAGTTTTAGACAAACACCAATTGTTATTAAGCGCCGAGCTCAACTACATGAGTGGAGGAGTATTCCCCATTTATTAAGCTCGCCGAGAGGAAAAACATGTCAGATACGGGAGCCAGCGATAGAGTGGCAAATGCATTTCTATTTCGGCACTTCAAGCATAGAAGATTCACAGAAAAACGCGGTCGCGTTCGTAATAGAGTTCTTCGAGTGTAAGCGTCCCGTGATTACACCCACGAGTTACTAGAGATTTCCGGTTTTTGGGTTAACAAATATTCCCTGGGCGTCAGATGGCCCAAAGACTTGTGTGGTCGTTCTTCGTTGTACTCCTTAAGCCAGAGGGCGGTTTGTTCACGCACTTCTGACAAGCTTTGAAAGACAAACATATCGAGCACTGCTTCACGGTAGCTGCGATTGAATCTTTCGATGAAGCCGTTCTGCATCGGCCGTCCAGGCTTGATGAACTCGAGCATCACGTGGTGTTGTTCAGCCCAATCAGCCAGCGTCACAGAGACCATTTCTGGACCATTGTCTAATCTCAGCTTGCGCGGATAGCCGCGCTCAGCGGCTATCCGATCGAGCGTGCGCACGACGCGTGGCGCCGGCAGATTAAAGTCCACTTCGATCGCCAACCCTTCGCGATTGAAATCATCCACCACGTTGAAGGTACGAAAGCGACGATCACCCCATAACGCATCGCTCATGAAGTCGGCAGACCAACACTCGTTTATTGCTTCAGGCACCACCAGTGGAGCGGGATATCTTGTTGGCAAACGTCTTTTGCCTTTCCGTTTTTTGTTTAGTTTCAGCGCGCAATAAATGCGATGGACGCGCTTGTGGTTCCAACCATGGCCCATCCGACGCAAACGCCGGAACAACTTACCGAAGCCTTGCTCTGGTCGTTGCCAGGCCAGCTCCAGCAGTAGTTTGACGATTGGCCCATCGGCATTTGGTCGTGGCTCGTAGTGATAGACCGAACGTTGCAGACCGACGGCGTTACAAGCGCGCCGTTCACTTAACCCATGCTCGGTCTGCAAAACCGCAACCAGCGCGCGCTTCGCCGCTGGCTTCAGAGCTTTTTTGCGATCACATCTTTCAGCGCCCGATTCTCCAGTAACAGATCTGCGGACATCTGCTTCAAGCGCCGGTTTTCGTCTTCCAATTCACGCAGTCGCTTGATGTCTGAAGCTTGCATGCCACCGTACTTTGATTTCCACTGGTAATAGGTGGCGTCGCTAATCTCATGCTCGCGACAAACGTCCCTTACGGTCCGTCCGCTTTCTACCGCTTTTAGGATCGCGATGATCTGATGTTCGCTGAATTTGCTCTTCCGCATTGAGGCCTCCTCGCGTCATAGTCGCTCGGAAACCTCTAGTTTTCAATGGCTGCTTTTTAAGGGACGCTTACACGAGGACGTAATCGTGAGAATCGCGTTTGCTTCCAGCGTCGTTAGCAAGGCATTGACGATCCGGTCATTGATACCTGGCAGTTTTGCGACGGAGCTCAGGACGATTTAATACGTCCCGAACTTCGCGAATAGTCGGCTCGCTCACAAAGAGCGATATGTCTCCATTGAAAAACAGCCGCAGTGCTTTGCGCGCTGGGCTGTTACGGTTGGCGATTCCTTGAACGAAGAGATTGCAGTCAAAGACGACGCGGGGAATAAATCGGGCATCGCCTATTTGTTCCGGCGTCTCTCCTCGCGGATGGTCTTTTCCGTTTGCTTTACGAGGTCGTCGAGTTCTGCTTCTGACATCCCGCTTTCATCGAAGCTTCGTGCGATCGGTTCGACAATTTCCTCAAATGGTTTCTGAGCGAGAACCGCCGTTTCAAGCAGTTCCAAAGCGGCGGCCTCAGGAGTGGTTCCCTGGCGCTTAGCTGCCTCTGCGATGGCATGAACTGTATCAGGATTGCTTATTTTAACAACCAGGCTTTGCATAGTTACCAAATACCGACCCCTTAGTTTAGCACACTGCTTACTCACGAAAGCCACCCTCCGATAGACGGCACCGGCTCTTGGTCTGTGACCAGTTCCACGAACGGTATGACAACGCCTTTAGCCTTCGCTTGGGAATACACTTCTTGGCTGTCGGTCCGTTGGCAATCAACCGGTCGCCATCTAGTGCGACCCATTGCCCTGAATATTTCTCTCGGTTATCGTGCAACCATCTAAGCGACTTTGCCGAACGGTTACCGTGTGTTTGTGAGCCGTGTCCTTCTTTTTTCGTCGCACCCGTAACTTCCAGCCATCGACGAATCCGTTCCTGCTCCGTCGTTGAAAGTTTTTCAATGGAGTTTATGATTTGGTCAACGCTTAGAGTCATATTCGAATTCTATCAGAGCCCCGTCTTGCTAGAGCCTCTCGAGCATAGTCGTCCAGGCTATAGCCTGGCCTTTATATCCAACACGGGTCCATTCCATCAAATGATGCTCTGTTGCGCACGACGCCAATCGATTTCTTGAGGCGGCAAGACAGATAGATTTGGGATATTGCTTTCCTTTGCTCTTGCGATTGGAATGCGGCCCGAGGAACCTTGCGTTAAAATGGTCTGTTTTAGATCTACACGCAGGAACCGCGACAACGCGGAGAACACTGATTTGGCGGAAGGGTGGAGGCTGGTATTTCAGCGAGCCAAAGACCTCGCGCAGTAGGCGAACAGATCGAGACCCAAACCGGTTTATGATTTTACTGATTGATTTCGATGAAAGGCCTGGAAGACTTCGAGTTGCGAGAGCACGAATTCCCCATCGATTGGCTGATCGGGTGTTCGTCTTTGTAGCGCGAGGCAATCCGGAGGCGCTTAGGCAAGCCTTGAGGCGAGTTGATCCCGATTCATATGAACGCATCGGTGCGGCAATTGCGAACGCTTGTCGAGCTGGAACAAATATACTGCGACACGAATGCTGCGACACAATGCTGCCGAAGTTCAAGGCTTGAGACCAATTGTCCGCCAGATTCTTTTTCATAAAAAGTGTCAGACTCCACGGCCAAAATGTTGCCTTTGCAAGGTCATTCCCAAGTAATTAGACAGGTGAATCGGCTATAGGATCTTGTATCTAGTTTAGGAGGTGACAGAATAGAGGGATGATTTAGCAGCAAGCGGTGAAAGTATTCTCGGTTCCCAGTCAACGATTGAATTAATGGTGAGTTGATACTGTTAATTCTGAGTCCTCACTTAACTACCTATCCCGGATATTGTCTTTCTGCGAATACTCCGAGGTGAACATGATGACTTGATTCGCAATACAGCTTATAGTTGAACTCTTGGCCCACAGTTTCTCGGATAACATCGAAAAAGGCGGGCTGAGTTTCATCACTTTGATCATTCTTATTTCCTATACTAAGTTCTGCCCACTGATATTTAGTTGCTGGGAATTCCTCAGAAATATCTATATAAACCCCGCTCCGGCTGGTTCCAATTGAGACTCTGTTTCCACCCGAAAGGAAAAAGATGTCTCTAAGGACAGGTCCAGTTGCGTTAAGAAGCCAAATGAGCTTGGTTAGATCTACGTGCGGAAGCTGTTCGACCGACGGCTTACTCTCACACATTACTCCAAAAGGCAAGCCACGATGCCCATCGGCCATAAAGGCCGTAACCAGATGTCCCAAGAACTGAGATATTGATCTAGGTCCCCATTCAAAGTCCTTCGGCAATACTGATAGGAGACTCTCTAATGAGAGTCCTCGCAGCAGTTCTTCTCCTTGGCCTTTTTCCATATGATCCCAATAAATAGGCTTGTCCCATTCATCCCCAAACGTGTATTTCCAAATTTTTCTGTATTCATCTAGATGGGCAACGTAAAAACGATGTTCCCCCCACAATTCCTCTTGACGCCGCGAAACTACCTGAGCGATATAGGGCCCCTCTTCCAGTAATTCCTGACGTCCGGTGTTCACTGCTAACGCACAACGAGTCCGACTAATTCGTTTCAGATCAACGCCGCTAAAAACGCGCGATGTTAATTCTCCATTTTGATTCAGCTTAGAAATGTTTATGAATAAATCGTAGTCGGCTTGTTGAACGCTGACAGGAGTGTAGGCGAGGATCTTGAATCGCTCCCCTTGCGCCAGAACGTCTTTGTTGAAGTATATTCGCGGAAAGGCATATACCCATGAACAAAGTGGTGTGCAAATAAGAGACTGAGCATAATTCATTCTCATAGTGCCATCCCCTCTAAGCACTCGCCAGATAGTTTTTTACAGCCTGAATAATCCTATGGTCGTTGCACATTGACATGTGCTTAGCACCCGTAACAGGGTATCCACAGGGACCCGAATTATTCAAGCTCGCGGATTTCGCCGGAACCGTGCCGTCACCTTCATCCCAGTCACGATCACGGACGTTTTCAAACGTCTTGCTCACATGGTTTTCTGTCGCGTAATACGTCACCTCGGTACTGTTGGGGTTTGTACTATAGATGAGTAGGTACTTGAGGTGTGGATAGCCTTGTAAGAAACTCTCGATTCCGTTAAGGAGCTGATGTACCTCTAGAGCGGCTTGTCGCTTGTCGGCCGGGATACTGTTACAGGAAAGAGGATTGACCGTCCCAACGCCATATAGTTCGACGAAATCTCCAGGAGGAAGGAGTTGGTAGGAACTATAGAAGGATTGAAATGCCTCCAGAAGAATTTGATAGCACTTTCGCCGGTTGAGCCTCCAGTTGATCGCACGCTCAACAAATTCGAGTCCGGGCAAATACCCTACATCATAGAGTCCACGGAAAGCCGCTGGCGCGCCCGCCAAAGGAGAGCCAATCGTTATTAGGCAATAGACATTCGCCGGATTGACATACCCCTTTCTAAGGGCGATCGCCGCAACCAAACCGCCCATGCTGTGACATACGAGTGCCAAACGGGGTGCATCTTCCTTTTGTTGTATCCCTGTGGTGGTGTCGTTCTTGAAACCGTACTGGGTAAGCCACTCGCCAAATTTCTTGGCGGTGGCTATAAGATTTTGGCGCCAATCATAGGAGTACTCCTTGTAGGAGAACTGGCTCCCCAATAGCGCCATGTTAACTAGTTCGTTCTTCAAGTCATCGCATATACCATATTCCCACACCCATCTAACGACCGTCGCGTTATGCATTACACCCCCGGGATGAAGTATGCTGGCACCCGGTTGCAGTTTCAGCAGGCTAGGATTTTTTGTTAGCTGTGAGATCGAATCAAAAACTTGCTCGTGCCACACCGCACCACCGCCTGCTGCACTGGGCTGTTTCAAAATACTGCCCATTATTCCGGGGATAAACACTACATGCCTACCCATAGCAAGGACCTCCAGCTATCCCCAATTGCGCGATCTTGGAATTGATTCTTTGCCACAGCGTGAGTCACTGCTGAAAAGTTAAGTACCCGTCTCGGAGATGATCTTGACGGATGTTAAAGAACCGCGAAGAAGCAAGGATCGATGCACTCAACGCACACGTTAACAGGTTTTGCAAGAGTGCGCAATTTTATCAGGGAATCAGGCGAACCGGTGAATGTCTAGATGTTGACTCAGCGACACGAATATCTGATCAGCAACGCGGCCGTCGCTCACAGATTGCTTCGGCTTCGGGCGGCCGAATTCAAGAAGGCTATGCCAACAGCAATCGGATAACAATTGCTCGATCGGTACTTACCACGGTCGAACCCCATAGCTCTTCCTGGAACGCTTTATGACATCCTAGTCTGCGCAGCGAAATACAGGGTGCCTCTCAGCTAATACCTGGCACTACGATTGTGCCGCGTGAGGATGTGTTTGGAGTCGATCCGTTGGCCTTCAGGTAGTCCCTGTATATCCAATCGTGCGCCATGACAAATAAACCTCAAACGCCTCCGCGGGCGAGGTTATTAAGTCCGTTAACGGCTCAACTTGGCTCGCAGCGCGAGCGCGTTATCGGCGAGTTCGGCAGCTCGTTCGGTGGCAATAGCCCGGAGTTTTTTCCACTGATCTCCGGTTAAATTGTCGTGGGCTAATAATTGAAAACCTTGTGTGACCAAGTACTGCGCGCGCACGAAATGCTCCAATAAGAGGCGCTCGGCTTTGGACAAAGCGCAGTTGTTATTGAGTCTCTCAAGTGCAGCTTTGCGGCACCACTCATGCGCCGTCAGCTCGCTGCCGGCAATCTCTTTTCAATGCGAAGCCAAGCTTCATCGGTCAGTCGAAAACTGATCGTGTGCGGGTAATCGGTAATGCGTTTTCCCATGCTGTTTCTCCCTCGGTGGTTCTCGATTCCGCGCTTGCAAATGCAAACAGGATGTTTGCATTGCAAACGGCAAACCGCGATCTCCAGCATCCACGCAAGTAGACGCAGCAAACTTTAAGTTTGCTGCGTGTGCCCGCGAAGGGGTGACGTGTCAAATAAAATCAGGTGCAAAGCACCTCCGTTCGATTTCATGGCTGGCGATGTAATTAAGAATTGATGGTTTCTGTCGGCTGACTTGCGCGTCTTTTTGTTATCGTTTGAAGTCCGTCAGTTAGGTTTTCTCGGCGGGATGATCTCGATCCAGTCCGGCATTTCCACGTTGTCTAAGCGTGGCTTTCGATCGAGAATAATCTCGCGCGATTCGCTCGGATCGTAATCACGATCAAGGTTGGGCATCGGGATTTTGATTGTGCGGATCAGACCTGTTTCCCCGTCTTCCCATTCCCATGTAAACGTCTTCGATTTGTCTTCCATTAGTGTTGGTCTCCACATCGATTTCGGCGTGCTTGACGCGTCCGTTTGTTAGATAAAAGACGAATCTGCAAAGGTGACTCCAGAGGTGTTGAAGGAGGGTTGGAATACGACCGAGCGATGTAGCAGCGGGCCGCGATCGAGGTCTTTAGGACCGAAGGAAATAACAACCTAGACGCGCGAAGCGCGCTGCGTCGTTCGCCTTTGGACTGTCGCGAGAGCGAGGACTAACGGGTGTCACAACCTGTCACACTTCGTCACAAAGTGTTGGACTGAACCCCTAGATTGAGACACTCGAATTAGGCACACTTGAGCAGAAAGGAGCTGCTAAGTGGCAAAGAGACGAGTGGGTCGATACACAGCCGAGTTCAAGCAGATGTGCGTCGAGCGGATGA